>FTKU01000033.1_pt1 | contig 2570 bp, 1 predicted proteins | sample 1641061 | NCBI WGS metagenome assembly FTKU01 (sample SAMEA3914812, study PRJEB12502) | metagenome | biome: forest; material: soil | place: Canada | collected 2011-07-07 | depth 0.1 m | reverse complement strand
TTTTGAAGAAAGAATTTAAAATAGGGTTTCTCCCATACTTTTGATGATATTATAATGTAGTATTTCTTAAGATCGTATCCTTTTATTTGCAGGAATATTAATTTAGAAATAACATCGTTGTAAAAATGAAAATAGTTTTCTTCTCCCGGATCTCTTAGTGAAATACACTCCTTTAGCGCTAGCGTGTTTTTCTTCTTAATGATAGTCAACAACGATGGCCTTTGTAAAAAATATCTTCTGCTTTTTATCCCTATTGAAAAATAATTTAGATAATGACCTTTTTGTATAAGCCAGCCATTTTCTGGTTCAATAATACCATCTGTTGCATTAATAATATATTCCTGGTCTTTCCATACTCTCCAAGCCTTCATCAATTTTCGTACGCTGGTATCTGAGAGTGTATTTATATCAAAATCCTTAAAAGGAGTATCTTCTGTATTTAATACTATTTCTTGTGGCAATGGCTTATACGCTGGGAATAGTATTTTATCAAAAGTTTTTATCTTGATAGTATTTACTAATAATGAGGCTCGCTTAAGAAAAACAACCGGGAAAATACTTTTTAAGAGTCTCTTAACCATATCACATAAGCAAATGCTTTATTGAAGCCAGAAATCTTTTTCTTATTAGAACAGCAGGGTCTGCAAAAAAGGCTTTGGTAAGAAATTTTATTGTTTTTTTTCGCTCTTTTTTAAGCGCAAGTAGTAGAGCAAAAAAAGTATACCGATCTGCTATAAATGCAGGAATATAATTTTTATACTTTTTAGAGAAAGCTTCATCCCTGGTAAGTTTTTCTATCAGAAGTGTATCTCTTATAATAATCTTATCAATGTTATACTCTTTAATGCTTCTCTGTTCGTGATCAATTATTTTAGAAGTAATAGTATTGGAATACAATATAGGAAAACGGCTTGCCAGCCTTAGCCATAATTCCCAATCTTCTGTTATTGATAATCTTCTGTCTGTTTCAAAAGGAAATTGCAAAGCGATATCCCTTCTTACAAACATTCCTATGGGACTTAAAAAATTATCTTTTATAAGTTTAAGGGTTATATCGCCCTTAAGATTATCCATTTTTTTTAATACTTTATTATCAGGAGATACTATTTCATAACCTAAGTGAAACAGCAGCGGTTTATTGTTATTTAAAATAAAATTATACGCTTCCTGTAAATGATGTGGATAGGTGATGTCGTCAGAATCAACAAAATTTACATATTCTCCTTTAGCAACCCTTGCTCCATAGTTTCTGGCAGCTCCTCTCTCTTCGTTTTCTTTTTTGAAATACCTTATTCGCTTATCCGAAATAGCATTTACCACCTCTTCCGTATTATCTGTACTTCCGTCATCAACCACTATTAACTCTAAATTTTTATATTGCTGCCCTAACACTGCTTCAATAGTGTTCTTTATTAAAAACGCCCTGTTGTAGGTAGGTATTACTATAGAAAACAGAATATTATCAGCAGACTTATTTATCATTACTATTTATTGAATTGTACAAGGGCAAAATGGCATTAACAGAAAATAGAGAAATAATACTTTCGTGAAGACTTTTTCCTATGTTGGCGTATTTTTCTTTATCTATTATAAATTCGGAAAGAAACTTTGCCGCTCCTGGCAAAGGATTAAGTTTATCCACAAGAATACCATTTTCATAATCTTTTATATACTCCTCTACATCTCCTACTTCTCTACATGCAATAACAGGTTTATTTACCAGGCCTGCTTCCTTTACAATTACGCTGCTTGAGTCTAGCACAGAAGGATGAAAGAGAACGTCTGCAGCAGAAATAAAGTCTAGCACATTTCTATGAAACCCGAGCAAGTAACAATGACCCTGTAAGTTTTTCCTTTGTATTTCTTTTTCCAGTTCTTCATACAGTTCTCCGCGCCCAAGAATGATTAACTTAGCGTTTAATCCTTTTTTTATGAGTTCTTCTACTAGTTCTATGGAAAGTTGCGGCCGTTTATCCTTTAGCAGGCGACAGGCAGTTATAATTAATAAATCGGCCTTGTAGTTATTTCTTATTTTGCTAACCTCGTCTTCATTTACTGAATTATAAAGACTGAAATCATAGGCCAGGTTAATTTTTATAATTTTATCGGCGCTAATTCCTTCATTTTGTATCATAAAGTCTTTTGCCCTTTCCGATACTACTATAATTTTTTTTGCTAACCTGTATATTAACTTATAGCTGAATGACTTTTGTGCGTTTATCAAATGAATTTCATCAATATGATGCCTACATGCTACTACTTTTGCTTTTATAAAATACTGCGCTAATACAGCTACCAAGTTTGCAGATTCCAAATGACTGTATACTATATCAATTTTATTCCGCCTGCAAAAGAGCACTAACTTTATGATGGAAATAAGTATTTTAAGATACTTACCCGGAGCATTTATAAAAAAGCTGAATGTGGGTATAGCTTTTTCTTTTAAAAAATCAACAATTGCTCCTGCTTTTTCCTGAGTAATAAAATACACTTTGTGCCCCTGCTTTTCAAAAGCAAACAACAGTGTTTCTGTATCTCTGGAGCGTTCTACAAATGGGGTATAAAATAAA
>FTKU01000030.1_pt1 | contig 2781 bp, 3 predicted proteins | sample 1641061 | NCBI WGS metagenome assembly FTKU01 (sample SAMEA3914812, study PRJEB12502) | metagenome | biome: forest; material: soil | place: Canada | collected 2011-07-07 | depth 0.1 m | reverse complement strand
TTTAATTTTTCTTATTGCGCTTTTTTTCTCCAATCCCGTGTTTGACCTCTCGTACAGAGAGCCCAATCACAGAGCAACGGCTTATACGGGCATGTTCCTAGTAGGCTTGGCGGCGGTGCTGCTAACGCTAATAGTTTGGGAAAATTTGTTGTTTTACCTGCGCCTCCGCTTTGTAGAAGACGGGGTAAAAGTATGCAACCATACCCGCAAAAACGTTATCCAGGGCCTGTTATACGCCGCCATGTTGTTGCTTTTCCTTGCTATTTACACGTATTACCCTGTTAATGAATTTTATTTCCGGCTTTGGTTTAGCCTGTTTGCAACCATCCCCATAGTGCATAAAATAACCTATAAGTTCAGAAGCAGAAACCCCTTGTTAAAGCTTACCCGTTCAGAAATTCAGTTCCGCAATCGCCGCAAAATGGGCAGGTTTTATGTAAAGAATATTCAATACATAAGAATAATAAAAGGAGCTAAAAACTCCATAAGCAAACTGCGGCTGGGCGTAGACGACGCTGAAGTTACCATTGACCTGGACGAGATGAATGTTGACCCTTTTAACGATAACATAACCGACTACATAAAAAAGAACTATACTACCTTGTTAAAGTACTAGCAACTATATACCGGTAAAATTTTGCCGTTGACCGATTTTCTGTATTTTTAAATTACAGGCAGCTTTATCTTCAGTTACTGAATGGAAGAAAAGCAGTTTGTGTTATATATATAAATCAGATACAATGACTAAGCCAAAAATAAAAATAGACGTAATATCGGATGTGGTTTGCCCTTGGTGCTACATTGGGAAAAGAAGGTTAGAAAAAGCGGTAGAAACATTGAAAGATACGCTGGAGGTAGAAGTGCATTACCATCCCTTTGAGCTTAACCCCAATACCCCTCCTAAAGGCTACGACCATAAAACATACCTTACCGATAAATTTGGCGGCGAAGAGCGGTACACACAGCTAACCAACCAGGTAAGCAGCGTTGCAGCGCAGGAAGGCTTGCGGTTCGATTATTCCCTTCAATCTAAATTACCCAACACTTTCGATGTTCACCGCATTATTTGGCTGGCAGGTAAAGAAGGCAAACAGCTGCAACTGGTAGAAGCCTTTTTTAAAGCCTATTTCGAAAAAGGGGCAGACTTAACCCTGCACGAAAACCTGGTGGCCATAGCCTCTGCTAATGGCTTAGACGCCGTAAAGGTATGGGAACTGCTAAAAGGCGATATGGGAAAAGAGGAAGTGCGGGAAAAAGAAACAGCCAATGGTAAAATGGGTATAAGCGGTGTGCCCTTTTATATTATTAACGATAAATATGCCGTTTCGGGCGCACAGCCCTCAGAGGTATTTATAGAGGCTCTGCCAGACATAGCTTCCAAAGAATTGGCAGAAGGCGCATCTTGCGATGTGGACGGAGAGAATTGCTAATAATTACTCTAGTTTCTATATTGTATTCGCAGAACAAATGCAATGAGCGGCGCAATACAAAATAAAGTAGAAAAATACTATAAAGGAACCTATGCCGAGTTTTGGATTGAAGAAGGCATCCTGTTTGCAAAATACAAAGAGGGTACCTACGTTAATTTGGACGTTGCAACTACTTTACTAGAAGAACGGGAATTGTTTTGCGAGGGGAAGTCTTACCCCGCCGTATGGGAAAGCTCTGGCGTTACCTACTGGACAAGAGAAGCCAGAGTATTCATGAGCAGCCCCAGAAACCATAAGTACATGCATGCCGCGGCAGGGGTTTACCCAACTTCTTACGCAGCCTACATTGTTATAAATTTCTTCCTCAAAATAAACAAACCCGTAAGGCCGTCCCGGTTTTTTACTAACATGAAAGATGCCGTTGCCTGGATTAAGAAAATTAAATAGTTGCTTATGCCTGCTGGCACAAGCATAAAGCTGTGCCCATCTTCCTATATATCCCTTTCACTCTAAACAGCCCTTTTCCTTCTTTACGCACTCTGCTTATTTATATTTACTGCATTGCAGTTACATGTGCGGTCAGGTTAAGGAATAGAAAATTGCAGTTACAGTAAAAAGTGCAATAAGGGATAGCGACGAATAATCATTGCCGGGTAGGTAAAACTCTTTTGCTTTACTTTATCTTTTAAAACCTTATTTTTGGTAAAACAGTACTACAACTAAAATGAGTAACCTAACATTGCTGGCAATAGGCCTGCTGCTATTAAGCCGGGCTTCTTTACAGGGCCAGCAAATAGCCGCTCCTGTACCGCAAAAAACCATTGTAGAGCGTTATGGGCAGCTATCTGTAAAGGGCAACCGCATTTGTTAGCCAGTATGGCGATACCGTTCAGCTGCGCGGCATGTCTTTTTTCTGGAGCCAGTGGATGGGCCAGTACTATAACAAAGACGTAGTAAAATGGCTGAAGGACGACTGGAAATGCACCGTGGTAAGGGCGGCATTGGGGGTAGACAATGGCGGATACATGGATCAGCCGTATGAAGAAAAGGAGAAAGTACTAAAAGTGATAAAAGCGGCCATAGACCAGGGCATTTATGTAATAATAGATTTTCATAGCCACATCGCCTACCAGGAACTGGATCAGGCAAAAGATTTTTTTGAAGAGATGGCCAAGAAGTTTGGCGCTACGCCTAATGTGCTGTACGAGGTGTACAACGAGCCCTTGGGAGAAACATCGTGGCCGGAAGAGATAAAGCCCTACGAAGTAGAGGTAATTAAAACCATACGCAAGTACGACCCCGATAACATAGTAATATGCGGCAACAGGCAATGGTCTCAAATGATGGATGA
>FTKU01000009.1_pt1 | contig 2825 bp, 1 predicted proteins | sample 1641061 | NCBI WGS metagenome assembly FTKU01 (sample SAMEA3914812, study PRJEB12502) | metagenome | biome: forest; material: soil | place: Canada | collected 2011-07-07 | depth 0.1 m | reverse complement strand
CCTGAAGAATTTGAAAAACTATTATCTAATAATAATCAATTAGCAGCTTAATTTATTGTCCAGTTTTTTGTTGCAAGTTCAGTTTGTGCTAACTATAAAAGTGTAATAGTAACAGTAATATTACATGGCCCAACATTGGCGCTTGTTATTTCGCTTGTTATCGCTTGTTAATTTTATTGTTATTGCTTGATAATTTTTTTTACGTATGTAAGTTTTTTCTGTTTTTGAAGGGGCCTGTGCCAGCTGGCATTTTTTGAAGTGTAATCCCGCAGCCGCGGGACAAGAGTTGAAAGTTGAAAAAAAATAAAGATAGCATAGAAGGCGGGTAATGTAGTAGATAATTATAGGTATTGGGCTTGATTTTATTTGTGAAAAATCTAAATTTATGCAGATTTAATTTTGCCTTCTTTGGATAACTCCTATTACATTCGCTTTGCGCTAAGAAAGGTGTTTTTACCTTTTTTCTTGTTCTCTATACTATTTATTGTAGGCTATTCTGCATTTTTTTGGGTAGTAATTAATACAAACTGGATAAATGTTAATGTCGTTGTAGCTGAATTTATTCTACCCTTGATAATAGCAGCCTTTTTTTCTTATCTAATTATACGGTATAGATTAAAAATATTAAGCGTTAAGCAAAAATCAAGAGATGGTTACACATTATTAGCTTGTATTTTTTTGTGTGCTCCAGTAATTATTGCTCAATTTTATATCAAATACGCCACTGAAACTTTTATTACTGTACAAAACCCTTCTTTTATTCCCATAGATAAGAAAAATGTAAGTTATGAAATCAAAAATTATAGAATTAAAAAAAACGATTGGGGAGGCTTTCGAAACAAAGAGTATTTAGGTAAGCATAAAGACCGAATGATTCTTAAAACTTTTTTTGCATGCCCATTGATAGACTCATCTGGTAGTAACGCTCATTATAAAATTTGGGTGGGAGTAAACTACTCTGAAACAATAAATACGTCCTTTGGAGTAATAACAGATGCTGACAAAGAATTAAGAGATGGAATTTATGAAAAGCAATTAGATGATTTTAATAATGAATCTTTTAATGATATTAAATATTTTAAAAGACTTGACAAAGACTACGACTGGGAATGTTATAGGGAAGCGATAAAATATGCGAATAAACCATTGAAAACAAATGAAATTGTAATTCTACTACCTGAGACTATTCCTTATCACCCTTATCGTGGTTATATTCATTTTTGGGCTATTGGGGTATGGCTTATTGTCAATTTTATTTGGTTGTTAATTTCAATTTTTCCTAAAGTTATAGTAGAACGAGCAGAAAGGTTTGAAAAAGAAAAAACAACTCTTTTTACTTTAGTAAGCAATTTAAAGAAGGATTTCAAGTATTTTATCCCTCGTGAAAATTATTTTGCTACACCTATTTTATTGAATATGAATATTCTGGTGTTCTTATTAATGTTACTATATGGAGTTAATCCTTTTAATTCGGCAACAGGTGATTTAATTTTATGGGGGGCTAATAATAAAAATTTAGTATCATCGGGACAGGTATGGCGGCTTATTACCTACCAGTTTGTTCATAAAGATATAATGCATCTATTTATGAACACCGTTACATTTATGATTGGAGCTGGTTATCTAGAATCAATTATAGGCAGCAAAAAATTATTCTTTTTGTACCTTATTGGGGGAGTTGTAGCAGGAATAGTGAGTATTTTATGGAATGGAAATATTGTTTCTGTAGGAGCCTCGGCTTCAGTATATGCAATTTGGGGAACAACTCTAACACTCAGTTTTACTTCTATGACAGATGAGGATGAGGGATTTGCTTATTTTGCAATATTCGTAATATGTTTTGGATTAGGTTTTGTATTAAGCTTTGCCATGGAAAGCATAGACAATGCCGGGCACGTTTCGGGTTTGTTCTCAGGAATTATTATAGGTCTGATAATATTTTATACAAGAGATAAAAGTAAAGACAAAAGAAAACCTAAAACTATTATAAGATAATGTATCAATTCTACAAATTAATAGTAAAGCCATCCGCATCTAGGTTGGCGGGGAACTTATGCCGGAAGGCTTGTAACTCTGTATAGCTTATGGTTTGTGTATGCACCGTCTGTTGGTCTGCCAGGGTAAATAATACTTCTCCCTTGTAGTTTATTATAGAAGAATCTCCCGAGTAGTAATGTTTATTGCCATCCTCTCCTACCCTATTCACACCCGCTACATAGCATAGGTTTTCTACCGCCCTGCCTTGCAATAGTATTTTCCAGGCGCCGCTGCGCGCCGCAGGCCAGTTTGCAACATACAGTAGTAAATCGTACTCGTTGTTCACGTTCCTGCTCCATACCGGGAAACGCAGGTCGTAACACACCAGCGGAAATACCTTCCAGCCTTTTACCTCTTTTATAAGTTTCTTTTCCCCGGCGCTGTATACCATATCCTCGCCCGCCATGCGAAACAAGTGCCGTTTATCGTAGTAGCTAATGTAGCCATCCGGCTCTGCCCAAAACAGGCGGTTGTAGTATTTATCTGCGTCGCGAATGATAACGCTGCCCGTTACTACCGCCTTGGTTTGTGCTGCCTGCTGCTTTAGCCAGCGGCAGGTTTTAAAATTCATAGGCTCGGCAAGGGCCTTGGCATTCATAGAAAAGCCGGTAGTAAACATTTCCGGCAGTATTATAATGTCCGTCTGCCTTCCTATTTGCCATATCTTTTCCTCAAACATGGCAAGGTTAGCGTCTGTACTTTCCCAGTGCAGAGCAGACTGTATAAGCGTTATGGTCAGATCTTGCATAGTTTTTCGGCTGCCCGTTCCAGCGTTTCGTTTTCTTTGG
>FTKU01000019.1_pt1 | contig 3246 bp, 3 predicted proteins | sample 1641061 | NCBI WGS metagenome assembly FTKU01 (sample SAMEA3914812, study PRJEB12502) | metagenome | biome: forest; material: soil | place: Canada | collected 2011-07-07 | depth 0.1 m | reverse complement strand
TTTGCGATAATTTTATACCCCATATTTGAATGAATACTATTTTACGACTTGCCATACAAAAGTCAGGCAGGCTAAGCGAAGATTCCATAAAACTTATAAAGGAGTGCGGTATTGATTTTAGTAATGGGGGAGGAACTTTAAAATCTGCAGCCTATAATTTTCCTATCGAATTTCTTTTTTTAAGGGATGATGATATTCCCGGATATGTAGCAGATGGTGTAGCAGATGTGGGTATTGTGGGTGAGAATGTAGCTGCTGAAAAACGGATGAAGGTTACTACTATAGATAAACTTGGTTTTTCGGCCTGCCGCCTTTCTATTGCGGTGCCTAAAACGTTTGAGTATAAGGATAAAACATCGGTGAACGGACTTAAGATTGCTACTTCGTACCCCAACATTCTTTCCGACTTTCTGGATAAACACCATTTAAAAGCGACTATACACGAAATAAGCGGTTCGGTAGAGATAGCGCCAAGCATAGGTTTAGCTGATGCCGTATGTGATATTGTAAGCTCTGGCAGTACACTTATCAGCAATGGACTTAAGGAGGCTGAAGTTATATTCCGTTCGGAAGCGGTGCTGATAGGATATCCTGAGCTGAGCGCCGAAAAAACTAAAACGCTTGACGACTTGCTGTTCCGGATGAATGCCGTAAGGAAAGCAAAAGATACTAAGTATATATTATTAAATGCCCCTAACCACTCGATTGACAAAATTACGAGTTTGCTGCCGGGGGTAAAAAGCCCTACTATTATGCCACTGGCCAAGGAAGGCTGGAGCTCACTACACTCTGTAGTGAAGGAAAATGAATTTTGGCAGGTGATTGAGAAGCTGAAAGAGGCTGGGGCTGAAGGCATACTGGTAATACCTATTGAGAAGATTATTCAATGAAAGTAGTAGAATATCCTAGGAAACAGGATTGGGCGGCTTTGCTTAAAAGGCCGGTGATAGACCATTCTGTACTTGAGGAAAGGGTTTTGGCTATTCTTAAGGAAGTAAAGGAAAGAGGCGATAAGGCTCTGGTAGATTTTGCTCAGAAGTTTGATGGCGTTGCTATTGAATCGCTAGAAATATCTGCGAAGGAGTTTGAAGAAGCCAACAGGTTAGTAAGTAAAGAGCTTAAAGAGGCTATACAGGTTGCGGCATCTAATATTAATAAATTTCACTCTGCCCAAAAGGAAGAAGGGAAGAAAATAGAAACCATGCCGGGAGTAGAATGCTGGCGAAAGAGTGTTGCGATAAGCAAGGTTGGTTTATACATTCCAGGAGGAAGTGCTCCGTTGTTTTCAACTATTTTAATGCTTGGTATACCCGCAAACATAGCAGGTTGCAAAGAGATAGTACTATGTACGCCCCCAGATAAAGCAGGAAAAATAAACCCTGCAATATTATACACTGCTTCCTTTTTAGGGATTAAAAAAGTCATTAAAGCAGGTGGGGCACAAGCTATAGCCGCTATGGCCTATGGAACGGAAACTGTTCCGCAGGTTTATAAAATATTTGGCCCTGGTAACCAATATGTAACAGCTGCCAAACAACTTGTAACCAGGGAAGGTATTGCCATAGATATGCCTGCAGGGCCATCGGAAGTGGCAGTGTTGGCAGATGAGAGCTGTAACCCTGCGTTTGTAGCGGCGGATCTGCTTTCGCAAGCTGAACATGGGGCTGACAGCCAGGTACTATTAGTTACTACCAATAAAAAAGTGGTACAGTGTGTAAATGAGGAGCTGGACAAACAACTTAAACAACTGCCCAGGGAACAAACGGCAGCTAAAGCATTAGAAAATAGCATTGCTATAGTAATAAAAGATACTACAGAAGCTATAGAGCTACTTAACCAATATGCCCCTGAGCATTTAATAATACAAACAGATCATTTTGACGAATTTATTTCGAAGATACAGAATGCGGGCTCTGTTTTTCTGGGACATTATACTCCTGAAGCTGCGGGGGATTATGCATCAGGTACCAACCATACCCTGCCTACTAATGGTTATGCAAGAGCTTATTCCGGTGTTTCACTGGATTCTTTTGTGAAGAAGATCACTTTTCAGAAAATTACTAAAGAAGGTCTGCAAAAGCTGGGGCCAACTATTGAAACTATGGCTGAAGCAGAGCAACTTTTAGCCCATAAGAATGCGGTAAATATTAGAATTAAATAAATTAAATAAAATAGTAGTTACCTATCTAAATAAAGAAAGCCCTACTAAGGGCTTTCCAATTATTATCTATTTTATCAGTATTACTTACTTATTGCTTTTGCTTGCTGGGTTTATCAGGAATGGTGTTTTACCATCTGTGATAATGTATTTCTGATTAGGTGAAGAAGCAATGTCCTTAAACGCTTCAATACTTTTCCACTCTATTACTAATGGGTTAAGTCCTTGTGTAATGGTTTGTTGGGCATCTCTTATACCTGCGGCTTCAATTCTTTTTCTTTCAGCTTCTTTCTTTTCTTTTGTAAGCACAAACTCCATTCGCTGAGCTTCCTGTTCTGCCTCAAGCTTTTCCTCTATGGAACGTGAAAGCCCTGCAGGGAGCCTTATGCTTTTAAGCAGAATGGCTTCTACTATAAAACCTCTTGGCTCCAACATGTCTTTCATTCTAGAATATACCTCATTTTCTATGTTGGAACGCTCTGTAGTGTGCATGTCTTTAGCCATGAAGCGTGAGCTTACATTAGGCGCAACAGATTTGAACACACTTAATATTACTACTTCTTCGTAGTTGGTACCGCCTATTTTTGATATTATTCCTGGAACGGAATCACCAACTATATGGTAAAGAATAGACATTTGGGTAGAAACCAGAATCCCTTCTTTAGACGGTAGGTCAAGACTTATTTCTAGGTTTACTGTTCTTATTGGTAGTTTTATAATAGCTGTAGTAAAAGGATTGAAGGAATGAAGTCCCGGATTTAAAATAGACTTATGTAACGTACCATAGGTTCTTTTAACGCCAACTTCTCCCTGGGTTACTACTGTGCAGGAAGATATACTAAGGGCTATTAGTATAAAAAATAGATTAAATTTTTTCATCTTGATTTTTACTCTTATACAATCTTCCTCAAAAAAACGAAATCCTGAAAGAATTATTAAATTTTTTTTATCTACCTCAGAATTGGTACAGATTTTGTTAAACAATTTACCGAGTAAAGTTATTAACTATAAAAAGAATTAAGCTCTTTAAATAACAATAGGTTTATATATTTTTTTACCTAATTTTATGATAGTTATAAGTTTTATTA
>FTKU01000010.1_pt1 | contig 3365 bp, 3 predicted proteins | sample 1641061 | NCBI WGS metagenome assembly FTKU01 (sample SAMEA3914812, study PRJEB12502) | metagenome | biome: forest; material: soil | place: Canada | collected 2011-07-07 | depth 0.1 m | reverse complement strand
GATACATTCCCGTTCCATGAAAATATTTTAGTTTCTCTAAGTATTGGCCAGATGTTTTATAATCTATTAGTTCTCCTTTTTCCGGAGTCTTATCGTAAAAAAATCTTAGACTCTTAAACAAAACAGCTATTTGTTTAAAAAGAGTTTGTTTGTTCTTCATTGCATTAGTTTAAAAAATATAATCCAACAGTTTCGAATCAGATTAATTATACAAATATAACACAAGTAACCATCACAATTGCAATTAATTAAACGATTCTGTGACAGAATATAACTATTACAATAAAAAATACTTAAAAATCAGTATTTCATAGTTCTCATATTCAATATACTTTTGAAAATTATTTCATAAAAGCAATTGAACGTAAAGCTGCTTTGCGGGAAGCCTACAGCCAGGCGAAGGGTGGAGGATATATCTGCTTTATAACCTCCCCTCCTTCTTCCCGATATATCCCTCGCTCACTGCAAAATCGTCAAAGTCGATAAAAGTATCGAAAGGCGTGGCCCAGGTATTATCATTACCTCCAAAAAAGGTAGAGAAGAATATGCCATCAATTTTTAAAGACAGCGTTGTACGAAATAGTAATTCTTTTTGCTCCAAAACTAGTTTACCATCTATCCATACCCTTACTATGCCATTGTTTTTCCCAGGTTCATTCAGCTTTAGTTGGTGTTCTACCAGTTGCCAGGTTCCCCGTTTAAAGTACCAGTTATCTCTACCCAGCGAAGTTCCCCATTGCTGGCTGTTTGGCATATAGGCATATAGTTCTCCGCCGCCAGAAGCCCTCCACATAAAGCGGGTAGAAAAGCCATCTGTACCATCAGGAATATGGCCGCCACTGTTTGCAGTTCCTCCGCACAAACCAGGCAGTTTGCCTCCCTTTACAAAATCTATGCTTTTATCAAACCGCACATAGTAGCGCAGGTGTAAAGAGTCGTGCGCGCCAATATCCGATATAAACTGCGCTCCTCCCCAGGGAGCATTCTCAGACCTTACGCCATTAGGGCTATACGAATTACGCGGGTACTTTACCCGCAAAAATTTATTTCCATTTTCTTCTACCACAGTAGTATTTTGCATACCCCACTGTTTCTCTTCTCGTATCTTCCAGCCTTTCTGCCAGTCGCTATTCTCAAAGCTATCGTCCCACGCTATTTCTTCATAGCGCATAAAAGAGCAAATAACAATTACCAATAAAAAAATAAGAGTAGTTTTAATAGTCATACATAAGTTACTTTCTTCAAAAATGCGAAAAACTTGGCTTATCTTCTATAGCCTAGTAACAAAAAAAGGTTCTTTACGAACCTCTTTTATATCAATTACTATTAATTTATTTTAACTTTCTTTTGCAGGTTTCTTGTCTTTCTCTGTCGCTCAATACCTGTATCTCTAGTTGTTGGGTTTTGGCATAGGCTATACGGGCTTCATCTTTCTTGCCCCAATCATCATAAAGCATTCCCAGTTCATGCCAGTGTCTTATAGTAGTTGGGGAAATGGCGATAGCATGCTTTAATGCTTGCTCGCCTTCGGCAAATCCTCCATCTGGCAAGCCGCCCAAAAATGCTTTGGCCAATTTCTTTTCCAGCCAACTAACATTTCCTAAAGCTCTGTAAAAGCTGCCTAATATAGAATAAGAAACATCATCTTTGGGGTTCAATTCAATTGCCCTGTCAAGCTCTTTCTTAATTTCATTACAGAGTCGCACCTTTGCTTTGCTACCTTCGTACATAGCACGGTTACCAAGGGAAGCGGCAAGCCAGGTATGCCCATTGCTGTTTTTCTCATCCTGACTTATACACCTGCGTGATGCGAGTTCGGCCTTCTCAATCAATGTCTTTTTATCCTCCTTATCGCTTACATCGGCCAAGCATATGCAGGCCCTGGCTATGCGCCATTGGGCTTCAGCCCCAGGCGAAGCCTGCTCATACATAACAATGGCTTTTTTGTAATCCATTTTAATAAAATAAGCGTCTCCTGTTCTTAGAGGGCCAGATGGTCCGGCCTTAACTAAGGAACAAAATAAGCATAGAACAAGCAACGCAGCCATGCGGCGTAGCCATAACGATAGGTTTTTTTTCGTCATAATATTATATGAAATAGAACAAGGGCATTTAGTCTTATAGTTCCATACCAAGATTAACCCCTAAACAAGCATCAATCTTTTAAGACCTCAAAATGCCTCTGCTATAGCAAAGTACCACAACCCCTGCCCCCTGTTGTCCATACCATAGTCAGCGCGCAGGTTAACATTGTGTTTTTTACTTACTCTTAATCGAAGACCTCCTCCATAAGAGGCTTTGGTACCATAAAAATTAAAATACCCAAGGCGAGGCGCTACCTCGCCCACTCCAGCAAAAAAAACAATGCCAAACCTAGTAGTTAAACGCCTTCTGTATTCCACTTGCGTAGCCGCTAAGTCTTTATCACGAAAACGCCCCAGGTAATACCCTCTCATAATCATATTGCCGCCCATTTGTCCCAGTTCATTAAACGGAACTGTGCCAGCAGTAAATAGTGTGTACACTTGAATGGCAAGTACGTTTTTATTTGAATTATTAAACAGACTATAAAATTTGCGTGCATCAATAAGCGTGCGCATAAAATTAAAATCACCGCCAAATGCATGACCGTGGAAAGTATGTGAAATATTTACATTAGTGCCTTTTGATGTAGTAACTACATTATTTCTGCTGTCAAATGTTGAAGCCAGCGTAATTCCTGAAGCTGTATATCCATTATAGCCTGCTGGCTTTGCTTGTTCCATAATTCCCTGGGAACCACTGTTAACATCCCACATATGGTAGTAGCGAAAACCCAAGCCTGCATACATGTACCTCTTCAATTTATAAAAAACAGTATGGTCGTTCATTATTATGTCGTAAGAGATTAGCTCCTGATTTTTTAAAAGAGTGTTATTTCCTATCCCATAATAGTAGATTGGAAACCTGCTAAAACCCGCTGTTCCTTTAAAAAGAAATTTTTCTTCTTGTGTAAAAATAGTATAGTTAGGCTCGGTTATTAACTGATGTTTAAATGTATATAAAACTGAACCTTGCACATTGGAAGTGCGGGTTAGCGAATCTTCATGGCCTGGCCTAAATAATAGAAAGCCTCCACCGCCAAGTATAATGCTTTCTTCTGGGGCATAAAGTAATACAGGGCTAAAAAAGGCTTTATGATTTTTGTTTCCTAAGGCCAGTCTTTCCTCTCGCAAGCTCAATGAATCCAACTGCTGAGCATACAAAAAAGTGGAAAACAGGAGCAGAATAATAAAGAAATAATACCTCATCTGCCCATTTATTGATACAACATTTTAAGTCGGTTATAGCAACCGTTTTGACAGGCAATTAAAAAATGTATTACT
>FTKU01000028.1_pt1 | contig 3450 bp, 3 predicted proteins | sample 1641061 | NCBI WGS metagenome assembly FTKU01 (sample SAMEA3914812, study PRJEB12502) | metagenome | biome: forest; material: soil | place: Canada | collected 2011-07-07 | depth 0.1 m | reverse complement strand
ATCTTAACTATATTACAGCAAGTTTAAATTACAACTTATGAAACAGCCATCTGATTTTGTATTAATAACAGGAGTTTCCACTGGCATAGGAAATGCCCTTATGCACTCGCTTATTAAAAGAGGTTATAAAGTAATAGGCACAGTAAGGTCTGAGAAAGACAAAGCAAAAATAAAGGCCGAAATGGGGGTAAACGGATATGCTATACTAATGGACGTTACAGATGAAGAAGGAGTAAAGGCATCGGTGAAAGAAGTGGAAAGTATACTGGCTGGAAAAGGTCTTGCCGGGCTTATTAATAATGCAGGCATAGCTATAGGCGGCCCACTTTCAGAAATGCCTATGGAGCAAATACGTTTTCATTTTGATGTTAATGTATTTGGATTGTTAAATGTTACCAGGGCTTACCTTCCGTTGCTTGGCGCCAGGGAAGGGCACAGTAATTTGCCGGGAAAGATTGTGAATGTATCTTCCTTATCCGGGGAGCTTGCCGGGCCTTTTGTTGGGGCGTATACAGGCTCTAAATTTGCGGTGGAAGGCATTTCGCAAACGTTGCGCCGCGAACTTTTGCTGTATGGAATAGATGTAATAGTAGCAGGACCAGGCAATGTAATTACGCCCATCTGGGATAAGGGCGTTAAGCCGGAGCCTTATAAAAATAGCGCCTATTATCCTTACATAGAAAAGTTTGTGGCTTTTGTGCTGAAGGATTATCGTACTGGTTATACTGCTGAGAAAATGGGAGAGTTAATTGCAAATGCCTTTACAGCCAATAAGCCAAAGGCGCGCTATGCTTTTGTGAAGAATGGCTTTACAAAGAGGGTACTGCCTAAACTTATACCTACCAGAATATTGGACAAGATTATAGGAAAGCAGCTGGGCTTTATTAAATAGTAACAATACACTTACCCCCGATTAATTTAACGCCCAATAACTCTATCAATTTTGTAAAATTTTTGGATTATTAGTAGTTCTTACAACGTTCATAATAAGATATTTTTATTGCTGTATTGTTAACAATTATTTAACATAACTATCTACATAGCTTATAATAAATTTTTGATAATTGCAGAATAAACCAGTTTTAAACTATTTTAATAGTACACAACCTATGAAAAAAATATCGTGTTTACGCTGCATTCTACTACTACTATTTGCAGCTCCCGTTCAGTTTACTTACGCACAGTCCGGGTATAAAGTGATTAAAAAAGTAAATGTGCCAGGAGACGGCAGGTGGGACTTTATCACTTTTGATAGTGAAAGCAGAAAAGTATATCTATCGCATGGAACAGTAATGCAGGTGGTAGATATAGACAAAGAAACTGTAATAGGCGAGGTAAAAAATACGCCGGGCATACATGGAATTGCTATCGCAAGGGAAGTGGGTAAGGGCTTTACCAGTAATGGCAAAGACTCTACCGTAACGGTATTTGATCTTACTACGCTGGCAACTCTTAAAACTATAAAAATAGCAGGTAGTAACCCTGACCATATTATTTACGACTCGTTCTCGAAAAATATTTTTGTATTTAATAATAAGAGCGGCGACGTAAGCATTATAGATCCAGCACAGCTTAAGGTATTAAAAACTGTAAAACTTGGCGGCATGCCAGAGCTTGCCGTTTCTGACGGCAATGGAAACATATACCTAAATCTGGAAGATAAAAGCGAGCTAATAAAGTTTGATGCAAAAACCTATGAAGTAAAAGCCAGATGGCCGCTTGCTCCTGGTGAAGAGCCTACCGGCATTGCTCTCGACCTTAAAAATAAACGTTTGTTTACAGGTTGCGCTAAACTTCTGATAGTTGTTAATGCTGAAACAGGCAAAGTGATAACAAAGCTGCCCATTGGAGATAAAGTTGACGGCGTTGCTTTTGACCCAGTAACTATGCAAATATTTACTTCTAATGGCGAAGGTACAGTAACAGTAATACAACAGGAAAGCGCAGACAGCTATAAGGTATTAGAAAATTTACCAACTACACCAGGAGCAAAAACAATAGCGCTGGATGAAGCCAAACACTTGGTGTATATTCCTGTAGCTGATTTAACTATTCCACCGGCTACTACCGAAACTCCTAATCCAAGATCTAAAGTAAAGCCAAACACTTTTGGGGTATTGGTGATAGGTAAATAGTTTTTTAGAAGACATAAAATGGCCGTGGAGTAATCTGCGGCCATTACTATTTACAAGAAACAAATTATTACATTTTTGTATGTTTCTGAGAAGACTCTCTGATAAGAGACTTTACAACTTCGCCTGCTTCGTTCAAAATGGTTATTTTACCTTTATTTTTTCTGGTAGAAATAAGTTTTGCTATTACTTCCTTTTTGGTGGAACCTGTTAGTAATACCTTGCCTGTTTCCTTCTCCTCTCCCTGCCAGTGCGAAGAGCGAATCTTCCGCACTACAAATATCATATCCATAATTGTTTGAAAGTTGATTAATAGGGATATATACGGGAGGTGGTATGCTGCCGGTTGCCTGTATGTATGTTTATTTTTTAAAGAAAGAACTATTTTACTGGCCTATATATATAATTTTTATTGTCTGTGTAGATAGGGGACTGCTTACTTTTACAAAATAAAGGCCTTGCGTTAAATTGGCTGGCATATATACAGGTTCGTAGTTAAAGCCTGTTTTACTATAAACTTCCTTTCCCATTTGGTCAGAAATAGAAATGGACAGAGCGCCAGCGTAGGTAACCCCTGTAAATCTGAAAGAAGAACTAACCGGATTAGGATATACATAGAAAGGATTAGCAGAATTAGGTTTTGTAATTCCTGTAGCAAAAAAGGCGCTTTTGTTCTTTAACACAACAGAGCCAAAAGCGGCGAGAGTTACATCCTGGGTAAGAAGGGCGCCGCTAAGGTCTCTGTAGTTGCCAGCCGCAGGAATAGTTAAAGGCGCGAAAGATGGGTTAGTGAATAATATACTTGTTTGATGAGGCGCAGAGGCTGTTGTATCCGCAAGTATCTCATAAAAGTCGACATTGTCCATCCAAAAAGTCCCATCTGCATTAGTACTATTAAAAACCAACGAAACGCTTGTGTTCAGATTACCGTAATACAACAAAGTGTCTTCTGCCCTGGAAGCAGTATAAGATGCCGTAGGGGAAAAAGGAATGGTTGTGCTGGTATAAGGCGCATTTGATTCATTTAGTAGTACTTGCATACCCCCTTTGCTAGCCCCTTCTATGCTGTAGGTAAGCAGGTAGGCTTTGCCTTGTTGTATGGATAAGGGCGATGTTCCCCAGTTGCCAACCTGCAAAGTAGTATCTGCTGCATATTGGCCTTTTAAGCTGCCACCCTCCATTGCCAGGTTGCTATTATCCTGCTGAATAGTAAAGTTGGTATTCCCATACGTCCCCCAACCGCCTATAGAACTGTTAAAGGTACTATTTGTTATCTGGTCGGCCCCCTCTTTGGTATACACAGCATACGTTGTGGGGT
>FTKU01000054.1_pt1 | contig 3655 bp, 2 predicted proteins | sample 1641061 | NCBI WGS metagenome assembly FTKU01 (sample SAMEA3914812, study PRJEB12502) | metagenome | biome: forest; material: soil | place: Canada | collected 2011-07-07 | depth 0.1 m | reverse complement strand
TCATTATACTCATCTCCCAAAGCATAGTCTTCATAAACCAGACTTTCCATATTTTTATATACAGAAATGCTGGATGCGCTATCTCCATTAAACCATATACTATCACTGTCTTTAAAAGTATATATCTTTTCATAATCTTTATATAGGTCTTTCTTTACAAAATAATTGTACCACGCTGAATCGTTATATCTGCTTTGTCCGTAAAATGTTTCTATTAGTAGATGGCCAGCAGTATCAAAACCGATATCTTCAATAATATTTGTTAATAGTCCTCCATCATTTATGGAATAAGTATACCATACCGATCCATTAAATTTAGAAATACCTAAAGTTGTGCTTATCCATAAGATGTCATTATTCTCATCTTTTGTTATAAAAGAAACATTATTATCAGGTAATCCATTTAAAGTTGTATAAGCTTGCCAGTTACTACCATTATATGAACATAACCCTTGAGTTGTGCCTACCCACACTACTCCGGCAGAGTCAGTATAAAGAGCTGTTATAGTATCGCTATTAACTGGTAAATTTGCTTTTGTCCAATTACTTCCATTTTTTATATATAAGCCGGTATATTTTGTACCACACCAAATTGAATCGTTTTTGTCAACTGTAATACATGTTGGAGCCATAGGAACTCCCTTTCCAAGTGGAAAAATCTTCCACTGGCTTCTATTATAAACAGAAACAATAGACCTCAATGCAGTGTCCTGACCTGTAAAAGAAGCTACCCATAAATTATTCTTCTTATCTTTTGCAATACCACTTACTACTTCCTGGTTTAGTACCTTAACAGTATCATAGGTTGGACTTTGAGTTATAGTATCATATACCAATAAAGTAGTTAATGATGAATCAGGAATTAAAACATATAACATTTTTTTAGCAACTGTATCGTATCTGACTATACTGCTGGACGCCCCGAACCACACAGTGCCATTATCATCTTTTATTGAACAGTTTGGCCAAGCTATGTGATGATATGAGCTATCAAAATACCATTTCCCATTTTTAAACCTCGAAAGGCTACTGCTATCAGCACATCCTATCCATACATATCCGCTATTGTCTTCTTCTATTGCAGTTATATAATTACCTTTCATCCCATTATTCTCTGTATAGCTAGTCCATTATTCATTATACAGAATAGATAAACCGTTTTGGGTTCCTATCCATAAAGTATCATTTATAAATTTTAATGATTCAATGTTCGGGTTAATAAGCCCTACCGTACCGGTATTAGTAGTAGTATAGTTTGTAAAGGTTTGAGGGAATGCCTTGCCGCAAAAAATAATCAGAATAATGAAACATAAAAGTCTTTTCATAGCTAAAGGTTATATAGTTGAAATACTTAATAATAATAATAATAATATTTTCAGAAATCAAAATACATAAAATAGACCGATAATTCTACCAGTCTCTTGTTTCAAATTCTTCAATTCCCTAAGCTTTCTGATTTTAGTTCCTAATGTTGTCATAACCTATATAATTCTCAAATTAATGCTAAAGTAATAATTTAAAACCAAAAGGAATATTTATTCATTCATTTAAAGGGCGTAGCAAATTACTTTTGAAAAATAACTATTACTAAAGCTATGGATCTTTATTCTCTTTAGATTAAATTTTCTTTGCTTTCTATGAATGTAAAAAATCCCTATGGAGAATTTAGCTAAAAAACTACAAGCTTTTATTGAGACTGAAAAACCAATCGAATTTACAAAAGAAGAATTGGAATGCTTCCTAAAAATGGTTGAATTATCAGTACAAATGGATTTATTAGAGAATTTGCCCACTGACAAAGAACTAACTATTGAAAAAAATAAAAAAGAACTTGGAGAACTTTTAAAAGGGAAACATTTTCAAGGATTTGAAATAGGTTTTGTATGGTAAAGTGCCCTCTTATAATAGATGGAATAAAAACAAGAGTACTTAAGATGACATTATGAAACAACTATGAAAATTTGGTATTCATCCAAGTTTAAAGGAAACCGACCAACCATATTTTTCATTTAGTCGTAATTGCGTTATAAATTAGTGTTTTAAACAAAGTAACGAGCAAAGAGTTTATAATGCCACTTTTTTCATTTTATTCGGTTTGGCTCGCTATTGTATTAACTGTGTCACTATCTTTTTCAACGATTAAAGCGCAAGACCTTTCAAATCTTAAAAACCAAGACCCTGTAAAAGTGACGGGAGGATTTTCTACCACAAATACCTTTTATACGGCCAATGGCATTGCCGATAGAAGATCGCCTTACTATTGGGTGCTGAATGGCAATCTTAACATTAGTCTTTATGGTTTATACATTCCCATAAGCGCAACGGTAAGCCAGCAGAACAGAAGCTATACTCAACCCTTTAATCAGTACGGAGTAAGCCCTAAGTACAAGTCTGTAACTCTGCATGTAGGCTATAGAAGTATGCAGTTCTCCAATTTCACATTGGGAGGAAACCTGTTTTTAGGTGGAGGTATTGAGATTAATCCAAAGAAATCTTTCATTCGCTATTCTGCCATGTACGGCAGACTTAATAAAGCGGTATCGGAAGACGTTTCTGAAGGGATAATAACAGGCTCTCCTGCTTATGAACGTTGGGGCTTTGGACAGAAAATCAGTTTAGGCTCTTTCTCCCATAGCGTGGACTTAATCATGTTTGGAGCAAAGGATAATCCTAATTCACTCTCCAAAGCAGTGGCAGACAGTTTTGGATTAAAGCCAGCGCAGAACTTTGTAGTAGGAGTAGCAACTAAACAAGTCCTTACAAAAAAATTAAGCTTTAGCGGGGAATATTCGCTATCTGCCTATACCACCGATATTACCATTGCCCGTTCTCAGCTAACAGAATACGGTTATGCTAATGATTTAGGCTCTCTTTTAAAGCCTAACATCTCTACCCAATTTAATAAAGCAATACTGGCAGGGCTTACTTATAATACTTCCACGTACCAGGCAAAGCTTACCTTCAGAAGAATAGACCCTGAATACAAAAGTATGGGTTCTATTTATTTGAATAATGACTTAGAAGACATACAGGCAGGCTTAGGGTGGAAGATGTTAAAGAACAAGCTTTCTGTAAATGGTAGTGGGGGCTTGCAGTGGAACAACCTGAACCAGCAACTGGCTTCCAGAATGACAAGAATAGTAGGTTCTATAAACCTTGCCTATGCAGTAAGTAAGAAGTTAAATCTTAATGCAAGCTGTTCCAATACTATGTCTAACACGAGCGTAAACAATTCTAAGGTTACGGCAAACCAGTTGAGCTTAACCCAGAATGTAGATTCCTTAAAATATACCCAGGTTACCCAAAGCGCAAATGCGGGAATTAATTACAATACGGGTGGAGAAATTATTCGCCATGTGGTTTATATGAACGTGGCTTTGCAGAAAGCGAATGACAGCGAAGAGAATAGTTCTACGTTCTACAATGTCAGCTCAGGTTACCAGACTACCTACAAGCCTTTGGGCATAAGCGGAACATTAGGAGCTGTAGTTAGCAATTCTATTGCTTCGGGCATTGCCAGCTTTTCGGCTGGCCCTTCGGCTACCGTTAGCAAGACCTTTGATAAAAAAATCAGGACAGCCTTTTCTGTTACTGGCTTGCAGACTTATACTTCAGGTCAATATACAGGAACTAACATTACCTACCGTCTTACGGG
>FTKU01000052.1_pt1 | contig 3833 bp, 3 predicted proteins | sample 1641061 | NCBI WGS metagenome assembly FTKU01 (sample SAMEA3914812, study PRJEB12502) | metagenome | biome: forest; material: soil | place: Canada | collected 2011-07-07 | depth 0.1 m | reverse complement strand
TCTGTAAAAATTAAAAAATTTTAAGCCCTGCATACAGGGCTTTTTTATTAATAGTTTTGTAGTTATTGCATATAGGCATGAGCAATCATTTGATAGTTAGAGTCTCTGAGGTAATACGAGAAACGCCGGATGCAATAACGCTTAAACTTAGCCCTGAGTCAGGCCAGCAGCCTATCTTTTATAAGGCCGGGCAATTCCTTACCTTCTTATTTAAACGGGGGGCTAAAGAGTTAAGGAGGTCTTACTCCATAAGTTCATCACCAGTTGCGGACTCTACGCTAGAGATAACTCTGAAAAGAGTTGTTAACGGAGAAATTTCTACCTACCTCTATAACCATGTAAAGCAGCACGATATTCTGCAAGCGCTGCCTCCAGCGGGACGTTTTACCCTGGAAACACAAGCCTCTGCGCAAAGAGATATTTTTCTTATTGCAGCGGGCAGTGGTATATCTCCTGTTTATTCTCTACTTAAAACGATATTGTTGGAAGAGCCCTTAAGCCGGGTAACCTTACTATATTGCAATAGGGACGAGGCTTCAACTATTTTTTACAAACAGCTTAATGCGCTTGCTCTGCAATACCCTAAAGCCTTTAACCTGATATACATCTTCAGCGAGCCGCAAGACAAATACTACAAGTATAAGGCGCATCTTAACTTTGGCTTGCTGGAGCAACTCATTAATGAAAACCTGGTTTTTGAGCGGGACAAAGCCGAATTCTTTTTATGCGGCCCTTTTGCCTTTATGCGAATGGCCGATACTATAATAGTAGTAATGGGCTTTGACGAAAGCCGTATTCATAAAGAAAACTTTGTAATATTGGCAGAGCAGGAAGCTATAAATACCCCTCCTGCTCTGGAAGATCAGTCCGAAAAGACAGTTTTTATTACATACAAAGGAAATAGCCATACGGTAAAAATACCTTATGGCAAAGCAATTCTTAAAGCTGCTCTGGAACAAGGCATTCACCTACCCTATAGTTGTCAGGCAGGGATATGCGGAACCTGCGCCGCTATTTGCAAAGAAGGTAAAGTTAGAATGTCTATAAATGAAGTGTTAACTGCCAAAGACCTTAACCAAGGGTGGACGCTCACCTGCGTGGGTTACGCCGCTACAAAACAGGTAACATTGGAATTTTAGAGAGTTTTTTATTTTTGTACCTTTCGCCATGGAAAATATTCATATTCACTATTTTCTGCATGGGCTTATCATTCTACTAGTAGGACTGTTGGGCGGCTTTCCTTTCGCCAGCGCCATTAAGCGTAATAACGGCAAAGAAGTGGCATGGCGGGTAGTACATTCCGGTTCTTCTATGGCTGGCATTATGCTTATTGCCATCGGTGTAGTAGTAAATTACCTATGTATTAGCCCTCTACTCAATTGCATTATTTTCTGGGGTATTATTAGTTCTACCTATTTGTTTGTTATAGCTATGGTATTGGCAGCCATAACTGGGGAGCGTGGCATAGGCGCGAAAGAAACAGTAAAAACTGCTAAGTGGAAAATAGTTTATTATATGTATGGCGCCGGGGCTACCCTATCCATTATTTCTATTAGCCTGCTTATTATTGTTTGCATAGGAAATCTGGTCTAATAAATATTTCCGCCGAACCATCATAACAAATAATAATTTTTTGATTAAGCCGTTTAATTGAATTAGGTTTGTATAGGAAACATCTATAACCTACTGTTGTACAATGGATAAAATAATAGAGCGGGTAAAAAATTTAAAAAAGGCTGCCTACTTAAATAAGAGCTATACTGGCATATATGCTTTTGTGGGCATTGGCGGCCACAGCATCAACAACCTGTATCCTGTTCTAAATTACCTTCGCGTTCCCTTAAAATACATTGTTACTAAAAGCGAAAAAAATGCCAGTAGCATTTCCAAAAACTTTAACGGTATAATTGGAACTAACGACCTGGATAAAGTATTAAACGATGAAGAGGTAAAAGGCATATTTATCTGCACAAGCCCTAAAAGCCACTTTTCGCTGGTAAAAAAGAGTTTGCTGCACAATAAGCATGTGTTTGTAGAAAAGCCGCCTTGTACTACTAGCCAGGAACTGAATGAATTAGTTTCTGTACAGGAAAAAACAAACAAAACCTGTCTGGTAGGGCTGCAAAAACGATATGCTCCTGCTGTTTCTATTTTAAAAAAGCAGTTGGGCAAATCTGTAATTTCTTACAATTATCGCTTTGTTACGGGCAGTTATCCAGAGGGGGATAGTTTGTTTGATCTGTTTATACACCCTCTGGATCTGGCTTATTATTTATTTGGAGATTATACAGTCGCCTCTGTTCAGCATTGTAGGGACGGCAAAGATTTATCAGTATACCTTCATCTGAGTCATAACGGAATAATAGGAAATATTGAGTTATCAACCTGTTATAGCTGGAAAGAAGCGCAGGAACTGTTAACGGTAAATAGCAAACAGGGAATTTATGAGCTTTGCAACATGGAAAAGTTGAATTACAGTCCCAAACAAGGGAAGTTATTTTCTATTCCACAGGAAAAAATAATTAACCGGCCTGCGAACCATAAAGTTTTGTTTAACAGGAATAATTTCAATCCTGTAATGCAAAATAATCAGCTTTATACGGCGGGATATTATGACGAAATCGTTAATTTTGTTACTTTATGTGAAGGTAAAGAGGGCAACAATGTAACGCCATTGAAGGAATTGAACAGGACTTTTTTATTGATAAATGAAATAAAAAATAAATTGAATGTATAGCAAAGCAGATTATATAAGAAGAGGATTAAGATTTGTAAACAACATCGTACGTCCCGGGCATAAAAAGCTGTCTACTCTTATGTTTTATGGCACAGACTTATGTGACTCTGGCTGTAAACACTGCCTTATATGGGCCAAAAGGCCGGTAAAGCATTTGCCTAAGGCAAAAATAATAGAAATAATGCAGAGCAAATGCGTAAGCAAGCACACACAGGTAGGGCTGGAAGGCGGTGAGTTCTTATTGCATCCAGAGGCTTTGCAAATACTGGAATGGTTTAGCAAGAACCATCCTAACTTCGACTTACTATCTAATTGTCTTCAGCCTGATAACTTAATAGAAGCTGTAAAAAAATATCCTCCTAAAAGGCTATACATCTCTTTAGACGGAACTAAGGATACTTACCTGTACATGAGGGGTAAAGACGGCTACAACAGCGTAATAAAGGTAATAGAGAACTGCAAAGACCTGGTGCCTATTTCACTTATGTTTACACTGTCTCCATACAATAATTTCGATGATATGGAGCACGTTATTGAGGTTACTAAAAAATACGGAATAGATATTCGGATAGGCGTTTACAACGACATAGCCTTTTTTGACACCATAGAAAAAGCGCATGAAACTGAAATTGGCGCAGTGGTTAATACCGAGATATTGAAGTATGGTAAAATTAAAAATGTAAAAGAGAGTGTACTAGCCAAGAACGAAACCCTTAAGACATTAGAACTGGAGGAAATAGAGGTGCCTAAGCACGACTCTAACAAAATTACAAACTCCAACTTCTTTAAAAAGTCTATACCAAAGAATGTAAAGGACACGGTTGAGAACTTTGACTTTTTACTACTGTACGACGAGTGGAGAAAGAAGAAAAACAAACTAAAATGCTACAGCATTTTAGACAGCCTTGTTATACATCCTGATGGTAGCGTACCTATTTGCCAGAACCTGGGTTTAAAGCTGGGCAACGTACACGACGCGCCTTTGGACGAAATTTACAACTCTATTGCCACCCAGGAGCAGCAAAAGAAGCACGTAAACAGTTGTAACCAGTGCTGGATAAACTTCCATAGAAAGTATGATGTAGTAATGCTGCGT
>FTKU01000042.1_pt1 | contig 3999 bp, 2 predicted proteins | sample 1641061 | NCBI WGS metagenome assembly FTKU01 (sample SAMEA3914812, study PRJEB12502) | metagenome | biome: forest; material: soil | place: Canada | collected 2011-07-07 | depth 0.1 m | reverse complement strand
TAAAGGCGTTAATCCCGATGAAGTAGTAGCTTTAGGAGCAGCCATACAAGGCGGCGTATTAACCGGCGAAGTAAAAGACGTGTTACTACTAGACGTTACACCTCTTTCTTTAGGTATAGAAACCATGGGCGGTGTGTTTACCAAATTAATTGAGTCGAACACTACTATCCCGACTAAGAAATCAGAAGTGTTCTCTACGGCTTCAGACAGCCAGCCATCTGTAGAAATACATGTGCTGCAAGGCGAACGTCCGTTAGCTAAAGACAACCGTACTATAGGACGGTTCCACTTAGACGGTATACCACCGGCTCCAAGAGGAGTGCCTCAAATTGAAGTAACCTTCGATATTGACGCCAACGGTATACTAAACGTATCTGCTAAAGACAGAGGAACAGGCAAAGAGCATAAGATCAGAATTGAAGCTTCTTCCGGTTTAACAGACCAGGAGGTAGAAAAAATGAAGGCCGAAGCAAAAGCCAACGAAGCCACTGATAAGGCAGAGAAAGAAAAAATAGAGAAGCTGAACGGCGCCGATGCTTTAATATTCCAGACTGACAAGCAGTTGAAAGAATACGGAGACAAATTATCTGCTCCTAATAAAACTGCAATAGAAGCTGCGCTGGCCGATTTGAAGAAAGCCCACGAAGCCAAAGACGTGAACCATATTGATACTGCTATGGCTGCCCTTAACACGGCATGGCAGGCTGCCTCTCAGGAAATGTACAATGCTGCGGGAGCCGCTGGCGGTGCGCAGAACCCACAAGGCGATGCAGGAACTACTGGTAACCAACAAGGCGGAGCTAACAACGGCAACGTAACCGATGTGGATTATGAAGAAGTGAATAATGAAAAGAAATAATTAGTAGTTAATTATAGTTTAGATTAGATTGATTTAGTAATAGAAGGCCTGCAGCAATGCAGGCTTTTTTTGTTTGTATAATTACTGGTTATTCAACAATCACTTTTTGAATAATTCTTTCTGTATTATAAGACCAGTCTACTATATAAATTCCTTGCGGAGTATTTGCCATATTAATACTAGTTTCCCTGGTAGTAACCGTAAAAGCCTGCATTTCTTTACCGATAGGATTATATATTTTTAAATAGCCTTGTGCTGTTTCTGTAACAAATGTAAAACTTCCTTTATTGGGATTAGGATAAATAAGCGCCTCGGCTGTATTAACCACAGGGGATGTTACTTGTGTAGTTGCCGCGATATCATTAGTATAACATACGTCCAGCTTTAATATATTATAAGACAGCGGAGTTCCGGGGCCATTATCTGCAAATATATAGTAAGTATTTGAATCAGATGAAACTGCAAAAAGAAGGTCGGTATTAGTAATAGAGGATACACTCTCCCATGTTTGTCCTCCATTATCAGTTTTAGAAATTGTACCTCCATTTCCAATAACAATGCCATTAAGGCTGTCAGTAAAGCACATATAATAAATAGTCGACATATTTAATATATCATAGTTCCATGTTCTTCCGCCATCCATAGTTTTTGCAATTACATTATTGTCAGTATTGTCTGCCAGTACATAACCATTCTTTCTATCTGTGAAAAATAGTTGATTTGAAGTTATACTTAGCGTTGTAACGCTGTCCCATGTAGTACCGCAATCTGTAGATTTCTTAAAAGTACCATTATTAAATAAAAGATAAGCTGTAGAAGCATCTACAAACTGTATAGCCCCCGGATCAAAAGTATTATCATCTGAATAATTAAGTATTTGCTGCCATGTATTACCCCCATCTGTAGTTCTTGCTAACGTTTCTCCACCTCCACCTTTCATTGTAGCAGGATAATAAAGGGTTACTACAAACCCAGTGTCTTTATTTAAAAAATTGAGGTATTTAACCTGTCCAGGAAATCCGGTATACACGGATCTAAATGTACTTCCTCCATCAGTGGTTTTTAATACAAAACCCACTGAATAATCTGCAACTCCTCCTATATAGCCGGTCTGTTTATCTGTAAAAAAAACAGTTGTAAAAACAGAATCAGAGACTGTGCCTTTGTGTACTATATTCCAAATATTTCCGCTATCCGTTGTTGAAAGAAGCTGGTTTTTTCCTGCAATTGCAAACCCGCTTGCAGGACTAATAAATTGCATCTGGGTATATGCAGTATAGTTATAAACTTGTTTCCAGTTTCTGCCTCCATCGGAAGTAGTAAAAATTATACCGCCATTGCCGACCAAAGTTCCATGAGCAGTATCTGTAAAAGTAACTGCATTGTAAAAGTACGTATCTGGTATACTATTGGTTGTGATTGTATCCCAGCTATTACCCCCGTTTGTTGTTTTCAAAACATAGCCAGAGCCTACATATATAATTGTACTATCTTTATAATATGCCACTTTATAGGGATAACCCTCATCAATACCCCATTCTTTGCCGCCGTCTGTAGTGGTCATCATATATCCGTCAAACCCGTTTCCGCCTCCTAATCCATATCCATTAAGGGAATCCAGGAAATGCACTGAATTAATTTCACTACTACCGCTGCTAACAGTATTCCACGAAGTTCCTCCGTCAGTTGTTTTGTATATTCCATTCCAGCCTACTACAAAGCCTAGCGTATCATTAATAAATGAAACAGCGCCTGTGTTGCCCTGTTCATTAGGCGATGTAGTAGCCCACGTTAAACCACCATCTGTAGACTTAAGAAAATAATACTTATTAACTGGTGTATACCCATAACCAACGGCATACCCTATAGAGGGGCTGGGGAATATTATACTATAAATATTAAAAGCGGGATTAGAATTTACAAATTGCCATGTTTTACCGGCATCTGTAGTTCTTAATATTGTTCCTGCATTTCCTGCTACATAACCGGTATCTTCATTTATAAAATATAATGAGTTTAAATCTGAAATAACGCCAGGGTTTAAAGTACTCCATGAGTTCCCTGCATCTTTAGTTTTAAGTAATGTCCCATATTCCCCGGCAATATAACCAGTAGAGGCATTTGTAAATTTCACGTCTAACAAATCATTACCGATAATTCCTGAGGGGTCGTACCAGTTAATCTGATCAGCGCACTGCCCAAATGCATTAGTAAAAGCATACAAACTAGTAATTATACTTAGTGCAAGAGGTAAAAGTCTTTTCATAAAGTTGTTGAGTGTTTGTACTATTATGACTTATCCTACTATCAAATTGTTTCAAAAAGAGTATAAATATTCAAATATATTGTTTCTATGCAACAAAATATAGTGACATGCATATTACTCCCCTTTGGTGTGACACTGTCAATAGCCAAGACTTTTTAGTATATTTACTTTCATAACCCCAACTACAATGTCAGAAATAATTCCATGCCCGCAATGCGGTTCTCACCATGCCTATCCATCCGATCATTTAATGATATGCCCGGAATGTAACAACGAATGGAATCCAGCTGAGACTGTAGTGGATGTAGGACTTGTGGTTAAAGATGCGCATGGAACTATTCTTCAGAACGGCGATTCTGTAACCATTACAAAGAACCTGCCCGTTAAGGGGTTTTTACAATCAATAAAGATAGGCACAAAAGTAAAGAACATAAAACTAGTAGAAGGCGACCACAACATCGATTGCAAAATTGATGGCTTTGGTGCAATGGCCCTGAAAAGCGAGTTTGTAAAAAAAGCATAATACACCTGTAATTTTTTTGTTCATTCATTTCCGCTAAAGAGAGACGAAAGAGTGAAACACCATACTATTCCACGAGCAGCTTCTTCGCGACCACCATGACCCAGAAATAGTTACAAGGTCAGGCACAAGAAAGATTGATGATTATATTAATTGTAAATGAGAAGACTGAAATTTTTTCTTTTTTCACTGTCAGATTTTCGCTACAAAATGACATTTTTTTGGTTTCCGGACTGGCATATTTTTTGTAAATAGTATATCCGATAAAAGATTATAAAAGTATAAAATAGAAAGGAGTGAAGAATGAGAATAAATAACAGGTTTTCATTTTTAAATTCTTTTTGCAGAAATAGC
>FTKU01000014.1_pt1 | contig 4048 bp, 5 predicted proteins | sample 1641061 | NCBI WGS metagenome assembly FTKU01 (sample SAMEA3914812, study PRJEB12502) | metagenome | biome: forest; material: soil | place: Canada | collected 2011-07-07 | depth 0.1 m | reverse complement strand
GTATTTGCCTACTACTACCCGCTCCGGTTTATTGATGAGGTCAATCTTAATGTCGTAATAATCATTAATAATATAGCCTGCCGCAGTAATAAAACAGGTAGAAATAATAAGCAGCAAGAGCGTAACATACAGGTCAGTTTTAATAAGAAAAACTCCGGCAATAAACTGGGTAGCAGCCAGCAATACCAGGTTTACCGGCCTTAGCAGGTGCATGGAGTAGCGGTATTTTTCTTTTAGCGAAATAGTTACCATTGTTCTTTAAGCCAGTTTCCACGGGCTTTCATTACTTTTTCTATTACATCCCTAACGGCGCCGCGGCCTCCGGGAAAAGGAGATATATAGCTGCAGATTTCTTTAATATCCTGGGCTGCATCGGCAGGGCAGGTAGGCAGCCCTACTAATTTAAGCATTTTATAGTCAGGAATATCATCTCCCATATATAAAATGGCGCTTTTGTCCAGGTGATTTTCGGCTGAATAGGTATTAAAAAGCCTTATTTTGTCTTTTACGCCCAAAAAGATGTCTCTTACGCCCAAAAAAATGAGCCTGTTTTTTACGCCCTCTTCAAAGCCCCCAGAAATGATAATAACGTTATAGCCAGCCTGTAAGGCTTTTTCTATGGCATAGCCGTCTTTTATGTAAAAATTGCGAGCATGTTCTCCGCTGGCAAAAGAGATCACGCTGCCGTCTGTAAGCACGCCGTCCACGTCAAAAATAAACGTAGTAATAGCGGCAAAATCAGGGCTTATTTTCATACTTCAAGTTAAACAAAAGGGAAATATTTTCCAGTTTTATTAAGTTATATGAACCAAACTAATTGACTTGGCTTATGTTTACTACTATCTCCTACAACTCCCTCATCAATATCTTATATAGCCCCAGCATACTATTTGTTTCCAGTTTGGAATAATTATGCTTTTGTAACGCTATTTAGTAAATTTACAAATTATTTGAATTTTACAACTATGGCATCGGATATTAAAGCCACTTCTATAGAGGAGTTCTATAAACAAATAGCTCCGGCGTTGAACAAAGACCTTGATGTTCTGTTGCCGCAGGGCGTTAGTAAAGAGATAGGCCATTTTAATGTTTTTAAAACCAACGAGGTTTACACCAGTTTCAGGCTTAAAAATGGTATGCCTTATAACCGCAGGGCCTATTACAAAATAAGTTTGATTAACGGCAAAAACAGGGCAGAGTATGCCGATAAGGTGATTGAGATTGAAAAAAACGCCCTGCTGTTTGCCACGCCCAAAGTACCCTATAACTACTATCCGCTGGAAGAGAACCAGGGCGGGTATTTTTGTGTGTTTACGGAGGAGTTTTTAATTAAAAATAAAACCGGAGTGGTTATAGACGAGTTGCCGCTTTTTAAACCTGGCGGCTATCCGGTATTTAACATCTCGGCCAAAGAGGTGAAGGAGTTAAGCGTCATCTTTGAAAAAATGTTTGCCGAGGTAGCGTCAGATTACGTTTATAAATATGACCTTATACGCAACTATGTGCTGGAGCTTATTCACTTCGGGCAAAAGCTACAGCCTACGGGTTCGCTGCAGCCAGAACATAATGCTTCGGAACGAATCGCCTCGCTGTTTATAAAACTATTAGAACGACAATTTCCGCTGGAATCTCCCCGGCAGAAACTTAACTTATCTACTCCAAAAGAATATGCAGAACGATTATCGGTACATGTGAATCACCTGAACAAAGTTTTAAAAGAGAATACCAACCGTACTACTTCTGAACTAATAACGGCGAGGATAGCGCTGGAAGCAAAACTACTACTAAAACAAACAGACTGGAGCATATCCGAAATAGCGTATTCTTTGTGCTTTGAAGAAGTGTCTCACTTTTCTAATTTTTTCAAGAAACAGACTTCGTATTCTCCGTTGGAATTTCGCGCCAAGCATATAGTTGTTTGATTTTTGAAAACAATGGATTGAAGTTTGCAAGGGCTTAAACCAGTTTAATGCACAATTTTGTACTGTAAATTTTTAAAAATTATAACACATGAAAAATAAAAAAATTGCTTTAGTAACCGGCGGTAGCCGCGGCCTGGGCAGGGATATGGCCATAAACCTTGCCAAAAAAGGCATTGACGTTGCCTTTACTTACAACGCCAACAAAGAGGAGGCGGGTAAAGTAGCCGCAGAAATAGAAAAGCTTGGGCAGGCCGCCTATGTGTTTCAACTGGATGCAGGAAATGTAAAGTCTTTTGATGAGTTCTTTAAAAAAGTATCCACAGAATTAAAGACAAAAACAGGCAGTACTAATTTCGATTTCCTTATTAACAATGCCGGAACGGCGTTATATGCCCCCTTTGCAGAAACTACTGAGGAGCAGTTTGACACCGCCCTTAACATTCACTACAAAGGCGTGTTTTTCTTAACTCAAAAGGCATTGCCTTTTATTAATAATGGCGGACGCATCATTAACATATCATCCGGCCTTGCCCGCACCTCTTTTCCAGGGTCGTCCGCTTATGGCTCTATGAAGGGCGCTGTAGAGGTGTTAACCAGGTATATGGCAAAAGAATTGGGAGCCAGAGGTATTACCGCTAATGTGGTAGCCCCGGGGGCCATAGAAACTGATTTTGGAGGTGGCAGAGTGAGAGATAACAAAGAACTAAACGCCCAGATTGCCGGTTTTACCGCCCTTGGCCGCGTAGGCTTACCGGATGATATAGGCGGGGTAGTGGCATTTTTATGCACTGATGACGCTAAATGGGTAAACGGCCAGCGTATTGAAGTATCAGGCGGGATGAATTTGTAGTAAATAGTATTGGCGCTATAAGGCTGGCGCGTGTTTGCAACGTGTGCCTTTGTTTATAGCGTAACGTTTGCCTACTATTTATTACTAAAAATGAGTTTGCTATGGCTGCCTTCCACGGCCAGGCAGGCCGAGTCTCGACAACGGCTCTGACTTATGATCCGCGCCAGCCACGCTGCTTCGCCCAAGGATAATAAGAAGGAGCCTAGCGTCGAGACTGATAGTAAAATATTAAATAAAATAAGATGGCGCATAGAATTTCATGGATTGTGCGTTAGAAGTGATTGTAGAATCTGCCAGAGAATAAAGCTTTTCTGGCAGATTTACTATTTACAACTCCCTCATCAGAACCTTATACAGTTCCAGCATACTATCAATGTCTTTCTTGTGCACCTTCTCGTCCGGCGAGTGTACGTTGCTTTCCGGCGCGCCAACAAAACACCAGTCGAACGGGTAGGGGGAGTTTTGTAGTTCCCTGCCGTCGCTGCCCCCGGCGCCTTCTACTTCTAACTGGTTAGGCACGCCATACTTCTGGGCAATGCTTATTACCTTATTCACAAAGCTGCGGCGGGGTATGCTTCGGTCGCGTATAGAAATGGCAACGCCCTCGCCATGTAGCACCCCCTCGGTAACCCAGGTAATGTCCGCTATCAGCGCCTGTTTTACTTTGTAGTTTTCGTAAATGTATTTGGCTATTACCGGCACAGATCCTCCTCCATGTTCTTCCCAGCAAGAGAAGGCAATAATGCCGTCCTTTAGCGTTTCTGCCAGTTTCAGGGCCGTCCATACGCCCAGGCGATTGTCCATGTAGCAGCTTTGTACATAGTCTTCCGTTTCGCGGTAGTTGCATTTAAATACCAGTTCCGTGCCGCGGTCAATCTCCCTGTCGTAATCGTAAAAAATATCCCCCTCCTCGTCCTTAAATAAAATACAGTCAATCTTCCCTTTGCTGTCTTCGCCTAGCAGCTCGTAGCCGTTCTCGGTATGCGGGCCGCCAATGGGAATTAGCTGTTTGTTGTACCTAACGGTATAGCCTATGGAGTCCATGTGGGCAAAAACGGCGGTGCGTGGTTTGCCAAAGACCAGGATAATGCTGTCCTGAAAGTCGTCTCCCGCAATTACTTTAGGGGCTGTTTTCCAGCTATCTTTATTATTTTCAATATAATTAAGAATGAAATTCTTTAGTTGTACTTCATTGCCCGAAGGGGCAAATACTTCGCATAGCGATTTGAGCAGCTCCATTTTTATATTTTAGTGGTTTTTTGGCTAAAAATACGAT
>FTKU01000041.1_pt1 | contig 4263 bp, 4 predicted proteins | sample 1641061 | NCBI WGS metagenome assembly FTKU01 (sample SAMEA3914812, study PRJEB12502) | metagenome | biome: forest; material: soil | place: Canada | collected 2011-07-07 | depth 0.1 m | reverse complement strand
TCTCTTAGATACCCCGCTGCTTGCGGCGGGGAGTTTCATTTACTTTCTAATCTTCGGTCTACAAAGTAAATGGGCTTACGACTGCCAGATGAAAATTTAACTTTATCAACCTTTTCTTTCGAAACGAATTTTAATAGTGGGGTTACCCTTAATTTGGCTCTAAAAGCATCCTTGATTTTTTTCTCAAGTCCGTCGCTGTAATGGGAAGTAAATATATTGGCTACTAGTTCATCTGTACCAAATTCGTTGGTATAGGCTTCAATAAAATAGCTATCTACTGCTTCAATTACATTTAAAATATCATTTAGGGACTGGGGGTATAAGGTAGTTCCCTTATATTTTATCATGTGATTTTTCCGGCCGAGTATAGGGCCTATGCGCCAGGTTGTATTGCCACATAAACATGGTTCTTTATGTAGTATAGTAATATCGCCGGTCTTGAATCTTATCAAGGGCATGCCTTCTATCCCTAATGGAGTTACTACCAGTTCGCCAGGAGTTCCTTCGGGTACGGGGTTATTATTTTCATCTAAACATTCTACTATTATAAGTTCTGGAATGGTATGGCCGCCTTGTCCATAACTACATTCTGTAAAAGCAGTTCCCATTTCTGTGGAAGCATAAGTAGAATATAATTGTAAAGGCCAGTCCTGGAGAATTTTTTTGCTTAGCTCGTTTAATGAGAAGTTTTGATCTCTAATAGTATCTCCTATACAAATTACTTTTTTGATGCTGCTCGATTTGTAGTCAATTCCTTTTTCCTTTGCGAACTCCAGTAAGTATAACAGGAAGGAAGGAACGGCAATTAGCACAGTTGGTTTTATTCTTAAAATAGTGTCCCATTGCAGGTCTGGGTTGCCAGGGCCTACTCTAATAATGCCAGCTCCTATTTTGCGTAGTCCTGAAAAATAAGCCAGTCCGGCCATAAAACGGCGGTCAAGTGTTACTGTAAGCTGTACTTTGTCTGTATTATTAATGCCTGTATAACGGAGCGAAGTATATTCGTTATAGGCTAATCGTTCCAGGTCATTATCGGTCAATACAAATGTAACAGGCTCGCCCAAGGTGCCGGAGGTTGTTACGTAGTCTATTATCTTATCTTCCGGCACAGAAATAAAATCATTGTTATATAGTTGTAAGTCCTGTTTCTCGGTAGGAGGTATTGAGGCTAAGTCCTCTATTGTATTTATAGAGGTAATATTAATATTGTTTTGCTTAAAGAATCTGGAGTAGAAAGGTGAATGTTTTTGTACATACTGCAAATGTGCTTTAAGACTTTTTTCCTGAAATGATTTTAATTCAGCAGTAATAGATGGTAGAGTAAGATTAAACCAATTCATTATACAGATTCTATTATTACAAAAGCTATGGCTGTCTCGGTAGTGTGTGACAGGGAAAGGTGAACATTAAATTTAGATGTATCTAAAATTTGATTTATTTTTTCGTTAAGTGTTGTGGAGCATATTATCGTAGGCTTTCCGGAAGTTTCATTTTTTACTTCAATTTGATGAAGTTCAATAGTAACTAAAAGGCCAGTACCGAGCGCTTTTAAAAAAGCTTCTTTTGCTGCAAAACGAGCAGCATAGCTTTGGAAAGGATTTTTAATTTTTTCGCAATAGGCAATTTCTTCTTTAGAAAATACAAGATCACAAAAGCCTTCTCTATTTAAAATCTTTTCTTTTATGCGGTCTATGTCTACTATATCTGTCCCTATACCAAGGATCATTTCTCCGAAATCTTTTTCTGCAATTTAGTAATTCTTTCTTCTATTCGCTTCTTGTCTGTTACAGAAGATAATTCTTTAGTAAGGGCTTCCTTATAACAGTTCATTGCCGTGGTATAGTTTGAATTTTTTTGATAGTAATCCCCAGCCAGAATATAACTGTTAAAATATAAAGGATTTGATGTCATAAGGCTTTTTACATCCTGTTCTGAGACTGCTTCATCTTTGTGCCCATCCAGCCAATCGCTTAGTTTTTGTGAAGTATTATGATAAAACATAAATTCTTTAAAAGTAGGAGTGAATAAAAAGCTATCTGCTGGCAGTTCTTTACTTTTATCAGAAATACTTACTAACGCTTCAGGATTTTTGCTTTGCTCAAATACCTTATCAAAATCAATGGCCATAAATTCGCCTTCTACAAATGGGGGAGAGGATATCCAGACAAATTTTTTATAAGGTTGAAAAATGATACCGTGGTGGGCGAGAAGCTGGTTAATTGCTTTTTCATTACGCATACCTATTTTCTTACCGTGATGCCCCAACTGGTCACGCAGTATTACTACCATTTGCTTTTCATCCATTTGGGAAACGCCATTAAGTAATTCTTCTACCCGCTGCTGGCGGTATACAGAGGTACTATCTTTTATGCCCTCAATATTTATTTTTGTACTGTCCAACGCTTTACTTTGGAAGTGATTGGTACATACAATGCGGGAATCGTTAGGGTAGTATATAGCAGTAGTTGCAGGTGTCTTCTCGATAATGGCTATTCTTTTATCATTGGTTGAACCAATCATAAATGACTCTGATACAAAGCAGGTGCGTTTTTTTGCAATAGCATATGCTTCGTCAATAGTAGAGGCATACTGTAATATCTCTCTGGCTATAAGTGATACAGGTGTACCAGTATGAGAAGGAATTTCTGACTTATCAGCATTGAGTGTAAGTGTTAAGCCGGTGCTGTTCATTCCAGATAGTACACCAGTCATACTGCCCCAGGTAACGCTTAGGAATTTGTATCCTCTTTTTGGATTTATGAATGCTATAATTTTATCTTTTGCAAAATCGTCACCTACATAAAAATCGAAATTACGACCTATGTACATGCTGCTATCAAGCGAATATTGATTCCATGTACCAAGGGCAGTGCAGGCTACCAAATTCATGTTTTGCATGGCGTGCCCAATGTCGTGGGCAGCATGGTAGTTAAGGAATCGCTGATAGGCGGGGCCTACATAGGAATATTTTTCTGATGCAAAAAAAGAGGTGCCGTATATTTCTTTTTGATTTTCCAGAGCTATATGTTCATCAATATTCCTGTTAAACCAGCCTACAAAAATTCTTAATACGACCTGGAAAAAAGAAGAGGGAATTTTCTTTTTTATTTCATCTATAAAATATCCTTCTTGCTCCTCAGCAAGCTCTTTAGTTAAAATACCTATTGCATATCCTCGCTCAAAATCATCGCCTTCTATGTACATGCTCCATATTCCAGGCTTTTCTTTCTTTATCCAATTCTTGCCATATTTATAGCCATTACTAATAGGGACTCTTTTTAAAGAAGTATCAATGACTGATAAATCCTGTTTCGGGGGAGAAATCTTTATACTGAAATATAAGAAGGTGATAAGAGCAACAAGGATAATGACTATTACTAAAAGTACTTTTTTAATTTTCATAAATTAAAATTACCAGTTTAGATATAAAATAAAGAATTACTCTATTGTCATACACTGGATTAATACAATATGTTTATCTTTACAAACAAAATTTATCTTACATGACACAGAATAATATGTCGCATTAAGATAAAAATACATAATATTATATTATGAAACTAAAATGATATGAGACGTTTAAAACTCTTCTTTTTTTTAATTGTAAGCGCAAACGCTACTCTTTTTGCTCAATCTGTACAGGATGTTTTTAGTGCAAAGCAAATGACCTGGTACGGTTTGGATTTCTCTATGGCAAAATTTGTGGGTGCATTTTCTGATGTAAGCTATGCCTACGACAAAGCTGGATGGGAAATAAAAGGAAGGTATTTCCCGGAATGGAATAATGTTGTTATTAATGAAAGAGATAAATATAACCTTAAAGAATTTTATAGGAAAGAAACTGTAAAGTACGATCCGACAGCAATAGAATCAGTTAATAATAAAGTAAATCCAGACAGTATGATGAGCTGGAATGCCCCTCCTTCGTTAACTGATTTTCAGCTGCAGGAAGAGGTTTCAAGGTATGACCGCACAAATAAACAAGGGCTGGGTCTTGTATATATTGTTGAGCTGTTTGATAAAACACAAAAAATGGCGATAATACATGTTACTTTTTTTGATATGGCTACTGGTAAAATATTGTATACAAAACAAATAGCAGCTGAGCCAGGGGGTTTTGGTTTACGCAACTATTGGGCAAGAACTGCCTACGAAACTATGGTTCAATGCGGTGACAAATGGAAAAAGTGGGCAAAAGAAGCCGGAATTAGACTTTAAAATAAATTCTAAATGATTTTATATAATAAAAAAAGTATTTTATTC
>FTKU01000043.1_pt1 | contig 4289 bp, 3 predicted proteins | sample 1641061 | NCBI WGS metagenome assembly FTKU01 (sample SAMEA3914812, study PRJEB12502) | metagenome | biome: forest; material: soil | place: Canada | collected 2011-07-07 | depth 0.1 m | reverse complement strand
ATATAAAACTTCATAGTCTTACCCTATGTAAAGTAGTCTTTAACTCTGAAGTAATTCTGAAGTGTAAGGCGTTAAGCTTTATTAAAATAATGTGTCTAACTGGTAAGCTTGCTGTGTTTTTTGCCGTAAAAAAAGTATATCATTATCCCTATTGCCATCCATATAATTAACCTCAGCCAGGTGTCTAATGGCAAATAGGACATTACAAAAAGAGAGGACAACGCTCCTAATATGGGGGTATATGGCATAAATGGCGTACGGAACGGACGGTGTAGTTCCGGACGGGTATACCTAAGCACCAATATTCCTAAACATACTATAAGAAAGGCCAGCAATGTTCCTATAGAAACAAGCTCGCCAAGCAAGCCAATAGGGAAAAGTCCTGCAAAAGCTACAGCGGCTGTACCTGTTATTAAAGTTGAAACGTGGGGAGTATGGAATTTTGGATGCAGTGCTTTGAAAGAAGAAGGTAAAAGCCCGTCTTTAGACATGGAGTAAAAGATACGCGACTGCCCCATAAGCATAACCAGTATTACAGAACTTAACCCAGCAATGGCTCCCATTTTAATGAAAGGACGAAGCCATTTCAAGCCATCTCCTGCCGCATTAACTGCCACAGCTATAGGGTCTGGCACATTAAGCAATTGAAAGCTTACCAGCCCTGTAAGTACTAACGAAACTAATATGTATAGAATAGTACATACTACTAAAGAGCTAAGTATACCTATTGGCATATCTCTTTGCGGGTTTTTTGCTTCCTGGGCTGCTGTGGAAACTGCATCGAAGCCTATATAAGCAAAGAATATAACTCCTGATGCACGTAGTATGCCGCTCCAGCCATATTCGCCAGTTTTTCCGGTATTTTCAGGGATAAAAGGATGCCAGTTATCTGCATTCACATACATAAAACCAAAAATGATAAAAAGCAGGATAACAATAAGTTTAACAATAACAATGATGTTGTTAAATCTGGCAGATTCTTTTATGCCTACAATAAGTAGCGCTGTGATTACAACTATAACCAATACAGCAGGCATATTAAACAAAGAACCCGTGGAAATCCAACCTAACTCATCGCTATGCTCGAAAGGCGCTTTGGTGAGGTAAGAGGGAATTGTAATACCAAAATCTTTTAAAAAAGATACTACGTAACCCGACCAACCAACGGCTACTGTAGAGGCTGCAAATAGGTATTCAAGAATAAGATCCCAGCCAATGATCCAGGCAAATAGCTCTCCTAAAGTGGCGTATGCATAAGTATAAGCGCTACCTGCCACGGGAATCATGGAAGCAAATTCGGCATAGCAAAGCCCTGCAAAAGCGCAGGCAATACCTGCTATAATAAAGGAAATTACTATGGCTGGCCCGGCATACTGTGCCGAAGCAGTGCCAGACAGTACAAATATACCGGCTCCTATAATGGCTCCAATGCCTAAGCCAGTCAGGTTGGCAGCTCCAAGTGTACGCTGTAGCTTTACTTCACCCGGAGCGTCTTTTACAAGTTCGTCAATGGATTTGGTCTTAAATAGTTTATTCATTTTTATAGAATGAAATCAGTTGAAAGGAAGTTTGATTTATGCTTTCCTACTATTTCTGTTATCATTTCTTTATTTATTGCCGCATCTTTAGCAGCCACTAGCGTTCGGATAGAAAATGCCCTAAGCGCATCTGATACTGACAATGTGCCTTCGGCAGAATCTTTTCTTCCTGTAAATGGAAAAACGTCTGGCCCACGCTGGCACTGGCTGTTAATATTTACCCTGCATACCTGGTTTACCAAATGATCTATAAGAAAAGCCATTTCGTTAGGTTCTGTCCCGAATATACTCACCTGTTGCCCGTAGTTAGAATCTACAACATAATTAATAGCCTGCTTGGTATCAATAAAAGGAGCAATAGGTATTACCGGCCCAAACTGCTCTTCGTAATACACACTCATCTGATCATTCACCGGGTAAAGTATAGCAGGTTCAAAGTAAGTATTTACTATTTGACCACCGTTTTCGTTTATCACTTTAGCTCCTTTGCTTTCTGCATCTTTTATTAGCTCTTGCAAAAAAGCAGGCTTTTCTGGTTCAGGCAGTGGGGTAATGGCTACGCCATCTTCCCAAGGCATGCCCCGTTTTAACTTGGCGACTTCTTCTTTTAATCTTTTAAGAAAAACATCTATAATACCGGAATGTACAAAAATAATCTTAATGGCGGTGCATCGCTGGCCATTAAAGGATAGAGAACCTAGTATACATTCTTTTACTGCCAGCTCTATATCTGCATGGGGAAGCACGATAGCGGGGTTTTTTGCTTCCAGCGCTAACACAGACCGCAGCCTGTTTGGTTTTGGGTGCTGCATTTTTAATATGTTGGCTGCTTTGCTGGTTCCTATAAAGGCAAGCACATCTATTTTGCCAGTGGACATAAGAGGCCCTACTGTTGCGCGGCCTCTTCCGTAAACTACATTTATTACTCCTTTAGGGAAACAGTCTCTGTATGCCTCTAATAACGGGCGGTGCAGTAGCACGCCTATTTTAGCTGGTTTAAATACAATAGTGTTTCCCATAATAAGGGCAGGAATTAAAGTAGTAAAGGTTTCGTTTAACGGATAGTTATACGGCCCCATGCAAAGCGTTACTCCTAATGGCCCTCTGCGGATTTTACCTATTATTCCCTGCTCCATCTCAAACCTTGAGGTGCTTCTATCCAGTTCTTTAAGAGCGTTTATGGTATCTATAATGTAATCAACAGTACGGTCAAATTCTTTTTCAGAATCTTTAAAAGGCTTGCCGGTTTCCCACATCAGTATTTTTACTACTTCCTCCCTTTTTTCCTTCATGAGGCGAGTAAATTTTTCCACCGCGCTTATCCGATCCTGTACGGACATAGTAGGCCATTCGCCAGTGCCATTTTTATAGGCTTCTACAGCGGCGTCTAAGGCTTCTGTAGCTTCTTTTTCAGTTAGCAGCGGAAAGCTGCCCAATTCTTTTTGAACCAGCCCTTTTTTTGTAGCAATGCAAACCGGGGATAATACCTTTTGAACTTCTCCTGCAAAGTTTCTTAGTTCTCCATTTATTAGGTATTCAGTTTGATTGATTGGGCTATTGAATCGGAATTTTTCTGGTATGTTTTCCTCTGATGGGAAAATCATTCGTTCGTCTATCATCTTTTTATTCTTTATTAGCTATTCGCTTTTCTTATCTGTAGCTACTACAAGTGGAATTTTTACCTGATTAACAACATCTACAACAGCAATCAGGTCTTCAACTCTTATGGATTTATCAACACGCAACACTACTGTAGGATTTTCGTATTTATGCGCTTCTGCCATAAGCAACCCTTTAAGCTCAGCAATGGAAATTTCCTGTTTGTCTATATAATAGCGTAAAGAAGCGTCTATAGACAAATTAATGACGTGCCTAGGCACAGTTTGCCCGGTGCTTGCTTTTGGCAATAAAAGCTTTATAGCATTTGGGCTTGCCAGTGTAGAGATCATAAGGAAAAAAAGTAACAGAAAGAACAATATGTCGGATAGGGAGGAAGCCTCTACCGCAGAGTGTACTCTCTTTCTTCTGCTTAGTTTCATAATGCTGGTTTGTATAAGGTATCTACAAAATCTATAGCGGCGTATTCCATTTTGTTAACAGACCGGTCTATCATATTATTTAGCAACGTAAAGAATATATGGGCAATTACCCCTACAATAAGGCCGGTAGCGGAAGTAACCATTTTTTCATAAATACCGCTTGCAATAATTCCTATACTTATGTTATCTGCCAGCGATATATTATAAAAGGCTTTTATCATGCCTAATACAGTACCCAGGAAACCCAACATAGGCGCAATGGCTGCAATAGCTGCCAATAAGCTCAGGTTTTTTTCCATATTAGATATTTGTATGTTGGCCATGTTTTCTATAGCGCTTTCAATATCGCGGATAGGGGAGCCTAACCTGTTAATCCCTTTTTCCAACATTTTGGCTATTGGCGTTCTTTCACGCTCGCATTGGGCTATGGCTTCTTTTACATTTCCTTTGCCTAATTTATCTTTAATGTCTTGTAGGAATCGGTCGTCTACCTTAGATGCCTGCTTTATGTATAGCCAGCGTTCTACGAACAGGTAAACAGAAAATAATGAGAGGAGTAAAAGGGGAATCATAACATAACCACCTTTTAAAAGCAGACTAAAAAGCGTTAATTCTTCTTGTGCCGGATGCCCAGCAGATGCGCTTGTACTGTCTGCAACGGCAGTTGTTGTTATTTGTAATATGATGGCTAATGGGTTCATGAGTTTAATTT
>FTKU01000002.1_pt1 | contig 4446 bp, 3 predicted proteins | sample 1641061 | NCBI WGS metagenome assembly FTKU01 (sample SAMEA3914812, study PRJEB12502) | metagenome | biome: forest; material: soil | place: Canada | collected 2011-07-07 | depth 0.1 m | reverse complement strand
GGTTAGTTCTGCGGGGAAGCCTGTAAAATTGTATACGCCTGCGGAGTTTTATAAAATAATTCATCAGAAGAATGGGTATTATTTGCTGTACTTTATAAGCACTCCCATCATTGTGGGCGTGCCTATAGGGCTTGGGAATTTTTTTGTTGCTGCCGATGCGAATAGGGAGCTGAATATAGACCTGGAACAAAACCAGCTGATAGGCAAAACGGTACCGGCCAAGTGTACCATTTTTGCCTATGTGTACATGCAGCAACCGCCAGACAGCGTTATTACTATTTCGCTGAAGTAGTAGGTTTAACAGGTGGAATACTGTAGTACTAAATGAGAGCGTACCTGCGCTGCTTGACATTAATTGCATAGCTCTAAAATACGCACTACTAAGTATGTAATAACCAATTTGTGCTAGTAAAAAAAATACTATTTTATGGATAATAGTACATGGCATATAATTGACGCTTGTTATTGGGCTTGTTATCGCTTGTTAATTTTGTTGTTATCGCTTGTTATTTCGCTTGATGATTTTTTGGATATGTATGTTTTGCAGCGGTTCTGAAGGGCTGTGTGCCAACGGGCATAATTTGCCTGCCTGTTATATAATAGTAGTTAATATTTTTTTGCTTGTGGGGTTTTGTGCTATGGAAATAAATAAAAACTATCGCAAGTTAGAAGGTGGTAACTTGCGATAGGGGTATTATTAGTTTTAGTTGACACACGCGACACGCGTGCGCCAGCGGGGCTAAATATATTAAGGAGCTGTTGTAATTATATGACCTCTTTTCCTTCGTTGTCTCATTTCGGCAGGGTCTCCCCATTGTACTATATCTGCAGCTATTTTTGTGTGTAAGTCGTTTGCTGCTTGAATCCACGTAAAAAGCTGTGCATCGGTAGTCGAAGTAGTTAATTTTAAAATTTGTAAGTTGTTTATTAAAGAATCTACTTTAATGAAATTTTTATAATAAACCTTATAGATTGTATCAGCAGCATGGTGCTTGTATGTTAATGAAGGTACAATAGCAAGAGAAGAAACTCCGTCTGCAAAAGTTATACTTGCTGACGTATAAGTTAAAAAGGCTGTTCCAACGCTAAACCCTGTTAAAGCCGAGCTCGCTAGTCCAATAATTGATACCCCTATTCCAACCACTCTGATTTTATTTGAATAAAATAAGGCAATAGTATTAGCCTGCGTGGCGTAACTATTCATAGTTGCTGAATCTTTATTTAGGGTTATCAATGATTTTTGTATCTGATCGTTTATCAAATCAGCCCCTGTAGGGGTGCCAGCAGCTAAACCAGCACTAACTTGGACCATATTATTTAAAGCCATAAGACGATTACTATGTATTTTAGCACTTTCATATTTCTCACTTGGAAGAGTTATCATATGAGAACTGACCTTTCCAATATATTTTTTTTGTTTTTCGTATGAGAGTTTGCTGAACTTGCATGAAAATAAAACTAAAGCAAGTAATAAAATCGAAAACCTTTTCATAATAGTAGTTAGTTAGAATTAATTTAAAAATAGTAAGATTTTGTTGCGTAAACTTACTCCTAGCTATATATTCTGTCAATAGCCCTTTGGGGTCATTTTTCGTGTAAGTTATAAACAAAAGTTGGCAGCTAATAGTAGAAAAAAGCGGGTTTGTCAATAGCCATTTTTAGTCATTTTTTAGAGAAGCAAAATAAAACGTATAAGAAAATTCTAAAGTAGTAAGGTCTATTTACTACTATCATTTGTACTCTTAATAAAAAATACTATTTTGTCAATAGCCCTTTGGAGCTATTTTTAGGGGAAGGGGAAATAAAAAAGGCGCAAGATTTTTCTTGTGCCAGTGAGTATTATTATTTTTTGTTGACACACGCGACACGCGTGCGCCAGCGGGAAAGGGGAAATTAGAAATTTTGCGACAAGAGGGAAGTTATGCAGTAATTTAAAAACCTAAATTATATTGAGTATTTATTTTGGGATGGAAAGTGCCTATTATAATGAAAGGGTTAGGAGCCATAAAATGAAATTCCCTTGTTGTCCCTAAAAATAAATGAATATCTTTAGTTTTAGCAAAATCTTCAAAATACTTTTTCTTTACATTTTGGCAGGCTTTAGACTCATTGCCATCACTTCCCATTAAACAATTCCAATATAATTGGCCTATTTCCCAGTCTTCAATCATTAAAGTTCTTTCTTTATTATCCTCATCAATGAATTTATAAGAAAACTTATAAGGTAATTTCTTTACTACTTCAAATGGATTATCTGCATTACCAAATAAATTGAACTGGCTGGCTTTTGCTTTAAGTTGAGCCAGTTTCTGAGAATCCCATTCTCTTTCTACAAGCTCTATTGTAAAGTCTAATATCTTTTTTGGTTTATAAACGGCTAAAGAAGTAGTTATAGACTCATCTTTAGCTTCCTCTATTAATTTACTTAATGACGTATGAATGTTTTGTAATACTATTTCTTTTCTGCGAGACCAGTTACCATTATCCGTATCAATCTTGTCGCCAAGTACTATTTTGTTGTAACTTTTAGGTTTGTAGCTTTCAGGCCTTGGATCAGAAGTGTTTTTTTCTAACTCCAATTCAATCCACTGGTATTTGGAATATTGAGATTCATATTCAAGCTTCCTGAATGGGATTGGATATATTCTTATCCAATCTCCTTGTTCAGTAATACCTGCTGTGCAAACTAACTCATCATATTTGGAAGAAAGGGTAGGATAGGTTTTTACAGTTATTAAAACCCTGGTTAGCTTGTTATGATAAGTGGGTAACTTCATAGCGCCATTCAGGTATTTCAGCAATAGATTGAGCCACTATACCCCTATGACATTGACAGTAATTGGCTTCAAAACAAGTCAAGGCAATCCTTTCATGCTTTTCAATCAATTCTATGATCTGATTAAGGGCAGGTTTGTTATTAGCTATAGTTATTTTTTTATATTCTTTGAATAGTTTGTTATAATCATCTTGAGTATTTAATGATTGTCGTTTGTCAGAATCAATTCCTAAATCAGGTATGTGAATATATTGTATACCTAACTTATCACAAGCATTCCGTAGTTGATTCTTAGAAAATCCGTTTTTCATACTTAGTGGGTTTTTTCTAACATCGCATAAAAGTTTAACGTCGTTTACGATCAGTCTGTTTAAGTATGTCTCTAGGCTTATTCCCTCATAGCCGATAGTAAATAATATCTTCTTATCTTTTTGTGGGATTTGTTTTTTTACATTTACTAATTCTTCTTTTGTTAACACTTTTTCAGCTATAGTACTTTTAATAGCAAAGTAAGGGTATTTAACATATGTATATTTTATAAGATCGTCAGAGGAATAATTATTAAACGTAGTTTTTAGGTATTGTAAGGCTATTTTATCTTTTTCAATAAGTTCTTTTGTATAATCTATTTTGTCTTCACTTTTCCAGTATTGTTTTTCTCCAATTGTTATTTCACTAACTTGGTTGTATTTAACCATAGTTTTCAGATCATCATAAGCCTGAAAAGAATAGCACCCATAAAGATATGGGACAAAATCAAAAGCTTTCTTAGTTTGAAACTTAGTAAAAATAAAAAGTAATTTCTGGAAGTCTAACCTACTTAAATTTCCTCCAAATACTTGTAATAAAGCTAATATTACTTTTCTTCTATAAAACATAGTCAAAATTAGTTAAATTTCTAGTTATTTTCTATAAGATTTTTTAAAACTATTAAGTTCCCCTCTCCCTCATCTCTTCCAGTAGTATTTTTATGCCTGCTTTGTAGTCTTTTTCTTCGTAGTAGTGCAGCAGGGTTATCAGCTCGTCGTCGGGTATGTGCTGTACTTCGTTGCGCAGCTTTTCGTTAAAAAAGGTTTCGTTGCTGGGCAGGCGTATAGTGCGCAGCGGGGTAGGGGCGGGCATCTCGTCTTTTATCTTCTCAAACAGTTGGCGGCCTACTTCGGTTAGCGTTCCGTACTGCTTTTTCTCTAGCTGCTTGTAGTTCTGCGCTTCGCGCTCCAGTATCAATGCCCGTTCCTCGCTGCAAAAATACTTGTCTATCCACTCAAATATTATTTGCACATCCAGCCGGTTATAAGTTTTGCCGTACTCGCCCATTTTGGCTTTTTTAAATACCAGCACCAACTCTTCCAGTTTTAGGTAGTAGTAACGTTCCGCTATCAGGAAGGTAATTTCTACTACCTGGCTCTCGTTCAGGTTGTGGCTTAGGTTCAGGCTTTCGGAGAGGGCCACTATAAGCGTTTTAATGGCTTTTAGCAGCGCGGCCTCGTCTGCCCGGCGTAGCGTGGCAAGGGCGGTTCCGTTTATGGCCTGCTCCGTCTTTACCTGCGACTGGTAGCGGTACAGTTCCAGCCGGTTACCGTTTTCCTGCAACGAATGCATCAAAAAATTCGTCGATTCGTTCACTGTTAAGCCTTGTGCCGTTGGCGTTTCTGCTAGTAGTTGTTGGC
>FTKU01000032.1_pt1 | contig 4484 bp, 4 predicted proteins | sample 1641061 | NCBI WGS metagenome assembly FTKU01 (sample SAMEA3914812, study PRJEB12502) | metagenome | biome: forest; material: soil | place: Canada | collected 2011-07-07 | depth 0.1 m | reverse complement strand
ATGTATTGGCTTTCCATACACAAATCTATAACTTTCGCCGCAAGCGGCGGGGAATTAACCCTTAGTGATTAAAAGGAAACTATGGAAGAGTCAGTAAAAGAGATAGTAGTTATTTATCCCAAACAAAGCTCCTACACCTATAAAATCCTGGGAAAGAAAGTACAGGGAAAATTACTAAATAGCGATACAGAGCTGCTGGTTATAAAAAATGATAAGGATGAAAGCGTTTACATAATTCCTGTAGCAGATATTGAGTTTTTAGGATAACATTTGTACAACCAACAGGTTATATTTTACATAGTTCATAATTTTTTGAATAACTATTTTTTAAAGCCGGCAAAATGAAATTAAGATTTGAAGAACAACTGGTTATCTTCATCTCTATCCTTAAATGGGTGCTTCTTTCGTCAATTATTGGGGTAATAGTAGGTTTTTCCTCTTCTATATTTATTGGCATAGTCCATTGGATTACAGCCCAGAGCATACTTAACGAATACAGCTTTTACTTTCTCCCCATAGCGCTTTTTGTCACAGCCTGGATATCCGAAGTATTTGTTCATAACGACCTTGGTACAGATAAAATAATAGAATCTATAAACAAAAACTATGGCAAAATTCAGTCAAATTCTATTCCTTATAAAATAGTAAATGTTCTTATAATACTTGCTGCAGGTGGTTCTGCTGGTAAGGAAAGTCCCTGTGCACAGCTAGGTGCAGGCCTCTCATCGACACTGGCAGATATATTTCGGGTTGATGACCGCGACCGTAAAAAAATGGTGATCTGCGGTTTCAGCGCAGGTTTTGCAACAGTGTTTGGTACACCAATTGCAGGGGCATTATTTGGCATAGAAGTACTATTTGTTGGGGCTATAATGTACGATGTATTATTACCTTCGTTCATTTCCTCCATAGTAGCCTACCATATTTCTTCTGGCCTGGGGATAAGCTATTTCAGAACCCCGCTTACTTTTGTTCCTGTCTTTACCAATAACTTTTTTATTATAGTAGTCGTGTTTGGCATATTTATCGGCATATGTTCTTATTTCTTCATCGAGCTTATTAGGTTGGGACAGCGAATAGCCAACGACTTTGATATGGATACTACCTATTTAGGCTTTATAGGAGGAGTCATACTAATAATACTTACCCTTATTTCTTCTCGTGATTTTCTTGGGTTAGGACTTAATGTAATAGAAAGCAGCCTCAGAGGAGGTAAAGTAGTTTGGTATGCCTTCATGGTAAAAGCCTTGTTTACATCCATTACCTTAAGTTCAACCAGAAGTGGTAGTCTTATAACACCTATTTTCTTTATAGGGGCAACCGCGGGCAATATGTTTGCCCAGTTTTTTCATGCAGATATAGCAACTTTCTCAGCTATTGGTTTTGTTAGCCTTTTGGCTGGTACCACAAATACACCCATTGCTTGCAGCATTATGGCAGTAGAAATGTTTGGATCAGACATTGCCCCTTATGCAGCCATAGCATGCGTACTTAGCTTTTTAATGACAGGTCATAGAAGCCTATATTCGGCGCAGGTACTTACCTTGGCAAAATCCCGCTCTATAGTTATTGAAACCGGTAAAGAACTGGAAAATGCAAAAATCGAAATTATATATAGGCAAAAAAGCTGGCAGGCCAGGGTGTTATCTTTCTGGCAAACAGTTAAACATCTCTTAAAAAAGCTCTAGTTTATAGAGCGTTTTCATTTTTGACGTAACTATTTCCACCAAAAGCACGTCCTAGTTAAGAGATTCAATTTCATAAAAATAACATATATAATTTGTGTAATGCATCATGACTAAGCGTAATATACTTATAACAGGGGGCGCTGGAAATATAGGAAGCTCTTTAGCAAAAAAGTTGGTTCAGGATTCTGATAACTATGTTGTCATAATAGATAATCTGGTAACCGGCACTATGGATAACTTGCCATTACCCTTAACAAACTGGAGGTTTGTTAAGGGTAATGTAAATACCTACAAAGACATTTCACCAATCATGTCCTCAACCTCCTTTCAGTATGTATTTCATTATGCTGCTCTGGTAGGAGTAAAGAGAACTCTGAGTAATCCCTTAAAGGTGCTTAAAGATATAGATGGGATAAGAAATGTACTTGAGCTCTCAAAAAATACAGGCGTAAAACGTATATTTTATTCCTCTTCGTCAGAAGTTTATGGAGAGCCGGTGGAGTTTCCTCAGAACGAGGAAACAACCCCTCTCAATTCCAGGCTTAATTATGCAGTAGTAAAAAACCTTGGTGAAGTATACCTAAAAACTTATAAGAAAGAATTTGGATTAGATTATACCATCTTCAGGTTTTTCAATACTTATGGAACCTCACAAACAGATGATTTCGTTATACCAATTTTTATAAAAGCAGCGTTGGCTGGTTCAGATATTAAAATATACGGTGATGGTAACCAGATAAGGACATTTTGTTATATAGGTGATAATGTGGATACAACTATAAAAATACTATATGATAATCTGTGTGTTAATGAAATTATCAATATTGGCAATGATATAGAGTACACCATAGAAGACCTTGCCAGGCTCATCATTGACATTACCGAATCGAAGTCAAAAATTAAATACCTGCCTCCGCTGGAAGAAGGCGATATGACCCGCAGAAAACCCGATAATTCTAAAATGAAAAAAATATTAGGCAGGAACCTTATCCCTTTGGAAGAAGGGTTAAGAAGAATTATTAAAACCAGTCAGTTTATTAAAGTAAAGCCATAATACCCTTAAACTTAGTTCTTAGCTAAGGGAACCAATTGGTCTTAAAATCTTTTACTAACTTAGGCTACTTTTAGATACTAGTCATTAAAACCAATGAGTAAAAGAGACATTGCCCACAAGCTTAACCTAAGAAATATTCTTATTTCCGATTACGATCAGATCCGCGAGATCATGGATATGGTATATTCCAATGCAGGCGGAGCTATTACAAAAAGAGAATTTCGTTCACAGTTAAAATATTTTCCAGAGGGACAGATATGTATAGAAGACAACGGCAAACTGGTAGCCGCTGCATTTAGTGTAGTAATAGAATATAATGATTATGGAGACAAGCATACCTACAAGCAGATCACAGGCAATGGACTTCTTAAAAACCATAATCCGGATGGCGATACACTCTATGGTATTGATGTATTTGTTCATCCAGACTATCAGGGACTACGCCTGGGGCGAAGGCTCTATGATGCCCGAAAGGAACTTTGCGAAAAGCTGAATCTACGAGCTATTATTGCTGGAGGGCGTATACCTGGTTACAAAAAATATGCTAGTGAATTTACTCCACGTGAGTATATAGAACGTGTAAAGAACAAAGAGATATTCGACCCCATTCTTACTTTCCAGTTAGCAAACGACTTTCACGTACGTAAGATATTAACCAATTACCTTCCGGACGACAAGGAATCCAAGTCTTACGCTACATTGCTGGAGTGGATTAACGTTTACTATGAAGAGAAAGAAAAACTAATAGGTGGTAAGAAGTCAGTAGTAAGAGTAGGAGTAGTGCAATGGAAAATGCGTAAGGTAATAGGCATAGAGGGCCTGATGCAGCATATCGAATTCTTTGTCGACACCGTTTCTGGCTATAAAGCAGACTTTATCATCTTTCCGGAATTCTTTAACGCGCCCCTGATGGCTGACTTCAAAAAAAGTAATGCCGCAGATGCAGTAAGAGCTCTGGCAGAATATACAGATTCAATACGTGAGGCCATGATGGGGCTTGCTATTTCTTACAACATTAACATTATAGCAGGTACTATGCCATTGTATGAAAAGAATCAACTGTATAATGTATCCTATTTATGCCGAAGGGATGGTACCTATGATATGCAATATAAGCTGCACGTAACGCCAGACGAAGCCAACTACTGGGGCCTGCAGGGAGGAAATAAACTTAGAGTATTTGATACCGATGCTGGCCGCATCGGTATACTTATATGCTATGATGTAGAGTTCCCTGAGCTCTCCAGAATATTAGCAGAAGAAAATATGGATATACTATTTGTTCCTTTCTGGACAGATACTAAAAACTCCTTTCTTCGTGTAATGCGCTGCTCACAGGCTAGGGCTATAGAAAACGAATGTTATGTAGCCATATCGGGTAGCGTTGGTAACATGCCTGGTGTAGAAAATATGGATATACAATACGCTCAATCCGCCGTCTTTTCACCTTCCGATTTCTCTTTTCCACACGATGCCGTTATCGCCGAGGCTACGCCAAATACAGAAACTACACTGATAGTAGACCTGGATTTAGATCAACTAATAAAACAAAGAACACAAGGTACAGTCCGTAATATGCAAAGCCGAAGAACAGATTTATATAAGGTAACTTGGCTCAAGCGTTAAGTAGTTGTTTTTAAACTTTTTAAAGAAAATATAGGAAGAACCCCTGCTAAAACAGGGGTTCTTTGTTTTATTTAACTCCTACTTGGTTTGGTATAATTGTTATTATTGTATTATTT
>FTKU01000049.1_pt1 | contig 4541 bp, 5 predicted proteins | sample 1641061 | NCBI WGS metagenome assembly FTKU01 (sample SAMEA3914812, study PRJEB12502) | metagenome | biome: forest; material: soil | place: Canada | collected 2011-07-07 | depth 0.1 m | reverse complement strand
GCTTGCCGCCGCTGATGAATTACAAAAAGAAGGCGTATCTGCCGAAGTAATAGATCTTAGAACAGTACGTCCTATAGATTATAAAACGATAGTAAACTCAGTAAAGAAAACAAACAGACTGGTAGTTGTGGAAGAAGCATGGCCTCTGGCCTCCATCTCTTCCGAGATAGCCTACCACGTGCAACGTTACGCTTTCGATTACCTTGACGCTCCTATTGGCCGTGTAACCAACCGCGATGTGCCTTTACCTTATGCCCCAACCCTTATTGAGGTAGTGCTTCCTAACATAAAACGAACCCTGGAAGCTGTTAAGCAGGTGTTATAATGTAATTAAAGTTTAAAGTTTTCATAAAAAAAGCCTCCTAATGGGGGCTTTTTTTATATGCTGCTTTTCTGACAGCCAATATAACTGCATTTTATTTATACAAACTACCTAGCACTTCCTCTTGGCATTAACATTTTCTACTCTGGCTAGCGCTTTATCTGGCCAGGTAAATAAGAATTTGGCGCCACGTCCTTTAGACTCCAGCCATACCTTGCCTCCTTTTTCGGTAACTATATTTTTAACTATAGAAAGTCCAACGCCAGTGCTGCCTTCAACTTTTTTTAGCGGTTCAAAAATCTTAAATATTTTCTTTGCATCAGCTTCAGCTATTCCTGGCCCATCATCCTCAACAGAGAATAGAGAGCCGGTTTCATCCTGTTGAAAATCTATTTTTACAATGCCACCGCTTTTATCGTGGTATTTAATGGCGTTGCTTATCAAATTTGAGAATATCTGATTTAACAATACTTCTTCAGTAAGAAGCACCGGAAGATGTTGGCTTAGTTGTACATCAAACTCCTTGGGCACTTTAATAGAGCGTACAACTTCGCAAACCAAATCGTACACATCTACCTGATTTTTAACAATACTTTTCTTGCCTTCTTTAGCATAAGATAGTATTCCATCAATCAACCTGTCCATCCTTAATGTTTGGCTGCGTAGTATTTCACAACTTTCTCTGGCTTCATTAAGATTTGACTCGTCTATACTTTCTTCAACAATATTTATTATAGACTCTATATTTTTTAAAGGAGCTTTCAGATCGTGTGAAACAGTATAGGCAAACTTATCTAAGTCTCTGTTTAACCTTTTTATTTCTTCCAACTGCTCTTCTGTCTCTATATTTTTTACTCGCAGAGTTTCCATTATTTCAATCAGTTGGGTATTCTGCTTTTTTAATTCTTCGTACGGAGATATGGCGGCTTCATTACTAAAATAGTCTTTCCACCCTTCAATAATAGACCTATTAATAGGCGGGTGATTATGAGGAATTTTTTTTCGCATTTTAACAGTTGTTCCGTGGTCGAACTGGCTGGAAATAGTAAAATGGTCTACTAGTTTTTTTGAATTAGTAATACCACAGCCTTTTACATTAAGGCCTGTAAATTTTCTGTTAAGAACATCGTCTACATTAGCAATTCCCCTCCCCCGGTCAGAAACAACGGCTTCCAGAAACAACTGTCCTTCTTCTACCATATTGAACTTTATGGTTCCTTCGCCTACATGTTCAAGTACATTTCTGCATATTTCCGAAACAGCAGTGCCAAATTTTGTCTGAGAGGAAATGTTCATGCCGGTATATTCGCAAAGCTGTTTTGCTCTTTTATAAGCCAGAACAACATCCAGTTCATTCTGTATTCTTATCTTTACTATTTCGTTCATAGAAGGTTCTGTTACTATGTTCTCACTACCACTACCAATGCGTCATCTGTTTTACGAGTATTATCTTTATATATAATAGCGGCTATCAAGCTACCATCGTGTTTTTCAATTCCAGGATATTTAGAAAAGTCCCACTTAGTTTTAACTCCATCGGAATGAAGAATTAATATACTGGAATCGTCCCATTTAAAACTATGATTGCTAAAGTTTGTTGGAATATTATGCCCAATTGTGCCATTGTAAGACATCAAACTTTTAGCCCCTTCCCTAGTTATTATCCTTCCCGAAATATTTCCAACTCCACAGTATGCCATTGTACCTTGTTTTAAATCAATATTACTTATTGCTCCTACTATTCCCCTTGTTTTTTTTATGGAAAGGTGAATTAGCTTTATAATATCCGAAGGAACGCATTGCTGGCAGCCTGTAAAAACATTAACAGCCTCCTCTGCAGCAGCATGCGCGTCTTTACCATGCCCAAGCCCATCAACTGCCAACACAATAAACTGGTCGCTGGTTTCTACTACTCCCCAGCCATCTCCGCATACTGTTTCTCCAAATTTGGGCACCATTACTACTTTAATGGCCGTTTTGGGCCTCCGCTGCTTTATAGTTGAAACAGGATTAGCATGTTTCAAATAAACTCTAGATAGTATAAACGTGCCCGTGCCAAACTGGGAGTAAATATCAAATTCATCAGACAGTCTTTTAATAGCCCCCAACCCTTCTCCTTTAGAGCCATAGGTAGAAACGCCATCTTCCATCATCCTTTTAAGGTCATGCATCCCAGGGCCATTATCAAGGCTTAACAGCTCTATACCGGCTTGGTTCTCAATTTGCTTAACTAGTAATTCCCCAGCTACAGCATTATGTTTTATTAGATTAGAAGCAAGCTCAGAAACTATTATATCAATTTTACCTTTTTGCTCGTCCGCAAAGCCAAGGCTATCTGCAAATTTAGAAATATCTCGTTTTGCGCTACTCATATAGCTTCTGTCGGATATCAGAAAGCTTTGGTGAGAATTAAACCGCATTCTTCCAACGGATTATGGAAACTGTTGTGCCTTTGCCCAATTCGCTTTTTATATCAAATTCATTTACCAGTCTTTTGGTTCCTGGCAGGCCAAGACCCAAACTTTTCCCAGTCGAGAAACCATCCTGCATTGCCATTTTTATATCTGCAATCCCCGGCCCTCTGTCTTCAAATACCAACCGTACCCCTGTTTTGCCATTATTGCTTATAATTTCCAAAAGTACATTACCGCCATTGGCATATTTTAGCATGTTCCTAACTAGCTCACTGGCAGCAGTAATCAGTTTAGTCTGGTTAAGAAGGCTCATTCCTATTTTTACAGCGAATTCCTTTACTCTGTTCCTGAAAATTACAACATCCTGCTCTTTCTGTATCTGCATCGTATCTTTACTCAGTACCATCATCTTCTTGCTCCTCCAATGTCTCGTGTTTACCGATTTTCTTTTGGAGAAGTTCCATGCCTTTTTCTACATCTAGCGCTGTGTAAACGCCTGTAAGCGTCAACCCCAGCTCAACTAATGTAATGGCCACCGCAGGCTGCATACCTACAACTACCGTCTCAGCGTCCATTATTTTAGACATAGAGGCTATATTCCCCAGAATTCTTCCCATAAATGAATCTACAATGCTTACAGCAGATATATCTATCAAAACTCCTCTGGCGCCAGTCTTGCTTACCATATTTATCAAATCATTCTCCAATGTAAGGGCCAGCCGATCGTACAAGTCAATCTGAATAGTGACTAGTAAAAACTGCCCCATTTTTAATATAGGTATTCTATCCATTATCTAGCTGATTTTGGCGCTGTTCTATCTACTTTTTTTACTTCAAGATTTAGCATATTGAAGGAAAGCTGCAAGGCGCTAGCCAGCGTTGCTTTAGTTTTTATGTTGGAAAGGTCTATACCCAAATGCACTATAGTTTGGGCTATTTCCGCTCTTATGCCGCTTATTATACACTCTGCCCCCATAAGCCTGGTAGCGCTTACTGTTTTTATTAAATGTTGCGCCACTAGAGAGTCTACTGCCGGTACGCCGCTAATGTCCAGAATGGCAATGCTGCTACCTGTTGCCACTATTTCCTGTAAAAGATTTTCCATTACTACCTGCGTTCTTGCGCTATCCAGCGTTCCTATAATGGGCAGGGCAACAACACCGTCCCACACGCGGATAACAGGGGTAGATATTTCTGCAATCTCATCCGTTTGTCTTAATATTACTTCCTCTCTTCCTTTTATAAAGGTTTCGAAAGTTATTATGCTAAGGCTGTCCACAAGGTCATTTACCAGTTGTGTTTCCTTATACATTTTTTCAATATCATTTTTGTTTTCTTCTTTAATGGCGTTTACTAGCGCCTTTTTTAGGCTCAATACGTATGCTCCGGTTTCTCTGGGAGAGAATCCTTGTCTGGCGCGAGATATGGATATATCGGCAAGCTTTTCTTTAATAGGTTCAAATTGAGCAGAGTTAACATCCGTAACGCCTGCAGAAATAGTATTCAAGAAGGTGGATAATAATTCTTCTGACTGAATACGCAGTTCTTCATTGGAAATAAGGTCTTCACGGAGTGAAGCATCTTCCAGTTGAAGCGACATCCAGTTTTCAAGAATTTGTTTTTTCTTTTTAATAAGCATTTGTATTGTTGTTTGCATAAACTTAAGAGATAATTATTTGTCGGATAAAAATAGCTTAGATTTATAAGTTAAAAATGATGTTTAGATATGACAAACCATTCAAATAATAAATTGTTTTAAAATTTGAAGGCAAATTTAAGTATTTCTAACGATTGGATAGTTCTAT
>FTKU01000029.1_pt1 | contig 4581 bp, 4 predicted proteins | sample 1641061 | NCBI WGS metagenome assembly FTKU01 (sample SAMEA3914812, study PRJEB12502) | metagenome | biome: forest; material: soil | place: Canada | collected 2011-07-07 | depth 0.1 m | reverse complement strand
TTCCTAAAGAATACAAAGAGAATAAGGAATATAAAGACCGAAGCAATAGCGGTAGCGGAAATAACAACTACAGCAACAACAATAGCGGTGGCGGTAGTAATACTAACAATAATAACAACAGGAAATACAACAATAAAAGGCCAAGTAACAACAATAACAACAGGCAGCAATATTAGTTTTTACAATAAAATTTTTTGATATAGTAAATGGCATCATTTGAGATAACAGGCGGAAAAAGGCTTAAAGGCGAGCTTATCCCGCAAGGCGCAAAGAACGAAGCATTGCAAATTTTATGCGCTACACTGCTAACCCCCGACCCTGTTACCATCAAAAACGTACCTGATATTATTGACGTTAACAAGCTTATAAGCCTGCTGAAGGATTTTAATGTTGACGTAACTCGCATTGATGAATCTACCTACAAGTTCCAGGCTAAAAATGTAAATATAGATTTTCTTGAAACGGACGACTTTAAAAAGAAAGCCGCAGCATTAAGAGGCTCTATCATGATTTTGGGGCCGCTGCTAGCCCGTTTCGGCAAAGGCAAAATGCCCAAGCCCGGAGGCGACAAAATAGGCCGCAGAAGGCTGGACACTCACTTTATAGGCTTGGAAAAACTAGGAGCCAAATTTAAATACGATTCCGGCGATAGCTTTTACCATATAGACGCTACGAACCTGCAAGGAGCATACATGCTGCTAGACGAGGCGTCTGTAACCGGTACGGCCAACATAGTAATGGCTGCCGTGCTTGCCAAAGGCAAAACTACTATATACAATGCTGCCTGCGAACCCTACTTACAGCAACTGTGCGCCATGCTTAACCGCATGGGAGCCAAAATAACTGGCATAGGCTCTAACCTGCTTAGCATAGAAGGCGTTGCTTCGCTGGGTGGAACAGAGCACACCATTTTGCCGGATATGATTGAGATAGGCAGCTTTATTGGCCTTGCAGCTATGACGGCTTCTGAGATTACCATTAAAAACTGCCGTATAGATATGCTGGGCATTATCCCCAGCGTGTTTGAGCGATTGGGAATAAAGATGGAGTTTAGGGGCGATGATATTTACATCCCTAGCCACGAAAATTACGAGATTGATACTTTTATAGACGGCTCTATACTAACAGTAGCGGATGCTATTTGGCCTGGGTTTACACCCGACCTTATGAGTATAGTGCTGGTAGTAGCAACACAGGCTAAAGGATCTGTGCTAATTCACCAGAAAATGTTTGAAAGCCGCTTGTTCTTTGTAGATAAACTGATAGATATGGGAGCGCAGATTATACTTTGCGACCCGCACCGCGCTACGGTAATTGGCCTTAACAAACAGGTACTATTAAAAGGCATACAAATGACCTCTCCCGATATACGCGCCGGAGTTGCATTGCTTATTGCCGCCCTTTCTGCCCAGGGCAAAAGCATTATAAACAACATAGAGCAGATAGACCGTGGCTACCAGCACATCGATACCCGCCTGAACGCTATTGGGGCGCAGATAAAGAGGTTAGAACACTAAAGATTACTTATTCCTGTGCCCATTGGCATTACCGTGGGGGAAGTATTGAAAGTGTGAAAGTGTTGGAAGTGTGAAAGTGCAGTTCTAAAGTAAAGCCTTAACTATTCAGTTCCAGTAGCAGAAGTAAAATAGCTAACAACTAATACATCTTAATGGTAGCAGTGGGTTAGAGCTTTCCCTAAATTCTAAATGCATTTATTTCTAATAATATTTTTATTATTCAGATCTATTAATACTAATTGATAATAATATATTAAAAGACATTTACTTGAAAAATATATAAAGGGATAGCCTATATAAGTTAAGTACTTATACTAGTAGAATGAAGATATAATTGCCAGTAGAGCTAAGTTATACTATCTTTTACCATAAATGCCGATTTTGTGCTATACAAATTATCTACTCAGCTGTATTACACTTCCAACACTTTCACACTTTCAACACTTCCATCACTTTCTTCTTAAAAAAATCCTATATTAAGTACACTTTCTAGGTATAATCCAATTGGCATTGTGGCACATAATTTGTTGCTTAATTAAAAGACTAAAACTACTTTTAACCCATGAAAACTATTATTGCCGCCATCCTTTTTTTACCTATGCTTGCTCAGGCGCAGAATACTATTAAACCTGCGAAATGCAGCTACGAGATTAACGGTGTAGATGCCTTTACAGGTGAAGCTAAGAAAACAAGCCATTGGTTTAATGTAAGCGGAGAAGCGCAACCGGTTGTACAACTACAACTTATGCAGGAAGGTGAGAATTATTTTATTAATCTGGCTTTTAGCCCCTACGAATTCTCCCCCAGCAGGTATATACAAGGCTTGCAAGGATATGATATGCCAGATTCATTAAGTGGAAATAACCTTAAAGTTAAATTGGCAAACGGCCAGGTACTTTCTTTCAGACAACTAGCAAATCATACATTAAACTCATCCATATACACATCAACCATTATTACTAACAATTATTCTGCTATTTATAGTATTAGCAGAGCGCAGTTGGAGCAACTCGCTACACAAAACGTAACTAAAGCAAGAGTTTATCACGATAATGGCTATTATTACGAACTAAATAATATTGACGCCCCTTCACGAGATACTATTAAAAACAATGCCGCTTGTATGCTGCAATAATTAGTTATTGCAAGAGCTTCTGTGGCACATTATTTGTATTTACTATAGCAGGGTTTAGGTATTAAGAGTATGAAAACTATAATTATTGCCTCCATTATGCTGTTGCCTCTACTTGGGATGTCGCAAAGCCCTGTAAAAGCAAACTACAAAAGCGCTACCGAAAGTATCGCTCCATTTTTAGGCGAGTTAAACAAATCAAGCGACTGGTTCTTTTTAAATGGAAAAGAACAGCCCGAAGTGGACGTACAGTTTGCACAAGACGGCTGCAATTACTTTATCAATATGGCCTTTACCCCTCAGTTCTTCCCTAAGAACAGCAAGGGTTATAACAAACCGGACTTAATAAATCCTAACAGTTTAGAGGTAAAGTTTGATAACGGAGAAGTAGTTTCTTACGACTTTGATTCTACACAAAGTAAAGTCTCTTATAACTATAATACTTACGGCGATGGGCTAACGCGTTACTACCCGGTATATAAAATAAGCAAGCAACAACTGGAACAGTTAACAAGGCAAAACATAGCCAAAGTAAGAGTAAACTACAACAATGGCTACTATGCCATTACCAACGCCAGCCCTTATTCCCAACATCAGGTTAGAGTAAATGCAGGTTCTATGCTACATACGGGCAGTATATAAATAGCTTTGTTGTTTTATAAATAGGCAATAAAAAAAGAGAAGCTTTAAAACTTCTCTTTTATATTATTAGAAATGATTACTAACTACACGTAGTTGCTCAGCATTACCGGCATTACCAGCATTAGTATATCTTCTTCAGCGTCTCTTTTTACGGTAGGCATTATTAAGCCAGCCCTGTTTGGCGCAGAAAGGTTTATGTCTATGCTTTCGCTATCCAGGTTGTTCAGCATTTCAATCAGGAACCTAGCGTTAAATCCAATCTCCATATCCTCTCCTTCGTATTCGCAAGATAGTCTTTCGTTTGCTTCATTAGAGAAGTCAAGGTCTTCGGCAGATATCTGCAATTCGCTTCCTATTATTTTAAGCCTTACCTGGTGCGTTGTTTTATTGGCGTATATGGATATACGTTTCAACGAATTTAAAAAGTCTGTACGGTTTATGGTAAGCTTGTTCGGGTTATTGGTAGGTATGGCGTTTTCGTAATCTGGGAACCGCTCGTCAATCAGGCGGCAAATCATTTTTATGTTATCGTAAGTAAAGAAAGCATTAGATGAATTAAACTCCAGCTTAACAATGGTTTCATTATCTGGCAAAGACGACTTAAGCAAGTTAAGCGCCTTACGAGGTATGATAAGCGTATTTGCGCTGTCTGATGCTACGTCTACCCTTCTGTAACGGATAAGGCGATGCCCGTCTGTAGCTACAAAAGTAGTGCTGGAGTCGCTAATGTTCATAAACACGCCTGTCATGGCAGGTTTTAGTTCATCGTTACTGGCGGCAAAAATAGTGCTGGCAATAGCGCGGCTTAGCACTGAAGATACAATATCCACAGATTGCCCGTTTTTCACAGCGGGTACCTTAGGGAAATCAGTAGCGTTTTCGCCAGATAATTTATAGCGTCCGTTATCAGAGCTTATTTCAATGCTATACGTTTCTTCGTCAATGGTAAAAGTCACCGGCTGTTCAGGCAGGTTTCTAAGCGTATCCAGCAATATCTTGGCAGGTACGGCAATGCTTCCCTTCTGTTTAGCTTCTACGTTAAGTTCAGTTATCATAGAAGTCTGAAGATCAGAGGCATACACCGTTAACGTACCATTGTTAATCTCGAAAAGAAAGTTTTCAAGAATAGGCACTACCGGGTTAGCCGTAATCACTCCGTTAAGAGCCGTTAGCTGTTTCAGAAGTGTGTTGGAAGAAACTACAAATTTCATAGATTATAGTGTAAAAATCCTGCGCAAATTTATAAATAAAAAAGGATATAAGCTGTTATTCTTTTATAAAATAAGATTT
>FTKU01000047.1_pt1 | contig 4768 bp, 3 predicted proteins | sample 1641061 | NCBI WGS metagenome assembly FTKU01 (sample SAMEA3914812, study PRJEB12502) | metagenome | biome: forest; material: soil | place: Canada | collected 2011-07-07 | depth 0.1 m | reverse complement strand
ATCATAAACAGAAATTAAACAGAAAAAAGAAGTAAATTTAGTATCAGAATACCATGTTTTTATTTCTTTCGTTAGTAATTACCAACTAAATACTCAACATACACATGAAGTATTTTTTTATAGGAATAGCTCTTTTGGCTGTCTTTTCATGCAAGCGAAAGTCGACTGATCCTGAACCTACTGCTTTTGTGGGGACTCCTTATAACCTTGTCTATCCCAATTATTTCAAAGGCTCATTGAACATTCCCTCCACTAATCTCATGTCGGTAGAAGGGGTAAAGTTAGGGCGTATGCTGTTTTACGAAAAAAAACTTTCTTCAGACAATACCATTTCCTGCGGAAGCTGCCATAAGCAAAAATTCGCTTTTTCAGATAGTGTAGCTTTTAGCTCAGGCGTTGGGGGAACACTGGGAACGCGCAATGCAATGGCCTTATCTAACCTCGCTTTTCAGAGTCTGTTTTTTTGGGACGGACGAGCCAACAGCCTGGAACAACAGGTTCCTTCGCCTATAATAAACCCTTTGGAGATGCACCAGGTTTTAGATACTGTAGTAAAAGAATTGCAGGCTACAACTACCTACCCGCCTCTTTTTAAAGCTGCATTTGGCTCAGACGTAATAACCGCTAACAATATTGCCAATGCCATTTCACAATTCGAGCGTACTTTTGTGTCGTATCGTTCACGATACGACCAGTACCTGCAAGATAACACTAACGCCCTTACTGCACAGGAGCAGGCAGGCTTAATACTGTTTATGACGCATCCGCTTACCCTTTCTGATCCGGGAGTAGAAACACCTTTAAGAGGAGGCAATTGTGGCGACTGCCACCAAGGCACTTTGCTTACTATTCAAACCTTTTTGAACAATGGGCTAGACTCTGTATTTAAAGACCAGGGCAGGTATGATGTAACAGGCAACCCGGCAGATATGGGAGCGTTTAAAATTCCCTCTCTCAGAAACATTGCTCTTACAGCTCCTTATATGCACGACGGCAGATTTGCCACTCTACAGGACGTGCTTACCCACTATAACGAACATGTAACCCAAAGCCCTACCATGTCTCCCAAAATGTTTGCTTCCAATACCTATACCTCTCCCCCCTCAACATATTTAGACCTTACACCGGATGAGATTGCCTCCGTTTTGGCGTTTTTATACACGCTTACGGATAGCTCTTACATAAGCGATACTACTTTATCTAATCCTTTCGTAAATTCAAAACCATAATGGACCGCCTGCTTTTTTTATTAATGGCAGCATTTGCTATTGCCTCAAGCTCACGGGCACAGAGCATCAGCTATTTTGCCGATTCTTCCATACAGGTGGCGCAAGGCCCTGGTATTTTAAAATATCCTTGGGCAGGAGGATTTAACGCTGTGTTTGTTTCTAAAATGGATTTGAACAACGATAGCATAGAAGATGTAGTGCTATTCGACAGGACTAACCATAACGTACTTACCTTTCTGGCGGTAAATCAGGAATACCTACACGCCCCTTACTACCAGAGGTTTTTCCCTTACATCGATTTGTGGATGCTGTTACGGGATTACAATATGGATGGTAAGCGGGATATATTTACCAATGGCCCGGACGGTGTTCGCGTATTCAAAAACTTGAGCCAGGGCGCTACTATTGCATGGCAAATAGTAGCAGATCCACTTTATTGCCTTATCCCAAATACAGGAAGCAATACGCTAATAAACATAAACACAAACGCCTATGATGTAATATCAATAGAAGACATTGACGACGATGGCGACCTGGATATTGTAAACTTTCAGCCCTTTACAGGAGCCCCGCTGGAATACCAGCGCAACGTCGGCATGGACGAATACAACACGCCGGACAGCCTTGTTTTTAATAGGTCTAGCAACTGTTGGGGAGGCATTATTGAAGACAATGTCTGTAACAGCTACTCCTTTGGCAACTACTGTTTCACTGGCTTGCGCGTAGCTCAAACCATGCACGTGGGGGCAGGCAGCCTGCTAACCATAGACCTTAACGGAGACCATTTAAAGGACTTACTGGTTAGTAAAGTTACCTGCCAAAACCTGACTTATATGAAAAACGTGGGAACGTTAGATACTGCGGTATTTATAGCGCTAGATACTGTTTACCCTCATGGAACTACCCGAATAGATTTTCCGGATTTTCCGGGAGTCTATTTTGAGGACATAGATTTTGACGGCATCAACGACATTATAGCCACACAGGCGCAGTTCACCAATGAGCTTGCCATACCGCCAGGCGCTATTGATTTTCAACATTCATGCTGGCGTTACCACAATGGGGGAACTAATAATATAGTTTCACCGCTAGACTTTATTCAGAATGATTTTTTACAAGACCAGATGATAGACTGGGGAGAGAATGCCATGCCTGCCTTTGCAGATTATGATGCCGATGGCGACCTTGATATGTTTATAGGACAGCTTACCTGGGGGTATAATGGAGAATATTCTTCGCTAAAGCTATACGAAAATGTGGGAACAAAGAATGTGCCTTTTTTTGAACTGAAGGATAACGACTACCTTAACTTAAGTTACCAACAGTTTTTTTATATAAAGCCAGTTTTTGTGGACATTAACGGAGATAATGCTTTAGACCTTATCATGTTAATAAATATCGGAAATTATGAGTATGCTATACAATACCTGCTTAATGTAAATGCGCCTACAGGGGCTTTCAATTTCAGCGCCTCCCACTTACAAACGCTTCCCATATTGGTAGAAGGTTCCGATGACCCTGCTTTTTATGACGTGGATTCGGATAACGATCAGGACATTCTTCTGGGAAGGTATGACGGTAGCTTGTCTTATTATCAGAATATAGGCGCGCCTTCAGCGCCTTCTTATACACTTATTAACGACTCGCTCGTAAAAAGTGATCCTAGTTATGAAAAAGCTAATCTTTCAACTTTTATTGCAGACATAAATAGAGACGGGAAAGCCGACCTAGTAACTTCTAACGACACCAGCCAACTAATCTATTATTCCGACTTTGTTTCTTTCCTTAATAACGGCCAATTTACGCCTACCTACATTAATACTGCGCCCGGCGCTTTTGGCTCTCAGCTCAGGCTAGCTGCCCCAGACCTTAATGCAGACGGTTTCCCAGAACTTGTTCTAGGGAGTAATGCAGGAGGCCTAATGCTACTGCGTCGTGATTCCACCCAGGGTTTTAAAGACACTGCCATAGTTTATACTCCTCCTGAGATTTCATACAACATCATACTATTTCCAAATCCAGCTTCTGATTACATTAACATAAGCGCTTCAATCGGACTTAACTATTCTGTAGTAGATGTGCTGGGAAGGGTTCTTATTTCTAACGGGTATTTGGAGGCTAATACAGTAGAGAGTATTATTACCAATAACCTCACCGATGGAATGTATATAATACGCTTTAGCGGCGCTATAAATACTACCCGCAAATTTATTGTAAATCATTAATTCCTTGATTATGAAAAAATATCTGTCAATCATGCTTCTTCTTGTTACACTATCCTGCCATCATAACAATAATAGTAGCGTCCCCCAGCCAACGGGTGGAATTATTAACTTTAAAATAACTAACAGGATGAACGGTCAGAATCTTAACTTCAACCAAAAATACATTACACCCTTAGAAGATACAATTACCATAAACGACTACAAATACTACATTAGCAACATACAACTAATAAGTAGTAATGGGAATTATATTGTTCCGGCCAGCTACTACCTTATCGATGTTTCCAAAGGAAGTACAGATACTATTGTTATCAGCAACGTACCTGCGGGAAGTTATACCCAGATTAATTTCTCCATAGGCATAGACAGCGCAGTAAACAGTAGCGCTGAAATACAAACTGAGCCTGTGGCGTTAGACCCGACTGTAAATGCAGAAATGAACTGGGGCTGGGGGCCTGGTTTCGGCTACAAATTTCTATTACTACAGGGAAATTTTTATGACTCTGCGACAACTCCGCCAACTTCGCCTTTTTTATTCCATATTGCAGATAACAACAATTATAAAATAAAAAGTTTTAATTCAACTACTCCCAATTGGTCCGCCATAGTTGTTCAAACCGGTAAAACTTCTGAAATAAACATAAACTTTAACCTAGATTCTCTTTTCAAGGGAATTAATTTATATTCTGAATATAGCGTTACCAGCCCGCAATCGGAAGGAGTTACTATTGCAAATAATTATTCCGATATGCCCCAACTTATGGGCATAATTAATCCATGATACGCATTATCACCTTTTGCTGTTGCATTGCCTTATTTTTCTGTTGTTACCACCGGAAACCAGAAGCTCCAGCGCATTTCCCATTTCCCGTAAAAGACATCTGCCAGATTAATAGTAAAGAAGCCTCGCTTGGGGAAATACTCTTTTACGAGCCTGCCCTTTCTTCCAGCAACAAAATATCCTGTGCCTCATGTCACCAGCCTTCCCGTGCTTTCGCCGATTCATTAAATTTTAGTGTGGGCGCTGGGGGAAAGAAAACGTTCAGGAACACACCCTCGCTTGCAAACCTGGCCTGGGAAACATCCTTCTTTCTGGATGGCGGAGCGCCCAGTTTGGAAAGACAGGCAATTGCTCCCATTGTTTCTCATCAGGAGATGAACGAAAATTTCGCAAATATTATAAATAAACTTAATAGTAAAGAACAATACAAAGATAAATTCAGGGAAGTATATGGTTCTGATAGTATAACAGGGTTAAAGATAGTATACGCTATAGCGGCGTTTGAACGAACACTTATTTCTTCCGGTTCTGCT
>FTKU01000006.1_pt1 | contig 5007 bp, 4 predicted proteins | sample 1641061 | NCBI WGS metagenome assembly FTKU01 (sample SAMEA3914812, study PRJEB12502) | metagenome | biome: forest; material: soil | place: Canada | collected 2011-07-07 | depth 0.1 m | reverse complement strand
TTGTCGAAAAGTATATGGATAGCTTCCATGCCCCCGGCAGATGCGCCAATAGCTATAATGAACTGACTTGAATCTTGCTTGTTTCTTGAAGTTTCTTTGGTTTCTGTTTTTTGTAATTCCATGGAGAGGTACGCCTTAATATCTCTTATATTACAACTAATTCAGCAAATTGTTAGAATATAATTATGTTGAAACCTCAGTATAAAAACAGCCTCCGTATAATTACTGTTATTTGGCCAGCAATTGGTTGCATAAATTTAAAGGGGCAACATTGCCTGCCCATTGTACCACGTTACTTTACTATCCTGCTTTAACCCGGCTGCCAATGCAAAAGGAACTGTTAAGCCATCACTCATTCCAATAACAGTGTCTGTGAAGAATCGGAGTTTTTTATGGTTTTCTATATGCGCCATTTCAATTATTTAATCATCACCTTTTATGTTCATCATCTCTCATCATTATATGAAGTATTCTCAAAAAAATAGCTGTTAAAGCTCTGTTTTAGGGCGTTCATTTGTTGCCCAACAGTCCAGATTGTAGATGGTAGTATCCGCGATATTTTTAAGGGCATTTTCCGTAAGAAAAGCCTGATGCCCCGTAACAAGTACATTTTTAAAGCTTAGTAACCTGGCAAAAAGATCGTCGGTAGGAATGTTGTTAGAGTGGTCGTTAAAGAAAAGAGACTTTTCAAACTCATATACATCCAGCCCAACGTATCCTATTTTCTGGCTCTTCAGCCCTTCCATTACGGCTTCTGTATCAATAATAGCTCCTCGCCCGGTATTAATTATCATTACTCCCGGCTTCATTTTCTCAATCAGCGATTTATTGATAAGGTGTTTGGTATATAAGTTTAAAGGAGCGTGAATACTAATTATGTCTGCCTCGGTAGCTAGGTTTTCAAGGCTGCAATATTCTGCACCATACCTTCTTACCAGTTCGTCATTTATATATATATCGTGAATCAGAATCCTGCATCCGAACCCGTACATAATTTTAGCAACTATGCTTCCTATTTTTCCGCAACCTATAATTCCAACCTTTTTTCCGTTAAGATCAAAGCCTATAAGGTCGTCCAGGATGAAGTTATAGGCTTTTACTTTTTTGTCGGCCTGCACAATTTTTCTGTTTAGGGCTAACATTAAAGTTACTGCATACTCTGCAATGGCATGGGGAGAGTATTCCGGTACATTAGCCGTAGCTATATTCAGTTTCTTTGCATGTTCCAGGTCAACCTGATCGTGCCCGGCAGCCCGTATACTAATATATTTTACCCCTGCTTCTTTTAGTTTATCGAGTACGGTAGCGGAACAATCGTCATTAACGAAAATAGAAATAGCCTCAGCGTTTTTTGCCTTCCAGACAGTAGCCATCAAAAGCTGTTCTTCATAGAAGCTAAAACTATGCTTCCCGTTATTGGCAGCCTCCAGATGTATTTTCTCGTAAGGCCTGCTACTAAATGCTACTATGTTCATAGATTTCTTTTAAAATATTTTTGCGGCATTCTAACCCCAAAGAGTTACAAAATTTATTACTACTAACTAGATTACTATTTAAATAATTACTTTCCTGTATAGAACTCCTCCTATGACTACAAACAGAACGGATGCTCCAATTAATATTCCAAAATCTGCAAATAGATTTAAATGTCCTTTTTCTCCTGTCATCAAAAACCTTAGTGCGTCAATCATATAAGTAAGAGGGTTGGCGCGCGATAGAACCTGTAGCCAATAAGGCATAATATCAATAGGGTAAATGGCATTGCTTGCGAAGAACAGAGGCATTGTTAGTACCTGGCCAATCCCCATAAACCGTTCCCTGGTTTTAACAAGGCAGGCGATGATAAGAGAAAATGTAGGAAAGAAGATACATCCTAAAACTACCATAACTGCTACCCCTAGCAAGTTAACAGGGTTCCAGCTTACATTTACTTTTAGCAGCGCGGCCAGAATGTAAATAATAATCATAATAGGTAAAGACCTGACTCCGGCAGATAAAGCCTTTCCTAATACAAGAGCTGTTCTTGGAGTGGGTGTTGCCAGAAATTTATGAGTAAGCCCAAGGTCTCTCTCCCATATAACAGCAATACCATAAAATATAGAAACAAAAAGAACACTTTGAGCAAGGATTCCAGGGGTCATAAAGTCCAGATAGTTACGCCCCGGAACGATATGTGTTTTTGCAAATACCTGCCCGAATATAAGTAGCCACAATGCAGGCTGTACTGCCCGCAAAAGCACCTCTGTGGGGTCGTGTACTATTTTCCTTGTTTCAAATTCCGCTATTACGAATGTCTTTCTTATAAATTGTAACATAATATAGTTTATCCTACTCGTTGTTCTGTTTTTCTGTCTCTTGATATTCCCCTGAAGCTATCGGAGGACTCTGGGGCTTCGGAGGTATAATGTATAAATACATCTTCCAATAAAGCATTTTCTTTGTGTATGGAATTTTTCAGTTCTTCAGGAGTACCAATAGCCGCTAGTTTTCCTCCAGACATAAAAGCAATTCTTGAACATAAATTATCCGCTTCTTCCATTAAATGGGTAGTAAGAAGTATAGTGGTATTGTATTCCTTCTTTAGTTCAATAAGATGATCCCATACCACCTTTCTTGCAATAGGGTCAAGCCCTGTTGTAGGCTCATCCAAAAAGAGAACCTGTGGCCTGTGCAAAATGGATTGAGCAATTTCCAGCCTGCGGATCATTCCTCCCGAATAATTTTTTGCAGATTTTTTGCTCACTTCTTTTAATCCCATAAAATCCAGCGCCTCAAACACTCTTTGCTTTCTATCTTTTAAAGGAATATCATAAAGCTTTGCAAAAAGTAATAGATTTTCATACCCGGTGAGAGTGCCATCTACTGATAGCATTTGAGGAACATATCCAATAATCCTTCTTATTTTATTGGGATCTGAGAGTATACTAAAGCCGCCTATAATTGCATCTCCTGAAGTGGAAGGAAGCAGGGTAGTAAGCATTTTAATAACAGTAGTTTTGCCTGCTCCATTGGGGCCTAGCAATGCAAATGCCTCTCCTTTCTCAATAGAAATAGTTAATGAATCTACTGCCGCAAATTCATCAAATCGTTTCGTTAATTTTCTTGTTTCAAGAATCATTCTATTTATAATTAATTTTAAAGCTTTATACTTAGGTAATAATAACTAATGCTTAACCTTCATTGCTTCAAAGCCAGAAATAACATCGAACAACTCTTCATCAATAGTTCGCTGGCGCAAACGGTGGTAGTTTAGGCTAATGTCTTCCAGTAGTTCGTCAATATTTTTTTCTGCTCGTTGCATTGCCGCCAGCCGACTGGCATTTTCGCTGGCTAAAGATTCTGCACAGGCTTTAAACAGCGAAACAAAAAGATACTCTGCCACTAAGGACTTTAGCGTTTGCTCCATTCCGCCTACTACTTCAGGCAGGTTTCCGGTTGGCCATTTTAGTTTTGTTAATTGCAATTGCCAACCTGCATCCAGCGGTAACAGTTTTTGGCTAACAGGTTCATAAACTGCTTCTGTTATTGGTCGATTGTGAAAGATGTAAAGCGGTATGACCTCGTTCGTATCCGCCTTTGTTTCACTATCAATAAGTAATTGACTCACCAGTGGAGAAATGGCATTAACTGAATTGGGAACTGAAAATATTCCTTTAATATCCAGTTTACTATCTTCAAGCCTTCCGTTAATGCGTTCCCCAACCACCCAAAGCTTCTTTTTCCCAGGTAATGTTGTTAAGGTTTTAATTACAAAATCCGCCAATATATCATTAAACTGACCTACCAGTCCCTGATCTGATCCAAATGCTATTACATTAATTATACTCGGTTGTTTGTGCTTGATAATGTTAACCGTTACTTTTTCCTGCTTTAGCCGCACCAAAAGCCCTAGTTCTACAGTATGGTAGTAATCAACCAAAGATTGTACAGCCTTTTCATATTGCCCTATGTTAGAGGCAGCCAACGCCTTCATGGTTCGCACTACCGATTCCAGATCGGCTGCTCCGTCAATTTTACGGCGTAAGCTTTCAATGGAATCGCTCATGATAATTTCTTGGTTTCTGTTTTAGCTATTTCCTGAAATGGCAATAACTCTCTTTTAGCCATCTTTAGAATTTCATCCCTGTCAGCTTCGCTCAATTCTTTATCTGATGATAACCTGGAACTTAGTTCTGCTGGTAGTTCTTTTGCCGCTTTACGTAAGGCATATTCGGCCTCTTTCATTTTATCCAATGGAACGCTATCAAAAAGCTGACCGCTAAGAGCCAGTAACAGGCTAATTTGCTCTACTACTGGTATGGGTTCATACTCCGGCTGTTTAAGGCAGGTGCGAATGCGTTGCCCATGTTCTATAATTTTTCGTGTGTTTTCATCCAGCCTTGTGCCAAAACGGGCAAACGTTTCCAGCTCTTCAAACTGTGCATAAGCAAGCTTAAGACTGCCGGTTACTTCCCGATAGGCTGGCCTTTGCGCTTTGCCACCTACCCGCGAAACGGACTGGCCAATATCTACCGCAGGAAGAATTCCCAGCTCAAATAACTTGGGTGAAAGATACACCTGGCCATCTGTAATAGATATAAGGTTGGTTGGTATGTAAGCCGACATATCCTGCGCTTCTGTTTCTATTATAGGTAGGGCGGTAAGGGAACCGCCGCCATGTTCACTGCTTAAATGAGTAGAACGTTCTAGTAATTTTGAATGTATGTAAAATATATCGCCCGGGAAGGCCTCACGCCCCGGAGGACGGCGTAATAGTAAAGAGATTTCCCGATAAGAGCGGGCATGGTGAGTAAGATCGTCATAAACGATTAGAACATCGCGTCCTGCTTCCATAAAATATTCTGCTATGCTGGTAGCTGCGTAAGGGGCAATGTAGGCAAGCCCTGGGGCATCGTTCCCTTCCGTTACTACTACTATAGTATAATCCATAGCTCCTTTTTCAAGAAGATCGGCAACCAACTTGGCCACTGCCGAAGCGCGTTGCCCAATAGCGCAATAAACGCAAAG
>FTKU01000031.1_pt1 | contig 5418 bp, 6 predicted proteins | sample 1641061 | NCBI WGS metagenome assembly FTKU01 (sample SAMEA3914812, study PRJEB12502) | metagenome | biome: forest; material: soil | place: Canada | collected 2011-07-07 | depth 0.1 m | reverse complement strand
GGTTATATCTCAACTATGATTGATTATTCCGTTGTGAATTTACCGCCCCATACTAGCGCGCCTTTTTCTTTTATAGCTTATTATACTTATGACGGTAATGGGAATGTGCTGACAGAAAAAGACAGTTCTAACAACCAAGTGCAGTTGTTTACTTATACTTATGATACTGAAAAAATACCCTATGCAACGCTTATTACTAACGCTTATACTTTGGACAATGAAGGCATTGATATGGCTTACTTGAACGGTAAAAATAATTTGCTTTCTATGGTTTATACTTTTAACGGAGTTAATCTAACCAATAGCAATTTTACAAATTCATATACTTATAATAGTAATGGTTATCCTGTTGATGAGAATACCAAGACCGATGGACAAATCTCGTCTTCAACAAATAACTATAGCTGTAAATAGTATTTGTTAGTTACAATACAAGCAAAATAAAAAAGCCCTTACAAGAAGGGCTTTTTTATTATATGGAAATAGGATTGATACTACTGTGCAAGACCAGCAGGAGCAGAAGAGTTACCAGCTGGGGCCTTTTGAGCTGGAGCAGATTGTTGTTGCTGCTGTTGCTGAGCCGGAGCTTGTTCTTCTGTTGCTGGAGCTGTATTTGGAATTTCATTCTCAGTTTCTGTTGGCTTCATTACCAGATTAACAGCAAGACAAAGTACTATGATGCCTATGGCAAATCCCCAGGTTAGTTTTTCAAGCAAGTCGCCAGTCTTTTTTACTCCTATAAGCTGGCTGGAGCCTGAGCCACCAAAGTTAGATGTTCCGCCGCCTTTAGGATTTTGTGCTAGTACTACTAATATCAGCAACACTGCTGCAATAATTATCAAAACAATAATAAAAACGTCCATTATTTCTTAAGTTCTTCAATTTTGGATGCAAAGTAAGCTCTTTTTTCGGGATATTTCAAGATAAGCTCCTCATAAATCTCTAATGCTTTGTCTCTTTTACCTTGCAATAGCAATATTCTTGCAAAATTTTCAGAAACAGGAGTCTTGCTTATTGTTGTACTTTTTTCAGAAAGGTCTTCAGCCTGCTCAGGCAATTTTTCTGGTGATAAATGAGGGATACTAGGATCTTCTTTTATGAATTTTTCAATAATTTCCTCTTCTTTTTTACGGTCTCTTTTCTGTCTTTTACCCTCCAGGAATGAAAGGTAATTAAGTAAAAGGTCAGAATCTGTTACCTGTTCTTTTGGCGCAGAAACAAGATCATCCTCGTAGCGTGTTGGGATTATTGATTCATTTAAGACTTCTTCCTGTTTATCGTATTTAAATTCTATTTTCTGAGGGTCAGATTTAGGCTGCTCTTCTGGCTTAACAACTGGAATAATAGTCTTAGGTTCCTCCTTTTCAGGTTCAGCAGCTTTTTGTTTTTCCCCGGGTTTAAATTTGGATATATCCTTTTTAAGCTGGTGAAGCTTTTTTAAGTTTTCCTCAAGTTCTTTATAAAAATCGTCTTGGGAAGAAGCTATATTTTTTTGAGGTAGCTCTTCTTTTAAAGGCTCAGGAATATCAATTTTAATTTCCTCTTGCTCTTGTCTTTTTTCTACAACAGGGGATGGTGCACTTAAAACTTCCTGCTTTGGGTGAACTGTCTCCATTGTGTTTAATATAGAAATTATAGCAGGCTCACGCACATTATTTTTATCAACAATAAAGTTTTTCAGCTTTTTTCTATCTAGGGCATAGGCAGCAGCTTTTTTAACTTTCTGTTCTGTAAGCATACTGCCGCTCTGGTGAGCAATTCTGGCAAGCAAAATATGTGCGGCCTGGCAATAGGGGAAATTATTTACTACTTCTTCTAACTGGGAAATGTCAGAAGAATGAAGCTTGTGCGGATTAGTTAGAAGTTCAGTAAATTCCTGCTTGTTCACGTATTACCAGTTAGATGTTGTTTTAGTAAATATCTGCAAAACAATATTCTGTATTATAGCATTATCAGCATTGGTTTCAACATCAGATAAACTTTGAGCCTGGGGAAAATCAAAATAGTAAGTAAACTCTGACTGAAAGTTGGATTTAGTATCTATGTTGTTAGTAAACTTTACTGATACACGCATAGTGAGCCTGTTTAAGGCCGAAGTCTGGTTGGCCTGTGGCGCCTGCGGACTAACCGTATAACCAGTAATTTTACCTTCTAATTCCCAGTCTGCATCCTTTTTCACTAAAAAAAGCTTAGTATTAGTCTGGTAGTAAGACCTAAGCTGTTCTGTTAACGTTTGCGACAGCGAAGCTGGCCCCCCGGATTCATTTATAAAGTTAATGATGGATACAGTTTTGGCAGTACCTACAGACCCTCCTGTAAACGAATAAACTCCGCAACCAGAGAATAGAAAAGGTATAATCAGAACTAATAGTATACTCTTATTCTTCAATCTCATACTGTTTAATTTTCCTGTATAACGTACGTTCTGAAATACCCAGGTCATGGGCAGCATATTTTCTTTTATTATTATTTTTTTTCAGGGCTTTAAGAATCATTTCTTTTTCTTTATGCTCTAACGATAACGATTCCTCTGCCGTTTCATGCGGAATATCCTCTACTACCTTATTTACCTTGTCAATGTTGATTGGAGTAGTTATAAGCTGCTCCTGAGGTGGAAGATACAACATTTTCTGATCTGCTGCTGGTTCCTTATACAAATCGTTAAAAAGGTCTGGATGATCTTTTATAGCTTGTGCATAGTTACCATTTTGCATCAGTTCAAACACCAACTTTTTCAGTTCGTTCATGTCCTTTTTCATGTCGAACAAAATTTTATAAAGCAAATCGCGTTCCGAAAATTCCTCGCCGTTTTTTCTGCCTGTTAATGCAGGCAGGGTAGAGGCCTGAGGCAGGTACTTTATTAATTGCTCACTAGTTATAATGCGTTCAGTTTCCAGCACAGAAATCTGTTCCACAATATTTTTCAGCTGCCTTATGTTACCTTGAAAGCGATATCCTAATAGTATTTCCTTTGCATCCTCGGTAAGTTTTATAGGCTGTACATGGTATTTGTCGGCAAAGTCTGAAGCAAATTTTCTGAATAGTAATTCAATATCTGTTCCCCGCTCTCTTAATGGAGGTACATAAATAGGTACGGTGTTAAGCCTGTAGTATAAGTCTTCACGGAATTTTCCTTTCTCTACTGCCTCGTACAAATTTACATTCGTTGCAGCTACTACCCGTACATCTGTTTTAAGCACTTTAGACGAACCTACACGGATAAACTCTCCATTTTCTAATACTCTTAAAAGGCGAGCCTGTGTACCTAAAGGCATTTCACCAATTTCGTCCAGAAATATGGTGCCACCATTAGTAACTTCAAAATATCCTTTGCGGGCTTCGTGTGCCCCGGTGAAGGAGCCTTTCTCGTGACCAAATAATTCGGAGTCAATAGTACCTTCTGGTATTGCCCCACAGTTGATGGCGATAAACTGCCCGTGCTTCCTGGAGCTAAGGCTATGTATTATTTTCGAGAATGACTCTTTACCGCTTCCGCTTTCTCCTGTTATCAGCACCGTCATATCGGTAGGCGCTACCTGCACTGCGACCTGTATGGCGTGGATAAGGACAGGGGAGTTACCTATAATACCAAACCGTTGTTTTACACTTACTATCTCAGCATTTAAATCCATAAGCTATACTACTTCTCCTAATAATGTTCCCTGTGTACAGTCTTTAATAAGCACATTTACATAGTCGCCAACTTTATAGTCTTTTTTAGGAAAAACAACAGTGGTGTTTTGTGTGTTTCGGCCTCTAAAAAACTGGTCAGATTTTTTAGAAAAATCTTCTATTAATACTTTATGCACTTTGCCTACTTCCTCTCTGTTTCGTTCTGATGATAGCCTGGCCTGAAGTTCAATAATCTCGTTCAGCCTTCTCATCTTAACTTCTTCGGGTATATCGTCAGCCATCTTCTTGGCCGCTGGTGTGCCAGGCCGTTCGCTGTAGGCAAACATATAAGCGAAATGGTAACGCACTTGTTCCATTAGCGATAGTGTGTCCTTATGTTCCTCTTCAGTTTCCGTGCAAAAGCCTGTTATCATATCTGTGGATATTCCACAATCCTCGCCTATAATGCGGTGTATGGCCTGCACCCGATCTAAGTACCACTCCCGGTCATAAGTACGATTCATTATACCAAGCACCCTGGAGTTGCCACTTTGGGCGGGCAGGTGTATGTAGTTGCAAATATTGTCATACTTCTTAATAGTATATAACACCTCGTCGGTAATGTCCTTAGGGTGCGAGGTAGAGAACCTTACGCGCAATTCTAGGCTTATCAGCGCTACTTTCTCCAGCAATCCGGCAAAGTTTAAATGTTCCTTACTATCTTCTGAGGCCCATTTGTACGAGTCCACATTTTGACCCAGCAGCGTTACTTCTTTGTAGCCTCTGCCAAGTAATTCCTGAGCTTCGTTAAGTATGGAGTGCGGGTCGCGGCTGCGTTCTCTGCCCCTGGTATAGGGCACTACACAGAACGAGCACATATTGTCGCAGCCCCTCATAATAGAGATAAAAGCCGTTACCCCGTTACTATTAAGCCGTACCGGATTAATATCTGCATATGTCTCTTCACGAGACAAGAACACATTTACTGCCTTGTTTCCATCGTCTACCTCATTAATCAGGTTTGGTAAATCCCTGTACGCGTCTGGGCCTGCAACCAAGTCTACCAGCTTTTCTTCTTCCAGTAGTTTGGCCTTCAAGCGCTCGGCCATACAGCCTAATATACCCACCGTTAAAGAGGGTTTATTTCTTTTTAAGTGGCCAAACTGGGCAAGTTTATTACGCACCTTTTGTTCGGCATTGTCTCGTATAGAGCAAGTATTTAAGAAAATAACGTCCGCAGCAGCGGCATCCGATGTAGTATCGAAGCCATTGTCGTACATAATGGACGTTACAATTTCACTGTCAGAGAAATTCATCTGGCAGCCATAGCTTTCTATATATAGTTTTCTCTTTTTTCCGCTGTGGGTATCTTTAGAAATTCTGGCAACTTCGCACGCTGCTTTCTCTTCTTCCGAAGGCAAAATAGCGATATCCTTTACAACCTGTTTCATTAGTACAAAGATAAAAAAAATTAGTTATTATGACAGATTGTCATACAATTATTGTAGTAAATAAACCCCACTTTATCTAAAATTGTATACTAAATAATATTCTATATGCGTGATTTTTATTATATTAGAATCATTATTTAATAAAACCATTTTTAATATGGCTACTAATAATGAAAGACTAATTAGCTCAATGCTTGGAATTGCCGCAAATATTGGTGCGGGCTACATGAAAGCTAAAAATAATAATGAAGCTTACACGTTTAATCACTAAGGGTTAATTCCCCGCCGCTTGCGGCGAAAGTTATAGATTTGTGTATGGAAAGCCAATACATACATAAATCTCATAATGTATCAG
>FTKU01000045.1_pt1 | contig 5714 bp, 4 predicted proteins | sample 1641061 | NCBI WGS metagenome assembly FTKU01 (sample SAMEA3914812, study PRJEB12502) | metagenome | biome: forest; material: soil | place: Canada | collected 2011-07-07 | depth 0.1 m | reverse complement strand
TACATATACTCCTGAATAGGATATGGAATGATGTACTGGAATTTAACAAAGATTGCAAATTGGTTACTGTTTATGCTGACAGAATTGAAAGTATAAAAGATTCTCTCTAAAGTTAACCTTTGGTAAATTCTTTCTTTTCTTCCTGGCCCTCTACCGCTATTTTCTTGATGCGTACCGCATGCGCAGACGGCTCAACCGAATGCCCATATTGCCTGGCATATACCTGTGTAAACTCTGCGCCGAAAAACAGAATAAGGCAGGAATAGTATATCCACAGCAAAATAAGTATAACGGAGCCTGCCGCGCCAAATGTAGAGACGGGGTTGCCAAAGCGGAAATAGAGTCCCAAGCCGAACTTGCCAATAACAAACAGTAACGCCGTAATGGCTGCCCCAACCCATACCGACTTCCATTCCATACGCACATCGGGCAAAAATTTGTAGATGAGCGCGAACAAGGCAGTGATAACAACGAAAGATAACAGGAAGTTAACTACGTAAAACAGGTAAATTACGAAGTGTGGCAGCATGTGCATGATCCAATCGCTAAAGGCGTTTACCATAGTAGTAATTACCATTGAAATGAGCAGCAGAAAACCTACTGCTAACACTATGCCTAACGAAGTAGCGCGGTCTAGTATTAATTTCTTGATACCACCTTTAGGGTTGGCTTTTACTTCCCATATTTTGTTAAGGGTTTTTTGCAACTGGTAAAAAAGACCTGTAGAACTGAATATAAGCGTAGCTATCCCTACTATGGTAGCCACCTTGGACTGCCCGCTTTTATATGCATTAGAGATCATGGCCTGAATATTTTCGGCAGATTGTTTGCCAATGGTAGAACCTACCTCTGCTGTAATTTTACCTTGTACGGCATCTGGCCCAAAAAATATACCCGCCAGGGCAACTACTATAAGAAGTAAGGGAGGAAGCGAGAAAATGGAGTAATAGGCAACGGCGGCAGACAGGTCGAATGCTTCGTCTTCGCTCCATTCGTTATAGGTATCCTTAAAAAGGGTAATAGTGTCTTTTAGTTTAAAGTCTATTTTAGGCATAAAAAAATAAAGCTGTGCAAAAAGAATAACAGGAGTTTTTTACTTATTGTTTAAAAATGAACGAGGCAATTAATGCGATCAGTATTTTTAGCGCTGCAGAAGGCAAAAAATGGTGCAGGGAGGCTAACTAGACCTCCCTGACTATTACCTAACAACTACTTTTTCGACTGCCTGGCAGTCCAATTTTTTTGTTATTATCTATATAACCACATAAACAGTAAAGTTATTACCTGAATGCAGCTGTCTACAGAATTACTACAACTTGTTTTGAAGAAATCTTGAATTTTAAACTAAATAGGGGATGAATAGTTTATCTCAGCAGGTTAGAAATCAGCATTGTTGACAATCTGTGGAAACGGCTTTGTCAATTTGTATGGTAGAATGGCTTATTTTAAAATGTTCTTTTAGCTCTTTGTTAATGCGGTGCAAAAACTCATCGTCCGTTATTTTGGTGGGAACTACCAGATGAGCAGTTAAGGCGGTCTGTGTGGTGCTCATTGCCCATACATGCAGGTCGTGCACTTGTTCCACTCCTTCTATACCGCTTAGGTAAGTTCTCACTTCCGCTATATCAATGCTTTGCGGAACGGCGTCCAGAACCAATTTAAGGGCATCAGCAAATAAATTCCATGAACCATATAGTATAATGATTGCAATGATGATGCTTGTTGCAGAATCTATCCACAATAAACCCGTCCAGTTAATAAGCAGTCCAGCAAGAGCTACACCCAATGAAACAAGAGCGTCTGAAGCCATGTGCAGGAAGGCGGCCTTTATGTTAAGGTCGTTGCCTTTACCACGCATAAAAAGCAAAGCGGTAATGGTATTTATAAGCACTCCGCTTAAAGCAATGATAATGATGGTATTTCCGGCTACGGGGGCAGGATGCTGTAAATGTCTTATGGCTTCGTATACTATTATGGCAACTGCGCCAAAAAGCATAAGGGTATTTAGTAATGCTACCAGAATAGTGGTTCTTCGTAAGCCATAGGTATATCTGCCAGAAGGTTTCCATAATGCCAGCCTTATTGCAGCCCAGGAAAAAACTAAGCTAAGCACATCGCCAGTGTTATGGCCAGCATCGGCCAGCAGTGCGCTGGAATCAGCCTTAAAACCAAACACTACTTCCATTACTATATAGGAAATATTTAATAGTATGCCTATTGTAAACGCCAGCCCGTAATTACCAGAAGAATGGTCATGATGATGGTGGTGAGCATGATTATGATCGTGATGATGTGAGTGAGACATATCTATTCTTCTTCCTGGGGGGTTTTTAGTTTAGCCAACAATGCATAGCTGCCGTTTATCACAATTTTACCATCTGACTTATTTAAGTTAGCGGTTTGCGTTACAGCTACAAACCCTGAATCTGCCAGTCCTGTTTGCAATTCTTCCATTTTGAATTTGTACACAGTGTCTTTTTGTTCAACGCTATCTAATATAAATATATAACTTTTACCAGAAACTTTAACAACTGCCGATTCAGGAAGTGTTTCTGCCTTTGCAGTACCCGTTAAAATATAGGCATTTATATATATACCAGGCACTAAACCTGAACGTTCTTCATGGTTTATAATTTCTGCATGCACGGCAAGGCTTCTGGTTTGCTGGTCAAATGTTTTGCCAACAGCAAAAACAATACCTGTATATTTCTTTCCTTCCTGATTAGGCAACGTAAAAACAACCTCCTGCCCTTTTTTGATATTCATAAAATCTTTTTCATATACCATTAAGTCGGCGTGTATATGACTGTTATCTACTACTTCAAAAGCTGGTTTAGCTGGCTCTGCAAACGTTCCTATGTTTACCAGTATTTTACTTACGTAGCCGTCTATTGGCGATTTTAAACAAACAAATGGACTGATATGGCCTTCTTCCAACGACTTTATTGGGAGTGATAATATCTCTAATTGGCTTCTTAAGGAAGACACCCTAGCCTGTTCGCTCTTATAACTTGCTTCGGTCTGCTGAAAGTTTTTCTTTATCCCCACATTTTCTGCCATCAACTCTTTTTGCCTCTCGTATTCCTGAGTTAAGTAATTGAGATTGTCTCTGGATTTGATGTAGTTCTCCTGTAAATTAATGTAATCCGGATGTTCTAGCGTTGCCAGTATTTGTCCTTTATGTACTTTGTCGCCTTCTGTTACATTAATTTCTTTTACTACGCCGCCTATAAAAACAGAGACTTCTGCAAGCTTTTGTGGGGGAAGCTTTAAATAACCGCTGGCTTTTATAAAAGTATTAATGGTTTTATTGCTTAAGGAACCCAGCTTTATATCTGTAAGCTTATATTGTTCACTTGTAAATGCGACTGTATCTGTTTCTTTAGCGACAGGCTTTTCGTTGTTATTTTCCTGTTTCTTTACTTGCTCTTTACAGGAGCCAAGTAACATTGTAATAGTTAATATTAATAAATAGTATTTTTTCATTGCTTTACTCTCCTAACAAATATTGAATATTTACAATAGATTGATTGTAATCGTGAACGGCTTTTAGGTAATCGCTTTTAAAAGTTAAGGCGCGCGTAAGGGCCTGTACAAACTCTACATAGCCTATCGCTCCAGCCTTATAACTATTAAAAGCAGTGGAGATAATAAGTTGTGACTGTGGCAATGCATAACTTTCATAGTAACTAAGGCTTTTGCTAAACTTTAAATATTCCTGCTCGAAGCTTTGCAGATCTCCACGCAAATTTCTTTTGTACAGATTTATATTAGCCTGGGCAACCTGCTGGCCAAGCTTTGCAGCGCTTATGCGGGCATAGTATGGGCGCACCCACAGGGGAATACCAATGCCAGCCTGAACGTATTGGAACCGATAATATTTATTAAAGAAAACATTTTGCCCATTTACTTCCTCTGGCCCCTGTAAAGTTTGGCTACTATAGCCTACATTAAAGTTAGGCAGCAGTTTTGCCCGTTCCAGCTTTATGTAAGCATTAGCAATGCCTGCTTGTGTATTTAGGTATGATAAAAAAGGGTTAGAAGCAAGAACTGAGGTGTCTTTTGCCAGCATATAATTTAACTTGTAAATAGTATCTTCCTGCAAGTAAATTTCTTCTTCGGTGTTTAATACTGTTTTAAGCTGACTTTTTTGTATAAAAACATCAGCCTCTGCCTGTAAAAGCATTGTTTTAACCTGCATGGACTGGGATTCTGCTGTTACTTTTTCCAAGAAACCAGTCTCTCCTGTTTTATACCTCACTGAGCTTGCTCTTACAAATTCACTGTAGAGGCTATCTTGATAGAGTAGAAGCTTTTTGTAGGACTGAAAATAAAGAAGAGAATAGTAGACAGACTTTACTTTTCTTTTAATATCATTTTCTGTTACGTTTAACTTTTTCTCACTACTGTTAATGAAGGCTGTGGCAACTTTTGCCTGACTTGCATAAACGCTTGGTGAAGAAAATGCCTGATTTACTGTTATATTATTATCTTTATAGATACTATTGTACTGCCCATACATAAGGTTCGCGCTTAGAAAGCCAGGATCAAATGACGCTTTTTTGTTCATCCGTTGGGCTTCAACATCATATTGTCCTGCATGAATGGCGTTGTTATTTTTTAAAGCTTCTGATAATAGTTCATCTAATGATAATTTCTGCTGAGCCTCGTTCACTAAAGGAAAAAAGACAAAAGCTACAACTATATAAAAAAGTCTTTTCATCTGGTTATTCCTCCTCTTTTGTAAAAATGATGTAAAGTACCGGTAATACTATTAGCGTAAGCAAGGTAGCAGATACAAGGCCGCCAATTACTACTGTTGCTAAAGGCCGCTGAACCTCTGCCCCACCCGATTGCGACAAAGCCATAGGCAGAAAACCCAACGAAGCTACTGAAGCTGTCATAAGTACTGGACGTAATCGTACGCTTACTCCCATCAACGTCCGTTTGGTAACGTCTTTTATTCCCTCTACCTTAAGCTGATTAAAATAGCCAATCATTACAATGCCATTTAGTACCGCTACTCCAAATAAGGCAATGAACCCAATACCGGCAGAGACGCTGAAAGGCATTCCACGCAAGTAAAGAGCAAGTATTCCACCTACCGAAGAAAATGGAATAGCTGTAAATATAAGCAAAGACTGCTTTGCAGAGTTGAACGTAAGATAAAGTAGAATAAGTATAAGTAGTAAAGCTAAAGGAGTAGCTATATAAAGTCTTTTTTTTGCCTGAATAAGATTTTCGAATTGTCCACCGTATGATATATAATAACCAGGGGGGAGATCAATTGAAGAAAGTTTAGACTGCACCTCATGTACAAGAGATTCAACATCTCTGCCCCTCACGTTTATTCCTATAGTAATTCTACGTTTTGCATGCTCTCTGGATATTTGCATGGGGCCTTCGCTAAATTCAATGTCAGCTACTTCAGTGATCGGAATCTGATTACCATTGGCCAAAGGAACATAAAGATTTCTTACGTCATTAATGTCATGTCTAAAAGTTTCTTCCAGTCTTACTACCATATCAAATCTTTTTTCTCCTTCGAACACTATACCAGCTGTTTCCCCAGCAAAGGCTGTTTTAATAATAGAATTAAGCGATGCTATATTCAAGTTGTATTGGGCTAAACGATCACGTTTATAGTTTACCGTTATCTGTGGTAAGCCTTCCACCCGTTCTACAAAAACGCTCGAAGCTCCTTTTACATCGCT
>FTKU01000048.1_pt1 | contig 5817 bp, 5 predicted proteins | sample 1641061 | NCBI WGS metagenome assembly FTKU01 (sample SAMEA3914812, study PRJEB12502) | metagenome | biome: forest; material: soil | place: Canada | collected 2011-07-07 | depth 0.1 m | reverse complement strand
TAATTTTAAACTTTAAACTTAAATACCTAAGTGCCCTATAAAGAAAAACATATAGAGAAGATGTACTATAGCATTGGCGAGGTAGCAGTCATGTTTGGGGTAGCGTCTTCACTAATACGGTTTTGGGAAACTGAGTTCGATATTCTTAAACCCAAAAAGAATAAAAAAGGAAACCGCCAGTTTACCAAAGAAGACATAGAAAACCTAAAAGTAATCTACCATCTGGTAAAGGAAAAGGGCTATACCTTGCAGGGAGCCAAAGAGATAATAAAAACAGACAGCCAGAAAGCCAGGAACAATTACGACATGATAAAGTCCCTGGAAAAAGTAAAAGCATTCCTTACCGAGTTAAAAAAGAACCTGCCTTAGTAGCATGCCAGACAAACTTTTATACGAAATAGCTATAGGGCTTATTCCCAGGATAGGAAATGCGCATACCAAACTACTTATCAGCTACTGCGGCTCTGCCGAAAACGTGTTCAGAGAAACCAAAGGCAAACTGCTTAAAATACCCGGTATAGGCCAGGTATTGGCAGAATCCATCACAACCGTTAATAAAACCCTTCTTTTGAAAGAAGCTGAGGCCGAACTAATAAAAGCAGATAAAAACAATACCCGCCTTCTCTTTTATACCTCGGAAGATTACCCTTCCCGACTTAAAAACATTTACGATGCTCCTGCAATTTTATATTATAAGGGGAATGCTGCTTTAAATTCAGAGAAAGTGATAGGCATTGTAGGAACCAGAAACGCCACTGAGTACGGCAAAGAGCAAACCGCAGAGATCGTGAAAGGGCTAAAATCACATAATCCGTTAATAGTAAGCGGCCTTGCTTATGGCATTGATATAGCCGCGCACAGGGCCTGTCTGGATAATGATATTGCCACCATTGGAATAATGGCCAGCGGTATGGATATTATCTATCCATCGGTACATAAAGAAATAGCTCAAAAGATGCTTGCCACGGGAGGGCTTATAACGGAAAATAAATTTGGCCAAAAACCAGATCCTACCAACTTCCCTGAAAGAAACCGCATTATTGCCGGAATGTGCGACGTAATTATTGTAGTAGAAGCCGGAGAAAGCGGCGGAGCGCTTATTACTGCCGAACTGGCCAATGGCTACAACAGGGAAGTTGTGGCCGTGCCGGGTAAGATAGGCGACGAATATTCTACAGGCTGCAATAACCTTATTAAGGACCATAAAGCGCACATATATACCAAAGTCTCAGACATAGAATACCTGATGAACTGGGAGCCTGGATTAGCCCCTAAAAAACAAAAAAACATAGACCTGACGCCTTTTACCGAAGAAGAACAAAGCATTATTTTACTGATGCAAAAAGGCGATGGAGCCTTACTTGATGATCTGAGCTGGAAATCGCAGCTACCCGTTAGCAGAGTAGCTTCCCTCCTGTTAAATCTGGAATTTCAGGGGCTGGTAAAGTCTTTACCGGGAAAAAAATATAAATTGTTGTAAGATGGAGTTTAATTACTACGAAATACTAGGCATAAATCAAACTGCAAACGACGCAGAAATTAAAGCCGCTTACAAAGAACTGGCCAAAAAATACCATCCAGATAAACATGGTAACAACAAAAGCTACGAAGAGCATTTTAAAAAAATAAACGCCGCCTATCAGACTCTTTCCAACAAACAAAAAAGAAACAACTACGACTATAAATTAAGATACCGCTCCACTTCGGTGCATACCAGCTCCCCTTCTAACCAGGCAACCTCTGCCCAAAATGCCAGGGCAAGAAGGCCCCAGCCAAGGTATTATCAAAAGGGAAGTTCTTATTCTGCGCCAACTAAAGACAGCGATAAAAAACTGCTACGAAAAGTTTATGCAACCACTTTTATCAGCCTGATTATATTGGTAATAGCCGGTATTTACTTCTACAATTACATGAACCATTATTCGGCGCAGAAAGAGTACAACGAGGGCCTGCAAATGGAAAAAGAAAACAAATATTTCAGGGCGCTTGAAAGCTACTCTGCCGCCATTGCCTACGACGACCGTTTTGGCCCCGCTCATATAAAAAGAGGAATGCTGCGAATGATGTTATGGGATGATTATAAAGGGGCATATTACGATTTTTCGAATGCCATCAAATACAGTGAAAAGCCAGACGCCAACCTCTACTTCCAAAGAGCCAAGTGCCAGATAGGTTTAAATAATAAAGAAGATGCGCTAACAGATCTTAATGAAGCTGAAAAAATAAATCCTACCGTAGATAGCATATTCTTTTACAGGGGAGAGCTTTACTGCTACGTTTTTCACAACTATGAAAAAGCCATTGCGGAATACAAGCTTGCCCTAAGCAAAAACTCTGCTATGACAGAGGCGTGGTTTGGTAAAGGAATAAGCGAACAAGAACTTGGTATGCACCAGGCCGCCATACAAGATATAAGTCAGGCCATAAGCTTTAATGATGAAGATGGAAGATATTACTACTACAGGGCATACTCCCATTTGGGGCTTAAAGATACCGCCTTGGCCTGTAGCGACTGGAAAGTAGCCATAAACAAAGAATTTTACGATGCCCAGGCCCCCCTGGAGAAGGTATGTAAATAAGCCAAATGGAAACCTGCAAACACCGGCTTTTATTCATTTCTGAAAATATAACGCTGGCTCAGGTAGTAAGGCTTAAAAAATTAGCAGATAACCTGGATGAAACAGTATACGATATCTACTTTGCCTGCGCCTCCTTCCCTGATTTAATATTTGCTGACAGCCGCTTCAAAAGAATAACTATTACCAGCATAAGTAAAGAATATATGAATGATGCCATAAAAGCAGGCAAACCATTGTATTCCGTGCAGATACTAAAACAATACATTGCAGAAGAACTGGCTATTTTTAATTCTATTTCACCAGATGTAGTAATAGGCGATTTCCGGCTTTCTTTATCCATAAGCTCTTCCCTTGCTAAAATTCCTTATATCAACCTTATCAACGCCTACTGGAATCCTTCGGCTGAAAGAAAACACTATCCGGTACCAGAGCACCCCACAGTAAAATGGTTTGGGCACAAAGCTGTTTCCTTAATTTTTCCAATCATACGGTCATCAGTATTTAAACAATTTGCAAAACCTATAAACTTACTTCGAAAGGAATATAGCTTACCCTATATAGGCAGCCTGGAGGAAGTATTGACGTTTGGAGATTATGTGCTTTACCCAGATGTTCCTTATTTGACCCCTATAAAGAGACTCTCTTCTAACCATTTTTACATTGGCCCCGTGCTATGGTCCCCAAGTATAGGATTACCACCCATCGCTGAGGACAAACCAATTATTTATATTACTATGGGTTCATCAGGCGATGGTAGTTTACTTTATCAAATTATTAAATCCCTTCAAAATTTATCCGTTCAGCTGCTGGTATCAGGTGCTGGCGCAGAAATAGATGGTGGTGCTTTCCCAAACGTAACCTTCAACTCTTATTTACCTGGCTCTAAAGCTTGCGAAGTTTCTTCCCTGGTAATTTGTAATGGAGGAAGTACTACAGCATACCAGGCCTTGACAGCCGGAAAACCAGTTATAGGCATCCCCAGCAACTTGGACCAATACCTTTCTATGATTTGCATATTAGAAAAAAAGGCTGGAATATTGATCAGATCAGACTCTTTTGTAGAAAAACAACTTCAACGAAGCGTTGTAGAACTACTTAATAATAAGTCTTATACTACTAATGCTCAAAAAATTGCTTCCGAATTCAACAACTATAGTCTTCATCCCTCTTTAAACAAATCTTAGAGAAAGCATTAATAGCCAGGTGAAAGTATTTTTTATTTAAATAAATCATATATTCACCCCTTTAAACAAATTGCTGTTTTTTCTATTTTTGATTAATCTGTAAAGCATAAACTATGCGTAATATTTTTATTTGCCTGTTACTAGTTACTTTTTACTTACCCACTTTTGCACAATACCCAACGCCTCTTAATAATTTCAGGAGTCCCAATAATCCGCATTATTGGAAAAACAAACGCCCTTCTGAAAGCTACTGGCAACAAGACGTGCATTATGAAATTAAGGCATCCATCAACGACTCTACCGATATAGTAGATGGAAATTATTATAAACTGACCTATTGGAATAACTCTCCTTTTGAACTTAACGAGCTTTACTTTCACCTAATACAAAACGCTTTCCAGCCAGGTTCTTATTACGACGATCTGAACAAGGCAAATGACGTAAAAGTAACGTTTGGGAAGTACGAAAAGCAAAAGCTTGGCACAACGGTAGAAAACCTTAAAGTAAACGGCGAAGAGGTACAAACCATACTAGACAATACCATATTAAGAGTAAACCTTAACGCACCGCTAAAATCAGGGGACTCGGTAGTAGTAACCATGAACTTCAAATCGTACTTTGATAGTGGAAGTATGCGCAGGCGCATGAAAGTATACGAATCATGGGGATATAAGCATTACGACGGGGTGCAATGGTACCCGGCCATTGCAATGTTTGATCATAAATTTGGCTGGGAAACGGAACAGCACCTGGACAAAGAATTTTACGGAGACTTCGGCACTTTTGATGTAGAACTTACCCTTCCGCAGGAATACGTAACAGAAGCAACGGGAGTATTAGTAAACCGCAAAGAAGCGCTACCAGACGAATTAAGAGATAAACTGGATATGGCTAACTTTAAAACTAAACCTTTTAACGAAGCTCCTTCAGTAATTACTCCTAAAGAAAAAGGCAAAACAAAAACATGGCAGTACCATGCAGAGAACGTACATAACTTTGCCTTTACCTCCGACCCTACCTACCGCATTGACGAAGTGGAATGGAACGGCATAAGAGCAGTAGCCGTTGCTCAGGAGCCTCATGCTTCTAAGTGGACAGAGTCTGCCCTTTTTACCGCCTTGGTTATAAAAATATATTCAAGGGACTTTGGCATGTACGACTGGCCTAAAATAGTAGTAGCCGACGCCAAGGACGGAATGGAATACCCCATGCTTACGCTGGATGGCGGCACTTACCCACAACACCAGAGCTTGCTGGCGCACGAAGTAGGACACATGTGGTTTTACGGCATGTTAGGATCTAACGAAACCTATAGGGCCATGATGGACGAAGGCTTTACACAATTCCTGAACGTATGGTCGTTGGACAGGATTGTTGGTGAAAAAAGACAGCGCTTGTCAAAGAGCAAATACGTTATGAAGCACTTGGATTCTTCCGATACGCGCTACGAGAATCTATACTATCCCTACATTAACCATGTGGTAGAAGGTTATGACGAGCCCCTGAATACTCATTCCTCTGGCTTTAACGGAGCCATACGACATGGCGGCAACTACGGACTGGTATATTACAAAACAGGCACTATGTTATACAACCTGCGTTATGTACTGGGAGACGACCTGTTTTTAAAAGCAATGAAGCACTACGTTGAAAAGTGGAAATTTGCCCATCCTTACCCTGAAGATTTCAGGGAAGCCATTATAGAATACACCCATGCCGACCTGAATTGGTTTTTTGACGAATGGATAGAGACTACTAAAAATATTGATTACTCAATTGAAAAGGTAAAAAAGAAGAAAGAGGGCGCCTACGAGATTGTGTTCCGCCGCAAAGGAAGAATGCAGATGCCTATTGATTTTACCGTAACTACCAAAGACGGAAAGAAATACAATTATCATATACCAAACACCTGGTTTGCAAAAACTACAGACGCCACGGTATTACCCAAATGGTACGGCTGGGATCTGCTGGAACCCACTTATGCAGCTACTATAAGCTTACCGGCAGAAATTAAAACCGTAGAAATTGACCCCTCCCACTACCTGGCAGATGTG
>FTKU01000020.1_pt1 | contig 6821 bp, 3 predicted proteins | sample 1641061 | NCBI WGS metagenome assembly FTKU01 (sample SAMEA3914812, study PRJEB12502) | metagenome | biome: forest; material: soil | place: Canada | collected 2011-07-07 | depth 0.1 m | reverse complement strand
TATATAGCTATATCTTTAAATCTGTATGAACTAATAACAAATATAATAATTTTTTAATGTGGAAACGGTTAAGGGGCAGATTAGTTTGAAAAATAGAAGGGTTTAGTACTATAAGGCTGTATATGTAATATTATAGCAACAATTATTTTACTTGTATTCAATAAAATAATTATTTTTGAAGAGCTTAAATTATGTTGTTTTGAAATTAATTTTTATATCCATTTTATTCTTTTTTGGTATACTACAGCATTCATTTTCCCAAACCTTCAAGTTTAAGCAGATGGCTATTGGTAATGATTATTTTAATGTTTTTGATTTTAGATTTGACAATTCAGGAAATTTTTACGTAGCAGGCTCTACAGATGATACATTACATTATGCAGGAATTACCTTTTATCCACCTGTTTTACCCTCGCCTGTAAGTTTTAAAGACTATCTTATACTAGTTAAATTTGATCCCACAGGTAAAGTACTATGGTATAAGCAATCTACAATCGCATTTAAAGACTCATTATCTCCTGGGAATGGCACTTATATGATTCCTGCTAAACTAGCCATAGATAATTTTAATAATGTTTATGTAACTGGTCAATTAACAGGAGACTCGATTGTTTTTTCAGGACAATTGTTTTTTGATTCTAGTAATACCCAGGCTAGTAGTTTTAATACCAGTTGTTTTATAGTAAAATTGGACAGTTTAGGTAATTTTTTACAGAGTACAAAATTTGCTAAAAATGGAGGACGGATAGAAGATATAAAAATTGATACTTCTGGTAATATTTTTTTGTTGGGTGATGGACCTGATACCATTGATTTCTATGGAAATAAAACTTATTCAGCTACAGATTACAATGCTTTTTTAGCTAAATTTGATTGTAAGCTTAACCCCGTTTTTTTAAGAACTTTTAACGACCTTTCTACAAGTACACACCCTTTCGGATATAGTTATCCAGTTAGCCTTGCTATTACTCATGATGGAGAACCAATAGTTACCATTGCAGCTCATGGGGTAAGTAATATTGTTGTGCTGGGCGATATTTTAATTAAATGTGACCAAAGCGGTAATATTATATGGAGCAAATTTTTTGACGACTATACAAAAAATATAGCTGATCTGGGGATCAATGCGCTTGGTATAGATCCATGGGGAAATATCATTCTAGGGGGGATGCTTGACAATGGATATGCTGTTGATTCATTACAGTGGGGAAAAATAAATCAGAAGGCAATAGGGGGTTGGAATATGCCTTCCTTAATTCTAATAAAATTGGATAGAGAAGGAGAAGGAATATGGGCTTCCCAAAAGATTATATATCAGAATTATGAAGCCATTACTGATCTTAAAGTTACTTCTTGTGGACATATTATAGTAATAGGCCCTATGCTTGCCGAATTTGATACAAGTGGTAATGTATTATGGGAAATAGATGATGAATTTGATAGAGTAGTTGGTTTTTCTAATAGCCCAAATGATTTTGCAACAGCATGGCTGGATATTTCAGAAAAAGCTGGTATGATTATTTCTAATATGACCTGGGCGCCTCAGGAGGATGATAGTACTAACAACCTTGTGTTGGAAGCGCTTACAAAACCATTTACTCCCTGTAATATAAAGGCTGTTTACCCATTGTCATTTTGCGAGGGGAGTTATTTTGATATTATGTATAACCCTGGAGCAAATTATAATTACTATTGGCAGAAAAACGGAGTTCATTTTCCACTCAATAGTCCCATATTACATGATTCTGTACCAGGAGAATACAATCTGATAGCTACTAACAGTATAACAGGTTGCACATATAATTTTACTACAGTAGATGCAGTTGAGCAGAAAAACCCTTCAGCAAAAATATCATTTATACACACTACAAAATGTGTTACAGATTCTATAGCGTTATCAGCAGTTGATTTATCAAACGATGTTCAAAAACTGTTTTGGAAAACGCCTGCCACAGATTCAATTCCCACTAAAGATACTATAATGGCTGCTAAAGAAGGAAATTATTATCTTGAGGTATTATCGTATAATGGTTGTTATGCCAAAGATTCTGTTAAAATAGTAAATTCAAACTATTCACCTCAAATCTCCGCTAATTCCCCTTCTCCATTATGTCAAGGAGATAGTGTAATCTTAAAGAGTACTCCAGACACATCTCTAGTAACTTATGATTGGTTATACAATCAAGCCAAATTAAATAAAACTACTAGTTCTATTGTTGCGGATCAATCAGGAATATATATCGCGAAACTTATAGACTCACTAGGCTGCATTTTTGAATCTGGTACTATAAGCCTCAGTTTTAATTCCGTTCCTTCCATTTCATTTACAACGAATAAGAAGATACCTATTTGTAGCAATGATTCTGTACAAATTAATGCAAATTCTTCTGCAAACGATTTTAAATGGTCTACCGGACAAAACTCTCAAACTATTAACGTTAAATATGCAGCAACTTATAAGGTAATAGTAAAAGATACCAGTGGCTGTACAAATCAGGATAGTATAGCTATAACAGTGAATCCGGCGCCATTTGTTTATCTTGGCAAGGATACGTCATTTTGCGAAGGCGACCTTAGGCCTATTGTACTTATAGCAACTAGTGTATATAACAAATACATTTGGGATGGTGGCATGCAAACTAGCGATAGTAGCTATAATGTCTATAAGGCGGGTATTCATAGTGTGCAAATATTTAATAGTTATGGTTGTTCTGCATCAGATTCAATCTTAATAAAAGATAATTGTATCCCTTTTTTTATTCCAAATATTTTTACACCTAATGGAGACATTAAAAATCCGACTTTTTATATAGAAAATCTTATCCCTGAATGTACTTTAGATATTTATGATAGATGGGGAGGTAAAGTTTATTATTCTGGAAATTATGCAAATGACTGGGATGCCAAAGGGGTTTCTGATGGCGTATATTATTATTACTTAAAAAACAATTATTATGCAAAGGAATGGAAAGGCTGGGTGCAGATAATAAGATAATAAATTACTGAATATTTTCCACAAAAATACACCCCTTTGTGCTAACTTTCTTTTAAACTCTTGCTACTATTATCTCCAGAACCACGCGCGGCTTTCTTTAAACTTTTAACTTTAACCTTTCTGCCTACTGGCACAAGGCCCTTAAAAAACGGCAAAAAACATACACGGCCAAAAAATAATCAAGCAAAATAACAAGCAATAACAACAAAATTAACAAGCGATAACAAGCGCAATAACAAGCGCCAATTTTGTGCCAGGTAATATTGCTGTTACTATTACATTTTATTAAGTAGCACAAATGTTGATTTATTACCTGTAGAGTTAATAAATTACTGGGTTTGCTTAAATAAAAAGTTAGTGGGGAATGCCAACTGGCATAGTTACTACCCGAACAAATTGGACGACAAATAGCGATCGCCTTTGTCGCAGGCAATTACTACTATCAGGCCTTCTTCCAGTTCGCTAGCCAGTTGCAGGGCGGCCTTCATAGCCCCGCCGCTGCTCATACCTGCAAAAATGCCCTCTTCGCGGACAAGTCGGTGTCATAGCCACTGCATCCTCTTCAGATATATCTACTATACGGTCAACGCGTTCGCGTTCAAATATCTTAGGCAAATACTCCAGCGGCCAGCGGCGTATGCCCGGTATGCGCGAGCCTTCTAACGGCTGCACCCCTACTATCTGAATAGCCTTGTTCTTTTCCTTCAGGTACCTGGACATCCCCATTATAGTGCCTGTAGTGCCCATAGAAGACACAAAATGAGTGATTTTGCCATCGGTATCTTTCCATATCTCCGGGCCAGTGGTGCGGTAGTGCGCCATATAGTTATCCGGGTTGGCAAACTGGTTCAGCATCAGGTAACCTCCTTTTTCCACCTTGTCATGGGCATAGTCTATAGCCTCTTCCATAGAGCCCTGCGCCGAAGTTAGCGTAACCTTTGCGCCAAAAGCCTCCATAGTAAGCACACGTTCGCGCGTAGAGTTTTCGGGCATTACCAGTTCTATATCCAGCTTAAATAATCGGGCTATCATGGCAAGCGCAATGCCAGTGTTTCCACTGGTGGCCTCTATCATCTTCATACCTGGCTTCAGTTCCCCGCGCTCCAGCGCCCCTTTTATCATACCATAGGCGGCGCGGTCTTTCACGCTGCCTCCGGGGTTCTGCCCTTCCAACTTGGCATACACTTTCACCTTTGGGTTAGTATGTATTACCTTAACTTCCACAAGGGGAGTATTGCCAACAAAATCTAAAAGTGAGTTTTGGAGATTTTAAAGGAGCAAGGGCAAGCTTTGCGTTGTGATTTCTATATACATAATGAGATTATCTTGATAAAGACCAACTGGTATTTGCATTATTCTAATACAAACAGCTTGCAAATGCTAAAAGTGTTAATAATGTATAAATTACTTACTTCATTAAAAATGCATGCCATAAGCCTATAAAGCCCTTTTTTTGACCCAAAAGGATAAAAAAAGGGCTTAGAAGTTTTATTTTAGTTTTTAAATTTCTATTTTTACTACGTTTAAAATTATTATTAGAAAACTAAAAACCTATGAGAAAAATTTTATTATCAATTTTAATGCTTGCTATAGGGGTTCTAAGCTCTTATGGGCAATGTCCGGCCATTAATGGTGGCACCAACGGTGTTAGCGGCACCGGCGGTATTAGCGGTACTGGCGCTTACGATGACATGGCTCCTGTAACCCCTGCTACTGGAGGAAACGTGGTAAAAGGATATTATGGACTAAACTGGTATCCTACGCCGGATTCTGTTCAAACAACCGGATCTAACGATATACAGTGGTATTCGTATGAAATATATCAATTAAACCGCGTACAGGTAAACGGCGACTGGAAAATGAAGGTTACGGCTACTAATGCCGACACTAACTTTTCAACTTTTGGTATTGGCTTCCCTCAAAATATGCCTAGGCCTTCAGATGGATTGTATGGCGTTGACTTAAGTAATAATGCAACCATGAGTATTGATGTAGATAACTCGGCAAATGTTATGAAGGATAAGAATGGCAATACGGTATTGGATGGCAATGGCAATCCTGTTTACACCCCTCTTTTCTTTACTGCCAATCTTACAGATTTTTATGGAACCCGCCTGGAATATATGGCCGATACCACAACGCTTTATAACTACTTCATTGGCAACTACGACAACGCGTATAAACAAAAGTTTCAGGATACTATAAGCGCTTCGGCAAGCACCGTTTTAACTTCACTTTCTCCAGCCGGTTCAGGGCCAGGCCTAGCATGGCCAGCAGGCGGCGGCGGCAGATCTGCCTACTCTACTGCAAGCAATGTAACCACAGTTAATTTTGATTTTACCGGGGGATGGAGCGTATGGGTAGGTAAAAGCGATCCTAATTTTAATCCTAATAACCCTTCTTCCGCAACTAAAGCCGATTCTTTTCCATGTGTAGCCAATGCTTCTAGTTCAGTTACCGGTTCATTTGCATGGAGCTGCCCTTATTTAACGCAAGCTAATTTTGATATTACCCAGGTAGTATCTATAGCTTTCTACTTCAATGGCGGCGGCGTTTTAGCAAAAAATACAGCTCGTCCTCTTCCAAATCCTGACTTTGCTCCTGCCAAAGGAATATCTTATCCTGTATTTACCGGAACTGTATACCTGGATAATTTCACCCTGGGAACAGGAAATAGCACAGCCCCTGGCACTCCTGGTTGCTGCTGGCAATACGATGGATGCGATGCCGGACGTACGGCAACTACTAATGCCGTTACTTTGGTTCCTAAAGCGGTGCTGGTTCCAAACCCGGCCTCAGCAGGCCAGGCAATGATCAACGATCCTTCTGGAGCTTCTTCGTACAACATTACCGTTACTAATGCCTTGGGCGCTGTAATACTTACTACAACTGGTACATCGTTTAACGTTCCTGCCATGCAGGGCATGTATTTTGTAACCTATTCAAACGGACAGGCTGCTCCAACAACGCTTCCATTGGTTGTGAAGTAAGCAGAACTTGTTATTTATAATAGTAAAAAAGAGTTCCGTAACTACGGGACTCTTTTTTTATACCCTTATTTCCACTTTACGCAGGGCATAGCCGCAGTTGCCCCTGCTGTTCACAGCGTACACGGTGAACTAAAGTTAAATTAGACAGCAACTGATTTATAGTTGTGCTAATGTGGTAAGGTATTTGTTTAACCAATACTTATTGTCTTTAGTACCGCCTCGTTTAGCTCGTGTTTGCCTTCAAAAGTTAGTACTTGCAAATCGGGTTTTATGGCTTTGTAGCCTTTTATTTCTGTAAGGTGTTCCGGTTTCAGCAAAGGGTCGCTGTTGCCGTAAACGATGTAAGTGGGCTTGTCTTTTAGCAGGTATTCGGCGGTAAAGGTAAAGTCGTTGTTCATATCTGGCGGGAAAATGCCCGCCCATAAAACCAGTTTATGGAACTTAACTTGGCCGTTGGCTATCCAGTTGCATACGGTAGGGCCGCCCTGCGAAAAGCCCAACAAGGTTATGGTACTATTGGGGTTAATGTCTTTTGTAATAAGAGCGTAAAGGCTGTTCAGGTAGTGTATGTTATCTTTTATGTCGTTCAGACGGTCTTCCTTCGTCATCCAGGTGGCGCCTACTCTGCCGCTATGCCCCTCCAGGTAAAAGCGCGAAAGCCCTTCGGGGGCTACAACGTATGTCTTGCCATTGTTTAACACGGCAAACTTTTTTATGAAGTACTCTGCCAACTGGCCGTAGCCGTGGCATACAAACCAAATCTGTTCCGTATGTTCGTTAAGCTCTCCCAAAGTAAAATAACGGGCAGTTCGCTCTACCTTAATATGTTTTTCCAT
>FTKU01000017.1_pt1 | contig 7210 bp, 8 predicted proteins | sample 1641061 | NCBI WGS metagenome assembly FTKU01 (sample SAMEA3914812, study PRJEB12502) | metagenome | biome: forest; material: soil | place: Canada | collected 2011-07-07 | depth 0.1 m | reverse complement strand
AGGTAAAAGAGCTAAAAGACGACAGTGGGAGAGTGTTTAATTACCAGATAAAGCCAAGCAAACAGGAGTTAAAAGAACTTATAAAAGGAAAAGCTTTTACCACAGATGAAGCATGGATAAAAGTTAAATAACCTTCAATAAATTATTTCCCCTTTTCTTCAATATACCCAGCCGTATTAAACTTTAAAAGCAATAAATTTTTTAGTAATAAAGCAAAAAGCCCTTTACAAAAAGGGCTTCTGCATACACAACACACAAACGTTTACTACTAAAGAAACAAAAAATGTTTTTTAACATGCAGTACGCTACCCTTAGAAGTAAAAATTCTAAAGTCGTCTTGTTTTTTGTACCTGGTTTCAAGCAAATACACTGGTTTCTCGTCATTATATTCTATTATCGCTGCAAATTTTAATTTATGCCCTTGTATAAAGTAAAGTAACTCTGCTGGAATGTCTTTAGCGGCTAATTCTGTCTCTTTGGCAAGCACCAGTCCTTCAGGCGTAATTTCTATGGTAACAAGTAAACTGTCGTTATAAAAATGCGCCTGGTAAACATTAGAGATATAGTTGCTACTATTTGTCTTTATCCATTCTACTTCAGTAGCGTTAGGATAGTTGTTTTGCATATACGTACTTATTTTCTCTGGCAGGCTTTTAGAAATATCTTTGGCTTGTACAAACTGTAGTACTAGTAGGGTAAGTAGGGTAGTGGCGAATAGTTTCATAGCTGTAGTTGTTTTTTTATTAATCACGTTTTGTAATTCATATCAATCAAATTCATGACTAAACTTTGCGCGGCAAAATGGCAGAACTATGGAAGTCTGAAAAAAACAAGATGAACGCGATGAAACTGTCTTTGGAAATTATAAGCAAAAAGGTTAAAAAATAAGTAGGCACAACTAAGGACTGGCTATTGAAAGGCCAGAAATTCCAAAGCTTGCACAAGGCATTCCATTTTTTGGAATTTTGGGCTTAAACCTTCAATGAACTACTTCCCCTTTTTCTTCAGCAGGCCAAGGCGTATTAAACTTTCTGCCGTTGCTACTATAGCCTCTTCGTTACTTAGCGGCGCCCAGCCAAGCATTCGCATGGCCTTTTCGTGGCTGGCTCTTTTAATCTTCCCTAATTCGGGGAGAATAAGTCTTATAGAGGGGTCGAAGACCGATACCAGGCGTATTAACCAGTTGGGCACCGTTTTAGTAGGGACGTTTTTGGCATCCTCGCCCAAACGCGCTTTCAATATATCGGCCATTTGCTGCATAGTCATAAAGTCTCCTCCAATAGCCAAGAACCGTTCGCCTTTGGCGGCAGGGTTTGTCATGGCGCGCAAATGCAAGTCCGCTACGTCGCGCACATCTACTATGCCAAAAGACAGCTGAGGTAAGCCAGGCACAGAGCCTTCCAGTAAACGTTGCACCAGTTGAATAGATGAAGAATAATCTGCACCCAACACCGGACCAAGTACTCCGCCCGGATTAACCACCGAAAGTTCTAAGCCTCCGCCTTCGCGGGCTATAAAATCCCAGGCGGCGCGTTCTGCAATGGTTTTAGATTTTATATAGGCCCCTATTTTGTCGTTGGGGTTGGTCCAGTCCTTCTCGGTATAGGGCTCGTTGGTTGACTTGGCGGTATAGCCAATGGCGGCGAAGGAAGAGGTAAGAACAACGCGCTTAACTCCCGCATCGCGCGAAGCTTTCAGAACCCTTAGCGCGCCGTCGCGGGCGGGAACAATAAGCTCCTGTTCGTCTTTAGGAATACCCGGCGGAAATGGCGAAGCCACGTGAAGCACAAAATCGCAACCCGAAGCGGCCTCGGCCCAGCCAGCATCCGACATAAGGTCAGCAACGAAAAACGATAAGGCTTCTCCCGGTTCAGCGCCTCCTACCTTAAGCATAGCCCTAACATCCGCCTCGCGTTTAAAAGAACGCACCGTGGTGCGCACACGGTAGCCTTGCTTCAGAAGCAGTAAAATGCAGTGTGCGCCAACGAAGCCTGAGCCGCCCGTAACCAGTACCAATTTGTCGTTTGTTTCCATATAATTAATTTTACGCTTGTAATGCAGGCTTAATATAGCTAATTTATTTGGCTTGGGTAAGAGGATTGCGCCTGTTGTATTATAGACTATGCGGAAGAAGATGAAAGTAAAGACTGAGTTTTAGCAAGAGGGAGCAAGTTTTACTCCAAATCCCGCGCTTTCATGGTTACTACTTTACCGTCTTTGTAAATAGTAATTTCTTCGTCTTTGGCTTTGCGCTCTGCAATTAGCTTCTCCACAGCTTTTTCTACCCCCGCCATAATTTTATCACGAAGCTCATTAAATTCATTTTCATTTTTCATTGGCGTATGATTTTATGGTTTCCCAAATTTCGTAATTATAAATTATAGTATCGGCGCCATCATTTCCTGCGGCAATTATAGCGGGTTTGTTTTCAGAATTATCAACCGCAAACCAGTAGTCGCACAAAGGAATAAAAAGCTTTAAGAGATTTTGCAGGCCTCTTTTGTACCTTCGTTTTACTACCTCGTCAGAAATGTAATGGCCTCCACGTTTTACCCGCTCCTGAATTCTTGTAATGGCCAATGCTGTAGATTTTAGCCAAAAGTACACCAGAACTATTCTGTATCCCTTTTCCCTACACTTTTTAATAGTCTGCACATAGCTTTTGGTAGAAAGTGTAGTCTCTATGGCAAAGTCAGCGTTAGCGCTTAACAAATGTTCTATGCGCGCCAGCATAAGCCTTCCGGCCTCAAAAGCTACCTTATCTGGCTGAAAAGGGGAGAGGCCAGCCGCTATGGAATCTGCATTTACAAACTCTTTACAATTTAACATTTCGGGCAACACGGTAAAAGAGGAGTAGTTTTGCCCGCCCCGTTACAGCCTGCTATAATGTATAAAGTTGGCATTTTGCTCCTTTCCTTGTTCTAAGGTAATAATTAATAAGCTATAAACTGAATGAGAACATTATTAGCCTGACTAATTTCCCTTAAACCTTCAACTCACCCTACCTAATCTTCAGCTTATTCAAAGCCTTTTGGTATTTCTCGGCATTTGCCTGGTGTTCTTTATAAGTAGCAGCAAAGTTGTGCGAACCGTTTAGCTCTTCGCTGGCGCAGAAGTAAACGTAGTTGTGGTGTTCCGCATTCAGAACCGCGTCTATGGCATTTATAGAGGGCAGGTCTATGGGCCCGGGCGGCAGGCCCGTGTTTTTATAAGTGTTGTAGGGAGAGTCTGTTGCCGTATGTACAGAATAGATGCGTTTTAGGCTAAAATCTCCTACCGCAAACTTTACGGTAGGGTCGGCTTGTAAGGGCATGTTCTGTTTCAGGCGGTTCAGGTATACGCCTGCCACCCTTGGGCGTTCTGCCTTGTTGTTGGTTTCGGCCTCTACAATGGAAGCCAGTATAGATACCTGCACAGGGCTAAGGCCGCCTTCGCGGGCTTTGGCAAGGCGCTCCTCCGTCCAGAATTTTTCGTATTCCTTATGCATCTTCTCGAACAGCGTTTTTACGCTGCTGTTCCAGTATACCTCGTAGCTGTTGGGGATAAACATAGCCATAATGGTAGTGGTGTCCATCCCGAAAGCCCTGGCAGTGGCAGTGTCCTTTAAGGCATTTAAAAACTCTGGTTCCGATGGTTCCAGGCTAAGGCTCAGTTTTTCCGCCAAGTCTTTTTTAAGCCTTATGTTATTAAAAGTAAGTTTTACCGGCGTCTGGTTGCCGTTTTTAAGTTTTTTAATAATGGATAAATTAGAGGCGCTAGAGTCCATAAGGTAACGACCCGGCTTTATGTTGTCCCTGTATTTCAGGAATTTAGTAAGAAACATAAACGAAAGCTCGTCGTACAACAGCTTTTGTTTGTTTATGCTGTCCATAACGGTTTCAAAAGTAGCCCCGGTGGGGATAAGCAGATAACTTGCTTTTTTTTCTACATTTACGTTTGGTGTAAAGAAGATCTGATACGCATAAAAGGAAAAAGAAGTGAAACTAATGCCCGCTACTACTATGATCCAGCGGAGGATATTGCCTGAATTTGTTGCCATACTTCTTCAAAATTACGTAATAGCCGCCAATTTTTGAACAGGGCAGAGTGAAATAAGTTGAATTAATACCATGAAAGCAAAACTAATTAAAATTAACCCCGATAACCCTCAGCAGAATAAGATTGATGAAGTAGTGCAACTGCTTAAGAAAGGAGGTGTTATTATTTACCCTACAGATACCGTGTATGGCATTGGCTGCGATATTTTTAATAACAAAGCGGTGGAGAGGGTATGCAGGCTGCGCACTATAAACCCTGCCAAAATAAACCTTTCTTTTATCTGTTACGACCTTAGCGATATTTCCAAATACACCTCAAGCCTGCATACTGCTGTGTTTAAGGTAATGAAGAAGGCTTTGCCTGGCCCTTTTACCTTTGTGCTAAACGCCAGCAACAAGGTGCCAAGAATATTGAACACAAAGAAGAATACAGTGGGTATACGCGTTCCTAACCACAATATTCCCCGCTTGCTGGTAAAGGAGTTGGGCAACCCTATTATTACCGCTTCTTTAAAGGACGATGACGAACTGCTGGAATACACAGTTGACCCCGAGCTGATGTATGAAAAATACATAAACCTGGTAGATGCTGTTATTGATGGCGGGGCAGGAGGAATAAAGCCCTCTACCATTGTAGACTTCACCAGCGGCGAGGCGGAAATATTACGCGAGGGATTGGGTAATATAGAGGAGTTTATATAGAAGTTTGTAAATACCCCTTGTCACCTCAAAACAGCAAGAATCGGGTTTTGGAAGAAAGGGATAAGGCATAGCTTTGTACTGATGGACGAATACTACAAAATTGCCAAAGCGATAGACTATATAAAAACGAACTTTAAAAATCAGCCTTCGCTGGATGAAATAGCAGTCGCTATAAACCTTAGCCCATTTCATTTTCAGCGTTTGTTTACAGAATGGGCGGGAGTAAGCCCAAAAAAGTTTCTAAGCTTTCTAACTTTAGAATATGCAAAGACGTGCTTAATGTCCAACACTTTGTCTGAAGCTTCATACAACGCTGGCTTATCTGGCACAGGCAGGCTGCACGATCTTTTTGTTGGTATAGAGGGAATGACGCCAGGAGAATATAAAAACGGTGGTGAAAGTTTAAGTATTTCCTATACTACTAGTAATAGCAGCGCATTTGGCAACTATTTGATTGCTTCTACCAGTAAAGGAATATGCCAGCTGCTGTTTTATGAAGACGATGAAGAAAGCGTGATTAAGGAGCTGAGGACGCTATGGCTAAAGGCTAAACTAGTAGAAGGTAATGATGATAATCATGAAATAGTAAGGGATTTTTTTAAGAATGATTTTAAAGATGCCAACAAAATAAAACTACACCTGAAAGGCACAGAGTTCCAGGTAAAGGTTTGGGAAGCTTTGTTGAAAATACCTGAAGGTGCAATCCGATCTTATAATAGCATTGCACAGGCTATTGATAAACCCACTGCAAACAGAGCTGTGGGCAGCGCCATTGGCGATAACCCTATTGCCTTTATTATCCCTTGCCATAGGGTAATAAAAAGCGCAGGAGGCATAGGCGAATACCGCTGGGGTAGCGCCCGCAAGCAGCTTATGCTGGGCTGGGAAGCGGCAAAGAATTGTGAAGATAAAGATTAGCAAGTTCAATTAATTTTATAATTTTTGCAGTACATTGCACTGTAAGTTATTGAATTAGAAAAACGTTTTTTCTTTAGTCTTTTTTTGCATTCGTCTTTAACGAAAATACTTTTATGGTAAAAACTATCACGCAATCTGTTTTATTTAAACAGGCTACTCCGCAGGCTTTGTATAAATTATACATGGACGCTAAGCTACATACTACGGTTACAGCGGCAGAAGCCAAAATAACTGATGAAGAGGGAGCAGACTATTCTGCGCATGATGGATACATTACCGGCAAGAATCTTCAGCTTGTTAAAAACAAACTAATAGTACAATCGTGGAAAGGCTCTGATTGGAAAAAGAGCGACTTGGACTCTACCTTCATCCTTCATTTTGAGAAGAAGGGCGAGGATGCCTTATTAACTATGGTACATGCCAACATACCAGAAGAATATGCCAAAGATATTAAAGAAGGCTGGACGCAATACTATTGGAAGCCCTGGAAACAATACCTTGCCAAAAAGAAGAAATAGTAAGGAGTAGTACTTGGTAAAGGAAAGGTTTATATGTTCCCTTACCAAGTACTGTTTTTTATTATGATACTCTAAGGATTACTTTACCGCGTACGTGACCAGCTTCGCTTAGTTTATGTGCTTCTTTTACTTCTTGCAGTGGAAATTCTTTCTCTATAAGCACTTTTAACAACCCTTTGTCTGTTAGGCCTGCAATATCTTGTAACCTTGCGCCATCGCCAATGGTCATAAATCCGGCTGCTCTTATGCCGTATTTTGCGGCTTCTTTGGCATCGGGTTCACCTAGGGCGCTTACCAGTATACCGCCTTTCTTTATTACCGCAAATGATCTGGCCTGTGTTTCGCCGCCAATGGTGTCTAATACCACATCTACATTGCTTACTTTTTTAGAAAAATCTTCTGCATGGTAATCTATCACTTCGTCTGCCCCAAGTGATTTCACCAGATCTATATTTCCTTTAGAACCAGTAGCGATTACATGCGCCCCAGCCGTTTTTGCAAATTGTATAGCAAAAGAGCCAACGCCGCCAGCGCCAGCATGTATTAGGACTGATTGGCCTTTTTGCAGATTGCCTTTTTCAAACAACCCTACCCATGCCGTTTGCCCGGCCAGCGGTATGCCTGCTGCTTGTTCTAATGGAATGTTTTTTGGCGCAAGAGCCACCTCATGAGCGCGTATGGAAATGTATTGAGCGTAGGCTCCGTTGCGTGTGCCGTCTGGCTTTGCAAATACTTTATCGCCAACTTTAAAACGGCTAACAAGGCTGCCTACTTGATCTATTGTGCCAGCTAAGTCCCAACCCAAAATAAAAGGGAGTGGAAAGTTTATGCTGCCACCTCTGTATCCTCCTTTGCGTATTTTCCAATCTACAGGATTAACCCCTACGGCATGCACCTTTATTAACACCTCATCAGGTAATAGTTGCGGTATGGGAGCGTCTTCGTATTGTAATACACTGGCATCGCCAAAGCTGTGTATGCGTATAGCTTTCATCGTTTTTACAGATGTTGTTTTTTCTGCCACCAGAGGTTCTT
>FTKU01000044.1_pt1 | contig 7211 bp, 5 predicted proteins | sample 1641061 | NCBI WGS metagenome assembly FTKU01 (sample SAMEA3914812, study PRJEB12502) | metagenome | biome: forest; material: soil | place: Canada | collected 2011-07-07 | depth 0.1 m | reverse complement strand
TTGTTAACTGCATTGTTATTTTTTTTTGCAGGTACTATTTCAGGTGGTTTTTGCATGTTTTTTGACTTGTGCCAGCGGTTTAGTAAGTGTAAAGGTTAATCCCGCACAGGCGGGACAGGAAAAAGATGTATACTTTAGCAAAATTATGCTGGACAAAATAAATTAGCATAACTAAGACTACCTCACTTCGTTGCCACCTTCTCTTTAACTCAACCTATTTTAGAAAAAATGGTTTACTCCTTTTACATACGGCACATAAACGCTGGTATCAAAAAAGATTAGGATATCTGCCCTTGTAGTAAGTTACATCAACATAAGAAAAGACCACACTATCTTTAGTATATTGGTTAGTAGTAAAATATCAAAATTGGCGTCCAACACCGTATTACTACTATTAGAAAAGGAATCGATACAATACCTGGAAGAGCATTTTTTATAGTAGCCTGTGTCTCCGGGAGCTATTACCTGAACGCTGCTGCCCAGCGCTATGCCATTGCGTTAGTGGTTTACAATATCAACCGTGGCTGATGTTTTTACTGCGGGCCTTACCCACCACCTGTTTAATATGGATTTCACATTATAAGGAATATAATTTTCAAAAGCGGCGCCTGATGGTACTGCTTCTAACAGTAATAGCGTTTAACCTAAACCGAGGCTGAGTAAACAGTAGTTCCGGTTTATTATGTCCCTAGTTCCATCCTCAGGTACTGCTTATATATAAAATACATAAGACACATAGTGGTACGTTTCAAATAAAAACCTAATGCGCAACAAATACTGAAAGTAAATGTATTTATACTCAATTTTTAACTACACAAAAACAACGTTAACCGATTATTGTTAGGTATTCATTGTTGGCACACCAGAAAGCTATTACGCATTTTTAAGCAACCAATTTTTAATTAAACATAAACTTTAAACACCAAACCAATGAAAAAAAACATGCTTTTTGCAGCAATGGCTGCCCTAACTCTTTTTGGCTTTAACAAAGCAAATGCGCAATGGACAACAAGTGGAACGCCTGGGACTACTAATGAATTTACTGATGGAAATGTAGGAATAGGATTTAACAGTACTTCAACTGCCCCAGCAAGCCTGCTTCATATAAAAGGAAATGCAGGAAATATCTCTGGTATACCTGCTTATTATCCTGTTGATATGATAAGGATTACACCTTCGAATATAACAGGGACTTTAAGTTTGGGTGTAGATGATAATAATTATGGATTCATAAGAAGTTGTAGTAGTGGGACAGGTAGTTTTAATAATATACAGATACAAAGCTCAGCTGTCTCTATTGTAGGTGGGGGTAGTCCTCCATATTTTCCTAGTGGGTATATGTTTACAGTACAAGGAAGCGCCACTTTTGGAGGAATAGTTTCTATTGGAAATATTAATTCTGCTTCAAGTCCTTATATTACTACACCTAGTAACTATTGTGGAGGATGTGGTGGTACAGGCTATAGTCTTTATGTGCAAGGTGGAATATTAACAGAGAAAATAAAAGTAGCCTCTCATACAGACGGTACAAACTGGTCAGACTTTGTATTTGACAAAAGCTATAAATTACGTTCATTGAGGGATGTAGAGAAATTTATAAGCAAGAACCACCACCTACCAGAAATTCCATCTGCCGAAGAGGTAAAAGAGAACGGAGTAGATCTACTGGAAATGGACGCCAAATTACTACAAAAAATAGAGGAACTTACTCTGTATATGATAGATATGAAAAAAGAAAATGAACAATTGAAAAAAGACGTTTCTGTTCTTCAGTCTAAAATTAATAAATAGTTAATACCTCTTCACTTAAAGATATAACTATGAAAAACATAAAAATAGTAATGGCTTTGCTATGCTTACTAATGGCTTGCTACAGCAAAGCACAAACAGGATGTAAAGATGTGATAGGGTACTTTCAGGATGGAAATAATAGCATTGACCGCACCAAGATTATTTATAATAATTACAATGTGCTTTTATATGCTTTCGCTTTTCCAACAAATACGGGAACACTATCTAACGTTCCTACGGGCTCGTACAATTCCTCAAATGCACTTGATTACTCTCTATTGGCTGGAGGAACTCCTGGAAATCCTTCCTCAAGCTCATTAGTATATCAAATGCATAATAACTCTTCAGGTGGCAAGGTTTTAGTATCAATTGGTGGGCAGGGATATTACTGTAATTTTTCAACATTTGCTGCTTCAACTCCTTACATTCAGGCATTTGCGGTAGCATGCACTACCATGATTGAAAGATATGATCTGGACGGGATAGACATTGATTGGGAAGCACCTGGCATTAATGAAGATAATCCGGGAACATGTACTACGAATACGACAAACGATGGAGCTAATTTTACTGCATTGGTAAAAGAAATCAGGACCCAATTAACAAATTACTCAACTACTAATAGTAAACCTCATATGCTTCTTACTATAGCGGCAGATCCGGATAACTCAGGTAGCATACAGTGGCCCGGCTCTGGAACGCCAGATAATGTAATGAATTATGTTGACTTTGTTAACGTAATGTCATACAATTACAATACCTATGGTTCCAATACTACCAGTTATAATTCACCCATATCATCCTGGCAAAACACATACACATTATTCACCGGATCAGGTACAGGCCAGTACAAGGTTTCAGCTAGTCAGTTAAACTTTGGTATTCCATTTTATGGAGTGGAATGGACAGGATGCACAGGGGGGTGTTCAGCTGTAGACCAAGCTACTACTGTTACACCTACTGAAACGGATTATTCTTTACTGATTAGTAACATAAGTTCTACCACTTACCATTGGGACCCTGCCCAAGAAGTTCCTTATTTAAGTTATAATAACGGTACAACCAATGTGTTTTTATCTTATGATAATGAAGCCTCTGTTGGGATAAAGGCAGGCTATTACAACACCATAAACAGTGTGTTTTCATGGGACATAACACAGGATTATATATCAACTGGTTCCCCTGCTGTTTATGTAACGCCACTTAATGATAGAATAAATGATGTACTAAGCCGTGTTAAGCCAGACCCAGGAACTGGTTATACCTATACCAATTATAATACTTCCTATACGCCTACATCCACTCCATTGCCTGCTTATACAGGTAGGTCGGGATATATACAGGCAGGCGGATCTCCTACATCTTACGTATTAGTACAAACGCCGACTCTCTACCAGACTTCTTTTAAGTCTGCTGAGTATGTTCAGCTTAATCCAGGCTTTTATGCACCTAGTGGTAGCGTATTTACAGCAGGTATTATAGCAAGCCCATGCTCTACTACTATTGCTGCTCCTGGTATGCGTCAGGCTTCTCAGTCCTTTATTCCTGTGCCAAATAACGCAGCAAGTACCTCTTCCGAATCCGTTACTCTCTATCCCAACCCTACTACGGGCTTGGTGGGGCTTAATGTAAACTATGGCCAGCAGAAGGGCGATGTATCGGTAACGGTATACAACCCGCTGGGGGCGGAAATATACTCTGCCGACCTTGGCAGTATAGCCATAGGACATACGGACATAAACCTGAGCGCTGAGCCAGCAGGTTTGTACATAGTAAAAGTAAAAGCAGACAGCGATGTGCAATACCGTAAGGTTGTACTATCTAAATAGTAAACTTTCATGAATAAACCGGGGCTGCTTAATCAAGTAGTTCCGGTTTTCTATTTATGCTGCATATAATTTCATCTTGCTTGTGCCGGATTCTGGAGATTTTTATTTTTTTTAACTCCCCTACTAACCTGCCAGCAGGGGTTAAAATTGCGGTAAATACGGATTTTTAAAAAAAAGGTAAAAAAAACCAAAACACTAAAACATTTTAAAAACAAGCGTGTTTTACTGCTACACTTAAACAAATAACCAATATGATAAAACAACTTTTACTAACCGGCGCTTTTGCGCTTAGCATTTTTAGCGCAAGCTTTGCACAAACATCTTTAAGATTGAGTACCCATAGCTTTTATAATCCAGGGCAAAATATTGGTGTAGGGCCAATACCTGCAAACACAACAGTTTATTCCTTTTCACAAACGGGAGATACTATTCAAGCTACAGTGACTAATAAACCAGCTGGAAGTTATGAGCCTATAGTAATTTCTGTTCTTGATCCTGCTAATAATTTTGCTACCGCAACTTATAATGCAGGAGATCCTACATCGGCTCTTTATAGAAATATTTCATTTAAAGTAAAAGCAAGTGTTGCATGTACTTTAAATATTGCTTTGCAAGACAACGCACAACCAAGTGGATATGTAACAGATGGCCTTGCATCATATCAGGCTACAACTTCCTGGACGACTATAACCAGTTCTGTGGGACTTGATGAATTCAAGCAAGTTTATTCTGGTACTCATGGTAATGAAACGCCTGCAGATACGGCTAAATGTTCTGCTAAAAAACCATGTCTTGTAGACAGTTTAGCAATAGGTTTTCTTCAGATAACGCCAAATTCTGGTAATGCATACAATGGTACAATATGGATAACGGATGTTTACTTAGGAGATTCAACTCTGGATAAAGTTACCGCTATTACCGCGGCTACTCCTCTAGCGCCAACTGTTAACGTATACCCTAACCCTATTGTTGCCAACAGCGGCCTGGTTACTATTAACGACCAAAGCGCCTCATCGTTCAACATTACATTAACCAACTCCTTAGGCGCAGTAGTGGGCACTTCCAACGGCACTACTATTAATGCTCCTGCCACTGCGGGTATGTATTTTGTAACCTACTCTGCAAACGGTGCAGCCACGCCTAATACGCTGCCGCTGGTGGTGAAGTAAGTTTTAACTAATACTAATTATAATAGAAAGGCGCCCTCATCAGGCGCCTTTTTTTAGTTGAAAGAGGTATTTGCTTTCTAAAAAGAAATTAATACTTTAGGGCTAAATATACATTACTACTATATATGGGATTATTTGATAAATTTATGTCTACCAATGCAGAGACTGCATTTGATAATGAGCAAGATGCCTACGCCGCTATAATGTTTGCCGTTATGGTCTCAGATGGCGAAATATCCACAGACGAGATTAACAATACCATTGCCATTATCACATCTAAAAAAATATTCGCCGGCAAAAATGCAGAAGAGGTTCATAAAAAGGTAGTTGCTAATATGAAAAAATTTAAAACTATGGACGAGTTGTTGCAAGCTGCCGTAGTAAAAATAAGCCCGGAACAAAAAGAACCCTTATTTGCAACTTTAGTAGACATGGTGCTGGCCGATGGCGTGGTGAATTTAAATGAACAACAAATATTAGAAAAACTACAGCAAAGCCTAAGTATAAATAACGACCTGGCTTCTAAAATTATAGAAGTTTTACTTATAAAAAACAAGGGATAAAGTATTATTTATCTACAGGTATCCAGCGTTTCGCATTCGTTGTAATGGGCCGAAACTGAACTTGCTTTCCCATTGGTATAATCAACCTGAAGGCAGCCATATCGTGTAGTAAACAGGTTAGTGTTTACACTGTCTATAGCCTTGTTGCTAACAGGCGCGCTTCCTAGTAGGGCTATCACTTCTTCACTGCTTCTTCCCAGTAAAGGAGGGCTCATACGGCCTTTGTAAGCGCTTCTTGCTTCTACAAAATCTTTGCTGGTATAATAATAGAAATCGTACTTTTTATAAAAAACGGCCCCGGCGCAGTTACTATCAGAACCATAAGGAGTGAAGCTGCTGTAACAGGGCAGCCATTCTCTTATATCAGCATCAGGCAAAGAAGGGGCCACGCCATTCATGGCGCCATCCGCCAGGTTAAAATAAAAGGTATCGCAGGCGACAGAGGGCCTGGCAGCGGCAGCCAATTGCTTATTAATTGATTTTCTTTTACAGCCTACGGACAATGTAACTAGAACAGTTAACGATAGTACAAAGTAGTTCATAACTTAAAAACTTACCAGTCAGTTAACTGTTTTTGCAATCAGGAAAATACTTTACGGTTTACGTCAAACTGTTCCAGGTAGTCTGCTACTCTTCGTACAAACATCCCTCCCAGAGAACCGTCTATTACCCTATGGTCGTAAGAATGGGAAAGGAACATCATGTGGCGTATTCCAATAGTATCTCCCTGCGGAGTTTCTATAACTGCCGGTTTTTTTATAACAGCTCCCAATGCCAATATAGCCGCCTGCGGTTGCATAATAATAGGCGTGCCCATCATGTTGCCAAAAGAGCCTACGTTAGAAATAGTATAAGTGCCGCCCGAAAGCTCGTCCGCAGTTAGCTTGTTATGCCTTGCTCGTTTAGCCAGGTCGTTCACTCGTTTGGTAAGCCCTATTATATTTAGCTGGTCGGCATTTTTTATAACGGGTACAATAAGGTTGCCAGATGGTAAAGCCACCGCCATACCTATATTTATATCTTTCTTTACTATTATCTTATCCTCATCCACAGAAACATTCACCATGGGGTAGTCTTTTATGGCTCTTATAACGGCCTCTATAAAGATGGGGGTAAATGTTAAGGCCGCCCCTTCCTTTTCCATAAAATCATTCTTATGCTTATTGCGCCAAAATACTACGTTGGTAACATCTGCCTCCACAAAAGAAGTAACATGGGGCGCTATTCTTACGGACTCTACCATGCGCTCAGCAATCATTTTGCGCATCCTATCCATTTCTATAATTTCATAATTCCCAGAGTATGATTTGGCAGGCTTAACGCTTTCAATCTTTTCTTCCTTAACGTGTCCATTAACAGGCTGTTCCTCCTTAATTTCAGTTACTAAAGGAGCTTTCTTCTTTTGCTCTACAAAAGCAATAATATCGTTTTTGGTTACCCTTCCTTCTTTGCCTGTACCGTTAACCTTTTCCAATTCATTTATAGATACCCCCTCCTGCTTTGCTATATTAAGCACAAGTGGGGAATAAAATCTTCCAGCTCCTGAGGGCCTTTCTTCGGCAAGTTTATTATTACTTATTGTTTCAATTGCTGCCGCCTTGTTATAAGATGTTTCTGGGGCAGAATACGAAGAAGTTTGTGTAGAGATAGAGTGGACAGTATCTGCCCCGTCAGTACTTATAATAGCAATGGGTTTGCCTACCTGCACTACTGTGCCCTTTTCTGCCAATATCTCTTTCAGTATACCTGCATGTGCGGCGGGCACTTCAGTATCCACCTTATCAGTAGCAACTTCCAGTACAGACTCGTCCTGCTCAATCTTATCCCCAACTTTTTTAAGCCAGTTAAGGATAGTTCCC
>FTKU01000007.1_pt1 | contig 7642 bp, 9 predicted proteins | sample 1641061 | NCBI WGS metagenome assembly FTKU01 (sample SAMEA3914812, study PRJEB12502) | metagenome | biome: forest; material: soil | place: Canada | collected 2011-07-07 | depth 0.1 m | reverse complement strand
GGTTTCTATTAAATGCAGCAAGCTAACTACGAAACCTTATAGTACTAGTTTTTCTTTGGCAATACAGCTATTGGACAAGAAATTCCACGAACCGATTTACGCTATTTATGGGTATGTGCGCCTTGCGGATGAAATAGTAGACAGCTTTCACAACTTTGATAAGAAGCAACTATTAGACAAATTTGCAGAGGATACCTCTTTAGCTATAAGAGACCAGATAAGCCTAAACCCTATACTCAATTCTTTTCAGGCCACTGTACATAACTACCAGATAGAGCAGGAGCTTATAGATCTTTTTTTGAACAGCATGTACATGGACTTAAAAAAGAGAAACTACAACCAGGCGGGGTATGAAGAGTATTTACTAGGCTCATCGGAAGTAGTGGGGCTTATGTGCTTAAGGGTGTTTACTGAACGGGATAAGAGTATGTATGAAAAGCTTAAACCGTCGGCAATGGCATTGGGAGCTGCTTTTCAAAAAGTAAACTTTTTAAGAGACGTTGCCGAAGACTTTAAAGGCTTAGGCAGAACCTATTTTCCCGGCGTAAATATGAATGCTTTTTCTTCTGAGGAAAAGGCTACTATTGAACAGGACATAGAGAATGACTTTTCTGAGGCGTTAACAGGTATAAAACAACTACCGCCAGGGGCAAAGCGGGGAGTGTATCTGGCTTTTGTGTATTACAATGAACTATTAAAAAAAATAAAGCGGGTATCGCCGGAACAGTTGACGCAAAAGCGTATCCGCATATATAACATGCAAAAGCTGTACCTTATGTTTAATTCCTGGGTTACGGCATAAGAACTACTAGTAAAATGAAATACTATACTTATTTTATTATTTTGCTGGGTACGGTTCTTTTCCCTTTTATTTACTCTTTTGAGAGTAAACGGATTGCTTTTTATACGAAGTGGAAATTACTTTTCCCCTCATTAATTATAACCGCTGCTTTGTTTGTAGTATGGGATTACTACTTCACAAAATGGGGAGTATGGGGGTTTAATCCAGCGTATATAACAGGAATTTACATACTAAACCTACCAGTGGAAGAGGTATTGTTCTTTGTTGCTATTCCATTTTCATGCCTCTTTATTTACGAAGCAGTTGGCTACTATTTCCCAAATGATTTGATGCGAAATTATTCTGTTAAAATCGCTTTAATCCTTGCTTGTTTATTTGCTGTTGTAGCCGTTTTTAATCCTTATAAATTGTATACAACGGCTGCGTTTAGTATAGCGGCATTGGTATTGCTTGTGCATGCACTGGTTTACAATAATAAATTTCTGGGAAAGTTCTTCTTAATGTATCTTATTCATTTAGTTCCTTTTTTCATAGTAAATGGATTCTTAACCTATTTGCCTGTGGTGCTGTATAACGACAGCGAGAATATGGGTATACGCATAGGTAGTATACCATTAGAAGATACTGTTTATTCTATGTCTTTACTATTAATTAACGTAACCTTATACGAAGCGTTAAAAACAAATTATAACTATAAAATTAACTACAATGCTTAATCTCTGCATCTTCTTTTTGTCTTTTGTTTTTATGGAGGGCGTGGCCTGGTTTACGCATAAGTACATTATGCACGGCCTGCTCTGGAACCTGCATCAGTCGCACCACCAGCCCAAGAAGGGATTTGAGAAAAATGATTTCTTTGGGATATTCTTTGCAGCCATTGCCATTGTTTGTATTGCCATTGGCGTAAGTACGTTCAATTACTATTTCTGGATAGGCCTGGGCATTACCGCCTATGGCGCCGCCTATTTTATTTTTCATGATATTATAGTTCACCAGCGGCTGGCTGCTCGTTTTAAGATTAACAGCCCTTACTTGCAAAAAATAACAAGGGCGCATAAGCTGCACCACAAAACGCTTGGCAAAGAAGGCGCGCAGTACTTTGGCTTTCTGTTTGTAAGGAAAATTAAATAACGTCATACAACGGGAATATAGAAATCTACTATAAATTTCTTTTCAGGATGGCTTCTAAAATCGTTATTGAAAAGTTCAAAAGTTGGTCCATCTGCTTTTTGGTAGCCCTGCTTGTTCATCCACGCAAATAAATCTCTCCAGGTGGGCGCAAACTCTGCATCTAGTAATTCATAATGGCCTATAATATAGTTGCCTTTCTTAATAGTAGTAAGTTTAACTTCACCTTCCACTTCTATAGGTTTGGTTAGGACTACACAAATGCTCAGTCGCACCTTGTCCAAAGGAGTTACTTTAGGGCTGTCGTGAAATATGGTCAGCATCTTAAAATCAGGAGAGTTTAATAAGCCTTTAGTACTTGCCCAGGTTACCAGCTTATCAAAAGTTTCTTCCTGGTTCGCATAGCCAATGTGCGATAGGTAAGCCAGGTTTATTACCGGTACTTCCTTTACTTCGATGGTTGGGTTCATAGCTATTAAAATTAAGCAAATGTAATGTGTTTTTAGTATTCTCAGGATGTTTAATGAAAATTTATAGTTGTAATTAATTAATAATAAGTATTTTACTAATAGTTCTACCGATCTTAGAAAAGGTTTGTTTATGATTCTTGAGATTAATTGCATAGCCTAAATATAACTATTGCAAAGGATGGAAAGCTTAGTTTGTGCTACCCATATAACTATAATAGTAACCGAAATATTACCTGGCACAAAATTGGCACTTGTTATTGCGCTTGTTATCGCTTGTTAATTGTGTTGTTATTGCTTGTTAATTGGCTTGATAATTTTTTTAACATGTAATATTTATTTCATTTTAGAAGTTGTGCCAACTGGCAGGGAGAGCTACTTGCAGCTGTGAAGCAAAGTAAGATGATATAATAGTTAACGATGCAATATGCAATTTTGGCCTGCTTTATTTTTGTAAAAAAGGTAGCATATAAGTTTGAAGGTTAAAGAATAATATTTATGGCGTTGCGCTCCACTGCCGCGCAGCAGCGTTTTCACAGCGACTCTAGTTTAGAATCCGCGCAGGATCTACTGACCCAAAGAATTATAAAAAAAGAGCCTAACGTGGAAACTGGTATCATTAAAAAAATGTTTCTGGCGCAAGGATTTCCTTGTGCCTTACTATTAGTTAATATATTATTAGGACGGATTACAAATCTTAATTAAATAATAATCTTAGTTGACACACGCGACACGCACGCGTCAGTGAGGGTTATATGAAGAAAAAGAATGGCTCATTAGGATGGGAGTTTTCTCTATCTGGATCAGCAACACACATATAAATTGAGTTAAAGGTGTTCTTTTCTAAGACACGTTCTATGCACTTTTCTTTTTCTTCATAACTATCTTTAGTTGGTGATAGTAGAACCTTTTTTAGAATGTCTTCAGAACTTCCTTGTAGGTTAACAAACTTTATTTCACCAGTGTTTAAGTGATGTAAAATTCCCATCGGTAAATCCTCTATATAATAATACCACTTTAATTCAACTTCAACTTCGAAACTTGCATGATAGCGAAAGCCTTCCTTTTGTTTAAGTTCATAAAGTACATTTTTATCTTCAATTTTTATTTTAGATAAATCCAAGTATATGTTTTTGTTTGAAATTTGCTTTAATTTCAAGATGATATGTCTAAAAATATTTTGTTGAAATGATATTTTTTGGTCTCCTTTAAGTATAATATAATCATTAGGGTTCAATGCCATTAAATTGTGTTGTGGGCTTTCATGGGTTGCTTTAACTATCATTTTTCCTAAATAACCAGTAGCAATTATGTGGGGTATCTGTTGTATAGGCTTACCTATCTCTTTAGGTTCTAGTAGTTCAATGCCTACATTCTTTGCTCTTATAATAGCAGGCATAGAATAACCACGGTTAGAAAAAACTATAACCTTATTAGCAGAAATTTCCCTGGATAAATACTTGCCAACCAATCCATCTATTACTTCACTTCCTACTTCTTTATTCCAATTCTTTGCTTCACCGCAAATTAGAATATCAGAAATACCTAAGCGTCCTTTTATTTTTGTGTCGATCTGTCTTTCGTTCCCACTTTCTGAGCCAATATCTTTGATATTATGTTCAACTGTAAAATTTGGAGGTAAGTCTTGTTTACAAAATTCGCACAATAATTGCTCGAATTGTTTAGGTGTTAAATCACTATCTGATGAGTGCAGCATTTATTATTGTAAATTATGGTCAACTATTAAGTTATTGCTTTATTGCCTGATTTTTATATTTTTCTACAAATTCTTTTGCATCCATAATGTTATCAGGATATTCAACGTAATTTTGTGGTTTATAGTAATTATTGCTCTCGTTATTATCGTAAATGTGTTGATAGTAGAATCCGTTTTCTATTAGATATTTTACAACCTGCCATTTTCTATCGTCTGTTTTTTTTGGAGGCCTGAATCTATGCGGTAAATCCATCATTAGTTGTCCACAACTAGGACAAGTAGAATCTCTTCTATCATTAAAATTAGTCCCATGACTAAATGCTATTTGACAGTTTAAGCAAACTACTTTATGTCCCATGGTTTTTTATTTTTGGATATCCAGAGCGTCCAATCTTTTTCTTTAGTTCACTACCCCGCCCAGCCTTCTCTGTCCAGGCTGCGGTATTGTATGGCTTCTGCCAGGTGTTCGGTTTTAATGTCTTCGCTGCCCGCCAGGTCGGCAATGGTGCGGGAAACTTTCAATATGCGGTCGTAGGCGCGGGCGGAGAGGCCCAGGCGCTCCATAGCGGTCTTAAGAAGCTTCTTACCCACCTCGTTTATCTGGCATATCTCTTTTACCATTTGCGGCGGCATCATGGCGTTGGAGTAGATGGGGCCAATGCCCTCGCCCTTCAGTTGCTCAAAGCGCAGGCTTTGTATCTCCCTCGCTTTTATTACCCGTTCGCGTATCTGCGCGCTGGTTTCCGTTTTGCGGTTCGCCGTCATCTCGTCAAACGAAACGGGCGTTACTTCTATGTGCAGGTCAATACGGTCCAGTAGGGGGCCGCTTATTTTGTTCAGGTAACGTTGCACTATGCCCGGCCCGCATACGCATTCCTTTTCGGGGTGATTATAGTAACCGCAGGGGCAGGGGTTCATGCTGGCGATGAGCATAAAGTTAGAAGGGAACTCTATGGAGATTTTTGCGCGCGCGATAGTAACTTTGCGCTCTTCCAGCGGCTGGCGCATTACTTCTAATACGGTGCGTTTAAACTCTGGCAGTTCGTCTAAAAATAGTACGCCGTTATGTGCTAATGATATTTCTCCCGGCTGAGGAAAACCGCCGCCTCCAACTAAGGCAACATCGCTAATAGTATGATGAGGAGACCTGTATGGACGTGTAGAAATGAGCGAGCCCGCTGCGCCTATTTTGCCCGCTACAGAATGGATCTTAGTAGTTTCCAGCGCCTCGTGAAGCGTTAGAGGAGGGAGGATGGAAGGCAGACGTTTGGCCAGCATGGTTTTTCCCGCGCCCGGCGGCCCTACCATTATTACGTTGTGGCCGCCTGCCGCCGCTATCTCCAGCGCGCGTTTTATGTTTTCCTGGCCCTGCACGTTGGCAAAGTCGGCATCGTAGTAGTTGGCGGCGCTAAAAAATACATCGCGGGTGTCTACCTTTACCGGCTCTTTTTTTATTTTACCTTCCAGGAAATCTATGGCTTCCTGAAGGCTACCCACGCCATAGATATCCAGGTTGTTTACTATGGCGGCCTCGTTCTCATTTTCTACCGGCAGCATAAAGCCTTTAAAGCCCTGCTTGCGCGCTTCTATGGCAATGGGCAGCGTGCCTTTTATGGGGCGTAGCAAACCGTCCAACGATAGCTCTCCCATAATTACGAACTTATCCAGCAGGTCGGTTTCCAGTTGGTCGGTAGCCTGCAGTAGGGCAAGGGCTATGGGCAGGTCGTAAGCGGAGCCTTCTTTGCGGATGTCCGCCGGGGCAAGGTTTACTACTACCTTTTCCCTGGGCATACGGTAGCCAAGGTGTTTTATGGCAGTCTCTATCCGGTGCTGACTTTCCTTTACGGCTGAGTCGGGCAGCCCTACTACCCAAAATTGCGTGCCCTGCCCTACGTTTACTTCAATAGTAATGGTAAAAGCATTTACCCCGTATACTGCGCTGCCAAATGTTTTAGCTACCATGTTGAAATTATTATTACTATTATTTAGTTATCTGCTTTATACCGTTCTCGTATGGTTTGATGTTCTTTGCCAGCAATTCTACTACCTTCTTTATCCTTGCCGCCCTGGATTCTGCTTTCTTTACGGCGTTTATCTGGTAAACATAGGTAAAGCGGTTGCTAGGGCTAAGCTTGTTAAAATTCTCCAAAGCTTTCTTGTTTTTTTTTAAAGCCTTTTCAAAATCTTCGGGTAGTTCGGTTTCTCCTTTCATGCTGTAGGCCTTGTGCCACTGGCCGTTCTGCTTGGCGTGTTCAATTTTCTCCAACCCAAGTGGCGTCATCTTGCCTTCTGCAATTAGCTTCTCCACTTTGTTTTTATTTATCAGCGACCAGATGCTTTTATGTTTTCGTTCGGTAAAACGCACCGTATATTCTTCATCGTTCACCTTCCTACGTATGCCGTCAATCCAGCCAAAGCAAAGGGCTTCCTCAACGGACTCTTCCCAAGTAATGCTCGCTTTACCTGAACTTATCTTATAGTAAACCAGGTGAATCTCTGTAGCTGTTTTATGGTTTTTCTCTAACCACTTGCGCCACTCTTTACGGTCTTTGGCATATATCTTCTCCATGCAGTAGGAGTTAAGTTAATTATTCAGCCAGCATTTTTTCAGTAAGCAATATTAAAATATGTATCACTTTTATATGCACCTCCTGCACCCGGTCGGCATAGCCGTTGTGCGGCACGTTAATAAGCACATCCGCCAGCGGGGCAAGCTTGCCCCCGCCTTTACCGGTTAGCCCTATTACTTTTATTCCTTTTTGCCTGGCCTCTTCAGCGGCCTTTATTACGTTCTCTGAATTACCGCTGGTAGTAATACCCAACAACACATCGCCAGGTTTACCCACGCCCCTTACAAAGCGCGAGAATACATGGCTGTAACCATAGTCGTTGGCAGTGCAGGTGATATAGCCAGGGTCGGATATGGAAATGGCGGCAATCGGTTCGCGATTCTCCCTGTAGCGGCCTGTAAGCTCCTCGGCAAAGTGCATGGCGTCGCAAGAGGAGCCGCCGTTGCCGCATGAAATAATTTTGCTTCCTTTTTTAAGGGAATCTACTATCAGGTGAGCGGCTCTGTCTATGGCCTCTATGTTCTTTGCGTCGCTTAAAAAGGTATCAAGCGTGGCGGCAGCCTCCTGTAGTTCTTTAGTTATAATGGACTGATTGCTCATGTAGTTGTGTTAATTTTTAAAAATAAGAAAAACTGCGGCTACTTAAGCAGCTATAAACAAAAAAAGCCAGGATCGCCTGACTTTTTTATAATAATAGAAATATGATTACGAAGATGTATCGTTTTAGTCGTCCCAGGTAGAGTCTTCGCCCAGGTCTTCGTCAGCGTCTTCCCACTCATCGTCGTCGAAGTCTTCTTCTTCCCATTCGTCTTCAGAGAAATCTTCCACCTCGGCCTTAGCGTCCTCATCACTGCTGTCCCATTCTTCTTTGAACTCGTCTTTCAGGTCTTGCTCCTCGTCTTCCTCTTCAAGGTCTTTTAAACTCTGTGGGCTTAGGCCGGTTCTCTTAAGCGCTTCC
>FTKU01000013.1_pt1 | contig 7671 bp, 8 predicted proteins | sample 1641061 | NCBI WGS metagenome assembly FTKU01 (sample SAMEA3914812, study PRJEB12502) | metagenome | biome: forest; material: soil | place: Canada | collected 2011-07-07 | depth 0.1 m | reverse complement strand
TTAATTTATAATATTCATAAAACTGAAATTTTTGGCTTCATATTTTAGTTTATCTTTGTGTCATGGCAGTAACGGTTACAGACGATTCGTCTTTTGAGCAAGAGGTTGGTGGTCATAACAAGGTGGTTGTGAAATACTACGCGGACTGGTGCGGCTCTTGCCGTCTGTTTGCACCTAAATTTAAAAGGCTTTCTGAGGACGAGCGATTTAAAGGAATTACTTTTCTGGATGTTGATGCTGAGAAAAACCCTGAAGCCAGAAAAAAAGGTGAGGTAAAGAACCTTCCCACCTTTGCTGTGTTTAAAGATGGACAGCTTTTGTCGTCAATATCTTCTAACAAAGAGGATGCGGTAGTGGAGCTATTACAAAATTTAGCATAACATGAAAATTCCGGCTATAAAAAAACTGGTAGAAACCTATTCTGTAAAAGAGCTTGAAACAGCTGAAATAGCTATTACAGAAGGAGAGGTACCTAAGATAGAAATAGAGGGAAGTGATGAAGGCGAGCAGCTTACCCATGTAATAGCGGCAGTATGGATCCACTATGAAATGGATAAACACAAGCTGGATTTTAAAGACGCACTTCGGGAATACACAAAAAAAGTAAGGGAGTCTATTAACTAACTCGGTTACCCTTATTTTAAAAACTGAATAAATAATCACAATGAGTACAAGAGGAAGAGTTTTAGTAGCCATGAGTGGGGGGATAGATAGTTCTGTAGCTGCAGTGATGCTGCACGAACAGGGCTATGAAGTAGTAGGTATGACTATGAAGACCTGGGACTATGCATCTTCTGGCGGTACCAAGAAGGAAACTGGCTGCTGCAGTCTGGACTCAATTAACGATGCCCGCTCTATTGCTGTAAACCTTGGTTTTCCCCACTATATACTAGACATACGTGAAGAGTTTGGAGACTATGTAATTGATCATTTTACGGATGAATATCTGGCAGGCAGAACACCTAATCCCTGTGTTCTTTGCAATACTCATATCAAGTGGGATGCCTTACTAAGAAGGGCAGATAAGCTGGGCTGCGAATTTATTGCTACCGGCCACTATGCCAAGCTTAGGCAAGAAAACGGCAGGTATATTATATCCAAAGGTATTGATGAGAATAAAGACCAGTCCTATGCGCTGTGGGGAATTTCTCAGCAGAGTCTTAGCCGTACTATTTTCCCGCTTGGTGATTTAAGAAAAACTGAAATAAGACAGTTTGCTGTTGAAAAAGGGTTTGATGAACTGGTAAAGAAATCAGAATCTTACGAGATATGTTTTGTGCCAGATAATGATTACAGAGGCTTTCTGAAGAGACGTGTACCGGGACTGAAAGAATTGGTAAAAGATGGCGAGTTTGTGCTGGAAGATGGAACAGTAGTGGGTAAGCACGAAGGTTATCCCTTTTATACTATAGGGCAAAGGAAGGGACTGGGCATAGCTTTGGGGTACCCGGTTTTTGTTTCTGAAATACAAAAGGATAAAAACAGAGTGGTACTTGCTACGGATAAAGAAATGTTTAGAGACGGGATGTTGGTGAATAAGCTTACTCTAAGCAAATACGAACGCATTGAGAAACCTATTGAGACCGTTACCAAAGTGCGTTACAATGATGCAGGAACTCCAGCGTTGATGGAGCAGGAAGGTGATAAAATGAAAGTTCTTTTTCATAAAGGAGTATCAGCAATTGCACCTGGGCAGGCAGCTGTATTTTACGAAGGAGATGACGTAATTGGTGGAGGATGGATATTATCAAGTTTCCGACAAAACAAAGATGAATAAGTATTTTTTACTACTTGGTTTTTTAATTATACTATTATTGGTATCGTGCAAGAAAAAATATGACACCGTTGACCTGGGGCTTGATTACTATCCTATAGATACCGGTAAATATTACATTTATAATGTACAACTTATAACTTATGTTGTAACTAATACTCCAGGCCAAGGAGATACCATTAATTACCAACTGAAGGAGTATTATCATGGTACTATTCAATCGTCAGATGAGACTTTATATCGCATAGAGCGGTATACACGAACCAGTGATACTGCCCAATGGCCTGCACAACCGGATTCAGGAGTGTGGACAGTTACTACAAAAAACAATACGGTTATAAGAACAGAAAATAACCAACCTTATGTAAAGCTTGTATTTCCTGTGCAGTCTGGACAGCAGTGGAATGGCAATAGTTATAATAATTTGGGAGCAGATAATTATGTGATGTATCCTGTAAATAATCCTTATACGGTAGGCGATACTACCTATAAGACCACCCTTACAGTAACACAGGCTAACGAGCAAAGTCTGGTAGATAAAAACTATAGAATAGAAGTATATGCTAAAGAGATAGGACTGGTATATCAGCATGAGGAAGTTCTATTATATGACCAGGACTCTATAGGAACTTATACAATTAGCTCAGGATCTAAATATGATAAAAAACTTATCTCGCATGGCCCATAGAATATTTAGTGTAATAGTTCTTTTTGTTTTTTGCTGTGTAACCCCTGTCAGCGCCCAAGAAGCTAACAGGTACATGGTTTATTTTACAGATAAGAATAATTCCCCCTATTCTATTAGCGCTCCTAATGCTTACTTGTCGCAACGAGCTATTGACAGAAGAACCAGGCAAAGTATTACAATTACAACAGCAGATCTTCCGGTAGACTCAGCCTATCTGGATTCTATAAATTCAACAGGTGCACAGGTAGTTTATGCTTCCCGGTGGTTTAATGCTGCAGTTATTGGTGCAGATTCTGTTCAGCTTGTACAGATATCTCAGTTTTCTTTTGTTAAAACTATAGATATGGTAAGGGGTAGTGATTACTATGCCAGGCTTTCTAAAAATAATTCAACTCCCACTCCACTAATTAGCAGGGTTGCTTCTATTACTGGTTATCAGACTCAGCTTTCTATGATTGGAGTGGATAGTATGCACCAAAAAGGATACCATGGAGAGGGAATGCTAATTACTATGCTTGATGCCGGCTTTATTAATGCCCCTAACAGGTCTTTTTTTGATTCTCTTTTTTTGAATAACCAGATAATAGCAACCTATGATTTTGTGCTGAGTCAGCCCAACGTTTACCAGTCGGATGATCACGGAACAGAGACGCTTTCACTGCTTGCCGCCAATCAACCTGGGGTAATGATGGGAACTGCTTATAAAGCGGACTATATACTGCTTGTTACAGAAGATGTTACCTCCGAATCTCCGGTTGAAGAAGCCAACTGGCTGCGGGGAGCAGAATATGCGGATAGCGCCGGGACGGATGTAATCAGTTGTTCGTTAGGGTATAATACCTTTGATAATCCTGCATTCAACCTTACTTATAGCGATCTTAACGGGCATACATCCATAGCAAGCAGGGCTGCCAGTATGGCCGCGGCCAGAGGTATTTTAGTATGTAATAGCGCCGGAAATCAAGGCGGACAAGAATCCTGGCCATACATATTAGTTCCGGCAGACGCAGATTCCATTATTGCCGTAGGGGCTGTAGATGGCTCTGGCAACTATGCCTATTTCAGCTCAATAGGGCCTACCTCTGATGGAAGAATAAAACCAGACCTTGTTGCGCAAGGGTTAAATACAACAGTAGGATTATCTACGGGTACTACAGGCACGGATGTAGGTACAGATGACGGTACTTCTTTTTCCTGTCCATTGGTAGCTGGTTTAGCGGCTGGTTTCTGGCAGGCATTCCCGAAGCTTAAAAATGTGGATGTGATACAGTACCTGAAACAATCAGCTTCTCAGTATACAGACCCTGATGATTTGCTTGGTTATGGCATTCCTTTTTTTCCAAAAGCTTACGATCTTGCTGCCGGGATAACTTATGTAGTACCTCCACAGCCAAGAACTTTAAAAACACTTTACCCCAATCCTGTTTCCGGTTCATTAAAGCTTACAGCTATACTTGCCAGTGATACGGGCCCTGTTATTTATGAACTGACCGATGTATCTGGTAAAATAATTGCCAATGGAAGTGCAGAGCTTAACGCAAATAGTACTCTGGAAATAGAGGTAGAGCAGCTTATTTCCGGAATGTATTTTGTAACCATTACTTCTGCTTCAGGAACCTATAGGGCAAAATTTATTAAGATTGGGTAAAGGCTTTTAATAAAGCAAAAATTTTATATTTGTATTAATGAAGCCCATTATAGCCCCCTCTGTTCTTTCTGCAGATTTTGCTAATCTGCAACGTGATTTGGAAATGATCAATACTAGTGAAGCAGACTGGCTTCATGTGGATATTATGGACGGTGTTTTTGTTCCTAATATCTCCTTTGGACTTCCGGTAACGGAAGCGATAAAAAAACACTCTAAAAAGCCATTGGATGTACACCTGATGATTGTACAGCCAGAGAAGTACATTACTACTTTTAAAGAAGCAGGGGCAGATTATATATCTGTACATATAGAAGCCTGTACGCACTTGCATAGGATAATACAGCAAATAAAAGATGTCTCTGTTAAGGCGGGTGTTGCACTTAATCCCCATACGCCTATAAGCAGCTTGGAAGACATTATTGCTGACCTTGATTTTGTAGTATTAATGTCCGTAAACCCGGGATTTGGAGGGCAGAAGTTTATAGAAAATACTTATGCTAAAATAAGCAGGCTTAAAGAGCTTATTACTAAATCTGGGTCTAAAGCTTTGATTGAGATAGACGGAGGTGTGAATGGGGCTAATGCTACTAAACTATTAGCTCTTGGGGCCGATGCTTTAGTAGCCGGAAATTACGTATTTAAATCGGCTAATGCTGTGCAAACTATTGCAGAGTTAAAAAGCATAAAACAATAGGATGTGCATATTTTCGTTGCACCTCAGATGATCCGAATATTAGGGCTTACATCATTTTTAATTTTATTTTTTCTCACCTGTGTATTTTCCCAGACGGCAACGGTAAAAGGCAAAGTAATGGATGAGCAAGGCGGTGCGCTTGCTTTTTCAAGTGTACATATAGAAGGCTCGCAAAAAGGGGTAGTATCTGATGCCGAAGGAAAATACCGGATTAATGTACCTGCCGGAAAAATAGTTTTGGTATTCTCTTACTTAGGTAGACAAACCGAAAAAGCTGAGCTGGATTTGAACGAAGATGAAGAGACTAATTTTGATGTAACGCTTAGAGAAAAAACAGACCAGGTGGATACGGTAGTAGTAAAAGAAAAAAAGTCGTACGACGATGGTTCCCTCAATGACCAGGTAAGCATGACCAAGATTGATCCTCACATTCCTAAGTACATGCCCTCTGCATTTAATGATTTTAATAAAGTGCTGGCCACGCTACCGGGTGTGGTAACTAATAACGAACTATCATCCCAGTATATAGTACGTGGTGGTAATTTTGATGAGAACCAAGTGTATGTAAATGGTATGGAGGTTTACAAGCCTTTCCTTGTGAGGGCAGGGCAGCAGGAGGGTTTAAGCTTTATTAACCCGGACCTTGTCTCAGATGTAGAGTTTTCTGCGGGAGGCTGGCAACCGCGTTATGGAGATAAGCTTTCTTCTGTACTAGCAGTAAAATACAAAGAGCCTAAAAAGTTTAAAGGTTCTGCCTCTGTAGGTCTTTTGGGAGGGACGTTCCATATAGAGGATGGAACAAAAAATGGCAGAATCTCTTATGTGCTTGGCGCAAGACGTAAATCATCTCAATACTTACTAAACACATTACCTGTAAAAGGACAGTATAAGCCCAGGTTCGATGACTTCCAGTCTTATGTGACTATTGACCTTACTCATCGTAGAGATTCCAATGACAGAGAGCGAAGAACTACACTGGGCATTCTTGGCTCTTACGCCTATAATAACTATGTAGTAACACCTACTACTCAGAATACTTCGTTTGGCACACTGTCGCAGGTAATGGATATAAACGTGAATTACTATGGTAAGCAAACCCTTCAATATTCTACAGGTCAGGGAGGTTTAAATTTATTTCACAAGTTTAGTGATAAAGTGAAGTCAGAATTTATACTATCCGGGATGCATTCTACAGAGCAGGAAAGGTCTGATGTGTTGGATGTATACAGCCTTAGTGATGTTACTATAGATCCTACCACAGGTATTAACACTCCCTCTGTAACAGTGGGCACAGGCGCTAACTTTCAGCATCAGCGGAATGCATTAAGGGCTACTGTCATAAACTTTCTACATAGGGGGTATTATACTTATAATAGCAAAAACAAATTTGAATGGGGATACGGACAGAGTTATGAGCATATCAAGGATTCTCTTTCAGAGTATTATTTTAGGGACTCTTCTGATTATATCAATATCACACAAACTATCAATGGACATGCAAATCTAAATTCTTTTCGCAGCCAGGGTTATGTGCAGCATACCATTCAACCAGATTCTAACCATACTATTACTTATGGAACTCGTCTCGGGTATTGGACACTTAATCACCAGTTCTTGTGCGGGCCGCGTATACAGTATGCATGGAGGCCTGGAGGAAGGAAAAATCTGATTCTTAAAGCAGCAGCCGGCCTTTATCAACAACCTCCATTTTACAGAGAGCTTAGGGATACCAATGGTGTAGTACATACCAATGTAAAAGCACAAAACTCTTACCAGATTATAGTAGGTGGGAATTACTTTTTTAGAGGGATAGGCGGCAGGCCGTTTAAGCTTACTTCCGAGCTGTATTATAAGTATCTTACTAATGTAGATACCTACTATATGGTGGATGTAATGTTACGTTACCTTGCCAATAATAATGCTGTGGCTTATGCTACAGGCGCTGACTTTAGGTTAAATGGGGAGTTTCTAAAGGGTACAGAGTCTTGGTTTAGCCTTAGTTTCCTTTCTACTAAGGAAAATTACGAAAATACTGGATGGATAAGAAGGCCAACTGACCAACGGGTAACAGCAGCGGTTTATTTCCAGGATCATTTGCCTAGAAACCCGTCCATGAAAGTTTTTCTTAACCTGGTTTATGGCTCAGGTCTTCCGTTTGGACCTCCGTATATTCAGAAATATAAGGATGCCTTTTCCGGCCCATCCTACAAAAGAGTGGATGTTGGCTTTTCTAAGCTGATATCATTTAATGATAAGGATACAAAGAAAAGTACTTTTGAGTCGGTATGGATTAGCCTGGAAGTACTGAACCTGTTTGGTGCAAATAATGTGATTTCCTACCTGTGGATATCAGATAATTCAGGTAGCCAGTTTGCAGTGCCTAATACACTTTCCGCACGGTATCTGAATTTACGAACGATAGTAAGGTTTTAGAGTACTACTTATAATAAAAAAACCCGCCAGGGCGGCGGGTTTCAGGTTTTCTGCTTAATCAAACTTATTTTACTTTCTTAGCAAGCTCAGTACCTGCTTTGAATTTTACTACTTTCTTAGCTTTGATTTTGATTTCTTTTCCAGTCTGTGGATTTCTACCAGTTCTGGCTGATCTTTGTACAATGCTGAAAGTACCGAATCCGATAAGGATAACTTTATCTCCTTTTTTAAGAGTTTTAGAAGTTACGCCAACGAAGGCATCAAGTGCTCTCTTTGCATCAGCCTTGGTAAGTTTAGACTCAGAGGCGATAGCGTCAATTAGTTCTGCTTTGTTCATGTTAGATTTTTTAAGGTGTAATTAATTTTTTCTAAGATGTTCAAAAATAGGGCAAATAATATTATAGTACAAAGAAAAAAATGGAGAACTTATCAAC
>FTKU01000004.1_pt1 | contig 7992 bp, 10 predicted proteins | sample 1641061 | NCBI WGS metagenome assembly FTKU01 (sample SAMEA3914812, study PRJEB12502) | metagenome | biome: forest; material: soil | place: Canada | collected 2011-07-07 | depth 0.1 m | reverse complement strand
GTTAATAAGAGGGGTAAAATTCTTTGTAAAAACTTTTTTTTAGATAGTTTTTGTCTAATTTTACACTCGTTCCGGTGAGAACCGATACCCAATAAAACAGGTGTTTTAGACGTTAATAAAATCAGAGTTGTACATGCACGAAGCCGAATTAAATCCCTACTTTCCTATTGCCCTTCAAGTACTTGTAGCTCTGGGTTTTGTAGCTACCACTATTTTAGGAAGCTGGTTGCTTGGCCCTAAAGTAAATACAAAACATAAACTGGAGACTTTTGAAGCAGGGATTGAATCTGTTGGTAACGCCAGAATGCAATTTTCTATAAAATATTTCCTAGTTGCTACTCTATTTGTATTATTCGATGTTGAAGTAATTTTCCTTTATCCTTGGGCCGTAAATTTTAAGGAATTTCAGGCAGAGATGGGAATTAACGGGTTCCTGGAAATGTTACTCTTCATGGGCGCATTATTGGTAGGCTTTTTCTACGTAATTAAGAAAGGCGCCCTTGAATGGGATTAATAATAAGAAATTAAGATTATGGTAAACGTAGTTAAATCACCAAAAGGACTAGAAGGACCTGGTTTCTTTGCCACTAAACTAGATGAAGCTGTAGGGCTGGCAAGAAAAAACTCTATCTGGCCTTTACCCTTTGCTACTTCCTGCTGTGGTATTGAGTTTATGGCTACTATGGCCTCTAACTATGACCTTGCGCGTTTTGGAGCAGAACGTTTAAGTTTCTCTCCACGTCAGGCAGACCTTCTAATGGTAATGGGTACTATAGCAAAAAAGATGGGCCCTATATTACGTCAGGTATATGAGCAGATGGCTGAACCACGTTGGGTAATAGCAGTAGGCGCTTGTGCTTCAAGCGGCGGTATATTTGATACTTACAGTGTATTACAAGGGATAGATAAAGTAATTCCTGTGGATGTTTATGTTCCGGGATGTCCTCCTCGCCCTGAACAGATTATAGACGGCTTTATGAGAATACAAGATCTGGTAGCAAAAGAGCCTTTAAACAGAAGGGAGACACCAGAATATAAACAACTATTAGCTTCTTACGGAATTCAGTAATGGCAGAATTAACTAAAGAGACAATAACAACTAAGCTTAAAGATAAATTCGGGGATATTATCCTGAATGTAGAAGAACCTTATAACCTGCTTACCTTCACTGTAAAAAGAGATTTCATTCTTGATATTCTGAAGTTCTTATACAACGATTCTGAGCTGCAATTTCAGTTCTTAACCGATATTACAGGAATACACTATACAAGCCCAGAAGAACAACTGGGCGCTATTTACCATTTGCATAACCTGTTTACTAATACACGCATCAGGCTAAAAGCTTTCTTCCCTAAAGAAGACCCTTATATTGACTCTGCTACCCCTGTATTCGCAGCAGCCAACTGGATGGAGAGAGAAACGTATGACTTCTTCGGTATTGTATTTAAAAGCCATCCGGATTTGAAGAGAATATTAAATGTAGATACCATGGATTATTTCCCGATGCGTAAAGAATACAGACTAGAAGACGACACACGCACGGATAAAGACGATGCCATGTTTGGCAGATAGAAAGTACATTAACTATGCTTGCGAACAACGAACATACAAAAGAAGTAGTCGAGACAACCGAGGAACAACATTTAACCACGCTTAATCTTGGCCCAACGCACCCTGCCACACACGGAGTATTTCAGAATATTCTAAAAATGGACGGGGAAAAGATTGTATCGGCAGAATCTACTGTCGGATATATACACCGCGCTTTTGAGAAAATAGCTGAAAGAAGACCTTACTATCAGATAACTCCACTTACTGACCGTCTTAACTATTGCTCTGCTCCTATTAACAACCTGGGCTGGCACATGACAGTAGAAAAACTACTTGGAGTTGAAGTTCCTAAGAGAGTAGATTACATGCGGGTAATTATTATGGAGCTTTCCCGTATTGCTGACCACCTTATTTGTGTAAGTATTATTGGTGTGGATACCGGAGCATTAACAGGCTTTACCTATGTAATGCAGCAACGTGAAAAGATTTACGAAATATTTGAAGAGATATGTGGCGCCCGTTTAACTACTAACATTGGACGTATTGGTGGTTTTGAACGCGATTTTAACCCTACTGCGTGGGCAAAGATCAATAAAGTATTAGAAGAGTTTCCGGTAGTTTGGAGAGAGTTTGAAAAGCTGCTAATGAGAAACAGGATATTTATAGACCGTGTAACCGGTACAGGCCCTATTTCTGCAGAAAGAGCTTTGAACTATGGATTTACAGGGCCTAACCTTAGAGCCGCAGGTGTTGACTATGATGTGCGGGTAATGAACCCTTATAGTTCTTACCAGGATTTTGATTTTGAAGTTCCTGTTGGAACAAATGGTGATACTTACGATAGATTTATGGTAAGAAATCAGGAGATATGGCAAAGCCTTAGCATCATTAAACAGGCGGTGCAAAAACTACCTGAAGGACCTTATCATGCTGATGTACCAGATTTCTATCTACCTCCAAAGGAGCAAGTATACAACTACATGGAAGCATTGATCTATCACTTTAAAATAGTAATGGGTGAGATTGATGTTCCTAAAGGAGAAGTATATCACTCAATAGAAGCAGCCAATGGCGAACTTGGTTTTTACCTGGTAAGCGATGGCGGCCGTGCTCCTTACAGATTACACTTTAGAAGGCCAGGTTTTGTATACTATCAAGCCTATGCGGAGATGATAAAGGGAGCAATGCTTTCGGATGCAGTAGTAACTATGAGTAGCCTTAACCTGATTGCGGGTGAGATGGATGCTTAAATTGAAACAGAATTAATAAGTATTTTAGAAATAATATTATAAAGGGCAATCAGGAGCAATTAAAAGCTCCTGCCCGCTTCAACAAATGGAAGGAATAGCGCAAGAGATCAAATTTTCGCCGGAGAAGCAAAAGCTTGTCAACGAAATTATAAAGAGATACCCAGAGGGAAGACAAAAGTCTGCCCTTTTGCCAGTTCTTCATATCGCACAACATCAGTTTGGCGGTTGGCTAAGTGTTCCGGCAATGGATTATGTAGCTTCATTACTAGATATTAAACCAATTGAAGTATATGAAGTAGCCAGCTTCTACAGCATGTATAATCTAAAGCCGGTAGGTCATTGCCTTATTGAGTTTTGCCAGACTGGGCCATGTGCGCTCAATGGTGTAGAGGAAATAATGGAATACACCGAGAATAAACTAGGGATTAAGATGGGACAAACAACTCCTGATGGTAAATTTACTATCAAAGGTGTTGAATGTCTTGGTTCTTGTGGAAGCGCACCAATGGCGCAGATCGGAGAATATTACTACGAGAATCTTACTCCTGAGAAAATTGATAAGATTATTGAGATATTCAGTAAGGCTGAAAGTAATCCTGACTTAAAATACGATATCTAAGATGGGAAGGAAATTATTATTTGAGCATTTAAATGTACCGGGTATAGAAACCTATGAGGTTTACCGGAAAAAGGGCGGCTACAGTGCCGTAGAAAAAGCTCTTAAAACCATGACTCCTGATGAAGTAACGGAAGAGGTAAAGAAATCAGGGTTAAGAGGACGTGGAGGCGCTGGATTCCCAAGCGGGATGAAGTGGAGTTTCTTGGATAGAAAATCGAACAAACCAAGATATTTAGTTTGCAATGCAGATGAGAGCGAGCCTGGTACTTTTAAGGACAGGTTCCTGATGGAAAAAATCCCTCATATACTTATTGAAGGATTAATAGTATCCAGCTATGCACTGGGTTCTAATACTACTTACATCTACATAAGAGGAGAATATAAGTGGATAGTAGGTATTCTAGAAAAGGCAATTGCCGAAGCTAAAAAAGCTGGTTTCCTTGGAAAGAATATATTAGGAAAAGGTTATGATCTTGAAATATATGTGCAGCGCGGAGCCGGAGCATACATCTGTGGTGAAGAAACTGCACTATTAGAATCATTAGAAGGAAAAAGAGGCAATCCAAGAATGAAACCTCCTTTCCCTGCTATATCTGGTTTATATGCCTCCCCTACTGTGGTAAACAATGTGGAAACCATTGCTGCCGTAGTACCTATCATTAATATAACAGGAGATGAATACGCCAAAATAGGCGTAGGTAAATCTACCGGAACCAAATTGATCTCGGCCTGTGGACACATAAATAAACCAGGTGTATATGAGATAGACCTTGGTTTACCAGTAGATGAGTTTATGAACTCTGATGAATATTGCGGAGGTATAAGAAAAGGACATCGTTTTAAAGCAGTAATACCGGGAGGTTCTTCTGTACCAATTATTCCTGCAGAATTATTCTATAAAAATATTAAAGGCGAAGCAAGAGTAATGAGCTACGAATCGCTGTCTGATGGTGGCTTTGCAAGTGGCTCTATGCTTGGTTCAGGCGGCTTTATTGCTATGGACGAAACTACTTGTGTCGTTCATAACTTATGGACACTGATCAGATTTTATCACCATGAATCCTGCGGGCAGTGTAGCCCATGCCGCGAAGGTACGGGATGGATGGAGAAAGTTTTACATAGACTGGAGTTCGGTCATGGAAAACTGTCAGACATCGACTTACTAGTAGATGTAGCTAAAAAAATTGAAGGAAATACTATTTGTCCATTAGGCGATGCAGCTGCATGGCCTGTAGCTTCTGCTATCAGACACTTCAGAGAGGAATTTGAATACCATGCCAAATATCCTGAAAAAGTAAAAGGCAGCCGTTACGCTCACCTGGACGATTATAAAAAAGAATTAAATCCTGTCTTATCATGATTAAGGTAACAATAGACGGCGTAGAAATAGAAGTAGAAGAAGGTACCACCATACTTAATGCAGCGCGTAAAGCTGGCGGAGATATTGTACCTCCGGCAATGTGCTACTACTCCAAATTAAAAGGAAGTGGCGGAAAATGCAGAACATGCCTTGTTAAGGTAGCTGCTGGCTCCACTAAAGACCCAAGGCCAATGCCTAAATTAGTGGCTTCCTGCTCTACCCCTGTACAAGATGGCATGGTAGTGCAAAATATTACCTCTCCGGAAGTAAAGGAAGCGCGTAAAGGCGTTGTAGAATTCTTATTGATTAATCATCCTCTGGACTGCCCTATTTGCGACCAGGCTGGTGAGTGTGATTTACAAAACCTAGGCTTTTCTCATGGAGCTGCTAAAACAAGATATGAGGAGGGACGCCGTACGTTTGACAGAATAGATATAGGCGATAAAATACAACTGCACATGACACGCTGTATCCTTTGCTATAGATGTGTGTACACTGCAGACCAGATTACAGAAAAAAGAGTGCATGGAGTATTGAAAAGAGGTGATGCATCCGAAATAAGCACCTATATTCACCAAGCCATTGATAATGATTTCTCTGGTAATGTAATAGATGTTTGTCCGGTAGGCGCTTTAACAGATAAGACATTCCGTTTTAAAAGCCGCGTATGGTTCCTGAATGCTATGGATGCACATCGCGACTGCCCTAAATGCTGTGGCAAAGTAGTAGTATGGGAACATGGAAAAGAAATATACCGAGTAACTGCCAGAAAAGATAAATACGGAGAAGTGGAAGAGTTTATCTGTAACGAATGCCGCTTTGAGAAAAAACATATTAACGACTGGGTAATTGAGGGGCCAAGAAATATAGACAGGGCTTCTGTAATTTCGCAGGGACATTACACTATTCCATATAAATTTGAAGCCGAACACAAAAAAATTTCGCAATAACGAATGGAAGCTTTTTTAATTGATAAACTTGTTTTAATAGTAGTAGTATTTCTTATATCGCTGGTTATTGCTATGTACAGTACTTTGGCAGAGCGTAAGGTGGCAGCTTTTTTCCAGGACAGAATTGGCCCAAACAGAGCTGGTATTTTTGGAATTTTTCAGCCTCTTGCTGATGGGGCTAAATTCTTTTTTAAAGAAGAAATTATTCCTGCCAGCGCCGATAAAACTTTGTTTGTACTAGGTCCTGCCATATCCATGTTTACTGCATGTATGACAAGCGCTGTTATACCATGGGGGCAAAATTTAGAGTTATTTGAAAGAAGTATTCCATTACAGATCGCTGATATCAATATAGGTATACTATACATATTTGCAGTAGTATCTATTGGAGTATATGGTATAATGATAGGCGGCTGGGCATCTAATAACAAGTTTTCTTTGCTCGGCGCGTTAAGAGCATCCTCCCAAATGATCAGCTACGAAATTGCAATGGGATTATCCATTATTGCGCTGATCATGACTACTAGTTCATTAAGCCTAAGCACAATTGTACAGCAACAAGGCGCTCCCCTATTTGGTGTAAGCGGTATTTCATGGAATGTCATTTATCAGCCAGTAGGTTTTCTTATATTCCTGATTTGTGCTTTTGCAGAGTGTAACAGAACTCCGTTTGACTTGCCAGAAAGTGAAAGTGAACTTGTAGGCGGATACCATACCGAATACAGCAGTATGAAACTTGGGTTTTACCTGTTTGCAGAGTACATCAATATGTTTATCTCTTCTGCAGTAATAAGCTCATTATATTTCGGCGGATATAATTTCCCATTCATGAATGATCTGGGGTTGTCGCACAACACGGTTGCTGTTCTGGGAATAGTAGCTTTCTTTACCAAAATATTCTTCGGCATATTCTTCTTTATGTGGATAAGATGGACACTTCCAAGATTCAGGTATGACCAGTTAATGCGCCTGGGCTGGAAAATCCTTATACCGCTGGGAATAATTAACATACTAGGAACGGGAGCTGTACTATCATTTGTTAAATAGTAACAGAGAAAAGGAAAAAATTATGTACTCATTATCTAATAGAGCCAAACTAGTACCGAAAAGGGAGATGACCTTTACAGAGAAGCTATATCTTCCTGCTATCTTTCAGGGAATGATGATTACTCTAAAGCATTTCTTTAAAAAGAAAATAAGTGTTCAGTACCCAGAGGAAAAGCGTCCATTCAGCGCTGTATTCCGCGGACAGCATATCCTTAAAAGAGACGAGCAAGGCAGAGAAAATTGTACAGCTTGTGGACTATGCGCCGTGGCCTGCCCTGCTGAAGCTATTACTATTGAATCAGCAGAGCGTCAAAAAGGCGAAGAGCATTTGTACAGGGAAGAGAAATACGCAAAAACTTACGAAATCAATATGCTTCGCTGCATCTTCTGTGGGTTTTGTGAAGAAGCCTGCCCTAAAGATGCAATATACCTAACTGAGCAAACCGTACAAGCTACTTACAACCGTTCTAATTTTATTTACGGAAAAGATAAACTGGTACAACCATTAGGTACAAGCGCTCATCCGAAAACTTATCAACCATACAAGAAGTAATAAAATGGATCAGATATTATTTTTAGCATTATCAGTAATGGCAATTGCCGGAGCGTTGCTGGTAATTTTTTCTAAAAATCCGGTATACAGTGTGTTGTTTTTGATATTGACATTTTTCTCCATAGCTGGGCACTACATATTAATGAACGCACAGTTCCTGGCTATAGTTCATATCATTGTATATGCTGGGGCTATTATGGTATTGTTCCTTTTTGTGATCATGCTTCTTAACCTTAACAAAGGCGCAGAGCCTGTACAACCCATGCTAATAAGAGTGGCTGGAGCCGTTGCAGGAGGACTCCTCCTTATTACACTGTTAGGTGCTTTAAGAGGAATGAATGCTCACTCTAAAAACCTTACTCACGAAAGCATAGGCTTGGTAAAAACATTAGGACAAGAGTTATTTACTGAATATGCATTACCTTTCGAAGTATCGTCGGTGCTATTCCTTTCTGCTATGATAGGAGCAGTAATGTTGGGTAAGAAAGATTTAAAACATCATTAACAATAAACAAATGAGTGGATACTTTTTAGACTCGCTAAACAATTATATACTGCTTGCATCCATACTTTTTGCAATTGGTATTATTGGCGTTCTTATAAGAAAAAATATCATTATAATTTTTATGTCCATAGAGCTTATGCTCAATGCCGTTAACTTG
>FTKU01000027.1_pt1 | contig 8347 bp, 4 predicted proteins | sample 1641061 | NCBI WGS metagenome assembly FTKU01 (sample SAMEA3914812, study PRJEB12502) | metagenome | biome: forest; material: soil | place: Canada | collected 2011-07-07 | depth 0.1 m | reverse complement strand
CAAGATTTTAAGTCTTGCGTGTCTACCAATTCCACCATCCCGGCAAAAAATTAGTCATTAATCATTCGCTGCCAGCGGCAACTATTTGACCAATGACTAACTTGTATTAGAGCGGGAAACGGGACTCGAACCCGCGACCCCGACCTTGGCAAGGTCGTGCTCTACCAACTGAGCTACTCCCGCATCTTTTATTTACCAAAGGGACTGCAAAAATAATGATTAGATCAAAATATTCAAGTCTAATCTGTAAATAATTTTAGTTTCTTGGCAAGTACTCTTCAAAAACCTCAAATTTCGACTTAGACTTTGCGCTTAAAAGGTAGCTTTTGCCATGAAACTTAACCTTTTCCGTTCTTTGTTTGGCCGTTTCAGCCATTATAGACTGTTTAAGCTTAGTGTCTTTATATGCACCCAGTTCTTCTTTTCTGTCAGTTAGCTCGTCCTGCTCAGTAACCTGGTGGTTGCCTTTATGGGTAGCCACTACCTTTACCATTTTGTTGTATAAGCTGTCCGCCTGGGAAATAATTGCCATAGAGTTGCTGTACTCTTGCTCCTTTTGGGTAAGTATAAAGTAGATCATGTGCTTGGCGGCAGAATCCATAAGGTGTTCCAGTTGAGTATCCATCTTAGAGTATTCAGCTTTTTCCCTGTGGTGCTCCTCCTGCGAAAAAGCGGCATTGCCTCCAAAAAATAGAATAGTCAGTAATAGTATCGTTTTTTTCATAACCTTTTTATTAAAAATATCAGCCCAAGTTAAATTTTTATAAGTATACCAATCAAATTTTTACCTGGCTTTTTTATCGGATAAGATAAGTTTAAGCTCATTTAGTTTTAAAAGAGCCTCTACAGGGGACATAGCATTAATATCAATTTTGGACAATAGCTCACTTACTTTCTCAAATTCAGGACTGGCGGCGTCAAATAACCTTAGCTGGTAATTGTTCTTTGGCAGTTCTTTTACAGCTTGCTGGCTGCTTATTTTGTCTTTCTCCAGGTGATGCAGCAGTTCCCCGGCACGGATGACCACATTAAGAGGCATGCCAGCCATTTGCGCTACGTGTATGCCAAAGCTGTGCTCGCTACCGCCCTCTTTTAGCTTGCGTATAAAAAGTACCTTATTGCCGGCTTCTTTAACAGAAACATTAAAATTCTTTATGCGAGGGAAGTCATTCGCCAACTGGTTAAGCTCGTGGTAGTGCGTAGCAAAAAGCGTTCTGGGCCTGTTTACGGAATTGTGTAAATACTCTACAATAGACCAGGCAATAGAAATGCCGTCGTAGGTGCTGGTTCCCCTGCCAATCTCATCCATCAATACCAAGCTTCGCTCGCTTAGGTTATTTAATATGCTGGCGGTTTCATTCATCTCCACCATAAAGGTAGATTCTCCTTTAGAAAGGTTATCTGAAGCGCCCACCCTAGTAAAAATCTTGTCTACCAGCCCTATTTCCGCAGCCGTTGCCGGAACAAAGGAGCCTATTTGGGCCATAAGCACAATAAGAGCCGTTTGCCTCAGTAAGGCAGACTTACCAGCCATGTTAGGGCCGGTAATAATCATGATCTGCTGAGTCTCATCGTCTAGGTAAACATCGTTAGGCACGTATTTCTCTGATACCGGAAGCTGTAGTTCTATTACCGGATGCCTACCCGCTTTTATATCTAACGCCTTACCTTCGCTTATAACAGGTTGGGTATAATTATTCTGTATGGCAGACGAAGCAAAAGAAGCCAGGCAATCCAGCGAGGCAATTACCCTTGAGTTTTGCTGTATCTGCCCCACATATTCTTCAGTGCTCAATACCAGGTCGTTAAAAAGCCGTTGTTCTATGGTCCCTATCTTATCCTCGGCATTGAGGATTTTTTCTTCGTAGGTCTTCAGCTCTTCGGTAATGTACCGCTCTGCATTTACCAGCGTTTGCTTTCTTATCCAGTCTGCCGGGGCCTTGTTCTTATGGGCATTGGTTACTTCCAGATAGTAGCCAAATACTTTATTGTACGATATTTTAAGCGAGCTAATTCCTGTACGTTCTACCTCGCGCTGCTGTATCTGTATCAGGTAGTCTTTTCCTGAGTAGGCAATCTTCCGCAGCTCGTCCAGTTCCTCGTTTACCCCGTCCCGAATCAGGTTGCCCTGGTTGCTTACTAAGGGCAATTCCGTCCTAAGTTCATTAGCGATTTTTTCAACCAGAAAATCGCAACTGTTCAGTTGGTCTGCCAGTTTATTTAAAGAAGCCAGCGGATGATGAGTTAATAGTAACTTAATTGGTTTTATATGCTCCAGCGCACGTCTCAGCTGTTGCAACTCCCTGGGGTTTATCCGCCGTACAGATACCTTAGAGATTAATCGCTCCAGGTCGCCGATGTGCTTCAAATCCTGCCCTAGTTTTTGTAATAGGTCGGTGTCGTTCACAAAAGCATTTACTATTGCCAACCGTTCTTCAATAGGCGTTTTATCCTTAAGCGGAAGCCCTACCCATTTTTTAAGTAGTCTGGCGCCCATAGGAGTCTGTGTTTTGTCCAACACATCTATCAAAGATACTCCCTCGCTGTGCTGAGGGTAAATAAGCTCCAGGTTACGGATGGTAAATTTATCCAGCCAAACGTATTTCTCCTCCTCAATCCGAGAAATACTCTGTATATGGTTTATATCCTTATGCTCGGTTTCTGACAGGTAATGAAATACTGCGCCTGCAGATATAATGCCTTCTTTTAAGCCCTCTATGCCAAAGCCTTTAAGGGAGATAGTGCCAAAGTGGTTGGTCAGTTTTTCATAGCCAAACTCCAGGCTGTACACCCATTCGTCCAGCGCGTAAGTGTTAAACTTATCTCCAAAATATTCCTGAAATTCTGCTTTAGTAGACTTGCAATAAAGCACCTCAGAAGGATTGAAATTTTGCAACAGCTTTTCTATATAAGCATTGTCCCCTTGCGAAGTAAGAAACTCTCCGGTAGAAATATCAAGAAAGGAAATGCCTGTGCCTTCTTTTGTAATGTAAACAGATGCCAGGTAATTGTTCTGCTTTACGTTTAGCACATGGTCATTAAAAGAAATGCCGGGGGTAACCAGTTCTGTAACTCCCCTCTTCACAATACCTTTTACATCCTTAGGGTTTTCCAGTTGGTCGCAAATGGCAACCCGGTATCCCGCCCGAACCAGTTTTGGAAGGTAAGAATCAAGGGAATGATAAGGAAAACCCGCCAGGGCAGTTTCTGAAGCCGAACCGCTACCTCGTTTGGTAAGCGTAATTTCTAATATCCGGCTGGCTTTTACAGCGTCTTCGCCAAACGTCTCATAAAAATCCCCTACCCTAAACAGAAGCAAGGCTCCGGGGTATTTGCCTTTAATAGCATTGTACTGCTTCATTAAAGGGGTTTCTATGGCTGGACTAGGGGCGCTCAATATTAAGTATTAGGATAAACTATCGCTATATAAAGATAGCCAGATTATTTTTACATTGCATTTCTGTTAAAATTTTGTGAATAACTTTTGCCCGTATGAGAAAGCTTAGCATGGAAGAATTGGGGAGAATTTCTCCGGAAGAATATAAAAATGCCAGCAAAAACCCCATAGTTATAGTATTGGACAATGTAAGAAGCCTTCATAATGTAGGCTCTGCATTTCGTACATCTGACGCTTTTTTCGTAGAAAAAATATACCTCTGCGGTATTACTGGCGTTCCGCCAAATAAAGAGATCAATAAAACTGCCTTAGGAGCTACTGAGTCTGTCTCTTGGGAATATGTAAAAGAAACTACAGATATAGTAAAAAAGCTAAAAGAGGAAGGCTACACCATTGCCTGCGTAGAACAAACCGATGAAAGCCTTTCCCTTACTAAATTCATGCCTGATAAAACAAAGAACTATTGCTTTGTGTTTGGCAATGAAGTCTTTGGCGTAGGTGAACGAACAATAGCCCTTTCTGATCTTTCCTTGGAAATCCCTCAATACGGAACTAAGCATTCCTTAAATATTTCTGTCGCGCTCGGCATTGTCATTTGGGACTATCTTTCAAAAATTAGCCAATCTTAATTCTTCTCAAAAAACTCTTATTTGGCCTATAACTAATTTCTTAAAAGGTATAATTATTTTCCTTTTATAACATTAAGTAAAATAACACGTTATAGGATTATAGCAATTTATGATTGCATTTACTGGTTACTTTTATTTGAAAAAGCCTATCTATAATTAGGAAAATACTGTTTTACTTAGTAAATTATATGTTCTGATTTTAGTATCATATCATGATAAAAAAGTATATTTTATTAATTTTTCTCATTTTGAATGGGATAGTTGTTTGGGCGCAAAGCATAAATGGCTCTACTCCTGCGCCTACAGTTCCTTTTGGGTCAAATACCTCATATCCCGGAACGGCAACGCTGCCAACTAATTTACCAACAACTGGAGCCTATGGTTCCTCTACGGATGCGGGCAATGCCTATAATACTTGGAAAACGAATTATATAAGCTCATGCGGAGGGGGAATATACAGAGTCAATTTTGATACTCCTTCAGAAACAGTTTCTGAGGGTATTGGGTATGGAATGCTGCTAGCGGCCTATGCAGGAGACAAAACTCTTTTTGATGGCCTATGGGGCTATTATAAAGCCAACATGGATGGGAATGGCCTCATGAACTGGCAGGTAACAGGTGGTTGCTCTTATAATACAGCCACGCCTGGAAATGCAGCGACAGATGGAGATGAAGATGCGGCTATGGCTTTATTAGTAGCAGCTTACCAATGGCCTACCGCTACTGCCCCCTATACATATAAAACAGAAGCTAACAAGATTATCACTGCCATTAATAAATGTGAAATAGATACAAAGGACACACCGCCCAATCAACCTTCGAATGGCGATGGATGGATTAATTGCAATAATCAAAGTAACACTTGCCGTAACCCAAGTTATATGGCCCCCGCTTATTACAAATGTTTTGCCGCATCACCTGATGTTACTTCAACCCAGTCTGTGCCATGGTTGAGCGTTGAGTCTGCCGCACAGACCCTGCTACTGGCCAATGTAAATGGCACTACTGGCCTTGTTAGTAACTGGAGTAACCCGGCTGGCGCTGATAATGCCTGCGGATCAACAGGAGCTGGATATGGATACGATGCCTGCCGTAACCCATGGCGAATGGCTGTTGATGTGGCTTGGTATGGCGACGCCTGGGCACAGACAATATGCAATAATATTGCTACTCAATGTAGTTCAGTAGGAGCAGCTTCTGTTGGCGCGCCCTGCCCCCAAGCCGGACCTTTAACAGGAACGCATAATGCTACGTTTACTTCAACATTTATGGCAGGCTGCGTTGGAGCCAATAGTTCGCATCAGACTATTATAAATTCTATGTATACCCAGGCTGTAGGAACAACAGATGCGTTACCTGCCTATTTTGGAAATACATTAAGGGTATTAACTTTATTCCTTGCTACAGGCAACTTCTGGAACCCTTGCAATATGGCGCCTAAATGTTCTAAACCAAGCCTTGGCCCAGACCAATCGTTATGCGGAACTACGGGTACTATTACCCTCAATTCAGGATTGGCTACTGCAACCAGTTATAGAACTTTCCATTGGTACAATGCGGCAGCCCCTACTACGCAGTTAAATACTACTGCCAGTCAGCCTACGCAAACCACCTGGGCCGTTACTGCTGCCGGAAAATATTTTGTAACGGTAGACTCTTCTACCTGTTCACAAACAGACACTATTGTAATTACTTCTACGCTTCCGGTTCCTAATATTGGAACAAAAGATACTTTATGTACCACTACTTCTTATAATCTAACGCCATCTAATCTATCCTCTTTCCCTGCGGGAACAACATGGCAGTGGCAGTCGGGAAGCTCAAACATAGCAGGTGAAACGAACTCTACCCTAAGCGATGTAAGAATAGCCGGAACATATACGATGGTGGCAAGCATTTCTGGTTGCGCTAGTACTTCAGGAAGCGTTACTATTACATCTGACCTGCCAACGCCAATTGACGGCTGTGCCAACGGTTCAGGTATCGCCAGCTTATCCATTACTCCGCAGGCGGGACACACTGCTGATACTTACAATTGGTATGCCGGTCCTGCAACTACTACTATTCTTGGAACAGGAACCAGCTTTACAAATACTACGGCAATAAGCAGTACTACTACTTATTATGTAGCCGATGCAAGCACTGTTTCAGGAACGGTTGGGCTAACTAATCTTAACACAACAGGATTAACAAATTGGGGAATTAATACTGGGCTAAAACAAACATTTAATGCCACTGAAAGTTTTAACCTAACCTCATTGTCAATCCCAATGATTGTCTATAACACCACTCCATTTGGCGTAACTGTGCAATTAACAAATAGTTCAGGCGTTACTACTTCATATACAAGCCAGAACACAACGCCTACTTGCGCTAACTGTACTACCCTTGTGGCATTTACATTTTCTCCGGCTATAGCTGTAACAGCAGGTACTAACCAAACATTGGATTTAAGCGCTATAACTCCTTCTGGTAACACTCCTTTGTGGAATGACAATATTGCCACCTATCCATATAACTCTAGTCCATCCGGCATAGTATCTATTACAGGGGGAACAGGCGGCAGTACTAGCAAAGACTATATTTTTTTCTACAACTGGAATTTTACTACCGGAACTCCTTGTAACCGCCTGCCTGTAGTGGCAGATGTTGGCGGTTGTACTGCCCAGCCTGTGCGCTTGGCTGGTTTTAACCTGGTTAACAATGGTTCTTCTGTTTCGCTTTACTGGGCTACCGCATCGGAAGTTAACAATAGTTACTTTAATGTAGAGCGTTCCAGGGATGGCTATGATTTTGAAGCGATAGGGCAGGTAAAAGGAAATGGAACCAGCGAGATAGGACATACGTATTCTTTTATTGATGAAAACCCTATAATCGGAACAGGCTACTACCGCCTGGCTCAATACGACTATGATGGAGCTGTAGAATACAGCGCTACGCTTTCTACCAGCGTCGATGATAAAACAACCGTAGTAGTCGCGCCAAATCCGTTTACTCACCAAACCAGCATTCTTATATCTGATTCCCAGAAAGAGGCAGTGCAGGTAAAGGCGCTTGACTTAACAGGGAAACTACTTTATACAGGAAATTATTATACCAATGAAACGATAACCTTGGGAAGCGATCTTAATGTAGGTTTGTACATTGTGCAGGTACAAATAAACGACCGGGTATATGTACAGAAAATGATAAAACAATAAATATAAATTAGTAACAGAACAGTAATTAAAAAAGGGACTAAGTCCCTTTTTTAATTTTCATTTTTTTCTTCTTCAAAACTTAATATTAGAATTTTTTTATACAATAAAAGACAAACCTTTAAGTCTCAGCCCATACTCCTTTTGTGTTGAATTTTGAGCGGGTTACATTTAATGAAATAGGTCAATTAATAATTAGGAAAATCCTGCTCAAAAAAGCATATTTCAAATCAATATAATGATATATGGATAAACTGGCATTATTTATATGTAAGAAAAGCAAGGCAAAAAGTCTAAAAATTTTACTATTAGCAGCCTGCCTATTTGCGGCAATTGTCTTTCCAGTAAGGTTGTCTGCTCAAGATTCGGAATTTGGTGTAAATCTGGCAGGGCTTGATTTTGGCCCTAATAACCTACCAGGAACTGCAGCCACAAATTTTTTTGTGCCTAATGCAGCAGAGTTTAATTACTACAGCTCATTCGGTTTAAAACTTTTTAGAATTCCTTTTATATGGGAACGGATGCAGCCTACCCTAGGCGGGGCTTTAAGTACAAGTTACCTGACTTATTTAGACCAGGTAGTGGCGGCGGCTGCGGCGGCAAACGTATCTGTTTATTTGGACTGCCATAATTATGCCCGATATAACCCCGGTTCTACTACAAATCCTTCTACTAATTCTACAGCCAATGTTATAACATTGGGAGGCCCAACGCAGGCTCAATTCAATAATTTGTGGACTCAGCTAGCTACCCACTATGCGAGTAATAGTACCGTATGGGGTTACGACATTATGAACGAACCCCATGACCTGGGATCGGCTAATTGGCCTGCTATAGCCCAAAGTGTTGTAACTGCTATACGAACTGTAGACATGAGCCATGTAATAATACTGGAAGGTGACCATTGGTCGCAAGGCCATCTTTGGCCAACGTTACCTAATAGTACAGGTCTTGCGGCAACTATTGACCCAGCCAAAAATCTCGTTTTTGAAGCCCACCAGTATTTTGATACAGATGAGTCTGGTCAGTATGCCAGTAACAGTTTTGCTGGTAATACCCCGTTAGGAACTGCAAATACTGTTACTTCTGGAGTAACGCTTATTACCCCATTTGTAGACTGGATT
>FTKU01000005.1_pt1 | contig 8364 bp, 8 predicted proteins | sample 1641061 | NCBI WGS metagenome assembly FTKU01 (sample SAMEA3914812, study PRJEB12502) | metagenome | biome: forest; material: soil | place: Canada | collected 2011-07-07 | depth 0.1 m | reverse complement strand
GCTTAAAACCAAAAGCCCTGGTAACATTAGGTTTCCGGGGCTTTTTAACTAGTAGATTAAACAGTAATTAAAAAGAAAAAATTATAATCTGAAGAAATTATGAATTTAGTTACCCCGGATTTTGGACTTATCTTCTGGCAAACTATTACCTTCCTTATTGTACTTTTCCTTTTAGGAAAATTTGCCTGGAAACCTATTACAGATGGGTTAAAAGAAAGAGAGAACACTATTGCAGAAGCGTTGGATACTGCAAAAAAGACGAAGGAAGAAATGGCCAAACTAAAGGCGGAAAATGAGCGCATCCTTGCAGATGCCCGGCAGGAGAGAGATAAGATATTAAAAGAGGCGCAATCTTCTGCCAATACTATAATGGCAGAAGCGAAAGATAAAGCCAATGCAGAAGGTTTAAGATTGATAGAAAGTGCCAGGGCGGCTATAAACAGTGAAAAGCAAGCTGCCATTGCTGAAGTAAAAAACAAAGCAGCAGAACTATCTATAGATATTGCTGAGAAATTATTGAGAAGAGAGCTTTCTGATAATAACCTTCAAAAAGAACTAGTAAACGAATACATTAAAGAAGCTAAATTTAACTAATCATGCACGAGTCAAGGATAGCTTCTCCCTATGCCAAGTCGCTTCTTTCGCTAGCGCAGGAAAAAGGTATTTTAGAACAGGTAAAAAATGATATGAGCCTGTTTATACAAGTGTGCAATGAAAATGCACAGTTGATAAGAGTTATTAAGAATCCAATTATAAATACAGATAAAAAAGAGAAGATTTTAAATACTCTGTTCAAGGGACGTTTTAATGATCTTACTCTTTCCTTATTTACCATTATAAACAGGAAAAACAGGACAGCTTATTTATTTGATATTGCATTGGAGTTTGAGCACCAGTACAAACAAGTAAAGGGAATACAAGAGGCAGAAGTAATTTCAGCTTCACCCCTTACTATAGACCAGAAAGAGGCTTTTGCTAAAATGGTTACACAGATAAGTGGTAAAAAAGCGGAATTGAAAGAAAAGACAGACGAGTCTATAATAGGTGGTTTTATTTTGAAGATAGAGGACAGGCAGGTTGACGAGTCTATTAAAAGTATGTTAGAAAAATTAAAAAGTAGTTTTAAAGATAATTCTTATATATCTAAATATTAATTATGGTAGAAGTAAGACCAGATGAGGTTTCTGCAATACTAAGAGAGCAGTTATCCAATTTCAAAACAGAAGCAGAACTTGAGGAAGTAGGTACGGTGCTGCAAGTGGGCGACGGTGTTGCCCGTGTTTACGGGCTTTCTAAGGCTCAGGCAGGAGAACTATTAGAGTTTCCTAATGGACTAATAGGCCTTGTGCTTAACCTGGAAGAGGATAATGTTGGAGCGGTATTGCTGGGAGACTTTAACCACGTTAAAGAGGGAGATACTGTTAAAAGAACAAAGCAAATAGCTTTCGTAAATGTAGGCGAAGGTATAATAGGACGTGTGGTAGACACGCTTGGTAAACCAATAGATGGCAAAGGGCCAATATCTGGTAAATTGTATGAAATGCCATTAGAGAGAAAAGCTCCTGGCGTTATTTACAGACAGCCAGTGAATGAGCCGCTTCAGTCTGGTATCACTGCTATTGATGCGATGATCCCTGTTGGCAGAGGACAAAGAGAGTTAATTATTGGTGACAGACAAACAGGTAAAACTGCTGTTGCAATAGATACTATTATCAACCAGAGAGAGTTTTTTGAAAAAGGAGAGCCTGTATTTTGTATATATGTAGCCATAGGACAAAAAGCAAGTACAGTGGCACAAGTAGTAAATGCACTGGAAAAAGGAAAAGCAATGGACTATACTGTAGTAGTTGCTGCCCCTGCCTCAGATCCGGCTCCAATGCAATTCTTTGCTCCGTTTACCGGCGCTGCTATTGGCGAGTACTTCCGTGATACTGGAAGACCAGCCCTTGTAGTGTACGATGACCTTTCTAAACAAGCAGTAGCATACAGAGAAGTTTCTCTGCTACTTAGAAGACCACCAGGACGCGAAGCTTATCCTGGAGACGTGTTCTATCTACACAGCCGTTTATTAGAAAGAGCCGCAAAGATCAATAAATCAGATGAAATTGCCAGGGCAATGAACGACTTGCCTGAGTCTATAAAAGGTATTGTAAAAGGAGGAGGTTCTTTAACTGCCCTTCCAATTATTGAAACACAAGCAGGTGACGTGTCTGCATATATTCCAACCAACGTAATTTCAATTACTGACGGTCAGATTTTCCTTGAGAGTAACTTGTTTAACTCAGGTATCAGACCAGCGATCAACGTAGGTATATCAGTATCTCGTGTGGGTGGTAATGCACAAATCAAATCAATGAAGAAAGTGGCTGGTACGCTTAAGCTGGATCAGGCGCAGTTCCGCGAGTTGGAAGCGTTTGCAAAATTCGGTTCTGACCTGGATGCTGCTACTAAACTTACTATTGAAAGAGGAAGAAGAAACCTGGAGGTGTTAAAACAGGCACAATATTCTCCGCTACCAGTAGAACAGCAAATCGCTATCATTTATGCCTCAACAAACGGATTGCTGGACGAAGTACCGGTAAAAGAAGTAAAGGCATTCCAGAACGAATACCTTACTTTACTAAGAGTACAGCATAAAGAAACGTTAGAGGCTTTAAGGGCAGCTAAGTTTGATGATAGCATTACATCTGTATTAAAGAAAGCAGCTAAAGAAGTAGCTCAAAAATATTCTAAATAAACTATGCCAAGTTTAAAAGAGGTACGAGGAAGGATCATATCGGTAAACTCTACACAGCAGATTACCAAAGCTATGAAAATGGTTTCTGCTGCAAAGCTTCGCCGTGCTCAGGAAAGTATTACGCGTTTTCGTCCTTATGCCGAAAAATTAAATACTATTCTTGCAAACCTTTCTGCTTCGCTGGATCAGTCTGCTGATAACCCATACGGAGAAGAAAGAGAAGTAAAGAAGGCATTAATAGTAGTAATAACTTCTGACAGAGGATTGGCCGGGCCATTCAATAGTAATATTGCAAAGGCTGTTAATTCCCTTATCAGCTCCGATTTTAAAAACCTTCCAAAAGAAAATATTACTCTGTTGTGCATTGGTAAAAAAGGGTATGAATATTTTTCTAAAAGAGGCATTAATAATATAATAGGCGATTATTCTACATTGTTCCATAACCTTTCTTTCGGTACTGCTCGCCCTGCGGCAGAGTTAGCCATGGAAGGGTTCTTAAAAGGAGAATATGACAGAGTTGATATCGTTTACAATGAGTTTAAAAACGCAGCTACGCAGATCATCAGGAAGGAAAGACTGCTTCCAATTGAGAAAAAGGCAGAGTCTGCTACTAAAACTGCTAATGTAGATTACATTTTTGAACCATCTAAGGAAGAAATTCTTAGTGAACTTATACCTAAATCGCTTAAAACGCAGTTCTATAAAGCTTTATTGGAATCTAACGCTTCCGAACATGGCGCACGTATGTCTGCTATGGATAAAGCTACAGAAAATGCCAAAGAACTATTAAAAGAACTAAGGCTAACCTACAACAGAAGTCGTCAGGCAGCCATTACCAAAGAAATATTGGAGATTGTGGGTGGTGCAGAAGCCTTAGCAGGATAGAACGATTTGACCTAAAGAATACTCTAAAGCTCATCATAACGATGGGCTTTTTTAATTTATGTGAAAGTGGTTTTGAAAAGTATAGCCAGGTTTATCATTTTCAGTAACATATACATTAGCCTATGTGCTGCAGCGCTGGGTATTTCTACTTTTATTATTCTTGATCCTGTAAATTACACTATATCTCTGCCGGTTGTCATTTTCCTTTTTTCAGCCACCCTATTTGTGTACAACTTCAATTTTCTTTTCATCAAATCGCATACATTTCAGAGCCAGGAAAAGCAAGAGTGGATTGATAGCCATCTCGCATTTATCAGGTTTATGGTGATTTGCTCTGCCGTAGGGGTTTCTCTGTCAACTTTATATTTTACAGTCCCTTTACTGTTTGTAATACTACCGTTGGGAGCGCTTTCTTTGTTTTATTCCTTCCCGTTTAAAGCTCAATCGTTTTCGTTAAAGAATATTCCCTTATTAAAGGTTTTTCTGATAAGCTTTGTATGGGCTGCGGCTACTGTGACTGTGCCAGCAGCAGAAGCCTATCATTCGTTGCTCTCGAAACAGGTAATAGCGTTATTTGCTGAACGGTTACTATTTATACTTGCCCTGGCTATACCGTTCGACATACGAGATTATGAATTAGATAAAAACAATAATATAGTAACTATTCCTGGGGCAATAGGCATATCTCGTTCCAAGGTGCTATCTATTTTTTTATTGGTGGTTTATTTTATTGTGACGTTATTGTTTGAGGATTCTGTTACTATCATTATAGCTAAGCTGCTAACAGTATTACTTGCCGCTATTGCTATATACAGGATAAAGCTGTCTTCCGGGGAATATTATTATATGGCATTGATAGATGGGATGATGATTGTACAGTCTGCGCTGATCTTCCTGTTTAATAAGTTTTAGCTTTTTTCTTTTAATCGAGAGTCCACAGAAATCTTTTCAAACAACTCATTCAGCTTTTGTTCGGTAAGTGGTTTATTTAAGAAATACTCTACTCCAAAGCTTTTGCATTTCCTTATATCTGTTTCACTGGCGGAGTTGGTGAGCATTACTATTATTACATTATCCTTGTTTAGAAAAATAAGGTCTTTATACATGTCCAGAAAACGAAATCCATCCATAACAGGCATATTAATGTCCAGGAATATCAGCTCGGGGCAGGAGTTGAAATCGGGGTCGTAGTTTACTATAAATTTAAGCGCTTCCTCCCCGTTTGGAACAGTGAATATCCCATTGGCAATATTGAATTTCTCTAATAAACGCTTACTCAGATGGTTAGTAATCGTATCGTCGTCAATTAATAAGGTGGAATTGAATCTTGCCACAGGCTGTGAATGAATGGTTTATGTAATAGAAACGGATAAAGAGCAGTAAAGTTTAAAGAAACTTAAAATTAATCTAGTTATAACTGAAAGTACCTTTACCAGATTTTATAGTAAGTTGTTTGCCCGTGCCTTTTTCAACTCTACCTATTATCTGGGCATCTATATTGAATGATTTAGAAATATCAATGATAGACTGGGCGTATTCTTCTTTCAGGTAAATTTCAAGCCTGTGTCCCATGTTAAATACCTTATACATCTCTTTCCAGTCAGTACCGCTTTGTTCCTGTATAAGCTGGAAAAGTGGAGGCACATCAAAAAGGTTATCTTTTACTATATGGAGGTCGTTTATAAAATGCAGAATTTTGGTTTGCCCACCGCCGCTGCAATGCATCATACCGTGTATATGGTTCCTGAAATCTTTTAATATTTCTTTTACTATTGGCGCATAGGTACGAGTGGGGGATAGCACCAGCTTACCTATGTTTACAGGTAACTGCTGATAGGTATCTGTAACTTTGTACTTGCCACTATATACTAAATCTGATGGCACAGCAGGGTCGTAGCTATCTTTATACTTGTCAGCAAATAGTTTAGAGAATACATCATGCCGGGCAGAAGTAAGGCCATTGCTGCCCATGCCTCCGTTGTACTCATTCTCATACACCGCCTGCCCAAACGAAGCAAAGCCTACTATTACATCTCCCTCAGCAATACGGTGGTTAGAAATTACATCTTCGCGCCGCATACGGCAAGTGACCGTAGTATCTACTATTATAGTCCGTACCAAATCCCCTACATCTGCTGTTTCCCCTCCGGTGCTGTATATACTTATTCCATAACTTCTTAGTAACTCTAGTACTTCTTCCGTACCATTAATAATCTCCGAAAGCACTTCACCAGGAATCAGGTTTTTATTCCTGCCTATGGTGGATGATACCAGGATATTGTCCACTGCCCCAACGCATAGCAGGTCGTCCGTATTCATAATAATGGCATCTTGAGCTATGCCTTTCCATACACTTAAATCGCCGGTTTCTTTCCAGTAAATATAGGCCAGGGACGATTTTGTGCCTGCGCCATCCGCATGCATAATGTTACAATAGTTAGGGTCTCCGCTCAGCACGTCAGGAATTATCCGGCAAAAGGCCTGAGGAAAAATTCCTTTGTCAATATTCTTTATGGCATTGTGAACATCTTCCTTGGAGGAGGAAACTCCCCGTTGCATATAGCGGTCTTTCATGGCTAAACTTTGTCCCGTAAAATTAAAAAAGTCCCGTTAGATTCGGGACTTTTTAATGTTTAGATTTTTATTCACCCTGCTTTTTCAGTTGCAGGCCTTCATCACTTTCGTCTTTCTTCCTAATTTCTATGTTAGGATTGGTGATGTTGGTAATAGTGATCTCTGTTCTTCTGTTTTTCTGATGCTCTTCTTCGGTTTGAGCGTTCTTGATAAGCGGTTTGTCTTCGCCGTATCCTTTAGCAATAATACGGGCTTTGGTTATACCTTTGGAGATGATGTAATCTACCGCAGACTGAGCTCTTTTTTGTGACAGCTTCCTGTTGTAATCTGCTTTACCTCGTTCGTCAGTATGGGCGCTTAGCTCAATGGAAATATCAGGGTTATTTCTCATGAATTCAACAATCTTATATAGCTCAATTTCAGCATCCGGTCTGATGTTCCATTTGTTAAAGTCGTAGTAGATGTTGTCTATAACAATAACAGCTTTTTCCTCTTTCTTCGGAAGTACTATTTTAACACCCAGGTTAACATCGTTTTCCCCTGGTTTTAGCTTATCCGGTGGTATTTTCTTACCCACAGTAGAAAACTCTACCTGGCGGGTTAAATAGCCTGGCTTGCTACCAACCAGTATGTAATTGGTTTCCGGCTGCACTTCGTACTTAAATCTTCCCAAACTATCAGAACGTACTATGGCAATAGTATCGCCCTTTACATCAATAATTTTGATGGTTGCGTTAGCCAGTATAGTTTCTGCAGGGTATGTAGCAGTGTCTGTTTGGAAAATGCTACCATCAATGTAGTAATGGGCAATTCTTATTCTGGACTCATCTATGAAGTGGTAAAGGTCGTCATCGCCTCTCCCATCAGGTCGGTTGGAAGCAAAATATCCGTTTATGGTATCCTGGTAAAAGATAGAGAAGTCATCGTAGCTGGTGTTCATTGGCCTACCCAGGTTTTCGATGTAGTTCTTTTTAAGTGAATCTTTCTTGACTACAAAAAGGTCTAGCCCCCCAAGAGAAGGATGGCCGTCAGATGAAAAGTAAAATGCACCGTCGGGGCCTATAAAAGGGAACATATCATTGCCCCTGGTATTTACAGGCGTTCCCATATTTACTACATTGCCCCATGTTCCGTTAGCATCGCGGGTAGCTTTGTAAATATCCGAACCACCGTTTCCACCTTCACGGTCAGAAGCAAAATACAGCGTTCTACCATCAGGCGCTAGAAATGGTGAAGAATCCCAGGCAATTGTGTCGCTTACGCTTAGCTTTTGCGGTTCTGCCCAGTCGCCATTTTCTTTAATTGATATGAATAAATCTGTATTTTGTTCGCCTTTACGTTTTCCGCTATTACCTCTGGAGAAAATCATAATGTTTCCATCTCTGCTGAAAGTGGGAGTGGCCTCGTGAGCATTTTCTGTATTAATTTTATCATTTAATCTTTTTGCCTGGCCAGAGTATTTTTCTACACCATCGAAGATGTATTCGTAAATATCCGTAAACCCGGTTCCGGTAGCCAGGTGCATAATTTGCGAGCCTCTGGAACTGGTAAAATATAGTCTCTGATTGGCATAAACAGGTGAATATTCAGCATCTGAGGTATTTAACTCGGTCAGGTTTTCTATTTTATAATAGGCTTTTTTGGCTATTATCTTGTTAAGCACCTTAAGGTTGCCTAGTTCGTTTTTAGCACGATTCACATAGTCGAAATTCTGGCCAATTTTCAAATAGTTGTTGAATGCAGTTGCTGCACCTTCGTAATTACCTATTGATTTTAATGAGAATCCATACCAGAAATAAGCGTCTTCTTCTGTCGTGTTGCCGGCTATAGCGGCTTTGTAGTATGGTTCGGCTTCCTGTATACGGTTAGATCTGCGGTAAGATTCTGCAATGTAGTAGTTCACTTCTGGTTTGGAAGGCCCGTGTTTCTTGGACTTATCCAACTGGGCCAGGCATTGCTGGAAGTTTTCTATTGCCGGCTGATATTCGGCGCTTTCAAATCGTACTTTGCCTTTGTTAAATGAGCGGGTAGCTTTTGGTGTACAGGCAGTGAAATATAAAGCTACAAGTGTAAAAAGGGCAGCAAAAAGTTTTTTGTCCATTGATCTGAATAAAATACAGTTTTTTTACAAATAACAGGAAAATCTTACAATGCAATATATATAAAAT
>FTKU01000055.1_pt1 | contig 8439 bp, 7 predicted proteins | sample 1641061 | NCBI WGS metagenome assembly FTKU01 (sample SAMEA3914812, study PRJEB12502) | metagenome | biome: forest; material: soil | place: Canada | collected 2011-07-07 | depth 0.1 m | reverse complement strand
CATTCTGATAACTTCAGCCATTGCAGATTCTTTTCTTTAAAATACCGTTAAAATTAGTTCTAATTAGAAGATTTTTCAAGCACAATTATAGGTAATCTTGAAAAAATAAAAAAGGGCAGTGTTACCGCCCTTTTAGTTAGTCTATAACTTTTGATAAGATTTTACACGGCAACCTTTTGCTCAACTTCTGTAGCTATAACTATTTCCTCCTCGCTACCAAAACGTTTAAGCATGTTATAATGAGATCTTAAAGCCCCCAAAAAGGTAGGATTTTCTATGTAAGGCACTCCAAATTCTTCGGCTGTTTCTTTTACAATTTTTGAAAGAGCAGGGTAATGGATATGGCATGTTTTAGGGAATAAATGATGTTCTACCTGCATATTAAGGCCTCCACAAAACCAGGTAGCCCAAAAGCTTTGGGTAGCAAAATCTGCAGTAGTTCTCATCTGGTGTACTGCCCAGGCTTCTTCTATATTTCCTTCCACATTGGTACAAGGGAATTCCGTTCCTTCTACTACATGTGCCAACTGGAATACTAAGCCTAGTACCAACCCTTCTGCAAAATGCAATACCAAGAATCCTATAATGAACTGCCACCAGGTAATATTTAACACCAGCAAAGGAACAATAATAAAAATGGTGTAATAAACCACTTTAAAAAAGAATAGCTTAAATACTTCATTGCGTGGATGATTTGTATTGTCGTAACTTCCGCCAATGTTTTTTCTAAAAAACTTTACATAATCTTTTCTAAACACCCACGAAAGGCTCGCAAGAGAATAAAGGAAAAAAGCATATAAATGTTGATATTTTTGCATTTTATTTCTTTTATCTTCAGGAGAAAGCCTTAGTAGTCCTGGCGCAACCTCAATATCCTCATCGTGGCCGGGTATATTTGTATAGGTATGATGTACCACATTATGAGTGATATTCCATACATAAGCATTAGCGCCAAGTAAATCGAATGAATGACTTAATATTTTATTAACTCTTGGGTTTGATGAGTATGCTCCGTGAATGGCATCGTGCCCAACATTAAAAGCAGTAAACGCACAAAACATGCCCAGCAAAGCTGCCAAAATAAGCATGATACCAGGAGAAAATTTATTGGAAAGAATTAAGGAATAGCAAGTAATAAGACCTCCAACAAAAAAGGTACTTTTAATATACATTAAGGCATTGGCATTTCTGGAAAGATTTCTTTCTGTAAAATATTCATCAACTCTCTCTCTAACTGTTGCAAAAAAACCAGACTTTTCTTTGTCGATAAATTTAACTTTTGATATCATATGAGAGTTATAAAGAAATCTTATAGGTTTTAATTTTAATTCAATACGTTAATATATCAATTTAAGTTCTTTTAAATGCTCTGTGTTGTTGAATAAATCAACAGAGTACATAGATCCTGTGTAGTTTAATACATAAAGACACAAGTTTTGATGCTCAAAATAATCCATGCACTGCAAGTTATAATTTAATATTGTAGCCAGCAATATACGCATAGCTCTGCCATGCATGCAAATTAGAACTGTATCTTCACTTTCTTTTTCGGTAATTATACCCAAGGCATGTCTAAGCCTTATGCTTACATCTACAGGGCTTTCCCCACCTTCTGTTTTAAGACTGACATTTCCTTTATTCCACTCATTTACTACGTAGGAGTAATAAGTATCACTGCCTGTAGTGAGCATTTTCCCATCCTTTTCTCCCCAGCTTATTTCATTTAATTCGGGCATAATTTCATATGGAATGCCTTGATCTATAAAAAGTTGAACAGACTGCTTAGTACGTTTTAGACCAGATATGTATATTTTTTTGAATGGAATAGTATGATACATTTTAAAAAATGCCTCTGATTGCATGAGGCCTGTTTCATTAAGGTCTGTATCAACCCCGCTTCCCTGCAATATACCTTTTATATTATATTCAGTCTGTCCGTGTCGGATTAAATATATTTTTTTATTCAATACTAGTCTGTATTTTTAAAAATCAAAGGTAAAAATATTTGTATTTAAATTATAAGTTCTGAAAGAATCAATTCTTTTGTACATTTACTTTTAATTTTTAACTCTGTGAGAAAAAATGACTATAAACATTTTTAAGAAAGTAGGTTTTTTTGTTTTTATCCTCTCTTTGTTTTCAGCCTGTAACCAACAGACCAAAGAGGGAACTGTTGACACAGAAATTTCACAAACAACAGAAAATGAAACAGTTAGTAAAAAAGTTGTTGCAATAGATACTGCAAAAACCAAACCAGCCCCTATTGATAAAAAGACTAAAAAAACCAAAGCTCCTTCATTTGCACACAATTTAATTCAGGGCTCTGGCGAAACTGCTCCTGCAATTCCAGAAACTACTCCTATTGAGTCTGGAATAAATTACTTTGACTTGGGTTTAAAGAAATTTGACCAGAAGGATTACATAGGGAGTATTGATGCTTTTGATAAAGAAATACTGATCCACCCTACTAATGCAGAGGCATATTATAAAAGGGGCCTTGCTAAAATGGAAATCGAGGACTTTGATGGAGCAGGCGAAGACTTTACTAAAACAATAGAATTGAAGCCTAATAACTATGACGCTCTTATAAAGAGGGGTAATTCAGAACTTCTTTCAAATAATTTTTCAGATGCAAAGAAAGATTATATGAAAGCGCTAAATTATACTACTACTACAGAGCTTTTAATGAACTTAGCTGAAACTAATTTTAAATTGAGTGATTATGCTGAATCTATAAAGAATTACAATACAATTATAGACAAACAACTTTCTAATAGTTTTGAGGTATATTATAAAAGAGGGTTAGCAAAAAATGAATTTGGAAGGTATAAAGATGCTATAGGAGATTTTACAAAAGCTATACAAATATTTCCTAACTATGTTTATTCCTACTATTCCAGAGGTTTTGCTGAATTACAGGTAGAAAAATATAAAGAAGCTGTTTTAGATTTTAACAAAGTAATTCAACTATCGCCAAGAGAAACAAATGCTTACTTTTTCAGGGGAATGGCTTATAAAAAACAAAATAACTTAGCAGCATCCAGCAAAGATTTTGATAAAGTAACAGAATTAGATCCAAACTATGAGGATGCTTATCTTCAAAAAGCAGAAATAGAGGGTGCTGATGGAAGAATAGACCAAGCTATTCAAGATCTTTCAAAGGTTGTTAAAATAAATCCACACTCTAAAGAAGCTTATTACAACCGTGGAAACTTTTATCTTGAAAACGGAACTTTAGACTTAGCCATTGCTGATTTTAAAAAAGCTATTGAGCTTGATCCGAAAGATGCGGATTCTTACTATTACAAGGGCATAGCTGAGATGGAATCAAAAAAATATAATGATGCCTGTGATTCTTTTACCAAAGCTAAGGCATTAGGAGACGAAGAGAGAGCACCAGCAATGATGGATAAAAACTGCAGGAAAGCCAGACAGTAATTACTAGCAGCGGGAAGATGAGAGCGGATATTACTGTAGATTACTTAAATGACTTTTGCAAAAACACTCTTGTTTCTCATCTAGGTATAGAATGTACTGAATTTGGAGAAGATTACCTAAGTGGTAAAATGCCTGTTGATGAACGTACCAAACAGCCTGTAGGTTTGCTTCACGGAGGAGCATCTGTAGTACTAGCCGAAACTCTAGGAAGCCTCGCCTCTTCAGCCTTTATAGATACAACCAAACAAACCTGTGTGGGGATTGAAATTAATGCAAATCATATAAAGGCAGTAAGAGAAGGTTATGTATATGGTAAAGCACAAGCCTTACATATAGGGAAGAGAACTCACCTTTGGGATATTAAAATAGTAAATGAAAACAAGGAGCTTGTATGCGTATGCAGGCTTACAATTGCAGTTATAGATAAACAGTGAGCGAATGAAAATAGGAAGGGATTACAAACACGATCTTTCCTTTTGTGATGAGAAAGAAATCATTGAAGATTTATTTACCAAAGCACAAAATCAGGATAAAGGCTTTGCGCTTTGGAAGCTCCCAGAATCGGACACAAAATACCTTTGTATAGGATTAAGTAAGATAAACAACAAAGAATTTGACCTGGAACATGACCATGGATTTGTTGTAAGCCGCTTTATTAACAATAATGATTGTTACTATCTTATTCCTCCGGAATTATTTATTACTATTGATAAAGACAAAACAAAGATGGAGGGAATAGCTACTGACGCTGCTGTAGAAGAGTTTTTATCAAGCGATAGCCTTTCTTTAAAGAAAGACAAGCAACATTCTGTCTTTGAATCTTCAAGAGATGAATACATTACTACAGTAAAAGAGGCTATAAAAAAAATAAAGCAGGAAAAACTAAAGAAAGTAGTAGTAGCCCGCTGCAAAAAGGCTGATGAAACTATAAACAATCCTGTTGAGTTATTTAACGTTCTTGCGGAAGCTTATCCCAATACTTTTGTCTCACTTATCCACTTACCAAATGAAGGGATATGGATTGGGGCCTCGCCTGAACTTCTTATAGCTATTGATGCCGCTAATACTTTAAAAACAATAGCGCTGGCAGCCACGCAAAATGTATTACCCGGGCAATCTACCGCCGATGTAGTATGGAAGGAAAAAGAGATTGAAGAACAAGCCCTGGTAAACCGATACATTGCCTGTTGTTTTCAGAAATTTAATATAAAAGATTATGAAGAAGCTGGCCCCAGAACAGTACGCAGCGGACACCTGATGCACCTGAGAACAGACTTTTCTATTAATCTTAATAATACATTGGATTCTTCTGTTATAAAAACATCCTTGCTTAAACTGCTTCACCCTACCTCTGCCGTATGCGGAATGCCAAAGGAGGAAGCCGTTGACTTTATCAATCAAAAGGAAGGTTTTGACCGGGCATTATATTCTGGCTTTTTAGGACCTGTGAATATAGAACAGACAACAAAACTATTTGTAAATATTCGTTGTGCTAAACTTTCCCCAGATTCTACTTTTCTTTATGCCGGAGCAGGTATAACAGCAGATTCTGACCCTGTTAAAGAATGGGAGGAAACAGACAGTAAGCTACAGGCACTAGGAAGATTTCTTTCCAAATCGTGAAAAGGTATTAAATTTATAGGATGCAAGCCATCTTTAATATAGCAGAAATTTGCGCAAGGAAAGAAATAACTAATTGTATACTTTCTCCAGGTTCACGTTGCGCACCTCTTACTGTTGGCTTTATTAGACACCCAAGCATACATACATATACTATCAGCGATGAACGTTCTGCTGCCTTTATTGCGATTGGCGTAGCCCAGCAAACTAGAAGAACTGTCGCTTTAGTTTGTACATCTGGTTCTGCTGCATATAATTACGCTCCTGCTGTGGCTGAGGCTTTTTACCAGCACGTCCCTTTATTACTATTAACCGCAGACCGCCCCCCGGAATGGATTGGCCAACAAGACGGACAAACAATACAACAAAACAATATTTACGGAGGCCATGTAAAAGCCAGTTACACTTTATCGACTGACTATAACCACCCCGATGCTGTATGGCACTGCGAACGGATACTATCAGAAGCCATTAATAGATCTCAGCAGGAACCTAAAGGTCCTGTACATATAAATATACCATTAAGAGAGCCTTTGTATAAAGAAGCCGAAGGAGAAATAACATTTGGAGAAGCAAAAACAATTAGTATTACTAAAACAAAAGTCGAACTTTCTGAAGATAGCTGGAATTTGTTAAAGCAGGAGTTAAATAAAACAACGAAAGTACTTGTTGTAGTAGGCCAGCAAAATTATAATTCAGAATATATACCATTAGTGCAATCTATCATAAAAGAATCAGGAATACCAGTTGTAGCAGGAATACTATCAAATTTGAATGATGTAGACGGGGTTACCCTTTATTCCGATGGTATTTTATTATCCGCTAAACCTGAAGAGGTAACCTCTCTTACTCCTGATTTACTTATCACTTTTGGAGAGTCTATACTATCAAAAACCTTAAAGAATTTCCTTAGAAAAAATAAGCCCAAACAGCATTGGCATATACAAGAAGGTGGGAATGTAGCTGATTCTCTTCAATCGCTTGCAACTATTATTCCAGTAAAGCCAACCTACTTCCTGAAAAAGCTAAAGGAAATAGTAAAAGATAAACAATACTTGAGCTTATGGCAGGAAAAAGAAAAGAAAGCAATAGGTAAGTTTACTACTTTCCTAAATTCTTCATTTTCTTTTAATGAATTTCAGGCTATTGCAGAAACGCTAAAACAACTACCCAATAATTCTATTCTGCATCTTGCCAATAGTATGACTGTACGCTATGCAGATTACATAGGAATTACAGGCAAAAAGGACATAGAAGTATTTTCGAACCGCGGTACAAGCGGCATAGATGGCGTAGTAAGCACGGCATATGGCGCAGCCCTTGCCACAGATAAGATTGTAACGCTATTAACAGGCGACATGGCTTTCTTTTACGACCGTAATGCCTTCTGGAATAACTATACTGTAAAAAATTTAAGGGTAGTAGTAATAAATAATCATGGAGGTGGCATTTTCAGGGTAATAGACGGCCCTTCTAAATTACCTGAACTGAATGAATATTTTGAAACCAAGCAGACACTTACAGCAAAACACCTTGCAGGAGAATACGGTTTTAACTACTATTACTGTGGTAATACTGAAGAATTAAAGACAAGCTTGGAAGAATTCTATAAACCATTCGAGAAACCGGTCATCCTGGAAATTGAAACAGATGGTAAGACTAATGCAGCTATTTTTAACGAATTTAAAAACTTAATGAAATAACTATGCAAAGCAATTATACCTGGAAAACCATAAAAGAATACGATGAGATTCTTTTTCAGTACTATGAAGGAATAGCCAAGATAAGCATAAACAGACCTAAAGTACATAATGCCTTTACGCCTAAAACAGTACAAGAAATGTCTGAAGCTATGGAACTGGCAAGACAAAACACAGATGTTGGAGTAGTAATATTAACCGGTGAAGGTGGAGAAGCTTTTTGCAGCGGTGGTGACCAAAGTGTGCGTGGGCATGGCGGATATATAGGTACAGACCAAGTTCCACGCCTTAATGTACTGGACTTACAAAAACAGATACGCTCCATACCTAAGCCTGTAATTGCTATGGTAGCCGGTTGGGCCATTGGCGGAGGCCATGTGCTGCATGTAGTATGCGATATTACCATTGCTGCCGATAATGCACGCTTCGGCCAGACAGGGCCTAACGTTGGCAGCTTTGATGGCGGCTTTGGAGCATCGTACCTGGCACGTATAGTTGGTCAGAAAAAAGCCAGGGAAATATGGTTCTTATGCGATCAGTACAATGCCCAGGAAGCCCTGGATATGGGATTAGTAAATAAAGTAGTACCACTAGACCAGCTAGAGGAAACTACCATAAGCTGGTGTAAGAAGATATTAGAGAAAAGCCCTATTGCCCTTAGAATGCTTAAATCTTCCTTTAATGCTGAGCTAGACGGACAAGCAGGTATACAAGAACTTGCAGGTAATGCTACGCTGCTTTACTATTTATCAGAAGAAGCAAAAGAAGGTAAGAATGCCTTTTTGGAAAAAAGAAAACCCGACTTTAGTAAGTTCCCTAAATTCCCATAATTGCAATGGTAAGGATTGAGGATAAAGAATACTCTTATTCCGCTATAAAAAGCGGCAAGTATACATTTAACTCTGCCTATTCTCAATCTGTACTTGATTTCTGTAAAGACTGGCTTAACGGCAAAAAGGAATTTATTCTGCATACCTCTGGCTCAACCGGAGTACCTAAAGAAATAGTAATTACAAGGGTGCAGATGGAACTAAGCGCCAGAATGACTATTCAGGCTTTCAACCTTCGCTCAGGTGATAAAGTTCTTGTTGCCATTAATACGGCATACATTGGCGGAAAAATGATGCTGATAAGAAGTATGGAAGCCAATTTAGCTATGGAAATAGTAGAGCCTTCCTCTAATCCGCTTGACAATTTTTCTGTTAACACTCACTTTGATTTTACCGCCTTAGTACCTCTGCAACTGGAAACCATCCTGGCAAAAAACAGAGAAAAGAAAAGTATACTTGATGGTATGAAAGCCATCATTATAGGCGGGGCTGCCGTAAGTGAACAACTGGAAGAACTTATTCAGGACATACACTCTCCAGTTTATAACACTTATGCCATGACGGAAACCATATCTCATATTGCATTAAGACAATTAAACGGAAAAGAAAGAAGTCCTTATTACACTGCCTTACCAGGCGTTAAACTGGGTGTATCTGATAAAGGAACCCTAACAATTTTATCTGCTGTTACTAATAATGAGTTGATAGTAACCAATGATGTAGTAGAGCTGATAGATGAAAAAACATTTAAATGGTTGGGACGAGCAGATAACATCATCAACAGCGGTGGTATAAAAATATTTCCTGAAAAACTTGAAGCTGAAATACAAGGGATATTAACTATCCTATCT
>FTKU01000023.1_pt1 | contig 8998 bp, 6 predicted proteins | sample 1641061 | NCBI WGS metagenome assembly FTKU01 (sample SAMEA3914812, study PRJEB12502) | metagenome | biome: forest; material: soil | place: Canada | collected 2011-07-07 | depth 0.1 m | reverse complement strand
ATTTATGAATATTATACATCTGGTTCTTGGAAAAGCCAATCCTGAAAGGATGAATGGCGTAAATAAAGTAGTGGATAACCTGGCTAAAGAACAGAAAGCCCTTGGCTATAATGTAAGTGTATGGGGTATTACCCCTTCGCCTGAGGAAAAAACAACAGAGCGCGTTTACCCTTTGTTGCTTTTTAAGGCGCATAGAAATAAATTAACTATCGACAATAAATTAGCAGATGCCGTAAAGAATGTAAGTTCTGATACTGTATTTCACCTCCATGGCGGATTTATTCCTGAGTTTTATCTTTTCACAAAACTATTAAATAAAAATAAGTTGAAATATGTTTTTACCCCACATGGCAACTATGCCGCCAATGCCATTAAAAAAAATAGTGTTGTTAAAAAAATTTATTTTGATGTTTTTGAAAAGCAAATCCTTAAAACCAGCAAGGCTGTGCACTGCATTGGCACTGGCGAGTGGAAGGATATTGACAACCTGATAAAAACTCATAATAAAGTTCTAGTTCCGAATGGGCAAAATATAACCCTTAGGCCATTAGAAAAGAAACATGCTGAACCTTTATTTGGTTTTTGCGGAAGGGTAACCAGGGATCAGAAAGGCTTAGACCTATTATTAGAAGGATTTAAGGCATACGTACAGGATTTTGAAGGCAAGGGAAACTTATGGATCATAGGAGAAGGAGATTATCTGGAAGAAATGAAAAAACTTGCCTATACTTACGGACTTTCTGACCGGGTTCTGTTCTGGGGCGTCAGATTTGGTGAAGAAAAATTAAGTCTTATTGCAGCTATGGATTCATTCTTTCATACTTCTCGCAACGAAGGTTTGCCTACAGCCGTATTGGAAGCAGCGGCAATGGGTATTCCCTGTGTTGTAAGCGAATACACTAACATGGGAGAATATATTGAAGAAAACAATGCAGGCATATTTTTAAAAAATAACACACCGCTGGATATTACCGCTTCTATGATAAAAATAGCAGACTGGAAAGCAGAGGGAGTTTTAACAGCAAAAGGGATAAATGCCACTCAAATGATTAAAAAGCATTTTAATTGGAAAAAGATCGCCTGGAACCTGGTGGAGGTATATAAAAAATAAGAGCCAGCCCGAAAGGAAAAAACGTGAATAACATACAGCAAATAGTAAGAATCTTTAATCCTGTGGTGAAAGGCATTCCTTTGATCATAGGCATCATGGCTGTTATGATATTTTTGGCTACCAGAATTGTACGCTATAGCACCCCTATGTACGAATGCACGGGCAGGATAAAGTTGGACGACCCGAACACGGATATATCTAACACCAATCTTTTCAAAAACTTCGACGTATTTAATACTCCAAGCAAAATAATGGCGGAGGTAGAAGTTATAAAATCGCCTGAAATGCTGCGGTTAGCGTTAGAGCACATTTCGTTCGATGTTTCACTGTTCCAGAAAGGCGCCATAAGAACATCTGAACTGTTTTATGATAGTCCGTTTACTATTACTTATACTATTGAAGACGAAAACTATTATGGAATACATTTTAATATAAAAGTTGTAGACTCTTCGCATTTTATTCTAGATTATGAAAAAGATGATACTGTTAGAAGATTTAGTGGGTTATTTGATAAACCAGCGCTATTGCCTGGCATTCTTCTAAACATAAGCCTTAACAGAAGAGTCCTTAAAAACAAACCAGGCATAAGCCTTAGCAGCCGCTACTATTTTACCATTAACTCCAAAGACCAGCAAATTGAAGAGCTGAGTAAATACATAGATGTAAAAGAATTGGATAAGGACATACCCATTGTAAGGATTATATGCAAATACCCAGTTCCGGAAAAAGCAATGCTACTTACCAATACCCTTATGGAAACATACATTAATGAGGGCATAAAACTTAAAACCAGCGCAGCAAAGAAAACCGTAGAGTTTATAGACAGGCAGTTGTTGGAAATAACACATAACCTTTCCATTTCGGAAGGGGAAATGGAAACCTACCGGTTAAAAAATAAAATTACTAATACCAAGCTGGAAGTCGAAACTGACCTAAAAAAAGTAGCGCAGCTACAAATACAACTTATAAATGTAGAGATGAACCTGGCCACCCTGGATACGCTGGATGCCTATATAAACCAGGGCCATGAAGACTTTTTGTTAAAAGCCCCTAACTACGAAGGCTACGGTGGACTGCTTTACACGGAGCTTATGAAAAGGCTTAAAGACCTGCAATCAGAAAAGAAGGAATTGCTTTTAAAATATACCCCTCAAAGCGAAAAAATAACGTTGGTTGATAGTAAAATTGCCGACGTTGTAGACTATATAGAACAGAACATTCACAACGCTAAAAATGCTATGCGCATTCAACGCGACAGGATAGCAAGCGACATTCAAATATCAGAATTGCCCTTTAAAAACATTCCCACCAAAGAAAAAGAGATGGTAATTTTAGAACGCCAGTTTCAGTTAAACCAGCAAATTTATAACTTCTTAAATGAAAAAAGAGCGGAAGCAAGCATTGCCCAGGCCGCTACTTTTTCTTTTCACCGTATTATTCAGCGCGGCATACTTCCTACAAAGCCAGTCTCTCCTAAAAAAACATTTACGCTTTTGGTATTTGGTTTCTTAGGGCTGTTGCTTAGCCTTGCCCTTATTTATGGTTACCATGCCATCAGTTCCCTGGTGATGTATAAAGATCAATTGGAGAAAAACTCCACCTGTCCTATTATTGCAGACATTAGGCACGAACGCCAGAGCGGACAAGCAATGCCAGATTTTTATGCCCTGGCCACCAGGCTTACTTCAGGCAAAAAAAGATCGCAGCTAATTACTATTACATCATGCATTGATAAGGAAGGAAAAACTTTTATAGCGCAAAAACTAGCCAAAGCTTTTGCCGATATGAAGATCCCTGTTTTACTGGTAGGGGCTAACCTGAGAAATAAAACAGTTAGTTCCACATATTCTTTACAAGGAATTAAAGGATTTTCGGAGTTTATTACAACAGACGCCAAAATGGAAGACTGCATTCGTAAAACAAAAATTAATGGCCTGGACGTAATGCCGGAAGGAGAAAGCGCTTTTATACCTGAAGCTATCTTTGCAAGCTCTGCGCTGGAAGAAAAAATAAAAGAATTAAAGAAGTTGTACAAAATAGTGATAATGGATACCCCTTCTTTCGATACTGCTTTAGATGCCTTGTCGCCCATGCGTTTAAGCGATATGATACTTTACATTTTCCGCGCCAACTACACCAAAACACGGATGATGATAGAACCAGACCTGTTGAAAGAGGAGTATGGCTTAGATACTATTCGCCTTGTACTGAACGATGTTGAAAGTTTTGCAAAAATGAAAAAAGACAGGGGCATACGCAAAACAGTTGGAATTTTTGTAAGGAAAGTAACTCTGCTGGTAAAAAAACACACAGCAACTTATAAAAGGAATCATGCCTAAATGATTCGCCAGACAAAAAGTATTGTTGCCACTATGAATACGACAAGGAAACTATATCCCTGGCTGATATTTATTTTTTTTATGCGACTGGTAGGCTTCTCTACCATTAGCGATAGCGCAGCCATTGCCAAGGTTCTTAAAACAAGAATAGGCCTTGTAATGACTACTGTTATAATAGTTATATTATTCCGCCTTATAAAAAAAGGATTCATCCCTTCCTTCCGCTTTCAGCACGTGCTTCCCATTATTTTATACACTTTGTATCTTGGATTAGGCCTGGCGTCGCTATCCTGGACGTCTGATGTTGCTGTTTCTGCCTTGCAAATAATACGCGATATAGAAATGCTGGTCTTCAGTTTCTTCTTCATGTTCATTATTGTAATGCTTAACCACTACTACCCTGAGCAACCAATAAGGCTCAGCGCAATTTTTGGGCCTGCCATCATTCTTAACCTTAGTATTTTTCTTATTGGCAATTTAATAGCCCCAGACATATTTATAAGAAAAACACATGGCGGAGAAGTTAGCCGATTGGGCGGGCAGATGATGAACCCCAATGAGCTGGGTATGCTTTGTGGCTTGTGCATTGCCTGCTGCTATGCAGAATTAAAACATAGCAAAAACAAGACTATCTATGTTATTATTACCATTATAGCTCTTTATGCCCTTTTCATTACAGGCTCCCGCTCTTCCATGATCGGTTTTTTTCTGGTTACTATGTATTATGTTGCGATATCTAAAAGTTACACTTTAAAAGCAGCCGTGGTTGCCGTTGGAGTACTGGTAATGCCCATAGTAGTAAACGTTATATTTCTGAAAGAGGGGGCTAAAACTGCCGGGGCATCTGGCGCAGAGGAAGTGCTGTCTATGACGGGCAGGCTTCCATTTTGGCAGGCGCTGCTTACAGAAGGCCTTCCACGCGAACCTTTACTTGGCTTTGGCTTTATGCGAATTAACTACACTACTTATTTTCAAGGGGCAAATACCTACCCTGCGGCTATGACGCATAATACATTTATACAGGTGCTCATGAACCTGGGTATGATTGGCCTGTTTATTGTAATACTGCAAATGTCGTTTATGGTGCGCACCATTATAAAGTTGGAAGACAAGATACAGAAAGAGCTTATATTTACTATGCTTATGCCCATTCTTATAAACTCTTTTACAGAGTTTGGTATTTGGGGAGAAGTAAACTACACCATACTGTTTTACCAAAGTATTATACTGGTAATGGTGATCCGGTACAACCCCCGATTAAGCACGCTGGAGAAAATAATACAACGCAAAAAATTGGGTATAGTATAAGTGGAGTAAGATAATGATCTTATTTTAATCTATTCCCACCAGAGAGAGGGAGGCTTTGCGGTAAAGATTTATGCTTAGTTGATCGGTCATCTAATATTGATTATTGCAAAGCTATACTTCCATTAGAGTTCTTATACAGAACCTATTTTATAATAAAAAAAGGATTGCAGTAACAAACTGCAATCCCAATAAACCTCAACCAAACAAAACAAAAAAACTATTCTTAATACTATTAGTTAACCCAGAAAAATAAAACCCATTGTGCAAGCCAGGGTTACTATAAACAAAAAAACAAGCCGCCTTATATCTCTGCCGCTTCTGGATTTGTGTACTTTAATTTCAGTTTTAAGTTTTATTAGCTCTGCCACGTGGTTTAGTGTGGCTACTATTCTTGCAAAAGCATTCTCGTCTTTTACTATAAAATCAAATGCGCCTTCTTTAAGAATTTGTACTGCCGTTTTCAAATCACTTTCTCCCGTAAGTATAACAACGGGAATTTCAGAGTCTATTTCTTGCACCTCTTCTATCAGAATACGGGCATCTTTCACCACTCCATCCAGGTTATAATCAGAAACTATTAAGTGGGGAACATCGCCCTTTCTTAAAGCTTCCAATAAAGATTCTCCGCTTATAAAGGTTTTTAATTTAAACTCAGTCTTTTGTTCTAAATGAAGGGCAAGCAATGCGCCATACATTTCATTATCTTCTACAAGAAACACGGTTATATCTGAATTTTTCATAGTTACTTCTTTTGGTTTATATATTTTAGCAATAGCATATTATCGCTGCTCATTTTTTTGTAATCAGAATAAAGAGATCTTACTCTTGTTCTTATTCTGAATAATCTTTTTATAGATAATATTTCAATAAGCGCTATGGCAGAAAGAAATAGCATTACTATAGCAAATTCAGTTCTTACGTTTCTTATCAGGTATGCTTCTGAAACTAATAATATATTAGCAAAATACAGTACCAAAGAAGCCTTCTTATGGTCAAATCCTGTTTTGAGAAGTAAATGATGTATGTGCGAGCGATCTGCCGAAAAAGGAGATTTCTTCTTAAGCATACGAAACAAAAATACCCGCAAGGTATCAATAACAGGAATAAGCAATATAGAAAATACCAGCAAAAGGAACGTAGTAGGATGAGCGGTTGTTACAGACAGATCTGCCACTTTTATACCCATTACTACCATAAGAAAGCCCAAAACAAGCGAGCCCGTATCGCCCATAAATATTCGGGCAGGATTAAAATTATACTTCAGGAATGCCAGCAATGCCGCTGCAAAGCAGAAGGCAAGAACAGCATAAGCGGTATTTCCAAAATAAATAAACAAGAATCCGAATATAATGGAATTGATGTAACCCAAGCCGCCTGCAAGCCCGTCAATACCATCTATCAGGTTAAATGAATTAGTTACGCCAGCTATAAGAAAAACAGTAAATCCATATTCCACAAAAGAAGGAAAGTGCGAGATACCGAAAAGCCCATCTGGTATATGCAGCACAATGCCTGCGCGAACGGCAAATATTCCTGCCAAAAGTTGAATTAAAAATCGTTTGGAAGCGGAAAGCCCTTTAAGGTCGTCCAATATTCCTGTGGCAAGCAGCATTACTATTGCCATGGAAATGCTTATAGCTTCCTCTAGCGGCAAAAGTCTTGTCCATACAAATGCAGAGGCAATCATCCCTGCAACAATGCCAATACCACCCATAGTTGGTATTGGTTCTTTATGTTGCTTGCGGTGGTCTGGCTTATCTAATAAGTCATTCTTTTTAGACAAACTTATTACCATGGGAATTATCAAAAATGTTGCGATAAACGAAAGCGTTGGAGCTATTACTATATCCAGATAAGTTGTAACTATTTTTTCCATGGAGATATTATTTATTCAAAAAAAAGTTTAGAATGTTTTAAATGAACGGCGTCTGCATCACGCAGGTTGGCCATGTCCAGTTCCGAAAATTTCGATTTAATGGATTTCTTCTCGTAGCTATAATCAAAGCCATATACCAGGCAGGCGTACTTGGAAGCTATTTCTTTCCAGGTGTATCTGCGGTCTGCTATTTCTTTCATCGCGTTTGCATTTTTATTAAATGCAAATTCTGTTGCCGACCTCATTACAAGCGCCAGTTGCTCTGCATCGGTAAAGTAAAAGGCTTTGTTTTCTGTAGTGGCTATGTTGTAAGACACGTTGTAAGCTATGATAGGATTTGCCAGGTACATGGCTTCTACCAAACTGGGGTTTGTGCCACCCGCGCTATGCCCGTGAATATATACCATACAGTTAGACCTAAGCAAATCAAGACTTCTTTGATGATAGATAGGATCCAGAAGTACAATGTTTGAACTTTCCTTATAGGTATTTTTAAGCTGTTTTCCATATTCGCTGGCGTTCCAGTTGCCTACCATTACCAACCGATGTTCTGGCATAGCAAAGAAAGCCTCCAACACCACATGCACATTGTTTTCTGGTTCTATTCTGCATACCTTAAAAGCATAAGGTTTTTCTAAAAAAGGATATTTTTGTATGTCTTCTTTTTGTTTACTTACCGCCTGCGTATGGTCTGCGCCGTATTCAATTAGGTAACTAAGCGTTTTGTAGTTAAGGGCAGTATATTTTTTTATAGCGGCATTATCAGTAATATCAGCGTCAGAAAATTTTACAGCCAGGTATTCGGAAAGCTTTAGGTACTTTCTAATAAGTTTCCCCCATTTCTCGCGTTTCCATTCCAGACCGTCTATATTCACTACTATTTTCTTTTTTGTAAAGTTTAATAAAAGGAATCATAATACCGCCGGAAACGCCAAGCACTATCAGTGCATCTGCATAAAAAAGAGCATGTATAATGGATAGAATATCGTACAGAATACTTTGCGCGCCGTTGGCATTAAGGGGAACATAATGTAAACGGGCCTTATTCCAATAGCTAACACGTTCTTCTTTCTTATAGTATTTGGTACTGCAATAAACGTGTAAGCTAAACTCTTCATTTAACTGGTTTACCAACTGATGGGCAAGGGTCTCAAAGCCCCCGTATCTGGATGGCACTCCCGCTGTTCCAATAATTGCTACTTTTTTCATAGTGAATCTCTTTAGCTTATCTGGTTCAAAATTGTGCCATTGATAAAAAGCTGCAAAATTCAATAATTTGAGGGATATCGTTTTTTTTATTTCCTGTTACTGGAAGTAGAATTCCAGAAAACGGAAAACTATACGGACTCTACAGCCGATAGTACTCCTTTTCTGAATTTTTCAATATTGAAATCCATAGACTTTTTTCTGGCGTTAAATGATAAGTAATTATAAAAACTTCTGTTAGAAAAGCTTTTTTCTATTTGTTGTTTTATCACATCCAAATTCCTGACATCCGATTTAAAGCCGTTAAAGCCTTCTGTTACTAGTTCGGCAATGCCGCCTACGGGAGGCACAATTACAGGCAAGCCATAGCTCATGGCTTCCAGAACAGTCATCCCAAAAGTTTCCACCCATTTATCGGGGTGCGAAAGATTAAGCACAAGGTCTGTGTTTTGGTAAAAAGAATGCACGTCTTTTTGTGCGGAAAAAGTAAGTAAATTAGCAGGAACATCAAATCGCTTCATGTATTCGTCTATGGCCTCCCTATTGCTGTTCAGCACCAACGTGAACTTATAGTTTGGAAGCATTTGAGCCAGCCTTACAAACTCATTTACCCCTTTATATTCTTTTAGGGAACACAGCATAAGCACATTCTCGAAATTTACATTCTTATTCATGTGCTGCATAGCCTTAGAGACAAATTCATCTGACAAAGCATTTGGCACAATGTAGCCCTTCTTTATAATCTCTTCTTTATTTTTAAGATAGTTGGACACGTAAATAATTTTTGACGCCGTATACTTAACTACCATTAAAAGAAATTTTTTAAATATAGCGGGTTTTACAGAAGTCTCGTGTACATGGTAAACAACCTTTTTATGCATTAGTTTGCCCGCTAAAGCAGCCCCAAAAGGCAAAATAGTATTCACATAAATAACAACGTCTTTATTGCGATACTTCAAAAGCCTGAAAAATAGTAGGGCCTGGCTTAGCATAAGGTAAACCAGCGTTAGCCACTTCGATTTAAACCAGCGGTGAGTAAAGTAATTATACTCCACGCCGGTTATCCCGCTCAGGAAACCAACCGAGTTTTTATTTGTAAATAGATCTACTGAATATCCTGCTTCAATAAAACCTTTTACTGATTCGGAAAGCACCAGT
>FTKU01000037.1_pt1 | contig 9875 bp, 8 predicted proteins | sample 1641061 | NCBI WGS metagenome assembly FTKU01 (sample SAMEA3914812, study PRJEB12502) | metagenome | biome: forest; material: soil | place: Canada | collected 2011-07-07 | depth 0.1 m | reverse complement strand
GGAATATCCGCCAATCCAGTCGGCAGGCCTAAAAAACTTCTTGCAAATCAGAAAAAGCAAAAGATTAAGGAAACTTTTGAATTACTAGTAGAAGAAAACCTGGCTCAGTTGCGTCATGATATTGCCGATATGCCGCCAAAAGATCGCGTTGCTTTCTTTATGCGCTGCACAGAATACATAATGCCAAAGCTCTCACGCTGTAAGCCTCCTCAGGAACCCGATAAATTTAAACCTATGTTACGTAAATGGGTCATAACTCCTGTAAAATCGTCGCATGAAAATGAAATACCTGATGAATAGGCAGGAAGGCGCCTGCTCCATTTGGGTTAAAAGAAAAGACACAAGGAGATACTTGCGCCTGGATGGTCAGGGTGGATTTAATGGTCTAAAAATTAATACCAGTATAATTAAAAGGACTTATGTGCATAAGCTCTTTTTTTATCTCATCGCTTACCTTAAGGTCTTTTATAAATTCTTTTATGGAAGACTCAGTTATTTTCTCGTTTTTACGGGTAAGGGCTTTCAAAGCCTCATAAGGTTTAGGATAACCTTCGCGGCGCAATATGGTTTGTATGGCTTCGGCTACTACAGCCCAGTTGTCTTTTAAATCTTGTTTCAGTGCAGCTTCATTCAGCTCTAGCTTATCTAATCCTTTCTTTAACGATTTTAAAGCAATCAGCGTGTGGGCAAATGGTACTCCGGCAGTACGTAATACGGTAGAGTCAGTCAGGTCTCTTTGCAGACGCGAAACAGGCAGCTTAGAAGAAAGATGCTCAAACATGGCATTGGCTAAGCCCAAATTACCTTCTGAGTTTTCAAAGTCAATCGGGTTTACTTTATGCGGCATAGCAGAGGAACCAACTTCACCTTCTTTAATCCTTTGCTTAAAATATTCCATTGAAATGTACTGCCACATATCACGGTTAAAATCAATTAAAATAGTATTGATACGTTTCAGACAATCAAACAGCGCAGCAAGGTTATCGTAGTGCTCAATTTGAGTAGTGTATTTGCTGCGTTGCAGCTTCAGTGTTTTATTTACAAACTTATCAGCAAACTTTACCCAGTCTGTTTTAGGGTAAGCAACAAAGTGCGCGTTGAAATTGCCAGTGGCCCCGCCAAACTTGGCAGAATGGGGTATGCCGTATAATTGCTTAAGCTGGTTTTCTATCCGTTCGCAAAATACCATTAGTTCCTTACCGAGTTTAGTAGGCGATGCAGGCTGTCCGTGCGTATGTGCCAGCATAGCTTTTCCTTTCCATTTGCGGGCATAGTTCTTCAATTTTTTATGCACATCCAGTAGTTGTGGAAGTAGCTCTACCTCCATCGCTTCTTTAATCGATAGCGGAACTGCGGTATTATTAATATCCTGGCTGGTAAGCCCAAAATGTATAAACTCAGAATACTTCTTTAGTCCCATCCCTTCAAATCTTTCTTTCAGAAAGTACTCTACTGCTTTCACATCGTGGTTGGTGGTTTCCTCCAGCTTCTTTATTTCTAAAGCATCGGCTTCAGTAAAGCTATGGTAAATATTTCTAAGGGAGTTAAATTTAGTGGGACTTACTGTCTTAAGTTGTGGTAAAGGTAATTCGCACAGGGCAATAAAATATTCTACTTCCACCAGCACCCTGTATTTTATAAGGGCATATTCAGAAAAGTACTCAGCGAGTTTTTTTACCTGGTTTCTATATCTGCCGTCTACAGGAGATATTGCGGTTAGCTTGTTTAATTCCATAATGTAAGGGCAAATATAACAGTATCAATTTTATGGATTAGCTCCTGATTTGATTATTTTCGTTCTGAGCAGACTTTTATTATCGTTGCCAATTACCTGAACAATATACATACCAGGTTCAAGGCTGGAAATATTTAATTCGGAAATCGGGGATACCAGGGTATTTGTGTAGTGAATTCTACCAGTAACATCTATTATTCTAAGTTCCAGGGGAAAATAAGCTTCAATAGCTTTTACAGTTAATATATTAGCCGTTGGTACGGGAAATAGTTTTATGGTTAAAGGTGGTGGTGGCGGACAAATGTATTTTCCCTGGTTTTCCAGCGCCCAGTCGTACATAACGGCATACTGATCGGCAGTAAATGCTGTCCGGCATTCCTTGCCAAGCACTTTGTAGTAAGACATGATATTGTTTACCAGCGGATGCAAGGGTTCACTTACTCCGCCATACAGTTCGGTAAAAGGCCCTGCGTACTGGCAATTAGAATATACATTTCCATTAGGGTCTGCAGGGGTATCGCAGAGCAAGTCTCCTGCAGTTGTACAGTTGGATTCCTTAGGGTCTTCCACACCAAAATAAGTTTCAAAGGTATGATAAAGGCCAAAATAATGCCCCATCTCGTGGGTAAGTGTATTATAGGATAGGCATTGTTGTGATACAAATAGCCGGTTTGTAGAAAGAGAGGCATTAATTTGTGAAACTATACCGCATAAATGCGATCTTCCATACCAAAGATCCCCAACTATGTATACATTTATAACATTGGCGCTGTCGTAGAAGGAGGCAATTTGATTTTGCTGAGAAGAATCATCAAATATAAAGAACTCACTATTATTTATATAAGACGAGCCACTGCAGGTATCAAACACTACATTAATCTTAGCGAATTTTTTAGAAAGGGTATCGAATGATTCTTTAACAAGATTATAATCAGGAGCGCCAGTCCCGTCAGATTCTGTCACAATATGAAATTTTAAAGTAAAGCGAAGAGGAGTTGCGCTGATTTTACTAACCCTTTGATTTGATCTTAAATAGCTTCGCTGACTTTCTCTTAATGCATCCGCATGGGTGGCATTAGATCCACAGTCCTGCGCATATAATAAGCTGATGGATAGAATAGTTATCCCGATTAAGGATAGTACAAATTTCATAACTTTAAAGATACAGGTATATCTGTAATTTTTCTAAGAAACTATAACATATATACGAGAATTGAGGTTAAAAAATTTGATTTTCTTATCAAAATAATTCATTTTCTTTGCATTGGTAAAATCACAGAAATGAGCGTTAATTATATTTTAAAAGTAAAAGAACTGATACAGGAAACAGAAGAAGCCATTACCCTTGTTTTTGAGCGTCCTGAGAAAGGTAAGCTGAACTACAAACCAGGGCAATTCCTTACATTTTTATTAACTATTGACAATGAAAAAATTCGTCGATCATATTCCTTATGTACAAGCCCTTCTGTAGACGATTATCCAGCGGTTACAGTAAAGAAAGTTATAAATGGTAAAGTATCCAACTATCTTTGTTCTACCATTAAAACAGGCGATACTCTTGAAGTATTGCAGCCTGCCGGAACATTTACTATAGATACTATGCGTCTTAGTAGTAGAACGGTAGTGCTTATTGGCGCTGGCAGTGGCATAACACCATTAATAGGTATTGCTAAGGCAGTATTGGCAGGTGAACCATTTAGCAAAGTTTATCTTGTATATGGCAATCGGAACGAGCAAAGCATCATTTTTGAAAAAAAGCTTCAGGAATTATCTGCAAAATATAAAGACAAGCTTAAAACCATTCATGTACTAAGTCAACCATCACCAAATTGGAAAGGACATTCAGGAAGGTTAAACAGGCCAGCTATTATAAAACTATTAGAATCATTTCCATCTTTTAGGTTTGACAAGGCAGATTATTTTATTTGCGGCCCCGAAGGAATGATGCATGAAGCAGTAGATGCATTGAACATATTACAAGTTCCAAAAGATAAAATACATAAAGAAAGCTTTGTATCCACAGCTGCAAAAGAAACCGGCCATATAGTAAATAGTAACTCTGTAGCAAATACAGAGGTTATGGTTATTTACCAGGGAACAGAGTATAAATTTAAAGTACCAGCTTCGCAATCCATATTGCAGGCGGCACTCGATCAGGATATAGACCTTCCTTATTCTTGCCAGAGTGGCCTATGCACAGCCTGTATGGGTAAATGCGTAAGCGGTAAGGTAAGATTGGATGAAACCGATGCCTTATCTGACAAAGAATTGGAGCGCGGTTATGTGCTTACCTGCGTAGGCCATCCCGTTACCAACGATGTAGTAATAGAAATAGACTAAAGAAAAAATGAACACAGCCATAGATACAAAACCAACTAAAAGATATTACCTAAGTGAAGACTTTAAGGTAGAAACATGGGATACTATTAAACCATTATTTGAAGAGTTAAAAAGTCGCCCGATTAATTCAGTGCAGGAATTAAAGCAATGGCTGAAGGATAGGAGCGAACTGGAATCAGTATTAGGGGAAGACATGGGCTGGCGGTACATTCGCATGACGGGTGATACAGCCAATAAGGAATATGTAGATCGGTTTAATTATTTCATTGCAGAAATACAGCCGCATATTGCCCCTTATAGTAATGACCTTAATGAGAAAGCGCTGAAATCTCCATATTCAAAAGAACTTACTGAATCCGGCTATAAAATACTGATAAGAGGGTTGGAGAAAGAGCACCGCATATTCCGTGAAGTGAACATTCCGCTTGTCACCGAAATGAACCAGGAAGAGCACAAATTTGGCAGTATTTCAGGAGCAATGACGGTAACACTGGATGGGAAAGAGATGACTTTGCAGCAGGCCAGTGATAAATTACAATCTACTGATAGGGTAGTACGGGAAGAAGCTTACTATAAGATCGCTGAACGCCGCTACCAGGATCACCAGGCCTTGGATGATTTGTTTGACCACCTGCTTAAGCTTAGAGATCAAGTAGCTTTAAATGCAGATTATAAGAATTATAGAGATTATATGTTTGATGCCCTTGGCAGGTTTGACTATACTCCGCAGGACTGCTTTGCTTTTCACGATGCCGTACAAAAAGAAGTAGTACCGGTATTAAAAGAACTTGCTTTGGAACGTAAAAAAGCGCTGGGCTTGGAACAGCTTCGCCCTTGGGATTCCAATGTAAACTATTTTGGAGATAAGCCACTGAAGCCATTCGAAAATGGTGAAGAGCTAATCAATAAAAGCATCACCTGCTTCAACTTGATCAATTCATACCTTGGTAGTTGCCTTACTACCATGAAATCTATGCAGCACCTTGACCTGGAATCCAGAAAAGGTAAAGCGCCAGGCGGGTATAATTATCCATTGGATGAAACAGGAGTACCTTTTATTTTTATGAATGCTACCTCATCCTTGCGCGACCTGGTTACTATGGTGCATGAGGGCGGCCATGCCGTACACTCATTCTTAGTCAGAGACCTTGAGCTGAGTGCATTTAAACATCCTACTTCGGAAGTGGCTGAGCTGGCTTCCATGTCTATGGAACTCATTACCATGGAGCATTGGGACTTATTTTTTACTGATAAAAAAGACCTTGCCCGTGCAAAACGTGAGCATCTGGAAAGCCTTATCCAGACATTACCCTGGGTAGCAACAGTAGATAAGTTCCAACATTGGATTTACGAAAACCCTAAACATACGCAAGAGGATAGGAGACAAGCTTGGATTACTATTTCTTCACAGTTCAGCAGTGGGGTTACTGACTGGACGGGCATAGAAAAATATCGCGATTATGGCTGGCAGAAACAGTTGCATATTTACGAAGTTCCATTCTACTATATAGAGTATGCCATTGCACAGCTTGGAGCAATTGCTGTTTGGAAAAACTATAAGCAAAATCCTGCAAAAGGCTTAGAGCAATACATGGCAGCATTGAAGCTTGGCTACACACGCCCTATAAAAGAGATTTATGAAACTGCCGGAATAAAATTTGATTTTTCCCAATCCTACATAAAAGAACTAATTAGCTTTGTAAAAGAGGAGCTACATAAGCTGGAAATGTAGTAGCAATTACTTTTTATAGGTAATCAGCAGAGTGGGTTGCAAACCAGCCGGACCGTCTGGAGAGTAAAAAGCAAGGCCGCGCCATTTGCTTTCATTTGCCAGCCTTAATTCAACCCCATAGTTAGAGGATGGGTTACTAAACTCATACTGTACTATACTGGTTAGGTCAATAGTATAAGTCTTAAAAGGTGAATTTCCGCTTCCTGGCGCTTGTATGGCATTTGTTGTGTCAGCAACCGGAGCGTTTTTCCATGTAATGGTATTTGCTGCCCATGCAGTGTTTAACTTTGCTATGAGCCAGTTATTAGGGCCGGAAAGTACGCAATATCCTTTTTGCCCAACTTCAACCTGAGCAGTATCTGCATAGAGGGTAAGTGTAGCGCTAATAATAGTAGCTCCTGTAGGAATGCTAGAATAGTCAAACTTCAGGTAAGAATGTGCAGTGTCTGGAACATTACCATTAGTAATAGACCACACCGCTAACCTTCCGCTGGTAGCATAATTAGTGGTAAGTGTTATAGAATGCACTTCGCTATGGATGATTTGAGTTCCTTGCAGCGTAATGGTATCGATAACAACAATAGTTTTTGTGTGAGTAGTATCAACAGTATGTGATGAGTCTTTTACCAATGAAGCATTAGCTTGGGGTGGACATTCTACTTTTGTACAGCTCCAGTTTATAATACTAAAAAGAATGAATATTAAGGCAAAAAATACTCTCACTATAATAAGTTACTTAGAAACTACTATTAATTTACTACTATTTTCTGACTAAAAATTTTTGTGCCAGATTCTATAACTACAAAATAAATTCCAGGCACAGCATTAGGCAAAGTTATTAAAGTTCTTTCACTTGTTAGCTGTAGCTCTTCTACAACAGATCCTAATGAATTGTAAATAGTAAGGTTTGCGTTAGGTAGAGGAGTAGATATGGTAAAGCTGCCCTGGTTAGGGTTTGGATAAACAATAACTTTTTCACTTGACGCAGAAATAATAGAAGTAGTAACATCATAAACATCTATAGGTAATGTATAAGAGCTTAACGCGCTTCCATTTTCATAAGCAGTACAGGTTATTGTGTGTAGTCCAGGGGTAGACCATATTTCTGTTATAGAACCTTCTGTTCCAACAGTATCTCCATCTATTATCCATTTATAAGTTACTCCTGAAACACTGTCTACATAAAATTTATAAGATTGGTTAGTTAAATAATAAGTAGTACTTCCATATATCGTATCAACAGTAGCGTTTGGACAAGATGTAAATGGCATGAAATCAACAAGTCCATCACTAATGTTAACATATCCATCATAAATAGTATGACGTATAGTAGCAGAATCAGTAGAGCACCAGCAGTTGTTAGGAATAGAAAAATTATTTGTTGTGTACATAACAATATTATATGTATTATTACATATAATATTGTTAGTAAATGTATTATTAGTATTTTTTATTGAGATGGCTGAATCATTTCCCGTAATAATATTTCCAGTAAAAATACAGCCAGAAGTATAAGGAGAAATGCGAATACCTTCAGAATTGTTTTTAAAACTGTTATTTATAAAAGTAGAGGCCAGTATTACATTGGCAGCAAGCGTATTATTAGTAAAATTATTGTTTGCTACGTACTGACAGGAATTAAGAGATGTGGTATTGTTTATAAAAATACAGTTAGTAAGAGTATCAACAGCATTAATACCATTATAATTTGAATTAAAATAAGAGTTCTTTATACTATGGGCTGATGCCCCTGTTCCATTATTAATAAAAAAGCAACTATCAATTGAATCAAAATAAGTAATACCATAACCATTATTTCTAAAAGTGCAATTAGAAATATTACCTAAACCACTCAAATTATTATATACTGCTGTTTGTGCATTAGAGAAATTACAATATTTCATTGTAATTTCTCCATTACTTTCTATAACTATACCTGTCCAAAGCGAACTGCTGCCGGCTATGGAGTTTTCAAGTGTAATACTATCGCTTGCTGTTCCTAGGGCAATAAGAGTTCCTCTTACATCTAATTCAATGGCGGAGCCAAATAGAACTGTAACCCCAGGCTGAATAGTAAGAGTTACTCCAGGAAATACGGTTATATTGCCATTTACCAAATACGGGCTATTTGCTTTCGTCCATATAGTGTTGGAATAAATACCTCCGCTAACCGTAGTTTGTGCTTTAAGGGTTAACGAAAAAAAGATAAGGGCTAAAAACAGGTAAAAATTTTTCATAAAATCAGTTTAACACAAGAATACCTAGCCCTAAGACCAGGCTTTGTTGCAAATGTTCCCCAAAAGCTAAAATATTTTTTAGAAGCGGAATCCTAAACCCAATTTTACCCCGGCAGTGTTTCTTTGTAGTATAAAAGGCTGGCTAACAGGTGTTACAGAGTGTAAATCAGCCATATAAAAAAGATCTGCTATGGCATCAAGCCTGCCGTATATGTTGTATAAGAATTTAAAGCTTACAATACCGCCAGAAGTATATTTTAAAAACTTACGCTCGCTGTTTATATCAGTTACTTTATTATCAGCAAGGCTTAATGTAAGTCCTTTGTATGAGTTTAAATGGTTAAGCACATAGCCAGCAGAAACAATAACGCTGACTTTTCTTTTTAAAAGCAGGTATCCAGGGGCTATACTAATGCTGGAATAGTTGTATGCATTAGTAGTATTATATGAAGTAGAACTGCTAGAATCGTAATATTTGAAGCTCTCTTTATAATTGGTTTGAAATACAGAAACTTCAACATAAAGCCTTTTGTGCAAATAATTTAGCGAAAGGCCCTCCATGTTTCCAACTTTTGTAGTAGTAGCTTTTTTAAAATCATTAAAATACGTCTGGTAGCAAGAGCAACTGGAGTAGTAGTTAAAATTACTAAATAAAGCACCGTATCCGCTTATCCACAAGGTTGGTTTTACCCTTCCCGTATCTTCTACAAAAATTGTTTTTTTAATCCGTAAAGGGGCTTTATAAATAATTACAGTATCTATTTTTACGCTATCTGTGGGCGTAACCTGAGAAAATGAACAGGTAAAGCAAAATAGAAACAGCGTTGCTACTATATACCTCATTAGGTTGAAAAACGATTATTTCTTAAACTTTTTATTCTTTTTTGTCTTCAGAGTATCGTATTCAAATATAGTATCTTGTTTTGTTATGTATATAGTTTTTTTAGAAGTTTTTGGCTCTTTTCGCGTTTTTAACGAATCTTTTTCATGATGCATTGGCGCAACTATGGCAATGGAGTCTTTTGTACCTTTATTAGCAGGCATAGGAATCACAAGAGGATTTTCTGATGAATTAGTCGGCTGATTTTTGTCTGGTGAAGTTGAAGCAGATTCAGCGCCGGCATAGTCTTTATTTCGTGGGCTGTTTTTATATTTATTAGTTTTTATAGATTCGTTGGCTGGATCAGCTTTTAAAGACGGTATGTTTTTCTTATTCTTCTCAGAATCACCGTTACTAATTTTAAAGCCCTTCTTATTTTGAAATAGTGTGGAAGTAGAATCTTTGTCTTTGATAACAATAGTTGTATGATCTTTTACATAAGGGACAGTAACCATAAAATAATGGGAAGCAGTAATTATGGAAGCAACAAAGCAAGTAGCAATTAATAAACTATAGTAAATATTAAAATGCGTTAAAGAAAGCCGGTAAAATTTTACTTTATCCAGATGCTTTTCAATACCATTCCAGTCATAGCCAGCGCCAGGAACCTCAAAGTCGCTAAAGGCGTCTTTGTATAAATCCTCCACTTTTTTATGGTCGTCTTTCATCTCTGGTTGCCTTTATAGCTGGTAAGGTAATTTTTTAATTGTGTCCTAGCTCTTATAAGCCTTGTTCTGGATGTATTTTCATTTATTTCAAGCAAATCCGCTATTTCTTTATGAGAATACTCTTCTATAAAAAATAAATTAAATACAAGTCTGAAATCTTCTGAAAGACCATTCAGAGCCTGTAGCAACAGCTCTTTGGGGTAAGTACCGCTAAGCAAATCTCCGTCTTCAGCACTGTCTGTTTCAGCAACATCCGTTTCGTTTGAAATCTGCATAGTATGCT
>FTKU01000046.1_pt1 | contig 12880 bp, 11 predicted proteins | sample 1641061 | NCBI WGS metagenome assembly FTKU01 (sample SAMEA3914812, study PRJEB12502) | metagenome | biome: forest; material: soil | place: Canada | collected 2011-07-07 | depth 0.1 m | reverse complement strand
GCCTTTAAATTCCAGACCTCGTTTAATGTAGTAGTAACAGTAGTAATATTAGGTATGTATTTAAAATTAGTAAATACATAGTGGTTAAATTGCTTAATCACATCAAAAGGATCTTTTGATCTTACATTGAAACTGTTTACTAAATCGTTTATTCCAGCATGAACACTATGATTTTGAGGATTAAGAAATACTGAAAGAGAACCATCTTGTGCCAGCATATCCAGCTCTGCCCAGCTATGGCTAAATCTTTTTACTTCTTCCTCTGTATTACGTGGCAGTGTTGAAATGACAAGGTCTGAGCTTATTCTTAGTTCGCGGTGGTAGATCAATATCGTAAATATGCCGAACGTATTGCCAAAAGCATCGTGATTGGTAGTTACTATCGGATTAGCGGTGATATAAAGATTGTGGCTTATTACCCGCTGATAGTTGTGTTCTGTTGGATATAATTTTATAATATTACGATTGTCAATTACATCACCATTGTAAAGGTAGGTAGTTGTATGCCTTATGTTAAATGTTGCCATGCCCTCAATCCCTCTTTTTTGAATTAACTGTAAAATACGATATATTATTGATGTTTGGTGTTTTTAGTAAGAGCTATTGTAAAATTTACAAAGGAGTTGAATCTGAATTACTATTTTCGCCATCTATATCGCTTGGTTTTCTTATTCCTATTAGTAGTATAATGTAAACAATAAAACCAAGCGTAACTGCTATTCCGATAATTACAAACAACCAGCTGGGTAGAGTTTCCCTAAGGAAAAATAACCCGCCGTAAAAGAGGATAGAGCCAAGAATAAGAAAAAAGACCTTTATGAAATCCTTCATTTGATATTAACAGACAGAATAAACAATTGTTCTTAAACTAAACTACTTAACCTTATTTATTTGAAGTGTTTAAGGCTTGCATTACCAATTCATGGATAATAATTTTTATCAAAATATTTTTTAGTATTTATCTTTCTGTGTAGGTTTATTAGCTAAATACAATATAAATTAATCATGAAAAAAACTTTTATTATACTGACTGTATCCATTATAGCTTTGACCTCTTGCGGAAATAAAAAGAAGATGGAAGGACAATACAATGCAACTTTTAAGATGAATCAGAATCAGTCTAAAGACAGCGCCGCGGTTAATATGACTAATTCACTATTATCAACTGCCCAGATCAATATGAATTTCAAAACAGATGGCAGTGTTGACTATGGGGTTAAAATGGGAGATTTAGCTAATCAGCAATCCTATACATACGAAATTATTGGGGATTCATTAATAATGAAAAAAGACACTGTAGAAGAGCATTATTTAATTGAACACAAAGATAACGGTTTGATAAATCTTTCTTCAAAAGACGTTACATTGATCCTAACAAAGGCTGAATAACAATTTTTATTAAGTTGTGAAAGCAGGACTATATACTAAATAGGCCTGCTTTATTTTTTATAGAGTGTCTTCAATACTGATTCCTGATTGATAACAGGCATACTACAGTAAGAAGAGGTACAGAAAAACAACACATTAGAGTCAAACGATGAAAACATATCTTTTTTATCTGCCGGAACCTGTTGTTGTGAGAAGTAGATATTATTAAGAAAATAGTAATCGGGGTAGGCAATAGTTTCTCGCAGCATGGTTGTTGCCTCTTCTGTTTTCTTGTACATCAAAAATGTAGCTGTCAATGGTTCTTTCTGTAGCTCCTCATAAGCGGTAAGTATTCCCGGTTCAGTAGACAACTGCTCAACCAGAGTAGGGGTGGTTAAGAAAGCAAATATCTTCTCAGCTTTGGTTTTATAAACCTTATCTTCGCTTACATAAGAATATAAGTTAAAGAAACGACAGAGGTTAATGTTCTCGGCTATCACTGGCTGGGCAGGCAAACCTGTATTGCCATAGTAGCTTAGGTAAGCGCCATTACTACCAGCAAAGTTATGGTCTATAAATTCAGCCAATTCGTTTAGCTTTTTCAGGTAACTTTTGTCAGCGGTAGCACGGTAAAGACTGTTTAAAGCCATTACCATATAAAGATTATCGGATAGCGATACAATACTATTATCATCCTTTTCATTGTGCTTAAACCCACCATTAGCTAGCTGATTATGTTGTTGCAGATAACTAATAGTAGCAATAGCAGTCTGCAAATACTCTTGCCTGCCGCTTGCCGCCCATAGTGTTACCAGGGCATCTGAAAGTTGTGCATTAACATTCGTAAATACATTCTTATCTATTGCCGGAACGCCTTCTTTTAGTCGCTCTTTATCGCTGAGTTTAAAATATTCTCCCGAGTGTTTGCCCTGCACCACATCAGCATCCTGGGCATTGTAAAAACCGCCCTGCTTGGCTTTTAGAAACCGATTACAGTAAGCGGCTATCTTCTCCGCCTTTTTTAGCGCCCATTCTTCTTTGTAAGTCTTATAGTACCAGCAGTACATTTTTATATAGCGTGCCTGTACAGATAGTAACTTCTCGTAATGTGCATGCTGCCAGTCGCTGTTAGTGGAATATTGATAAACGCCTCCCCATTCTTCATCAAAAATGCCTAAGGAATTGGTGATGGATAGCTTTACCCAGTGTTTCAGGCTGCTGTCCTGTTTGGCATGGTGAAGGGCATATTCATAAGTATCGTACTCCACATACTTCTGGTAAAAGTCAAAGCCCCCAAGGTTCTTGTCCAGCGATTCTTCAAACTTCTTCACTAGTGAAGGATATCCCTGTTTTGTAAAATTGCTGGTATCTGGCTGTATGGTAGTGTAATTAAGTACTTCTTCCTCTGGTGTAGGATCTGCAACTATTCCCTTTAACAATCTGAGAAAGCCTTGAGGTGACATATAGCCAGAGCGTTTTACCAGTTCATTACCATTAGCATCAAAAATAATAGTAGCAGGCCAGCCATATTCCCGATATTTATTGGCAAGGTCGGGGCGTTTATCCTGGTCGGCTTCGGTAGCTATATAATGCTCACTCAAGTAGTTTATCACTTCTGAGTTGCTGTACGTAGAGTCGTCCATTACATGACACCAGTGGCACCAGTTGGCTTTCAGATCAAGCAATACCAATTTTTTCTCTGCTTTTGCTTGGGTAAATACTTCCTTGTTAAAAGAAGTCCAGGCTATTTTATATTGTGCAAAAGCAGGGGAGAATGAGACTATGTATACAATAAAAATAACGATCCTGTTCATAGCCTACATACGACAAAAGTTATTAGCCAGATTTATAAGTAAGCGTTGTAACTTCTATTTAGCTTCAGAATGTATTCAGGTTTTATATATAACTAAGTAAATTGAACCTTAACTAAAACTAACACACTATGAAAAAAAGAACTGCATATTTCTTTTCATTACTTTCAATTACTATCCTATTATCCTTATTCAATTGTAAAGGAAAACAAGGCGATCCGGGGCCTGCGGGCGCTAAAGGTGACACTGGTACTACCGGCGCGACAGGAGCTACAGGCCCGGCTTTATCAGGTACTATAAGTGGAGTGCTTACGCTTACTACCTCAAATGGAACACCACCTGCAAATATGAGCGGTGTAATTGTAACTAACAACAAAGGAGCTTCTGATACAACAAACAATAATGGAGAATGGAGTCTGCCTGAAACCACCGGAGTATATACCCTTATCTTCACAATGGCAGGCTATGGCACAACCACTGTCTATGGCTCTGGTTTTTCTGGTGGTGGAAATTCATACCTTAATACGGTTGCGCTTAGCCAGAAGCCTACTTTTACAGTAACATCGTTGGTGTTAAGTACAGCAAGTGGTACAACAAGTGATACATCTACTTTAACTAAAGATTCACACATTAATGCTGCTATTACTTTGGGCGGAACTATACCTGACCAGGATTTGGAGGTTTTTGTTTACTATAGCACCTACAGCGGTGTAGATACAGGCAACTATATGGGGATGACTGTTGTTACAATTCCTGCCTGGGCGGGACAAAAAACAAGTACTAGCGCTTATAGTGCATCTATTACAGGTGCTGATTTACTTGCTGCACAAATTGTAACAGGACAAACTGTTTATATGGTGGCATATCCATCTTCTGCCCCTACGGCTTTAAGTTCTAAATATGTAAATGAGAGCACAGGCAAAACAGTTTATACTTCTTTAGGCGCTGCTTCTACTGTTGAGAACATAGTAGTTCCTGACTAGGACTAATGAGACCTTATGATAAAAGAGCCTCTTTACGGAGGCTTTTTTTATTTTAACTCTTTACCGTATGGGGTAATATTTTGGCATTTACATAAAAAGTGCCGAAGGGTATAAAACAGCCAATAATAGCAATAATAGTTTTATTCCAGGGCCAGTTGAGTTCCGATTTTACCTGAAAGAGGAAGATGATGTAAAGGATAAAGAATATGCCGTGTATAGGGCCTACAATCTCTGAACCCATTGGATTTCCGGCCATATGCTTCATGGGTACGCAAATGAATAAGAGGATAAGGAGAGAGGCGCCTTCCAATATGCCCATCAACCGCAGGCGGCCTATGCCTGTTTTTAAACTATCTATCATAACTTTATTGTATTTTTTTAGTGAAATATAGGGATTTTAAGGGAATATGCCAGTTGTCATTACTAAATATAAGTGGTAATTTATTAACAAAGCAGCAACTGCCAAGGAGTTTATGCTACTAGTTATTACTATTAATTAAACGATTTTCTTACGTGGCATAATATTGGCACTTGTTATTAGCTTGTTTTTCGCTTGTTAATTTTGTTGTTATCGTTTTTTTATTGCGCTTGATATTTTTGCATAAGTAAGATTTGATTTGAATTTGTATGGTTTTTGAAGTGCCAACTGGCACGGAAATCACCACCCCCTCTCCGGGGTACTCCTCCTGAAACCAAGAGGAGAGTTATGAAAATAATAGTAGCATACAAGGGTAAGAGTATCTTTGAGTGTAGTAGTCAAATCTTGCTGGCGTCCCCGCCAGCAAGATTTGTTATAGGCAAGCTTTAAAAATGTGCGCCAGCTGGGGCTATTTATTAATATCATCTCTTACTTGAGTTAAAACTTCTCCAAGCCAGTTTTTCCCTCTCCATTTAGTTTTGTCAAATCGATCAGGATGATCTTCAGGTAAACCGATACCCCAAATTATATCAGAAGGACTGGCTTCTACTAAAGTAGTGCCAGCAGTTTTAAGAAGGAGTATTTTTAGATTTTCATTTTGAGTGAATTTTGCAAAATTACCTTTATATACTATTGACTTTGCTTCTTTATTCCAGACTGCTTCATCAAAATTCTTTACCTCTCTGCCTAAAGCTTTCTGCTCTCTGGGTTCTTTTAATTCTAGTATTTTTTCAGCAATAGATTCATTAGCGAATAATTTTGCTTTTGAAAACATCATAAATTGCTCGGTGCAATTGAATTGAATGCCGTCAATAATAAAAGAGCAAGGATACCATTGTGAGAATGGATGCTTTGTTCTGTAAAAGAAAGTGAATTTCTCTTCCATTGACTTCTTAACTCACAGAACTACCATTAGCTACTACTGAGCTTGGCGCTACAAAAGAAAGCTTTCCGTCTCTGTCTTCTGCCATTAGTATCATGCCCTGGGAGGCTATGCCTTTTATGTCGCGTGGGGCAAGGTTGGCTAGTAAACATACCTGCCTGCCTATTATCTGCTCCGGCTCGTAGTGCTCAGCTATACCACTTACTACGGTACGTATGTCCAGCCCGGTATCTAATTTTAGTTTTAATAGTTTCTTGGTCTTGGCTACTTTTTCTGCTTCCAAAATAGTAGCTATACGTATGTCCACTTTGCCGAAGTCGTCAAAAGTAACTTCCGGCTTGGCAGGCGCAGCTTTGGCGTTTGCAAGCTCGTTAGCGACTTTGGCATCCTGTAGTTTTTTTACCTGTGCTTCTATGGCATCGTCCTCTACTTTTTCAAATAGTAACTCGGCAGGTTTAAGCTGTTGGCCTGTTTTAAGTAGGTCAACCCTTCCTGCATCTGCCCAGGTGAAGCTGCCCAGGTTAAGCATATCCGCCAGTTTAGCGGAAGTAAACGGCATAAACGGTGCGCTAAGCACAGCCAGGTTAGCGGCCACTTGTAAGCTTAAATTCAATATGGCTTTTACCCGTTCTTCGTCTGTTTTGATTAGCTTCCAGGGTTCGGTATCTGCCAGGTATTTGTTACCTGCACGGGCAAGCTCCATCATGGTAGCCAGCGCCTCACGAAAACGGTAGGTTTCTATAGAGGCTGCTACACGCGCCGGTATCTCTTTCAGCTTTTGCAGTACTTCTTCCTCTTCCTTATGGGCAACGCCCTCGGCAGGAACTTTACCATCAAAATACTTATGTGTAAGAACCATTGCCCGGTTAATAAAATTACCAAGTATGGCTACCAGTTCATTGTTATTACGTGCCTGAAAATCTTTCCAGGTAAAGTCGTTGTCCTTTGTTTCCGGTGCATTGGCGGCAAGTACGTAGCGCAATACGTCCTGCTTGTTTTTAAAATCGTCCAGGTACTCGTGCAGCCATACTGCCCAGTTGCGGGAGGTGGATATTTTATTTCCCTCCAGGTTCAGGAACTCGTTGGCAGGCACGTTTTCTGGTAGTATGTAATCTCCATGGGCTTTTAACATCACCGGGAATATAATGCAATGAAACACGATGTTGTCCTTACCAATAAAATGTACCAGCTTGGTATCGTCTTTCTTCCAGTACTCTTCCCAGCTGTTGTTCTTGTGTGCAGCATGCGGAGTATTTAAAAAATAATCTTTGGTAGCGGAAATATAGCCTATCGGGGCATCGAACCAAACGTAGAGTACCTTGCCTTGTGTATCGGGCAGCGGAACGGGTACGCCCCAGTCCAAATCCCTGGTAACGGCTCTGGGCTGCAAGCCTTGCTCAATCCACGATTTGCATTGTCCGTATACGTTGGTCTTCCATTCCTTATGGCCTTCCAATATCCACTCCCTTAGCCAGCCTTCGTATTTATCTAATGGTAAATACCAATGCTTGGTGGATTTTAATATCGGCTTTTCGCCGCTCAGCATAGAGTGGGGGTTAATCAGTTCTGATGGGCTAAGGGTAGAGCCGCAGTTCTCGCACTGGTCGCCATAGGCATTCTCGTTGCCACAGTTGGGGCAGGTTCCTACTATATAACGATCTGCCAAAAACTGGTTGGCTTTTACATCAAAATATTGTTCGGTAACCTTCTCCTCAAAATCGCCCTTTTTATATAAGTTGGTAAAAAACTCAGACGATGTCTCGTAATGCACCGGCAGCGAAGTACGGGAATAGATGTTAAAAGAAATACCGAAATCTTTAAAAGAGTCTCCTATAATCTTATGGTATTTATCTACGATTTGCTGTGGGGTAACACCTTCCTTTTTCGCCCGTATGGTAATAGGCACTCCATGCTCATCCGATCCGCAAACAAACAATACATCCTGTCCCTTAAGCCTTAAATAACGTACATAAATATCTGCTGGAACATAAACCCCTGCCAAATGCCCAATATGCACCGGCCCATTTGCATAGGGCAGGGCACAGGTAACCGTATATCTCTTAAACTCTTTTGCCATCTTTATTAAAATAAAAAATCAAAGATAAAAATTAAAACTTTCAATGTATAGGATATGTTTTCAAGTGACGATTAACACAATCAGATTATTTCAAGCAAAGAAGTTAGGTCATGAGCTACTACTTTGTATTATCTTGTTGCCCATAACCTAAATTATTCTTCAAATCTAATCAAAATCCTTGTTGATGAATTTGAATGTCGATAGGGGTAATGACATATTCTTCTGTAAAATCATTTTTTAATTTCTCTTCATTATACTTTCCGTTTAGAAAGTATTTAGTCTTGGCAATATGAGGCTCTAACATAAACTTATATCTTTTGCCGTCATTTTGTTTTTGACATGTAGCTGTTACATAGAACATTCCTTTTTTTAATTCTTCGTTTGTCATAATTTTTTTGTTTAAATTGTTTAAACAAAATTGATAAACTTTATCTTGTTGTTTGCCGATCCTCCAAAAATGGCACTCTTTTCTTTTTTTCTAATCACCTTAATAATCAACTTTTACAATTTAACATTCCCATAACCCAAAATCAGAACTATTTTCGTACCTTTGCACCTTGATTAAAAAAGCTAACAATGCAAAGTATTAGGAATATCGCGATTATTGCGCACGTTGACCACGGCAAAACTACGCTGGTGGATAAGATTATTCATGCTTCCAAAATTTTTAGAGAGAACCAGGAGTTTACTGACCTTATTTTGGATAACAACGATTTGGAACGGGAACGAGGAATTACCATCGTTGCAAAAAACGTGTCCGTTAGATATAAAGATGTAAAAATCAATATTATAGATACTCCAGGCCACGCCGACTTTGGCGGTGAGGTAGAGCGTGTACTTAAAATGGCAGACGGTGTGCTGCTGTTGGTGGATGCTTTTGAAGGCCCAATGCCACAGACAAGGTTCGTACTAGGTAAGGCTATTGCTTTAGGTTTAAAGCCTATAGTTGTAGTAAATAAGGTTGATAAAGAAAACTGTCGCCCGGATGAGGTACAGGAATCTGTTTTTGACCTTATGTTTAACTTAGGCGCTTCTGAAGATCAGCTTAACTTTGTTACTCTATTCGGTTCTTCTAAACAGGGCTGGATGAGCGATGACTGGAAAAAACCAACGGACAACATTGTTGCGCTTTTGGATGCTATTGTAAAAGAAATTCCTCCTGCACCAAGCTATCAGGGAACTCCTCAATTACAGATCACTTCGTTGGACTATTCTTCTTTCGTAGGCAGAATTGCCATAGGAAGGGTATTCAGAGGTACTTTAAAAGAGGGAATGAACATTTCGCTTTGTAAGGCGGATGGCACTTTTAGAAAAGGTAAAATAAAAGAACTACAGGTATTTGAAGGCCTTGGCAGGGTAAAAGTACCAGAGGTTAGTTCTGGCGATATATGCGCTATAACTGGTATAGAAGATTTTGAAATTGGCGACACCATTGCCGATGCTGAGAAACCAGAAGCGCTGCAACGTATATCTATCGACGAGCCTACCATGAATATGCTCTTTACTATTAATAACTCTCCGTTCTATGGTAAAGAAGGTAAACTGGTAACATCGCGCCACATAAGAGACAGGCTGTTTAAAGAAACAGAAAAGAATCTTGCGCTTAAAGTGCAGGCAACAGATAGCGAAGATAAATTCCTTGTATTTGGAAGAGGCATTCTTCACTTATCTGTATTGATAGAAACCATGAGAAGAGAAGGCTACGAACTACAGGTAGGTCAGCCTCAGGTAATCTTTAAAGAAATAGATGGAGAAAAATGCGAGCCTATGGAAACCCTTGTGGTGGACGTGCCGCAGGAAAGCTCTGGTAAAGTAATAGAACTAGTAAGCGGCCGTAAAGGCGAGTTACTAATTATGGAGCCTAAAGGCGATGTACAACACTTAGAGTTTAACATACCTTCCAGAGGTTTAATAGGACTAAGAAATAACGTACTTACTGCAACAGCAGGAGAGGCGGTGATGAACCACAGGTTCCGTGCTTATGAGCCATTTAAAGGTAGTATTCCGGGACGTAACAGCGGTTCGCTTATATCTATGGAAACAGGGCCTTCAACAGCTTATGCTATTGATAAACTACAAGACAGAGGCAAGTTCTTTATCGATCCGGGCGAGGAGATTTACATGGGTATGGTAATAGGTGAGCATACCCGCGGTAACGACCTGGTAGTAAATGTGCTTAAAGGGAAAAAACTAACTAACATGCGCGCTTCCGGTACAGATGATAACGTGAAGATTGTACCTAAAATACAATTCTCACTGGAAGAGGCCATGGAATACATACAAAAAGACGAATACCTGGAAGTAACCCCAAAATCTATCCGTATGAGAAAAATAATACTGGAAGAGGGCGAGCGAAACCGTATGAGCAAAAAAGACAATTAATGAATTTAGCACTAGTTGCTGATTTAATAGGTACTATGGCTGCGGTATGTACTACCGCAGCCTTTATTCCCCAAGCTATATTAGTTTACAAAACGAGAGATACGAAATCTATATCTCTGCCCATGTACATTGTGTTTAACATTGGTGTTATCTGCTGGGCTGTTTATGGTTTCCTAATTCAAGCTACTCCTATATTTTCCGCCAACATTATCACCTTTATTTTTGCCTTTTATATTCTTTTAATGAAAATTAATGGTAATAAATCAAGAAAGTAAGTAATTTTTTTTCAAAAGCTCCTTTTTTTTTCAATATTGCTATACAAAAGATAGTAATTGACTGTCATTCATAAATCTCTAATTTTTTATAACCAAACAACATACTTATGAAAAAACTATTACTAGTAACTTATTTGTTTGTTTTCTCTGTATCAATGCAAGCCCAGGAGTGGCAGCCTCTTACTAACAACGCTAATGCATTAGGTGTAGGAGGAGGTTTTCCACTTGCTTCAGATGCTTCGGGCAATATTTATACAATAGGAGAAGGACAAGCAAGCGCTGGCAGCTACAGCTTTGTAGCAAAATGGAATGGAACTGTTTGGAGCGAGGTGGCTGGCAGCAGTGTTGGGGATTCTTTTCATCTATACATGGGTGGTATTAATGCTATTGTAACTGATAAGCAGGGGAATGTTTATGTGGCAGGCAGTTTTCAGAATAGTAACGGTTATTTTTACGTAGCTAAATGGGATGGAACAACCTGGAAGGAATTAGCAGGTACTAGTATTGCAGATAGCGCAGGGGATTCTTTAAAAGCGAACAGTAATATATTTGCGCTAGCCGTAGATATACACGGTAATGTATATGCTGGTGGAGAATTTTATAGTGTAAGCCCCGATTCAACTTATGGAAATTATTATGTTGCAAAATGGAATGGAAGTCAATGGATACCATTAAGTACAACAACATATCAAGATAATTCAAATATTAATGGATTATGTAATAATATTTATATTACTGCAATTACAACAGACAACAAGGGGAATCTTTACGCAGCATTTAATACTGCTAGTGTAGCACAGTGGAATGGAACGGACTCCATATGGAATGTATTAGGTGGAGATTCATTATATCCCAGCAGTCTTTACAATGATGGAGAACAAATAAATACTATTGCTGTGGATAGTTCTGGTAATGTATACGCAGGAGGATGTTTTACCATTGACGCAAGTTTGGAATATAGTCCTGTTATAAAATGGGATGGGACGAAATGGAGTATTCTAAAAGCTACCGGCGCTGATTCTATTGGTTATGGTGCAGGCGCTATAAATGATATTATTGTTGATAAATCTGGCAATTTATATGCAGTTGGCGCTTTTAATATTAGTGAACCGGTGGAATATTCGTATGTAGCTATGTGGAATGGCGCCGAATGGAGCGCTCTTGCCGCCGCCCCTACAGGCGATACCTTAAATATAGTTAGTATTGTTAAGTCCATTGTCATGGATAATTCAGGAAATCTCTATATATCTTCAGATAATGATTTCAATAACCCTGATGGATATTATATAGCAGAGTGGACTACAAATGGTGCAACTGCAGTTACAAACGCGGCAACAAGCAGCCCTGCATTGATCAACGTTTTCCCTAACCCAACTAATGGTAGTAGTTTCACCATAAATGCACCAGAAGCAGGAGTAGTAACAGTATACAGTATAGTTGGTGAAGTAGTAACTACCCAGAATGTGCCTGCCGGAAATTCACAAATTAACTTAGGAAATGGAACCGGAACTGGTATTTATACAGTTATCTTAACTGGTTCAAATAGTACCTATACTCCGGTAAAGGTGGTGAAGAATTAATAGTAAATCTTTCAGATATTAATAATAAACCCCGAAGCATTTAATGAATTGACTTCGGGGTTTTATTTTGAGATTAGAGAATTATGCTTGTTTTGCTAATTCTATCTCGGCGTTTATTGCAACTTCTTCACCAACCACTACACCACCTGTTTCCAAAGGAGCGTTCCAGCTTATGCCAAAGTCTTTACGGTTTATCTTTCCTGTTACTGTAAAGCCTGCCTTGGTATTTCCCCATGGGTCTTTCGCCACACCGCCAAACTCTACCTGCAATGTTACCGGTTTGGTTATTGACGCAATGGTCAGGTTGCCTTCTAGTTTCTCTCCTGCATAGTGAGTTGCTTCGAATATGATTTGAGGATGTTTCTCTGCATTAAAAAATTCTGCTGTTTTAAGGTGACCATCTCTTTGTTCATTGCCAGTATGTATAGAGTCAATGTCTGCTGTAAAGTGAATCTTGGCTTCTTTAAAATCATCTGCTGATGTTTCTACGTCAACAGTAAAAGTCTTAAAAAAACCTTTTACATTATTGATCATTAAGTGTTTTACTTTAAAGCCTACTTCGCTGTGAGCAGGGTCTATTGTCCATTTTGCCATAGTTTTAATTGTGTTTTAGTAAGGGTTAAAAATATATCCTAAATATATGTTTAAACATTTATCTTATCAAAATGTTTATGTTAAATTTTTATAATAATTATAGAAAATTTCATTTAGCACAAAAAAGTTAGTAATTAGCAACATATTTGCGCTTTTATGAATAAACTACTAATAGCAATTTTCCTGTTAATACTAATTAGCAGTTGCAGAAAAGATAACCCTGAACCACAAGTAATAGTTATAAATAATTCTCAACGTATTTCCGGAGTTAGTCCTTCATCCACAGTTGCTTTCAATAATGTAAATTTTTTTCCTAATCCTGCTTCAAAATCAGAGGGCGTTGATATTACTTTTCAGACGGCAGACACTACCGGAAATTGCACTATAAGTGTTCTTGCAGGAAAATATAGTGAAACAGCTTATAGTCAGAAACTGACTTCGGCAAGCCATTCAGGATCAATAACACTAGAACTTCAGAATTATCCTGATGGGGTAGTACTGATTCAGGT
>FTKU01000056.1_pt1 | contig 14069 bp, 7 predicted proteins | sample 1641061 | NCBI WGS metagenome assembly FTKU01 (sample SAMEA3914812, study PRJEB12502) | metagenome | biome: forest; material: soil | place: Canada | collected 2011-07-07 | depth 0.1 m | reverse complement strand
AGATGGGATAAAAAAAATTCCCCTGCAAGGTTATTGCAAGGGAATCTGCTTAAATTATTATTAAGTATTAAACTTTATTCAATAACAAGTTTGCTCACTTGAGAGCCTGTTCCTGTCTGCACCGTTACTATATATGTTCCTTTATCAAGACCATTTATAATAAAGTTAGAAGTAGATATAGAACCACTATTATATACTTTTGTACCAAGCAGGTTTGTTACCGCTACATTAGTTAACGTAGAACCTACACTTATATTAACTATGCTTGAAGAAGGGTTAGGGTAGATATTAAGTGAGTTATCCAGCGCTGAACTTACAGCTGTAACTTGCAGAGTATAAGAAAAGTCTGAAGATGGTGATGAACAACCATTGCCAGCAGTATATACTACATAATAAGAACCTGTTGCTGTAGGAACATAATCATTGTCAGAAGACAATACTGTTGAGCTCCCATTTGCATACCATGTATTTCCAGCACTATAGCTTGATACTAAAGCGCTATCAAACTGGCTAACTGTTGGCGCTTCAGGTGCTGAGTTGATAATTGCCCATACAGGTTCTACTGCAGTGCAACCATTACCATCTGTTCCTTCGATAAAGTATTTTCCAGAATCAGCAACTGTACCGGCATTTGTTAAGCTGGTAGTAGCTGTAGTATCTGACCAGTAACTGTAAGTTAATCCGGAAGTTGAACCTGCTGTTACTGCTGTCGCAGTAAGGTCAATAGTAGATGGGCTACATACAGCATCAGGGTTTGTGATACTTAAAGTCGGAAGAGCATTAAATGATACTGTTACAGGTTCTGTTGTGCTGCAACCGTTACCATCTGTACCTTCAATATAATACGTTCCTGCAGAGCTTACAGCAGCAGGATCACTTAGGGAACCACCAGTAACTAGCCAGTAAGTATAAATCAATCCAGTTGTAGAACCATCTGTTACTGAGGTTGCAGTTAGGTCAACTGTCAAATTAGCACATACAGCATCAGGACTAGTAATAGTTACCGCAGGTAAAGCATTTACAGTAACAGTATCAGCATCCCAAACAGTAGGTACTGTGGCACAGGTTAAAGAGGTTGTCATCGAAACCTTTACAGTATCCCGGTTATTTAAAGTAGTAGTCTGGTAAGTGTTACTTGTTTCGCTTAATGTAGTGCCATTAAGCATCCAGGTATAAGTAGGAGAACCTCCGTTAGTAGCGTTTGCTGTAAACGTAACAGAAGTTCCGGCGCAAATAGTATCAGAAGGACTAGCGTTTAATGAAACTGTGGGTGTTACTGAAGAAGTAATTGCAACAGCCAGGCTTAGTGAATCACTTGTGCCACATCCGTTAGTTGCAGATACAAGGACATTTCCGGCAGTAGCCGAATTAGAGAAATCTACAGTTACATCATTACTTGAACCGTTAATAGTAACACCAGTTCCGCTATATGACCAATTATAAGTTACCGTAGCATCATTAGCAACCGCATATTCTACTCCAGTAGACCCAGAACAAACAGAACTAGATGAAGATGTAAATGAAGCTGGCATAACAGGAAGCGGATTCACTGTAACAGCTACACTTAAAGTATCACTGATTCCGCAGCTATTTGTTCCTGATACCATAATATTTCCGGAGGTGGCAGAAGCTGAGAAATCTACTTTAGCAGTATCGCCATAAGTGTTTAATGTTGCCCCTGTACCAGTATACCACCAGTTATATGTTGTAAGATCTGTATCTCCCGTAGCATATATAACAGTGTCTGCTTTTACAGCATATAAAGCTCCCATTGAATCTGCACATAAGGAAGTAGATGAAGCTGTAAAGGAAGATAAAGTAGGAGCACTACAAACCGGAGCAAAAGCGATTCCTCTGAAAGCAGTATTAGCTTTTGCCATAGCAATAGTATCTACTGCGGCTGTTGCATCCAGTGTTCCATTATAACCAGTATTGTCAGAGTATCTGTATATTGCACCACCACCAGTTGATGTACTTCCTCCTGTGGCAGCAAAAAGTACAACAGAATCTGTGTATACCGTAGCTGTTAATCCACGTGGAGCAGAAGCAGCTATATAACCATTAGAAACCCAGGTACCACTTACCAAAGAATATTTAACAATACTACCTGCAACAGGATCAGGAGATTCTGCGCTTCCGCCACCATCATCAGCAATATATACTACATCCACCCCTGGCACAGCAGAGCTAAGGTCAGCAAAGAAAAACCCATAAAAAGATTTTCCTGTAGTAGGAAGGCCAGGAAGATCTGTAATAGTTTGCCCGGCAGTTGTTGGTTCGCCTGTTCCAACTGTTGCCAGAGTTGTTGTACCAGATGAAGAACTGCAATACAATTGTCCGCCGAAAACATTTACCGTTCTTATATTAGTTGGAGTAGTAGCAAGCTCAGTAGAAGTTGTACTTCCCTTTTTAACATATCTTACGCTTCCATTAGGGGCAGAAGCCGTTCCTGATATCCAAATATCAGTACCATTAGTACTTACAGCGCCTCTTATGTTATTGCCAGTATATGCATCAGTAAGGGCTGTAGTAGTATTAATATTACCAAATGGATCAACAATACCTACCACTCTGTTTTTTGTAGTAGAAGATGTACCAGGTAAAGATGATGTTCCAATACCATCATAACCGGTAAGTAAAATATACTTTCCATCTGCAGAACGGGTCATCATCCCTTCGGAAGTAGCAGTTCCAGAAGCTACAAGCGCATGGTTTGCACCTGAAACCGCAACGGGCATTTGAATAGACTGTACAAGTATACCTGCAGGCGTATACTCATCAATAAATACTGTATCCCCAGAACTTGCTAAGGCTGCAGTACCTGCACCTATCCGGTAAACTACAATATTACCAGGCGTAAAGGGAGATGGTGATGTTGCTTTTAATTGTCCGAAAAGACATATAAGAACAACAAACGGCAAAAGGAAACGTAGATTTTTTTTCATATTTTTTTTACAGTTGTTATTTTTTACACTATAAAAATACTCTTACAGTAATAAGTGAATGTTTACTTATTGTTAAATAATTGTTAAGTGAAAATATTCAGCCTATCAAATTGGACTATATTTGATTGATGAGGAATATTTTACTCCCTGAAATCAGTTAAAAAATATGACTTTATGAAGAAAATAATTTTATAAAAAATTAGATAGGCTTTGTAACTACTATAGCTTCAGCAAGTGAATCATGAATAGTTTGTCTCCAATAGGGAGCGAGTATTCTGGTATACCCGGTATAAAAAGAGATTGCTGAAACAATTTTTGCTAAATTTCTGATAAAGGAATTCTTCAGTGTTAGCCTGTTACCATTTACATCGGCAACTCTTATTCCCAACACAAGCTTGCCTATAGTACCCTGCCACTGAGAAGTTTCCAGAAGCACATTGTAAACTAGTAAAACTAAAAAATTGATACCTGATTTTAAAGGTATATGAAAAGTGAGGGCAATGATTGATACTATTATTAAAAGAATAATACCATCAACACAAACAGCTATTAATCTTTTCCAGAAACCAGCAAACTTGATAGTAGTATAATCTTGCATAGTTTCATGTTTAATAATTTTATTTAGGAATCTTTAATTCACTGGCTTTTATAACCCTTTCCCAAATCAAATCACCGTTCACTTTAAACATAGATATTTTTACCTGCTGGTCTATGCGAGGGCCGCTAAATTCTAGTATTGCAAAATTGCGTTCGCTCACCAACGTTTCAGGAACACGCATGGTATTATCTTCTTTAATATTAGAAGGCGAAGATGTTAAAGGCGATACTGTTAAATCATATAATGGGTAAAGACCTTCTCTGTCCCTTTTAGTTAGCTCCGACTGATGACGGTCTCCCGATAAGAATAGAAGTCCCTCTATTTTCTCTTTTGCCAACGTATCCAGAAGACGTTTCTGTTCAACCTCATAAGTAGCATAGTTCTCATATACTTTTAATGGGCTTATAACCTGGTTACCCATAGCTACTACTTTAAAAGTACTATTACTATATCGAAGGGCATCAATAAGCCATTGTAGCTGCTTCTTACCTAGCATTACACGCTCTCCAGTTACGCTCTTGTTAGGACTTCTAAACCAACGGTCGTCCAACAGAAAGAACTGTACATCTCCCCATTCAAAAGTAGTAACAGCACACTTCAGATCTTCAAATCCGTAGGTCGGATTTCCCCAGAAAAGCTTAAACGCATCAAACGTATCATCTTTTCTGTAGAAACTTCTGTCGCAGTCATTCGGGCCAAAATCATGGTCGTCCAGTATGGCATAGTTATGCACAGAGCCTAGCAATGGCTGTAGTTCATGAAGGGAGCGTGTATGAGTATTCCGGTATAATATCCCTGTTCTGGTGTTCCAGTCTGCTTCGCGCAGGTAAATATTATCGCCCAGCCATAGCATGATGTCAGGGTCTTTTTTATAAATAGAAGCGAATATTTCATAATTTCCTCCGTAAGGTTTTCCAGGGCGATCGTACACAGAATCATTTACATAAAGGCAGCTTCCCATAGCCACCTTAAATGCAGGAGGATCAGTTCTGTACTTCCACAGTTTCTGAGATTGGAACTCAAGTGGATAAGGACGGGCAACGGCCTTACCATTAAATAATACTTCATAGGTGTAAGTATTGCCAGGCTCTACTTCATCAGCAATAAGCTTTACTACATAGGCATTATCTTTTTTACTAAGCTCTTCTTTCGTTTCAAACTTTTTATCTGCTTTATCTTTTACCCAATACCTAAATTTTACTTTGGTTTCTTTTTTAGTTTGTACCCACAAAAGAACCTCTTTCATATCTCCATAACCCACCATAGGCCCAGACTGCAATAAGGTAGATTGAGCAAATAATACAATAGGGATATTAAGCAGAATAAAAAAAAAGACGCGTAAAAAAGCTCTCATCGAATTAAAAAGTTAAGACCAAATATAGAAAATGGAATTTTAATCAATTGTTAAATCTGAAACTATAGTATTAACACTGGCTTAATCTACATAGACAATAATAGTTCATCTATTATATAACTTAACCCATTCTCTTAATTGTCTTTCACAAGATTCTGTCAGTTGATGAGTAGTCATTCTCCACAACCAGTTTTTTTCTACAGATGCAGGCGTATTCATACGGGCAGATTCATCCAATCCCAAAACATCCTGCATAGGAGTAATAACTGTTTTAGCTACTGAGGCATAAGCTTGTTGCATTAACTGCATATGAATAGTTGCCTCCTTAGGCTTTGCACCTAAATAGCGCTCCAGATTCTTCCGTTCAGTTTTACCAGCATCTTCACGAAACCATCCCTTTGTAGTATTATTATCGTGCGTACCGGTATAGGCAGTATAATTAGTAGTATAATTATGAGGAATATAAATTGACCCTGGCATATCACCGCCAAAAGCAAACTGAAGTACCTTCATCCCTGGCAGTTTAAACTCATCTCTTAAGCAATTTACCCCTTCATTTATATCTCCCAAATCTTCAGCAATAAATGGTAGTTTACCAAATTCTTTTTCAATGGCTTTAAAAAAGTCAGAACCAGGGCCTAATACCCATTTACCATTAATTGCTGTCTGCTGTCCTGCTGGTACATCCCAGTAATCATAAAAAGCCCTGAAATGGTCTAGTCGTACAACATCATACAATTCTAAATTTTTTCTTAGCCGTTGTATCCACCAGTCATAATGTCGCCGCTTTAGTTCATCCCAACGGTATACTGGCATTCCCCATAACTGCCCGTTAGAGTTAAAATAGTCTGGAGGCACACCTGCAACACCAGTCATTTTACCCTCATCATCAAGACTAAAAATATCAGGATTTGCCCATACATCAACCGAGTCATAACCTACATAAAACGGCACATCGCCAAACAACTGAATATCCAGGCTATTGCAATAGTTCTTCAATTGTTGCCATTGCCTAAAGAACATAAACTGCAACCATTTTATTTTATTTATAAATTGCTCATGGTCAGAAGCAAATATTTTTAAAGCATCTTCATGTCTTAGTCTATACTCAGAAGGCCACTCAAACCAGGCTTTTTTATACTCCTGTTTTAAAGATACATACAGCGCGAAATCATCTAGCCATAAAGCTTCCCGCTCACAAAACTGTTTGAACTGCTTGGCAAGGGTCTCAAAATTACCATTAGTAAAGTTATTATATGCCTTGTCAAATAGTATATTTTTAATACGTTCTGCTTTTGAAAAAGCAGTTTTATCTTCTACTGGTAAACGGTAATCCTTTAATTCTTTTTTATCAAGTAATCCGTCCTTAGCAAGCAATTCAGGGCATAATAACAGAGTATTCCCTGCCATACTGGAAATTGAGCTATACGGAGAGTGCCCTGTACATAACTCAGTAGGATTAAGTGGCAGCAACTGCCAGTACTTTTGTCTGCTTCGGCTTAAGAAATCGGCAAATGCTATGGCTTCTTTACCCAAATCCCCAACTCCATAATGCGAGGGAAGCGAGGTAATATGCATTAAAACACCTGCACTTCTTGCAGTAACAGGGTAATGCAACTTCAGCAAAGCGAAAGGTAAAGTTTTAAAAATATCTTTTACCTGTATCTTATTTTTTTGTTTACCTCCTGTTTGGGTTAGCAAATTCCCCCACCATTCCGGCGCTTCTTCTGGCAATTCTATAGATGTGTCTTTCCAGTCAATGTCATTTATTTCTTTCTTCTGTTTTTTACACAACGCAGCCAACTGCAAAGGAACAGCTACAATATACCAGTACTGTTTATGCCTTCTGGCAAAAGCCAATACATGATTATTGTATTTACCTTTTATTTCAAGGGGAATATAAACTCCTTCTGAAAAAAGCTCTTTAGAACACTGGCGTTCATATAGTAATTTATTAACAAGCCATAGTTTTATCTGGGCATTGTACCTGTTTTCCCATAAATGTAATAGTATATCATCTACTTTTTTTTCAGAACTATCCACTATCCCATCCAAAAACTTTTGCCGCTGTGTATAATCTACCGGTCTGCGGTTGTCGGGGTCAACCATGCTTAAATCCCACAACTCACAGCCTTGGTATACATCTGGCACTCCTGGACAAGTAAATTTTAATAAAGTTTTTGAAAGCGAATTAATAATACCAAAATCAGAAACTTTCTTATGAAACTTCTCAAAGCTCTTCCAGAATGGTCTATTTTTAGCCAGTAAAGCAATTGCAAATTTCTTTACAGCTTCTTCATACTCTTCATTAGGTTTTGCCCAGTCAGAATGTTGTTTTGCTTCGCGTAAAGCTTTTGTTAAATAGTTTTCAAACCGTTCTGCAAAATTACCCTCCTCCTGCCCCGGCATGGGATAGGCTCCCACAAGAGCCTGGTAAATAAAATACTCGTCATTAGCATCAGGGGCATTATCTTTCTTAAGAGCTTTGTTCAATTTTCTCCACTCCTGTACAGCCTTTATCCATTCTTCTGGTAAATCTGTAAGTACATTAAGCCTGGCGCTTACATCTTCTCCCCTTTTAGTATCATGTGTGGCAGTAGCATTGATAGATAAAGGCCAGTGATGTTGCCTTTTCTTCATCTCCTTATGAAAGATTTCAGCAGAAATACCAAACGTCTCTGGGGAGTCTCCAACTTCATTATTACCAATAAAACGATTATAAGTATACATTAGGGTATCCTCGACTCCCTTGGCCATTAAAGGCCCTGCTAATTGCATCAGCCGTTGATAAAAATGTAAAGCCCTTCTGTTATAATCATCATCACCACTACTATTTAACAATACCTGTTCTAATAATTCTATGCCAGGTATAAGCCCTTCACTATTTTTTCTTATCCTCTCAAAAATATCTTTTATATATTCACTTTCCAACTCATTAAGCGGGAAACTATTTCCATAATACCTATATACAGGGCATTGTATTAGTACCTCAGCAATGGCATTCTTTAAATTGTTAGGATCAACCGACTTCAAAACTTTCTCACTTACAAGCCCGGATTTTATAAACAACTGATATAAGTTTTCAAGCTCTCCTCCCATATGCTGGTACAAGATATGGGCTTTTTTATCTCTTATCTGCTTATGAATAGAAGTATCATCTCCTATAAGCTTCTGATAAAATTCAGTAAACAGGTCTTTGCTATTATTATTTGTAAAAAGATTATTAACTAAAGCTAAATAATCATAGCCTGTATTTCCTTCTATAGGCCAGTTGGAAGACATACGCTCTCCAACTTCTAGAATCTTTTCAACTACGATGTAAGTATCATTACCAGTCAGTTCTCTTAGTCGTTCCAAATATTCAGTAGGGTCGTACAATCCGTCAATATGATCAACCCTAATACCATTAATTACTCCTTCTTCTAATAATGTCTTTACTAGTTTATGATATTCATCAAACACTTTTTCATCTTGTATATTCAGACAAATCAATCCATTTACGGTAAAGAACCTCCGATAATTTATTCTAGAATCTGTTTCCTGCCAGTAGCAAAGCTGGTAGGCTTGTGAATCTGCTAACTGCTTCAATAGCTCTATATTACTATTTATGGTAGCTACAACATCAGCTGATTGACCTTCTGCTAATTTTGAAATAGTAGAGTTATTAATAGGAAATGTATTGCCGTAATAATTAAATACAAATCCGTTTTCTTTATACTCTAGCTTTAGTTCTCCTTTACTTATCACCTCATCTAAAGACGTACCTAAAAACGGAGCCATTAGTTTTCCTTCATATAAATTACTATCCAATTGAATATCAAAGAAATAAGCATAGGCAGATTCTTTACCCTTTTCCAGTACATCCACCAGCCAGGCATTATTATGATGATAAGCCATATGATTAGGCACTATATCCTGCAGCCAGTTCATTCCTTTCTCTTTCAGAATATTACTTATTTCCTTCAATTGCTCTTCTGTACCTATTTCAGGATTAATTTTATGAGGGTTCACGCCATCATAGCCATGGTTACTTCCCGGAACTGCCTCTTGTATTGGCGAGGCATAAATAGTAGTAACTCCCAGCTTTTGCAAATAAGGAATTATCGCTTTAAAATTTTCAAAATTAAACCCTTTATGAAACTGTATCCGATAGGTTGAAACAGGATTAAACATAAGTATTAGAATAGATTAAAAAAGATTCCGGTTGAACTATAATTGCTGCTCCGTCAGACACAGCCTGGGAAGATGCCAAAGGTCCTTTCCACAGCGGGTCAGCAGAATCTAGTAATTTCTGCCAATTAGCATTATAATTAGGCAGCATTACTAGTTGATTCATAGTAGAAAAATTCATAATAGTCAATAGTTGATGGCTTCCTTCCCATCTGTATAATACTATCGTTTTCTGTTCTTCATTGCAATGCAACTCCATCTGGTTACGGTTAAGCTGTTTCAGTACCGGATGTTGTTTTCGCAAGGCAATAACTCGCTGATAGTACTTGAACATGGCCTGATGAAGTTCTTCATTCAACAAGTGCCACTGTAGTTGCGATTGCTTAAAAGTTTCTTCAGCTTGTGGGTCTGGCGCTTCGCCCTTGTCATAAAAGGCGGCAAACTCTGCCTTTCTGCCTTTGCGTACACCTTCTATTAAAGCAGAGTCAGAATGACTTACAAAGTATAAAAAAGGATGAGGCTCCGACCATTCTTCTCCCATAAACAACATAGGCAAAAAGGGACTTACCATTACCGCACCAACCATAAGCTTTTGCATTTCAAAGCTCACCAATTGACTAGTTCGTTCACCCAGCATTCGGTTGCCCACCTGGTCATGATTCTGAGAAAATACTACAAACTGATGCCCTGAATTCCTGCTTGCCTTAGTACCAAAGTTCTTCAAACGCCCTGGTGAATAAATACCATCATACACATAAGCATCCTTGTACGACTTCACCAAATGATTTATTCCTTCAAAATCTCCATAGTAGCCAGAACGCTCTTGCCCCGTGGTAATCCTCAGTGCATGATGAAATTCATCAACCCATTGCGCATCCATACCATACCCGTTCTCATGCAATGGATTTATAAAGCGCACATCATTAAGGTCACATTCTACTATCAGATAATGTTTTCGCCCAGTTTCCAGCATCAACTGGTTTACATAATGTTTTATCTCTTTTAATATATGGTCAGGACTTAAGTCTTTTATGGCATGCACAGCGTCCATCCGCAGTGCATCAATATGAAAATCTCTGAACCACATCAAAGCATTCTCAATAAAATAACGTCTTACGCCATAGCACCAGGCATCGTCAAAGTTAAGCGCCTTTCCCCAGGGAGTGTTATATTTGTTCGTAAAATAAGGCGCATACTCTCCCAAATAATTTCCCTCTGGCCCCAGGTGATTATATACTACATCCAAAATTACCGCCAGTCCTTTTTCATGGCACAGGTTTACTAGTTGTTGTAGTTCCTTCGCTCCTCCGTAAGAATTCTGAACAGCAAAAGGATAAACACCATCATAGCCCCAGTTGCGATTTCCGGGGAACTGTGCTACGGGCATTATCTCAATCGCATTTATTCCTAACTCCTTCAGATAATCCAGCTTCTGTGCAATGCCTGCAAAGGTACTTTCAGTAGTAAACGTACCAGCATGAAGCTCATAAATAATATATTCCTCTAATGGTATGTTGTTCCAACTACTATCAGTCCAGTTAAAATTTTCCAAGTCTAACGCCTGGGAAGCCCCATGCACACCTTCAGGCTGACTTACCGAAGCCGGGTCAGGCCGTTCTTTTTCACTATTGATTCTGTATTTATAAAAATCTCCGGGCTTTATTTTATCAGTGGTAACTTTCCAATACCCTAACTCATATTTTACCAGAGGAATTGCAGTTTGATCTGATAATACAACCTCCATCTTTTCAGCCAAAGGAGCCCATACTACTATCTCAGCCTCTCCTTTATCATTAAAACTAATTCCTAAAGAACGTTTATCAATAGTTACTATGTCCATAACGGATGTTTAAATAAAGTAATAGAACGCCCTTCTATAGTTATTGCTTCATCTGGTTTATATACTTTATCCTCCTGCCCTATAAAACCACTAGTAGTATCCAGCACCTTTATCCATTTATTACCATACTTTTCAGTTGGTAGCCTATATTGGAGCGAATCATAATACGCATTAAAGATAAGATAAAAATTATCATCAATAATTAATTCTCCCTGCGGCCCTCTTGAATGCAATCCTCTGCCATTCAGAAATACCCCCAAAGATTTTGCAAAGGAATCGCTCCAGTGATCATCAGACATTTCATTTCCATCCATTGTAAACCAGGCAATGTCTTCCACACCATGGCCTTTTATTGGTTGCCCCTGGAACCAGCGGCGGCGGCAGAAAGCCGGGTGTTCCTTTCTAAACTCAATAAGTTTTTTTGTGAATTCCAATAAGTTTTTATCAGCTTTTGCCCAGTCAAGCCACGAAGTTTCATTGTCCTGGCAGTAGGCATTATTATTCCCTTGCTGGGTTCTGCTTACTTCATCCCCCATCACCAGCATAGGTACTCCTTGCGATAAAAATAAAGTAGCAAGAAAATTTCTTTTTTGTTTGTCGCGTAATGCTATTATTTCTTTATCATTGGTATGGCCTTCTGCTCCACAGTTCCACGAACGGTTATGGTTTTCTCCATCTTTACTATCTTCTCCGTTCTTCTCATTATGTTTATCGTTGTACGACACTAAATCATGCAACGTAAAACCATCATGCGCAGTAATAAAATTTATACTTGCCGTTGGCCTTCTGTTATCGTTACTATACAAATCAGAGCTTCCTGTAAATCGTTGCCCGAACTCTGCCAGCATACTATCAGCTCCACGCCAAAAGTCCCTCATACAGTCGCGGTACTTACCATTCCATTCCACCCAACCCGGCGGAAAGTTACCCACCTGGTAGCCACCTTCGCCAACATCCCAGGGTTCTGCAATCATTTTAGCCTCAGCAATAGTAGGATCCTGATAAATAATATCAAAAAAAGCGCTTAGCCGGTTTACAGCATGCAGCTCGCGTGCTAGTGTTGCTGCAAGGTCAAAGCGAAAACCATCTACATGCATATCTATCACCCAATAACGAAGGCTGTCCATAATAAGTCTTAACACATTAGGCAGGTTTACATTTAGTGTGTTACCAGTGCCTGTATAATCCATATAGTACCTCTTGTCCTCCATCAAACGATAGTACGAACAGTTATCAATTCCTCTATACGATAGTGTCGGCCCCATATGATTTCCTTCGCAGGTATGGTTGTATACTACATCCAGAAATACTTCTATCCCTGCTTTATGCAGTTCTTTCACCATTTTTTTAAATTCTATCACCTGCCCTCCTAAAATACCACTGCTGGAGTAACGAACATCTGGAGCAAAATAACTTAGTGTATTATATCCCCAATAGTTGGCTAGTCCTTTATCATGCAAAAAGCCATCTGTTAAAAAATGATGTACAGGCATTAGCTCAATAGCTGTTATACCTAGTTGTTTCAAATAGTTAATAGTAACAGGATGGGCTATGGCAGCATACGTTCCGCGTATATTTTCAGGTATTTCCTTATTCAGTTTTGTAAATCCTTTTACATGAGCTTCATAAATGATAGATTTATGATAAGCATATTTTGGTCGCACATCATCCTCCCAGTCAAAATTAGGATCAATTACTACCGATTTAGGAATATATGGCGCACTGTCTTCTTTGCTAAAACTAAGGTCGCCTTCAGCATTGCCTACTTCATAACCAAATAATGAACTATGAGGTTGCACAGTACCAGCTATGGCCTTGGCATAGGGATCAATTAATAATTTGTTGGGATTAAAGCGATAACCATTAATAGGGTCATAAGGTCCATGTACCCGGTAGCCATACAGCTGGCCGGGTTTCAGTTCCGGCACGTATACATGCCATATCTGGTGAGACCTTTCTATTACAGGTATTCGCTCATACTCTTTCTTATCATCTAATGAATGAAATAAGCAAAGCTCTACTCCATTAGCGCTGTCTGCATATAATGCAAAATTTACTCCTTTACCATCCCACATTGCGCCAAGAGGATAAGGATTTCCAGGGTGTACTATTGTAGCCATTCAGATTATTAAATAAAATAATAATCGAACTACGGCTTATAATGTTTAAGCTGAGGATAAGAAAATAAAGCCCCCTGCATAAATAGCTTATGCAATGGAGTTTAATGGAGGATTGGAAAAATGTTTTAAAAACAAACCTAAATAGGCATAACTAGTAGCAGTTATACTGTTTCTACAGCTTTAGTAGCAAGTATAACACATTGCCCGTCTGCAGTAGTACCAGTAATGAAAATATCCTCATGAGAGTCTCCAAGCTTATACACTTTTATTTCTTTAAGAGTATCAAAAAGAAAATTCATTAGCTTCTCATATTTTTCTACCTTCTCAACTTCTTTAGGATCATGTTTTTCCTGAAGTGTGTTAATGTTTTTGAAAAGATAGGAAAGAGAAATTTCTTCACAAGAGTCTGTAGATGGGCGTCCTGAAAGAGTATATAAATAGTGGGGCAAAGATTCATGCTCTTTACATGAAAATACCTTAAAAGGGGAATCTGTTTCACTAAGGAAGAAAACACCTTGGGCTTTTTCTTCCAGCTCTTTAACAATTTCTTGGGCAAATGCTGCGGTCATAGGTATAAGATTTACGTTTAACAGGAATTTTAAATTTATAACGGGTTAATAGATATACGTTTGACTCGTATTATTTTGTGTTTTTACAAGATTTGTAAGTAAAAACATTAGTTAAACTATGAAAAAAATGATGAGATAAAAATATACCTGTGTTATCTTTTTGTTAAGTTAATGTTAACAAAACTTTAAAAGGCCATTTTAAAATACAAATAACTCTATTTAAGTAAATTATATTTTAACATTTGTAGAAGGCAAAATAAAAAACCGCTGAGATCATCAACGGTTTTTTTATTCAATATCATCAATAAGTTCCTGTTATCTATGTCCGCCACCATGCCCACCGCCACCGTGAAATCCACCACCACCGCCATGGAACCCGCCTCCTCCACCGTGAAATCCGCCACCGCCATATCCGCCTCCGTGAAATCCACCACCAGCATGTCCCCAGCCACCGTTAAATCCACCACCTGAGT
>FTKU01000024.1_pt1 | contig 16018 bp, 15 predicted proteins | sample 1641061 | NCBI WGS metagenome assembly FTKU01 (sample SAMEA3914812, study PRJEB12502) | metagenome | biome: forest; material: soil | place: Canada | collected 2011-07-07 | depth 0.1 m | reverse complement strand
GGTATATATTGAACATTTAGAAGAATATTTTAATATGGGGTTGCCTTTTAAGAAAATTTCAGATAATCCATTAAAATATAGATTATATGGAACTATACTGTATGATAATAAAATAGCGTTATCAAATTTTATGGATTCTCTTCCTACGGATAAAAGTATAATTATTAATGCTTCTAATTTTAGTGGAATAGAACAAAACTTACAATCAGAATTTCTAGAGCTAATAAATCAACATCCTCATATTATCTGGGTTGCGGATTCAATTAGTAAGTTGGAATTAGTAAAGATAGGTATAAATAAAAAATCTATTATTAGTAATGAGAAGGAGGCTATTTAGATTTATCTGAAGTAAGGATATGAGATATTATTTACTATTTATTATTTTTCTTCTATTACTCACCAAAGTAAACGCCCAGCAAAGTTGCAGTGGTAAATATAAAATAGTGTGGAAGGATGGTTCTTCTAGAATAGTAAGGGGAAGTATTATATATGTATATAAAGGTGGCAAAACTAAATACCTTTTTATTTCGAAAAAGGACACCATTATTCCCGCACAAACGCAATCCATTACCCGGCTTGGTTGGGAAGATAGTCTTAAAGGACTTCCTGATGAAGATAAGCGCTATTGGTTATTCAAAACAATAAAAGGCAAAATTTCAGCTTACTCAGTATTACCTAATGGAAGAGGGCTTGCTTACCTTGAAAAGGACAGTACACGTATTCCTTTTACAGTAGAAAATTTATTGCCTCTTTTAAAAGATAATACAATACTTTATAAAAGATATGAGCGAACTGTGAAACTAGTTAACAGGCAACAAGTCCATCCTAATCGGCGTTTAGTGGGTGCTACTTTGTATGTGGCAGGTGTAATGGGAATTTGTATTTATTCTCTTTCCGCTCCGCAACCTTTGGGTACTTTGATAGATGTGGCAGCAATAGGCACTACTATAATATTATATTCAGTGCAAGCTAGTCGGTTATACCCATTGGAAGCGATAAGAATATATAATTATCGTTATTCCAATAATTGAAGTGCTTGACTTTATGTTTTACATTTTGGTCTCACGGAGTCCCCTGCTATTGATAACGGACACACTGTCAATAATTATAATTTGACTTGAAGTGTCTTAGTTTAAGAAGTTTTATGAAAGAATTAAATGACGACAACCATGCGATAACAAAAGCGCTTCTATTATGTGGGGCTATTGCCTGTCCTTTATTCATTTTAGTATTTCTCATAGAAGGCGCAACTCGCAGTGCATATAACCCTCTCAGGCACGCAGTCAGTTCGCTTTCAATAGGAAACCAGGGCTGGATGCAGGTTACTAACTTTGTTGTTACAGGTTTATTGTTACTGGCCTTTACTATCGGATTGCGACGCAAATTGCAATCTACCAGCAAAGGCACCAGGGGTACAGTATTAATAGGATTGGTTGCTATTGGTTTAATAGGCGCTGGTGTTTTTACTACAGATCCGCTGTTTGGCTATCCAGAAGATAAGCCCCTTGTAATGGCACAGTATACTATTCACGGGCATCTTCACGATCTTTTCTCTATGCTGGTATTTGTCTGTTTGCCATCTGCCTGTTTTGTTTTTCGCCGCCGCTTTATTACAACAGGGGAACGAGGATGGGCTATCTACTCAACTATAAGCGGAATAGGTATGATAGTAGTTTTTGTACTTACAAGCATGGGGTTCAAACAGATTTCTGGCTTTGTAGATTTTGCTGGAGTATTTCAACGTCTGACTATTACTATAGGTTGGATATGGATGATGTTGCTGTCTTTGCATTTTTATAAAACAAGCAGAGTAGATAATTAATAGTAACCCCGCTATTGATAGCGTCCACCTGTCAATTCAAGTACTTATTAGCAAATCTATTTTACTATGAGAAGATAGAAACAATTACTAGTAAGTAAATAAGGGCTTACCTTTAAAGCCCTTATTTGTTATTAAACTTTTTTCGACGCCCTTCTGTGAGGTATACGTTTGGCAACTTTGCTTTTAGCCGCTGCCTTGCCTGCATCGCTTTGCTTGTAGTACTTCATGGCTTCAGGCAATTCTTTTTTTAGCATATTAATTCTACTTACATTTCCGGGGTGGTCAGACAGATAGGCTTTCTTATCACTGCCCTTCATATAGTTGTCCATCCGCTTCCAGAAATCAATGGATTTATGGGGATCGTACCCTGCCATAGCCATAAACACCAGTCCCATATGGTCAGCTTCGTATTCGTCCTTCCTGCTATAAGGAAGCAATACGCCTACTTGGGTTCCGGCATTGTATACTGAAGATAAGCCAGCTGATACAATGGAACCCTGACCCAACGTAGCTACATTTACCGCCACGCCTCCTATTTTTACCAGTAGTTTCTGGCTCATTTCCCGGTTGGTGTGCATGGCAACAGCATGAGAGATCTCATGCCCCAGTACGGCTGCCATCCCGTCTTCATCCTCGGTTAGGGGCAGTATGCCTGTGTAGACTACTACCTTGCCTCCGGGCATACACCAGGCATTTACTGATGAGTCTTGGACTAGGTTAAACTCCCATTTGTACTGGCCTGGCTTGTAGTGTTTGTCATGCGTTTTCAGGTAGGTCTCTACCGCATCGGAAATTCTTCCGCCTGCCTTGGCTACCAGTGCTGTATTGGCAGCGTCTGCGGATTTCGGATGCTTGTCCAGGTACTTGGTGTATGCCTTTGCACACTTACGGTTCAGTTTACTATCAGAATATAGGTGTAGCGTTGTTCTTCTGGTAACAGGGTTACGGGCGCAGCCTGCCAATAGCAGCAGGAGCAGCCCAGCATGAAAAAGTTTCATAAAAGCAATAGTTTTGTTTCAGGTAGTGTAAAACAAAACTGCTGCCAGAAGCATAAAAAGGTTACAGTTTACGTCTAGTCTTCAGAATTGAGACAGAATGGTAAAAGTAGTTTTTGGGAATAGTAGTTATGCTACTATTATTTTGAAGGGAAGCTTATAGACATCTGCCAATTGGCATGCAAGCGCCTCTATTATTTACTTCTTTAAACTTTTAACTTTGAGCTTTAAACTCTTTTGTGCCAGCATACAAAAAAATTATACAAAAATAGAACAAACATTACTCCCGCAAAAATTAAAAATGCGAATAACAGGACGATAACAATGCAGTTAACAATGCCATAACAATGTGTTTTTTTTACGACATGTAATATTTGAAGTATTATTTACTACTAACATATAGCACAAACATAAAAACTAGTACAGCTTTATGCGTTAATTGGCAGGTATAACTTAACCTTATTTTCGGATGAAGAATAATTCAGCCTACGCCTTCAACACCCCCAGCAGCATAAATACCCAGCCAGCAATAAGCGCCAGGCCGCCAATTGGCGTCACCGCTCCCCATTTGCCCACATTGGTAAGGCAAAGAATGTACAAGGAACCGGAGAAGATAATAATACCTGCTGTAAATGCATAACCGGCATAGTCCAGCATACGGTTATGTTCCAGCTTCAGCGCCAGTATTCCTAATAGTACCAAAGCCAGGGCATGGTAAAACTGGTATTTTACAGCAGTCTCAAATACGGCAGTTCTGTTTATGGTTTCTAAATGTTGTTTTAAGGCGTGCGCCCCGAAGGCTCCTATCATTACTGCTAATGCGCCTGTTATGCTTCCCAGTATTAAAAAGATTTTATTCATTATATGGTGTAGTTTCGTTGTCCAAATATAGCGCTTCCTATCCGTACCATAGTACTGCCTTCTTCGGCGGCTACTTTATAATCGCTGCTCATGCCCATAGAAAGCTCTTCCAGTTTTACGTTGGGCAAGGTTACGCCCTTCAGGGAATCAAAAAACTGCTTCAGTTTCCTGAACTCCATTTTTATATGCACCTCGTCCGTAGTGTTGGTCGCCATGCCCATCAATCCTTTAATAAGAATATGCTGAAGGCTTTTTAACTCCTCGGAATGCAGAAGAGCTGTAGCTTCGTCGAACGATAAGCCAAACTTGGTTTCTTCCTCCGCAATATGAATTTGCAGCAGAACGGGTATAACGCGGTTGTTTTTGGCGGCTTCTTTGTCTATTTCCTTTAAAAGAGCCAGGCTGTCCACCGAATGGATAAGGCTTATGAAAGGGGCTATGTATTTTACCTTGTTCCGCTGCAAATGGCCAATTAAGTGCCATTCTATGTCGTGGGGAAGCTTATCGTACTTCGTTAATAGCTCCTGCACCTTGTTTTCGCCAAATACCTTTATGCCGGAATCGTAGGCTTCTTGCAGCACTTCCACCGGATGAGTCTTAGAAACCGCTATTAACCTGCAATCTGCAGGAAGGGAATCTTTTATATGGTTAAAGTTGTTTGAAATAGTCATACACAAAGCTGGAAATTTCTAATTTGTAATTGTTATTAATATCTTAGCGTAATTTTGTTAAATTAAAATATAAAAGCCAAAGGACTTAATTTTTCATGCTGTTAGGTACATTATTAAAGCAGGGGATAAAGATAACTAAGATCATAGAGCTGGAAAATGCCTCTCCGTATAGTCTTCAAAGAAAAGAGCTTAAAAAACTTATTAAAAAGGCGAAAAATACGCAGTTCGGGCATGCCTATTCTTTTGAGGTGATATTGCAGTGCTTTAAAAAAAGCTCGAAAGTAAGCGCTTACCAGGCTTTTAAACGAAACGTACCGGTTTATAATTACAATAAAATATACAGTGACTGGTGGCATAAGGCTAAGGATGGTGAAAAAGATGTATGTTGGCCAGGAATTGTAAAGTATTTTGCCTTAAGCTCAGGCACTTCCGAGGCTGCTACCAAGCATATTCCTCTTACCAAAGAGATGAATAAGGCTATAAAAAAGACCAGCGTTCGCCAGATTCTTTCTCTTGCCCAATACCCTCTTCCTGGTGAATTATTTGAAAAAGGCATATTAATGTTGGGCGGAAGCACTCATCTTAATAAAAGCGGGCATTATTTCGAGGGGGACCTTAGTGGTATACAGGCCAGCCAATTGCCTTTCTGGTTCCAGCATTTCTATAAACCGGGCAAGCGGATTTCACAAACAAGGAACTGGGACAGCAAGCTGGACGAGATAACGCTTTCTGCCCCTAACTGGGATATAGGCTTTATAGTAGGTGTGCCAGCGTGGATACAGATTATGATGGAACGGATTATTAAACATTATAATCTGAACAACATCCATGAAATGTGGCCTAACCTGATGATCTATACGCATGGCGGGGTGTCGTTTGATCCATACCGTAAGGGTTTTGAAAAGCTATTGGGTAAGCCCATTATGTATATAGAGACCTACCTGGCTTCAGAGGGCTTTATAGCTTTCCAGGATAAGCCTAATGCTCGATCTATGAAGCTGGTGCTGGACAATGGGATATTCTTTGAGTTTGTACCATTTACGGAGACCAACTTTGATGAAAACGGAGACATGAGGGAAAACCCTGAGACATTAACCATAGCTAATATAGAGGAGGGGATAGATTACGCATTGCTGATATCTACCTGCGCCGGAACATGGAGGTACCTGATTGGTGATGTGATTCGCTTTACTTCAAAGAAAGAATCTGAAATTATAATAACCGGACGTACCAAGCATTTCCTAAGCCTTTGCGGAGAGCATCTCTCTGTTGATAATATGAATAGGGCGGTGGAGCTGGTTTCGGAAGAGCTTAATATTTCTGTTAAAGAGTTTACTGTAATAGGTATACCTCACGAAACGCTGTTTGCCCACCAGTGGTATATTGGCACGGATGATATAGTAAATAAAGAAGCGCTTAAAAATATACTGGATGAGAAGCTGAAAGCCCTGAACGATGACTACAAGGTGGAACGCAGCGCTGCTCTTAAAGATGTGTATGTAACCGTACTTCCTTCTGCTGCTTTTTACAAATGGATGAAGCTGAAAGGCAAGGAGGGTGGACAAAATAAATTCCCGCGTGTGATGAAGAAAAGTCAGTACGAGGAGTGGGAAGAGTTTATTAAAAAAGCTGATTTTAATGATTAATTCTATAATTAGCGGCATTGGTTTTGGAATGCTGCTTGCAGTAATGGTTGGGCCAGTATTTTTTGGGCTTATACAAACCAGTATACACAAAGGGTTTAAGTATGGTGTTTTTTTTGCACTGGGTGTAGCCGTCAGCGATATTACTTTTATACTGCTTACCTATTTCGGCTTCTCTAATTTCTTCGATAATGCAACTTTTAAAAAGGCCTTGGGGATATTTGGAGGAGCTTCCATGTGCCTGTTTGGACTTTACTATTTGTTTAAACCAACAGAAAAGACTGTTCCTTTTGCTTCCAACATACAACGGGAGACGAAGAAAATAAATATTATGCTAAAGGGTTTTGTAATGAATATCCTAAACCCTTCTGTTTTCTTTTTCTGGATAGGTATGGTAAGTGTGGTAAGTGTACGCTTTGATGCTAATGCCTTGCAAATCTTTACCTTCTTCTGCGCTACTATCGCTACAGTGCTTTCGCTGGATATTTTTAAGTCTTATGTAGCAAATCGGATAAAAGTTTATTTTACTAACAGATTACTAAATATGATTAACAAAGGCCTGGGTATTATTCTTCTTGTGGTAGGTACTAAACTGCTCCTCAATGCCTTTGGAATTAGTGTTGTTTAGTCTTCCAGCGAATTACTAAGGAATGTATTTTTAGTAAAAAGCCATGCCAGAAAGAATACAATAGCCCAGGTTAGGTATACGTAGTAAAAATCTTTCTTATCCTTAAAACGACTTTCCTTAATCGGCCCTTTTTCGTAATGGTCTATCATCAGGAAAATATCTTTTAAGGCCATATTATTAGACGCCCTGAAGAATTTTCCTTCTGTTACTTCTGCAATTTTCCGTAATGTGGTTTCATCTAATATGGATTCTGCATAAATAGCATTGTTAAGACTGTCTTTGCCTACAGCTACGCTTCCGTCTTTGCCAATTCCGATGGTATATATTTTGATGTTATAGGCATAGGCGAGCTGTGATGCCAGTATTGGGTCTACAGAACCTGCAGTATTATCGCCATCGCTTAACAATATCATTATTTTAGATTTTGAACTGGACTCTCGCATACGGTTAATGCCTGTAAGAATGGCATTACCAATGGCCGTGCCACTTTCCTCAATTAGCTTGGAATTTACCTCTTTCAGATAGTTTTTTACTAAAGTGTAATCCAAGGTAAGTGGAGAAAGGGAATACGATTCCCCGGAAAATACTACCAGGCCAATGCGGTCTCTGCCCCGGCCTTCTACAAATTCAGTAGCTACTTTCTTTGCAGCTTCTAACCGGTTAGGAGTAAAATCTTCTAATTGCATGGATTCTGAAATATCCATCAGCAGCAGAATGTCAATACCTTCTACTGTTTGTTCAATTTCTTCGTCTATTTTCTGCGGCCTTGCCAGCGCTACCAGCATTAATGTGATGGATATCAATATAAGGCTGTGCGGGATAAGTCTTAGTAACCCTACCATGCTCCACTCTGTGGTATATTTGGTAGGTAATGCAATATCCAGGCGGGTTCTTAAACGCACCTGAATAAGGCCTCTTATTAAGAACAGAAAAGGTATTACTGGAATAAAGTATAGGTAAAAAATATTGTCCCAGTAAAAGCTGTTTAACTGAGATGGCATAAACCAGGTATAAGAAAACCAATCAAGATTTGATGCCTGCATTTGTTATTGATTTTTTTCTTTTCTGAAATCGTTTATTGGAAAACTTTTTAAGGTAACTAAGGGCTGTTTCTGCTTCGTTAGAAATTACTCCCCCATAAATAGCCCTGTCAATGGACTTAAGGCTCTCCTTCAATTCATCCTTATTAAATAATACATTTATCTCTGTAGTAGTATAGGTGTTGATGGGTTTATTCTCGAGCCTGGAGAGGTAGTTCTTCCATACGCTTACTGCATCTTCCAATATTGTTACAGAACCGTTTTTTCGGAACTCTCTTTCTAGTTTTTGGAACTGACGCAGGTATAAGGTGTAGGTTCTTCGTACCAGGAATAAACGGTAGCGGCGGGTCAAAGACTTGCCAAAAATGAAATACAAAAGAGCAAGAACTAGAACAGAGATTGCGCCTGCTGCGATGTAGTGAGGATAATTGAACTCTTTTTTCACCACATTGAAACGTGTATCCTGCATCAGCTGCAAGGAGTCTGTCAGTTGGTGAATGTATTCTTTTACGTAAATAATGTCTTCAGCAGGTTTTTTTGTTATAGTATCCTGCTGAGAAATGATGAATACCGGTAAAGCGAATGAAATAGATTTACCGATTGTAAATGTTCTCAATATGTATATTACGCTGTCTATACTTACAGTACTGTCGGAAGTTGTTGGAAAGAACTCTTTATTAACTAATTCAAACGGGTAGAAGTTAAATTTACTATCAGGAAAAAGTACTTCGGTGGCAGGGGCGTGGCGGAACACCAGGTAGTATTTTACAGGCTGCCCTATTTTAATAGTATCTTTTGTAAAATAGCCTTGTACTTGTGCAGCAGCAAGCAGGGGAGTGAATAGGATTAAAAAAATCAGTATTAGTCTACTTCGCACTTTACTGCATTTTGTTTCTTATCCGGAACAATTTAACCAACTTGGTTACATATTCTTCGTTGGTATCTACCCAAAGATAGTTGGCCTCTTGCTTCCGACAAATATCCTCCAAAATCTCTTTGTTTTTTTTGAATATGTCATTCACCTTTAATCTGAATTTTGAAGACGATGAATTTACCCATATGGTTTTCTGGGTCTCTTTGTCATAAAGTGGTATAATACCCATTCGCGGAAAATCAATTTCTCTTTTATCAGAAAGGTGTATTACTACCAGATCGTGTTTTTTTGCAAGCGTTATCAGGTTTTGCTCAAACCCAGAATCTATAAAATCAGATATCAGTATTACTACACTTTTTCTTTTCAGGAAGCTTAGTGTAAAGGCCAGTGATTTATTAAGGTCTGTTCTTAAGGATTGAGGTTTAAGGTTAAATATTCTGAATAGAATGTCGTAAGCGTGTTTGAGGCCCTTGGCAGGTTTTATGTATAGTTCTTTACGATCACTAAAGCCTATAATGCCCACGTGCGCCTGCTCCTTAATGGCGGAGAGTGTAAGGACACCGCATATTTCCTTGCCGACATCAATCTTCTGGCGTTCAGTGCCTATTTCCTGGGAGGCGCTTACATCCAGTATAAAGAATATATTCTGTTCTTTTTCCTCTTTGAAGTTTTTAACAAATGTTCCGTGCCCTTTGGCTGTTACTTTCCACTCTATTGTGCGTATATCGTCGCCATATTGGTAAGACCTTACCTCGGAAAACTCTAACCCAGAGCCTTTAAAGACAGAATGAAAGTTACCATGCATGTGTGAATTTACAGCCCGGCGGATCTGTATTTCATACTTTTGCAGTTTTTTAATCAGTTCTTTCATTCAATTGCTTTTATAAATTTAATTAAAATAACTAATTTTCATGGTGAAAAGATTTGTTTTGGTTTTTATAGCTTTTATGCTGTGGGGTTGTGGAAACAAGGAGAAACTACCTGCTAATATATTACCACAAGATAAAATGACTGCAATAATGATAGATGTACATATTGCCGAGGGGAAGACGAATTTAAGAGCATTGCCTATAGATTCTGCCAGGTTACTTTTCAGGATTTATGAAGACTCTATATTTAAGAAACATAAAGTAACACGCCCTAAGTTTGAAGAAAGCTATAAATATTATTCAATCCATATGGATGTACTGAATAAGCTTTATTCTTCAGTAGTGGATAGTCTTAGCCTTAGAGAAGCCCGCGATAAAATTAATTAGAACTTAAGAATCTTTTTTGGCATTACTACTACAGATGCTTTACCCTGAAAATATTGAACAAAAGCTTGGATTTGACCAGGTAAGAGAGCTGGTAAAAAAAGAATGCCTGAGTCCTCTTGGGCAGTACTATGTTGACAAGATTTCTTTTTCTACTGATGTAGTGCTTGTAAAGAAACTGATTGCCCAGGCGGATGAGTTTAAGAGAATACTATCAGAAAATATACCTTTCCCCTTTTCTAATTATATTGATGTAAGGCCATATTTTGATAAAATAAAACCGGAAGGGGCATTTCTTGAGCCTTCTGAATTTTATGAGATCAAGTTGTCGTTGCATACTATTATTTCCTGCCTTGAGTTTTTGAATAAACGAAATGATGCCTATTTCCCTGCTTTAAAAGCTTTAGGCAAGGAAATTGTTTTGGATAGGGACTTGTACGAAGAGATAGACCAAAAGATTTCTGAAGACGGGCGGGTTCGAGATAATGCTTCCAGGGAATTGCAAGTGGTGCGTAAGAAGATAGTAATGGAACAGGGGCGTATACGCAGGGAGTTGGATCGAATTTTGAAGCAGTCGAAACAAGAAGGATATACGGAAGAACGGGCGGAAATTACCATTAGAAATGGCAGAATGGTGATTCCTGTAAGCGCTGAAAATAAACGTAAGGTAAAGGGCTTTGTACATGACGAATCAGCAACTGGCCAAACGGTATTTATAGAGCCTGCAGAAATACTGGAAATAAACAATGAGATTATTGACCTGCAATACCAGGAGCGCCGAGAGATCGTAAAAATCCTGATTGCCTTATCGGATCAAGTACGCCCTCAATTAATCCCACTTAGAAAAGCGTATACGTTTTTAGGATTAATTGATTTTATTGGCGCTAAGGCAAAGTTTGCCCGTAAAATAGTAGCGGTTAAACCGGTAATAGAGGAAAAGCCAATTATAAAGTGGCAACAAGCCAGGCATCCGTTACTATTTATTGCTCTGCAAAAACAACACAAAGAAATAATACCCCTGGATATTGAGATTAACCAGGAGAACAGACTGCTGATCATCTCTGGCCCAAATGCAGGAGGCAAATCGGTTTGCCTAAAAACAACAGGACTAATACAATACATGTTCCAATGCGGGCTGTTGGTTCCAGTGGAAGAGTCATCACGCATGGGTTTCTTTAATGATGTATTTATTGATATTGGAGATGAGCAGTCTATAGAAAATGACCTCAGCACCTATAGCTCGCACCTGAAGAACATGAAGCAGTTCCTGGAGTTTGCAGGAAATAGATCACTAATACTAATTGATGAGTTTGGAACTGGAACTGAGCCACAGTTTGGCGCTGCCATAGCAGAGGCAGTATTGGAAGGACTGGTAGATCGTAAAGCGTTTGGACTTATTACTACTCACTATGGTAACCTGAAAGCATATGCTGATAAGACATCTGGTGTAATAAACGGTGCGATGCGTTATGATCTGAAGAAACTTGAACCATTGTATCAACTAGAGATTGGAAGGCCTGGAAGTTCATTTGCATTTGAGATTGCCAGGAAGATTGGTTTGCCTGAGGTGGTTATTCAACGATCAAGAGAAAAGATAGATTCTGGCCAACTGGATATGGAAAAGCTGTTGCGCGACCTAGAAGCTGAAAAGAATCGTTTAAGCAAGCAGAATGATGAGGTACGGCGAAAAGATGTAGAACTGAATGAAAAATTAAAAGAGTATACGGAGCGAACGACTTACCTGGAGGCGAACAACAGAAAGCTGATGAATGAGGCTAAGGACAAAGCCAAACAACTGATAGCTGAGGCTAACCAACGAATTGAAAGTACTATACGGGATATACGTGAAAGTAAGGCTGATAAGGAAGTAACTAAGTTGCTACGAGAAGATCTTAAAACATTTAATGATAATTTAAAAAAGGAAATAGAGCCTGAAAAGAGTAAAATAGTAGTAGAGGAGGGGGAAGTAAAAGTAGGTGACCTTGTGCGGGTGAAAGACAATGGAGCAGTAGCAGAAGTAATTTCTATAAAAGGCAAGGATGCTGATATATTTATTGGCGATCTTAAGTCTACTGTTAAAATGAACCGGTTGGAAAAGATATCCAGAAAAGAATATAAGCAGGAGCGGGGAGTAGAAAACAAACCTGCTTCGGGGATAAACCTAAATGAGAAGCTTGGTAATTTTTCTCCTAACCTGGATTTGCGAGGTAAACGGGGAGAAGAGGCGTTGCAGGAGGTAGACCGGTTAATTGATTCGGCAATACTATTTAATGTGCCAGAGGTGCATATTATACATGGTAAGGGAGACGGAATTTTAAGGAGCCTGATCAGGAATCATTTAAAGAACTATAAAGAAGTAAACTCAATGGGAGATGAACATGCAGACCGAGGTGGGGCAGGAGTTACTATAGTACGATTAAAGTAATTGTTCCATACTAATAGTTTCGTTACAGAAACTATACTCATGCGGCTGGTTGGAACAGATAATAACAAGACGATTAGCCAGGTTGTTTTTTATCTCCTGCAAATACCAATCAATTCCCCTTGCGTCCAAATTAGAAGTAGGTTCATCCAATAGTAGTATAGGTGTATCAGAATAAAAAGCCAGCCCCAATTTAAGTCTCATTTTCATGCCTGAGGAAAAGTGGCGGATCTCCTTATTCTTCGAATCACTCAGCCGCAGAAGTTCAATCAAATCATTTCTGCTAACTCCTTCTTTTAGTTTTTTGAATTTAAAATGGAAGTCCAGTAATTCATTCAATGTAAACTCTTCAATCAGTTCCTGGTAGGGTGCTGCAATACTTAGGTAGTTATATATCTCCTCAATAGAGATGGGCTTGATGTTTATGGAGTAATGCAAAGAACCTTCGGAAGAAGGTTGTATTCCTGCAAGGGTATGAAGTAAAGTAGATTTGCCAGAACCATTAGGGCCAGTAATGGCGTAGGAAAAATTGCTGCGAAAAGTGAAGCTGAACTTTCTAAAGATCCAAAACCTGTTGAATCTTTTTCCCAGGTTTTCGGTCTTTATTTCCATGGTTATTGATGAACACCCTTCATAATTCCACGGTCGGAATTACGAATAAAATTCAGAATCTCGTCTCTCTCTTTAGAAGGCACATGGTCAAGCTCAATAATATCTATTGCCTTGGTATTGTTGTATCCTTTTAAGTAAAGAGTTCTGTATATCTCCTGTATTTCGTTAATCTTCTCGTTGCTGTAACCTCTTCTTCTTAAGCCAATGGAATTGATTCCGCAATAGCGAAGTGGCTCACGGGCTGCTTTGGTGAATGGAGGAACATCTTTACGTACCAGAGAACCACCTGATATCATTGTGTGTGCACCTATTTTTACAAACTGGCGTATGGCGCTGGAACCACCGATAATGGCATAATCATCTACTAATACGTGGCCTGCCAATTGTGCATTATTTACCAGAATACAGTTATCTCCAATAATACAGTCATGTCCTAAATGGACATAAGCCATCACAAGGCAGTTTTTACCAATCTCTGTTTTGTATTTATCTGTGGTTCCTCTATTAATAGTAACACACTCCCTAATTACAGTATTATCGCCAATGATTGCAGTAGTTTCTTCCCCAACAAACTTCAGGTCTTGTGGTACTGCAGAAACTACAGCGCCAGGGAATATTTTACAATTCTTTCCAATGCGGGCACCTTCCATAATAGTAACGTTGGGGCCTATCCACGTTCCTTCGTCAATTTCAACATTTTTATAAATAGTAGAAAAAGGCTCAATAACTACATTAGGGGCTATTTTTGCCTGAGGGTGTATGTATGCTAATGGTTGGTTCATAATTTCTTTTTACTACTTGCTATCTTTTCTTACAATGCTTGCTGACATTACGGCCTCACACACAAGGTTGCCTGCTACAAAGGCTTGTCCCTGCATTTTGGCTATACCCCTTTTTATTGGGGCCAGCAATTCGCATTTGAAAATAATAGTATCACCTGGAACTACTAATTTTCTGAACTTACAACTTTCGATCGCTAAAAAATAAGTCCAGTAGTTTTCAGGATCTGGTACGGTATTAAGTACTAAAATTCCACCTGTTTGTGCCATGGCTTCTATTTGCATTACACCAGGCATTACAGGGTTACCAGGGAAGTGTCCCTGGAAAAAAGGCTCGTTTATGGTTACGTTTTTTATACCCGCTACCATGTTTTCATCCAAGTAGTAAATTTTATCTACCAGTTTATAAGGATATGTGTGTGGTAACCTCTGGTAAATCTGGTTCACATCCATTACCGGAGTTACATTCGGATCATAATGAGGAATCTGGTTTTTGTTGGATTCCTTCATCAGTTTTTTAAGCTTTTTTGCAAAGGCAATGTTCGCGGCATGACCCGGCCTTGCTGCCAGTATCTGGGCTTTTAAGGGTCTTCCCACAAGGGCAAGGTCTCCGATCATATCCAGTAGCTTATGTCTTGCTGGTTCGTTTTTATATCTTAGCTCAACATTATTTAAAATGCCTTCCTTTTTTACCTCAACTTTTGGTTTGTTAAAAAGCTTGGCCAAATGCTCCAGTTCGTTATCCTGCACTATCCGGTCTACTACTACTATAGCATTGTTAAGGTCGCCGCCTTTAATCAGATTTTGCTTTTGAAGCATTTCCAGCTCATGCAAAAAGCAGAATGTTCTGCATGAAGCGATCTCTTTAGCAAACTGGGTTATGTTTGTTAATGAAGCATGCTGACTTCCTAGAACCGGAGAGTTATAATCTACCATTACAGTTACTCTATAATCGTCCAGCGGAAGGGCTGCTATTTCTATATTTCTTTCGCTGTCTTTGTAGAAAATGCTATGGGGTACTTCAAAGAAATTTCTAAGGGCATTTTGCTCTTCCAGACCAGCTTCCTCTATGGCGTCTACAAATGGTTGAGAGCTACCATCCATAATAGGAGGCTCAGGAGCGTCTAACTGGATAAGTACATTATCCACCTGTAAACCTACAAGGGCAGCAAGTGTATGCTCTACCGTATTGATGCGTGCTCCGTTTTTTTCAATAGTGGTTCCACGGGACAGATCTACTACGTAGTCTACATCAGCTTCTACTATTGGCTGACCGTCCAGGTCAACTCTTTGAAATTTAATTCCGTGATTGGGGACTGCGGGTAAAAAGGTCATGTTTACCTTTATTCCTGTATGCAAACCTACTCCTGAAATTGAAATGGGTCTTTTAATTGTGTGTTGTTTCAAATTCATTACTGCTTTTCCAGATGCAAATTTAAAATTTTTTCCTCAAGCTCTTCAATTCTCTTTTGCAACTCGGGAAGCTTTTTAAATACAGCAAGTGATTTGAGGTTCTTTTTATAATCGAAAGCGGGGCTGCCGCTAATGGAGGTACCTTCTTCTGTAACTGTTTTTCCGACACCGGCCTGTGCGCCAATGCTTGTTTTGTTTGCAATGTTGATATGCCCTACAATCCCTACCTGACCACCTATCAAACAGTTCTCACCTATTTTGGTGGAGCCGGAAATACCTGTTTGAGCTGCTATGGCAGTGTTGCTGCCTATTTCTACATTATGGGCTATCTGGATAAGGTTATCCAGTTTGACACCTTCGTTTATAATGGTAGAACCCATGGTAGCACAGTCTATTACTGTATTAGCGCCAATATCCACATGGTCTTTTATAATTACATTGCCTACTTGTGGAATACCTTTGTAGCTGCCGTCCTTTTGAGGAGCAAAGCCAAAACCATCGCTGCCAATTATAGCTCCTGAATGAAAGGTACAATAACTTCCTATACGGGAATCGGAATAAATTTTTACTCCGGCATACAAAATGGTGTTGCTGCCTATTATAACATTATCCCCGATATATACATGAGGATATATTTTTACATTATTCCCAATTTTGCAGTTGTTGCCTATGTAAGAGAATGCTCCTCTATACACATGTTCTCCCGTAATAGATCCTTCACCAATAAAACATGGCTGTTCTGTACCTGATCTTTTAAATGTAACAACTCTGTGGTATTCCTCCAACAAAGTAGTAAAACTTGTATAAGGATCGTCCACCAGAATAAGAGTAGCTTTTATTTCTTCTCTGGGTATGAAATTTTTATCTACAATTACAGCGCTAGCATCAGTAGAATAAATAAAATTTTCATATTTAGGATTGGATAAAAAAGAGATTGCTCCTTCATTTGCTTCCTGAATTTTTGCCAGCTTATTTATTTTTATCGACTCGTTCCCTTTTATTTCT
>FTKU01000040.1_pt1 | contig 17470 bp, 17 predicted proteins | sample 1641061 | NCBI WGS metagenome assembly FTKU01 (sample SAMEA3914812, study PRJEB12502) | metagenome | biome: forest; material: soil | place: Canada | collected 2011-07-07 | depth 0.1 m | reverse complement strand
TTATAATATATATTACTATTTACTATTAATTATAAGAACAGTGAATATCCTGTTACTAGAAAATTTATTATGTGGATTATAAATCCACAATCATACTTCATAATTACAAAATCATGAGGAGCGGGATATAGAGGATTATAATTCTCAACTAAATTGACTCACAGGTCTGTTTTAGTGTAACTTTGTACCTTTACTATTTTTAAACATTAACCCAAATGGAAAATAAAAAGATTGCTTTAGTAACCGGCGGCAGCCGTGGCCTTGGTAAAGACATGGCTCTAAGCCTTGCTAAAAAAGGCATCAGCGTAGTGCTGACTTATAACACCAACAAAGAGGAAGCAGGCAAAGTAGCTGCAGAAATTGAATCTCTTGGCCAAAATGCTTACGTATTTCAATTGGATGCTGGCAATGTAAAATCTTTTGACGCCTTCTTTAAAAGCGTTACCACTGTGTTAAAAGAAAAAACGGGCAGCACCAATTTCGATTTCTTAATTAATAATGCAGGTACGGCATTGTATGCTCCCTTTGCAGAAACTACCGAAGAACAGTTTGATACTGCATTAAACATTCACTACAAGGGTGTATTTTTTCTAACTCAGAAAGCGCTTCCCTTTATCAATAACGGTGGCCGCATTATTAACATTTCTTCAGGTCTGGCCCGTACTTCTTTTCCGGGCTCATCGGCATATGGTTCTATGAAAGGAGCTATTGAGGTGCTGACCAGGTACATGGCAAAAGAGTTAGGGTCCAGAGGTATTGCTGCTAACGTAGTAGCGCCAGGCGCTATTGCAACAGACTTTGGCGGCGGCAGACTTAGAGGCAATAAAGAGTTACAAGCTCAAATTTCAAGCTTTACGGCTTTAGGACGTGTTGGCTTAGCAGATGATATTGGTGGTGTAGTGGCCTTCTTATGTACCGAAGATGCCAAATGGATTAATGGACAACGAATAGAAGTTTCCGGAGGGATGAACTTGTAGTAACTACTATCTGTATTATTAGGCCGTCAGGCAGTAGCGCCTGACGGATTGTAATTACTAAGTAAGCAACATCTGAGACACTAGTACTAACGAAGAGAACTTTTTTTAGGAGAAGAAACAAGTTTTAATGAATTGATGTAATCTGTATCAAACTCTATTACACGTATATCTCCAGGCCTAAACTTCATTTGTCCATCCCATTTACCTTTAGTATTTAAATAATCAATTACAAGATATTTGCTATCAAGAGACTTAAGTCGTCCCAAGTAACAAGCCTTCTCTGATTTTGTATAGAACTGGAACACACCGTAATTAATAGTAATAAAATTAAGAATTTCCGAAAGATTATTTATCGGTATTACTTCCTTGTCTGTTGGTTCAAGTCCTTTTAGTTTAATAATCTTTTCTCTGAATTTCTCGTCAACATCCCTGCGAAATCCTTTGATGTTTTTATGTCTAAAAATGATATAACCATCTACTACATAGTCAACCGGATTATATTTCATTAAAGTCCAGTCCTCGTTATAGTCCATAACAAAACCATAAATAGCTTCTTTTCTATCTGTAAACTTTATGGAAATTAGTTGTCCTATATGCTTTCTCATTTTAGTTAATTGATCTACCTAATTATTATGCCGTCTTACAACTCCCTCATCAGAATCTTATACAGCTCCAGCATACTATCAATATCCTTCTTGTGCACCTTCTCATCGGGCGAGTGCACGTGAGATTCCGGCGCGCCTACAAAGCACCAGTCGTAAGGGTAAGGAGATATTTGTAGCTCGCGCCCATCACTACCACCTGCCGCCTCTACCTCCAATTGATGCGGAATACCATACTTCTGCGCAATGCTAATCACCTTGTTCACAAAGCTGCGCCGTGGTATGCTGCGGTCGCGAATAGAAATGGCAACACCTTCGCCATGTAAAACTCCTTCAGTAACCCAGGTAATGTCCGCAATAAGCGCCTGCTTCACCCCATAGGTCTCGTAAATATATTTGGCAAGCACACTGGCAGAGCCACCTCCATGCTCCTCCCAACAACTGAAGGCAATAATACCGTCCTTCAGCGTTTCCGCCAGCTTCAGCGCCGTCCATATCCCCAGGCGATTGTCCATGTAGCAGCTTTGTATATAATCCTCCGTTTCGCGGTAGTTACATTTAAAAACCAACTCAGTCCCCTGGTCAATTTCGCGTTCATAATCATAAAAAACATCACCATTTTCATCCTTAAACAAAATGCAGTCGATCTTACCTTTGGAGTCTTCTCCCACCAGTTCATAGCCGTTCTCTGTATGTGGCCCACCTATAGGGATCAGTTGTTTATTATACCTCACCGTATACCCAATGGAATCCATATGGGCAAAAACTGCTGTGCGGGGCTTGCCGAAAACAAGTAAAAAACCATCCTGAAACTCCTCACCTGCAATTACTTTAGGGCTGGTTTTCCAGTTGCCTTTGTTTTTTTCTACATAGTCAAGTATAAAATTCTTTAGTTGTACTTCATTTCCAGAAGGGGCAAACACCTCACAAAGCGATTTAAGCAGTTCCATTGATAGATTTAGTATTTTTATGGGTGAAAATACGATAATTTGAATGTAAATTTGAGTAACAAAAGCTAAATTAAAAGCGTTAGGATAAAATACCTAGACCTTATTCATGTACAAATTTTTCCTGATCTTGTTTACCATTACTTCATTTACTGCCAAAGCCCAGGAGGATTTGCCACACATGCTGCTTTTGGATGAGAAGGTGCAGGTAGAAGCCACCGATGCGGTAAATGACATGTACAATTTCAAATTCGACAAGGCCGAAAAGCAGTTCCAGGTATTAAAAGTAAAGTACCCTGAGCATCCGCTTCCCTACTTCCTTATGGGCCTAAGCACTTGGTGGAAAATGTACCCAAACCTGGAAGTAGAAAAAAAGACAGAAAAGTATGATGCTCCATTCGTAGCTTATATGGATACCGCCATAAAATATGCCGAGAAGCTTTACGATGCGAATGAAAAGAATTACGAAGCCATATTTTTTTTGGCAGGGGCTTACGGTTTTAAAGCTCACTTATATGGGGAGCGTAAAAAATTTGGCAAAGCTACCTTTGCAGCTCGCAGCGCACTTATATACCTGCGTAAAAACATTGAAAACGAAGAACTAAGCCCTGAGTTCCTTTTTGGGGATGCACTTTATAACTACTATGCCGAGTGGATAAGAGAGAACTATCCTTTACTGAGGCCTATACTTATTTTCTTTAAAAGCGGAGATAAGGCGTTGGGAATAAAACAGCTTCGCCAGGTATCGTACAATGCTTTCTACACTCGCACTGAAGCACAGTATTACCTGATGCGGATTTATAAGGATGAGGACATGAGCGACAAAGCCTTGACAGTAGCGCGATACTTGGCAACTACCTTTCCGGATAACGGCTATTTTGAACGGTACTATGCCCAGCTTTGCTACTTGACCGGGCAAAACAGGGAAGCAGAAACAGTCTGCCTGGATATTTTGAAAAAGCTGGAACTGGGAATGCCAGGCTATGAGGAAATTTCCGGAAGATACGCAGGCTTTATATTAGGGTTTATCTATCAGTATAGGGACAACAACTTGCCAAAAGCTAAACTATATTATCAGAAGGCTGTAAAGTATACGGAATTAATTGATGAGGTGAAACAAGGCTACTATTTAAACTCACTGGCTAACCTTGCCCGTATAGCCGATAAAGAAGGAGACAAACAAACGGCCCGTCAATACTATAAAACACTGCTGAAGCATGCCGGAGACGAGCACGAAGATCTGCACGATGAAGCTAAAACCTATTTAAAAACCAATAAGCGGTTAAAAAACTCTAAAGACAAAGAATTGCTTAAGGAATCGGCATAACTTTACTTTCCTTAAAACTGGAAAGCACTACCATCGACTGCATATTGCCTATTTCTTCTATATCCACCAGCTTTTCCAGCAAAAATGCCTGGTAGCTTGGAATATCTTTAACCAGTACTTTTAATAGGAAATCGCCTGCCCCTGTTATATGGTGGCATTCCACTACTTCTGGTATGGCATTAATTTTTTCTACAAAGCTCTTGATCTGGTTTTTCTTATGCATTGCCAACGATATTTGTATGAATATGCAAACCCCCAGGCCAAGCTTTTGCTTATCTACCTGTGCATGGTAGCTTACTATAAAGCCGGCATTTTCCAGCTTGCGTACCCGCTCTAGCGTAGGCGCCGGCGATAGCCCTATTTCCTGCGCCAGCTGTGTGTTGGTAATTTTACCATTGCTTTGCAGTATTTCTAGTATACGCCTGTCTGTTGGGTCTAATTTTAGCGACATAAGTTTCAGATAGTAAGAACCTCGTTTAAGTACTTTACATAGTTATCCCGTTGCGAAATAACGGAATATTTCTCTATTACGATAACCCTACCTGCCTGGCCCAGCTTTTTTCTCAACTCAGCCGACTCAATAAGCAAAGATAGCTTTTGCACCCATTCTTCAACCCCATCTGCCAGAAAACCATTTTCGCCATCTTGTATTATTTCTTTGTTTGCACCTACTCGCGACATAACTGCAGGAACTTCAAAGGTCATATACAACAAGCCTTTAAACCCGCATTTGCCCTTTGTCCATTCATCGTCTGGCAAAGGCATTATGCCAATGTCAAAAGAAGAAATCACAGCAATCTCTTGTTCTTTATCCCAGGCTATTCCCTGTGTTCCTAATTCTGCATTGTGGTAAGTAGCATCGCCTACTACTTTAAAATAAATACGGTCGCCGTATTTTGCTTTAATCGCTTTTAGAAAAGGAATGCCATATTCAAAATGCTCTATAGTAGTAAAACTTCCGCTCCAGCCTATGCATATTCTATCATTATCTTTTGCTGCATCTACCCTTTTGTACAAGTCAGTATCAATAGTAGTAGGAATTACTTTTACATTGCTGCAATACTGGGAGGCATAATCTGCTAAGTAACGGTTACCAGCAAAAACCATATTGCATAAACTTATAATGTCTGATGTTTTACCAGCATTCTTTAGCCAGGATAGCCGCTGGTTACCAGAGGATACAGTTGGCAGCCATATAGCATCGTCAAAGTCAAATACCAGTTTTGCTCCTGACTTAGCAAACTTCCGCTCAAAAAAAGTATGCTTGGTCATCAGCGCTTCCCTGAAAATAAAAATGATATCGTAACGAGGGGCAGTTATAACATCTTTTGTTCTAATGATAATACTCTTGAGAAAGATGAAAAGCTTACTTATGTAATTGCCTTTCGCATAAAACGTCTTATCATCTTTTTCAGAAATAATGTGCGACAGCTTGCATTCAAAACCATGCTTCTGTAGGTAGCTGAAATACTGCTCAAAGCGGTAGCGCTGACCTGGCGCTCTGTCCAGTCGGTGCGATGCTATGAATAGTATTCTTTTAGTCATAGTAGTTAAGCCTTTCTTCCCACAGCATGCCAGTAGGGTTCATGTTCTGAAAATACAATATCAGTCAGTCCTGCCTTTTTAAGCATCTGTTCTATTTGCTTCCTGCTAAAACGTTGCTCCAATGGAGTACCAAACCTGTCCAAAGAGTCATTACGAATAATCTGAATTCCTTTGTCGTGATAGTAAGAAAGAGGGACCTTTTTATAAAGAGCGCTTTTAGGCAGTAGTTTCTTTAAGATAAGACTTACAAAAACAAAGGGCAGGTATATGCAAAAAGCAAGCACGTCGCAGGTAAAGCGCTTTAATGGTGCAGGCAGTCTGTATATAATATTTCTTAGTAAATCCGAAGCTTTAAATAGTAACTTAAATAATAGTCCTCTATTATCCAGCGAGTAGTATAGGTAAATAAGAAAGCAGCCTCCTGATTTAACCTTCTTCACTGATTTAATGATGGCTTCTTCTGTATTGGGAACGTGATGTAGAACACCCAGGCTAAATACAAAGTCGAATGTATTATCGGCAAAAGGAATATAATCTACTCCAGCCTGAGTAACCCGGATATTGTGTTTCTTCTTCGTATATTCAGCAGCAGATAAGGCTGCTTTGCTGGGGTCTATAGCCTCAATAAATTTTACCCGGTCAGCTATAAAATAAGACCACCTGCCCATCCCGCAGCCAACATCCAGTACAGTGCTTTCTTTGTTAAGCATTGCAGGAGTTACTATATCAAAATATTGCTCGCCCGCTTTCTGTAGCTCTGCTTCGGAAAAGTTTTTAAACTTAGTCCATTCTTCCCCAAATGACTTTACTGTTTCTTTATCAAAATTGTCTTCCTTTTCTTTAAGAAAGCTGTTAATGGATATGCCATTAGATGTATGTATATTTTCAGGCTTGCTTGTGTAACTCAGCATTTATAAATTTTGCAAGTAATTCTTCTGTAAGATATTCAAATTTAATACAACAAAGTAAGTATAAGTAAATGAAGGGTCCCTATTATAACTGTAAAGTTTTTAGTGACAGTGTTTGAACGATAATTAGAACTTATAGGTAAGTGAAAGCCCTATGCCTTTAGGAGACAGCCCTAATGATAAGCCACTTTGTTTTTTCTTATAATAGTGTACTTTTCTGGCTGCAACAGCAAACAAAACCGAGCCTGTTATAAAACTGGGAATACCCGTAAGAAGGCATAATGATCCGATCCCAAAGTAATTTCCAGCATTTGGATTTGAATGCTGAGCCGGTTGGCCTGGAACAGTAACTGGAGTAGTGTAGGCACCCCCATTGGAATAGTCGCTTACCAATATAGCTCCTATGGCTGTCGAAACACCGCCACCTATCATAAGCCCAAGCCCTATCCGCTCCATTTTTCTGTAAGTTTGTACTTTTCTTTTGTATAATATACTTGCTGCTGCATTATCTTGGGCATGTGTAGAAATACAGAAGGTTAAAAGCAGAGAAACGATTATGAAAAATCGAATCATAGATAAATTAGAACTTATAGGTAAGAGAAAGCCCTGCACCTCTAGGAGACATCCCTAACGATAATCCACTTTGTTTTTTCTTATAATAATGTACTTTGGTGACACCAATTGCGGTCAAAACCATGCCCCCTATAAAAGGTGGTATTCCAGTAGTAAGACAAAGCATTCCTGTATTAAAATCGTTATCTTTTTTATAATCAATAGGCTGAGGATAATTTGAGGGAGGAGGAGGTACAACATCATGTCTTCTGCCAAATCTTTCTCCATTAATATAATACGAACCCATTGCTGTTGAAATTCCACCAACTACTATAAGGCCAAGGCCCATGCGCTCTACTTTTCTGTAGGTTTGTATTTTACTTTTGTATAAAACGGATTGATCTTGCAGAGGCTGAGCTTTAATAGTAGCTACCCAGAGCAATAAACCAATAACTATAACAAATTTACTAGTAGCATACATAGCTAAATGAAAGATATTCTTTAGAAGGTGTAAGTAAGCGAAAGCCCCTTCCCTCTTGGAGCCATGCCAAATGATAAGCCCGACAATTTACTTTTGTAATAATTCGTTTTTCTTAAACCTACAGCAGTAAATATTATCCCAGGTATAACACCTACAATTCCTAACTCTATGAAAGCGATTCCTGTTGTATATCCCGCAGGATCATAAGTAGGAGTATTACTATAATAACCGTTATTATAGTAACTTGTATTAGTAACAGGAGGATTAGAAGCAACAAGCAATACCCCCCCTGTAAAAGCAAGTCCACCACCAACTAATAGGCCCAATCCCCAGTTCCTCATTCTTGTATAGGAACGTACTTTTCTTATATAAAGCTGCTGGTTATATTGATTATTCTGCTCATTAGGCTGATTATACTGGTAGTACTGTCCATTGCCTTGTGCAAACAGTTCAATACTGCCTGCCAAAAGAAGCAGCATTATTACAATTAAAACTTTCATAGAATAAGTATTAAATAAATAAAATATTATATTCAAGTTAGTGTGCATTTTACTCATTTTTTGTTGCAATTTCAAGTTAAGCAAATTACCAGAATAACTAAAATTTTTTAAATATAATGAACGAGATCAAATTTATTTAATATTCATTAACCATAATCAGAGACAGGTGTAAATATAAAATAGTCCCCCTTTTGTTCATTTAAGAAAAGTTCTTTTATTTTAAAAAGAGAATAACAGAATTTAAATAATGTAGATTGTTGCCTGATTTAAATAATGTAGATTGTTGCCTGATTTAAATAATGTAGATTGTTGCCTGAATAAATGAGAAGATGAAGCATGCTTTTTTGGTGGTCGGCATTATGCTGGAAGCTGTTTTAGCTGTCCTAACATTTTCATGTACAAAAACGGAATGCCCGCCTACAGTAACATCTGGTCTTGTCATAGACAGTAATTCTTTTATTAAAATCAATATACCAACTTCCCGCATTAGTACTTTTCAAGTACAGTCTAATAATTCTTACACTGATAGCACAAGTATTTCCATACTTGCAAACACAGTAAGTATTAGCATAACTCCAGATACTATTATTTACACATATAATATATCAAGAGCTTACTTTAAATTAAACTACTCAGATGTACCAAAAGGATTTACTATTGGTAAAGCCACATTGCTATTATTCACTGATGATACAGCAATGTCTCTTATCAGCGGAGTTAATATAGGCATTGATACCATAAAGGCTGGAACAATGGCACTAAAAAGAATAACCAGTTCATGGAATCCCGCTACATTAAGTTGGAACAATCAACCTTTTTCTGATACTTCAAATCAGGCAATAATACCATTTAGTAAAGCGAACACCACTTGTCTAATAGACTTTACTAAAATAGCTAAAAATCAATATAATGATTCAATTAATAATAATGGAATGGTGTTAGAATTAATAACTGAAGTAGCAAGCAGAGGGCAAGTTTTTTATTCTGAGAAAGGTCCTGTTTCTGTACGTCCACAAATTAAAATAGAATATTATTAGTCTATCAAAAACATCTTTTTGTCTATATACAAAAACCTTTAAAATTGCAGATGTATTGCTACTTTAGCAAGTAGACTTAACATAAATAAAACTATGAGAAAGATAGCGATACTATGTATATTTTTTTTAGTAGCAGGATTTTTGTTTCTACAATGTTCTAAGAAAAAGAATAACCCTTCACCAAGTGGTTCAACAAATCAGGTAGACTCTACTAATAATATCCAACCTACTTCTGGCTATTAAATTTAAGTTCAGTTTATATTACTTTGCTAAGTTACTAGTAGAATCTACTATTTTTAAAACTCAGCACTTTTAGGCGTTCTAGGGAAGGGGATAACGTCTCGTATATTACCCATACCAGTAACAAACAACATTAACCGCTCAAAGCCTAAACCAAAGCCACTGTGGGGAGCGCTGCCAAACTTGCGGGTTTCCAGGTACCACCACACATCTTTTTCATGTATACCTACTTCGCCAATGCGTTTTACCAACTTGTCATAATTATCCTCCCGCTGTGATCCTCCGATTATTTCTCCAATTCCTGGGAATAGTACGTCCATAGCTCTTACTGTTTTACCATCCTCGCTTTGCTTCATATAAAAAGCTTTTATCTGTGCTGGGTAGTCGGTTAATATTACAGGCTTCTTAAAGTGTTTCTCTACCAGGTAGCGCTCGTGTTCAGATTGTAAATCTGTACCCCAGTCTACTGCATACTCAAATTTTTCTTTAGATTTCTTAAGAATATCAACAGCTTCTGTATAAGTAAGCCTTTGAAAAGCAGTATTGGTAACGGAAGTAAGGCGGGCTATCAGTTCCTTATCGTACATCTCATTTAGGAACTTCAGGTCATCTGGGCAGTTTTCCAGGGCGTATTTTACCAGGTATTTCAGAAAGTCCTCAGCCAGGTTTATGTTGTCTTCCAGTTCATAAAAAGCCATTTCAGGCTCAATCATCCAGAACTCTGCTAGGTGGCGGGTTGTGTTGGAGTTTTCAGCCCTGAAAGTAGGTCCAAAGGTATATATTTCGGATAATGCCATGGCACCAAGCTCACCTTCCAACTGGCCTGATACGGTAAGGTTAGTCTCTTTTCCAAAAAAGTCTTCCGTATAATCTACGGTACCTTCTTTGGTTTTCGGAGGATTAATTGGGTCTAATGTAGTGACACGGAACATAGCGCCTGCACCCTCAGCATCTGAACCTGTAATAATAGGGGTATGCAAGTATACGAATCCCTTATCGTTAAAATAGTTATGAATGGCATAGGCCATGGCATGCCTTAACCGCAGCACCGCACCAAACGTGTTGGTACGAGGCCTTAAATGAGCAATTTCCCTTAAAAACTCCAACGAATGCCCTTTTTTCTGCAAAGGATAAGTTTCCGGGTCGGCAGCTCCAAGCAGTTCAACCTGCTTTGCCTGCATTTCAACAGGCTGCCCCTGGGCAGGGGAATCAACCAGCAAACCGGTTATAGAGACGCAAGCGCCGGTTGTTACATTTTTAAGAGCTTCCTCGCTAAACTGGGAAAGCTCGGCCACTACCTGTATATTATTTATGGTAGAGCCATCGTTTACAGCAATAAAAGCAACATTTTTATTCCCTCTTTTGGTACGTACCCATCCTTTTATTGTAACCTCGGTACCTACTGGCTTAGTTTCTAGCAGGGTTTTTATCTTTATTCTTTTCAATTTATTAAAAATTTTATAAGTTATTCTCGCAAAACATTACAGTAGTTAAACCGTTAGCAAAACAATGATATTTTAAAGTAACGGGCAAATTTTCTTAAAATTTATAATATTTTTGTCTGAATTCATTTATTAGTGTCATCTTTAACAAATGCAGAAGTTAGGTTTAAGTCAGTTACTTTCACAAAAGCTCTCCCCGCAGCAGATACAGTTTATAAAACTGCTGCAAGTGCCTACGGCAGAGCTGGATTCCCGTATTGAGGAGGAACTGGAAATTAACCCTGCATTGGAAGAGGGAAAAGAAGAAGAATATAACGAGGAAGAAACTGCTGAAAGTCCGTACGAAGATAATAATGAACAGGATCAGTATGAGGATGATAATAATAGCAAGGACGACATTAATGTACAGGATTATATAAGAGATGATGATGTTAGTGGCTATAAGATGCAGGGCGATGGCCCTAGTGATGAGGAAGAAAGAGAAAGCCCACTGGCAAGTTCCGTATCGCTTACAGACCTATTAATGAACCAGCTTGATTTTTTAAGGCTGGACGAAAGACAAAAAACCATAGGCCGTCAGCTGATTGGCAGTATAGAAAGTGATGGCTATATCCGCCGTGACCTTGACCTTATTGTAAATGACCTGGCGTTTGGGCAGAATATTGAAACTACTGCAGAAGAGGTAGAAGAGATTTTGCATAAAGTACAAGACTTTGACCCGGCTGGTATTGGTGCCCGTAATTTACAGGAGTCTTTATCTCTTCAACTGGAACGTAAGGATGATCATAACGAGACTGTAGTAATTGCCCGTAAGATAGTAGATCAGCAATTTGAGGAGCTTATCAAAAAGCATTACGATAAGATACAGAAGAAGATGGAGATTAGCGATGAAGAAATGAAGGATGCTATCGCCATTATTACAAAGCTAAACCCTAAGCCAGGTGGAGTTTCCAGCGAGGATATAAAAACACATTATATTATTCCCGATTTTATACTTACTAATAATAACGGGAAACTAGATTTAACACTTAACTCTAAAAACGCCCCAGAACTGCGGGTAAGCAGGTCGTATGCAGAAATGCTGGACAGCTACGAAAAAGGCGCTAAGAAGGATAAGAAACTGAAGGAGGCTGTTGGTTTTGTAAAGCAAAAGCTGGATGCTGCCAAATGGTTTATTGATGCCATAAGGCAAAGACAGCAAACGCTTCTAAGAACAATGGAAGCTATTATTAAATACCAGTATGATTTTTTCCTGGATGGGGATGAGAGCAAGCTAAAACCTATGATATTAAAAGATATTGCTACTGAAATAAGTATGGATATCTCAACGGTTTCCAGGGTGGCAAGCAGCAAATCTGTGCAGACAGAGTTTGGTATTTACCCGCTTAAATATTTCTTTTCAGAGGGAATATCTACAGACTCTGGCGAAGACGTAAGCTCCAGGGAAGTAAAGCATATTCTTAAAGAAATAATTGATGGCGAAGACAAAAAGAAGCCACTGTCTGATGACAAGCTGGAGACACTTTTGAAAGATAAAGGCTATCCTATAGCCAGAAGAACAGTTGCAAAATACCGTGAGCAGCTAAACATACCAGTAGCAAGGTTAAGAAAGGAATTATAGAGTGGTTTTTAGTAGTTCATATAGAAGAATAAAGCGAAGAATACTATTTTGGAAGAGATGTTCCGAGGTCATTTCATTTGTACTGCATCCTTTGCTTATGCCCACGTTGTTGTTCTGCATCCTTTTGTTCTTTTCTCCTGCGTCTATAGGCCCTATGGGGGATGAGGCTAAGCGAAGTTTTTTAACGCTTATTTTTATAGGCACATTTGTTTTTCCGTTTTTTGTTATTACCAGTTACCTAATGATCACCAAACGAAATTTTGGTGTACAGGATTTGATGATGAAACGGAAGCAGGACCGGTTTGTCCCTTTCTTTTTTGCCGGGGTATTTTATATAGGTATGGCCTATATGTTGTACACCTCCAGAATAAATAAGATTGTGGTACTTATTATGATTGGTATAGGTATTTCGGCTATTGTGGTAGCGCTTATCAGCCAGTTTTGGAAAATAAGCGCTCATGCTGTGGGTATAAATGGTATCATTGGGTATATGGTAATACTAGGCTATGTATACCCTGAAGACCAGCTTTTTTATCCAGTAGTAGCTATGGTATTATTATCCGGGCTTGTAATGAGCGCCAGGCTGAACCTGCAGGCGCATAAACCGGGAGAGGTATTGGGAGGAGCCGTGCTTGGCTTTGCAATAAGTATTGTTACACTGATCCTTATTGCCACCTGATATGGAAACTACCGTTATATATTCCCGTAATGAAGCAACTGCTTACATTACGCTAAATCGTCCTCATGTTTATAATGCACTTAATGACGAACTTTGTTATGCTCTGATTGATGCTTTACAAAAGGCCTCAGCAGATGAAACGTTACGTGTTGTAGTACTTAGTGGGGCAGGAAAAGGATTTTGTTCCGGGCAGGATATAAAGGCCATAGAAGATCTGCATGGTATACTACCATCAGAGGCTATATACAAGAAATATAATCCCATTATAAATCTGATTCGGGGCATGCACAAGCCTGTTATTTGCAAGCTTAATGGGGTAGCTGCCGGGGCTGGCTGTTCGTTGGCGCTGGCTTGCGATTATATTGTTGCTGCCGATGATGCTGTACTCACACAGGCGTTTATTAATATAGGCCTTGTGCCAGATTCCGGGGCTAGTTTCTTATTGCCTAGGTTAGTTGGTATGCAAAAAGCATTTGAATTGCTTACAAGAGCAAATAAAGTAACAGCAACAGAAGCGGTAGCAATGGGCATGGTAAACAAGGCCGTGCCTGCAGCGCAACTAGACGGCGCCGTGCAAGAGGTAGCAAACTACTATGCCAATGCCCCAACCAAAGCCATTTCACTTATTAAAGATTTAATGAACCAGTCGTTTAGTACTTATCTGAACCAACTGCTAGACCTGGAAGCCCAGTACCAGGACATCGCCGGGGCTACCGAAGACTTTAAAGAAGGCGTAAAAGCCTTTGTAGAAAAGCGCAAACCGGCGTTTAAGGGCAAATAGTAAACCATGTCTATTTGATTTTAATGTTTTTATAACCTCTACGGTTTGTCATAATAGTAATAGCTATTAACTGGCAATCCTAAAAATATATTATTTGTTTAGGGAAGAAGTAGTTTATATCCTTGTCTTTTCCTACTTACTTCTTACCACGGCTTAAAACAAAAAAGCCCTCGTAAAAACTACGAGGGCTCTAACTAATGAACTACAGGAAAATTATCTTTCAATGATCAGTTTCTGATATGCCACTGCCTCAGCAGTTTGAACTCTTACTATATATAGTCCTGGCTCTAAACCTGAAGTATTAACAGTAGATGTTCCCTGGCCGGTAGTGATGTCACGTCCCTGCTGATCTGTTAATGTATAAGTGAAGCTACCAAACTGACCGGAAACAGATACCGTAAATGAGCTGTTGGTCGGGTTAGGATATACGCTTATAGCATTGCTTAAAGTAGCAGCTGTTGTTCCTGTTACTGAACTAACTCTTTCTAACGTATTTCCACTAACTGCAAACTGCAAGTTGTTTGAAATTGAAGATGATGAAGAGTTTACTGTTACTGACGGAGCATTTGCATTATTGATTCCATACCCGTCTACCCACAGTTTATAAGTACCATTTGCAAGGCCTGTAAACTGGAAGTTACCGTTAGCATCTGTATAAGTAGTTGCAACAGGTTGGTTGTTTGCATTTAATAATATAATCTTTAATCCTGCAATTGGGGAAGAACCCGCTGAGTCTGTCCTGAAGACAATTCCTTTTCTGCTGCCGCTTAAAGAAGATGAATCTATTGTTCCGCTAATCTCTCCGCTTCCTGAGCTTTGTGTAGCATTAGCTAATACAATAGTATCATTAATAGGATCTGAGTCAAAATTAACTAAAATGGCACTTTGTATAGTAATGGAAGACTGGAAATAAGTAGGCAGGTATTGCGTACTATCAACAGGAGGAGTTGCTAAAATATACCCATTGCTGGCAATAGTATTAAATGAATAAAATCCACCATTGCTGGTATAAGTGCTGGCTATTGCCATAGCAGTACTATCAGCATTTTTTACCAATAGTTGCATTAATATTCCTACAGCTGGCACTCCGGAACTATCAAACACCCTACCTCCAACACTGTCATTATATACAACTACTGTATTTGTAATAGCGCTACACCCGTTAGAATCGTTTACGTAAACAGAATAACTGCCTGCGCTGTCTATATACATTTCGTTACCTTCAAACCCTTGGTAATAAGCCCATCTTGGAGTATAATTATAAGGAGCAATTCCTCCGACGACAGTTACTACCAAACTATCACCAACTGCATTTCTGCTCAATGAAGCCGTAATAGCTCCTGATTGTATAACAGTAGTGTTTAACGTATCGCTACAACCACCTGCAAAATTAATTATAACTGAATAGTCTCCTGCAGAAAATATAGAGAAGTTATTGTTGGTAGCTCCGCTAACTGCTGTATCATTCTTGTACCACTGATAGGCAGCAGAGTTAAAATAAGGAACATGCGCTGGAGCGCTGTCTCCCTGGCATAAGCCCCAGCTATTTATATAATATACATTCAATTCATTAGATGGCAAAGGCAATCCTTCTACCACATAGGTGTCAGAAATAGAAGAAATACTATTGCCCACAGAGTCCGTTACCTGATAAGAACCTGAATAGTGGGCTACATAAAGAGTATCTGTAGTTGTGGCTACAGGATCTCCGTTAAAATACCAGAAATAAGTAGCGCCACTTCCGATTGAGTATGTTTTTAATGTATCTACTCCGTTACAAGAGGTTATAGGCGAAGCAATAATTGCGGGCTTAGGTAATTCGTTAATAGTAATAGTATCCGATAAAAGTGTGCATCCATAAGAAGTGGCATTAACGCTGTAGCTTCCTGAACTATCAACATTGTAATTAAACATTGTTGCTCCAGTTATGACCTGTCCGTTTCTATACCATTGATAAGAATTTAAACCATACGTTACTGATAGTAAAGTATCGCCCACATATCCCTGGTCAATTGTTAATGGTAGCGGATTACTTGCGGGAGAATAATAAACCGGACCAAAAGAATAAGAACATCCTCCATAATATGCATTGGCTGTATAAACGCCAGGATACATAGCTGCATAAGAAGAGGTTGTTACTCCGGTAGATGATCCATCTTTATTCCACTGATAAGTCATTCCACCAGGGTCGCCGTTTATAGAGAAAGTATCTCCAACTGAACAGCCTGTTGTAGAGAATGTCGGTGATGTTATAATTCCTCCAACCTTAATAGTAATGGAATCCGATGCATAACATTGGTTGTTTATGTTAACTGTAACTTTATAAGTAGAAGTTTGACCAACATATACTGTCAACAAATTATTATTATAGAAATTAAACACTCCGCCTGAATCACTTTTTGTCCAGGTATAAGTAATAGAACCTCCAGTATATCCATTAACATTTGCATAAAGTGAGTCAAATCCTGCCTGACATAAGGCACTATCAGCTGTAATAGAAACACTAAAATTATTTGTAATAGTTGAAATAGTAGTATCTTTCGTATAACTACACCCATTACTAAAGCTTACTGTAGCAGAATAACTACCTGGAGAAGTTATATCAATACCATAGCCATTTTGTCCGCTTAACAATGTACCATTTTTAGACCACTGATAAGTTGCACTATTAAAATATGGCAAAGAGAGTACAGCACTATCGCTAGAACATCCGAATCCTGTATATGAGATTCCTGTTGGCCAAGGTAGTCCTGTTACCTCATAAGTATTTGAAGTGTGAGGTTCTCCTCCAACTAGCGAATCCGTTACTGTATATGAACCAGAGTACCTAGCTACATAAAAAGTATCAGTACTAGAAAATCCGGTATATTGTCCATTGTAAAACCAATAGTACATATTACCACTTCCCGCTGATTGTACTCTTAGGGTATCAAATCCATTGCAAGATATTGTTCCGGAAGAAGTAATTACCGGTAGAGGCGCTACTGTAACCGAAACCGTATCAGACAATATTGTACAACCATTTGAATATGCCTTAGCGCTATAGTTTCCTGTTGTGCCTGCTCCATACGTTTCCCCATCTGCATCAGGAATTAATTGCCCATTTCTATACCATCTTATAGAATCAGCATTAACAGAGATATACAATGCTGTATCAATACTTTGGTTAATTGTTATAGTAAGAGGATCGCTAGATGGAGAATAATAAGCAGGCCCATAAGTGACAGAGCAAACTCCCTTTTTAGTAATAACTGTATATTCACCAGAGCTATTTGCAATATAAGTAGAATCTGTAGCTGAAGGTATTGTAACGCCATCATTATACCATTGCAAAGACTGTCCTGCTACTCCTTTAATTAATAATGTGTCCTTTGAACCGCAAGTTTTACTAGAAGCAAAAACTGCAGGATTAATACTTTCAGCAAAAATAGTAATTGAGTCACTAGCTACACACCCACTGCCATACCTGACAGTAACATTAACTTGCATTGTTTGCTCTGGAAAAATTACTGCAGAAGAGTAGCCTGAGCCTCCTATAGTGGTACTAAGCACAGAGTCTCTATAAGTCCAAGTATAGGAGGCAGTATCTGAAAGATGAACAGAAGTGCTGTTAGCGAATAAAGTATCAAGCATATTAACACAAATAGTATCGCTACTTGCACTAACCGATATTGAGCATTGCCCAAAAATTTTTAGCGGTATAAAAGCTAGTAATAAAACATAAATTTTTTTCATAAGCTGTTGTTTTGGTTGTATGATAATTGAGTGTTATAAAATGTTACAGAATGTTATTTAAAAAAACGTAACTTTATTTCATAAATATTTTAATTT
>FTKU01000039.1_pt1 | contig 25970 bp, 20 predicted proteins | sample 1641061 | NCBI WGS metagenome assembly FTKU01 (sample SAMEA3914812, study PRJEB12502) | metagenome | biome: forest; material: soil | place: Canada | collected 2011-07-07 | depth 0.1 m | reverse complement strand
ATTTGGTTTTAAAATGCCCCACTAATCTATATTTAATAGGATTTGTAATCCATTTCACCTCGCTAGCGAGCGTTTGTAACGCGTGACTCAATTTTTTTTAATGATACCAGTTTCCGCGTTAGGCTCCTCTTTGTATCAGCAGAGGCTGTGCGGATTCAAAGCAGAGCCGTTGTGGAAACGCTGCCCGCCCGGGCAGTGGAGAGCAGCCACTTTAAACTCATTTAATTACGATTGTAACCATTTTAATCCATTTTTACGTTACTAGTATATAATACTTAACAATCATATAAAGAATGGAAACTACATGTATCAAAACCTTTGCTATAGTTCTATTACTGACATCGTTTGCAATCAGTGCTTATAGCCAGGTTCCTACAAAGGCCAATGCGGAAGAAAAGCCGCATAACCCAAAGAAAGTTTCTAAAGAAGAACTTCCCAAAGCGGTAGCGGATTCTTTCTACAAACAATATCCAGTAACCACCAACGCGGCCTGGTACAGCTTCCCCGCCTATGACTACCAACTAGAGTGGTGGGACAACTGGTACGACTATAACCCGACCGTGCCGCCCTATTCGTCCGACTATTATGCAGCCGACTATACCCACGACGATACACAGCACAAAACCATATACCACAAAAACGGCAAACGAGTGGCCACTCATAAAAAACTGAAAAAAGAAATTCCTAAGCCAGTGTTAGATGCTATAGCCAATAGCATATACAAAACATGGCATTTGGGAAAAGAAAAGGAAGAAATTTTTAAAGATAAAAACAGCATGAAAGTTTATAAAATAGAAGTAGAAAACGGCACTCAAAAACATGCCCTGTTTTATCAGCAAGACGGCAAACTATTAAAAGACCGAAAAATTTCTTAACTCTACTATTATTCCCCCTTTGAAGGGGCTAGGGGCATTGGAACTATTAGTTTCGGCAACTACAGAGTCTTTATACCCTGCGTACTAAGAAGCATAACCATTAAAATCAATTTTTAACTATGCCTTTCCCATTCAGCAAAGAATTCATTAACAAAGGACTTACTTACAGCGCATACCATAGGCAGATCAATGAAAGCGTTGCCCTGCCGCCTAAGGGTGAATCCGCTGAAAAAATGCGGACGTACTTTATAAGAAATGTTGGGTTAATGGATGTATACGATGAAAGCTATCGCGTTTCGGAGAACTTAAGGAACCTGGCGTTAGTGGCTCCTGCAACCACATGGATGGTAATTACAGAGGGCTGGTGCGGAGATGCCGCCTATAATGTGCCGCTGCTGGCTGCCCTGGAAAAAGCAGTGCCGGAGAAAATTAAGCTGAGCCTCTTTTTGCGCGATACTAACCTGGAGCTTATGGACGCCTACCTGACGGATGGCGGACGCTCTATCCCCAAAGTAGTAGTACTAAATCAACAATTAAAAGAACTGGGAACTTGGGGCCCGCGCCCCGCTGCTTTACAAACGCTGATGAAACAATGGAAAAGCGAAGGGCTGGTATTAAAAGACCTTATCCCCAAGGTACACGATTGGTACAACGCCGACAATACAACATCGTTGCAGGAAGAACTTTCAGCGCTTATAAAATCTTATGGTAAATAGTAGTAGTTCTTAACTCTCCTGCTTTTCAAGAAGAGTCTGCAAAGCAGGAGGGGGGCTTTTTTTAAGCCTTTTCTTTAGTACAATAAGGCTTATAATGCTTTTCGTAAAACTGCTTTTTAGAATTGTTATAAGAAGTAATACCACCCAGCTTGTGCAGAATATAAATATAACACCAGGCAAAATCAATTTGGTAAGGTAAAAAACCAGATCTGGCGCTTCCCGGGAATAGGTGATGGTTGTTATGCCACTCTCCCGCTACAAAGCCGGGCCAAAATTGATTAATAGATCGGTCGTCATTATTAAAGTCCATGCCGTTTTGCTGTTTATCTTTGCCTTTGCCATGGCCTTCGTAGTTAAAGGTACGCACTCCCACAGCCCATACAATAGCGCTGCCATAAAGCGCACAGGCCAAAGCATTGCCGCCAACCAGAAAGAACACGCCATACCAGAACGACCAGTTAAGCAGCCATACCCCTATAGTTCTGACAGGGTGAGCTATACTGCCCCACTTTTTGTATTGGGCATAAGTATTGCATTTAACACCCGTATCTTTTAGCAAAGAAGTTACCCGCTCATAATCCTGCTCGCTTAGGTTTTTAGAAATGGCCTGGTGGTTTACATCCGCCAGAAAACAATACAGAAAGCCTGCATGGGCATTATAAGGGTCTCCCGGCATATCCGATTTTGCATGATGCACATGATGGGAGACCACATATACCTCTTCGGGAATTACTTTTATAACCAGGTGTTGTGTAATGAAGCGCCAGAACTTATTGCGAAAGGTATAAGCCCTGTGCGTGCAATACCTATGGTACCATATAGTGCCATGCGAACCCATAGCTACCATACTGTATAAAAAACCACACAGAAGCAGCCACCAGTTAAAGTAATGCAGGAAAAATACCAAGAAAAAAGGCAACAAGCATAGAACCCAGAACCATCCCATAAAAGCCTGCCAGTTCTTTTTGCAACGAAAGATGTTTATTCTATAAAGAAACTCGGTTAAAATCTGTTTTGTAGTCGGCTTTATAAGCTCTCCTTTTTCATCCTGCCATCCGTATGAAGGCGGTTCTAATGCATAGTCTATAAATGCCATAACTAAAGTTTGTCGTAATATACGAAATAATAACTGTTTATTTAACTTAGTTATTGCTATTGCACGCACTTTTAAATATAAGTGAAGAACAATACCTCCATTAATATAGATTTGTAATCTGTTTTTATCAGTAAGTAGTAACTACTAGTAACATCAACTAAAGCTCATAAAATTTGAATGAGTCAAACAGCTAAGAAAATCGAAGGTTATAAAAAGACTAAGCGGTGTCTACTTTGCTTTCTCTAGTACAAATTCTGTACGGCGATTAATAGATCTTCCTATAGGGTCATCAGTACCATCAGGATTCTGATTAGGTACTAGAGGTTTTGTTTCACCGTATCCTTTAGCGCGAAGTCTTGCCGGTGCAATTCCTTTGGCGACAAGATATTTTACTACATTATCAGCTCTTACTTGAGATAGATTGTGATTATATTTATGAGAACCTTGATCGTCAGTATGAGAGTTGATTATTAACTTATCATTAGGGTACTGTTTAAGAAATGGAACCAGTACGGAATCAAGCACTGTCTTAGATTCAACAGACAATTCAGATTGATTAACATCATACTGAATTTCTTTCAATACAAAAGCCTTGCCCTCAGTGGGCTTTACAGCCATTATGCTAGAGATATCGTCTTTCTTACTTTTATTCATTGAAAGCTTTTTCTCAATAATCTCAGTAGAACACACATCACGTGTTTCTACAGTAATAGTATCAATGGAATAACCCTCTCTATTTATATAAAACTTATAAACAAAATGTTTATTAAGAGGCATCTTATACATACAATCGTTAACAGTAGCCTTGTCAGTAGTTTTCTCCTTGGTTTGGGCATTATAAGATATAATATTTAAAACCTGGTTAGGGGTGCAGCCTGTCGTATCCGATTCAATAATATTAAGATCAAGGTTACATACAAATGGTTTTACAGGTAGTACTTCAAATTCAAAGATATCATCACAGCAGGTTTCATGAAAAAATGGCGTACCACCCGGACGATTAGATACCACAAATCCTTTGTCACCCTTGTCATTAATAGTAAAGCCAACATCATCGCATGACGAATTTATTGGGAACCCTAAATTTTCAGCTTTAGAGAACCTCTTATCTACTCTTTTCAGTTTAAAAACATCAAGTCCGCCAGCATTAGTATAACCGCTGGAACTGAAGTACAAGGTTTGAGAGGGAAAATGATAAAATGGAGTACACTCAACTTCCGATGTATTAACTGAAGAAAGATTTGTTGGCTGGCTCCACTGTTTTTTTGAGTTGTTATACAATGTATACCAGATGTCAGTCCCACCTTTTCCACCTGGGCGGTCAGAAACAAAATAGAGATATTCTACTGCCACAGATTTTTGTTCCTGCGCTGGCTTATTATTAGTAACTTTCTTATTAGTAGTTGCAGTTTTAGACTTAGGGTCTACCTTGCCTTTTACTGGTTTAGGAGTTGGTTTAGCTGGTGCATTAACAGTTACACTATCTAATACTACAGCAGGCTGTGTGGTTGTAAACCCCTCAATATTAACAGGGTGAGGAAGCGCTACCGGTGAAGACCATTTACCATTTACTTGCTCTGTTGAATATATTTTGCAGATTACCTGACCAGTTTCTAAATCCTTTGAACATTTTGAGAAATAGTATTTCCCAGATACCGCAGAGTAAGCAAAATTACCCATATCTACTCCAGGCTCATTGAACGCTTCATATAGTCCTTTTTCTTCCCATAAAGTGTCTTTTCTTTCTGCTTTATAAATCTGCCTTGTTGGCTGCGTTTCGTATTGTTCGTCACTTACATCGTAAAACTTTACTGAGTCTAGCCTAAGTGAGCCAAAAAGCATTGTAGAACTATCTAATAGAAGTGGAGAAAATTCCACATGAGGATAGTTTACCGATTTACCAGCATTTTGCAGTTTTATATTATCAGGAAAGTCTCTGTAAGTAATGCCACTATCGCAACCAGCAATTTCTTTATTAAGAAGCGATGCAAAGTTTTTGTCATTCATATTCCCTGCAGATTCCTTCTTGAACTTTAACATATTTTTCTTTGCTTCCTCATAATTGCCCGACATCTTTTGCATTAATCCTTTATAATATAATGCAACAGGATATCTGGCCGGATATTTCTCATAAATTTTAGAATAGGTTAATTCAGCATTTTTATAGTTTCGAGAGAATCGTTGCATCTCAGCAAGCTGATATAAGGCTTCAATATTACTACTATCTCTTTTTACTATTTCTTCATAATAAAAGAGGGCAGTATAAATATCCCCGGTTTTAAAGGCATGCTTGGCTCTGTCCTTCATTTTAGATGGACTAATATCTGTATCTATGCCATTTTCTTGTGCTAGACACATGGTGCTAGTCAATAGAAAGTATAGTACCAGGGTAAATAAGCGGTTATGTATGTAAACTATATTATGAGACATTTTTATTTACACTCTACTATTAATAACGTTGACAAGGTATTGTGACTTTACCAGGTATGCGGCTGGGAGTTGTATATGTGAGCATAAGTTCCCAGGCAGATTTATTTTTAGCGCCGTTCAATTGCGATACAGTAAAGTCCATGCTAAAGCCAAGTTGAATACGCTTATAATTTACTCCCGCAACTCCTATTACAGCATCAGAGTTAATAGTACTTCCTCTATACCCAGCGCCAAATAGCACTGAAGTATTATGCATTAGAGCATACGTAATATTACTACCTCCCATAAAATCTACAGCGCCAGCAGAATTCATATATAGTGCATAAGGAATGATATTAGTTTTTTGTGAAACAGAAAGTGTTACAGTCGGACTAAATACATGCTTAAATGGTAAGCCTGCACTAGTAGTAGGCACAAAGCCGTCATGAGGTCGATTAATATTAAAAATGGCATACCCTACCGTTACTTTTGCTATCCCAAATCTGCGTGACCAAGATGCACCCACATTAAAATCTGAATAGGCCTTTAAGTTCTGTATATTAGTTTCGCCACTGGATATAGAAGGATCATAAACGCCTTGATAGTAATTCCATTGATCTGGGAATGTTTGATTTCCTACATTAATGGATCTGAAAACCATACCACCCTGAATACCTAGTCTAAAAATATTTTTTCTTATTTCCTTCTGATAGCTTCCAGAAATCATAATTTTATTAGTAACAAGGTTATAAGCTGTTACCTGATCGTTAATAAATAGTACGCCCACGCCTATTTCATCAGGAAAGCGTAGTATCTTTTTTTCAATTGAAAAGTAGTTTGTTTTTATGGGTGATGATACTTGCCCCCACTGGCTTCTGGAGTTTGCTACCATTCTTACATCTCCATAGTAACTGCCAGTATAAGCGGGATTTAAAGCCTGGTTGTTGGTATAATATTGCGTAAGATGAACATCCTGAGCCAGAACAACACAGTTAATAAAAAGAAGAAAAAAAGACAGCGCTAAAAAGTGAATAATGCGCTTATACAATAAAATTACCATTCAATAGGATTGCTTAAATAATAGTTCGCCATCTTTTGATATTGTCCCCAGCTGAAATGACATACACACGGTACATAATAACTCATAATATTAGTTACGTCTGGGTCATAATACTGATTGTTGGCATCTTTGTCTTTTGCATCAATGAATATACAACTAGAAGTTATATATACACTATCAGCTGTACCAACAACAAAAGGATCAGCCGGAGTATCGCAAATTAGATCACCAGTAGTACTACAATTACTTTCATTAACAAGCTCTTGGGTTACTGATGTTCCTGCACCAAAGGTATGGGTTAAGCTAAAATAATGTCCAAGTTCGTGAGCTAAAACATAGGCTGTAAAACAGTTTTTCATTATTGTTATTCCATTAGGTGAATTAAAGGTAACAGCTCCTACTTCTGCATTACCGCATTCTGCAGCCAAATCACCAGTGAACTTGTCTATAAAAAAAAGATTAACTCTATTAGTCTGCCAGTATTGATTATACATTTCAGACTGTTCTACATATGAACCAATGGTGTCGTACTGATAATCATATATATAATTAACTTTGCATAAAGAAAATGAAGCGCTTATAGGACTAAAGAGAGTGTTTACTCCTGCAAGAACTGATAAAATAGTTGCAGAATCCATGCCTGCTATACTATCCTGATCCATTATAATATTTGCAACAACATTAAGCTGTTTATTTAATTGCGGTAAAGGCCTTATAGTATCACTTGGGTTTGTGTATAAGGCTGCATGACTAGTACTGTAACAAAATAGCGCAACAGAAAAAATGGCGTATTTTGTGATTTTTTTGTACAATTTCAAGTTTCTAAATTTAACATTTAATGATTGTAAAGGTATCATTTTTTTTTATAGCTTAGCAAATATTTTCAAACATTTTCATTAGTAATGAGTTTTACAAGGTTTTTAATATTCCTGCCTGCATTTATTTGTTTTTCAATTACAGCAATTGCGCAAACTGCCGATACAACACAAGGTTGTGCGCCGCTAAAGACTACCTTTAAAGGGCCTTCAGGGCAAAGTAGTTACTATTGGGATTTTAAAGATGGTACTACTTCTAATTTACAAAATCCCCAAAATGTTTTTACAAATCCAGGGGTATATAATGTTACATTACAAAGTTCTCCCGGAGGCTCTGTAATAGGCACTGTGCAAATTAATGTATATGCAGTTCCTATCCCTTCTGTAGTGGCCCCTGTAACTTGTACGCCGGCTAATGTAACTATACAAAGCAATTCTACTATAAACCCTGCCATTCAGGTAACGCAGTATTCATGGGATTTTTTGGATGATGGCACCCTTGTTACTACTACTACACCATACGTTACACATGTCTATAGCACAGCAGGGCAATATAGCCTGTCATTAAACCTGCAAACAAACTTGCCCGGTTGCGATGTAACTAAAATCCTCAATAATGCTGTAACGTTAGTATCTCCTCCCGTAGCATCATTCTCAACAACTCCAGCCATTACCGCTACCTGTAATGATAGTATACATGTTGCATTTGCAAATACATCCACTGGAGCGCTTCCATTAAACTACTATTGGAATTTAGGATTAGGACAAGGTGATACCTCCATTTTGATGAACCCACCTGCACAAACATATCAAAAAGGCAGCTATACTGCTTCACTAACTGTTTCTTACCAAAGTATAACAGGGTGCTCGGCAAGCGCTTCACAAGTAATAAGCGCTGGTAAGCCTTCATTGAAAATTAATGCTACTCAAGATACTGTAAATATATTAACTGCGGATACAATTAAAATAGTAGCCCCTCCTGCTGGTTACTACTTATGGAATATTCCTACGCACGCTGCTGCTTTAAACCATTTAAATTCAGATAGTTTGGCTATCGTATTTGGCACTGACGGAGTAAAAACAATCCAACTTATATATACTACACCTGACGGACGTTGCACTGATACAGCTACTACACAAATAATAAGCGTTGGTAAATTTTCATTAAAAATTAAAGCTAAACACGATACTGTATGTTTATATACTGCAGATACAATTAATACTATAAATGCACCCGCTGGCGACTACTTGTGGCATCTTGATAGTAACTCTGTAGCAATAGGTCCTCCAGTTTTAAGTACCCTTTTTGCTTCGTTTAACACAGGAGGATGGCATACTTTGCAATTGCTATATAGTGATCCTTACGGATTATTAACTGATACAGCTACTACACAAGTATATGTTGATTCTGTTGGAGTTAAGATTTCTCAAAGTGATACATTTACCTGTCAGACTCCTATAACAGTAAATTACAATGCGATTACAAACCAGCCTAATCTCACTTATTCATGGCAAATAACAAGAACAGCAGGTACTTACACTAGTTCTCAAAGATCTGGAAACTATTTGACACCCTTTAAAACTATTGATAGCGTTAAAAATGTAAGCTCTTTTAGTTATACCTACTATAGCGAATCAGACTCTGTTTATTATGGTGTCAACCAAGAAGAAGATTTTACTACTAATGTAACGGTTGTATCCCCAAAAACTGGGTGTAAAGCAACCGCGTCTAATACTGTGCGTATGTGGTTACCCAATGCAAGGTATGCACTAACAACTGATGGTAGCGGTTGTGCACCTTTAGGAGTACTATTTGATAATTTGAGTGCCATTGATAATTTCCCATGGAAAAACACAATTACCAGTTCAGAATGGATATTTGGGGACGGCCAGACACAAACACTCAGCAATACTGATCCCGTAAGTCATACTTATACTACGCCAGGAACATATTATCCAAAACTTGTTATTACTACTTCTGAGGGGTGTAAAGATACTTCTTTTGCAATACCTGTACAGGTAGGAGGGCCTATTAGTACAGTAGACTTCACAAGCAATCAAACAACAGTATGTATTGGGCAACCGATACAACTTTCGGTGGTAAATCCTTCACCTCTTGTTAGCGCTTATCAATTTATAACAGATAATAATAATGTATCGCAATGTAATACTGGCCAAAGTGTTACATTTTCATACAGAGATACAACAGGCCCGCAGACAGTAATGCTAACGATGGATTATAATGGCTGCTTAAGTACTGTAACCAAAACTAATTACATCACTGTTAATGGTTCTGTACCAAGAATTGGTTATTATGCATTATGCAGTTCTCCTTTAATATATAACTTTACAAGCAATAGCAGCAATGCTGCTTCCGTTAGCTGGAACTTTGGAGATGGGCAAACGTCAACTTCCGCAACACAGGCTCATACTTATACAAATTCGGGTGACTATTCTGTTACTCTTACTACTACAAGTTCAGGATGTCCTAATGATAGCGCTACAGCGCTTATCCATGTAAGAAATCTGAAAGCAAAAATAACCCTTACAGATTCACTGTTATGTATTAATCAATTATTTACATTTAGCGCAGCACAATCTATTGATGTTAATGCCAATTGTTCATATGGCTATACCTGGCAATTCCCTGATGTAAGCTCAATGCGACCTTATACATCTCCTGATACATCTTATGAAACTAGTTTTGGAACATCAGGGAAACATGTAATAAGATTAGTTGTAAGAGACATTAATGAATGTACTGATACTACAACTAAAACAGTTAAAGTATTTACAATTACTAACCCATCTCCATATATAAGTAAATCAAGTATTTGCATACCGGCTATAGATTCATTGCAATCTCTTTTTGTTGGGGATACCACACTGGTAAAATGGCAATGGTCTTTTGGTGATGGGAAAGACACTACTTTTTACGACTTACAGGGCAGTAAAAAGTTCACTCATTCTTATACAACACCTGCTACTAGTAGCTATTTTATATCAGTTTTAGTAACAGATACTCTTGGCTGTACAGCTTCAGCAACAACTTCTATTAATTATTATCAACCTACCAGTACTATTAGTACTGTTCCTACCAACACTAATATTTGTATAGGTGATTCTATTACCCTCTCTGCTACAGATTTCACCAGCCAGGGTTCTAGCCTTGCTTTTGCATGGACGCTGGGTAACGGGCAAACTAGTACTTCTGAAACTGTTGGCCCTATTGGATATGCTGTAGGTAACTATACAGCCAAACTTATTTATAAAGAAAAGTCATCAGGATGTATTGATAGCTTATTTCAACCAATAACCGTGCAAAGCTATCCTGTAACCAGAATTGCTACCACTTCCGATACTATTTGCGCACCGGCAAATATTGTTTTTTATGATTCTACTACTTCAACATTCCCTACTACAAATTTCTGGAATTATGGCAATGGACATTTGGGCAGTGGGAGTGGGTCTGCCTGGGCATACGATAAAGGTACATACAATATTGTTCTTATAGACCAGACTTCTAATGGTTGTGCAGACACTGCCAGGAAAACATTACATTTATACAGACCTGAAGGTAGCTTCAGCATAAACAAGAATACCATTTGCAGATATGATTCTATTACTTTTAGTTTAAATACACTGGATACAGCCGATGTTACTAAATACATATGGTCATTGGGAGATGGTACTACAATAACTAACCAGAATCCAGTTGTACATGAGTATAACTATCATCCACAAAATGGTTCAACCGTTGCAAAATTGGTTCTGTACGATGGTATTTGCCCTAATAATCCTCCATTAGATACAACAATAAACATACAGGAAGTTATAGCTGGGTTTAACAGGCTTAATGGTACAGATACGGCTATTTGTTTATTACCAACAATGCCTTATACTTTTACCAATACATCGCAAAACGCAGATACCTATACATGGTTTTTTGGCGATGGAAGCTCTTCTACAACCTTAAGCCCCTCACACCAATATGTAACTGCTGGTACTTATAAGGTTACACTGGCTATTGCAAACAGCTCTTATGGATGTACTGATACTTTAACACAGACAGCTGTCGTAAACCCAAATCCTAACCTGGTTGCTACTGGTGATACTGCATGCCTTGGAAAGAGTCCTAATTTAGTAGTAGTAAACCCAGACACAAGTTCTCATTATCTGTGGTCGCCTTCAACAGGGCTTTCTAATCCTAATTCTCCAACTCCAACAGTTAACTTACAACAAAGTGTTGTTTATACTTTGCTACAAACCAATAAATATGGCTGTACTGATACTGCCCAGGTTCCTGCCATCATTATACAAAAACCTCCGTTTAGGAACTGGGATACTACTATAGTAATTGGAGACTCAATACCTCTTCCAATATACGGACGCCCAATTTATAATTTCCAGTGGACTCCTACAGATAGTTTGTACACATTAAGCTGCTTAAATTGTAACTATCCTATAGCCAATCCAAAACAAGACATTACTTATGTTGTTACTGTTACAGATATCAGGAATTGTTTTACCACCAGTTACGATTATGTTATAACTGTAGAGCCTAATACATTTATTAAAATGCCTACCTCATTCACACCTAATGGAGATGGTAAAAATGATATACTATATGTAAAAGGCTGGGGTATAAAAGAACTGATGTCTTATGAGATATTTAATCGCTGGGGGCAGCGAATTTATTCTTCTTCTGATCTGAATCAAGGTTGGGATGGCAGGTTCCAGGGCACACTGCAAAATGAAGATGTATACGTATATAAAGTTATTGCAACCGATTGGCATGATAAGGATATAAGTGCAGAAGGGTATATTAACTTACTTCATTAATTTTTTATTGTAAGTACTCTGTTGCTTACAAAACCCCTCCAGTGAAATTAAAGGATTTTTACTTGAGGGGTTTTTAATTATTTTCATGAACCACAGTCTTAGACATGATTTATGAAAGTTCAGCTTTGCATAAGTTATCTTAACAATGATCGGTCTGCAATGATTTTTTTATTGTAATGCTACCATCTCTGGTGATGGATATATAAAAATTAGATCATTATTTTACTCAATCTCACAAGCTATCACAAGTATTATTCAGGGTCTTTTTTACTATATAGGTAAGAGTTTACTGAATTTAGAAAGTAGTGGAACTAAGGCTATATCAGATATAAATCCATAAGGATAATAAGCAGCGCAGCTCTGCTTAATAATAACAAAACCCCTTCAATAGTTAAATTAAAGGGGTTTTGTTCAGAACTAGTAGTATTAATTATTATTTATACCAGCCGCCTCCTAGTACCTGGTACATTTTAACAGTGGCATTCATTTGTTGCTTTTTAGTTTCAATAAGCTCCATTCTTGCTTCCAGCGCATCTCGCTGAACTAATAGCACTTCCACATAGTCTGCCCTGGCAGATTTGAAGAGGTTGATTGAAACATCTATTGATTTAGCCAGCGCCTCTACTTGTTGTACCTTATAATAGTAACTTCTTGAAAGGTTGTTAATGTTATTCAGCTGATTTACAGCTTCAGTATAAGCTTTCAAAACAGTACGTTCGTAGTTGTAGGCAGCTTGTATTTGCCTTGCATTAGCAGATAGGTACTCTGCTTTTATCGCATTTCTGTTAATAAATGGCGCTACTAAGCCTCCTGCCGCATTAAAAAGCATAGATTGGGGGGTAGTTATAAAATATTTTGCGTCAAATGATTCATAACCCAAATTTGCTGTAATATTTAAAACAGGATAAAAGTTAGCTTTGGCTACTTTTACGTCCAGCTTGGCTGCAGTTAAATCAAGTTCGGCTTGCTTAATATCAGTTCGATTTGACAATAACTGAGATGGAACGCCAGTATAAATACTATCAGGTTTTAGCTGAGGGAAAGTTTTGGAGTTTCTTTCCAGATTCTGAGGATATCTGCCAACTAGAAAATTAATATGATTCTGAGCCTCTATAATTCTTTGTTGTATAAAGTACTGGCGACTCTGGTTTTTACGTACTTCCCCTTGAAATCTACGAACAGCAAGATCTGTAACCTGTCCGGCAGCTTTTTCTAAGGTTACTAAATTTAGAGCATTTGACTGGATTACAATATTTGCCTTTAGTATATCAAGTTGATTATCAAGCGCCATTAATTCGTAATAGGCGTAGGCAATTTCGGTAACCAGATTAGTAACCATGAAGTTTTTACCTTGAGTAGTTGATAAAAATCTGAATTGGGCTGATTTTCTGGCATTTCGTAACTGCTTCCATATATCGACTTGCCATGATACGTTAGCGTCTAATAAAAGATCAGGTATAGCTGCAGGATTTGCTTGTCCGGGTATAATCTGATTTTCGGCATCAACTGCTCCAAGCCTTGTATATCTACCCTCTTTATCCACACCTCCTGCACCAATTAAATGCACAAATGGTAAATAAGCTCCTTTTCTGGCTCTTATTTGGTAGTTAGCAATTTCAATATCTTGTAAAATGATATTTAACTGCTGATTGTTTTTTAGAGCAGTATCAATTAGAGCAAGCAGGTACGGATCAGTAAAAAATTGTCCCCAACCTTTTTTACCTGTACTGGTAGTATCCTGCGAGCCGTTATAGCTCGCAGGAACTGCTGGATTTGCGTCTTTACGTACTAAAGATGGTAAGCAAGCTGTAAATAGTAGAGACATGCAGAATATCCCTACGTAATTAAAAAATTTCATTCTAAGCATGATGATCATTGTCGTTTTCTTTGTCTATATCTCCTATTTTTTCGCTCAGCGGTTCCTCGTCTTCGTTTTGAATAAGCTTTCTGCCTTCTGCCATTTTGCCGAAAATGTAGTACAACCCAGGTATAACCAGTACTCCGAAAAATGTACCAAAAAGCATTCCTCCTAGCGCAGAGCCCCCAATAGTACGGTTAGCAATGGCGCCAGGGCCATGAGCTAAAACTAATGGAATTAGTCCTGCTATAAAGGCGAATGATGTCATTAATATTGGGCGAAAACGTGCCCTTGCACCTTCCAGTGATGCTTCACGTATAGACATCCCCTGCTGATTTTTTTGTATGGCAAACTCTACAATTAACACCGCATTTTTACCCAACAAACCTATCAGCATTACCAGCGACACTTGTGCATAAATATCATTTGCAAGTCCCATTAACTTCACAAACAAGAATGCTCCGAAAACTCCTGATGGTAGAGACAAAATAACCGCCAATGGAAGAATAAAGCTTTCGTACTGTGCAGAAAGAACGAAGTATACGAACACCAATACAATAAGGAAGATATAAAGAGATTCATTTCCGCTAGCCCGTATAACTTCATCTTTTGTAAGGGCAGCCCAGTCAATATCAAAACCTTTTGGCAGTGTTTGAGCGGCAACTTCCTGGATAGCTTCTATAGCTTCACCGCTACTGTATCCTGCAGCAGGATTACATCTGATGGTTGCAGTAGTATACATATTGAATCTGTTTACTTCATAAATAGCCTGTACCTTTTTCATTTTTAGGAAAGCAGAATAAGGTACCATTTCACCAGTGTTATTCTTTACATACATGATGTTTAGGATATCTGAAGGCAGTCTTCTGTAAGCAGGGTCTGCCTGCACGAATACCCACCAGAAACGGCCAAATCTGATGAAACCCTGGTCAAACTCACTTCCTACCATAATGCTGAGGTTATGCATGGCTTTACTAATAGTAACCCCTTTTTGCATGGCTATTTTATTGTCGATTTCCAGTGCATACTGCGGATAATCTGTTCTGTAAAAAGTGAACAATGCTGAAAGTTCTTTTCTTTTTTCAAGATCTTCCATAAAGTCATCGGTTACTTTTGCCAGTCTTTCATAGTTGATATCCGTGTTTTTATCTAATAGTTGCAGGTTTATACCACCGGCTGCTCCGTATCCTGGTACAGCTGGTGGGTCAAAGAATTCTATTTTGGCGCCAGGAATCGCCTTAACTCTTTCTTCCAGTTCATAAATAATTTCTGTAGCCGTGTGTTCCCGCTCATGCCATGGTTTTAGGTTAATTAAACAGGTTCCTGAGTTTGATCCTCTACCTTGTGTTAATACCTCATATCCTGCTAGAGCAGAAACTGATTTTACTCCATCCACTTTCATAGCCACTTCCTGTAATTCGCAGCTAATATCAAAAGTTCTTTCAAGGGTTGATCCTGGCGGCGTCTGAAGAACAGCATATATCATTCCCTGGTCTTCTGAAGGTACAAAGCCCGCTGGAAGGTCTCTGGTTATTACAACTATTCCAACGGCAAATACCGCTAGCATAGCTACGGTAATTAGCCATTTACTCACAATTATATTTAATAGCCAAACATATCCATTCGTAAGCTTTTGAAAGCCTGTGTTAAAACCATCAATAAGCCTGTTGAAAAGAGTTTTCTTTTTTTGTTTTCCATGCGTATCTTTTAATATTATGGCGCAAAGAACTGGTGTAAGGGTAAGCGCTACAAGACCTGAAATTACAATGGCCGCCGCCATGGTAATGGAAAATTGTCTGTAGAATATACCTACCGGGCCAGTCATAAATGATACAGGAACGAATACCGATGTCATCAATAAGGTAATGGCAATAATAGCACCGCTGATCTCACCAATAACTTTTTTTACAGCCTGGTAAACAGTTAAATGATGCTCTTCTTCCATTTTGGCATGCACGGCTTCCACCACCACAATAGCATCATCCACCACTATACCAATAGCAAGTACAAGGGCAAATAAAGTGATAAGATTGATGGTAAGTCCCATTGCCTGCATTACAAAAAATGCTCCAATTAATGATACCGGAACTGCCAGTGTAGGAATAAGCGTAGAGCGCCAGTCACCAAGGAAGATAAATACAACCAGCGCCACCAGTATAAAGGCATCCCTTAGTGTATGTACTACTTCCTCAATAGAGGCATCCAGGAAATTAGAAACATCATAATCTATATCATATTCCATCCCGGGCGGGAAATCTTTCTTCAGCTCTTCAAGTTTGGCCTTAACATTATCAATTACTTCGGTAGCATTACTACCAAAAGTTTGATTCAACAGAATTGCTGCTGAAGGGTATTCATCTTTTTTAGAGTAAATATCATAACTCCAGCTTCCCAGTTCAACCTTTGCTATGTCTTTGAGTCGCAAAATTTCACCCTTGGAATTAGCTCTAATGATAACATCTTCATACTGTTCCGGCGTACTGTACCTATCCGTATAGGTCATAACGTATTCAAGAGCCTCCGATCTCTTAGTATCAGCTCTACCTAACCTGCCAGGTGTAGCAATAAGGCTTTGTTCGTATAGTGCATCCATCACTTCATCAGCATTAACACTATAAGCCCTCATACGGTCTGGGTTTAGCCAAACCTTCATTGCATATTGCCTGCTACCAATAATCTGTACCCATGCTACCCCGGTTATTCTTTGTATTTCCGGCATCATTTTAATGAAGGCATAATTATAAATGAACTTCATGTTAGCATTGGCAGTATCCCTACTAAACAGGTTAATATACATCAACATACTAGGCTGTACAGGGCGAACAATAACCCCTGCCAGCTGCACCTGTTCCGGCAACATATTTTTTACAGCAAGAACACGGTTAGTAACATTTACTAAAGCTGCATTCGGATCAGTACCCAGTTTAAATATAATCTGTATGTTGGCATCTCCTGAGCTGGCTGCTGTGGAAAATATATACTTCATACCCGGTACCCCGTTGATACCCTGCTCCAGCGCTATGAGAGAAGAGTTAACCCCTACTGTACCACTAGCGCCAGGAAAAGATAGTGTAACTATTACCATTGGAGGCGCTATCTCAGGGAACTGAGATCTTGGCAACGTGATCATAGATAAGAGACCCACGAAAACAATAACCAGCGAAATTACTATAGCAAGCGCTGGCCTTTTGAGAAATTTATTAAACATTGTTTACTCCTTTAATACTTAAATTGTGTTTACTCAGCATATAACTTCAAGTGTGCAAGTACCTTAGCGGGATCTTCGAATTTGTAGCTTATCTTTTGATTTTCTTTTACTTTTCTTAAACCTTCAAGAAGTATTTTATCAGTTTCAGATAGCCCGTCTTTAATAATATATAGATCTGGCATTTCAGCGCTGATGTAAATTCTTCTTGATTTTAACTTATTATCCTTATCTAATACGTAAACATACTTCTGGTCTAAAACTTCAAAAGTAGCCTTCTGCGGGACTAAAAGTGCTTTTTTTACAGGTACAGTTACTATTATGTTCCCCGTTTCTCCATGCCTTAGCAACAGATCAGGATTTGGGAATGTAGCTCTGAATGCTATAGCTCCAGTCATATTATTGAAATCGGCTTCTATGGTTTTAACAACTCCAACATGATTATACAACTCAAGATTTGCCATTCTTAATTTAACCTTCATCAGACTATCTTCATTGGCATGTTTTTTATAATCCAGATATTCAGCCTCAGGAACGTTGAAGTAAACCCAAAGCTGACTGATATCTGACATAGTAGTAAGTAAATCACCTTCATCCAAAAGGCTTCCCAATCGCACCTGGAAGCGGTCCATTAGTCCACTGAAAGGCGCTTTAACTTGTGTAAAGCTTAAACAGGTTTGTGCGTAGGCCAATTCCGCTTTAGCTTTTTCATATTTGGCTTTCACTAGCGCTAATTGAATTGGGGAGATTACGCTGCTGTCTGAAAGCGTTTCTGCTTGTTTATATTCAATTTCTGCATAATTAGCTTCTGCCTGTGCCTTATTAAATTCTGCCTGATATTGTATTGGCAAAATTCTAAACATCAACTTCCCCTCTGGCACAAATTTTCCTTCATCTACATATATTTCTTGTAGATAGCCCTTCATCAGCGCTCTTAACTCAATATGCTGTATTGCACGGATTTGGCACACATACTCTCTGGTAAGCGTGGTATCCTTTCTTAGTGGATTGGTGACCTCGAACTGGTCTTCTTTTTCTTTTTCCTCTTTATGAGAGTTACAGCTTGTTGTATAGAATAAGACACATAAGCAACCTATCAGCAGGATGATTCTATTCATTGGAATTTTACTATTTGTCATTAGAATTACACTATTTACTATTTTACAATTAAACATAGATAGATGAACTTTCTGAAGAAAATTTGAAGGTAGCAATGTGGCACTAGGGTCTTCAATAACAATAAATGTATGTTTTCTTTCAAAATTGGATAAAAATAACACCAAATAAAGGCATAATTATTGATTTCTAAACTATTTAGCTTTTTGAAACTGGGTATTATAATAAGTTTTCTCCCTTTTTTAATAGTAATGTTATTTGTTCTATTAGTTCTCTTCCTTGTCAATTCTTTCTACTTATTTTTTGAACACAAAAATCTAAAATTTTGTGATATTTTCATTGTTTGCATCAATAATAAACCAGACTTTATTATTTTTTTGTTTTTTTAATGTCGATGCCCTTAATTTTTTAGGCTAGTTATTATAAATAGCCTAAAAAAACAAAAGTACAGAATCTATTCAGAATTTGTTATGAAATAGCCTTTGTAAAATAATATGTTTCTTGAGTTATTTTCACTGGCTCCATCATAACTCATAATTCATAATATATATTGTAGAGGGGGTGATTGTCCCCAGAAAGTTTTCAGAATCAGTTATTAATTTAATTAAAAAAAGTATGAAAGTCCTTATAGTTGAAAATGAGGAGCGAATTTTTGAAGCAATCGCTCTGCATTTAAGGGAAGAGGGCATTTTGTGTGAAATAGCACATACATATTCTTCGGCTATTGAAAAAGCAGCTGCAGATCATTACGATCGGCTAATTATAGATATAAATCTTCCTGAAGGAAGTAGTTTTGACATAGTTGAGAAGCTAAAAGAAATTACTAAAGATACCGGAGTTATTATTAACTCTGCCCAGGCTTCTGCATCAAAACTAAATGAATATGAAGTAGATGCAACTGATATTCTTTCAAAACCTGTTAAGCTTCCTGAGTATAAGGCTCCATTAAAATCTTTCAAAAGAAGGGAAACTAAAGAGATTATTATAGGTGAACTTAAGATAATTCCTAGTTTATATGAAGTGTATATCAGTAATGTTATTGTAGGTCTTACCAAAAAGGAATTTGAACTGTTACTGTTTTTTGTAACCAACAGAAATAGGATTATTACTAAGGAAGCTATAATAGAGTTTTTGTGGAAGGATAATAAAGGTCCGGTAGACTCATTCCACTTCATATATACTCATATTAAGAATTTGAGAAAGAAGATGATGGCAGTAGGGGGGAAGTATTACATACAAAATATTCATAGGCTAGGATATAGGTTTAAAGCAGATTGATAAAAGCGTTATCTGAATCCTAGCTAATCTATATGCCAACTGGCACCATTCAATAGTTGATCTTAAAACTACTATATATTCAGGATAGTGTAGTTAATTTGTGCTACATACTACTAGTGTAATAGTAATGGTTATCTTACACTATCTGAGATTGGCACTTGTTATCCGCTTGTTTTTCACTTGTTAATTACATTGTTATTGCCCTGTTATTTGAATTTCCATTTTTGCGTAGGTAATATTTGATACTGTTCTGACAGCTTTTTGACTACTAAAATTGGCACAATTTTGTACGAGATTGTGAAAGCATAAAAATGCAGAGACTTGGATAGAAGAAAAAACTTTCAAAAAATATTGAAACTTTAGAAACTTTTATTAGATTTGTCAGTATAAGTATGTAAGATGAAATTAGAGGAAGCAAAAGCACAGTTTATACAAACCTGGGGGACGCTGGGATCAACCTGGGGAATTAACCGTACTATGGCACAAGTACATGCGCTTCTGATGATCTCTGCAGACCCATTAACTACTGAAGATATTATGAACGAGTTAAATATATCGCGCGGGAATGCTAACATGAACTTACGCGATTTGATTGACTGGGGCTTGATTGAGAAGGTACATAAATCTGGGGAGCGGAAAGAATATTTTTGGGCAGAAAAAGATATATGGAAAGTTACTACCCAGGTTGCAAAAGAGCGGAAGAAAAGAGAGTTGGAGCCAGTGCTAAAAGTGCTAGACCAACTGAGTAAAGTGGAAGGGGATAAGAAAGATAAGAATGTGAAGGCTTTTACTGAAGCTATTTCCGGAATAAAACGTATGGCAAATAATGCGGAAAAGACAATTGATACTATGGTGAAAGCAGAGGAAAACTGGTTTTTTGGAGCTATTGTGAAATTGTTTAAATAAAAAAATTTAACCAATATTTTCAAAAATTATTGAAAATTCTGAATATATATTATTATGAATCTGTCATTAATTAGCTTTGTATTGTATTTAATTGTTGCTGGCAACACGACATTCTTTTTAGGCAGGAGCTTGTATACTAATGGTGAATACTTTCTGGTTTCCATTTTTGTATCCAAACCTGAAATTGTACAACCTCTGAACAAGGTTTTATTGGCAGGATTTTATCTCATAAATCTTGGATTTGTATTGCTATTCTTTACACAGCAAAGGAACATATCCGGCTTTATATCCTGCCTGGAATTTCTGAGTGAAAAACTTGGCATGGTATATCTGATTTTAGGCAGCATGCACCTTTTTAATATTCTTTTATTTATAACTATTGAAAAAAAATATACAAACTCTAAACACTAATATTTATGAAAACTCAAGCTACTATTCCGGTTATTGTTGATCATGTGTTAACAGTACAAACCTATTTGATTTATTTACCTATTGCAGTTGTTATGACTATTCTGGTGGCCAGAACGCTATTCAAAAATAGTAAAATATTTATGATGGATATATTTCATGGTAGAGAAGCAATTGCACTAGCAACGAATCATTTATTTGAGATTGGTTTTTATCTTCTCAATATTGGCGCTGCGTTGATGATTCTTAAAACTTACAAAATAGAAAACTATCAGGAAATGATAGAAGTGCTAAGTAGTAAAATCGGGGGCTTCTCTATTTATTTAGGGGTAATTCTTTTTCTGAACCTACTCTTATTCTTTAGAGGTAAAAGAAAAGCAAGTCAACATGCGGTTGTTAAATAGTATACGTATAGTATTTCATTTAAAATTATGGAAAAGAAAATTGTTTTAGCGGGCGGCACTGGTTTTATAGGGAACAGCCTTCGGGATTATTTCAAAGGAAAAGGATATGATGTGAAAATCATATCCCGACAAGCCAATACTATTTCATGGAGTAATCAGTCTGGTATTATTGATGCACTGGAAAATTCTGAACTACTCATTAATCTGGCAGGTAAATCTGTGGATTGCCGTTATAATGAAAAGAACAAAGCAGAAATTCTTTCCTCAAGGATAGAAACAACTAAAGCTTTGGGTGAAGCCTTACTAAAATGTACGAATCCACCTGAATTATGGGTCAACTCCAGTACAGCTACTATTTATCGTCATGCCGAAGACAGACCTATGACTGAAGCAAATGGAGAAATTGGAACAGGCTTCTCTGTTGGTATTGCCACACAATGGGAAAAGAGTTTTTTTGATTTTAATTTAAGCCAAACAAGGCAAGTAGCATTGCGTATGGCTATTGTTTTAGGAAAGCAGGGAGGCGCTTTTATTCCATTGCAAAGATTGGTGAGGTTTGGATTGGGAGGAAAACAAGGTAAGGGCAATCAGAAATTTAGCTGGATACATATAGACGATTTGAAAAGTATTATCTCGTTTATTCAATCCCATAAAGATATGAAAGGTGTTTATAATTGTTCTGCTCCTAATCCGGTGGACAATATTACCTTCATGACTATGCTTCGCAAAGCGATGAATAAACCATTTGGCTTGCCTTCACCAAAGTGGTTGTTGACTATAGGTGCTGTGTTAATAAAAACAGAAACAGAATTGATTCTTAAGAGCCGTTGGGTACTTCCAGAAAAATTATTACAAAAAGGATATACATTCTCTTTCCCAACATTAGATAAAGCTTTTATGGATCTGGTAAACAAAAAATAACTATGGGCATGATTGAGCTAGTAACAAAATATTATACTAAGTAAAATTTTATGAAGAGCCTGGAAAATAAACTAATCATATATGACAGCAACTGTAAAGTATGTTCGTCGCTAAAGGAAGTAGTAATTAGACTTACTAGTATCCCTAAACAGAAAATTAAAGCATATATGGAACTGAGCCCTGCGCTAAGCCCTAAAGTAGATCCTGAAAAATTTAAGAATGTTATGGCACTGATAGATACTGACGGAGGAACTACTATATATGGGGCAGAAGGGGTGGCTTATATATTTAGTAGTCAGTATAAAGTACTGGATGTATTATTAAGGTTTAAACCTTTCTTTCAATTGTTTTCCTGGCTTTATAAAGTTACAGCATATAACCGATACGTTATAGCTACCCCTAAAAGCAGGTTTAAATGTGATTGTTTTCCTGACAAGGTGGTAAGTTACAGGGTTGGGTATATTTCCATTACTATTTCAATATCCATCCTGCTTACTGCCTTGTTTGGAATGTCGCTTAAGAATTATTTCACTGGTATGTCTAACTCAAAAGCTGCTTTAGAAATTCTGTTGATAGCCGGCAGTGGATGGGCTCTGCAACTAATAGCTGCCGCCTTATTTATGAAAAAAGATGCCTTAGAGTATGTTGGCCATCTGGGTAGTATAATGGTAGTTGGTTTGCTGATATTAGTACCATGTATGCTGTTCTATTTTATAACGGGGGTGCAAATTCCTTATGTTATTATAATAAGCGCTATTGTTAGTTTTTGCTATATGGTCTATTTGCATATTGGACGAGTTAGGTATTTAGAAATTTCGCAATGGTGGAGCGCAAGCTGGATACTATTTCGTTTATCTATGGTTTTTTTCTGGAGCAGCTATTTTCAATTAATATAACAGAGTTATGCCAGTCATTGAACTAGTAACGGAAATTAATGCCCCGCTGGAAAGGTGCTTTAACCTTGCCCGAAGTATAGACCTGCATAAACTATCTACCACAGGAACAAAAGAAGAGGCTGTGGTAGGAGTAACATCTGGGCTTATAGGTTTGAGACAAGAGGTGACCTGGGAAGCAACTCATTTTGGTGTGAGACAACAATTATCATCGCGTATTACAGCTTTTGAATATCCTATCTTCTTTCGAGATGAGATGCTGAAAGGGGCGTTTAAAATGATAAAGCACGACCATCGGTTTGAAGAAGCTAATGGTATGACGGTTATGAAAGACTATTTTGAGTTTGAATCGCCATTGGGGTTTCTAGGGAAAATTGTAAATGTGCTGGTACTTACTTCTTATCTAAAAAGACTAATGATAAAGAGAAATGGAATGATAAAAGAAGTAGCTGAAAATGGTAGCTGGAGTAAAATTTTGAATTGATAATTTAATTTCTAAGAATATGGAAGCTCTGCAAAAAAAATATGATGTAGCTGTAATAGGGTGTGGTATAGCCGGTATGGCAACTGCCATGAGGTTACAGGTAAAAGGACTTTCTACAATTATACTTGAATCTCACGGGCAGCCGGGTGGTTGTGCCGGGTATTTCAGAAAGAAAGGTTTTGCGTTTGATGTGGGCGCTACTACTCTGGTAGATTTTGATGAGGATGGGGTAGGTGGTGAATTTTTTAAAAGCGTGGGGTTGAAATTGCCGGAATCCGATTTGCTGGATTATAAGCTATGGTTAGCAGATAGGGAACTATGTCTTTATCATGAACCTAGTAAATGGCAGGAAGAACGACTATTAAAACTTGGAAATAGTAATGATCATATTGCCTTTTGGAAGTTTATAGATCATATTGCTGATGTATTTTGGAATGCAAGCCGAAAGGGAATAAAACTACCGTTACAAAATTTTTCTGATGTTGTTAATGCTGTAACGGCCATAGGTGTTAAGAACCTTGTACTGGCACGTTATATTAATAGTACTTTGCTGGATGCTCTTAAAAAATTTAACCTTCATAATAATGTTGCATTGAAAGCGGCATTGTCTATGCTGGTGGAAGATACGGTACATACTACTATAGATAAGGCTCCTCTTATCAATGCTGCTTTAGGTATCAGCATAAGAGGAGCTGGATTACGAAGGGCAAAAGGAGGGATGAAAGGATTGTGGGAACATCTGGTACAACATTACAAGAAATCTGGTGGAGTTTTAAAATTGGGACATCGGGTTGGTTCTTTCAGTAATACATCTTCAGGGTTTACTATTACAACCTCTAAAGGAACTATACAGGCAAATAAAGTGGTTAGCGCTGTGCCAGCAGAACTTACGCATAAATTAACTGATGGAGCTATAAAACAACGACTAACTAATTATGTGGAAAGAGACAAGAAATTTCTAGGAAGTGCTATAGTTGTTTTTCTGGGTGTTCCTGAACATGAAGTCGATCATCAGACAGTAACTCATCATCAGCTATTGTATGATTACAAGCTGCCGTTAGGTAATGGTAATAATATGTTTATTTCTGTTTCTTCTCCTGATGATCTTAAAAGCGCTCCAGAAGGGTATAGGGCGGTGATGCTATCCACCCACTGCAATGTCGAAGACTGGAAAGGGTTAAGCGAGGAAGAATACAAGATTAGGAAGAATGAAATTGGTGAACGACTTATTCGCCTCGCAAGGCGAGTTTATCCCAATTTAGCAAATAATGTGGTGATCTATGAAGTAGGTACTCCGAAAACTTATTTGAAATATACGGGACGTCCGGAAGGGGCAGTTGGCGGAGTGCGGCAAACTTTTGAGAACTCAAATTTTAATGCCCTTCCTCAAGATATAGGTGTTAAGAATTTTAGACTGGCAGGTGATAGCACCTGGCCAGGTTTAGGAACTGTAGCCTGTATTTTAGGCAGCAGGATAGTGGCAAAACAACTCTTAAACTAAATGTATTATGAAGACTACTGTATCTTTACCTGAATTGAAATCGCTGGGCAGCGATTTGCTGGAAACAACTTCTTTACAGCGTTGGATGGCATTGTCTCGTCCATTTATAGGGTTGGCTACATATATTGTAGCAATATACTTTAACTTATGGTATATCACCCCAGTTATTGTTTTCCTGATCTTTGTTTCGGTAGTAACAGTAACGCATGATGTAGTACACAATAGCTTAGGCTTGAGTAAATCGCAGTCTGATGTGGCATTATTTATTATGGGGGCTGTGCTTCTGGAAAGCGGACACGCCTATAAAATGACACATATACAACATCATAAGCTGTTTCCGCATGAGGATGATCCTGAAGGAGAACCTGCAAAAATACCATTAGTTAAGGCATTGCTTCAAGGACCTGTTTTTTTATTTAAACTATACTTTTGGGCAGTAAGTAAGGCCGGTAAGGGTTCACAACAACTTTACTGGTTGTATATTGAAGGATTATGGCTGTTGCTGTGGATAGTTATTGCGCTGCTGGTGTTACCTTATACATTTGCTGTATTGTGGTATGTGGTTATGGTAATAGTAGGTAGTTGGGTGTATCCTTTGCTTACTGTTCATTTGCCACATTATAACTATGGGGATGAGCCTTTGTATCAGACAAGAAGCTTAAGGGGGAGGATTATCCCTGCATTGTTCCTGGAGCTGACCTATCACTTGGAGCATCACCTGTACCCACAAGTGCCAAGCCATAATTTAAAAAAGCTTTCACAACGGCTGGATGGTTTCTTAAAAGAAAATAATGCCCGAGTATGGCACGTACTTTAATATTATTACTATGATGACTCATGAAAAATTTTATCGATACTTATTTGCATGTGCAGCTGTTTATAATATTATCTGGGGTGTTGTTATTATTATATTCCCTAATTTAATATTTGAGGTTTTTAATATTGAGCCTCTTAATTACCCTTTCCTGATGAGTGGTATAGGTATGTTTGTAGCCGCATATGGTTATGGCTATTGGGTTGTTTCTGCCGATCTTAAACGATATCCTCAATTAGTAGTAATAGGCCTGATGGGAAAAACTTTAGGGATTTCTATGACTCAAGCAAGCGCATGCGTATAGTTTTTTTCATATTTTCTATTTTGCATCACACAGGCAAAAATTCTATGGATTAATTTATTTCTTAT
>FTKU01000050.1_pt1 | contig 34655 bp, 45 predicted proteins | sample 1641061 | NCBI WGS metagenome assembly FTKU01 (sample SAMEA3914812, study PRJEB12502) | metagenome | biome: forest; material: soil | place: Canada | collected 2011-07-07 | depth 0.1 m | reverse complement strand
GTTGGTAGAGCGGCAGCCTTCCAAGCTGCAGGTCGCGGGTTCGAACCTCGTCTCCCGCTCTTTGATTGACATGAGGAGCTACCCATAAAAGCCGATGTAGCTCAGGGGTAGAGTACTTCCTTGGTAAGGAAGGGGTCACGGGTTCAATTCCCGTCATTGGCTCAAAATTTTAGAAGAATTTTAATATAATAAACTTATAAATTTAATTTTTAAACAATAATAAAACAGAGGATTTTCAAAAATGGCTAAAGAAACTTTTGACCGTTCCAAACCCCACGTAAATATAGGTACGATAGGTCACGTTGACCATGGGAAAACTACTTTGACTGCTGCTATCACAAAGGTGTTATCTGAACAAGGATTGGCGGAAAAAAGAGATTTCTCCCAAATTGACAATGCACCTGAGGAAAAGGAAAGAGGTATCACTATCAATACTACTCACGTAGAATATGCAACTAAAACCAGACACTACGCTCACGTAGATTGTCCTGGCCACGCTGACTATGTTAAAAACATGGTTACAGGTGCTGCCCAGATGGACGGAGCTATTCTAGTGGTTGCTGCTACTGACGGCCCAATGCCGCAAACAAGAGAGCACATCCTATTAGCAAGACAAGTAGGTGTACCTTCATTGGTTGTATTTATGAACAAGGTTGACCTTGTGGATGACGAAGAACTATTAGAGCTTGTAGAAATGGAAGTTCGTGAACTGCTTAGCTTCTATGAATTCCCTGGCGACACCATCACTATTATAAAAGGTTCTGCTCTTGGTGCCCTTAACGGTGAGCCAAAATGGGTAAAAACTGTAGAAGATTTGATGGAAGCTGTGGATAAAGATATTCCAATTCCTCCACGTATCACTGACAAACCTTTCCTAATGCCTGTAGAAGACGTATTCTCTATTACTGGTAGAGGTACTGTAGCAACTGGTAGAATTGAAAGAGGCGTTATAAACTCTGGGGATTCTGTGGATATTCTTGGTATGGGAGCTGAAAACCTAAAATCTACTGTAACAGGTGTGGAAATGTTCAGAAAACTTCTTGATAGAGGTGAGGCTGGCGATAACGTTGGTCTTCTGCTAAGAGGTATTGAAAAAGACCAAATCAGAAGAGGTATGGTTATCTGCAAACCAGGTAGCGTAACTCCTCATGCTGAGTTTAAAGCTGAAATTTATGTGCTTTCAAAAGAAGAAGGTGGAAGACATACACCATTCTTTAACAAATACAGACCTCAGTTTTACCTTAGAACTACTGATGTTACTGGAGAAATTTTCCTTCCAGAAGGCGTAGAAATGGTTATGCCTGGCGATAACATTACAATAACTGTAAAGCTTATCAACACAGTGGCTATGGAAAAAGGACTACGTTTCGCTATCCGTGAGGGCGGTAGAACCGTGGGCGCTGGTCAGGTTACTGAAATCTTAAAATAAGTATAAAATTTATTTAAATTTTAGAGTGCGTTTTTGAAAAAAAGCAAAAACGCACTTGTTTATTTATAAATTATACGTAACTTTGCACTCCCTTTTCATTTTGATGAGGGGTGTGCCTACGGGTGTAGCTCAATTGGTAGAGTAGCGGTCTCCAAAACCGTTGGCTGGGAGTTCGAGTCTCTCCACCCGTGCACGAGGTAATCTTGTAAAAAGAGAAATGAAAAAAGTAGTTGATTTTATTAAAGGGGCTTTTGATGAACTGGTTCACAAAGTTTCCTGGCCAAAATACGCGGAGCTTCAAAGCAGCGCAGTTTTAGTGCTTGTAGCCACTTTAATATTTGCTCTGCTTGTGGGGTTGATTGATTATTTGTTTAAGAACGGTGTTTCTTTAATATATGAAAACCTCTGATGCTCGAATGAACAAGGAGACACAAGCAACTATGGGATTACAATGGTATGTAATAAGAGCTGTAAGCGGGCAGGAGAAGAAAGTGAAAAGCTACTTAGAAAATGAGGTGGCAAGACAGAATTTGCAGGATTACATTCCACAGGTTCTTATCCCTTCTGAGAAGGTGTATGAAATGAGGAATGGAAAGAAAAGAGTAAGAGAAAGAAGCTTTTTCCCAGGATATGTGCTGATATCAGCAGATTTATCGCATGGGGAAGCAGCTCACATAATAACAAGTATACCGGGAGTAATCGGTTTTCTTGGCGCTAACGAAGGCGGAATGTCTAAAAAGCCAGTTCCACTACGTCAGTCAGAAGTAAACAGGATACTAGGTAAAGTAGACGAGCAGGACGAGAGAGAAGAGAAACTGGAAACTCCTTTTATAATAGGAGAAACAGTAAAAGTAATGGATGGCCCGTTCAACGGCTTTACAGGCTCTGTAGAGGAAGTATTTGAAGAGAAAAAGAAGCTGAATGTGATGGTAAAAATATTCGGCAGAAATACACCAGTAGAGTTGAATTACATACAAGTAGAAAAATTACAATAGGTTAGAGATATATGGCCAAAGAAATTAGTGGATATCTGAAATTACAGATAAAAGGAGGAGCTGCAAATCCATCTCCTCCTGTAGGTCCTGCTCTGGGTAGCAAAGGATTAAATATTATGGAGTTCTGCAAACAATTTAATGCAAGAACACAAGAAAAACCAGGAGTATTGCTTCCTGTATTGATTACAATTTACAAAGACAAGTCTTTTGATTTTGTAATTAAGACACCTCCTGCAGCCATACTATTAGTCGAGGCTTCCAAAGCAAAGAAAGGTTCAGCAGAACCAAATAGAAATAAAGTTGGTTCTGTTACGTGGGACCAAGTAAAAACTATTGCTGAAACCAAATTGCCGGATCTTAATACACTAAAGATTGAATCTGCAATGAAAATGATTGCAGGTACAGCAAGAAGCATGGGGTTAACCGTATCTGGTGCAGCTCCGTGGGAAAAATAACAGTTAAAAGAAATGGCTAAGCTAACAAAAAATCAAAAAAACGTTCTTTCAAAATATAATCCTGAGAAGGAATATTCTTTGGCTGAAGCTGCGGCTTTGCTGAAAGACATAACTTATACCAAGTTCGATGCTTCTGTTGATGTTGACGTAAGGCTTGGCGTAGACCCTAAAAAATCTGATCAGATGGTGAGGGGCGTAGTTGCCCTGCCGCATGGCACAGGTAAAGAGGTAAGAACACTTGTGCTTTGCACACCTGATAAAGTACAGGAAGCAAAAGATGCAGGTTCTGACTTCGTAGGTCTTGACGACTACATTCAGAAAATTGAACAAGGATGGTTGGATGTTGATGTGATCATCACCATGCCAACGGTAATGGCTAAAGTTGGTAGACTTGGTAAAATACTTGGTCCAAGAAACCTAATGCCAAACCCTAAATCCGGTACAGTAACCCTAGAAGTAGGCAGAGCTGTAAAGGAAATTAAACAAGGTAAAATTGACTTTAAAGTTGATAAAACCGGTATCATCCACGCCAGTGTAGGTAAAGTATCTTTCTCACCAGAGAAAATACAGGATAATGTAAATGAAGTATTACAAACTATTGCAAAACTGAAACCTGCGTCTGCAAAAGGTACATACATAAAAAGTGTACACCTTTCCAGCACCATGAGCCCAGGCATTACAGTAGATAAAGCATCAATAAACGGATTATAAAAATGACTAGGGAAGAAAAAGCTCAGATCATTGATGATCTGTCTAAAAAAATCGCAGCTAATACCTTCTTTTATATTACAGACGCTTCCGGCATGACTGTTGATCAGATTAACAACTTCCGCAAGCTTTGCTATAAAAGAGGCATTGAGTATAAAGTAGCAAAAAACTCACTTATTAAGAAAGCATTAGCTACTACTAACAAAGATTATTCAGCTTTTGATGCTAAGGCTTTAACAGGTTTTTCAGGAATGCTTTTTACTAATGAAGCAGGAAGTGCTCCCGCTAAGTTGTTAAAAGAATTCAGAAAAGATGGCTTAGAGAAGCCACTATTGAAGGGAGCTTCTATTGATTCGGAAGTTTTCTTGGGCGAAGAAAGCCTTGATATGCTTAGCGCTATTAAAACTAAGGGCGAGCTTGTTGGGGAAATTATCGGACTTCTTCAGTCTCCAGCCAAAAATGTGGTGTCTGCTCTTCAGAGCAGCGGCGGCAAATTGGCAGGCATATTAAAGACCTTATCAGAAAAAGAAGAGAAATAACAAGTAGTAGTAATAATTAAACAGATAAATATATTTTCAATTTTTAAATAACAATAAAAATGGCAGATTTAAAAACGTTCGCTGAGCAATTGGTTAGCCTTAGCGTTAAAGAAGTTAACGAACTAGCTAAAATACTAAAAGACGAGTACGGTATTGAACCAGCAGCAGCAGCTCCTGTAATGGTAGCTGGCGGTGGTGGCGCAGCAGCAGCAGCAGTTGAAGAAAAAACTGCATTTACTGTAGTTCTTAAAAGCCCAGGCGGCGCTAAACTTGCAATTGTGAAGCTTGTAAAAGAACTAACAGGACTTGGCTTAAAAGAAGCCAAAGACCTAGTTGATGGCGCTCCAAAGCCAGTAAAAGAAAATATTTCTAAAGACGAAGCAGAGTCTTTGAAGAAACAATTGGAAGAGGCTGGTGCTGAAGTTGAACTAAAGTAATTATACTTAGTCAACATAGCCTTATAACTCAGCATTTAGGCCTGGCAAAGCGTCAGGTCTTTTCCTGTTTGTAGCTGATTTATAAAACCGTTCTAATGCTGATTAATAAAAAAATCAGTTTTTCTTTTACAGTTAACTAAAAAATCGAAGGCCTTGGCTAACAATAAAAAAACACAGAGAATTAGTTTTGCGTCAATTAAATCACCTATAGAATATCCTGATTTTCTTGACCTGCAACTACAATCATTCAAGGACTTTTTCCAACTCGAAACCCCTGCGGAAAACCGTACTCAGGAAGGACTGTTTAAGGTTTTTTCCGAGAACTTTCCTATTACGGATTCGAGAGAAAATTTCATTCTTGAATTTATAGACTACATGGTTGACCCTCCAAAATATTCGGTAGACGAATGTATTGACAGGGGTTTAACGTATTCTGTGCCTTTAAAGGCAAAGTTACGTTTGTCTTGTAACGATGCGGATAACGAAGATTTTGAAACGATAGAGCAGGAGGTGTTCCTTGGGAATATTCCTTATATGACGGAGAAGGGCTCGTTTATTGTGAACGGCGCTGAAAGAGTTATCGTTTCTCAGCTTCATAGGTCGCCTGGTGTGTTCTTTGCGCAAAGCAAGCATACTAATGGTACTAAATTATATTCTGCCAGAATTATCCCTTTCAAAGGTTCGTGGATAGAGTTTGCTACAGACGTGAACAACGTTATGTATGCTTACATTGACAGAAAGAAAAAATTCCCTGTTACTACTTTGCTTCGTGCTATTGGTTACGGAACGGACAAGGACATCCTTGACCTGTTTGGTCTTTCTGAAGAGATACCAGCTACCAAGCCGGCTCTGAAGAAAGTAATAGGCAGAAAGCTAGCAGCAAGAGTACTTCGCACCTGGACTGAGGACTTTGTGGATGAGGACACCGGTGAGGTGGTTTCTATAGACAGAAACGAAGTATTATTAGAAAGAGATTCTATAGTATCAGCAGAAGATATAGATACTATAGTAGACTCTGGCGCTAAGTCTGTAATTCTTCACAGGGAAGACATAAACATTGCCGATTATACTATTATATATAACACGCTTCAGAAGGATAATTCAAACTCTGAGAAAGAAGCGGTAGAACAAATTTATCGTCAGCTTAGAAATACCGAGGCTCCTGATGAGCAGACAGCACGTGATATTATTCACAACCTGTTCTTTAGCGATAAGAGGTATGACTTAGGAGAAGTAGGAAGATACAGAATTAATAAAAAGCTTGGGCTTAGTATTTCTTCTGATATCAAAGTGCTTACTACTGAAGATATCATACACATAGTAAAATACCTGATTGGCTTAATCAACTCTAAAGCAGTAGTGGATGATATTGACCACTTAAGCAATAGAAGAGTGCGTACAGTTGGTGAGCAATTGTACAGCCAGTTTGGAGTTGGTCTTGCTAGAATGGCAAGAACAATTAAAGAAAGAATGAACGTTAGGGACAACGAAGATTTTAAACCTGTTGACCTGATTAATGCCAGAACACTTTCTTCTGTAATCAACTCCTTCTTCGGAACGAACCAACTTTCTCAGTTCATGGATCAAACCAATCCATTAGCAGAGATCACTCACAAGAGAAGGGTATCAGCACTTGGGCCTGGTGGTCTTTCCAGAGAAAGAGCCGGTTTCGAGGTGCGTGACGTTCATTATACTCACTACGGACGTCTTTGTACTATTGAAACTCCGGAAGGTCCGAACATTGGATTGATTTCTTCACTTTGCGTTCATGCTAAAGTGAATCATATGGGATTCATCGAAACCCCATACAGAAAAGTTGCTGGTGGTAAAGTAACCGTTAATAACGAAGTAATATACCTTACAGCAGAAGAAGAAGATACTCATAACATTGCACAGGCTAACGCCAAGTTGGATGAGAAAGGTAACTTCTTAACAGATAAAATAAAAGCAAGGTACGAAGGTGACTTCCCGGTAGTAGAGCCAGAAAAGCTAAGCTACATGGACGTTGCTCCAAACCAAATTGTATCAGTGGCTGCATCATTAATTCCGTTCCTGGAGCATGATGATGCTAACCGTGCGTTGATGGGATCGAACATGCAACGTCAGGCAGTGCCTCTTTTAAAACCAGAAGCTCCTGTAGTAGGAACTGGTCTGGAAAAAAGAGTTGCCCTGGACTCAAGAGCTTTAGCGCTTGCAGAAGGAGACGGTGTGATAGAGTATGTTGATTCTAATAAAATAGTAGTAAAATATGACCTTACTGAAAAAGAACGTATCGTATCGTTCGAGTCAGATTCGGTAGCTTATAACCTTATTAAATTCAGAAGGACTAACCAGGATACCTGTATTAACTTAAAGCCGCTTGTGTTTAAAGGCGATAAAGTAAAAGCAGGACAACCGTTGTGCGAAGGTTATGCCACTAACGAAGGCGAGCTTGCTTTGGGTAGAAACCTGAAAGTAGCGTTTATGCCTTGGCAAGGATATAACTTTGAGGATGCGATTGTAATCTCTGAGAAAGTAGTACGTGATGATATCTTCACTTCTATCCACATTGAAGAATTTGAGCTGGAAGTAAGAGATACCAAAAGAGGGGAAGAAGAGCTTACTTCTGAAATTCCAAACGTAAGCGAGGAAGCCGTTAGAAATCTTGACGAAAACGGTATAGTAAGAATAGGAGCAGAGGTAAAAGAAGGAGATATTCTAATAGGTAAAATCACTCCGAAAGGAGAGACTGATCCAACACCGGAAGAAAAACTTCTTAGAGCGATATTCGGCGATAAAGCCGGAGATGTGAAGGATGCTTCTCTTAAGGCGCCGCCTTCTCTAAAAGGTGTGGTTATTGAAACCAAGTTATTCTCTCGTCCTAAAAAGGATAAAGATTTGAGGACAAAATCCAAGAAGCAGGTAGATACTTTAAAAGCAAAATACGGCAAGGATTTAGCTACTCTTAGAGGGATAATGATTGATAAAATTACCGAGCTTCTTGAAGGTAAAACAAGCAACGGAATTAAGCATCGTTTCGGTGATGAAATCCTTGCTAAAGGAGCAAAGTTCTCTAGGAAAAATATAACAGAGGCTCTTTTCCCTGAAAAGAACATTTATAAAGATGAGAGCAGCTACAATGTACCAGAAGAAGTGAACCTAATTGGTGATCTTGTACTAGACAACTGGACAAGCACTGATGAGACAAACACTATGCTGACTGAGCTTGTAAGAAATTACAACAAGAAGAGAAATGAACTTTCTGGCAGATTTAAGAGAGAGCGTTTCACCCTTGAAGTTGGTGATGAGCTACCAGCAGGTATAGTGCAGTTGGCAAAAGTGTACGTAGCTAAGAAACGTAAACTTAAAGTAGGAGATAAAATGGCCGGACGCCACGGTAACAAAGGGGTGGTAGCCAGAATTGTCCGCGACGAGGATATGCCATTCCTTGAAGACGGAACTCCTGTAGATATTGTTCTTAACCCGCTTGGTGTACCATCTCGTATGAACATCGGGCAGATTTATGAAACCGTGCTTGGTTGGGCAGGTATAAAGCTTGGCAAGAAATATGCTACGCCTATATTTGACGGCGCTACAGAAGAGCAGGTAGTAACTGAGCTTAAAGAAGCCGGGCTTCCTGAGTTCGGAAGAACGTATCTGTACGATGGATTGACAGGACATAAGTTTGACCAGAAAGTAACAGTAGGTGTTATCTACATGCTTAAACTAGGCCACCTTGTCGATGATAAGATGCACGCACGTTCCATCGGGCCATACTCACTTATTACCCAGCAGCCTCTTGGCGGTAAGGCACAGTTCGGAGGCCAGAGGTTTGGGGAAATGGAAGTGTGGGCGCTTGAAGCGTTTGGCGCAGCCAATATCCTTCAGGAAATACTTACTGTTAAATCTGATGATGTAATAGGAAGAGCAAAAGCATACGAAGCCATAGTAAAAGGCGAACCGATGCCGAAACCAAATATTCCGGAATCATTCAATGTATTGGTTCATGAATTAAGAGGTTTAGCTCTTGAAATCACATTAGATTAATTAATTAAAATTTGGCGCGAGCCAATAAAATACAAAGGACAAAAAGATGGCATTCAGAAAAAATAGAAAATTAAATCAAGACTTTTCTAAAGTCACAATCAGTCTTGCTTCTCCTGAGTCTATACTAGAAAGCTCACATGGAGAGGTAACACAACCTGAAACCATTAACTACAGAACTTACAAACCAGAAATGGGTGGTTTGTTCTGTGAGAGAATATTCGGGCCGGTGAAGGATTGGGAGTGTCATTGCGGAAAATATAAAAGAATACGTTACAAAGGGATTATCTGCGACAGATGCGGGGTTGAGGTTACTGAGAAAAAAGTAAGAAGGGAAAGAATGGGACACATAGAGCTTGTAGTCCCGGTAGCTCACATCTGGTACTTCAGATCTCTTCCTAATAAAATAGGATATCTGCTTGGGCTTCCTACAAAAAAGCTTGACCAGATTATCTATTACGAAAGGTATGTAGTTATTCAACCTGGTATTAAATCTGAGGATGGTGTAAACTACCTGGATTTCCTTACTGAGGACGAGTACCTAGATATTCTTGACAAGCTTCCAAGGGAAAACCAGATGCTTGATGACGAAGATCCTAACAAGTTCATTGCTAAGATGGGTGCAGATTCGCTGGAGATGTTGTTGTCAAGATTAAAACTTGATGAGCTTTCTTACAGCCTTAGACACTCTGCTGCTAATGATACTTCTCAGCAAAGAAAAGCAGAGGCGTTAAAACGTCTTAAAGTAGTAGAAGCATTCCGTGATGCCAGAACAAGGGTAGAGAACAAACCTGAGTGGATGATTATAAGAATGGTTCCAGTAATTCCTCCGGAATTAAGGCCTCTTGTACCACTAGATGGCGGGCGTTTTGCTACTTCTGACTTGAATGACCTTTACAGAAGGGTTATCATCAGAAATAATAGATTAAAAAGACTTATTGAGATAAAAGCCCCTGAGGTGATTCTTAGAAATGAGAAACGTATGCTTCAGGAAGCTGTTGACTCTTTATTCGATAACTCAAGAAAAGTAAATGCAGTAAGAGCAGAAGGAAACAGAGCTTTGAAATCGTTGAGCGATATGCTTAAAGGTAAACAAGGACGTTTCCGTCAGAACCTGCTTGGTAAAAGGGTTGACTACTCTGGCCGTTCGGTTATTGTGGTAGGTCCTGAATTAAAACTGCATGAGTGCGGACTTCCTAAAGATATGGCTGCTGAGCTATTCAAGCCATTTATCATTAGAAAGCTTATTGAAAGAGGAATTGTAAAGACTGTTAAGTCTGCCAAGAAAATAGTAGACCGTAAAGACCCTGTAGTTTGGGATATCCTTGAAAATGTATTGAAAGGACACCCTGTACTACTAAACCGTGCCCCAACACTGCACAGGTTAGGTATTCAGTCGTTCCAGCCAAAACTGATTGAAGGAAAAGCGATACAGCTTCACCCTCTGGTTTGTACGGCATTCAACGCTGACTTTGACGGTGACCAGATGGCCGTTCACGTGCCGCTTGGTCATGAGGCAATTTTGGAAGCATCGCTTCTAATGATAGCTTCTCATAATATCCTTAACCCTGCCAACGGAGCGCCTATTACAGTGCCTTCTCAGGACATGGTGCTTGGACTATACTATGTAACTAAAGGAAGAAAGAGTACTCCTGAATATCCTATACAGGGCGAGGGAAGAAGTTTCTATGGTCCTGAGGAAGTAGTAATTGCCATGAACGAAGGAAGACTTTCTGCTCACGCTCACATAAAAGTAAGGGTAAAAGTAAGAACTCCCGATGGTACTCTTGAATCTAAATTACTAGATACTGTTGCTGGTAGAGTATTATTTAATCTGCTAGTACCAGAGGAAGTAGGATACCTGAACGAACTTTTAACTAAAAAGAAACTTCAGCAGATTATTTCCCAAGTGCATAAACAAGCAGGAGTTGCAAGAACTGCACAGTTCCTTGATGATATAAAGCAACTGGGATTCCAGTCAGCATATAGAGGCGGACTTTCTATCGGTCTTTCTGATATTAAAGTACCATCTCATAAAGATGATCTGATCATACAGGCTAAACAAGATGTTGATGTTGTTTGGAACAACTATCTGATGGGATTAATTACTGATAACGAGCGTTACAACCAGGTAATTGACATCTGGACTAGAATTAACTCGATGATCACTGAAACGCTGATGAATCAGTTGGAGAACGATCAGCAAGGATTTAACTCTATCTACATGATGATGCACTCTGGTGCCAGAGGTTCAAGAGAGCAGATTCGTCAGCTAGGTGGTATGAGAGGTTTGATGGCGAAACCGCAGAAAACTCTTCAGGGTTCAGTAGGTGAAATTATCGAAAACCCGATCATCTCTAACTTTAAAGAAGGTCTGGACGTTATTGAGTATTTCATCTCTACACACGGTGCCAGAAAAGGTCTTGCAGATACTGCGTTAAAAACTGCGGATGCGGGTTACTTAACCAGAAGACTTGTGGATGTTGCTCAGGACGTTGTAATCAACGAGCCAGACTGCGGTACACTAAGAGGTCTAATGGTAACTGCTCTGAAAGAGAATGAAGATGTAGTAGAAGCATTATCTGAAAGAATATTAGGTAGAGTTAGTGTTCATGATGTATATCATCCAACAACCAATGAATTACTTGTTAGTTCAGGTGAAGAAATAAATGAAGAGCTTTCTAAGAGAATAGAAGAATCTGTAGAAGGTATAGAAATACGTTCTGTGCTTACCTGCGAATCTAAACGCGGTGTTTGTGCAAAATGCTACGGAAGAAACCTTGCTACTGGTAGAATGGTAGAAAAAGGAGAAGCTGTAGGTGTTATTGCAGCGCAGTCTATCGGTGAGCCGGGAACTCAGTTAACGCTTAGAACTTTCCACGTGGGTGGTACTGCATCTAACATTGCTGTTGATGCTTCTATAAGAGCTAAGTTTGACGGAGTAGTTTACTTCGACGAGTTGAAGTCAGTTTCTACTACCAATAACGAAGGTGACAAGGTAACAGTAGTAATGGGACGTTCTGGTGAAATTAAACTGGTAGAAGAAGTATCTAACAAAATATTAATTACACACCACGTACCATACGGAGCATTCCTTAAAGTGAAGGAAGGGCAGAAAGTGAAGAAAGGCGAGGAGCTTTGCAACTGGGATCCATACAATGCGGTAATTCTTTCTGAGTTCCAAGGCACTATCGAGTTCGATTCCATCGAAGAAGGTATCACCTTCCGCGAGGAGTCTGATGAGCAAACCGGACACAGAGAAAAAGTTATTGTTGATACAAAAGATAAATCGAAGAATCCTGCTATAGTAGTAAGATGGAGCAAGGAAGACACCAAGAGTTATAACATACCGGTAGGCGCCCACCTTTCTGTGGAGCTTGGCGATAAAGTAATAGCGGGTCAAATTCTATCCAAAATACCAAGAGCAATAGGTAAGACAAGAGATATTACTGGTGGTCTGCCACGTGTTACCGAGTTGTTTGAGGCTCGTAACCCGTCTAACCCTGCGGTAGTATCAGAAATAGATGGTATAGTATCTTATGGTGGTATAAAGAGAGGTAACAGAGAAATATTCATCGAGTCTAAAGATGGCGTTAGAAAAAAATACATGGTTCCTCTTTCTAAGCACATCCTTGTACAGGACAATGACTTTGTAAGAGCAGGTATGCCGTTATCTGACGGTTCTATCACTCCATCAGACATCCTTGCTATTAAAGGGCCAACTGCGGTACAAGAATATCTTGTAAATGAAATTCAGGAGGTGTATCGTCTTCAAGGTGTGAAGATCAATGACAAACACTGCGAAGTAATAGTAAGGCAGATGATGCAGAAGGTGGAGATTATCGAAGCTGGTGATACAAACTTCCTGCAAAATCAGACAGTAGATAAACTTACATTCCGTGAAGAGAATGATACTATCCTTGATAAGAAGGTAGTAGTAGAAGCTGGAGATTCTGAAACACTGAAACCAGGACAAATTATTACCGCCAGAAGATTAAGAGATGAAAACTCAATTCTGAAACGTAAGGATATGAAACTGGTAACTGTAAAAGATGCAGAGGCTGCCGTGTCAAGACCAACTTTACAAGGTATCACTCAGGCTTCTTTGGGTACAGAAAGCTTTATCTCTGCCGCTTCATTCCAGGAAACTACCAAAGTACTGAGCGAAGCTTCTATAAGAGGAAAGTCCGACTACTTACAAGGTCTGAAAGAAAACGTAATTGTAGGACATCTGATTCCTGCTGGAACTGGACAAAGAGAGTTCCAGGGCATGATAGTAGGTTCTCAGGAAGAATACAATGCACTGGTAGCTTCCAAAGAAGCTTTCCATCATCAGAACCAGAAGAAGGAAGAGTTACAAGAAGGTTAACAATTAATTAACTATATAAAGCAGTTGTGTGAGCTTCACGCAACTGCTTTTTTTTATAAACACATTTATAATCATGGACGATAAGAAAAATAAAACCCCGCAACCGCAGCAGCAGTTGCAGGAAAGCCAGATTAATATAGAGCTTTCGGAAGAAGTGGCTGAAGGCGTTTATGCCAATCTGGCTATGATTGCCCACTCCAACAGCGAGTTTGTAATAGATTTTATCCGCTTAATGCCTGGTGTACCAAAAGCCAAAGTAAAAGCGCGAATTATACTTACCCCGGAACATGCCAAAAGGCTGCTTTCTGCGCTTAGCGACAATGTTCAGAAGTACGAAGATGCTTTTGGAGACATTAAGCAAGTGGATGATCTTGCGCGTTTTCCCATGAATTTCAGGGGGACAATGGGCGAAGCCTAAGCCAGCTAACGATTTTAACGAATTTTTAATAAAAAATAAACATTTGGTGCTTGCAAAAATATTTATTTTCCGTACTTTTGCAGTTCCCAAAAAAATGAACAGGGATAAAAAATAAAAGATTAGATGCCTACTATACAACAATTAGTGAGAAAGGGCAGAAAGAAGCTGACTACCAAGTCAAAATCTCCTGCACTGGATTCATGTCCTCAGAGGAGAGGAGTATGTACAAGGGTTTACACCACTACTCCTAAGAAGCCTAATTCGGCAATGAGAAAAGTTGCCAGGGTGCGATTAACGAATGGAAAAGAGGTAAATGCCTATATTCCGGGTGAAGGACACAATTTACAGGAACACTCTATAGTACTTATAAGAGGAGGAAGGGTAAAAGATTTACCTGGGGTTAGGTACCACATTGTTAGAGGTGCATTAGACACAGCCGGTGTAAACGGAAGGCTGCAATCAAGATCAAAATACGGAGCTAAGAGACCAAAAGCAGGTGCTGCTGCCGCAGCGGCAAAAGGCGCACCAGCAGGAGGCAAGAAAAAATAATTTAAGTTATGAGAAAGTCGAAACCTAAAAAACGATTCTTATTACCAGATCCTAAGCATAAGGATGTGATGGTTACAAAGTTTGTTAACTGCCTGATGTATGACGGAAAAAAGAGCACTGCTTACGATATATTTTACGGAGCGTGTGACCTTGTAGAAAAAAGAACCAAAGAAAATGGATTGGAGCTTTGGAAAAAGGCGCTTAACAACATTATGCCTTATGTAGAAGTAAAAAGCCGCCGTGTAGGTGGGGCTACTTTCCAGGTTCCTACTGAAGTAAGGCCTGAAAGAAGAACTTCTTTAGGAATGAAATGGATGATCGATTACTCCAGGTCTCGCGGTGAAAAAACAATGACCGAAAAACTTGCTGGAGAAATAATAGCAGCATCAAAGGGTGAAGGTGCAGCAGTAAAGAAGAAGGATGATACCCACAGAATGGCTGAAGCAAACAAGGCGTTTTCACATTTCAGATTTTAATTAGTACAACAACAGAGCAATGGCACGCGATTTAAAATTTACTAGGAATATAGGTATAGCTGCGCACATTGATGCTGGTAAAACTACCACCACTGAGCGTATACTGTACTATGCAGGTGTTAGCCATAAAATTGGCGAGGTGCACGACGGCGCTGCCACAATGGACTGGATGGCCCAGGAACAAGAAAGAGGTATTACTATTACTTCTGCCGCTACTACTGTTAGCTGGCAGTGGAGAAATCAGAAATACCACGTTAATATTATAGATACCCCAGGTCACGTAGACTTTACCGTAGAGGTAAACCGTTCCCTGCGTGTATTAGATGGTCTTGTGTTTTTGTTCAGTGCGGTAGACGGTGTTGAACCACAATCAGAAACGAACTGGCGTTTAGCCAATAACTATAATGTTGCCCGTATCGGTTTCGTAAATAAAATGGACCGTTCTGGCGCCGATTTTCTTGGCGTTTGCAAACAGGTTAAAGATATATTAGGAAGCACAGCCATAGCCCTTCAGCTTCCAATAGGAGCAGAAGATCATTTTACAGGAGTTGTTGACCTTGTTAACTTCCGTGGTATTGAGTGGAATGAGCATGATAAAGGAATGACTTTTAAGGAAGTTCCAATTCCTGCTGATATGATGGAAGAGGCAGAAGAATATAGAGTGAAGTTACTGGAAGCTGTTGCTGAGTTTGATGACAAGATCATGGAGAAATACTTCGAAGATCCTGCATCAATTACAGAGGATGAAATATTAACTGCGCTTCGTAAAGCTACTGTTGCTATGAAAATAGTACCTATGCTTTGCGGTTCTTCTTTCAAGAACAAAGGCGTACAAACTATGCTAGACTATGTGATGGCGCTATTGCCTTCACCTTTAGATAAAGAAAGTATTAAAGGTATTGACCCTGATACTGAGGCCGAAGTTATTCGTCACCCTAGCGAAAAAGAACCATTTGCAGCGCTTGCATTTAAAATTGCAACAGACCCTTATGTAGGCCGTCTATGTTTTATACGTGCTTATTCAGGAGTGTTAGAATCAGGTTCTTACGTGTACAATACTCGTTCTAATAATAAAGAACGTATTTCACGTGTATTCCAAATGCACGCCAACAAACAAAACCAGATTGAAAGACTGGAAGCTGGCGACATTGGTGCAGTAGTAGGATTTAAAGACATAAAAACTGGAGATACCCTTTGCGACGAAAAGCATAAAATAGTGCTTGAAGCAATGGACTTCCCAGAGCCTGTTATCGGGTATGCTATTGAGCCTAAAACTCAGGCGGACGTTGATAAAATGGGTATGGCAATTGCCAAACTTGTTGAGGAAGACCCAACCCTGCATGTATCTACTGATGAAGAAACAGGTCAAACCATATTAAGAGGTATGGGTGAGCTTCACTTGGAGATTATTATAGATCGTATGAAGAGAGAGTTCAAGGTTGAAATAAACCAGGGAGCTCCTCAGGTAGCATATAAGGAATCGCTTACTAAGAACTTCGAACACAGGGAGGTTTACAAGAAACAAACTGGTGGTAGAGGTAAATTTGCCGATATTGTATTCGAAATCGGGCCAAGAGAAGACGGAAAACTAGGGCTAGAGTTCAAGAACGAAATTGTAGGTGGTGTTATTCCTAGAGAATTTATCGCTCCAGTTCAGAAAGGATTTACTGAAGCTATGAAAAATGGACCTCTGGCAGGTTACCCTGTGGAGTCTATGACGGTTAGATTGTTCCATGGTTCTTATCACGATGTGGACTCTGATGCGCTTTCTTTCGAACTAGCCGGAAGGATAGGATTTAAAGAAGCCGCTAAAAATGCAGGCCCAAGATTGATGGAACCTATCATGAGCGTTGAAGTAATTTCTCCGGATGAATATACAGGATCTGTAACCGGTGACCTTAACAGAAGAAGAGGTTTAATGAAAGGGATGGATGCTAAAATTGGCGGACAGGTAATAAAAGCAGACGTACCTCTATCTGAACTATTCGGATATGTAACTGACCTGAGAACAATCACTTCAGGCCGTGCCACGGCTACGTTAACATTTGCTCGTTATGAGTTTGTACCGACTAACCTGGCAGAATCTATTATAGCAAAAGTTAAAGGAGCAGCACTAGCAAAGTAATATGAATCAGAAAATAAGAATAAAACTTAAATCGTTCGACCATAACCTGGTGGATAAATCTTCAGAGAAGATTGTACGCGCCGTTAAGTCTACTGGCGCTATAGTTAGTGGGCCTATTCCACTTCCTACGGAGAAAGAAATATTTACTGTACTAAGATCTCCACACGTAAACAAGAAGTCAAGGGAGCAATTCCAACTTTGCACGTATAAGAGACTGGTTGATATTTATTCAACAAGTTCAAAAACAGTTGATGCCCTAATGAAGCTTGAGCTTCCAAGTGGTGTTGACGTTGAGATAAAAGTCTGATTTTGATAACATAGCATTTGAAGAACCAATAAGCTCTATTGGTTCTTTTTTTGTCTAAAGCAACGAGTGAAATTATTTAATATATATTTTTGAACATTATTAATTTTTGCTAACTTTGCAGTCCGTTTTTGGAAAAAGAACTACTGAAAAGTCAGTAATAGGAAAATAAAAATTTAACGCCAATGTCAGGGTTAATAGGAAAAAAAATAGGAATGACTACATATTTCGGGGAGGATGGCAAAAGTGTATCATGCACTTTATTAGAAGTCGGCCCTTGCGTAGTTACCCAGATTAAATCGGTTGAGAAAGATGGCTACAAAGCTGTTCAGTTAGGTTTTGCTGAAAAAAGAGAAAAAAGCACAACTCAATCATTAGCAGGTCACTTTAAAAAAGCAAATACGACTCCAAAGTCTAAGCTTGTTGAATTTAAAGAGTTTGAAAAGGAGTTTAACCTTGGGGATTCTATAAACCTGACGGACGTATTTGCAGAAGGAGACTTTTTGGATGCTGTAGGTACTTCAAAAGGTAAAGGTTTCCAGGGGGTTGTTAAAAGACATGGCTTTAGCGGTGTTGGTGGACAAACTCACGGACAACATAACAGAGCAAGACACCCTGGTTCAGTAGGTTCTGCTTCTTTCCCTTCAAGAGTATTCAGAGGGATAAGAATGGCCGGCAGAACAGGCGGCAATCAAGTAACAGTACAAAACTTAAAGGTTGTAAAAATATTTGCTGATAAAAACCTGGTTCTTATTAGCGGCGCAATACCTGGCGCAAAAAATTCATTTGTAATACTGGAGAAATAAAATGCAGCTATCAGTAAAAAATATAAGCGGTAAAGACACAGGCAGAAAGATATCTCTTTCTGATGATGTGTTCTCTGTGGATCCTAGCGATCACGCAATGTACCTTGATGTGAAGCAATATCTTGCTCACCAAAGACAAGGAACACACAAAGCTAAAGAAAGAAAAGAAGTAGCTTTTTCTACAAAGAAACTTAAGAAACAAAAAGGTACTGGCGGTGCTCGTGCAGGTAGCAGAAAATCTCCTGTGTTTGTAGGTGGTGGTACAGTGTTCGGTCCAAGACCAAGAACATATGGTTTTAAGCTTAACAAAAAGCTAAAAGAATTAGCCAGAAAATCTGCCCTTACCTACAAAGCAAAAGACAATAACATCCTGGTGTTGGAAGACTTTAAACTAGCCGCTCCAAAAACTAAGGATTATATCAATATTCTTAACGTGCTTTCACTAAGCGATAAGAAAACTTTATTAATCATTCCTGAAAAGAATGCTAACATTTCCCTATCAGGCAGAAATGTGCTAAGAACTAAAGTAGTAACAGTGGAAGAACTTAATACTTACGATCTGCTAAATGCTGAGAGCTTAATCTTGGCAGAAGGATCAGTTAAAAAAATAGAAGAATTACTGGCATAAGCAAATGGACAATATTCTAATAAAACCACTGGTAACAGAAAAAGTCACTCCTCTGAATGAGAAGGGAAAGTATGGCTTTATAGTTGATAAAAAAGCCAACAAAATACAGATTAAAAAAGCTGTAGAAAAAACTTATGGAGTGAATGTAGAGCAGGTGAACACTATGCGTTATGCCGGAAAATATAAATCAAGGTATACAAAAGCAGGTGTGTTATCAGGAAGAACACCAGCTTATAAAAAGGCAATCGTTCAGGTAGCCGAAGGTGAAATAATAGATTTTTACAGCGGTATTTAATATAAAGTAAAATGGCAGTTAGGAAATTAAGGCCGATAACACCGGGACAAAGACACAGAACAGCCCCGACATTCAGCGAGATCACTTCAGATACTCCGGAAAAGTCGTTGCTGGCTCCTATAAAGAAATCTGGCGGTAGAAACAACCAGGGAAGAATGACTATGCGCTACATGGGTGGTGGTCATAAAAAACAGTTCCGTATAATAGATTTTAAAAGAGATAAATTTGACATACCTGCAACTGTAAAAACAGTAGAGTATGATCCGAACAGAACTGCCAGGATTGCTTTGCTTGTTTATGCAGATGGTGAGAAAAGATACATCATTGCTCCGGAAGGAATAAAAGTAGGAACTACAGTGCTTTCTGGTAAAGCAGTTCCACCAGAAATTGGTAATACATTACCAATGTCAGAAATTCCGCTTGGTACTATCATTCATAACATTGAATTGCAACCGGGCAAAGGAGCTTCTATGGCAAGAAGCGCTGGTTCTTATGCACAGTTATTAGCTCGTGACGGTAAATTTGCTACTATCAAATTACCTTCTGGCGAAATGAGAATGGTTTTAAGCGCAGGCCTTGCAACTGTTGGTAGTGTTTCTAACGGAGACCACATGAACCTAAGTGTTGGTAAAGCTGGTAGAAACAGATGGTTAGGTATAAGACCAAGAACAAGAGGCGTTGCAATGAATCCTGTAGATCACCCAATGGGTGGTGGTGAAGGTAAAGCTTCAGGAGGTCAGCCAAGGTCTAGAAACGGACTTTACTCAAGAGGTAAAAAGACCCGCAGCCAAAATAAGTATTCTAAAAATTTAATAATATCCAGAAGAAGTAAGTAATGGGACGTTCATTAAAAAAAGGGCCATATATTGATTTCCGTCTTGAAAATAAGGTGGGAACCATGAATGATTCAGGAAAAAAATCAGTGATTAAAACATGGTCTCGCAGATCAATGATATCACCAGATTTTGTAGGGCATACATTTGCTGTACATAATGGAAATAAATTCATCCCTGTATATGTAACTGAAAACATGGTAGGCCACAAGTTAGGTGAGTTTGCCCCTACCAGAAATTTTAGAGGTCACGTAGCTAAAGGTAAATAGACATGGAAGCAGTAGCAAAAAAAAGAAGATCAGTAATAAAAAGAGAGAAGAAAGACGCTATTCGCCTTGCTAAACAACATGGCGCCGCAGAAGCTTCTTTGCAGAACGTTCCTACCTCTACCAGAAAAATGAGGCTTGTAGCTGATTTGATCAGAGGGATAAAAGTAAACCAGGCGCTTGGTATGTTAAGATTTCAGCCAAAGCACGGTGCTAAGAAACTAGAAAAATTATTGCTTTCTGCAATCTCTAACTGGCAGGCAAAAAATGCTGATGAGAAAATAGAAGAGGCAGACCTTTATATAAAAGAAATATTTGTGGACGGCGGTAAAATGCTAAAACGTTTAAGACCAGCACCACAAGGAAGAGCACACAGAATAAGAAAAAGATCTAACCATGTGTACATGGTGGTAGATAGCTTAGCAGGTGTAGGTTCTTCTGCAAAAGTAGAAGCTAAGGCTGAAGTAGTAGAAGATAAGCCAAAAGCTAAAACTACTAAAACAGCAGCAAAGAAGACAGAGGCGAAGGAAGAAAAAGCTCCTAAAAAGGAGAGCACAAAAAAGACAACTAAAACCGAAAAAAAATAAAAGATGGGTCAGAAAGTTAATCCTGTTGGCTTTAGACTAGGAGTAGTAAAAGGTTGGGATTCCAACTGGTACGGAGGAAAAACATTCTCTGATAAACTTGTAGAAGACGAGAAAATCAGAACTTATGTGTACGCTCGTATTCCTAAAGGAGGTATTTCAAGAATTGTTATTGAAAGAACTTTAAAGAGAATCACTTTAACAATCAATACTGCTCGTCCTGGTGTGGTTATCGGAAAAGGCGGAACTGAGGTTGATAAGATCAAGGAAGAGCTTAAGAAAATAACAGGAAAAGATGTTCAGATCAACATCTTCGAAATTAAAAGACCTGAACTGGATGCTAAACTGGTAGGCGAGTCTATCGCTCAGCAGTTACAAGCCAGAATCTCTTACAGAAGGGCTATGAAACAAGCTATAGCTTCTACTATGAGGGTTGGTGCACAAGGAATAAAAGTAAAAGTATCTGGCCGTTTAGGTGGTGCTGAAATGGCACGTACCGAGCAGTATAAAGAAGGACGTATTCCTCTTCATACCCTGCGTGCCGATATTGATTATGCTATCTCAGAAGCTCTTACTGTATATGGTAAGATCGGTATAAAAGTTTGGATATTTAAAGGCGAAGTATTTGGTAAAAGAGATCTTAGCCCGAATGTAGGAGTAACCAGCCAGTCTGCTGCAAGTGAAAACCAAGGACAAGGTGGAGATAGAAGAGACAGAGGCGATAGAGGTGACAGAGGCGGCGACCGTAGAAGAGGCGGCGGTGGCGGCGGAAGAGACAATAGAGGTGGTGATGGTGGCAGAGGTGGAGATAGAAGAAATAAGAAACGTTAATCTGTAAAGGATAAGTAAGGATGTTACAGCCAAAAAGAACTAAGTTTAGAAAGCAGCACAAAGGAAGAGTTAAGGGATTAGCTACAAGAGGAAGCTCTATAGAGTTCGGCTCTTTCGGAATAAAATCTCTGGAACCAGGTAGGCTTACTGCCCGCCAGTTAGAGGCTGCCCGTGTTGCATTAACACGTGCTATGAAAAGGGAAGGTCAGGTTTGGATAAGAATATTCCCTGACAAACCGATTACTAAAAAGCCTGCTGAGGTTCGTATGGGTAAAGGTAAAGGTGCGCCTGAGTATTGGGTAGCCGTTGTAAAACCAGGAACCATACTATTTGAAGCTGGCGGAGTTCCAATGGGAACTGCTATGGAAGCATTAAGGCTTGCTGCACAAAAACTTCCCATGAGAACTAATTTTGTTGTACGTCCTGATTACGCTGCATAATTATGAAAAATCAAGAAATAAAAGCGTTAAGCACAAACGATCTTAAAGAAAGACTAGCTGCAGAGAAAGAAGCTTTTCAGAAGCTTAAGTTTGCTCATGCTATTTCTCCTATCGAAAACCCAATGAGGTTGAGAGAATCAAGAAAGCTAATAGCTAGATTGAATACTGAGTTACATGCTAAAACTAAAAACGCTTAGTTGTTATGGAAGATAGAAATTTAAGAAAAGAGAGAGTTGGCAAAGTAGTAAGTAATAAGATGACAAAATCTATTACTGTAGCCATAGAGCGTAAAGTAAAGCATGGTATGTACGGTAAGTTCGTAAACAAAACTACCAAGCTTATGGCTCATGACGAAAAGAATGAGTGCGGCATTGGCGATACTGTACGTATTATGGAGACTCGCCCTCTAAGCAAATCAAAATGTTGGAGATTAGTAGAAGTTATCGAAAAGGCTAAATAATCATGATACAGCAAGAATCAAGGCTTAGTGTTGCAGACAACAGTGGAGCTAAAGAAGTATTGGTAATAAGAGTACTGGGCGGAACAAGAAAAAAATACGCCTCAGTTGGAGATAAAATTGTTGTTACTGTTAAATCAGCCCTTTCATCAAGCAATATTAAAAAAGGTACAGTTTCTAAAGCTGTAATAGTAAGAACTAAAAAAGAAATTAGGAGAGCCGATGGATCATACATCAGATTCTCTGACAATGCTGCTGTATTACTAAATGCCAGCGACGAACCAAGAGGAACACGTATTTTCGGACCTGTGGCTCGCGAACTTAGAGAGAAGCAGTTTATGAAAATTATATCATTAGCTCCTGAAGTATTATAGTATTATGATTTCTAATAGCAATAAAAATAGCGTTAACAATGCAGCAGGCAAAAAACTGCATGTTAAAAAAGGCGATACTGTTAAAATTATAGCAGGCGATTCCAAAGGGAAGACAGGAACAGTATTATCTGTTTTGAAATCAGAAAACAAAGCTATAATCGAAGGCCTGAATATAGTATCAAGACATACTAAACCTAGTGCTACTAACCCTAACGGAGGCATCACTAAAAAAGAAGCTCCTATACACATCAGCAACCTAATGGTAGTTGATAAAAAAGGAAATGCAAGCCGTGTAGGTAGAAAAGAAGATAGCAAAGGAAAACTACAAAGATATTCTAAAAAAACAGGGGACATAATTTAAGATGGCAACTCCGAGACTAAAAGATAAATACAAAAAGGAAATTGTTACTTCAATGAAGGACAAGTTCCAGTATAAGTCTATCATGCAAGTTCCTAAAATAACTAAGATAGTTATTAACAGAGGTATTGGTGCAGCAGTAGCTGACAAGAAAATGGTAGACGTAGGTGTAGAAGAGCTTACGCAAATTGCAGGACAAAAAGCAGTAGCTACACGTTCTAAAATAGCGATCTCTAACTTTAAGTTAAGAGAGAATATGCCTATCGGTGCTAAAGTTACTTTAAGAGGAGATACTATGTATGAATTCCTTGATCGTCTTATGACCATTGCCCTTCCTCGCGTTAGGGACTTTAAAGGTATAAACGACAAAGGATTTGATGGCAGAGGTAACTATACCCTTGGTGTTAAAGAACAAATTATATTCCCTGAAATCAGTATAGATAAAGTAAGTAAAATCAATGGTATGGACATCACTTTTGTGACTACTGCCAATACTGACGAAGAAAGTTTAGAATTATTAAAGGCATTCGGAATGCCGTTTGCAAACCAGAAGAAAATTTAAATAAATGGCAAAAGAATCGGTAAAAGCACGTGACAGAAAAAAAATCAAGTTAGTAGCAAGATATGCTGCTAAACGTGCTGCGCTTAAAGCTGAAGGAAACTATGCAGCTTTGGATAAACTTCCAAAAAATTCATCTGCTGTACGTTTACACAACAGATGCAAATTGAGCGGAAGACCAAGAGGCTATATGAGAAAGTTTGGTATTTCCAGGGTGTTCTTCAGAGACATGGCTTCAGCAGGTAAAATTCCTGGTGTTACTAAGGCCAGCTGGTAATTTTATAAAGATAATCTTTTTTTGTTTTACAAAATCTTATTATCTTTGCAGCCCGTTTATGGGCTTTTCACTTTAAATAGAAATTACTTTAGTTAATATAAAAGTTTACAATAATGACTGATCCAATAAGTGATTTTCTTACTCGGTTGAGAAACGCAATAAAGGCAAACCACAGAATTGTGGAAGTGCCTGCTTCCAACATAAAGAAGGAAATAACAAAAGTGTTGCACGATAAAGGATATATTCAAAACTATAAGTTTGAAGATAACTCCGTACAAGGAACTATCAAGATAGCTTTGAAATATAACGCTTTAACTAAGCAGTCAGCTATAACTAAAATTGAAAGAATATCCTCACCAGGACTTAGACAATATACAACTTCAGAAAACATGCCAAGAGTTTTAAATGGCTTGGGAGTTGCTATCCTTTCTACTTCAAAAGGTGTAATCACCGATAAAGAGGCGAGAACGTTGAATATAGGTGGGGAAGTATTGTGTTATGTTTATTAAGCATAAAGAAGTATGTCAAGAATTGGTAAAAAACCTATAGAATTACCTGATAAAGTAGAAGTATCAGTTTCCTCAGGAAACCAGGTAACTGTTAAAGGCCCAAAAGGATCTTTAACGCAGGATATAGATCACGATATTAAGGTATCTGTTCAGGATAAAAACATTGTTGTTGAAAGACCAACAGATCAAAAAAGACACAAAGCTCTTCACGGTTTGTACCGTTCTTTACTAAGTAATATGGTAAAAGGTGTAAACGAAGGCTACAAAATGGATCTGGAGCTTGTAGGGGTTGGTTATAAGGCAAATGCAATGCCTAACAATATTCTGGAGTTAAGCTTAGGATATTCGCATAACATATACATGGCATTGCCTGTCGAAATTGCTGTAAAAACAGTAACTGAAAAAGGTAAAAACCCAATAGTAACGCTAGAGGGAATAGATAAACAATTAATAGGCCAGGTTGCCGCTAAAATAAGAGGCCTGCGTAAGGTTGAACCCTACAAAGGAAAAGGTATCCGGTTTGTTGGTGAAGTGGTTAGAAGAAAAGCTGGTAAAACTGCTGCTAAATAATAATTAGAAATGTCTACACAAAAAGTAACGAGAAGACTAAGAATAAGAAGAAGCATAAGGAAAAAAATTTCCGGTACTTCTGTAAAGCCTCGCCTTGCTGTTTTCAGAAGTAATAAGGGTATTTATGCCCAGCTTATTGATGACTTAACAGGGCATACATTAGCGAGCGCTTCATCTGCCGATTTGAAAGATGTAAAAGGAACTAAGGTAGAAATATCTAAAACAGTTGGGCAGAAGCTAGCAGAAAAAGCAATAGGAACAGGAATTTCAGAAGTTACCTTCGACAGAGGGGGTTATTTATACCATGGCAGAATAAAAGCCTTGGCAGAAGGCGCAAGAGAGGGAGGATTAAAATTCTAAGATTATGGCACAGGTAAACGTTAGATCAGTAAAGGCAAGCGAAATAGAACTAAAAGAAAAAGTAGTTGCTATTCAGCGTGTTGCCAAAGTAGTAAAAGGTGGACGCAGGTTCAGCTTTTCCGCAATAGTTGTAGTAGGAGACGGACACGGAGTAGTTGGATATGGCTTAGGAAAAGCCAATGAAGTTACCGATGCAATAACAAAAGGAATAGATGACGCTAAAAAGAATCTGATAAAGGTTCCGGTATTAAAAGGCACTGTTCCGCATGAAATATTAGGCAAATTCAGTGGTGGGTTTGTTCTTCTTAAACCGGCTGCTGCTGGTACTGGTGTTATCGCAGGTGGCGCTATGCGTGCTGTGCTTGAAAGCGCTGGCGTAAAAGACGTACTTGCAAAATCAAAAGGATCTTCTAACCCCCACAACGTGGTAAAAGCAACTTTTGATGCATTATTAAAAATGCGTGCTCCACATACAGTGGCAGAGCAAAGAGGTGTTACTTTGTCTAAAGTATTTAACGGATAATTGAGATGGCTAAAGTAAAAATTACCCAGGTAAGAAGTGTTATCGACAGACCAAAAGATCAGAAGCTTACTATTCAAGCACTAGGTCTTGGTAAAATAGATAAATCTGTAGAAGTAGAATTGACTCCACAGATTAAAGGAATGGTAAATAAAGTAAGTCATCTTATTTCTGTAACAGAATTATAGTTATGAAATTAAATAATTTAAAACCTGCTGAAGGTTCAACTAAAGATAGAAAAAGACTGGGTAGAGGTAAAGGCTCTGGAAAAGGAGGTACATCTACCAGAGGACATAAAGGTGCTAAGTCAAGATCTGGTTATAGCAGAAAGATAGGTTTTGAAGGTGGTCAAATGCCGCTTCAAAGAAGGTTGCCTAAATTCGGCTTTACCAATCCTGGTCGTATAGAGTACAAACCGATCAATCTTGATGTGATTGAGAGCCTTGTAAAAGAATTTTCTGCTACTAAAGTAGATTCTACATTTCTTGCTGAGCACGGATTGGTAGCAAAGAACGACAGGGTAAAAATATTGGGCAGAGGCGAGTTAAATGCAAAGGTAGAAGTAATTGCTCACGCCTTTTCTTCTTCAGCTGTTGCAGCAATAGAAAAAGCAGGCGGTAAAGCTACTGTATTATAATAATGAAAAAGTTTATCCAAACCATAAAGAATATTTTCTCAATCGAAGATCTGAGAATAAGGATCATTAATACATTAGGATTCATTCTTATCTTCAGGCTTGGGTCATACATAGTGTTGCCAGGGGTTGACCCTGCAACAGTATCAAGGGGTGGAGATCAAAACAGTATTCTTGGTTTGCTGGATACGCTGGTAGGTGGAGCATTTAGCAATGTTTCCATTTTTGGTTTAGGCATTATGCCTTACATCTCGGCGTCAATCGTATTGCAGTTGTTAACATTTGCAGTACCATACTTCCAGAAGCTTCAGAAAGAAGGAGAGTCCGGAAGGAAAAAAATAAACCAGATCACCAGGGTATTAACTATAGCCATTACTATTTTCCAGTCTATAGGATACCTTACAGCTACTGTTAAAGCAGAAATGCTGTTCCCTGGTGTAGGCAGAACGTTCTTTACATTTTCATCTGTTATCATCCTTACATCAGGTACAATATTCTGTATGTGGTTAGGTGAAAAAATTACAGACAAAGGAATTGGCAATGGTATTTCTATGCTAATTATGATCGGTATTATTTCCAGATTCCCTCATGCCTTGTTCATTGAAGGATATACTAAGGGATTAGGGGGAGCTTTACCATTTATCATTGAAATAGTAGTATTGTTCTTTATCGTATTAGGAGTAGTAATGCTAACGCAGGCTACACGCAGAATACCGGTGCAGTATGCCAAGCAGGTGATTGGGAATAAAGTATATGGCGGACAGAGACAGTACATTCCGTTAAAGATTATTGCTGCTGGTGTTATGCCAATCATATTTGCGCAGTCTATCATGTTTTTACCTGCTATGCTGGCGTCCTTATGGGCAGATCAAAGTGACTTGGCAAGTTCTATCGGAGCTACATTCTCTGATTTTACTTCATGGCAGTATAATGTGGTGTTTGCCATATTGATTATAGTATTTACGTTCTTTTATACAGCCTTGTCTGTTAATCCTAACCAGATATCAGATGATATGAAAAGAAATGGCGGCTTTATACCAGGCATTAAACCAGGTAAGCCAACATCAGATTTTATTGACGATGTATTGTCTAAAATTACATTACCAGGGTCTATATTTCTGGCAGCAATAGCAATTTTGCCTGCAATGGCTAACCTTGCTGGTATTACCAGAGAGTTCTCTTACTTCTATGGTGGAACCTCTCTATTGATTATGGTGGGTGTGATATTGGATACCTTACAGCAAATAGAAAGCTATCTGTTGATGAGGCATTACGAAGGGATGATGAAGTCTGGCAGGCTAAAAGGCCGTACCCAGTCGGCAGCTGTCGCTTAATCAGAATGGTATTTCTGAAGACTGACGACGAGATTGAGCTTATAAAAAAAAGCGCTCAGGTACTTGGTAAAGCTCATGCGGAAGTTGCAAAGCTTATAAGGCCTGGCATAACAACGGCAGCTCTGGATAAAAGGGCTTACGAATATATAAAAGATAACGGAGGGATTCCTTCTTTCAAAGGGTATAATGGATTTCCATATACACTTTGTGTTTCGGTAAATGAGCAGGTAGTGCACGGAATGCCGGGACAGTATGAACTGAAAGAAGGTGATGTAGTTTCGATAGATTGCGGGGTTATCTTAAATGGCTTTCACAGCGACAGCGCCTATACCTACCCGGTAGGGCAGATAGATGAGAAAGTAGCAGCGCTGCTAAAGTCAACAAAAGAATCCTTATACAAAGGGATAAACGAGGCGGTAGCAGGGAACAGAACAGGAGATATAGGCTTTGCAATACAAAGCTATGTAGAGGAGAGAGGATATTCTGTAGTAAGGGAACTTGTAGGGCACGGAATTGGTAAATCATTACACGAGGCCCCCGAAGTACCAAACTACGGTAAAAGAGGAAAAGGATATAAGTTGCAGGAAGGAGTAGTACTTGCCATAGAGCCAATGGTGAATATGGGCAAGAAACAGGTAGTGACGGAGAAGGATGGATGGACGATACGGACTGCTGACCGATTACCCTCAGCTCATTTTGAGCATACAGTGGTAGTCAGAAAAGGGAAGGCTGAACTATTAACTACCTTTGAGTTTATTGAAAAAGTAGAAACTATAGATCAAGTAAAGTAAGGAATGTCAAAGCAGTCATCAATAGAACAGGACGGAACGATAATAGAAGCTCTTTCCAATGCCATGTTCAGGGTTGAACTAGAAAACGGTCACCAGGTGATTGCCCATATATCCGGTAAGATGAGGATGAATTATATAAAAATTCTTCCTGGCGATAAAATCAAACTGGAAATGTCACCTTACGATCTATCAAAAGGAAGAATTGTTTACAGGTATAAATAATACTGTTATGAAAGTAAAAGCATCTATTAAAAAAAGAAGCGTTGATTGCAAAGTGATCCGTAGAAACGGAAAACTTTATGTGATCAATAAAAAGAATCCTAGATTTAAACAGAGACAAGGATAATATTACTATGGCTAGAATTTCAGGGGTAGATATTCCCGATAACAAACGTGGCGAAATAGGTTTAACCTATATCTATGGTATAGGCCGCAGATCAGCTCAAAAAATATTAAACAAGGCTAAAATCAACCTTGATAAAAAGGTTGGTGAGTGGTCAGAAGATGAAGCTACTGCTATCCGTAATATCATTAGTACAGAGTTTAAGACCGAGGGTGTTCTTAAATCAGAAGTGCAATTATCCATCAAACGTTTGCTGGACATCGGTTGCTATAGAGGTTTAAGACATAGAAAAGGGTTACCGGTTAGAGGTCAGAGAACAAAGAACAATTGCCGTACAAGAAAAGGAAAACGTAAGACAGTTGCTAACAAGAAAAAAGTAACTAAGTAATAGTAAAGAATTAAGTAGTAATTATGGCTCAGGAAAAAAGAAAAGATAAAGCTAAAAAAAGAGTTGTTACTGTTGAATCGACAGGACACGCTCACATAAGAGCTTCTTTTAATAACATCATCATTTCAATGACCAACAATTCAGGCCAGGTAATATCCTGGGCTTCTGCCGGTAAAATGGGTTTTAAAGGGTCAAAGAAAAACACTCCTTACGCTGCACAAGTAGCTGCACAAAACTGTGCACAGGCTGCTTTTGACCTTGGCTTAAGAAAAGTGGAAGTATTTGTAAAAGGCCCGGGTTCTGGAAGAGAGTCTGCAATCAGAACCATTCAGAACACAGGAATAGAAGTTACTATTATAAAAGACGTTACACCTCTTCCTCACAACGGTTGCAGGCCGCCTAAAAGAAGAAGAGTATAATTTTAAAGAGATCAATAGTTAAAAATGGCACGATATACAGGTCCCAAAGCAAAAATTTCAAGAAGGTTTAATGAGCCTATTTTAGGCGACAGCAAAGCGTTGCAGAAGAAGAACTATCCTCCGGGAATGCATGGAAGAGGCAAACGCAAAAAGCAGTCGGAATATGCTGTGCAGCTTGCTGAGAAGCAAAAAGCAAAATACATCTATGGTGTACTGGAAAGACAATTTGCCGGAACATTTGATAGAGCATCCAGAAAAGATGGCATTACTGGTGAAAACCTTTTAAGATTTCTTGAGGCCCGTTTAGACAATGCCGTATATCGTTTAGGTATAGCTACTACAAGAAGAGCTGCTCGTCAGTTAGTATTGCATAAACACATTACAGTGAACGGAGAGCTTGTAAACATTCCTTCGTATTCACTAAAGCCTGGCGACGTAATAGCAGTGAGAGAGAAATCAAAATCTCTTGAGTCTATCACAGAAAGCTTATCGGCAAGAGGCACTAAGAAATTTGCCTGGTTAGAGTGGGATAACTCAAGCATGGTAGGAAAATTCATAACCTATCCGCAAAGAGAAGAAATCCCTGAAAACATCCAGGAGCAGCTTATTGTTGAGCTTTATTCTAAATAATTTATTTAAGACTTTTAAACACGCTTATATAATATGTCTATATTAACATTTCAAATGCCTGAAAAGGTGGTGATGGAGAAAGCAGACGACTTCCACGGTCTGTTTGAGTTTAAGCCACTTGAAAAAGGTTATGGAGTAACAATAGGTAATGCGCTAAGAAGAATATTACTATCTTCTTTGGAAGGTTATGCCATTACAGGTATTAAAATTCCAGGTGTGTTGCACGAGTTTTCAACCATAGAAGGGGTGGTAGAAGATGTATCAGAAATTATCCTGAACCTTAAAATGGTTCGCTTCAAGAAAATTTCTGAAGGAAATGAAAGCCGAATTACTATTTCATTAAAAAAACAGGAAGTATTTAAAGCAGGAGATATCTCTAAATTTACTACTGCTTTCCAGGTGCTAAACCCTGATTTTGAAATATTCCACTTAAGCTCTACAAAGAATCTTGATATCGAGCTTACCCTTGAAAAAGGAAGAGGATACGTTTCTGCAGAAGATAACAAACCTGCTGAGCAAGTATTCGGATACATTCCGATCGATGCCATCTTTACTCCAATCAAAAATGTGAAGTATAGCATAGAGAATACTCGTGTGGAGCAAAAAACTGACTACGAGAAACTTATTCTGGATATAGAAACTGATGGTTCTATACACCCTGAAGATGCTTTAAAAGGAGCTGCTAACATTCTTATCAAACACTTCATGCTGTTCTCTGATCAGACTATGACGTTTGAAACTGCTAAGGCAGAAGAAGAAAACACAGTAGACGAAGAGCTACTGCATATGAGAAAGCTGTTGAAGACTTCTTTAGCTGACCTTGACCTTTCTGTTAGAGCTTACAACTGCTTAAAAGCAGCTGACATAAAAACACTAGGCGACCTTGCCTCTCTTGATATTTCTGACATGATGAAATTCAGAAACTTCGGTAAGAAGTCTCTTGCAGAACTAGAGCAACTTATCGCAGAAAAGAACTTAACCTTCGGTATGGATTTAGCGAAGTATAAACTTGATGAGGACTAATATAAAATGAGACACGGAAAGAAAAATAATCATCTTGGCAGGACTTCAACTCACAGAAAGGCTTTGCTTTCAAACATGGCTACTTCTTTGATTCTTAATAAAAGAATAGCTACTACTGTAGCTAAAGCAAAAGAATTGAGGAAATATGTAGAGCCTCTTATTACAAGGTCAAAAACAGATTCTACTCATTCACGCAGAATGGTATTCTCATACCTTCAGAATAAAGACTCTGTTAAAACATTGTTTGGCGAAGTAGCTGAAAAAGTAGCTACAAGACCTGGTGGATATACAAGAATACTTAGAACAGGAACTCGTATTGGCGATAACTCTGATATGTGTATCATAGAGTTGGTTGACTATAATGAGAATTATACAAAAGCAACTGGTACAAAATCTAAAACCAGAAGAAGCAGAAGAGGTAGCGCTAAAACAACTAACGAAGCTGGTTCTGAAGTGGTTGTTGAGGCAAAAGATAAAGCTGCTAAAACTGAGGTGAAAGAAGCTCCAAAAGCAGAGAAAAAACCACAAGAAGGAAAAGAGAAAGATTCAGAATAATTGAAAGCTTTGTTCATAAACAAAAAAAGGATTTGATAAAATCAAATCCTTTTTTTGTTTACTTTTGTTCGAATAAGAAATGAAATACAACGCGCACAAAGAGGCCTATCTTGTATTAGAAGATGGCACTGTATTCAAAGGATTATCCGTAGGCAAAATAGGTACTACGGGAGGGGAAATATGCTTCAATACCGGAATGACGGGTTACCAGGAAATTTACACTGACCCATCTTATTACGGACAAATAATTGTAAATACTACTAGTCACATTGGCAATTATGGTGTGTTGGATATAGAGCAGGAATCTGGTTCTGTAAAATTCAGCGGACTGGTATGTAAAAGTTTTTCAGACATCTTTTCAAGAAAAACAGCCAACGGCTCGCTGCAGGAGTATTTCGAAAAGCAGGGCATTGTAGGCATAAGCGAGATCGACACTAGGCAGCTGGTAAGACACATCCGCAGTGTGGGAGGGATGAATGCAATCATCTCTTCAGAGATCAGTGATATAGACGTACTGAAACAGAAAGTAAAAGAGATTCCATCCATGAATGGTTTGGAACTGTCCAGCAAAGTATCTACTACGGAGCCTTACTATTTGGGTAACGAGAATGCGAAATACAAAGTAGCAGCGCTTGATTTAGGCATCAAGAAAAGTATACTAAGCAACCTGGTAGAGAGAGATGTTTACTGCAAGGTATTCCCGGCTAAAACCTCTTTCGAGGAAATGAGCAAATGGAATCCTGATGGTTATTTTATATCCAACGGCCCTGGCGACCCTGCGGCTACTACTTATGCCATTGAAACAGTAAAGAAAATACTGAATGCTGATGCACCAATGTTTGGCATTTGTTTAGGCCACCAGATACTGGCAGAAGCCAATGGTATCTCAACCTATAAAATGCATCATGGGCACAGAGGCTTAAACCATCCTGTAAAGAATTTAATTACTGGCAAGGGAGAGATCACTTCGCAAAACCACGGGTTTAGCGTAGACCCTACCGAGGTAAAAAACAACAGCAATGTACAGGTTACACATGTTAACCTTAATGATAATACAGTGGAAGGTATACGGGTTACCAATAAGAAAGCTTTTTCGGTACAGTACCATCCGGAATCATCTCCTGGGCCTCACGACTCCAGGTACCTTTTTGATGATTTCATTAAAATGCTAAACTAAAATTTTTACAACTTAACTTTTATACGAAAATGAGTTTAATCGAGCAAATAGTAGGACGTCAGATATTTGACTCCAGAGGTAATCCTACAGTAGAGGTAGATGTGATCACCGAAAACGGATTTATAGGCCGCGCTGCTGTTCCGTCAGGAGCTTCTACGGGAACCCACGAAGCAGTAGAGCTTAGAGATGGTGACAAAAACAGTTACATGGGCAAAGGTGTGCTTAAAGCTGTTGACAATGTAAATGAAAAAATTGCCGGGGAACTGATAGGCGCTTCTGTATTTGAGCAAAATCTGATTGACAAAATCATGCTTGAGCTTGATGGAACTCCTAACAAAGGAAAGCTTGGCGCTAATGCCATACTTGGTGTTTCTTTGGCTGTAGCTAAGGCTGCTGCACAAGAAGCTGGTCTTCCTTTGTATCGTTACATCGGAGGTGTAAGCGCTAACACGCTTCCTGTACCAATGATGAACATCCTTAACGGTGGTAGCCATGCTGATAACTCTATAGACTTCCAAGAATTTATGATTATGCCTACTGGTGCAAGATCATTCACTGAAGCTATGAAGATTGGTTCTGAAATATTCCATAATCTTGCTAAGGTGCTTAAATCCAAAAAAATGTCTACCAACGTAGGCGACGAAGGCGGATTTGCTCCTAACATACCATCAAACGAAGAAGCGCTTAAAGTTATCCTTCAGGCTATAGAAGCTGCTGGTTACAGACCAGGCGAGGACGTGTTCATTGCATTGGACGCTGCTGCTTCTGAGTTCTATGATGCTGATTCTAAACTATATCACTTCAAAAAATCAACCGGAGATAAATTAACATCTTCTCAAATGGCTAATTTCTGGAACGACTGGGCAAACAAATACCCAATCATTTCTATTGAAGACGGTATGGCAGAAGACGATTGGGATGGCTGGAAAGAACTTACTAACCTTGCCGGAAAGAAAACCCAACTAGTTGGTGATGACCTTTTCGTAACCAATGTAAAACGTTTACAGGAAGGTATTGACAAAGGAATTGCTAACGCTATCCTTGTAAAAGTAAACCAAATCGGTTCACTTTCAGAAACTATTGATGCTGTGAATCTTGCAAAAAGAAATGCTTACAAGAGCATCATGTCGCACAGATCTGGTGAAACTGAGGATAACACTATTGCTGACCTTGCGGTTGCCTTGAACACAGGACAAATTAAAACAGGTTCTTGCTCACGTTCAGACCGTATGGCAAAATACAACCAACTGCTTAGAATTGAGCAGGAATTGGGCGAAGCAGCAGTGTTTCACGGAAAACTGGTATAGTTTAACTTATATTATAAATTTAAAGCCTCTTAGTCTTAAGAGGCTTTTTTTATTGCAGAAATTTGTAATTTTTTCAGATAAATTAGTAATTTTAGGCTAATGAATAAGCTTCTTATCACATTCTACGTTTTAGTTATAGTTTTTGTAGTAGCAGTTTTCCTTTTAACACAAAGTAATTTCTTTACAAAAAAACTTTGTGGAGAGTCAACCCCGCAGCAGCTTGCAGTCATTGATGTTATAAACAAAGAATTTCCAGATGTTATTATAGTAAAGGCTATTCCCTGCTATAATGAATATCTGGAAGTTAGTCTTCAGAAAGATAGTATCCCTACGGCTATGATCAATGATATAAATACATTGATAACAACAAAATATAAGAACTTAGGCTGGGACATCATAACAGTAACAGACCACAACGATAACTTTCTGTTCGAGCAGAAGCTGGAGAATGGCAAGGTTAAAAAGTCCTACCAAAACTCTCAGTAGAAACAAAATCAGGCCTCTCAGAACTAAGAGGCTTTTTTATTTACTCAAAAAATCTTAACTTTAAAGTATCAGAT
>FTKU01000036.1_pt1 | contig 43656 bp, 36 predicted proteins | sample 1641061 | NCBI WGS metagenome assembly FTKU01 (sample SAMEA3914812, study PRJEB12502) | metagenome | biome: forest; material: soil | place: Canada | collected 2011-07-07 | depth 0.1 m | reverse complement strand
GAATGGCCAGCTATATACATGTTCAAATTTATAGTTCCCGTAGCCAGAGAGACGGAAATTGCCCGTATATTTGGTGATGAGAAGGTGTCTTATAAATATTCCGAAACAGGAAAATTTGTAAGCCTTACTTCAAAAATATTGATTTATACAGAGGGCGATGTAATTGATATTTATAAAAAAGCTTCAGAAGTAGAGGGTGTTATAGCTCTATAAATTTTTAACCGTATCAACTTTTTACTATATGGAATATAATGAACAATCTTCAACAACTACTTTTGTACTTGCAGATCCTTTGCAGCGTTTTTTTGCAGCATTAATTGATGGTGTAATAATAGCTGGGGTTCACTGGGTATTGATGATGATATTGGGGTGGAGTGGCAGTTTTGTTGGATCGGCTATTGGAATAGCTTATAGCCTTACTAAAGATGCCCTGCCTTCTACAAATGGTAAAAGCGTTGGAAAAATGTTAATGGGTATTCGTGTTGTTACTGAAAAAGAACATTTACCTATTACTAACAATTTCAACGCTTCTATAGTAAGGGCTATAACCCTGCTTATTCCCATTTTTAACATCGTAGATGCTCTTATGGTATTTTCTACAGGAAGACAACGTTTTGGTGATAAATGGGCGAAAACGATTGTAATAACAAGCAAAGATTAAAAGGCAGAATTACGGTTCTACGTTTTAATTGGTCGTACTTCTATTTTTCAGTAGTAAAAGGTACTTTCACAAGCAGCTCCATTAAATTAGGGCTTATCAGGTTTTCTACCTCTTCACGAGATTTACCCAATTTTTCCTGAAGTCTTTCTTTTATAAGGTCTTCTCGGGTTTTTATGTCTTGCTTGGATATATTTACTTTTAAAGCTTCTCTCAGCTGATTCCAGGATCTTAATACAAGTCTTTTCATATCGGTAAAAATTAGGTTCTGTTTAAAAATTAATGATGTAATAAAAACAGATGAAAGTAACTTTTGTTTGCTTTAACTTCTCTAAATTCTTAGAACTTATCCACAATGGTAAAAATTGCCAATTATCAGAATAGTATTGAATACAGGGGAGGGTAATTATTGATAAATGATTTGATAGGTAATTGTTATAGATTACTTTTCAGGGCAAGCCCTCTTAATTTATGTACTATTTTTTGCATTTCAGAAGCGTTTAGCTTTTTTCTATGAAGGCTGTCAATATGTTTTTCACTTTTCTCCAATTCCTGGTACCAATCCCCTGGATCAGGCAAATCACCAATTTTTCTAGGTACAACGTGCATGTGCAGGTGAGAGACGGTTTGGCCAGCAGCTTCTTTTTCCTGTATAGCCCAATCAAAAGCATTTGTATTAAGGGCTATAGTTAGCAGTTTTGCAACTTTTCTTCCCATAAGCATAAATTCGGAAGCTTCATCATCTGTAAGTTCGAATAGACTTTCCATATGCCTTTTAGGTATTACTAATGAATGCCCAGGGAGTACAGGAGCAATGTTATATATGGCTAAAAAATTTGCTGAGCTTAAGAATGACTCTGACGATCCTTTATCACAAAACGGGCAATACATAAAATAAGAAAAGGATAAGAATATTAATACAGTAATAAGAAAAAGGCTAGAGTTTTAACTAGTCGTAACAACGGTAGTCAAGTAGCAGCTTTTGTATTTCTTTAGTATAACCAAGGTATTTGGCCCTCATTAGGTCTTCACATGCCTTTTCATTGTCCTTCATATCAATATATACCAAAGCCCTATGTTTATAGGCTAGTGGATTTTCAGGTTCTAATTGGATGCATTTGTTTAAATCCTGCAAAGCACCGTGGTGGTCGTTGTTTTTGCGTTTTAAATGCCCTCGTTGTAACAAAGCCGGGGCATGGTTTTCATATATTTTTATAGCTGATTCAAAGTCCTTATAAGATGAACTGGTATCACCTAATCTCATTTTTGTTAATCCTCTGTTATAATAGATATCAGCTTCTGAAGGAATCAGTTCTATGGCCTTATTATTGTCAGTCAACGCCATTTTATAATCCTGAATGTCATAATATGCCATGGCGCGCTCTTTATAAGCATTTGCATAATCGGGTTTTAATTCAATTACCTTTGTGAAATCTTCTATAGCCTCTAATTCATCCCTTAGTTCCATTCTACAAACTCCACGACCGTAATAATAATCAGCATTATTAGGCTCTAATTTTAATAATCTGTTATATAGTTTTACCGCAGCCCAGTAATTGCCAACAGATTCTTCGTATTGAATTTTTTTCAAAAGCTCATCTTTCTCGTCTGCTGCATTTGATAAAAAGGGGAGGCTAAGAAAAGTTAAGAGTAGTGAAAAATAGCAAAGCTTTAATACTATTTTATCCTTCATAAATATAAAATGTTAATTATAACTAAGTTATTATCAAAGTTACAATTTTAAATAAAAAAGGGAAATATAAAACCTTCAGATTTATAAAGGTTTCGATTGTAGTATTACTTTTACTTTATGATAGGGGAATAATTGCCGATAAAGTTTTTTTAAATTAGTGGATAATAAAAAAAGCCGGATTATTCCGGCTTTGTAGTATTGTGACTTACGTCATAGCAATTATTGTCCAGTAGCAGTTTTTGTATCTGATTTGTGTAACCCATCTCTTTAGCTTTCATTAGGTCTTCACAGGCTTTATTTTTTTCCTGAATAGTAATGTAAACCATTGCTCTGTATTTATAAGCCAATACATTTTCTGGTTCCAGTTCTATGCATTTATTCAAGTCTTCAAGTGCCCCTTGGTTATCAGACTTCCTATTCTTCAAATGACCTCTTTCTAATAAAGCCGGAATATGGTTGCTGTATAGTTTTATAGACTTATCAAAATCTGTATATGCACTGGCAGTGTCCTCAAGTTTCATTTTTACAAGGCCTCTATTATAAAAGAGATCAGCATCAACTGGGTCAAGGTCTATGGCTTTGTCGTTATCAGCAAGTGCATGCGGAAAGTCCTGCAAGTCATAATATGCCTGTGCACGCTCTTTATAAGCATCCAGGTTATTGGGTTTCAATTCGATTGATTTTGTAAAGTCTTCTGTTGCTCCTTTTGCATCTTTTAACTCTACTTTGGAAATACCCCTACGAAAGTATAAGTCAGCAGATTGTGGTTCCAGTTCAATTAGTTTAGTGTATAATTTTACTGCAGCCCAATAGTTACCAACAGATTCTTCGTATTTAGCTTTTTTTAGCAGCTCTGCTTTATCATCTCCTTTAGCATTAGAAAGCAGAGGTAAAAAAAGCATGACTAATATCGATAAATAAAGCCGCTTTATAGATTTATTTTCCATAGTGATAGTATTTAGCTGTATAGGTATATACGTTTTTTCCTATGCAAAGGTTACATATACTTAATAATTGGTAACTAAGTAAAATACAAAAGCTTAAAACTCAAGTGCAGCTAAAAGTAATAATTTAGTAATATTGCAAAATGCAAAAAGAGCTTGGATTTATTGGTTTCGGCAATTTTGGAAGGTTTATTATGCCTTATTTGAAACCGTATTTTAATATTATAGTATTTGATCGTTTAGACCTTTCAGCAGAAGCAAAAGAGGCGGGTGTGAAGTGGGGAACACTAAAAGAAGCTGCTTCAAGGGAATATATAGCGTTAGCAGTTCCTGTGCAGTACTTGGAGGAGGTTTTGTTGGAGATAAAAGAATATATAGAATCAAAAGCAGTTGTTTTTGATCTTTCGTCGGTAAAGGTAAAACCAATAGAGTTAATGCTTAAGCATTTGCCTGCAACTGTTGAAATAGTAGGAACACATCCTTTATTTGGGCCGCAAAGTGGTAAAAATGGTATTGCCGGACTTAATATAGTAATATGCCCGGTAAGGACTAAAAAGAACGGTAACCTAACCCGTTTTTTTGCGGAAGAACTAAAACTAAATGTACTGGAAAGAACAGCCACAGTGCATGATAAACAGATGGCATACGTACAAGCATTGACTCACTTTGTAGGTCGTGCTGTTAATGCTATGGATATACCTGATGTTGAGCAGAAAACTCCAGCCTACCAGTACCTGCTTGATATAAAAAGAAATCTTGGACAAGATTCTATGGACTTGTTCCTGACTATTGAACTGGAAAATCCTTTTGCCAAAGAGGTGCGTGATAACTTTATTGAGGAACTTAACAACCTTAACAGAATGCTGGGCGCTAAAGGGAAGGGAGGAGCATAGTTAATTATTTACTCTTCGTCCTCATTATAGTAAAAACTAAGCGCACCAGAAGGGCATTTTTTCACTTGCTCTATTATTCGTTGTGTTGTGGCTCCTTCCATTTTTATCCATGGGTGTTCACCTGGCCTAAATACTTCGTTTAAGCCTGTTGCACCTTTCCAACACATAGTAGAGTGGATGCAGGTATTAGGTTTCCACATAATAGTAATTTCTCCGTTGCTGTACTTTTTTGTAATGTCTTTCATAGTTCGGTCGTTTTAATAGTAATAGGGTTAGATAAAGCTTTATGTATAGGGCATTTTTCGGCTATTTCCAATAGCTTGTCTCGTTGTTCAATGCTCAGGTCTCCGATAAAATGGATTTTTACGCTAATGTGATGCGTGTTTACTTCCAGGTCTTGGTCATAGTTAACCTCAACATTTAATCCTTCTAAAGGCCATTCTTTCCGGTCAGCATACATTCTAAGTGTAATGGAAGTACAGGCAGCTAAAGAAGCACATAGTAATTCTCCCGGAGAAAATCCTTCCCCATGACCTCCTATTTCCAGAGGCTCATCAGCAATAATTAAGTTGTTACTATCGGAGGAAATCTCCGTTTTATAGTGCAGTTTGTTTATAGTGGCATTGACTTTTGCCATACCTGAAAAAATTAAAAAAAATAGTTAATAGTAACTTGCAGGCATGGAAATACAAAAAGTAGCTAGGTTTAATCCTTAGCTACTTCTATGCTTACTTTTTTGCCTTTTATTTTTTCTATATTGGAAACTACGCTGTCGACATTTTCCTGAGGTACATCCACAAAAGTGAATTTATCGTAAATGTCTATTGCGCCAACCTGAGATCCGGAAAGCTCTGTTTCCCCAGTAATAGCGCCCAGTATATCACCAGGATTAACTCGGTCTTTTTTACCCACATTAATAAACAAACGTGTCATACCCTTCTGGTTGCGTTTGCCTTTGCCATCACCCGTTCTTGGTCTTCTTTCACGGCCACCTTCACGCTCGCCTCGTTCTTCAAATCTTCTGCTACCGCGTTCTTCACCACGATATTCTTTCTCGTCTTTTACCTGTTTTTCTTCTCCCAATGTTAACTTAAGCAGAAGGGCTGCAAGCTGGTGAAGAGTTAAGCCTTCCTTGCGGTAGTCGTCCAGCATGGCTTCGTACTTTTCCACATCGCCTTTGGCAAGCTCTGTTTTTAAAATTTCTACCAGCCTTGCTTTTTTCATGTCAGTAAGGTCTGTGGCAGAAAATGTTTTGCCTTTTTCTATTTTGGCTTTAGTATATCTTTCAATATCTTTTAACCTGCTAAACTCATCGCGGCCGCTAACAAAGCTAAATGCCTTGCCTGATTTACCAGCCCTTCCGGTACGGCCAATGCGGTGTACATAAAATTCAGGGTCTAGTGGTAGATCATAGTTGAATACAGCATCTACATTGTTTACATCAATTCCGCGTGCTGCAACGTCTGATGCTACTAATATATTAATGGAACCATTTCTGAACTTAGCCATTACCATATTACGTTGGTTTTGTCTAAGGTCGCCATGTATTCCCTCAGCCTTATAGCCTTTGGCCTGCAATTCTTCTACTACTTCATCTACTCTTTTCTTCATATTGCAAAACACAAGCATCAATTGAAACTGATTGACATCAATAAGTGTGCTCATCAAATCAACCTTCAGCTTGTCTTTCACCTCATAGTAAGTTTGCTCAATGGCAGTAACTGTAAGTTCAGTGCCGGTTACTTTTATATGTTCGGGATTGTTCTGGAATTTTTTTGCAAGGTTAAGGATTTCCTTAGGCATAGTAGCAGAAAACAATACGGTTTGTCTGTCTTTCGGTACATTGCTCAGGATGTTCTCAATATCTTCACGAAAACCCATATTTAGCATTTCATCGGCCTCATCCAGCACTACCATATGTATATTATCAAACTTCATTGTCCTTCTTTCCAGATGGTCAATAATACGTCCTGGTGTACCTATTATTACATGTACGCCTCTTTTAAGAGCTTTTATTTGGCGGTCTATGGATTCACCACCGTATACAGGCAGCATAAACAGCCCTTTTTTATGTGCAGCAAGTTTTTTAAGCTCTTGTGATACCTGCAAAGCAAGTTCCCTTGTTGGGCACATTACTAATGCTTGTATATTTTTGTTGTTTGTATCAATAGTTTCCAGCAGAGGAATGCCAAATGCGGCAGTTTTTCCTGTCCCTGTCTGGGCTTGTCCTATAATGTCTTTGCCTGATTTTATTACTGGTATAGCAGCTTCCTGGATAGGGGAGGGATGAATATATCCAATGTCTTCAATGGCCTGCGCTAATTCTGGGGAAAGGGATAAATCTTTAAATTCTATTTTCTTCATTAAAATTGTTTTGGGGAATGTATAATATGTACTTTAAGCTAAAAAAGGTACTATGCGAGTATTTTTTTAGAAATACAAAGGTAGGATATAATCTACTTATCCACAAGAACATATTTTTACTTAACAATACATTGGGTTGTAGGTTATTTTAAGTAACCAGCCTTATGTATAATTATGGAATTAAAAACCTTAGAAAAGCTTTTTGTGCGCGAACTTAAATGCATGTACAGCAACGAGAAGCAGTTAACTGAGGCTTTGCCCAAAATAGCTAAAGCCATATCCAACAAAGACCTGAAAGCGGCAATAAAAGAGCATTACGAACAGACAAAGGTGCATCTGGATCGGGCTCAGAAGATATTGCATCAACTACCTAACAATAAATCATCTAATGATTATTGCGATATTACTGAAGAATTGATTGATGAAGCTGAGGATATGATGGAAGAATATAGCTCCTCTCAGGAACTTGACACGGAATTGATTGCGATATGTCAGAAAATGGAGCATTTTGAAATTGCCAGTTATAATACATTGGTAAACTACGCAAGGCTGCTTGGCTATGCTGAAGCTTCAGAACTGTTGCAGCAAACATTGGATGAGGAATATGAAGCTGATAATAAGTTTGATAAGCTTATTGAAGAAGTAATTAATGTTTATATAAAAGGATAACCTTACTACTAAAGCCCTATTTATATAGGGCTTTTTAAATTCCATCTCATCTTTTAATTATAAAAAGCTATTTTTTTTAAGCTAAATTTCCCCTTCTTACTATCTTCTGTTATTTTAAAGAAAAATTTTAATTTATGCATCCGGCAATTATTACTATGATAGCAGCCTGGTTATTCGTAGGAGTATGGATAACCATTGTAATTTTTTCACAAAGAAAGCATCATCCCAAAGCCCTATTTTTACTATTCTTTACAGAGCTTTGGGAACGCTTCAGTTACTATGGAATGCGAGCTTTACTGGTGTTGTATATGACAAAGGCTTTGTTGTATAATGACGATGAAGCCTACGGCATTTATGGCGCTTATGTATCACTAGTATATGCTACGCCTGTGTTGGGGGGAGTGATCGCAGACAGACTACTGGGTTCCCGAAGCGCTATCATGCTTGGCGCTATACTAATGGCTATTGGCCACTTTGCAATGGCCTTTGAACATAAGATGATATTTTTTATAGCCCTGGGCTTTCTAATAATAGGTAACGGATTCTTTAAGCCTAATATTTCTACCCTGATTGGCAAGCTTTACCTGGAAAATGATCCACGCAAGGACAGTGCGTTTACTATTTTCTATATGGGTATCAATACCGGCGCTTTTTTAACGCCTCTTACTTGTGGTACTATTGGTGAGCTGTATGGCTGGCACTATGGCTTTGGGCTTGCAGGAGTAGGAATGCTTATAGGACTGATTATTTTTAATATTGGACGTATGAAGGGATTTTATGAAGACAAAGGCCTGCCGGAAAACCCTGAACTTATTAATAAAAAAATACTGTCAGGGTTAAAACTTAAACACTTTATTTACCTGGCAGCATTTGTTTCAGTGCCTTTGTTTGCTTTACTGGTCAATTATAACAGTATTTCAAAAGTGATTTTGTATGTAGTTGGTATTGGGGTATTAATATATCTTCTTATTCTTTCTTTCAGAGAAGATAAAATTTATAAAGAGCGGTTGTGGGTAGTACTGGTGCTATTTGTATTTACTATTATGTTCTGGACATTCTTTGAGTTGGCTGGAAGCGCTATTACCTTATTTACAGAACGTAATGTTAACAGGACAATTTTTGGTTACGATATACCTGCAAGTTCTTTTCAGGCAGTAAACCCTTTCTTTATTATTTTACTGGCCCCTCTTTTTTCATGGTTATGGGAGAAATTTAAATCTGCTTCTTCGCCATTTAAATTCGCTATTGCCCTTGTACAATTAGGATTAGGTTTTGCTTTACTGGTAGTAGGAGCCAGGTTTGCCGGACCTGAAGGATTAGCGCCTCTTTCTTTTCTGGTATTTGCTTATCTGCTACACACTACCGGAGAACTTTGTCTTTCACCCATTGGCCTTTCATTAGTTACTAAGTTAAGCCCGCAGAAAATAGTAGCCTTTGTAATGGGAGTATGGCTAATGTCTACCTCCTTTGCTGGTATTATTGGTTCAGAAATTTCAAAGCTTACTTCTGTTGAAGGGACACAGGGTAAGCAGCCTTCTCCTTTGGAAACATTGGCGGTTTATTCACATGTGTTTGAAAATATTGCTTATATATCTATAGGTACAGGAATAGTACTTCTCTTTTTAATTCCTGTTCTTAAGAAGTGGATGAACGGTGTTCAATGAAAAAGTCCCGTATTTACGGGACTTTTTCATTGTTTCTGTATTTACCTTTCTATCAATTTTATCGTAGCAGCAGAATGCTTTTCTTTTCTCTATGTAAACTGCTATGGTCTTGGGTATCTCCTCTATAAGTAATAATACAAGGATATTCGCCAAGCGGCATCGGCTCACCTCCAAAGCTGCCGTCCCAGCCTGCATCAGGGGAAGGGTCTGTAGTTTTAAAGATTACTTCTCCCCAACGGTTAAATACTTCAAGACTAAATCCGTCATTCTTATCAAAGTGATTACCTATTACATAGAATTTGTTGTTAATGCCATTTCCTTTATTTACGCCTGGTTCAAAAGTATTCGGAATAAATACTTCTGGAGTACACACCTCTGTAATTACTACACTGCTGGTATCAGTACAATTAAAAGCATTACTGATAGATACATAATAAGTTCCTGGATATCTTACAGGTAATATTGAGTCTTTGCCACTACTCAAATCAATAACACCGTTACTAGTAAACCAGGTGTAGGAAGTATACCTATACCCCGGAGCAACTTTCAATGTATCTACCGGGCGGCTGTTTATAGTATCGTTTAAATTGGTTGGCCTGAAGCAGAACTTATCACTGGTATTTGTTATTGTAGGCAATGGATGTATAATAATACTGGAAGTATCAGAATTACTACACTGGTCAATAGTTAATATTGCTATATACTGGCCAGTTGTACTAGCTTTAATTGTATTTGTAGTATCCCCTGTTAGTACAACATTATTTTCTGTCCATTTATATACTGCTGGTAAACTGCCTATGTTAGCCAGATTAGTCGGTAAGGCATTCAATGTAACTGATAATCCCTGGCAGCTGCTGTCTTTGGTAGTAAACAACCCAAAGGTTGGCTGTGGAATACCTATTACTCTTGTACTGTCAAGGCTGTTACATCCAAGGTTGTCAGTTACATTTACGTAGTAGTAATTAGTATCTGTGGCAGTAGGAGCAGATATGCTATCTGTTGTTCCTATATTTGCTCCGCCTCTTGTCCACTGGTAAGTGTAGGTATCACCGGACGTTTTAGTAACATTAACATGAAGTTTAACATTCTGATTAATACAGGCTATCGTCTGATCTGATGAAATAATATATGGAGGATCAGTTACTTTAGTACTATCAGTAAACGAGCAACTTCCTAATGAATATACTACTTTAAACCATCCTGCAGAAGGTACTTTTAATATAGTGTCATTTTGGTTTGGAAGTAAAATCCCGTTCTGATACCACTGGTATATTGCCAATGAAGAAATAGAATCATCTGGCAAAGCATCAAGAGCTAATGTATCACTAAAGCAATAATGCTTAGCTAGGGTAAACGTTACAGGTTTTACAGGATTAACCACAATAGTATCTCTTGAGAAACATCCTTTCTGATCTGTTACTGTTAGAACAAAGGTTGCAGCAGTTTTATTTATAGCAACTTTAGCATATTCCAGCGTATCTGGAGTTGTTAATATTGTTCCGGATAAGGCTTTCCATACAAAGTGTACATTTGATTTTGTAACGGCTGTAAGTGTTGTAGACGAGTCCTCACAAATATATCTTGTAGTTCCTGCATTAGCTATAGGAGCTGGGCTTACAATAAGGGCTAGTTGAGCATTTACTGCATTACAGGTTCCATTCCCTACAGAAGTAAGCGTAAGCGTTACCTGGCCAGCAGTTTTATCAGCAGCAGACGGGTAGTAAACAACGTTTAATGCTGATTCATCAGGTGAAAATTCCCCGCTTCCAGATGATGTCCATACGCCGCCTGTAGCATTAGTAACAGTTCCTGTTAATGTATCACCTCCATTATATATACAATTTACGGAAGAGGAAGCAGTTACTATTGGTTTAGGGGCTATATTATATAATGAAGTATCAGTAATTGATTTACAAACTCCATTACCGGAACTTGTCAACACTAGCGTTACTTTTCCTGCTGCAATATCCTGCTGAGAAGGTTTATATGTTGTTTTTATAGAATCTGCATTTGCAAATACACCGCTTCCCAGGCTGCTCCAAACTCCACCTGTAGCATTCGATACTTTACCTGATAAATTAATATTAGATATATCAGCGCAAACATCATTAACGCTTGGCCCTGACACTACTACTGGAATAGGAGAAAATGTAACATCTATTTCATTTTTTTCTGGTTTACATTGTCCATTGTTGCTAGTAGTAAGCGTAAAGCTTATTCTGCCCGCCGCTGTGTCAGCAGCAGTAGGTGTATAAACTGTATTTAAAGTAAGAGGGCTAGAGAATGTTCCATTGCCAGATGTTGTCCATAAATTTGAATTTCCTGCCTGTGCATTTTTAACTGATCCACTAAGTGCTACGGAAGTAGCGCTTGCACACAAGGTTTGGTTACCACCAGCACTTACCACTGGTACAGGTGTGATTTTGATAATAATAGAGGTATCTCTGGAGTTACAAGTTCCATTACCTGTAGTAGTAAGTGTCAAGGCTACTTTCTGAGCTGCTATATCTGCGGCTGATGGTATATAAGTGATACCATTAACCTGGTCTGCATCTGGAGTGAACTTTCCGGAGCCACTAGATGTCCAAACTCCACCTTCAGCTATTGTCACAGTATTTCCATTAAGTGTTATACCTGCAGTATCTCCGCATACACTGGCTGGTATGGCTTTTAATTTAATAACGGGAGAAGGGGTAAATGAAATAGATATGGAATCAGTTACTGCATTACACAAACCATTATGTGTTGAGGTAAGTCTTAATGTTATTTTACCAGAAGTTTTATCAGCGGTTGATGGTAAGTAACTGCCTGTTAATAGTGTATCAATAGGGGAGAAAGTTCCTGTTCCTATTTTCCCAGATCCATTAAGTCCGGTTGACCATATTCCTCCTCCTGCGTATTCTACCTTTCCATTCAATGGAATAGAGGTAGCATCCACACAGACAGTTTGATTGAATCCTGCATCTACTATAGCAGCAGGAGTAGGAGAGAATGTATAAGTTATATAAGACGTAACCGGTTTACATAAGCCACCTTGGGAAGTAAGGCTTATAGTAACTTCACCGGAAGCCTTGTCTGCCGTAGTAGGCGAATATACTGCTGAAGCAGATGTCGGGTTTGTTATAGTCCCCTTTGCATTAGTGGCCCACAATAAGTTAGGCGCTCCTTTCACAGAACCGTTCAGATTTATGCTTGTAACACTGGCGCAAAGTTCTTGTCCTGTTCCGGCGTTAACAACAGGTTTTGGTTCTATGGTTACTATTAATGAATCTTTTCTTGGGTTACAAGTTCCGTTATTAGTAGAAGTTAGTATAAGTTTAACAGAATGAGCTGCAGTATCAGCACTTGACGGATAGTATTTTACACTTAATACGTCAGCATCCGGGGAGAAGGTACCTGTACCGCTGGAAGTCCACACGCCTTGTGTAGCAATAGTAACGCTTCCGTTCAGCTGAACATAAGCTGTATCGGCACATACTGTTTGCCCACCACCTGCATTTACTGTAGGCGCAGGTGTAAAGGTAACCATCATAGTATCAGAAACAGCAGCGCATACTCCTGATCCGGTTGAGGTAAATGCCAGCTTTACAGATTTTGCCGCCAGGTCTGCCGCAGAAGGTGCATAAGTAGCATTAAGCGAATCAGGATTTGTAATAACTCCCGTTGCTCCTGGAGTTAGTGACCATACCCCTCCTGTAGCGTTAGTTACGATTCCTTCAAGATCAATTGTTGTTACATCAACGCAAAGTTTTTGATCTGCTCCTGCATTAGCAGTTGGTTCAGAGATAAAGGTTATTAATACGTTACTGAATGCGGAAGGACAAACGCCGGGAGTAGTAGTTAAAGACAGTGTTATACCTGAGCTTTTATCAGTCACAGAAGGTTGATAGGTAGCATTTGTGCTGTTTATTCCAGAAGTAAATGTACCTGTTCCTGATGTGTTCCATTGAACACCGGTTGCATTACTAAAGGTGCCTGTAATGTTAAATGAGCTAGCATTGCTACATGCGGTAGTGTTTGTTCCGGCTGATACTGCTGGAACAGGTGCAAAATTGATTACTTTGTTTGCTGATGCCTGAGGGCAGGTTCCATTAGCAGTTGTAGTTAAAGTAATGGTAACAGAATGAGCAGTAGTGTCGGCAGCAGAAGGTATGTAGCTTGTAATTAAGGTATTAGCATTAGGAGAGAACGTTCCTGATCCACTGGTAGTCCAAGTCCCTCCTGTTGCTGTTGTGATTGAGCCAAATAATGGCACATTAGTTATACTTGCACAAACAGAAGTATCAGTTGCGCCGGTTGAAGCAGTAGGTAGTGTCCCAAAAGTAATAGTAGTTTTTCCTGAGACTGCGTTACAAGTACCATCAGAAAGCGCTGTAAGTGTTAATGTTGCTGAACCAGCACTGACATCTGCTGCTGAAGGACTATATGAAGCATTAAGACTATTTGCATTTGTAAACGTTCCTCCATTACCACCGCTCCATAATACATTTGTAGAATGAGTAACCTTTCCAGTCAGGTTAATACTAGCAGTGGTAGCACATACTAGCTGATTACTACCAGCATTTACTGTTGGTAGTGAATCAAAACTGATAGTCATGCTTTTACTTACCCCTTGACATATTCCATTATCAATGGTGGTTAATGTAAGTAGTACATTACCGTCCGCAATATCTGATGCAGAAGGAACATAGGTAGCATTAAGAGTACTGTCATTAGGAGTAAATGTTCCTCCACCATCAGTAGACCATCTTCCACCTGCGGCTACGGTTACCTTTCCTTTTAATGCTATACCTGTAGTATTAGAACAAACAGTAGTGTCATTTCCAGGCGAAGCCGTTGGGCCTGCTTGGATAGCAATAGTTACACTGTCTTTACCAGGTAAACATCCTCCAGAGCTGATAGTTGTTAGGTATAATTTTACCTGTTGTGCTGATATCTCCGACGTAGAAGGCGTGTATTGGGCAGTAAGGCTACTATCATCAGGAGTAAATTTACCTGTTCCTCCGCTCCATACACCAGTATTACCAGAACCTTGTAATTGTATCGGGAAATTAGTTGTACATACCGTTTGCCCAGGCCCTGCATCCACAGGAGGGGTTGGTGAGAACGATAGGTTCATGGTATCACTTACCGGGTTACAGGTACCGTTTCCTGTAGTAGTTATAGCAAGTTGTATAAATCCAGGAATAGTTCCTGTTGTAAAATCTGTTGCAGAAGGATGATAGTATGGAGTTAAACTATTAACACTCGGTGTAAATGAACCTGAAGCTGAACCTAATTTAGACCATGTTACCCCAGTAGCAACAGTTTCACTGGCATTAAGTGGCACACTATCCAGTCCTAAACAAACAGTAAGGTCAGAACCTGCATTAACAGTTGGTGCAGGAGTGATAGTGATAAGTACTGTACTGGTTGCTGCATTACATACCCCGCTTCCGTTGGTAGTAAGTGTAAGAGTAGCTTTTCCATTTGTAATCTGCTTGGCAGATGGCGTAAAGGTAGCATTAAGGGCATTGGCGTTAGGTAAAAATGTTCCCGTACCTGATGCGGTTGACCAGGTAGCCCCTGTAGCTCCGGTAATACTTCCGTTAAGTGTTGCATTTGTGTTAGCACAAATAGTTTGAGGTGACCCCGCATTGGCAGTTGGTGCAGTGGTTATGGATACCGTCATGCTGCTTATAGCAGGTTTACAAGTTCCATAATCAGCAGTAAGGGTTAGTGTAACACTGCCATTACTAATATCAGTTGCTGAAGGAATATAAGTAGTATTTACGGTATCGGTACCGGGGCTAAATGTACCATTCCCGCTAGTAGTCCATACAATAGAAGATCCGTTTTTTAACTGTCCGTCACTAGAAGTTGGGATAAATACAGTTCCATTAAGCGTTACGCTACTTGTATTTGAGCATATAGTCTGATTACTTCCTGCATTAGCTGTTGGTACCGGGGTTATTGTCAAATTCATTTTGCTTGTGTCAGCGCTACAAACACCATTTCCCGTTGTAGTCAGAGTCAATACAATATTCCCATTTGTTTTATCAGCAGCAGATGGAGTATAAGTAGCATTTAGTGTAGTGGCATTAGGAGTAAATGTTCCACTACCAGAACTTGTCCATACACCTCCAGTAGCTACTTTTACAGTTCCGCTAAGTGTAATATTGGTAGCGTCAGCGCATATAGTCTGATCTGGACCTGCAGTAGCTGTAGGTGGTGCATTTAGCGTAATAACTTTCTCGTCGCTAACTCCCAAGCAGTTCTTATTGTCTTTACTTGTTAATGTAAGAGTTACTGTACCAGATACTATATCAGACGCTGAAGGAATGTAATCAGCAGAGACTGTATTGGCATTTGGCGAGAAAGATCCAGAACCTGAGGTTAACCATAAAATACTATCTACTACAGTATACTGCCCATGAAGAGGTACAAAGTTTGTACTGGTACAAACGGTAGTATCCGTTCCTGCATTTACAGTTGGTGCAGGAGTGATAGTAATAATGGCTTGGTCTGCTACTGCTTTGCAAAGCCCGTTATTCTGGCTAGTAACAGTAAATGTTACGGAGCCTGCTTTTACATCGGCAGGTGAAGGATAATATTGTACGCTTATAGTATCAGGGTCTGGAGTAAATGTACCAGTACCAGTACTTGTCCATGCTGCTCCACCTGCATTAGTTACTGTTCCTTTTAATGTGACAATAGAATTGTTAGCACATACAGATTGGTTTCCGCCAGCGCTTATGGTAGGAGCAGGGGTTATAGTAAGGTTCATAGAACTGGAAACAGCATGACATAAACCATTTCCGGTAGTAGTTAAAGTTAATGCCACCCCTCCTGAAGATTTATCAGCAGGTGACGGTTCATAGGTAGCATTTAGCGTCGTATTATTTGGTAAAAATACTCCTGTGCCATTCGTTGTCCATGTTCCACCTGTAGCTACTGTTACAGTCCCATTTAATGATACAGTTGATGCATCAGCACATATGGTCTGGGCAGGTCCTGCACTTACTGTTGGTGCAGGGTTAATAGTAACCTGCATTGAACTGAAAATTTGCTTGCACAATCCATTCCCGGTAGTAGTTAGGGTAAGTGTTACACTTCCTGTTGCTATATCAGTGGCTGATGGGATGTATTTGGCATTTAATATTGTATTGCTAGGTGTAAATGTACCTGTACCAGACGTAGTCCATGCTCCTCCGGCTGCCACTGTAACTGTGCCATTTAATTGAACACTTCCGGCATCAGCACAAACGGTTTGGCTTGGCCCTGCGCTTACTGTAGGAGCAGGAGTAATAGTAACAGTAAAGCTATTACTTATAGCGTTACATGTTCCATTTCCTTGAGAAGTAAGGGTTAATGTTACTTTTCCGCTTGCAATATCTGCTGCAGACGGTTCATAATTGGCGTTTAATACTGTTGCATTGCTATAGAAATTACCTGTACCGGATGTAGTCCATAGTCCTCCTGCAGCGTTAGCTATAGTACCGTTAAGTGCTACAAAGCTGCTATCCGCACAAATAGTTTCGTTTCCAGCACCAACTCCTACAATAGGTGTAGGAGCAATAGTAATAACTACCTGGGCTGTTTTGGGCTTACACAAGCCATTACCAGTAGTAGTTAAAGTAAGTGTTACACTTCCAGCAGAAATTTCGGAAGCAGAAGGAGTATAAGTAGCGTTAAGCGTATTAGCGTTAGGGTTAAAGGTTCCTGTGCCACCTGTCCATGTAACGCCAGTTGCAATAGTCACACTTCCGTTTAAGCTTGCTGCTGGGTTATTGGCACAAACTGTAATGTTATTGCCAGCATTTACAGTAGGAGCAGGGTTAATGGTAACAAACATCTTATTTACAGATGAATTGCCGCAAACCCCATTTCCTATTGCAGTAAGTGTTAAGGTAACCGTTCCTGCTGAAATATCAGCGGCAGAAGGCACATAGGTAGCATTAAGCGTATTGGCGTTAGGGTTAAAGGTTCCGGTACCTGAAGTTGTCCATGTTGTAGATGATGAATTTGTAGCTGTGCCATTAAGAGATACTCCCCCAGCATCAGCACAAATAGTCTGGTTACCTCCGGCATTAGCTACAGGCTTAGGAGTTATAGTTACAACCGATTGAGAAGAATATGCATTACAAGTTCCATTTCCTGTAGTTGTTAAAATAAAGGTAATTGAACTTAATGATGCATCGGCAGCCGATAATACATAAGTAGGATTTAAAACAGTAGCATCAGGAGAGAAGGTTCCTGTTCCGGTAGATGTCCATATCTGTCCCGCTGCAACGGTTACAGTGCCAGTCAGGTTAACACTGCTTGCATCCGAACAAATAGTTTGGTTCGCTCCTGCGCTTACGGTAGGGGCAGGAGTAAATGTAAATGTTGCATTACTTGTAAATTGAGGACATGCTCCTATAGGAGATGTGGCTAAAGTAAGTGTAACGCTTCCAGCTTTTGTATCTGCTGCAGACGGAGAATAAGTAGTAATAGGGTTATTTACATTTGCAAATGTACCAGTTCCGGAAGTTGTCCAGGTAGTAGTACCTCCATTTGTTGCCGATCCATTTAATGGAATAGAAGTAACATCAGCGCAATAAGTCTGATTTGGCCCTGCATTTACCGATACAATTGGTGTAAAGGTTACCATCATGGTATCCCTTTCGGTAGTACAAGGAGCCGATCCTGTAGATGCCAGTGCAAGTTTTACTGTTCCAGCAGCTATATCAGCGGCCGAGGCGGTGTATATACCATTAAGGGAAGTATTTGAGTTAAACGTTCCTGTACCAGTAGTAGTCCAGCTTCCGCCCCCTGCATTAGTTACGCTTCCATTTAACTGAACTGTATTAGTGTTTCCGCAGACTGTTTGATCTGGCCCTGCATTTACAACTGGCCCTGGTTTAATAGTAATTTTAATAGTTGATGAAACCTGAGGACATGCTCCACTCGGCTGAGAAGTTAACGTAAGCGTTACGGAACCGGCTGTTTCCTCTGCTGCCGTAGGCATATAGGTCGCATTTAATGTTGTATTGTTAGGTAAGAATGTACCATTTCCGTCTGTCCATGTAGAAGGTGAGCCTGTGCCTGCTAGTTGTACAGGCAACCCATTGGTACAAACAGTCTGTGCAGGGCCTGCATTTACTGCTGGCGCCACTGTGAAGGTAACTGTTAATGTGTCACTTTCCTCTTTACATAAAGAGTTTCCTGTGGTGGTTAAAATTAGGTTAATCTTTCCGGTAGAAATATCATTTGCAGAAGCATTATAAGTAGCGTTAAGCGTAGTTGCACCAGGGCTGAAGGTACCTGTACCTGATGTTGTCCAGGTACCGCCTGATGGTGAGTTGACTACTGAGCCATTTAAGGATACTGTTTTAGTAGTGCCACAAAGCGTTTGGTCTGAACCGGCGTTGGCATCTGGGGCTTGAATTATAGTTATTTTTACATTGCTTGAAACTGGATTACATAAGCCGTTTCCGGTAGTAGTTAAAGTAAGAGTTACAGAACCGCTTAATAGTTCTGCTGCAGTTGGAGCGTATGTGGTAATGGCAGAGGTGTTTGATCCGAATGTACCATTACCTCCAGACCATAATACTCCTGTTGCCCCGCTATAAGAACCACTTAAGTTAATGGTTGCATTATTTGCGCAAACTGTTTGTGGAGAACCTGCACTTACAGTAGGTGCAGATGTAATAGTTACTTTTACATTACCTGTAACCGCATTACAATTTCCATTACCGGTTGAAGTTACCGTAAAAGTTACATTACCAGCTGTTATATCGTTTGCAGAAGGAGTATAAGTTGCTGTGGTAGCTGTATTAGAAGGAGTAAATGTTCCTGTTCCAGATGAACTCCATACCCCTGCGCTTGCTATAGTAGTGCTATAATTCAATGAAATAGGTGAGTTGTTAGCACATACTGTTGGTGTAGTAGTAGTGACCGATACAGTGGGAGATGCAGTAAATGTAATAACAGTAGAGCTGGCAACAGGGTTACAATTACCGTTTCCTGTACTTGTTAAAGTCAGGGTAACAGTCTTGCTGCTTATATCTGCTGCAGATGGAGTATACGTGGTATTTAAAGAGGTATTATTGGCAAATGTTCCTGTACCTGAAGTTGTCCATATTCCTCCTGTGGCATTGGTTACACTTCCGTTTACGGTAACTGTAGCATTATTAGAGCATACAGACTGATTACCACCAGTGCTTACTACAGGCGTTGGGCTAATAGTATAAGCTACATTGCTAGTAACATTATTACATTGTGTTTTTGTGACAGTTAACGTAAGTGTAACGTTTCCTGCTGAAATTTCTGCAGCAGATGGAGTATAGGTTGCATTTAATGTATTAGCGTTAGGCGCGTATGTTCCACTACCCCCGCCCCAAGTAGTAGTAGTTGGTGAGTTTGTTGCTGTGCCATTGAGTTTGATAGAAGAGTTATTAGAACAAACATTACTGCCTGTTCCAGCGCTCACTACAGGGGCAGGGAAAAATATAACAAATACGGTATCAGTTATGGCTATACAGTTGCCATTTCCTGTAGTAGTTACTAATAACTCAATACCTCCTCCATTTATTTCTGCAGTTGTTGCTATGTATTGAGGGCTTGCAGAAGTTGAATTTGGCAGAAATGTACCATTGCCATTTGACCATTGTACCCCTGTAGCTCCACCAGAAACTGAACTGGTAAGGTTTACAGCCGGATTATTTGAGCATGCAGTAGCAGTAGTTGTTGCTGTAAGTTTTGGGGCTGTGGTATAGGTAATAGTGGTAGTACTTGTAACAGCATTACATGTGCCATTATTTCCTGAAGTTAATGTAAGGGTAACACTACCATTCTTTATATCATTGGCAGAAGGAGTATAAGTAGTATTTAACTGATTAATATTCCCGAATGTACCGGTACCTGAAGTAGACCATGTACTTTGGAAAGGATTACTTACAGAGCCAGTAAGTGTAGCTACAGCATTATTAGCACAGAGCGTCTGCGGATTGCCTGCGCTTACTACCGGGGCTGCAGTAATTTTCAAAGTCATACTATTACTAACAACTACGCAGCTTCCTGTTTTACCATCGGCTATTGTTGAAAGGGTAAGGGTAACATTTCCTGATGACACATCCGCAGCAGAAGGTGTATATGTTGTGGAAGCTGAGTTTTTGTTAGCAAATGTACCCGAGCCGGAAGTAGTCCATACTACTCCTGTAACTCCGGTTCCTGTGACAAAACTTCCGTTAAGAGTTACCTTATCGTTGTTAGCACACACAGTCTGATTACCACCTGCGTTAACAGTTGGAGATGCAGTAATGGTTATTGTAGCACTATTTGTAATAGCACCACATCCGGTCTGGTTACCTGTTGAAGTTAGTGTTAACTTTACAGAACCACTTGAAATATCTGCAGCAGAAGGAGTATATGTAGTAATTACAAGATTAGGATTGGCGAATGAACCTGTACCATTGCTTGTCCATGTACCACCAGAAGCCACGGTTACAGAACCGTTTAATGTTACTACATCATTATTGGCGCATATAGACTGTGCTCCGCCTGCATTTGCAGTAGCCTGACTGTTTATTACAAAGTTAAGCTGAGCGGTGTCACCTCCTATGCCTAGGCTTGGGTAAGTTATAACTGCATAGTATTTGCTGCCATTATTAACTGTGACATTAGTAGGAGTAGCTACCTTATTGCCAGCAGAAGGTGGAGTTCCAGAATACCACCCTTGTACTGTGGCTGCAGCATTATATGCTGTAATAGCTGAATTATAACTTGTTAAATTAACTCCCGTTGCTTTGCCAGAACCTTGTGTTGTTTCGCAAAGTGTTTCGGTAATAGGAGTAGGGGAGCAATGTTCAAGTACGTTAAATTTAAGGGTATCATAACATGGAGTTGTCCCCCCGGAAGAATCGTACTGTGGTGTTAGTATAAGACTATATGCACCTGGCTTATTAAGCTGAACAGATGATGTATTAGCTGCTCCTACAATGCCAGGCCCTGTCCATTGATAACTTTTAAAACCTGCAGGAGCTGAAAACGATGTAGTTTCCGGTGAACATATGTAATTACTAGCCGAAAAAGTAGATACAGAAGAACATTCGGCCCATACATAGGCATAACCTCTATGTCCTCCAATTGAACAGTCAGCAGTTGTAAATGTTATAGTTGCATTTTGCCCTATATATTTATCTAATGGTATCGCTACAGTAGTCCAGTTCTTATAATAAAGATTTACAGTTGGAGAATTCGCGTTTACAGGGTCTGAGCCCGTATATGGATTATTAACATTAGGTGCATAAGTAAAACCTGCTATGTCAGCTGGCACGTTAGGGTCAGCTATAGAAGAATATTTTACACAAGAAACAGCTACACCATTAACAGTTAAGGTTGCTGTAAAATAGGGGTTTTGTTTATGACTATGGTTTGGACTTTCCAATACAATAGCATACTTATAAGTAAGTAGAGAGTTAGCTGCTGTAACAGCAAATGTTTGGCTAAGTTCAGAAGCATTGCCGCCGTTCAAGTAATCTTCTATCATTACAGAGTTGGGATAGCTAGCACCAGGAGTTACAGATATGGAAGGTATAAAAGGGTCTGTTCCACCAACTGATTTAACATTTACACGAGCAGGATTCGCCTGGCCAGCAGTTACCCCTGAAGGCGCTGGAAAAGTACCGCCATTTGTCCAAGCGTTATCGTCGGCTTTTGCTCTATAAACTGTCCATCCGTTAAGCCCATTGGTGAAGTCCATATTGGTGCAAGGTCCAGCTGCGGCCTGTACAAAGTTTGCTTGTTCTGCCTGCTGTTGTGCATAAGCAGTTTTAATAGTTTCAAAGTAAGAATACAATTTTATGTAAGACTGGGTAAGGTTATTTATGTACAGCGGAAACCCAGAAGTAGTAACAGTTTTATAATTATTAAGAAACTTTATTTTATCAGAATAAATACTATCCTGTAAATAACTCCAGTAAAGTATACCATCTGTTATGGAAAGTTTTAGGCTATTATTTATAGCCTTTTGCATTTCTATGTAGTTAATTGAACCCCACAGTTCTTCTGCTTGATCCAAATCAGTTATTGAATCGGAAACAGAAAGGGTATTATTTAGCGACTGTTTAGTTCCTTCTGCAATTGCCTGAGAAAAAGCAAAAAGGGTTACTATTACAAAGACGATTTTAAATGCCTGGCTTTTAAATAGGGTCTTTTTGTTGCTGATACTTAGTATTAAATGTACCATAGCTAGCTGAATTGTAAAGTTTTTTCCTATATTGAAGCGTATTCTATAACCTTGCATTTGTTTTATATGATTTATACGAAAAATAGTTTTAATAAGTTTTTTAATATTATTTAATGGATTAATCAAAAAAAAGAATCTACATTTATTCTAAATTCGTATAATCCATTTACAAAGGCAATGGATAAATTATTAATGAAAAGGATTTACACTATTAATTTTTGGCTTATAAAAAAAACAGGGTTACTAGTATTATTAGCTTTCCTGCCAGTTATTGCCTTTTCTCAGGATGTGCAATTTTCCCAATTTTACACCGTTGCTCTTTATCAAAACCCTGCTTTTGCGGGTAGCGCCCATGCAGTTAGGGGAATTGCAGACCAACGTATACAATGGCCCGGCCTGAACGCTAAATATATGACTTCTTATGCATCTTTCGATACATATTCTCAAAAATATAGAAGCGGATTTGGTGCAATGGCATTACAAGACTATCAGGGTAGTAATGCACTTAGTTCTACAGAAGTAGAGGCGATGTATTCTTATGAAATTCCAATAAGCTCCAGTATAATGGTAAGACCGGGGATTGGACTAGGAGTAATTAACCGCAATATCAATTATAGTGTAGCCCAATTTCCAGGGGATTTTAATACTTATGGATATACAGGAGGTTCTGGGTTAGATAATACGTCGCTTTATCAAAGGAGAACTTTTGCAAATATAACAGCTGGTACTATAATATACTCCAGAAATTTATGGGTGGGGCTTTCTGCAGACCATATCAATAACCCTAACCAGTCTTTTTTAGCAGGCAGTGTAAGCAAGCTACCAGTAAAATATGATGTTACTGCGGGTTATAAAATTCCTATTAAACATACTAAGTATATGGCCTATTTGGAGGAAGAAAAGGATATAAGTATTACTCCAACGGTTCACTTTAAAAGCCAGGGGGCATCTAACCAAGCAGATATTGGTATTTATGGTTTATACGATATTGTGATGTTAGGTGTGTGGTATAGAGGTATTCCCTTTTTAAATTATGATAAGATACCAGAAAATGAATCAATATCTGCCATGATAGGATATAGATACCAGGACTGGAGTTTTGGATATAGCTATGATTTTATAGTATCAGGACTTTCTACCGTTAAAGCGGGAGGAGCCCATGAGATAAGCATTACCTATGTTCATCACAAGAAAGCTAAACATAAAAAACCAATGAAGCGGTTGCCTTGTCCAACCTTCTACAAACAGTAGAGCTCTTATTGCCAAAATAAAGAGGAAGAAATTTACTGAGATTTTGAGGATGTTTAAGTTATATTCTAATAAGCATAGAACTTAAATGTTCCAGAGGGCTTTGTATGTTTTTTTGTGCGTGACTCGCTTAATATTGCCTGTTCTTTACTATCTGCTGCTCTTTTCTTCTCAGCTGCTTTTAGATTTGTTTTCCTATTCTTCTGGTTCTGACTTATAATTTTATTAGCAGAAATAGCATGGTAGCCCTTCATCTTTTGGGATTCGCGAGGGTCTAAATTGTATACATGCTTCCAGTTAGAACAACTGCAAACAATTATAGTAAGACTTATTAATACTATCGCTTTCATAATATATAAAGCTATAGCGCAATATACGTATAAAACTGGTTTACTGTTACTGTTATGGGCTAATTTAAAAATGGAGTCAGCTTTTCTGGGGTAAGCGGTTTAGAAATGTATTTTACTCCAAATTTATCTAATCTTTTTAAATCCTCTGTGTGTGTGGAGGTAGTAAGAACAATGGTTTTTACCTGATTTTTGTTGGCAAACTTCTTTATGTTTAGATACTCCAAAAATTCAAAGCCATCCAGTACTGGCATTTTAAGGTCTAATAGTATCAGTTCCGGGCAAATACTATTATGCTTTTCAGAATAAAATTGTACATAATTGAGGGCTTTTTCCCCATTTAACTCAATATGTATTTCATTCCCGATCTGCATTTGGTCAATAGTGCTTTTAGTTATAAAATTAGAAGCCCCGTCATCATCAACAAGCAGGATACAGTTAAACCGTTTCATAAAGATATTATTATTACAATAATCTTCAGAAACGGTTTTTGTTTATTCTAGCGAATTATAAAAGCTCGTTTGCGAGGTTAGCCAGTTCAGAACGTTCTCCTTTTTCCAGGGTAATGTGTGCATATAGCTTGTTATCTTTCAGTCTGTCTATAAGAAAGGATAATCCATTACTTTGTGAATCGAGATAGGGAGTATCGATCTGATAAATATCGCCTGTAAAGATAATTTTGGTATTTTCCCCGGCACGAGATATAATGGTTTTTACTTCGTGCGGCGTCAAATTCTGGGCTTCGTCTACTATAAAGCAGATGTTGGAAAGACTTCTTCCTCTTATATAGGCTAAGGGTGTTATTACCAGCTTTTCTTTATTTACCATTTCGGTAATGCGCTGGTACTCACTATCTGTTTCGTTAAACTGGTTTTGGATAAACTTCAGGTTATCGAAAAGTGGCTCCATATATGGGTTAAGCTTGGATTTAATATCTCCGGGCAAGTAACCAATGTCTTTATTGCTTAATGGCACAATAGGGCGGGCCAGGTAAATTTGCTTAAAATCCCTACGTTGCTCCAGCGTACCTGCTAGCGCTAATAATGTTTTACCAGTTCCTGCAACTCCTTGCAGGGAAACCAGTTTTATATTGGGGTTGGTAATGGCATGTATGGCAAAGGTCTGCTCTGCATTGCGAGGTTTTATGCCATAGACTGTTTTCTTCTCTACATGATCTAGTCTTTCTTCATTAGAGTTGTAAAAGGCTAGTACAGAGTTTTTTTCGCTCTTTAATATATAAAAGTGGTTTTTGGAAAGTAGTCTTTTGGGAACTACATCAGGACTGGTAAAGCCTTTTTCGTAGATTTCATTTATGGCAGTAAAAGGAACCTTATCAATATAGGTATTGCCAGTGTATAGGGTATCTACATTTTTGATTTTGCCGGTTTCGTAATCTTCTGCCGGAATATTTAGGGATTTTGCCTTAAGCCGCAGGTTGATGTCTTTAGTAACCAATATTACTTTGGCATCTTTAACTTCTATTTGAAGATTAAGGGCGGCATTTAATATGCGGTGGTCTGCTTTTTTTTCATCAAAAACTTCTTCTGCATCTACCGAACCCTGGCCATGTGTATTCATGACTACTTTAAATTTCCCTTTGCTGGTTCCATTTAAAGGTATCCAATCCTGTAACATGAACTCTCCCGAAAGATGATCAAGAAAGCGAATGAACTCTCTGGCTTCAAAGTTTTTAATGTCGTTCCCTTTTTTAAAGTTATCCAGCTCTTCCAGTACTGTTATTGGTATGGCTACATCGTGTTCCTGGAATTGTTTTACAGCGTTGTGATCGTATAGTATTACTGAAGTATCTAATACAAATATTTTCTTTTCCTTTTTGGTCTTACCCATTTACTTTAATTGAATTGTATAAAAACGAAAGATAGGATTTATGAAAAACACTTGAAAGTAAAATCAATCGTTTGTTTGGTCTATTTATTAACGTTTGATGTGTATAGCAGATTTGATAAATTTTAGAAAAAAGTACTCTGAAGAAGTCTCTTGCAGGCCGTTTTGGGCAAGTTTTTCAAAATAAGGCACTAGTTTTTTAGCGGGAAGGTTACATACAACTCTGAAAAAGAGGTATAGAATGAATAAAAATGGTTTAAATAAATAGTCTTTTAATCTCAATTTTGCAGGGTTATAGAAGTCTGTGCAATACCATAGACCACTTGGTTTTAAGTGTGTTAAAAGCAAAGGTATGTATTCATCCAACTGTTTGGAGGTGAATACATCCATGAAGTAGTTGGTAGAGATAAGGTCGAATGTTTCGCTAGGTTGTAACTGCTGAAAGCTACCTATTCTGAACTCTATTTTGGATGTATAGTTGATGGTTTTAAGCTTTTTCTGTGCCTGCTGGCACATGCCTTCTGAAATATCTACGTAAACAATGTAGTCTACCTTGCCTGAAGCTGCCAGGTATTTTAGGAAATTACCAGTGCCTTCCCCAATTAGTAAGGCTTTAGAGCAGTGTGGGAGCTCCTTTATAAGGGAAACCTGGCTATGTATAACCGTTCTGCCAGAGGAGATGAAAAGAAGCAGGTCGTAAAAATGAGATAAAAAATTGAAGCCCTTTTTTAGTCTAAGTTCAGCCATTTTGATTTTAAAAATAACCTTAATTTTATTGATTAACCTTGAACCATGGGGGAAGTTATGCTAATTATAAAAAGGTAATAATACTGATTTTATTACATGTACCTGAATTGGCACTTGTTAGCTGCTTGTTTTTCGCTTGTTAATTGTGTTGTTATCGCTTTTATTTTGCTTGATACTATTTTTAGTAAGTAATATTTGATGGTATTTTTGTAAGGTTTTGCCCTTTAAAATTGGCATAAGCGGGACAGGCATAGTTTAAAGCTCAATCACCACTAGAACTTGCAGGCGAGGACGTCTGCAAGAATGAAAGAGACTCTACTGAGACAAAATGATTATCTAATAACTATTAATCTTTAATATCTTTAAAAAATTCCTTCATAGAAATTTGATGAATATCTAACACCTTTAATAAAGACTTTATTGTAAAATTAATACCTTTCTCCAACCTCCAGTATTGCATTCTGTTAAGTTCATTATCTATAGCGAAGTTTTCGTAGCTTGTATATCCTGCCTTTGTTCTTAGTTTTTTTAGTTTCTCTGCAATAGCAAGGATTCTGGGGTCAATTTCTTCATTTTTTTCTTTCATGCTGGAAATTCCAGCATTTGCTGCATCCATGTTACCGCATATAATTATACCTCATATATTATACATTTTGAGATTTTTACCTATATTTAAGCAGTACTTAACCATATATTTATGAAAAAAAATGCAAAACATGCTAAAATAAATGTCATGTTTATTATTCTACTACTATTTGTTAGCTCATGTTCTACCCGTATCGGCACATTTACGCTGCTATCATGTCGCACAATAGATAAGGACAAAAAATATACAGCCATAGCAAAATACAAGTCATGTAACGGCTTTACCATTGATAGGGCTGTTTCTAAAAACTGCCATATTTATGGAGGTGAATATATGGAAAACGTCTTTGTTTACAGGCGCAACGGACTTATAGGCGCAATAGGTGGAAGGTATAAGGTAAGAGGAGATGTAATGGGAGAGATAAAATGATAAAAGTTTGTTGGCGAGGCGCAAACAAGGATATAGTACAAATAAATTATGTAACTATTTTTATGGTATGTCTAATTCTTACGTTTATCTTTAAGAATATATGATAAGATAAGTATACAGTGTTTTTTCTTTATAATCTACTATTAGGTTTTTATTTACTATTAATCCGATTTGCAGCTTTGTTTAACACTAAAGCCTGGCTTTGGGTGAAAGGTAGAGAGAATGAATTTTATGTTTTAAAGAATAAAATTAAAAATGATAAGCCTTATGTGTGGTTTCACTGTGCGTCTATGGGAGAGTTTGAGGATGGTAGAAATTTTATTGAACTAGTCAGATCTCATTATCCTAATTATACTATTCTTATAACATTTTTTTCTCCCTCAGGATATGAAGCCAGAAAAAACTATGAGCATGCGGATACTATTTGTTACCTTCCCTATGATTTTCCATATAAAGTAAAGCGGTTTTTAGACATCGTTAACCCCAGGCTTGTATTTTTTATCCGTGCTGATGTATGGTTAAACTATTTGACAGAAATTAAGAAAAGAGAGATTCCTTTATTCCTTGTTTCTCTGTCTATGCGTAAGGATAGTAGCTTCCTGAAATGGCCAGCAATTACTATGTATAAGAAAGCGTTTAAATGTTTTACTACTGTATTTGTACAAGATGAACAGACAGCTTCACTAGCAAAGGAAAAATTGCAACTAAATAACGTAAAGATAACTGGTAATACGCGGCTGGACAGGGTAGTGGCTGCTAGAGAATCTTTTAAGGAAATGCCTTTAATAGAAAAATTTAAGGGTGATTCTTTTTGTGTTATAACAGGGAGTATTCTTAAAAAAGATGAGAATATTGTACTACAGGTGTATGAGCAATTGAAGCATTTGCCGATTAAATGGATTTTTGTGCCGCATGAGATAGATAATAATGCTATTGCTACTATTATTAAAAAATACCCCTCAGAAATGGTTGCCTATTCGCAAACGGAATACCTGCGACCAGAGCACAGAGGTTTGTGGATTGATAATGTGGGTATGCTGGCAAAACTGTATTACTATGTTGATGTTGCTTACATAGGTGGAGGATTTAATACTATGGGAATTCATAACATTGCCGAGCCAGCTGTTTTTGGTAAGCCAGTTGCTTTTGGCCCTAATCATCGCAACTATAAAGAGGCTTTGGATATAATAGAAATAGGGGGAGCTACTATAATAGATAATGTTGATGAGCTAATGGCCTTCATTAACAAATTATACAATAACAGGGGAGAGCTGGTAAGAATTGGAGAACTAAATCGGCAGTATATTTATTCACAAGCAGGGGGTGCTATAAAAATACTAAAACTACTGCAAGAAGAAAAGGTATTTTAATAGTAACTGATTAATCAGGAAAGTAATTTCCAAAACTTTTCCTGTTCTCGTAAATGAGCTCAGCTAAAACAAAATCTTCTTCGTAGTCGATATCTACCGATTCAATCTTATTTTGAATGTATCGTCGTGGGGCTAGTCCTATCCTGTTGTTACCGGCTTTTTGAAATGACTGGCGTGAGAAAATGAACAGATTGGAGTTTTCCTGATAGATAGATTCCATGTCCTGGGTTCTGAGCATTTCTGTCGGGTTGTGGTTTACTGGACTATTATCTTCCCTGTATAACCTGGACTGGATTTTTGATACGGAGAAAAGGGAATCGTAACTATTGAGTGAATTAAAATATAGAGAGATGGCTTCTTTTAGTGTATTCTCTGTAAGTAAAGGATTTGTACAGTGTGTCTGAAGAAAGTGATTGCTTTCTACTTTTGTAATGTCATATTCAATGAGCGTATTCATTGTAACCATTTCCCCTAGTAAGTGCGGCGGACGTTTAATAATAATTACTTTGCTAAAATGCTTTTGTAAATCTTGGGCAATTTCTTCGCAGTCTACATTTGCTACTATTTTCTCTACAAAATCACATTTTTGTAATGTTGAGAATATGATGTGGTAAAGAGGTAAGCCACAAAAAGGCTTGATATTCTTTCCCTTTAAACGTTCTGAATTTCTTTTCAGAGGGACTAAAGCAATAACTTTCATTCCGCATTAAAATTAAGTTTCTAATATAATAGTTGTTTCAAATATAAACAAATTAGCGTTGTACTGAAAACTTAATATAACTAAAAAGAATAAGGATAAAGGCTTTTTTTATTTTTCTGCATCGCCTATATTTAATAATAAATTAACACACTATGCCATCTTTCGACATTGTAAATAAGGTTGACCCACAGACGCTGGACAATGCTATTAACGTAGCTAAAAAGGAAATATTGAATCGTTATGATTTCAGGGATTCTAAAAGTTCTATAGAGCTGGATAAGAAAACAAGTGAGCTAGAAATAGTAACTGAAAATGATATGCGGCTGAAAGCGATTATTGATGTATTAATCACACGTATGGCAAAGCAAGGGATTGACGCCCGCGCCTTGGATTTGGGTAAGGAGCACTATGCCTCTGGTAATATGATCCGCAAGGATTTGAAGGTGAAAAGCGGCGTTGATAAAGAGGTGGCTAAGAAAATAGTAAAACTGATAAAGGACTCTAAGCTAAAGGTAACGCCTGCACAAATGGATGAAATGGTGCGTGTAACTGCCAAAAAGATTGATGATTTGCAGGAGGTGATCGCTATGCTTCGTAAGGAGGACTTTGGCTTGCCTTTGCAGTTTATTAATATGAAGTCCTAGTTCTCGCCATAATCCAACCTGCCTTGTACCACACGGGCAGGAGAGGTGAAGGGATGTTCCTGGCTTTTGTGTTCCCCCATAATGTGAATGACTTCCCAACCTTTTACTTTCAAGTAGTCGGAAATAAGCGAGCGATGACAGCGCCACCACAGAGCTTCCGAACACATGATGGCTGTTCTTTTATTATTTGCTACAGCAGTAAGTTCTTCAATACCTTTCTTAAACTCTTCTGTTTGCATGTAATCTGCATAGGCCTGAAAGGCTTTATTTCTCCATGGTGTGGAGTGGCTGGTGTTGCTTACTCTTCTTCGGCCACCCAATGATAGCATGTGCATATATTGTATGTTATGTGCTTCTAATGATAGCGCGAGGCTTTCTTTATTGAAGTGTGGAAACTTTGAAGAACCAGGAAATCTTCTGACATCAGCTAATACTTCAATTGAAAATTCTTTAAGAAGCGCTGTAAATTCATTCAGCGTTCTGGTAGAGTGCCCTATTGTCCATATTTTTTGGTTCACGAAATTATAACATTATCATATCTGCAATGTTAAACATAAATCATGTATGATGTTATAATTGTTGGGGGCGGCCCGGCAGGGCTTAGCGCTGCTCTTATTTTGGGCCGGGCCTTGCGTAAGGTTATTGTGTTTGACGCTGGGAAGCCGAGGAATTATAGTTCCAGACATGCACATGGCTTTTTAACCAGGGATGGGATTAATCCACTAGAGTTGCTAAGTATTGGCAGGGATGAGCTGAAAAAGTATGAGATAGAATTTGTAAGTAAAACAATTGTAAACGCCGAATGCCTGGGAGATTCATTTGAAGTGAAGGATAAAGAGGGGAATATTTATACATCGAAAAAACTTCTTATTGCTACAGGACTTGTGGATGACCTGCCTACGTTGGAAGGCGTAGAGAAGTTTTATGGTTCCAGTGTTTTTCACTGCCCCTACTGCGATGGATGGGAAATGAGGAGGAAGCCAATGGCTGCTTATGGTAAGGGTAAAAGCGGAGCAGGACTGGCTATGTCTTTAAAAAACTGGAGCGATGATGTAGTACTATTAACTGATGGGAAAAAACTTACAGATAGGGAAGTCCATAATATGGAGTCGCAAAGTATACTTGTGTATACTGAGAAAGTAGTACGGCTAGAGGGTGAAGGTGGAATACTACAGCGAATAATTTTTGAGGATGGTAAATCTATTAATCGTGATGCAATGTTTTTTACCAGCGGACAATACCAACGTTCGTCGCTGGCTTCGAAGCTGGGGTGTAAGTTTACCCCCAAAGGGGTAGTGCAAACCGGACGTTACCAGGAAACAAATGTAAGAGGCTTATATGTGGCTGGTGATGCCGCGAAGGATATGCAGTTAGTGGTAATTGCAGCGGCTGAAGGCGCCAAGGCTGCTGTGGTTATAAATACGGAGTTGCAAAAGGAAATGAACAGACATAAGCAACTAGATAAAGTAATACGATAGTATTTGTATAAACAATTCTCTATTTATCCCGGTTAATGAGATATTATCAAAATATATTTTTAGGAGGAGACTTTTATGAAAATCATTCATATTCTTATTGTTTTTTCTGTACAAATTTTAATAGGGCTTACGTTGGCAAGTTTTATATTCAGTAATAAGAAGAGGCCAATGTTCCTGGTTTTTCTGCATGGGGTTTTTGCTGTTTTTGGGCTTGCTACGCTTACGTTTTACAATGCTGATGAAACCATAGATCAGGCGCACAGTGATTCGATAAGCGCTCTGCTTTTTTCTTTGGCAGCCATGTTGGGAATAGCGATGTTAGTCGGCGACAAAGCACTTGGAAAGGCGGTACCCAGATGGATGCCTATTGTACATGGTTTGCTTGCCGTTTCGGGATATGTTTATTTGTGGGTTTATATAGTGGCTAAAGGAATGCTATAGTCAAGTAGTAATAAAGAAAATTAATTATTTAGGTTGGAAGTACTATCTTTCGCTTCGCCGGCTGGGCTTTATTTTTCTCATCAAGGAGAAAAGTAAACAAAAGAATCAAGGGCCAATCTTTTTATGAAAGAGAGTTAAACACAAAATTCTAAAAAGAAAATGGGTTAGTAGTTCTAACCTATTTTCTTTAGTTCATTAATGACAGCACTTTTTGTTTATGTTTTCCAAAGAACTCTTCCCAATCTGATGACAGGTTATCGTTCATGCTAACATTCTGGCTTTCCAATTCATTTTTGAATTCGTTCCAGCTTAATTTATACCAGTTTTTTAGTTTGGTATTTACTTTGGCAATGCCAAAATCTACATAAACTATTTTGAAAAACTGATTAATAGTAAGTGATAGTTCTTTCTTTTTGTTTCTCTTCTCCATATCCAACGCCTCTTAAGTAAGTTATACTACAATAACAAACTCAATTTTAAGAATGTTTGGCGATTTTATAAATTTTGATTGATGGCTTGTTTTATAATGTAGCCTGGCACTGCGCCAGACTGACGCCAACGTATTTCTCCCTTACTAAAGAGTATTAATGTGGGAACTCCTGCTATTTTAAATTGTGTTGAAGCAGCAGGATTTTTATCTACATCTACCTTAATTACCTTCACCTGGTTCTGAAACTCTGAAGCTATTTCGGAAATAACAGGACTCATGGTTTTGCAAGGACCACACCATTCTGCAAAAAAATCTACCAATACAGGTACTTCTGAGTTTGTTATAAGATCAGAAAATTTAAGTTTTGTCTTTTCCATAGGGTAAGCAGGTTATACTGAGTGTAACAACAAACTTAAAGGAATGTTAATAAAGTTTATTTAAAAAGTTAAAAATCCAGAGATTTACGGATGATGGAGCAGGCTTCTTTGATTTGTTCCTTGGTTATTATTAATGGAGGAGCTATGCGCAGGGAGTTATTGCAGTGCAGGAACCAGTCAGTCAGCAGTCCGGCATTCAGGCAGTTTTGTATGGTTTTTTGAACTATTTCAAATGATTCCAATTCTACTGCCATGAGCAGCCCTTTACTGCGAATGGATTTGATGCGAGGATGTTTTAATTCCTTAAGAAATAGTTTTTCTTTTTCTACTACCTGTTGTACTAACTTATCTTCCAGAATTACCTGAAGGCAGGCCAATGATGCAGCGCAGCTTACAGGGTGACCGCCAAAGGTAGTGATATGGCCCAGTACCGGATCGTGAGACAGGACAGACATAATAGCAGGAGAGGAGATGAAAGCCCCGATAGGCATACCGCCGCCCATTCCTTTGGCGCATGCTATTACATCAGGCACAATACCAAAATTTTCAAATCCCCAGAATTTACCGGTTCTGCCAAAGCCGGTTTGTATCTCATCGCAAACTAATAAAGCGCCTGTTTCTGTGCAACGTTTTCTTAATGCTTGCATATAGCTACTATCAGGAATTCTTACTCCGCCTTCTCCCTGTATGGGTTCTATAATGACGGCGGCTGTTCGTTCAGAAATCTGCTCCAGTTCAGGAATACTATTAAAATGTAGCTGTCTTATATCTGGTAGTAAAGGGCGATAGGCTTGTTTAAAATCCTCGCTGCCATTTATAGATAATGCCCCTTGAGAAGAGCCATGATAAGCGTTGTAGAAACTGACTATTTCTGTTCTGCCTGTATATCGTTTGGCCAGCTTCATAGCGCCTTCAATGGCTTCACTGCCTGAGTTTACAAAGTAGGTGACGCTTAAAGGAGAGGGAAGAACGGTAGTTAACTTCTGTGCCAACTTTACCTGTGGTGTTTGTACGAGCTCGCCGTATACCATCAGGTGCAGGTATTTGTCGACCTGTTCTTTGATGGCATTTACTACTTTAGGATGCCTGTGGCCCAGGGTGCTAACACCAATGCCGGAGATAAGATCTAGGTATTTTTTACCATTAGGGTCAAACATATACACCCCTTCTGCTTTTTCTATTTCCAGCAGCAGGGGGGCAGAAGAAGTTTGTGCCTGGTATTGAAGAAACAGTTGTCTTTGCGATACCATGAGCGGCAACCTATTATTAAGATTGTTTTCTTTGAATTGCTTTTAACGCAGCCTCTACTATGTTTTCTGCCTTCAGCCCATATTTTACCATTAGCTCATCCGGGGCGCCGCTTTCGCCAAAGGTATCATTAACAGCTACTAATTCTAAAGGTGCAGGGTAGTTAGACGTAAGTGTACGTGCTATGCTTTCGCCGAGTCCACCGTTCTTCTGATGTTCTTCTGCTGATACGGCGCATCTGGTTTTACGAACAGAAGCTAGTATAGCTTGCTCGTCTAATGGTTTAATGGTATGTATGTTGATGATTTCGGCATCAATTCCTTTTTGCGCTAATATTTCACCTGCTATAATGGCTTCCCACACTAAATGGCCTGTAGCAAAAATGCTTACATCCTTACCTTCGTTTAATAATAAGGCTTTGCCTATTTCAAACACCTGATCTTTAGGAGTGAAGTTTGGTACGGTTGGTCTTCCGAAACGCAGGTAAACCGGGCCTACATGGTCTGTAATGGCAATGGTAGCTGCTTTAGTCTGGTTAAAGTCGCAGGTGTTGATTACAGTCATGTGAGGAAGCATCTTCATCATGCCGGTATCTTCCAATATCTGGTGGGTAGCTCCGTCTTCGCCTAGTGTTAAGCCAGAATGAGAAGCGCATATTTTTACATTTTTACCTGAATAAGCTATGGATTGTCTTATCTGATCGTATACCCTGCCTGTAGAAAAGTTAGCGAATGTGCCTGTGAAGGGAATTTTACCACCTATGGTTAAGCCTGCTGCCAGGCCCATCATGTTTGCTTCAGCAATACCTACCTGAAAAAAGCGCTCAGGAAATTCTTTCTGGAAATCTCCCATTTTTAGCGAGCCAATAAGGTCAGCGCAAAGTCCTACTACATTTTTATTTTTTCTGCCTGCTTCTACCAGGCCTACACCAAATCCTGAACGGGTATCTAATTTCTCTGTGAATGTAAATTTTTTCATTAGGTATGCTTAAAATTTTATTTGCTAAATGGTTTTATAGTGGTAGTTACGCCTGATTTTATAGTAAAATACTGAACATCCGTAAATTCGCTTCCTCGTGTTTTCTTGGATCGAAATACAAATTTATAATTTCCCGGCTGTATTGGTAGCTGAATTTTACTATTTTCGTCAGGAAAGTTATAAATCCACTCATGTTCGCCGGTTTCTTTTACTTCGTATAGACTTGCAAATCCCTCCACGCTTTCGCTAATACTTAATATTCCCGGAACAGCAACGGTAAGAGAAGTGGTTTGGCTCTGGCGGATTTCTATGTTTTTAAAGCTTTTCCTGGGAAGGGTAAGCACTTCTACATCGTAAAAACCTACCAGGTAGTTCTGCTTTTTACCACCTTCCTGTACATTAAGTAGTTCGGGGTTGTTTTTAAGGTATACCAGAGCCGTCAAATTTTTATATTCTTTGTGTTTATCCTTTAAAAGTAAGGCACCCAGTGGCGTTTTGATGTTGACTACATTTTCTTTACCACCTTCGAAGCCTACGTTTTCCTTTACTACCTTAGGGATGGTGTTTACAACAATGTTATAGGTAAGAATAGCATCAATTTTAACTCTGTCCGATTTTCCATCTGGTTTTATAAAATGGATAAAATCGTATTCGGTTTCCCCTGTAACGGTATTGATGAAGGACATGTTAACATCTGTTTCTGTAGGCTTATCGTTTATATCCAGCAGGTTTACTACTACTGTGGTTTCCTTAAGTGTTTGGGTAAATATTTTATGCAGATTGGCTCTAAACTCCTGTACATTCTTGGCATCAAAATACTGTCCCATACAGCTAAATGCTTTCGCGAAGTTTTCATCTGCACCAATTCCTATAATGAAGGGTTTTAAAAATATCCTTTTCTTCTGAAGCGCTACAGATAATGCACAGGGGTCGCCTCCGCAGGCTTCAATGCCATCGGTGATAAGTATTATTACATTGCGGCTGTTTTTGTCGTCTGGGAAATCGTCTGCGGCGTGTTTAAGGGAGTTGGCTATAAGGGTTGTTCCCTTTGGCTCGATGGTTTTTATTTTTGCCTTAATGGCATCGAAATTTCCCTTTTTAAAAGGTACTTCCAGCTTTGTATCCTTACAGTTATTATAACGTTTGTCCCACTGGTGGCCATATACTCTTAATGCCAGTTCCAGGTTAGGCTCTGTTCTGAGAGAGTCTACCAGTTTAGACAGAATATCTTTGGCAATATCCATCCTGGGACGGCCTTCCCATTTGTCGGTCATGCTGCCAGAAGCATCCAGAATAAAAAGTATGCGGGTTGTTTTAACAGGAGGCGGTTCTTCCTTTTGGGCTTTTGCAACAAACACAAAAGCCATAAAAAGAAGTACAACTATTTTTGCCTGTTTTATCAATTAATAATCGCCTAATGTTTCTTCTAATTGGGCCAGAGCCACTTTAAGCTGCTCGTCGTTAGGAGCTGCCCCATGCCATTTATGAGAACCCATCATGAAATCTACCCCAGCACCCATTTCGGTTTTCATAATGATGATGACAGGCTGTTTTTTACCAGTAAGCTCCTTTGCTTTTTCCAGAGTTAACACAACATCCTCCATTTTGTTTCCATTGGCTAACTCTAACACATTCCAGCCAAAGGCTTTGTATTTAGCAGATAAATCCATCAGTGAAAGTACTTTATCAACCGGGCCATCTATCTGCTGGCCGTTATAATCTATTGCAGCGATGATGTTATCCACCTTGTTGTGTGCGGCGTACATGGCTGCTTCCCAAATCTGTCCTTCCTGTTGTTCGCCATCACCCATCAGTACATATACCAGACGGTCATCGTTATTTAATTTTTTAGTAAGGGCAGCGCCTATAGCTACCGATAAGCCCTGGCCTAAAGAGCCTGAAGCTATACGTACACCTGGCAAATGCTCCTCTGGAGTAGGGTGGCCTTGTAGCCTTGTGTTTATTTTTCTGAATGTAGCCAGTTCGACAGTATCGAAATAACCGGCGCGGGAAAGTACGCTGTACCATACCGGAGAAATGTGCCCATTAGAAAGGAAAAATAAGTCTTCGCCAACACCATCCATATTGAATTTACGGTTGTGCTTCATGACGCGGAAGTAAAGTGCAACAAGGTAATCAGTACAGCCTAAAGAACCACCAGGGTGGCCGGAATTGCAGCCATGTACCATGCGTACAATGTCTCTGCGTACCTGTGAGGCTATTCTTTTTAATTCGTTGGTGTCGGTTACTACTTCTGTGTATTGTTTTTGAGCAATCATTTTAAAATCTGGCTTGTATGGTTTTCGGTATCAACTTTATCTATAATATCTTCTATAATTCCTTTTTCGTCAATAATAAATGTGGTGCGTATAGTACCCATGTATTTTTTGCCAAACATGGATTTTTCTTTCCAGACGTCATACGCTTCATTTATTGTCTTATCAGTATCTGCTATTAATGTAAAAGGTAAAGAAAACTTTTTGATAAACTTTCTGTGTGACTTTTCATCGTTTGAGCTTATGCCTATTACTTCGTAATTGGCTTTCTGGAACGCATGGTAGTTATCGCGCAGGTTGCAGGACTCAGCGGTACACCCTGGTGTATCGTCCTTTGGATAAAAATACAATACTACTTTTTTGCCTTTGTAATCGCTTAGTTTTATCTCATTGCCGTCCTGATCTTTTCCTATAAAAGAAGGGGCTTTATCACCTATTTTAAGACTCATAATTTAGTCTCAAATATACTTCTGTTTCCTGAATTATCAGTGACTTCCAGTTTAAAATCGCCCTGAAGGGGTACAGTTTTGTCTAAGCGTTCTGACCAGATTAGGTGGCGTTTATGGTCGTAATTCATTAATAACCAGTTCCCATTTATGGAGGCTTTAAAGGTTCCTATGCCCGAAAAATTATCGGCAATATGGAAACTTATGCTATTTCCTTGAATGTGTAACAGCTTGATTACAGGGGCTATAGTATCAAGACGAAGGCTAAACTTGCCTAAGTTACGGGTATATAGGTTGATTTTGTTTTGCTGCCAGTTTCCGCCTTCGTATTCCGGACGCTTATGGCGATCTAATAGATACAGCCTGCAATGAGCAGTATCCGAATAAGGGGATATGGGGGTATATTTTATGTTTAGTGTATCAAAAACCGGAATAGCGATGGAATTTATAATATAGGTTTCATCATCTCCGGGGTCTGCATTGACTTGCATGTACAAAGTATCTGCCAGAGCACGAGGGTAGAAATTTACTTCCAGATTTTTATAGTTTACCTTAACAGCTTTGCCTGGGGCAACCGGTTTTACAAAATTGAAGTACTCTTTCTTTTTACCAATGTAAGCAGAGTCCGGAAGGCCTTTTCTTAAATCGTAGAGGTATGTAGCAATTCCACCTGCAAAATGGGCTAAGGGAAGAGTTACTGCCTGGGACTTTATGTATAAGGCAGCAGGCACATTACCTGTAGAAGGAGTTGTAAACTTAAGCGTGCTCTCGAAAATATCCCAACTTACCTTTTGGTTTATGGCTGCTTTATTTATGGGCAAGGTTGGCGCTTTAGGAGCTTTGCCTCTTATCTTGAAAATGGCAGTGGCTTCATTGTCATAGGCATCGTAGATTTTTACTTTTACCTCGTGCAGCAAACTATCTTTTATAATGATTTTTCCTTTGTTGGCGTCGGTGGTGTAAGTGGTTAAAGGGTCCCCGTCGGAGATGTAGCATTTTTCCAGGCGGGTTCCTTTCTGCATAAATAGGCCATAGTCAATATGGGCATTGATGTAGCGGGTATGTTTGAATTCAAACTTATTAATGTTGTGCGTGAATATTTTGTTGTTGTCTAGAAATACCTCTATCCGTGCAACGCCATAAGAATTGTGGGTGAAGTTCATCTTATCGTGCACTTTGACTTCTAAACCAAGCGTGCCATAGGCAGTATAAGTAGCTGGTATGGTATAATTAGCCCCTGTTTTTGTTGCCTTGTATTCTGTTACACCAAACTCGTTATTTACCCTTGAATCGATAGTAAGTGTTTTGAGCGCTATTTTCTGAATAAGTGGAGGAAGGTTGTCGTGAATTTCTAAGAAACCAAATAGCAGTGGGTTAATCATATTGTTACTGGTATCCCGTACCTCATAGTGCAGGTGAGGCCCACCAGAACTGCCTGAGTTTCCAGAGAGGGCTATTACCTCGCCTTTGGCTACTTTTATTTCGTTTTTAGGGAGGTAAAGATCTACATCAAAACTTTCCAGCTCATACTGCTTTTTCAGTACATAATCGCCGATGGGTTTGTTAAATTTTTCCAGGTGGGCATATGTAGTCACCAATCCGTTAGGGTGGGTGATGAAAACCATACTACCATAACCATAGCTAGATATGCTAATACGGGAGACATAGCCATCTGCAGAAGCATATATTGGCAAGCCTATCCGGCCTTCTGTTTTTACATCTAGGCCGCCGTGAAAGTGGTTCGCCCTTAATTCGCCCATACTACCTGCCAAGTAATTTATCTGCCCGGGTTTTATGGGGAACATCAAGTAGCCTTTAGGGTAGTCTTGCGCAGTAGCCTGCTGAACAACTAAGCCAGCTATTATTACTAGTATATATCTACTTAATTTCAACTTCCAGTAGTTTTTTGTTTTCTATAAACGCTTCCAGTTTATCTCCTACATTCACTTTGCCAACTCCTGGAGGGGTGCCGGTAAAAATGATATCCCCCTTTTTAAGAAGAATAAACTTAGAAATATAGGATATGATTTCGCTAAAGCTAAAAATCATTTCGGAGGAGTTTCCTTTCTGACGTTCTTTGCTGTTTAGCTGAAGGCTAAAGCTGATGTTGTTTAGATCTGGAAAATCAGACAGTGGTAAAAAGTCAGACACGGGGGCGGAGCCATTAAATCCCTTGGCGAGTGTCCAGGGCAGTCCTTTTTCTTTTGCTTTCTGTTGTAAATCCCTGGCTGTAAAGTCTATACCAATGCCAATACCATCCAAGTACTTGTATGCAAATTTGCTGTCTATGTTTTTGCCTTCGCGGCCTATTCTGAGGATAAGTTCCGCCTCGTAGTGGATGTTATTGCTGAAGTCTGGGTGGTAGAAAGGAGCATTGTTTTTTAGCAGGGCAGTATCTGGCTTGCTGAATATTACAGGCTCTTCATTCTTCTCATTTCCAAGCTCTTTTATATGTTCTGCGTAGTTTCTGCCTACCGCCAGTATTTTCATCTCTAATTATTTTCAAGCAAAAATATTATAATATTCATTAAAATCACTTAAATAAAATAATGTTTTGAATATAAGCCTCTTCTAATTTCGATTTGCTTTTGTACTTCGGTTTTTACTTCTTTAAAAGATGGAAAGTTTATTGCAGCCGGAATTTATACTATTTGGACTTACGCTGCTAGGAGTTGCTTTATTTCATGATCATACGCTTAAAGTAGCCCTTGGGGGACTTGCTCTGATAGCAGCTTACAAGCTTTTTTTTACAAATTTTAATTTTGCCACCCACCTGGGGCACGAATGGGAGATACTTATAAATTTATTTGCCCTGCTTATTGGCTTTGCTCTGCTTGCCAAACATTTTGAGGAAACAGGATTGCCGCAGATACTGCCGGACTACCTGCCGCATGACTGGAAGGGGGGATTTGTACTGCTAGCACTGGTATTTATACTATCATCCTTCCTGGATAATATTGCTGCGGCCATGATTGGGGGGGCAGTAGCCCAAACCGTATTTAAAGGCAAAGTTCATATTGGTTATATAGCGGCTATAGTAGCTGCCAGCAATGGAGGAGGTAGTGGCAGTGTGCTTGGAGATACTACTACTACTATGATGTGGATTGCCAAAATAGATGCCTTTAGTGTGCTTCATGCCTATATAGGAGCAGTTGCTGCTTTTTTATTTTATGCTGTAATAGCTTCCCGGCAGCAACATAAGTATCACCCAATTATGAAGCATAGCAAGAAAGGTGTGAAGATAGACTGGGTGAGGGTAATAATAGTAGTAGCTGTGCTAGTGGGCGCTGTTGTTACTAATGTATTTTTGGACTTCCCGGCATTAGGAGTATGGGGAGCTCTTTTGCTTGGCGCTTTGATTAGGAAAACGGATTGGAAAGAAGCGCAACATGCTTTGCCTGGCGCTGTATTTCTACTGTCGCTGGTGCTGGCTGCGTCTATGATGCCGGTAGATAAATTACCGTCTGCTTCCTGGCAAACTACTTTTGGACTTGGGTTTGTATCGGCAGTGTTTGATAATATTCCGCTTACAAAGCTGGCTTTGGAGCAGGGCGGTTATGACTGGGGTGTGTTGGCCTACGCCGTAGGTTTTGGGGGCTCCATGATCTGGTTTGGGTCATCTGCAGGTGTGGCCATTACCGGTATTTACGAAGAGGCAAAATCCGTAGGTAGCTGGGTGAAAAATGGCTGGCATATTGTAGTAGCCTACATTATAGGTATGGCCGCCATTTTACTATTACATGGATGGAATCCGTAATAGCTATTTGCCCATATTAAATTTGCGCAGCTTTATTTCAGTTACTTTCTTCTTAGTATTCAAGGAAAAATCGCCTTTCATAATCCAGTCGTAGTAGGATGGGTCTTTGTCAAAAACCTCCATGACTTTCATGTTTTTGTATTTGCCGAAGTTAAAAATCTCTTCCCCTTTGTCGTTAAAGGCTATTCTTCCGGCAAGGTCGGCGAACTGAGAGGCTGTAAGGTCGTGCAAAGCAGCCATATCATTTTTGATGGGAGAGATGTCTTTGCCATCTGTGTCTTTTATAAAGCAGCCTTCGTATTTTACTATCTGGGCTTTTAGCACTTCATAAGTGGCAAGTGTATCAGCTTCAGCGCCATGAGCGCCTTCCAACTCTTTGCCGCAGTAAAATTTATAAGCAGCGCTAAGATTGCGAGGTTCCATTAAATGATAGATGCGTTGAGCATCTACCAATTTGCGGTGAGAAATATCAAAATCAATACCTGCTCTTAAAAACTCTTCTACTAATACCGGCACATCAAAGCGAATGATGTTAAAGCCAGCAAGGTCAGCGCCTTCCAGAAATTGGGCAAGGCCATGCGCCAAGCTCTTAAAAGTTGGTTTGTCTTTTATATCCTCATCGTAAATACCATGAATAAGGCTGGATTCCAAAGGAATGGGGACTGTAGGATTAACCCTGTGGGTTTTAATGGTAGTAGAGCCGTCTGGCATGGCTTTTACTATAGAAATTTCTACAATACGGTCAGTGGTAATGTTAACGCCTGTGGTTTCCAAGTCGAAGAAAGCCAGCGGTTTTTTAAGATTTAATGCCATTTTTTGAAAAAAGATGGAAAGTTGTGGTTCTTCCATATAGGATTAGTTTACCCAACGACGCTTACTTATTTACTACTTCTTTTGCTACTTCTTTAATATTAATTCCTCCGAAATTGCCTGAGCTCATCAGAAGCAGGTTTTTATTTTTCCAGTTGTTGTTCAGAATAAATTCTTTCAGTTTGCCGGAGTCTGTAAATACTTTCAGGTCGGAGTTGTTGAATGATTGTTTTACGTCTTCCTCAGTAATAGGAGCGAGCTTCTTATGCTCTATGGTATGCTTGTCGTAAAATACTACCGGGATATCTGCTTTAAAAGTATCTCTGTACTGAGAAAGAAACTCTTTATTCAGGCTGGAGAAGGTGTGCAGTTCCAGCACAGCTACCAACTGCCTGTCTGGGAATTGTTTTTTTACTGCATTGGTAGTAGCCTTTAGTTTGGAAGGGGCATGTGCAAAGTCTTTAAACACCGTAGCAGTAATACCTTTTTCCAGTATTTCTAATCTGTTTGAAGCTCCTTTAAATGTTTTTACTGCTTCGTAAAACATCTCATCTGTAATACCTATTTTAGTACATACTGCCTTTGCAGCAGACAGGTTACGCATGTTGTGTTTGCCAAAAATCTGTAATGGTACATCTCCCTTTTCGGTAATAAGGTAGGTTTGCCCGCTTCTTATATCGTGCTTAAGCGCTTTGTATTCTATTTGCTGAACATCTTCCCGCTCTTTTTTGCAAATCACGCTGGCCATGTCATCGTTCTCTGAATAGATCAGGATACCGCCTTTAGGGGTAGAGTCTGCAAATAGTTCGAATTGCTTTACGTATTCATCAAACGTAGGGAACACATTTATATGGTCCCAGGCTACACCACTCATTAGACCTATGTGGTGGTGGTAGTGTAAAAATTTAGGTGTTCTGTCTAATGGAGAAGTCAGGTATTCGTCTCCTTCTATAATTATTATCGGAGCGTCATCAGTCAACTTTACCATGGTATCAAAACCTTCCAGCAAAGCTCCTACCATGTAGTCAAATTTCCTGTTATGGAATTTAAGCACATGAAGAATCATAGAAGTGATGGTTGTTTTACCGTGGCTTCCGGCTATAACAATCCGTTGCTTGTCCAGCGACTGTTGATAAATATATTCCGGGTAGGAATATATCTTTAATCCTATTTCCTGGGCTTTAATCAATTCAGGATTATCAGCCCTGGCGTGCATTCCCAGAATTACGGCATCCAGCTCTTTTGTGATTTTTTCGGGAAACCAGCCTATTTCAGCAGGTAGTATTCCTGCTTTTGACAGCCTTGTTTTTGAGGGTTCAAATATTTCGTCGTCAGATCCTGTGACCTCGTATCCTTTATTATGAAGCGCCAGCGCCAGGTTATGCATGGCGCTCCCCCCTATAG
>FTKU01000051.1_pt1 | contig 71075 bp, 72 predicted proteins | sample 1641061 | NCBI WGS metagenome assembly FTKU01 (sample SAMEA3914812, study PRJEB12502) | metagenome | biome: forest; material: soil | place: Canada | collected 2011-07-07 | depth 0.1 m | reverse complement strand
TCGTTACTCTCCTCCTTTTTTGAAGGAGGAGTACGCGCAGCGGGAGGTGGTCATGTACGAGCAAAAGAAAATGAACATATTGTGCTATATATAGTATAATAAAAAGTAGTACTTTAAGCTACTATTATTTAATAAGAATATTAAAATAAGCAACATGCCACTTGGCACAACCTCTCCCTGTTCCTCGAAATAGCACAACCCTTCTCAAACGCCTCAAATCTTACATTCCCCAAAAAACAACACTGCCATAACTATGACATAATCCTTCTATGTAGGATGTCATGTAATAATACACATCAAATAGTAGCAACCATAAATAGCATAAACTATTAAAACCCTGACTAAATCAATATAAATTAAGGTATATAAAAAGGGGAAATACTATGGCAATAGCAGCCTATCCGTATAAACGTCAGTAAAGGAGCAGAAGGGCTTACAACCAGCAAGATCCTATCTCCAATGCTGCTTGAACAAAAATTTAAAAAAACTCAAAACATAAACCTTAGGCAAAGCAGTTATATTAATAACAAGTTTGATAATCAATAAAGGGAGGAATGTGTGATGAAGGGATACTTACAACAAAAAATATATAAGCCATTAATAAATCATTTAGCCAACGGGGTTTCTCCGTCCAGAATGGCATTAACAATTTCACTGGGAATAGTTTGCGGAATTTGCCCTATGCTTTGGATGCCTACATTGCTTTGCGTAAGCTTTGCTATGGGCCTAAGGCTAAGCTTTCCGGTAATGCAGATCAGTAATTACCTTACTTATCCTTTACATGTAGTATGTATAATTCCATTCTATAAAACAGGGGCATATTTCTTTAATGAAACGTTTGACCTTTCTATAAAACAATTCATCGAAATGGCTGAAAATGGTGTATTTGCCATGATAGAGAAAATAGGAATGTCAATAGTACATGCCATAGCTGCCTGGGCTATATTAGCGCCAGCGCTGGTTGGAATGTTATACATCATACTATTGCCACTGGTAACCAGAGTTGCTATGCGTTTAAAGACAAAAACAGTTATTGTTACTAAACTTGAAACCGAACCTATGCTTGCGAAGGCAGCGTAATAAATCGGTGAACGGGGAATGATGTAAGTAAAAATAATATATCTTGCCACGACAAATTTCAATTCATGGCAGGAAAAAGAAACACAGCGATAATATTCATATTTATTACGTTGCTTATTGACGTAATCGGGTTCGGGATAATAATTCCGGTACTGCCTAAACTAATAGAAGAACTTACTGGCAAAGGGTTAAGCAAAGCCTCCCAATACGGAGGCTGGCTTACTTTTGCCTATGCCATTACCCAGTTTATATTTTCTCCTATACTAGGTGGACTGAGCGATAAATACGGACGCCGGCCAGTATTATTATCTGCCCTCTTCGGCCTTGGGATAGATTACCTGTTTATGGCTTTTGCCCCTACTATTGGATGGCTATTCCTGGGAAGAGCAATTGCCGGTATAACCGGGGCCAGCTTTACTACCGCATCTGCCTACATTGCCGATATTAGCGAACCTGAAAAAAGAGCACAAAACTTTGGTATGGTAGGCGCAGCCTTCGGATTAGGTTTTATTATAGGCCCTGTGTTGGGCGGCATAGCCAGCCAATGGGGACACCGCATGCCCTTTATAGTAGCCGCCTGCTTTAGCCTGCTTAATGTAATTTACGGATACTTTGTTTTACCAGAATCACTATCAAAAGAAAACCGCCGCAACTTCGAGTGGAAACGTGCCAACCCATTAGGTTCACTACAGCATTTAAGAAAATACCCGGTAGTAGCCGGGCTTATCAGTTCCTTTATACTGCTTGCCGTCGCAGGCCACTCTGTACAGTCCAACTGGACGTACTATACCATGTTCAAATTTAACTGGGACGAGAAAATGGTAGGCTATTCTTTGGGCTTTGTGGGGTTCATTATTGCCCTGGTACAAGGCGGACTCATCCGTTTAATAATACCCAAGATAGGCCAAAAAAGAGCGCTCTACCTGGGGCTAACCCTTAACTGCCTGGGCTTGCTACTATTTGCATTTGCTACCGAGGGCTGGATGATGTTTGCTATCCTTATCCCCTATGCTTTCGGTGGAATTGCCAATCCATCTCTACAAAGCATCATTTCTACCCATGTACCGGCTAACGAGCAGGGCGAACTACAGGGCGGACTTACCAGTATTATCAGTATAACTGCTGTTATTGGCCCCCTACTTATGAACAACCTCTTTGCCTGGTTTACGGAAGATGGTACACCTTTTTTCTTTCCAGGAGCTCCCTTTATTGCAGGAGTATTATTGGCTGCCATCAGCATTGCCTTAACTGCGCGTACTTTATCTAAGGAGGTTATTTAATATCAGGTAGTTTATAGTTCTATTTATTAAGTGTACTATTTATAACTAAGTTAACCTTCAATAAACTGCCTGATTATTAAAGTTTTTTGTACAATTTCAACATAAAACAGTATGCTTTTTTGAATCTTACAGAAAAAGTTTTTGCATATATATAAAATCCTATATTGTAGCTACTTATAATTTTTTAACTACTAAAACTTATGGAAAAAACCTTATTTAAATTTATGGCCATAGCAGGGCTTACTGCAACCCTGCTAACATCGTGCAAAAAGGAAAATCATGAACCTGCTTGCAGCTCGAAACCAGACAGTACATCTACCTTAGCGCTTAGGGAAAGTAATGTTCCTGATAACCTTAAAGTGAAAGAGATTTTACTAGCAGGAAATTCTTTTAAAGAATGGATGTACACTAAACAGCTTATTAATGGACAAGTTGTTCCTTTGGCAAGCTGCGATATGGATAACATCCCTACCTTTTTCAGAAACGGAATTTATATAGAGTATGATGGCCCTACTTCCTGCGATTCTGTGAACACTGGTGTAGCAGGCAAAGGTACCTGGAGTCTGACCCCTGATGGAAAACATATGAACTTCAATGATCCTGATTTTGATGGAGTTTTTCTGATTTTAAAACTAACTCCTGACACGTTGGTTGTTCAAGCTTCCTCCCCAGACATAGGAGGCACAGTACAACTTTGGCTGCATGCGACACATAGTAAACGGCTTCCACCACTGTAACTATTAGTATTAAAAAATAAGAAGCCTCTTTCATCCAAGGGGCTTTTTTTATTTCCTGCTAATAATACATAGTGTATTTGCTCAAAAGTAATATAGATCATTTCCTGCACTGATATTCATCATATTTGCTGCAGACGGGTATCGCCATATTTGTATATCATTAAAATTTAACATTTACGAATATGGCAACTATAACAAACACCCATTCATCAGCTAGCTATGCACATAACACAAGCGCACAAGACGCATCATCAGCAAAAAGTAGTTTTTCCGACTGGTGCTTAAGCCTGGAACCATTACGATTTATGGTGATGTCTTTTATACTAATGAATGGTACAAGCTTGTGTAATAGCTCCTGCAGTAGTATTACTTTCCTCTTTCTTTGATAAAGGAATTACAGGGTCTACAATTGCACTGGCAGCAGTAAGTACTATGGCAGTAATGGTTAGTAACATTTCCCTGCTACCAATGAAGGCTATTGTAATAACATTTATTATAAGCCTTGTTATTAACTTATCGCTTATAGCAGTACATATCTTTTAATTTAACTACACCTGATAAACAAAAAAGCCCCTTCCCGTAAGAAGAGGCTTTAATTATTTATAGCTAATAGTAACTATTACTATTAATTAAACGTGCGCGTCAAGTTTTTGCGTTAATACAGATTTTGGTACTGCACCAACTTGTTTTTCTACAATTTTTCCGTTTTTAATAACAAGCAATGTTGGGATGCTTCTTATCCCGAACTTTGCAGATGTATTTGGGTTGCTGTCCACATCTACTTTGCCTATTATGGCCTTTCCTTCATAGTCAGAGGCAAGCTCTTCTACTACAGGGCCTATCATTTTACATGGGCCGCACCATTCTGCCCAGAAGTCTACAAGAACGGGTTTATCTGTATTCGTAATTTCCTCGAAATTCGCGTCAGTTATTTCAATCGCTTTTCCCATATTTTTAATTCAAAAAGTTATTTTGTAAACATAATTAATTTTTCCTTGTAATAGTTCCCCTCTGGTTAAATTTTATATTCCACCCCATCTATAATCTTTAACCGGTCTATTAAAGCATTGTTTATCTCTACTTTATATTTGCGAGAGTACATTTCCAGTGAAATATTCTCATAAGTATCTGTAAAAAAGAATCTTACTTCGCAATTACCCTTACTTTCCACCAGTACCTGCTCCAGCTTCTGTACGGTGTCGGGCTTCATAAGAGGGAGACTTATATCCAATTGTATTTTCTTAAACTTATTCTTTATGTCTGCCAACAATTCAATATGATATGGCCTGAACTCCCATTGGTCGGAATCCTTATACCGCTGCTGTACCTTTCCTTTTATAAACAGGAACTCGCCTGGCTTTATCCAGTGGCCTAGTTTTAGGAAATCTTCTCCAAACAAGGCCATTTCAATAGTATCGTTATAATCCTCTATACTGAATAATACGAAAGACTTACCCTGTTTGGTTTGTCTTACGGCTGTTTTTGTTACAATTCCGGCAATGCTAAGGTCTTTGCCCCTGCTTTCCATTACTTTATCTAAAGTGCAGTTGCAAAACTTATCCAGTTCCAGCTTAAACTGGTCTAGCGGATGGCCAGATATATAAAAACCTACCACATCTTTCTCATAACGCAATTTCTCTATATCCCCCCACTCCTCACAAACCGGTATTTTAGGCAACGGAATTTCATTGGTTCCAGCAGCACCAAACAGAGAGGCCTGTGGAGCAGCCTTTTCTGTACGGTAAGCATTGCCATACTTAATGATCTTTTCGATCAGGTTATTATTATTATCCCCTTCTACAAGAGCAAAATACTGTGCCCGATGCAGGTTTTTAAATCCATCAAAAGCCCCGCCATAGGCCAGACATTCAAAGGTCTTTTTATTTACGGTGCGCAGGTTTACCCGCTGTACAAAATCGAAAATACTGGTATATGCTCCATTCTCATTTCTTTCTGAGATGATGGACTCCACCGCTGCCTCACCCGTTCCTTTTATTGCCCCTAATCCAAAACGAATTTTGCCTTCAGAGTTTACGTCAAAATGCAGGCCGCTTTCGTTCACATCCGGACCAAGCACTTGTATGTTCTGGCGCTTGCACTCGTCCATAAAAAAGGAAACCTTATCAATATTACTCATATTATGAGTAAGTATAGAGGCCATGTACTCTGCCGGGTAGTTGGCTTTTAGATATGCAGTTTGATAAGCTACTACCGAATAAGCCGCCGAGTGAGAACGGTTAAAGCCGTACTCCGCAAACTTCTCCATAATGGCAAACACATCCTCTGCCTTATCCTTATCAATATCATGCTTTTCTTTAGAGCCTTTAATAAACTTCTCGCGCTCCTTGGCCATCTTCTCCTTGTCTTTCTTCCCCATCGCCCTTCTCAGCAAATCCGCTCCTCCAAGCGAATAACCTGCCAGTATCTGCGCCGTTTGCATAATCTGCTCCTGGTACACCATAATACCGTGGGTATTCTTTAGCATATCCTCCAGCAAAGGATGCGGATACTCTACCTTTTCCTTACCATGCTTACGGTTGATGAAGTTTGGGATGAACTGCATAGGCCCAGGGCGGTACAAGGCGTTCATGGCAATTAGGTCTTCAATGGTAGTAGGCTTCAGGTCTTTCAGGTACATACGCATGCCGTCAGACTCGAACTGGAACGTACCTACCGTATCACCGCGCTGGTAAAGAGCAAAAGTCTTTGCATCATCTTCTGGTATTTCGTCAATATTGATGTCTGTACCATAGTTCTTCTTGATCAGCGCGAGGGCATCTTTTATGATGGATAGGGTTTTTAGCCCCAAAAAGTCCATCTTTAACATACCGGCAGATTCAATCAGCTTCCCGTCAAACTGAGTTACCAGTAGATCAGAATCTTTAGAAATACAAACCGGGATGTAATTGGTAAGGTCATCCGGAGCGATGATAACACCCGCCGCATGTATGCCTGTATTCCTTACGGAACCTTCCAGCGTTTCTGCCAGTCGTAACGTTTCCCCTTTCAGGTCATCCGCTTTCTTAAGCTCTTTCAGTTCGTCTACATCGTTATAAGCTTTTGCCAGCGATGTTCCGGGAGCCTCAGGAACCAGCTTTGCCAGGTAATTGGCATCAGCTAATGGTAAGTCTAATGTGCGTGCCACATCTTTTATAGATGATCGTGCAGCCATGGTACCAAAGGTGATAATTTGCGCTACCTTTTCCTTGCCGTACTTGTCTACCACATAGTCAATCACCTTCTGGCGGCCTTCGTCGTCAAAGTCAATATCAATATCGGGCATGGTAACCCGTTCCGGATTCAGGAAACGCTCGAAGAGCAGGCTGTATTTTATGGGGTCAATATTGGTAATGCCTATGCAGTATGCAACTGCAGAGCCTGCTGCCGAGCCTCTGCCCGGCCCTACTGCTACACCCAGGTTACGGCCTGCGGCAATAAAGTCTGCTACTATCAAGAAGTAGCCGGCAAAACCCATCATTTTAATAATACTCAGCTCGTAATTTAGGCGTTCCTCAACATCTGCCGTTATTTCTTTGTAGCGTTTTAGCGCACCCTCAAAGGTCTGATGCTTCAGGTAATCATCCATGGTGGCAAAGCCAACTGGGAGCGTAAAGTTGGGTAGTAGAATGTCTCGCTGTAATTTTGGGGGAGTTACCTTATCTACTATCTCATTGGTATTGTCAAGCGCCTCAGGAATGTCCGCAAACAGAGTAGCCATTTCTGCCTGGCTCTTAAAATAAAACTCATCGTTAGGGAAACCAAAACGGAAGCCCTTACCATCCCCTACCGGAGTTTTCTGTAGCTCACCTGTATTTACACACAGCAGAATATCATGGGCATTGTAGTCTTTTTTATCTATGTAATGCGAATCGTTGGAGGCGATCATCTTCACTCCATACTTTTTCGCAAACTTTACCAGCACAGGATTTACTATTTGCTGCTCTTTCAGGTTATGGCGTTGCAGTTCTATGTAATAATCTTCGCCAAACAAGTCCAGCCACCATTCAAATACTTTTTCTGCTTCCTGTTCGCCCTTGTTCAGTATGGTTTGCGGCACTTCTGCCCCCAGGCAGCAGGTAGTGGCTATTAAGCCTTTGTGATATTTTAAGACCAGTTCCTTATCAATGCGTGGCCACTTGCTGTACAAGCCCTCCATGTACCCCAGTGAGCAAAGTTTGGAAAGGTTCTTATACCCGTCCTGGTCTTTGGCCAGTAGTAGCTGGTGGTAACGGTTGTCTTTATTTTCTTTATTGAATACCTTCTTGTGCCTGTCCTCTACCAGGTAAAACTCACAGCCTACAATAGGTTTTACACCCTGTTTGTTAGCCTCTGCTACAAAAGAGAAAGCTCCAAACATATTGCCGTGGTCAGTCAGCGCAATAGCTTTCATATTGTCTGCCTTGGCTTTCTTCATTAGTCCGCTTATGCTGGCGGCTCCGTCAAGCAGGGAATACTGGGTATGGCAATGGAGGTGTGAAAATTCGGACATTTAAAACTCGTCAGGTATTATAGTTATGTACTATAAAGTTACGCAATTTGAGGGAGAAGTTTTCCACAATCATAATCTTGCTCAATATTTACGAACTCTTATTATGTATTACAGTATCTTTTACGATTAAAGAACTACAGATTTTAGACAAAAACTTTATGCTTTTATATTATAAATTTGTTTTAATAAGTAACTTTATTGAGTCTAAATGAAAATTTTTCAACTATGAAAACGAACACTTATTGGCTGCTTTTTATGCTGGTTCTTTTTAATATTAGTGAACTTAAAGCCGACTCCACTTTTGTTAGTATTCCTGATACAAACTTCAGGGCCTACTTAATGTCTAATTATCCTTCCTGCTTTAACACAAGTGATCTAATGGATACTACCTGCTCTCCAATAGTAAACTTAACTACTTTAGATGTAGAAGGTCAAAACATAAAAGACCTTACAGGAATACAATATTTCAAAAAATTACAATATTTATACTGCGATGACAATCCCCTAACAAACTTATCTTCACTGCCTGATGGGCTGCTTAACCTGGTTTGTGGTTCTTCCAATCTTACTAACTTACCAACGCTTCCTGCTGGGTTAACTGATTTGGATTTTACCAGTGCCCCAATTAGCAGTTTACCAACCTTACCCTCTAACTTGCAATATTTGTATTGCAGAAGCACTAATCTTACAAGTATACCTGCGCTTCCTTCTTCTATGATCACTGTTGATGCAAGAAATTCATCTTTACTAACTTGTTTAACCTCCTTAAACAATAATCTGGAAAGCTTATCCCTGGCTGGTACTGCTGTGACTTGTGTACCTAATATTCCTACTAATCCTAATTTCTATTCTGATACAAGAATTGTACAGTGCAGCAGCTATTGTACTGCTGCTCACGATACGACAACTAATCAATCTACGTTTGTTACTATCCCCGATGCAAACTTCAGGGCTTATTTAATGTCAAACTACCCATCCTGCTTTAACTCAAGCGATGAGATGGATACTACTTGTTCTCCAATAATAAACCTAACTACTTTAGATGTAGAAAATCAGAACATAAAAGACCTTACAGGAATACAATATTTTAAAAAACTACAATATTTATACTGCGATGATAATCCTTTAACAAACTTATCCTCATTGCCTGATGGACTTCTTAGTCTGGTTTGCGGTTCTTCTAATCTTACTAGTTTACCGACACTTCCTACAGGATTAACTGATTTAGATTTTACCAGCGCACCTATTAACAGTTTACCTACCTTACCTTCTAACTTGCAATATTTGTATTGCAGAAGCACTAATCTTACAAGTATACCTGCGCTTCCTTCTTCTATGATCACTGTTGATGCAAGAAATTCATCTTCACTAACTTGTTTAACCTCCTTAAATAATAATCTGGAAAGCTTATCCCTGGCTGGTACAGCTGTAACTTGTGTACCTAATATTCCTACTAATCCTAATTTCTATTCTGATACAAGAATTGTACAATGCACTAGCCCTTGTGTTGCATCGGTTACAGGAGTGGCAACAGCTACTTCCACAAATGATCTGAGTATTTACCCTAACCCTTCAACAGGAGCTATAACAATTACTTCTCCATCTGGCCAACAACTGCAAAGTATAAAAGTAATAAGCATAGATGGCAGACCAGTATATGAATCACCAACTGGTACTATAGGAAATCAGCTTTCCTTAGATTTAAGCGGTCAGAAAGTCGGGCTATATTTTGTACAAACTACCACAGGCAACCAGGTAATAAATCAAAAACTTATAATCGAGTAAATAGTAAAGTGGTTTTGAAAAGGATAGCCTATAGCTATCCTTTTTTTATTTTTTGCTAGAGCAATAATATCCCTTCGCAGATTTTTTAAGCCTCGTTAAAATTTCCCTCTGCTTTTGTCCAGATCTAAAAAGCCAAATCGTCATTAGGACAGAACAAAATCTTAATTAACATGGAAGCAAGAGTAAATTTATTAGAGAAAGGGCAGAATGGCCTTAAACACACATTTGCACTAGGTGTATACCTGAAAAAGTCAACTATTGAGCAGTCTTTGTTAGAGTTAATTGACTTTCGTATTTCTCAGATCAACGGCTGCGCCTATTGCCTGGATATGCATTCTAAAGATGCACGGGCAGCAGGCGAGACGGAACAGCGTCTCTATTTACTAAGCGCCTGGAGAGAAACAGATTTGTATACAGCGCGGGAAAGAGCAGCGCTTACCTGGGCTGAGGCTGTAAACAGTCACCATGTGCCGCAGGAAATCTTTAATGAAGTGAAAAAACAGTTGTCTGATGAAGAGCTAATTGACCTGACCCTTGCGGTAAGCGCTGTAAGCACCTGGAACAAACTTAACCTGGCTTTTTCTCCTTTGAAAGCAGGATCTTATATGGTAGGGCAATTTGCTTAATCCGCCCATATTTGTTAAAACAAAAAGGCAGAGTACCCTCTGCCTTTAATTACTACCTATTACTAATTACTAACTTAAATCTATTGTAACATCTGGCTTTCTTCCCAGGCATCCATCTTCACCTTTTCAATCAGCAGAAATTTCTTAAACTCAGTTATGATCTTTTTCATATCCAGGTCACGGCTTTCCATTTCCTGGTATTCGCTGTCTGATTTTTCAAGCGCTGGCCTCAACTGGGCAAGGCTATCGTGCATCTGGGCGATCATGCTATCTACCTGGGCCTGCCCTGACTCATCTTTACCCGCTTTGCTTTTTTCAAGCTCTACTATGCTGTCTTCTATATAAGTCACCAAGTCCCAGGGGTTGTTAGGCCTGTTCCAGATGAACTCTATATTGCATTTTCTGCATCTGTATTTGTTTGACTTCCATCCCTTCTCGTGAATAGCCACTCCTATAAATTTCAGGTGTGTGTTTTTATTACAGTCCGGGCATTGGGCATTATCTTTTACAATATGCTGCAAGGTGTCGCGCTGCTCCAATACGCCTGCCCTAACGTTGGCATGCAGTTCCAGCTTAGATACAAGGTTTACACAAGAGTCGTTCATCTGCGAATGCTCTTCGCTCAACTTGCCTTCTTTTAGCAGTTTTTCAGCTCTTTTTCTGAAAAAGTTAACCAGTTTTACCAGCTCTCTTTCGTGTTCTCTCAGGTTAGGATTCATAGGGAGTTTATCAGGTTTAGCTCAGTATAAACCCGTAATAAGGTAAAATGTTTTGGCACAGGAGAAAAATATTTTTATTAGATGAAAAGTTGTGTGATTATTATTAAAAAACTCGGCATTGTGCACTCATTTTTCTTCTATTCATTGTTAAATACTTAAAGAATTAGTAAACTGTACCCTTAAATTAAGGGGTAATCGGTGGCAAGTTATGTTTATGGCATAGATTTCGGAACCAGCAATTCGGTGCTGGCCATAGTCAATACATCTTCCAGGCAACTTGTACATATCATTAGCGAAAACTCCGTTATCTATTTCCGCGACGCTCAAACGCACTACATAGGCAAACAGGCTGTGCAGCAGTACCTGCACCACAACATGCAGGGTAGGTTGCTAAAGTCTATTAAGACATTGCTGCCACAACCCGGCTTTACCTTTACTTACATATTTGGCAAAAAATACACTGCCGAAGACCTGGTAACGCTTATCCTAAGTTACCTGAAGCAGCAGGCGGATGCACTTATTGGGGAAGAAGTGGACGAAGTAGTATTGGGTAGACCAGTAGTATTTAGCGAAGAAGCCGAGAAAGATAAACTGGCTGAGGACAGACTATTAAGAGCTGCCAAGAAAGCAGGCTTTACCAAAATAAAATTACAATATGAGCCTATTGCCGCAGGCTTCCTGTACGAGCAGTCCATCTTGAAACCAGAAACTGTATTGATAGGCGACTTTGGAGGCGGTACATCGGACTTTACACTAATGAAGCTGGATGGCGCAAGAAAGGGACAGGCTGACCGCAGGCAGGATATTATAAGAACTGCCGGTATTCACATTGGAGGGGATGATTTTGATGCCGCCGTGATGTGGAACAAGCTGACTCCCTATTTCGGCTATGGATTAAAGTACGAATCGTATGGCAAAATGCTGGACTTACCTGTGCACATATTCCGCACCTTGTGCGAGTGGGAACAGATGGCTTTTTTAAAAGAAGGCAAACTACGCAAAAGTTTAGATGCCTACTATTTGCAAACCAACAAAAACGAAGCACTGATAAGGTTAATGCAACTGATAGACAATAACCTTGGCTTCTCGCTGTTCCAATCTATTGAAAAGGCAAAAATAGAACTCTCTGCCGCCGCCCATACGCAGCTACTATATTCTAATGGTAGTATTGCTATCGATGATGTGATGGAACGCCAGGCATTTGACAGTTGTATTCATGATGATATTGCCAAGGTAGACGCCTTTCTGGATAGTTTCTTAAAAGCTGCCAATAGGACCACAGATGAAATAGACAATGTATTTCTTACCGGGGGAGCTTCTTCCGTAGCCGCCGTGCTGGACATCTTCCTGAAAAGATTCCCTGCTGATAAAGTACATGCCGGAGATAATTTTAACAGCGTAGCGCAGGGACTGGCGTTAAGCTATTTTTACCTATCCTAAAGTAGATTTAAAGAATTTTAAGCTATTTTTTAACAACCGTATCCCTTTCAGGGTCATTAGGAAAAGAATCAGGTACTGCATCACTGGAAGATATGCTGTCTGACTGTAATCCTACATCTGTAGTATCAAGATCAATAGACGATGAATCTTTTGAAACATCAGACGTTTCGCCACCTGAGGATCCACAAGAAGAAAGAACAGAGATTGCTACCGCTGTTACAAGTATTTTAAAAGTTAACTTCACTCTAAATTTATTTATGTTCAGTTATAAATTTGTAACCAGGTAAAAGGTTAACAAAAGTAAAGGTTTTTAAATTTTTAGCAAAAAAGACTTTAAAAATAAAGATTTACAGCTACTTATTAACAGTATCCCTTTCAGTTTCAGGATTGTTAGGGAAAGAATCAGGTTCTGCTGATTTAGCCGCCACACTGTCTGATTGCATTATTACATGGTTAGTGTCAAGGTCAATCGGCGAATTTTTTGAAGTCTCAGGCTGAGTACTTGAACTGCAGGAGGAGAGTACAGCTATTGTTGCTGCTGTTAAAACAATTTTAAAGGTTGGCTTCATTCTAGTTATTAAATTTATATTTCAATTAATATTACTCTTAGGATGGGGCGCTCGCTACTACTCAGTTGTATCGCTCTGTACTCCAGGTACTGAATCAGGTTCGGCAAATACTGGGGCAGCACTGTCAGACCTTGCCTCTCCCTCTGTTGTATCTACTTCCAGGGGCTGAGAAGTAGTTTTCTCTTCAGCTGGTTTCTCCGAACTGCAAGAAATGATCGTAATTCCTGCTACTATCAACAAACAATAAATAAATGATCTCATAGATATTATTTAGTACTATTATTAGAATTTATTACCGCCCATCTCTACCACAGTCTTGTATTCTTTTTCCGTAAGAGCTGATACTGAAAGCCTGCCTATCCGCACCAGCTGCATGTTTTTAAGGGCTGGCTCTGCCTTTATATCCTCTAGGGTAACAGACTTCTTCAATTTCTCTACTGGTGCAAGGTCCACTACTACCCAGTTGGCATCGTCCGTCGTAGGATCCTGATAATGCTCTTTCACCACCTTGGCAATGCCTACTACATCTTTGCCTTCATTGCTGTGATAGAACAGTACCTTGTCGTTCTTTTGCATAGCTTTAAGGTTATTGCGGGCAGCATAGTTTCTTACTCCCTCCCACATGGTAGACTTATCTTTCAGCAATTGTTCAAAAGAGTAGACAGAAGGCTCAGATTTTACTAACCAATAGTTCATAGGTATGAGAAAAACGAATATAAAGCTTTAAGTTATAAATTGAAAGTAAAAGTAGTAATCAATGATGCAACTCTGAAACTCCGCCTGAAACCACAAACTTCATTACCTCACCGCTTGGAGCATGCAAAGGCTCTACCTGATCTTTAGGCACAATAAACAGGTTGCCAGAAATGTTGTACGAGTCCGGAAAGTAAACAGCCACCTTATCAACCATATCCAGATATCTTAAATCGTTTTGAGTAATGAAACCGATGCGTTTTACATTGCTGTGCTGGTTCCAGGTTACCAGTACCGGCTGACTAAACTTCTTTTTATCTCCCACAAGGGCTCCTGTAAGGTCTTTTACTGAAGAATATATTAAGTTAACTAATGGTATGCGGTAAATGTGATTCTCGAAAAAGGTAAACACGGGCTTAGCTATTAGTGTAGAGCCAACAAGGCCAATTAGTGAAATACTACTAATTACAATAACAAACCCAATTCCAGGGTAAAGGCTTATACTAAAAAGTCGTGGAATAATATTATCTACCCAAGCAACACCAAGGTATATAATGTAAACGGTGAACCCTATTGGCAGTACAAACAAAAGTCCCTGTAGAAAGTAGCGTAAAAATTGTTTCATTAATATTAGTTAAAAATCTGCCTTATGTAGTTAGCCACATTCTCCATTAGCCACATTGGCGTAGACGTAGCCCCGCATATCCCTACCGTGTCTCCGGCAGTAAACCAAGCGTTGTCAACTTCTGTTTCGTTCTCCACAAAGTAGCTCCTGGGGTTCTCTGCCTTGCACACACTGTACAATGCTTTTCCGTTAGAACTTTTTTTGCCGCTTACAAATACTATTATAGTGTGCTCGTGAGAGAATTTCTGCAACTGCGGCTCTCGATTAGATACCTGCCGGCAAATACTGTCGTTGTATTCAAACGATTCGGCATTCTCCGGCTTGGTTTCTTTTATGCGTTCCTCTATAGCCGATTTCAGGTTGTAAAATCCTTTAGTACTTTTAGTAGTCTGGCTAAAGAGTGTAACGGGTTTGTTAAAATCTACCTTTGCCAGGTCTTCTTCGGTAGTTACTATGATGGCTTTGTCGCTGGTTTGGCCTGTCAGCCCTATCACTTCCGGGTGGCCTACCTGCCCATATATTACTATTTGCCCATCTTTCTCTTCAATATCGTCAAAAGCATTCTTTACCCGGTTTTGCAATTTAAGCACCACCGGACAAGAGGCATCAATAAGTTCTATATTATTAGCAAGCGCTATCTGGTAGGTTTCAGCAGGTTCGCCATGTGCGCGAATCAGTACCTTGCAGTCCCTTAGGTTTTTCAGGTCATCGTGGTTAATAATGCGCAGACCTTTTTCATAAAGCCGCTTCACCTCCATGCCATTGTGCACTATATCGCCCAGGCAGTACAGTATATCACTTTCCTTCAGTTCGTCTTCTGCCATTTGTATGGCAAACTCTACTCCAAAACAGTACCCTGAGTTTTTATCTATCGTAACGGTCATATTAGTAATAGTCCGCTGTGCGCCTCTATCATTTTAGTAGTAGCCAGGTTAATGATGATGTCTACCTGTTCATCCAGCGTCATATATGTAGTATCCAGTTCATAAGCGTCAGATGCTTGCTTTAGCGGGCCTTCACTACGTGTGGTATCTATATGATCTCTTTTCGCCAGGTTCTCCATAATCTCTTCCAGGTTCACTACCTGCTTGCGTTCTAATAGTTCCAGCTGCCTTCTGTAAGCGCGAGTGTTAATCTCAGCCCGCATAAATAGCTTTAACTCTGCCTCTGGAAAAACTTCTGTGCCAATATCTCTTCCATCCATCACCAAACCTTTCTTCTTCCCCATTTTCTGCTGCTGTGCTACCATGCTGCGCCTTACTTCTGGTACGGCGCTTACCTCACTTACCTTGTCCGAGATGTACATTTTACGTATTTCATTCTCCACATTAAAACCATTCAGATAAGTTTCGTTCCGCTCTGCTTTAGGATTATATAAAAAGTGAATATGAATATCCTCCAGCGCTTTGGTAATCGCTTTAGGGTTGGTGATGTCAATATAATGCTCGTGAAAATAAAGGGTAGCAGCCCTATACATGGCCCCCGTATCAATATAGCCATAGCCAAGTTTGGATGCCACAGCCTTGGCGGTTGTGCTTTTTCCGCAGGCCGAGTAACCATCTATAGCTATGATGATTTTCTTCATAATCAAATATACCATTTTCGCACTACTAACTCAACAAAGAAAAATCAATTTTGTGTTCCGCAGCTAGGAAAATTGGGGGACTTAGTAGTTAAATAGGATAAAAATAAGTAGTAATTGAAGGAAAAAAAGGCAGCCCCAGTATAAAAGCTGCCCTATATATTTTTTAGCCTGGGTGGTTAGATCCTTTTTTCATTTTTTTACCACCTCTTGGGTGCCAGTTTTGGCTTTTGTGCCCAGATTTTACGCAGGATGCGGCAAAAAAGGACACCAGGATAATTAGTAGCGCTGCTTTTTTCATGTTTATGTTTAAAATAGTAGTTGTTCTTTATACTGAGTAAAAGCTTTTTTTACTCAACTTTTAAAGTTATAAAAAAAGTGGATAGAACTAGTAAAAAGTATTAAAACTTTAAGAATTTTTACCTTCCTATAGCTGTCAGCAAATCGGATTGGGTAATGATATGTACCTGATTATTATCATCCCGCACCATTAAAGCATTGTTCCCCTCTGTAATGAAAGAGGAAAGTACATCTATAGTATTATCCAGCCCTACAAACGGGAAAGGTTTGTCCATTACCTCATACACCTGGCGATCTCTTATCGAAGGGTCTGCCAGCAATTGTTTCAGTACTTTAGCATCTGCTAAACTACCTACATAGTGTTCACCATCTTTTACAGGTATTTGGGATATGCCCGCTGTTGTTAACCTGGCTATGGCATCCCCTACTTTTTCATTCTTATCTGCAGAAATGATATGGCCATTTGTTCTGCCTTTTATAATGTCTTTAGCAGTGGCAAAACGCCCAGATTCCAGGTAGCCGTGGTCTTTCATCCAGTTGTCGTTGTATATTTTGCCCAGGTACCTGGTTCCGTGATCAGGCAGGATAATCACCATCATATCACCCTCTTTCAGATTTTCCCTGGCGTATTCCAGTCCGCCATATACAGCTGAACCGCTGGACCAGCCTACAAACATTCCCTCCTCTTTAGCCAGCCTGCGGGTCATAATGGCGGAGTCTTTATCCGTAACTTTTATAAAGAGGTCAATCAGGTTAAAGTCCACATTCTTTGGCAGGATGTCTTCTCCTATTCCTTCTGTACGGTAGGGATATATCTCGTTCTCGTCAAAAATGCCTGTTTCCTTATATTTCTTAAATACAGAGCCATAGGTATCAATACCAATGGCTTTTACAGCAGGGTTCTTTTCTTTCAGGAGTTTCGATACTCCGCACATGGTACCCCCTGTGCCAACACCTGCAACAAAGTGAGTAATCTTGCCTTCGGTATCTCTCCATATCTCCGGCCCTGTAGTTTCGTAATGGGCAGCAGTATTGGAAAGGTTATCGTACTGATTTGGGTAAAATGAATTGGGAATTTCCTTATTTAGCCTGGCGGCGGTAGAATAATATGACTGTGGGTCTGTAGGCGCTACATTGGTAGGGCATACAATTACCTCTGCTCCCAAGGCCCTTAATACATCTATCTTTTCTTTGGATTGTTTATCGGTGGTTGTAAAAATACATTTGTACCCTTTGGCAATGGCTGTAAGCGCTAACCCCATGCCTGTATTACCCGATGTACCTTCTATAATAGTACCTCCCGGTTTCAACTTGCCTGTCTTTTCAGCGTCTTCTACCATCTTTAGCGCCATGCGGTCTTTTACTGAGTTGCCAGGGTTAAAATATTCCACCTTTACAAGCACAGTTCCCTTTAACCCCTTAGCCAGCTTATTTAGCTTCACTAATGGTGTATTTCCAATGGCTTGTATTATTGAGTTGTAGTACATAAAAATTGTATGATACGAGTTGTTAAAATTAGGAAATTAAATCCAGAAATTTATCTGTATTAACACCTGCATTTACACAGAAGTTTAGTACATCCCTGATCCTATGTTAAGAAAAAAAATTCACTGTAATTATAACTTTATAGAAGGGTAACGGGTTAATTTTAAACTAAGAGACATGGAGGAGAAAGCAATGGAAAAATTCAACAAAAATATATGGTCAGCCACCCTTTCTGATGTAAGCATTAATACCAACGGCGAGTTGTGCGAAGTGGTAGATTTTGGCAGTGAAGTGGTTGAATACAAAATAAACGGAGTTACAGAACACATTATATACGGCATATTTTTCAGCTTTAACCAAAAGTCTGAGACTAAATAATTTTAACTAAGGAAGGTATTGAACAGGTAGTATTAGTGATAAAAAGCTGGTACTATCTGTAATTTTTTAGGTAGATAACTATAATCTACTGATTAGCCCCTGCCAACAGGTACAGCACTGCCATGCGCACGGCTACACCGTTCTCTACCTGATCCAGGATAATGGAATTCTGCGAGTCTGCTACGTCGCTGGAAAGCTCTATGCCCCTGTTTATAGGGCCTGGGTGCATTATTACTATTTCTTTGTTTAAAGAATCTAGCAGCGATTTTGTGATGCCATAGTAGGCAGAATATTCGCGTAGGGAAGGAAAATACTTAATGGTCTGACGTTCCAGTTGTATGCGAAGCACGTTGGCAACATCGCACCAAAGCAGGGCTTTTCTAAGGTCAAGCTCTACTTTTACATTCAGATCTTTTATGTAGCGGGGCAATAGTGTTATGGGGCCGCATACCATTACTTCTGCCCCCAGCTTTTGCAAGGCAAATATGTTGGAAAGCGCTACCCTGGAATGCAGTATATCGCCAAAAATACAGACTTTTTTGCCAGCCACACTGCCCAGTTTTTCACGTATCGAGAAGGTATCTAACAAGGCCTGGGTAGGATGTTCGTGTGTGCCGTCCCCAGCATTTACTATTTTGGCTTTTATGTGCTTAGACAGGTAATGCGGTGCGCCTACGCTGGCATGTCTCATCACAATCATATCCACCTTCATAGCCAGAATGTTATTTACTGTGTCCAACAAGGTCTCCCCTTTTTTAACAGAGCTGGAGGAAGAAGAGAAATTGATTACATCGGCTGAAAGGCGTTTCTGGGCAAGCTCAAACGAAAGGCGGGTGCGGGTAGAGTTTTCGAAAAATACGTTAGCTATTGTAATGTCTCGCAGGGATGGTACTTTTTTAATAGGGCGATTGATAACTTCTTTAAAATTATCGGCAGTTTCAAAAATAAGTTGAATGTCTTTTTCTGTAAGTCCTTTTATACCAAGTAAATGCTTTACACTTAACTGCATTATCCTATTTCTTTTTTACTAACCATACATTATCCTCTTTTATGCCCTGCTCCTTTAGCTCTACCAATACCTTTTCAGATTCCTGGCAGTCTACCGCAAGGCCCACGTAATTGGCATATATGGGAATATGCCTGCTGTAGCTGCGGTCTATTAAGGCCATAAACTCCACCTTGCTTGGCCTGCCAAAGGCGTTCATGGCATCCAACGCCGCACGTACTGTACGTCCGGTATACAACACATCATCAACCAGAATCACTTTTTTATCTTCAATAACGAAAGGAATTTTAGTGGCATTGGCTTTTAATGGCACCTCTTGCCTGCGAAAGTCATCGCGGAAAAAGGTGGCATCCAGGTAGCCCAGAGGTATTTTCTTTTTAAGAATTTGGGAAAGCTTTTGGCAGATACGCTCGGCAAAGAAGATGCCGCGTGGCTGCAAGCCTAATAGAACAGAATCGCTAAAATCTCCGTGATTTTCAATAAGCTGATGGCATAACCGTTCTATGGTAATGGCAAGCAGTTCACTGTCTATAATGTTTCTTTTTTGCATTCAGCAATAAAGTTTTGCAAAGATAGAAAATAAGTTTAATCCTGCACTACTAAATAGCTCAAAGTTAAATATCTAATATACATACATATACCTTTTTAAATGCCAGTTGGCACGGCTATGTATTGCTAATACTGCTAACCAGAAATTTATTAATTGCTTAACTAAAGCAAGGTATTTGTGCTATTTATAAAACTACTATTTGTACAAGCATATTACATAGCAGGTAATTGGCACTTGTTATGCACCTTGTTTTTTGATTGTTAATTGCGTTGTTATTGCTTTTATTTTGAATTTCCGTTTTCTACGTAGGTAAGATTTGACCTTGTTTTTGCAGGTTTTATCTCTAAAATTGGCATCCATATGAACCTTTGGATTTGCTAACAATTAATACCCCTGCATAAATAAAATAACTTGGTAAATAATTCCAATTATTACTAACAAAAGTATACTTCCGAGCAAGACTAGAAGTACTATCTTTAAGACAGAATGAGCATGATTTAATTTTTTATTGGTTTTTACTTTTTCTGACTTGGGTGTATAAAGTTTATTTTTTGTGATTTTTTTTAACTTATAAACTTTTGCCTCCTTCCTTACAGAAATTGGTTTTGAGTTTGAAGTGATACTTTGCTCTTCTACAAAATGAACTTGTTTTACTTCAGCGATAGATAGTAAAGAATTAGGCGCTGAACTAACAGTAGCAGTCTCTATACATTTTAAAGTATCACTGGCAATGCTACTTCCCACTATGGGTGTTCTTGTACAGCCACAACACATTATGATAATGAGCGGTACAAAAGCGAGTTTAAAAAAATCCAGCATTCTGTTATCCATTTTTAGATAAAATTTACTCTTTAGATAACGCTTAGTCATCAAGGAAAATATTAGTTACGGGATTACTACTTGTTTCTTAGTATCGGAGAAGTTATCGCCCACTTTCATTACATAATAGTAAGTACCTGCTGGTAGGTTAGAGTTGTTAATTAACAATGTTCCAAATGTGTTATCAACCATAAAGGTTTTTATCAGCTGGCCCTGTTCGGTATATACTAATACTTCTCCCTGTTTCGTATTGGGTGGCAAAGTAAAATCAATCCTAGCCATGCCGTCTGTAGGGTTAGGGTATGGATTGGAGAAATTGAAAGGTACATCTTTTACAGGTTTTGCTAAGGCCGTTACAGGCTGGGTTCCAGGCAGACTGTATATTTCATGATTTTTTCCTGCTTCCAAATAAAGCTTCCATCCTGAAGAAGTCTTAAAATAATTGCCACCATAATCATCTCTTGAAGCAGTACCATCTATTGTTATTAACGAAGTGGGATTATTTTCATCAGCAGAGCTAACTGAGTCTCTAGTAAAAATTTTAGAACCATCATCTGCATATACAGCATAAATTTGGCCACACATAAATCCAGCTTCTACTTTAGAATCACTATTAAAAAGATTATCTGATAAATGATTTATACGACAGCCTAAAGAAGTATCGAGCAAGGGAATAGTAAAGTTATCATAAATAGAATAATCTGAATTATAAATTGTAATAAGTGAATCAGTATATACGCCAGGGCCTGAACTTGGAAACCTTGTACTTCCTGTTACTTTAACTATTTTATCTCCCACTGTAAGACTTACTGAATAAAGAAAACTACTACCATATAGTCGTGGCACTAGTGGTGTAGAAAACTCTAAAGTTTGTGCTATAGTAAAAGAAACTATTAGTAATAAGGTAATAGATAAAAAAAATTTCATAAAAATGGATCGTTAAATTATTGATTAAATAAAACTAATCTTCTGTAACAACTAATACTATTCAATTACCACCTTATTATAGGTTACTGTATTATCTGTTTGAATCTTAATCAGGTAAACTCCCTTCTGTAAGGCTGATACGTTGATGGTATTTCCTGTACCGGTTCTCACCATTACCCCGGCCATATCTGTTAAGCTGTAAGACAGACTGCCTTGGTTACTATTAGTTGAAATATAAAGTATTTCCGTTGCAGGGTTAGGGTATAGACTAATAGTATTGCTAGAACTTACCGGCTGGTTAACTGCCGTTACTGCTTGTACCAACTCTAAGCTGGTGCTTGTTAATGCAAATTGCAGGTTAGACTGGTTGTTGGTAGTATCCAGGTTTATAACAGGAGGATTAAAATTTGAGAAAGCTGGCACATCTGCCATTATGGTATACTTTTCTGGTTTTAGACCTGAGAAGTAAAACATTCCCGAAGAGTTTGTAACAGCGGTCTGTACAGGGTTACCTAATGAATCCATCAGTACAAGCTTTAAGTTAGCTGCTGCATTGGAAGCAACTCTGCCATTACTTACAGAAAGTGTTACTGTACCGTTTATTACACCTGTACCTCCTGAATCTGCCCCTATAATACTCGAAAGGGAAACAGTTATATTAGAATTTAGATTAATTGCCTGGGCATCGTTAAACAACGCTGCACCACTGGGTGAGTTGTCGAAATAAGTAGGCATGTGAAAAGGATAAAGAACTGTGTCAGGCACATAGTAAATATATACTGGCGAGTAAGCGCTTTCCAGTTCAAATGTCCCATCAGCAGCGACAATAGAAGAGTCAATAACAGACAAGGTACTGTCTGCATTCAGCTTTAGTAAATATACTTCCGCGTTGGAATGTCCCGGGTCAGTTAGCTGCCCTTTTATAGTGTCAATAACTATAGAGCAGTTGTTTATATTATTAGTATCGTTACATACCATCCATGTACTATCCATTCCTGAAACCAACGCAGAAGGTAAGTTGGGAAGACAGGAGATATGATTGAATGTAGCTTGTAAAGTAGTAAGGTTAGTAGTTAAAGGAGGCAGGCAATGTATGTTATTATAAGAGCAATTTAGTTGTGTTAACAATGCCGGCAGCGTAGGCAGATTAGAAAGTTTATTGAACGAGCACCCCAGCTCGGTTAAGGAATCAGGTAAGGCAGGCAGGCTGCTTATCTGGTTGTAGTCGCAGTAAAATTGCTTTAAAGAAGCAGGCAGAGCAGGTAAATTAGTAAGCTGATTTTCTTCGCAAACAAGCCGTGCTAAAGAAGAAGGCAAAGCAGGCAGGCTGGTAAGCTTGTTTTGAAAACAATTCAGCGTGGTTAAGGTGGAAGGTAAAGCGGGCAAAGTGGTAAGGTTGTTTTGCCAACAGTTTAATGTACATAGTGTAGATGGGATTGTGGGCATCTCGGTAATAATATTCATACTACAATCTAGGTTCACTAAGGAAGACGGCAATGCAGGGAGGGCGTTAATGTTATTCTGACTGCACCATAAAGTGGTTAAAGACGCAGGTAAACGGCTGGGTAGAGAGTCTAAGATGATGTTGTTACTACAATCCAAAGAAGTTAAATTTTTAAAATATTGCACTCCTGTAAGGTCAGTAATGTATAGGCCAGATACTATTAATTCAGTTTCATTTAGTATACCGCTGCAGGTAGTGTCCATTTGGCCGTGGTCGTTAAAACAGGCTCTGTACTGATTCTGATACATTAGGTGGTTCCTTAAGTTTGGGTCAGGAATGTACACATAGTGGTTTACATATTTACATGGTGTGCTGCAAACGCTTGTTCCGATATCTGTAGTAGTAAGTGATGACGGCAGGTTAGGCAGGCAGGTTATACCATTATCTGAAGCGCCCAAGAAAACAAGGCCGTTGGGCAGCGCTGGCAGGCACTGCATCTGATTGTCTGTGCAACTTAAAACAGTTAGTGAAGCCGGAAGAGCCGGAAGACTGTCCAGGTAGTTATTGTAACAATACAGGGTATCTAACTTTTTGGGCAGCGCTGGCAGGCTGTCGAGCTGGTTGTAAGAACAGTCTAAAAAAATTAGAGAATCGGGTAACGCCGGTAGTTTAGTAATAGAATTCACAAAGCAATTTAAGTGCTTTATACTGTTAGGAAGCTGAGGAAGAGTTGCCAGCGACCCTCCTCCGCAATTTAGAGTAATTAACCCCGGAGGTAAAGCAGGTAAACCATTCATTTTATTGGAACTGCAATCTAAATAAGTTAACGTAGCAGGTAATGAAGGAAGCCCCTGAAGATTATTCTGGCTGCAATTTAATATATTAAGGTTTTTAAAGTATTGTATACCTGTAAGGTCTGAAATGTTAAGAATGCTTACATCTAAGGAAGTTGTATTAATAATACCAGTACAGGAAGTATCGAGCTGCTGGTTACCATTCATGCACGACGGGAAATTTTGCACCAGGTACTTTCTGAAGTTACTATCTGGTATGTTTATGTAAGGATATGGGTTGGTGAAGCAGTCTGTAGTACATGTAGGAAGACTTACATCAGTGTTAGTAACAGATGCAGGCACAGGTGGCAAGCAGGTAATATTTGTATACTTGGCAAGTAAAACGACCAGCCCGGAAGGCAGCGCAGGCAGGCATGAAACAGGGTTACTATCGCAGCTCAAGTTGTATAATCCGGCAGGCAAGGGTGGTATATTAGAAATTTGGTTATTGATTATTTCTAAAACACTTAAACCCTGTGGTAGCGTATCAGGTAAAAATGTTAACTGGTTGTCCCCAGCATATAATTCTTGCAAATAAGGGGGCAAGGGCGGCAAAACAGTAATTTTATTTTGATCGCAATACAACCAGGTCAGGTAAGGTGGTAATGCCGGCAAGCTTCCAATTTTATTATAAGAACAGAGCAATTGGCCTAATGTATTTGGCAGAGTAGGTAGTTCTGTAAGCTGGTTAAATGAACATTGCAATAGTGTCAACGAATCTGGCAGAGCCGGAAGGCTTGTAAGCTGATTCTGTGAAACATCAAGCTCTTGCAAAGAAGGAGGAAGTTGAGGCAGCCCGCTTAGGTTATTATCAATGCAATTCAGTAACAACAGCGGGCCAGGCAAAGCAGGCAAATAAGTAAGCTGGTTTATTTGGCAATATAAGGTGTCCAGCAACGGAGGAAGGGCAGGCAAGCTTGTTAAATTGTTGGAAGCAACATTTATAAGGGTTAGGGACCGAGGCAGGTTTGGCGGCAGACTTGTTAGTTTTGCGTCTGAACATTCTAAATGTTTTAATTTTGGAGGCAGTCCGTTAATATCGGCAAAAGGGTTGGCGCTGCAGTAAAGTGTTGTTAACGAAGAGGGCAGTGCAGGCAAAAGGGTAAACAGATTGCCTTGTATGTTCAGGTAAGTAAGGGTGGCTGGTAAGTCTGGCAGGTAAGAAAGTCCAATGTCGTTACAATACAGCGTTTGCAGGCTTTTAAAATACCGTATTCCATCCATATTGCTTATGGTATCAGAAGGAAAATTATTATTTACAAACAAGGTGGTAGCAGTAGTAATATCGCTGCATGTGGTATCCATCTGCCCCTGTACATTAAAGCAGTTAGGGTAAGCCCCCTGTAGGTAATTTCGGAAGTTGGTATCTGGCAGCGTAACGTAGGTAGACTGTGCGTTTAGCCTTACAGACAGGCCTATAGTAAAAAGGATAACTAAACAGTATAAAATGTTTTTCATAAAAATTATCTTTGTGGCAATAAAACTACATTTTAAAAGCTATATTTACAACTTTTAATTCCTAATTTGCTGGTTTTAAATAGGATTCTTAAAGGGTTTTACTGCGTTTTAATGGGCTGTTCCGGTTATAATAAGCCCTATACCGCCAACGATACTAAACCCACTAAGCATAGCAATAAGTACAGCTATGGGAAAGCTAATGTTTACTGAAAGTGTTATTATAGAATGGGGAAATAACGTAAAAATAAGACCTGCTACGCCAAGCAGAATTAATATAATTCCGAAAAATATTTTTATGGCAGCACTATAGTTATTAGATTTTTTAGGGGCTTTATAATTTTCTGACTTTGGTTTAACAGAATTACTTTTTATGGCTTTTTTTAAGTTGTATACTTCCTTAATGGATTTTATAAGAGATGACTTTGCTTGTTTAGCCACAGATTGCTCTGCTGCTAAATATGTTGGATTATGCTCCGTTGCAGAAAGTAGTATGTTAGGGTCGGAGCTGGCAGTGACTTCTGCCATGTCTGCAGGTTTGGAAGTATCGCCGCTTGGAATGCTACTTGTTAGTGCAGGAGTTCTTGCGCAGGAGGAAAAAATAAGAATGGAGAGTGCTATTAAAAGAAGTTTTAAAGAGTTACGAGTTTTGTTCATGGTTACATCAAAAAACACTATTTAAGTACCTGTTAATAAAGCTAAATTAAAAAAATATAGCTACAATCCTTCATCCTTAAGTTCTCTTCTTAAATTTTCATAAATCCACCCAATTAGTATGAAAAACGTTTCCTTAATTGTAATTTAGCCCGATTTTTACGAATTGTAACTTATGAAGATTTTGAAGTTCGGCGGCACATCGGTAGGCACGCCGGAAAGTATAATGCAGGTAGCGGAAATACTGCAGGCCTATAAGAAGAAAAAGGAAAGCTTTGCAGTGGTTTTTTCGGCTATGTCTGGCATTACCAACCAGCTGGTGAAGGTTTCTAAGGAGGCTTCACAATCCAACCAGGAGTATCTGAAAGGTTTAAAAGATATTGAAAAACAGCATATTGACACTGTTAAAAAGCTTATTGATGTTAAAACGCAAAGCAAGGTTATTGCCACTATTAAAATAGCGCTTAATGAATTGGAAGACTTGCTGCATGGTATTTTTCTTCTAAAAGAGCTTTCTCCACGTTCGCAAGACCTGGCATTAAGCTTTGGCGAGCGACTATCTACCTATATGGTAAGCGAGTACCTGAAACAGCAGGGCATGGATGCCGAATATGTGGATTCTCGTGAGCTGGTAAAAACTGACAATACGTTCGGTTATGCCAAAGTAAATTTTAAGGCAACTGATAAACACATAAAGGAATATTTTAAAAAGCTGGGTAAAGGCACTGTAGCCTGCATAACCGGTTTCATTAGTTCTACTGATAAAGGCGAAACTACTACATTAGGCAGAGGGGGATCTGATTATTCGGCTTCTATATTTGGCGCGGCGCTGGATGTGGAGGAAATAGAAATATGGACTGATGTAGACGGCGTAATGACTGCCGACCCACGTAAAGTAAAAGGCGCTTTTACCTTAACAGCTATCTCGTATGTGGAGGCCATGGAAATGTCTCACTTTGGGGCAAAGGTAATTTACCCCCCTACCCTACAGCCTGCCTTCAACAAAAAACTACCGATCAGGATAAAAAATACCTTTAACCCTGAGTTTGAAGGAACGCTGATCAGCGAGAAAACCAAACCCAACGATTTCCTTATTAAAGGTATCTCGTCCATACAGGATATTGCCTTAATGAGCCTGGAAGGTGGCGGAATGGTAGGAGTACCCGGTGTTTCTGCGCGTTTGTTCAGCAGCCTGGCCAGGGAAAAGATAAACGTGATATTGATTACACAGGCCTCGTCTGAATACTCCATATGCTTTGCGCTGGAACCTAAAGATGCTGAGCGTGCGAAGAAAGCGATAGACGAAGAGTTTGTAAACGAAATTCAGCAGAATAAAATAGACCCACTGCATGTAGAGCCTGATCTTTCGATAGTAGCCATCATTGGCGACAACATGCGGAACACTCCCGGTATTTCTGGTAAAATGTTCCAGGCGCTGGGTAAGAACGGTATCAATGTAATAGCCATCGCACAAGGTTCTTCTGAGCTTAACCTGTCGGTAGTAATACCAAAGTCAGACTTGTCTAAAGCGTTGAATGCCCTGCACGAAGCTTTCTTCCTTTCTGATGTTCGTTCGTTGAACCTGTATGTGGTAGGGCTTGGACTGATAGGCGGCACGCTGTTAAAACAAATAGAAAAGCAGACGGCCTACCTGGCAGAGGAAAAGCTGCTAAAGATAAATGTAATTGCCATTGCCAATAGTAAAAAGATGCTTACTAATAGTAACGGCATTAAGCTGGGACGTTGGAAAGATGATTTGGAAAAGAATGGAAACAAAAGCAGCCTGAAGCATTTTGTGGAAGAGATGATCTCCCTAAATTTGCAGAACTCTGTGTTTGTTGACTGTACTTCCAGCAAAGAAGTGATACAGCACTACGAGGAGATATTAAGCTCCAGTATTTCGGTAGTAACGCCTAATAAGCTGGCCAACTCTGGTTCCTATAAAGATTATAATAAACTAAGAAAAGCAGCCTTTAAGCACGGCGGCAAATTCCTATACGAAACCAACGTAGGCGCTGGCTTGCCGGTAATCAACACTTTGCAAGACCTTAAATACAGCGGGGATAAGATAATCAAGATTGAGGGTATACTATCCGGTACGTTATCGTACATCTTCAATAACTTTAAAGGAGAGAAAAAATTCAGCGAGATAGTAAAAGAAGCCAAAGAAAAAGGGTTTACCGAGCCAGACCCTCGCGACGATTTGAACGGTATGGATGTTGCCAGGAAAATATTAATTCTTGCACGTGAAGCTGGAGAAGAGTTAGAGTTTAACGATGTAGAGGTAGAAAACATACTGCCTCCGCCTTGCAGCAAAGCCAAAACAGTAGAAGATTTCTTTAATGAATTAGAGAAAAATAATGCTGTGTTTGCAAAGCGCAGAGAAGAAGCCGACAAACAAGGTAAAGTGCTTCGTTTTATTGCAAAGCTGGAAAGCGGAAAAGCGACTGTAAGCTTACAATCGGTAGATAGTAACCATCCGTTCTATTCCTTATCCGGCAGTGATAATATGATTTCCTTTACTACAGAGCGTTACAAAGAGCGCCCGCTAGTGATAAAAGGCCCTGGCGCTGGGGCGGAAGTAACTGCCGCCGGTGTGTTTGCCGAAATAATAACTATTAGCAATTACCTGTATTAACAGGACTATATGAAAGAAAGTATAAGAATATTTGCTCCAGCTACTGTGGCTAACGTCTCCTGCGGGTTTGATGTGCTGGGTTTTGCCGTGGAAAACCCTGGCGATGAAGTAATATTGCGATTAAAAACCAAACCCGGAATTACTATTTCCAAAATTACGGGCGATGGTGGAAGACTTTCTACGTCCCCTGAAAAAAATACGGTAGGTGTTTCCATTCAGCAGTTTTTAAACCACTTGCAAATTGGCAAGGGTATAGATATAGAGTTGACTAAAAAGATGCCTTTGGGCAGCGGCCTGGGTTCCAGCGCAGCCAGCGCTGTGGCAGGTGTTTTTGCCGTGAACCAACTACTTGGCATGCCTATGACGCAGCAGGAACTATTACCATTTGCTATGGAAGGTGAACGCATTGCCTGCGGCAGCGCCCATGCAGATAACGTAGCCCCTTCCCTGCTGGGCGGTTTTGTGCTGATAAGAAGCTATGACCCGCTTGACGTGATAAAGATTGACATTCCTGCGGAATTGTATTGTACTATTGTCCATCCTCATGTAGAAGTACAGACCAGGGATGCCAGGGATATACTAAGGAAACAAATTCCGCTAAAGGATGCCATTATTCAGTGGGGTAATGTTGCCGGGCTTATTGCCGGGTTAATGAAACCCGACTATGACCTGATAGGCCGCTCCATGCAGGACGTGATAATAGAACCGGTACGCTCCATACTTATCCCCGGCTTTACCGAGGTGAAGAAAAGCGCGCTGGATGCTGGCGCATTAGGATGCGGCATTTCCGGCTCAGGCCCTTCTATATTTGCCCTTAGCAAAGACAAAGGCATTGCCGACTATGTTGGCGATTGTATGAGCAGAGTATTCACCGGCCTAAACATAGGCAGCGAAGTATACGTCTCAAAAATTAATAACTCAGGCCCACAAATTCTTGATTAAGCAGTAACCACCACAATGAAATTATACAGTACCAACAATACCAGTCACGTAGTATCATTAAAAGAAGCCGTGTTTAAAGGATTACCAGCAGACAACGGCCTTTACATGCCAACGGTCATTCCTCAATTAGAAAAGTCTTTCTTTGAAAACAGTGATAAGCTTTCCTTCCAGGAGATTGCTTTTGAAGTAAGCAAGGCTTTGATTGGTGAAGATGTTCCGACTGATACGCTGCATAAGATCATTAATGATGTGCTTACGTTTGATGCCCCGGTAGTAAACGTACACGACAACATTTATGTACTGGAACTGTTCCACGGACCATCCCTAGCCTTTAAAGACTTCGGAGCCAGGTTTATGGCAAGGCTGATGTCTTATTTTCTGGAAAAGGAGAGTAAGGAAATCAATATACTGGTGGCAACCTCAGGGGATACCGGCAGCGCTGTAGCGCAGGGCTTTTACAAAATGCCTGGTATTAAAGTAACTATCCTTTACCCAAGTAAGAAGGTAAGTGAAATGCAAGAAAAGCAACTTACTACATTAGGAGAAAACATTACCGCCCTGGAAATAGCCGGTACGTTCGACGATTGCCAGCGTATGGTAAAGGAAGCCTTCTTAGATAAGGAATTGAATGAGAAGTTTAACCTGTCCTCTGCCAACTCTATTAATATAAGTAGGCTAATTCCACAGTCGTTCTATTATTTCTATGCCTATTCCAGATTAAAGAAACTTGGTAAGCCTTTGGTATTCTCTGTACCAAGCGGAAACTTCGGAAACCTATGTGGAGGACTTATAGCCAAGCGAATGGGCTTACCCGTTGAGAAGTTTATTGCCTCTACAAACGTTAACGATATCATTCCCAATTATTTACTGAACGGTATATTTTCACCAAGGCCATCTGTCAAAACCATCTCCAATGCTATGGATGTGGGCAACCCGAGCAACTTCGCCCGCATTGTCGCTTTGTATAATAACAATATTGAAGAAATAAGAAAAGATATTATAGGTAACAGGTATACTGACGAACAAACTTCTGAAGCTATAGCCAGTGTATTTAAGAAGTACAATTATATCCTAGACCCTCACGGCGCTGTTGGTTACCTCGGATTAGTCGATTATAAGAAAAAGGTGAATGATGATTTTAGTGGGGTATTCCTGGCTACTGCCGATATTTCCAAATTCCCTGAAGTGGTAGAGGATATTATAGGAAGAAAAATAGAGCTTCCTGAACGACTTAAAGTACTGGCTATTAAGGAGAAAAAAGCAACTCAACTTGGAAGCAACTACTTAGAATTTAAAAACTTCCTCATTAACAACCCCTTATAAAAAGGATGCTTTTTCATAGACGAAGATTTGTATTTTTTCTATAAAAACTAGTCTCAAATCTTTTAAAAAATATCTCCACTTATGCAATCTTTTTACTGGAAAAATGTTAATCTAGTAAGAAAAATAAAGGGGGAGCAAAGAGAAATTCTTGCTTGCAATAGAACTGCATAACTAATCCGTAGAAGACACATCCTCCTAAATTTATTGGAATAGTTATATTCCTAGTCTTAAAATAGGCTTATTAATCCGTGTAATTTACAATACCATTTTAATATTTTTGTGCTGTGGGCAGCGTGACAGAAAATATAAAAAATATAAGAAGACAAAAGGGCATCAGTCAGGAATCTATTGCTTACGATTTGGGCATTGACTATTCTACCTATGGTAAGATAGAACGTGGACAGATAGGATTGACTGTAGACCGTCTTGAGAAAATAGCAACTATTTTAGATGTATCCATAGAAGAAATATACAGAGGACGTATTTTTACTGAAAGGGAGATGTTAGAAAATGTTGCAAACATAGGACTTTTTCAGGAGGAAGGTGGCGCGACCAAAAAGTTTGCTTTGCAGGTGGAGAGCCTGCGGCGAGAGGTACAATTGCTTAAAGAACAGCTGAAAGACAAAGAAAAAATAATAAAACTTTTAGAGAACAAAATTACAAAGAGGACGAAAAAATAGCCTTTTTTACAAGTTTAACCATGTAATATTTTTTTGAAAAAGCTAGTTTAATTTTTCAAAAAAAATTACCTTTACTGTATTGTTCACTTATACTATTTATTACTATGATGAATACAGGTACAGTAAAGTTTTTTAATGAAAGCAAAGGATATGGCTTCATTAAAGATGAAACTTCTAAGCAGGAAATTTTTGTTCATGTGACTGGTTTGACGGAGAAGGTACGTGAAAATGACAAGGTTTCTTTTTCAGTTGTGGAAGGCAAAAAAGGTGTTAATGCAGTTAATGTAAAAAAGGCATAACTACATTCGGAGAAAAGCTTTGAAATCCCGCCCCCAGCGGGATTTTTCATTTTATAGCCTCTCGCAAATCCAGCTCCCGCATACATTTGAAGTGCTTTTTAGGGCATTCTTTATACCCTAGTTTAGAACAGGGGCGGCAGCTCAGGTTATTGTTCTCCAATACTTTATAATTGGTCTGATAAGGATACATACCAAAATGGGGAGTGGTATTTCCCCATATAGATACAATGTCTTTTTTAAGGGCGGAAGCTACGTGCATCATCCCCGTATCGTGCGTGTAAACTTTAAGGGCATTTTTAATAATTGAGGCCGACTGGTTAAGATTATACTTTCCGCAGGCGCTGTATACCGAGAACTTTTTATTTCTGCTGGTAAAATAACTTTCCACGTAAGTTCCGGTAGCAACATCTTCTTTACCGCCAAGTAATATAATTGGCGAATCTGTCATTTCGCAGAGTTCTATTATTCTATCTGGCGGCAGCTTCTTGGTAGCATGCTGCCCACCTATGGCATAGGCAATGTAGCCATGCCTGTAGGCGCCCGGCAGGTGCTCTGGTTTTACTATGTCATTTTCAGGGATAAAATAGTCAAGTCCCTTATTATCATTTACTACCTTCAGCGCTTTTACTGTATCCATATAGCGGTCTACAATATGGATGTTGGGCATTAGGTTGATTTTTAAGTTTACATACACCCATTTTTGCCAGTTGAGCTTGTTAAAAGTGTAAGCCTTTTTGCCTAATGCCAGCTTTACCCTGCGCGTGCGCAGGTTGTTGTGCAGGTCTATGATGTAGTCGTAATTCTCGGCCTTTAACTGCTTAATGAGGTCAGATAGCTTATCTTCCAGTAAGAAACATTTGCTAATATGGGGGTTATGCTCCACAAGCGGGTAGTAGGTCTTTTTAGTGCAGAAATGCACCTCAGCATTCAGTTGCTCTTTAAGGCAACGAACCACAGGGGTGGTAAGCACAATATCGCCAATGGAGGAAAAACGAAGAACCAGTACTTTAGGCATTGGTAGCGGATGCTATGCTCTTACGTTTTTTTGCCAGGTAGCTTTCCATTTCTGCCAGCGATAGGGCGTTAAAGGTCATAGCTTTGGTGAGGCCAGCCTTGTGTGCTACGTTTATGCCATAGTGCATGTCATGATAACCATTCATTTCATGGGCATCCGGGTTAATGCTGATCATGATATTCTTTTCCAGGGCATAGCGAAGCCATTTCCATTCCATATCCAGCCTCCAGGGGCTAGCATTCAGTTCTATTATTACATTATTGGCAGCACAGGCGTCAATCACCTTTATAAAGTCTATCGGGTAACCTTCCCTTTTTAATAGTAACCTGCCGGTAGCATGGCCTAAAATAGTGGTATAAGGATTTTCTATCGCTTTAATTAATCGGGCTGTGGCTTTCTCCTCTGTCATCTTCAGGTTGGAGTGTACGGAGGCTACTATATAATCAAACTTCGCCAGCACATCGTCTTCATAGTCCAGCGAACCGTCGTTCAGGATGTCCGATTCTATTCCTTTAAGGATTTTGAAAGGGTATAATTCTTTGTTAAGTCGGTCTATTTCTTCGTGCTGATCTTTTACCCGATTTTCATACAAGCCATTGGCATAGAAGGCTGACTTGGAATGATCGGCCATGCCCAGGTACTCGAAGCCCAACTCTTTGCAATAGCGTGCCATTTGCTCTAAGGTGTGGCTACCGTCGCTATAGGTGGAGTGGTTGTGCAGTATTCCTTTCAGATCAGAATAAGTAACTAGCACTGGTAAGTTCTTTTCTTTTGCTAATAATACTTCTGTAAATCCTTCTCTCAGTTCCGGTACTATATAGTCCATGCCTAAGGATTCAAATACTTCTTCTTCCGATTTTGGTTTGGATTTGCGTAAATACGTCAGCAGGTTCTCCCCTTCCCTGGCCTCCTGCAACAGGTGGTTAAGGCTGGCTGAATGGATGTATAATTGAGAATAATATTCGGCCTCTGGATATACTTTTACTTCCAGCTTAGCTCCGCTTGATTTCTCATTTCCTCTCCAGATAAACGGCCCAGATTTCTTAAGGTCTTTTTCCAGAATGTCCAACCCGTCCAGGTAATCCATTACCTTTTCAAAGTTATCTGCACCAACTATTAGTTGAATTAGTGTTACTGTTTCTGCCTTTCTCCTAATCTCTCCTGCCAGGGCTATGTGCTTAGCAATGCTTGCCTTTTGCAGCAGTTCTTCCATAGCCAGGGCTGTGGATTCTATCTCTGCATACAGGAAGGTATCTTTATGGATGTCTGAAAATACAAGGGCTTTTAAAATGGCTTCCTCTGTTTTTTCGCCAAAGCCTTTTAAGGCAGATACTCTTTTTGCTTTGCAGGCTTCCAGCAGGGCATCTTTACTTTCTATGCCCAACTCTTTCCACAGGGTTCTTATCTTTTTAGGGCCTATGCCCTTTATATCCATTAGTTCTACTACTCCTGCTGGTGTCTTTTCCAGCAGGGCAGTAAGCTCGGTAAGTGTGCCGCGCTCCAGTATCTCTTTTATTTTGGTAGACATGCCTTTACCCAGCCCTTCTACGCTTTCTATCTCAGCCACAGGCATGGTAGAAAGCTCGGTAGTTAACTTATCCAGGTAAAAGACGGCGTTCTGGTAGGTGCGGATTTTAAACGGGTTTTCCTCGTGCAGCTCCATTAACGAACCGGTGAGTTTGATGAGGTTTATAATTTCCTGATTGTTCAAGGCGGTTAGGTACTTTATTCCAAATTTACGTTATTTCTTAACAAAGTTTTCAGGTTTTTTATTCGGGGGAATATCTGCTTATCAGACTACTTTTTATCAACTTAGAATTAATCCAATTGCTTATTTCTTCAAAGGAAAGTTTTCCTTCCGCAATTTGAATTATAAAAGAATACCTTTCCTCCTCGGAAGCAGAAATATCAAGCCCATCATTCAATAATAAAAGCCTCATCAAAGTATACCCTATTCGTTTATTACCATCTGTGAAAGGATGATTTTTAATAATGCTTTCTGCTATTGCTGCCGCTTTTTCAACTGTTGATGGATATAATTCTTTAGAATCAAATGTAGCAAAGGGCCTTAGCGCTGATGATTCTAATAATCCTTTATCTCTGATTCCTGAAGCTCCTCCAAACCTTTCTATAAGAATTTTATGTATGGTAATGATTTCTTCAATACTAATCATTGAGCAAGCCTTTTAAGCAATTCCTTATCCTCGGTGAGAATTTTATTGAGGTTATGAGAGAGCCTGATTGAATCGGGGGACTTATCAGCAATTTCTTTAAGGATTTTATAAATCTCTTCCAGCATAGTTTCTGGCACCTGATCTATAAGCTTCTGAATTTCTATTTTTAATTCGTCTTTTCGCATATACTAAGATAAGTATAAAATTCTAATTGATAATTTTCTTCCTAGCAAATAGCAAGGCATTAGAAGACTCTACTTTAAGCATCAGAACCTTTTTCAAGAGATTAAGCCTGCTGCTCCTACTTCCTATAAATAGTAGTAGGCCCGGCTTGCGCAGCGGCGTAAATAGTCATATCTGCAATGGTAACATGGGCGGGGGCTGTAACGGCATACAAAATAGCGTCGGCAATGTCTTTTGCCTTTAAAGGCTCAAAACCTTCGTACACTTTTTTGGCTTTCTCGGCATCCCCTTTAAACCGCCGCAGCGAAAACTCTGTTTCCACCGCACCGGGCGCAATATTAGTAATTTTAATGCCGTGTTGTGTAAGGTCCAGCCGCATGCCTTCGCTAATGGCCTCCACTGCTTTTTTAGAGGCACAATACACCGTCCCATTGGCATAGGTTATTTTACTGGCCACAGAACTAAGGTTTACTATATGCCCGGTTTGTCGCCGCACCATTTCCTGTACCACAATTTTAGATACATAAAGCAAGCCCTTCACATTGCCGTCAATCATCTCATCCCAGTCTGCTACATCGCCGTCCTGTATGGGGCTTAAGCCGTAAGCATTACCAGCACTATTAACAAGGACATCAATATTTCTCCAATTGCCAGTTAAACTGTTTAATGCATCGGATACCTGCCCTTGATCTCTGACATCAAAATTCAAGGTACATACCAGTACTTTTTTTGATAGTTCTTCCTGAATGGCTTGCAGGCGTTCCTTTCTACGCCCACAAAGAATAAGGTCAATGCCAGATTCGGCAAAGGCCTGCGCCGTTGCCAGTCCTATTCCCGATGTTGCTCCTGTTATTAATGCTATTTTACTCATGGTAAACTACAATTATTCCTTTATTTACATTGCCGCCAAAGGATAAAAGTAAAGTTAATCTTTTATCTATAACCTTGTTTTTAATACATAAAAATGGTATTTTAGAATATGAAAAAGTTTAAGCAAGCCAAAGTTGGTAAGGCTTATTTAACCAAACGTATTTTAGTAAGCGCTGCAAGATCTGCCATACGCAAAGCTTCTGATACCGCTATGGATGTAATGGGTTATGTAATTAAGGCAGAGAACGGATGGGTGATACGCATAGATAAAGACGGTACTAAAAAAAGACTTTCCAAGATAAGCCAAGGAAAAAAACCTTCAAAAATTGTCCTCGACTAATCGCTCTCTACGTTTAAGAATTTTTGCGGGGCCTAACGGATCGGGCAAAAGCACAATAGTAGAAGCTGTAAGAAATCACAAAGTAAGAAGTATTCCTATTGATTTTGGCATTTACATAAATGCCGATGACATTGCCAGGGCATTGCGTGAAAAATCATTTTCTTTTAAAACCTATAAGGTAACTGTGTACCATGATGAGTTTGTGACCCATGCTATTTCTTCCGGTTTAATTAATAAAGACTTTTCCTCCTCCAAATTTAAAAAAAGCTACAAACTTGAGAATAATAAAATTGAGCTTATAGATACGAAAGCAGACGAGCGTTTAGCGCAATTAATAGCTGATTTTTTACGAAGAAAATTACTACAAGAAAAGAAGAAATTTTCTTTTGAAACCGTATTCTCTCATCCTTCAAAATTAGATATTATAAAAGAAGCTGCCGGCGCTGGCTATAAAGTATACCTTTATTTTGTATCTACAGAAAATCCTGAGATAAATAAATACCGGGTAAAATTGAGGGTAAAGGAAGGCGGGCACGCTGTACCAGAAGATAAAATTGAACAAAGATATTACCGCTCGCTTGAATTACTACATGAAGCCGCTCAATATACCTATCAGTCTTTCTTTTTTGATAACTCCACTAACGGTGAAGAGTTTAGGCTTTTTGCTCATTTTAAAAAGGTGAAAGGCGAAAAAAAATGGGATTATATGGATTCTGAATTTCCTGATTGGTTTATAAAGTATTACTCTAATAAAATTAAGAAAAAGTAATCTTCTGTTCTTGCGGCCAGAAAGATTATATAGACTGTTCACTTATCTTCTATTTGTAGAATAGATATACCAGAAATATCGCAAAACATCCCTAATAAACAGCCTTTTAGCAATAAATCATGATTTTTAACCAAAGCTTTTAATTTTGTAGCAAGTCTGGAGTTAAATTATTTAACTTGCATAGTTTCATAAAACAACCGATTTTTATTCGTTATTAAGTAAAAAATATATGTTAAGGAAATATAGAACTGTTGCTGTTATACTTGCCCTTTGCGGAGTAATGCAAAGCTGCGGGCTTAGAACCATTAAGCAGGGAGAAATAGGTGTAAAAAGAAAGTTTGGTAAGTTGCAGCCTAATTCGCTTACCTCTGGGCTATACAGCTATAACCTGTTTACTACCAAAATCATTACCTTGCCTACTACGCTTAATAATATGGATGTTACACTGGATCTTCCTTCAAAGGAAGGATTGCTGGTGTCTACACAGATTTCCGTACTGTACCGTATTAAAGCTGAGTTTGTACCTAACATTATATCTACCATTGGCGATACCAATTACGAACAGGTTATTGTAATGAGTGTGTTCCGTTCCGCTGCGGCTAACGTAAGCTCCAGGTTCTATGCTAAAGATATGCACACTTCCGAACGTGCCAACATTGAGAAAGGTATATTGGAACGTATGCAGAGTTTGCTTAACCAAAAAGGTTTTGTAGTAGAAAATGTTCTTTTAAAAAGCATAAGACTTCCTAAAGGCCTTGCCAATTCTATTGAACAAAAGCTGGAGGCCGAACAACAGTCGCAACGTATGGATTTCATCCTGAGCAGGGAAAAAAGAGAGGCTGACAGAAAAAGAATTGAGGCTGAAGGTATAAGAGACGCCCAAATTATTATTGCAGAAGGACTTAACCCGCTTATTATTGAGTGGAAAAGTATAGAAACCTTTAAACAACTGGCCAATTCGCCTAACACGCGCATTGTGATCGGAAGCAGCAACACGCCTGCCCTGATGATGCAAAAAGGGGACGACTAGTCTTTAGACTAGTGTCCTTCGTCCATCCAACCGGCGCTTTTTATTTCAAAAAGCAGGTAGTTTAAGTCCCAGTCGTTTAGCAAAAATTCAGCATAGTACTTGGCGTTTCCTTTTTTAAGGAAATACCAGTGCCATAGCTTATTGTATTTCCAACCCTCTGCTTTCAGTTTTTCCATCCACTGCTTTTTTTGATCGCGAGGGAAATAAAACTTCTCTACCAAGCATTTGCCATTATCGAACAGGAATTCTCTTTTCCAGTTTTCAGCGGTGTTTTTTACCAGCAGTTTGGTCTCATTAATTGAATCTTGTTGGACGGTGACAGATGGCGGATACATGGCCATGAGCTGTTTTTGTGTTTTTCCAATGCCATCCTGTCCAAAGCTAATTAGTGGAACAAGGGTTAGTGTTATTAGTATTAAAAACTTAGTCATAATGTTCTTTGTAACTGTGTTAGCTGAATAATTGAAATTTAGGGGAAAAATACGATAACCTTTTTTACCTGTCAATGGTTAATTTTCTATATACCAACTCTATTGATTTATGGCAAAAGCTAAAAAAGTATTCCATGTGGTGAAATCTATCCAGGGATGGAAGGCTGAACACCCCAATAGTGACAAATCGTTATTTCGCTCGCCTGTAAAAAAAGAAGTTATTGATAAAGCCATACAACTAGCCAAAAAGGAAAAGGAAAGCCAGGTGATTGTGTTTAAAACAGACGGAACCGTACAAGAGGAATTTAATTTCCCTGTTCAGAAGGCTGTCTAGTTACTTCTCCTCTTCTATTCCAGAAGGAGAGTTTTTACTAATAGTAATATACTATTGTTGGTGAAGATGTAACAGTAAATACTATTTGTTACTATTTCAACAGACCATATTTAATAATACAATGTATGGCATGTACACCGTCGCGCCAGCTTACTTTTTTTCCATCCATGTAAGTGCGGCCATAGTAGGAAATACCTATTTCGTAAATTCTTATAGCAGGGATGCGGGCTATTTTTATGGTTACTTCAGGCTCGAAGCCAAAACGTTTTTCCTCCAACACCAGCGACTGGATTAGCTTTGTATTAAAAAGCTTGAAGCCTGTTTCCATATCCGTAAGATTCAGATTAGTGACCATGTTGCAGAGGAAGGTAAGAAACTTATTGCCGATGCTGTGCCAGAAGAACAAGATGCGGTGCGGGTTGCCTCCCATAAATCGTGAACCATACACTACATCGGCTTTGCCTTTCAGTACAGGTTTTAGTAAATCGTTATACTCTTCGGGATCGTATTCCAAGTCTGCATCCTGTATTACCAGGTACTCTCCTGTTGCTTTTGCTATACCTGTATGAACTGCTGCCCCTTTGCCCATATTTATGGTATGTTTGAAATAGTAAATTGGAGTGTGAGGATTTCGACTGATGTAATTGGTTACTATTGAACTGGTACTATCGTAAGAGCAGTCGTCTACAACAATAATTTCTTTTTCGATATTGTTGTTAAGCTTTACATCCCTGATTGTATCAAGTAGCTGCACAATAGTTTTTTCTTCATTATACGCGGGGATGATGATGGACAGTTTTGTTACAAGCATAATTACGGATTAATTTACATTAATTTTATGAATTATACTTGTTGTAGTTGGTTGAGTTAATAAGTAGATTAACGGCAAAAAAAGTAACGATTATAATGGCTGACGAGAGTTCTAAAAAAGAGGGGTTGTTTTTAACGGGGATGATTTTAAGTATGTTTTGCTGGGGGCTAAGCTGGGCGGCTGGCAAGGTACTTACCAATTACGGAGACTCTCTTTCCATTTCCTTTTATCGCTTTGCGGTTACTTTTATTTCCCTGCTGGTTATTCTTTTCTTTACCAAGGAAAAACTGACTATTGCACGTAAGGGGCTGCTGACTTTGCTGGCGGCGGCATTGCTTATCGGCACCTATACTTATTTTTTCTTCCAGGGATTGTCTGTAGGCAAAGCTGGCGCCGGAGGGGTACTGGTTACTACCCTGAACCCTATTATTTCTTACGCCATTATGCTGGTGTTTACCCGGCGTAAGCCCACCAGAAATGAAACCATAGGACTATTAACAGGTATTATTGCCGGAGCTATTCTTTTAAAGGTATGGGACAACTGGCAAAACATTACCAGTGCCGGAAATATTTATTTTCTGCTTGCTTCATTCTCATGGGCTATACTTAGTTTATTCACGGCAAAGTCATCACGCTACGGTTCATCCATGTCGTTTAGCTTGTGGATGTACGGCGTATGTTCTGTACTTATTTTCTTAATCACCGGTTGGGATAATAATGTAGCTGTTCTACAAAAAGCGGATACTTACTTTTGGGGTAATCTTATTTTTAGCGCTACTATTACTACTTCCCTGGCTACTACTTTTTACTTTATGGCTACCGCCAAACTGGGTGCAAGCAAAGCCAGCAGCTTTATTTTTTTAGTGCCGTTCTCTGCTGCACTAGGCTCTTGGGTATTTTTAGGTGAAGTGCCACAACTGCACACTATAGCTGGTGGTTTACTTGGAATTGCTGCCGTGTATGTACTGAACAAAAAGAACTAAAAGAGCTGCTTTCGAGAAATATACTTACTACTATTAATGGATAAAGTATATTTTTTGCTGGACAACAGTTCCTTCGCTTTTAACATTTCCCTTTAAATTTAGTTAAAAAACCACATTTCTTAAAATTTTATCTTTCTGCTACTATTAGCTAGCAAGCAACCATTTTTTTTTGTGGTCGTTTTGTGTATGATTTTTTAAAACATAAAACAATACTATGAAGACATTAACGAACCTATTTGTAAAAGCGCTGGCTGCTACTGCCGTTGCTACATTAATTATTACTTTTAGCTGTAAAAAGAAATCGGACTCTACACCAACTCCGGCAACTACTTCTTCTTTTACGCAAACCAATTTAGTAGCAGACACAGCAGGCTTTAATGCTACCAGAATTGACCCCGGCCTACAGGATGCATGGGGCTTAGTTGTAAACCCTGCTGCAGGATTAATATGGGTAACCTCTAATGGCCCGGGAACTAGTGTAGTATACGACTCCTTAGGAAACCAAAAACTAGCGCCGGTTGCTATCCCTGCCGGAGTTGCTTCAGGTGGTACTGCAGCTTTGGGAACTCCCAGTGGAGTAATATATAATACTACCACAGGTTTTGCGCTAAATGGTAGTCCTGCAAAATTTATTTTTGTAACAGAGGATGGTACTGTATCTGCATGGAATAATACAGCTAATACTTCTGCTACTCTTGTTGTGGACAGTTCTGCTAATGGCGCTGTATATAAGGGTGTCACCATAGCCAGAAGTGGTTCTTCAGATTATTTATACGTAGCTAACTTTGAACAGAGAAGAGTAGATGTTTACGACACTACTTTTAAATATACCACTGGTTTCTCTTTTAACGATCCGACAATACCATCGGATTACGCTCCTTTTAATATCAATTACATTGGCGGACAGTTGTATGTAGTATATGCCATGCTAAAAGCCGGATCAAATGACGATCAGGCTGGGCCAGGCAATGGCTACATCAGCGTATTCAATACCAACGGTTCATTTGTAAAGCGTTTGGTTTCTAATGGTAATCTTAATTCTCCTTGGGCCATTGTGCAAGCTCCTTCCACATTCGGACAATTTGCAAACGATTTATTGGTTAGCAATTTTGGCGATGGAACCATCAGCGCTTATGATCTGAATGGAAATTTTAAAGGTCAACTAGAAGACAACACCGGAAAGGTAATAGCTATAGAAGGCATATGGGGACTAATGTTCCCAACGAATGGACAGCCAGCTGTTAACCCAAACAGGTTATACTTTACAGCAGGACCGGATGATGAAAATCATGGGTTGTTCGGATACCTGACTATAACTACTAAATAAGAGCCTACCCACGTTTGTTTCATATCCCTCTTCTGCAGGCAACCTCGCCTCAGGGAGGGATTTTTATTTGAAAGTTTAAAGTAGAAAGTTTAGAGTTTAAAGAAAAAAGATTACAAAGATTTTCTAATTGTAATTATCTAATTACTTGCCTTCTCTTTCCCTTTAAAATACTTGTATGCCTCATCCTCTGCCCAGTTCCATGATTGCCACGACTCTTTTTCTTTTCGCTTTAAAAATGCAATAACTCTTTGTTCATAAACCTGGCTGAATGTTAAAGGGGCAAAATTCATATACCCGTCTGGAGATGGCTTCTGATCTAGAACGTATTTATGCTTGTCTATTTCAGGAAGAACTTTATCTGACAGTACAAGAAGGAAACAGGTTTCCATATTGTTTTTAAGCGGATGTGCAAGATTATGCTTTGCAATAATCATATCCCAACTAAAAAGGCTGAAGCAAATTAATACAAGGTACATGCTCCAGGAATTGGTTCTGAATAAATAATAGTCAGATTTTTTCTTCCTGATTTTAATGAACAAGGTGTATAAGCCGAAAAGAACAAGTATAAGAAATATAATAACTCCTATACGCTTATAGGCAAGTCCGAAGTAGTGCATGTAATGGTAATTCCTTATTACTACGGAAATTAATAATATTACATTCTGGACTATCCAGGCATAGGCGAGGTATTTTAAAAGAGTGTTATTAGGATAGAAATTAACATTTTTCCTAAAATAAACCAGCATTACTGCCATAGACAATAAAATACTGGCTATAAGCATGTATGTTCCCTCGTGTACAAAATGTTTTAGATCAAATTTAGTGGTGTAGGTAAAGCCAATCCATATATTGGCAATATCAATACCATTTACCACTAAAAGCATAATATTAATAAGTATCATTAGAATAATGGCTGATCTTATTTCATTTTTAAGGCCCATACTCAATTTTTTAGCAGCCAATGGTCTTTTTAGAGGCCCTTTTTTTCTGAAAATATATTCAGCCAGTGTTGCTTCTGTTTCCCGGAACATGGTTAAGTTGTTGTTGTAAATAAGGCCGCCTATCAGAACAGCTCCCAACAATACAAATAGTATTCTATAAAACGAAAAGTGCTCAAAAAGCTGGTATATCCAATTGCCAATAGTAGCGAACAGTTTATTGGTCAGATCGGCAAAAATTAGGTTTCCAGTCGTAAACAGTAAATAAAAAACTATCAAAAGAATAACTGGAATGACAAGCAGCTGTGTAAACCTAAGAAAACTGCGCATTTTAGTGGATGAGTCTTTTGCGCTCTTAAAATAAAGTACTACTCTATCTGGCAGCATTAAATAATTTCCTAAACTAGTTGGTATGGCATATACTATTGATTTAAGGCTTTGCTGATGCACAAACCCAAGCATAACCACCAGCGAAATAAAATGCATAATTATAGTAAATGATGAACTGTGAATAACTATAGCCACAGCAGTTGCAAAGCTGCCCAACATAGTAAAAAGGGTTTCTTTTGACCTAATAACTAAAGGGTACTGAACAAGTATAACCAGATTTACGAAAACATTCATAAGTAGAATGTTAAGCCCCAGGTTATTTAGCCAGAAAAAATAATCGAAAAGAATAACGCCCGTGACTAGTACTAAAAGTTTTGTGTTACGATTTAACATAAAAGGTGTGGTTTGAAACTAGAACGGGTATGGCATTTATTTTAGTATATGGCAGTGTTTCAATTTTCTTTATAAAAAGGCAAACATAATTAATCGCCTGCAGGTTATTATTTTAGAATACAATTATAGAGAGAGAAAGGAAGAGGAAGTATGGTCATTTGTATTATTTGTCTTATTTTAATTACAACAATCCGTTTTATACTAATAGGAACGGCCCACATTGCAGAATATTTAATCAATATAATTCTAGATATTATTTATCTACCTAAGAAAAACAGCAAGATAATCCCTGCGGCGAAAAGAGTTATAAGCCAGAACTATTAATCTAAGGAGATTTGCTACTTTCTGGTGATTCTGTACGAGACGACAATTTTAACGAAGGAGTCTTTCATTGTGCCCTGGTCATGTGATAAGGCGTACAGGGAGTAATCGTGGCCTAAGTTCCAGTTATTGGCAAGGCGGCTGGAATACATATTGCTAAGGGATATCATGTCTATGCGGCCACTGATGTAAAACCTGTTGACGTATACAAAAAGGCCAAAGACCATTTTAACATTAAACTTGCTGCCAAAGCCGCTGATGAGGCTACCCTGAGCGCTGGCAGACGACTGGTAACGGCCGTAATATTGGGCAGAATCGTAGGTGATTGAGGCTGCTTCCGAAAGATTGTAACGGAGGTAGGAACTGGTTACTATTCCAAACTCTGCACCTACCCTGTTGTTTTCGACCAGCTCACTTATCTTTACTGAACCTCTTACCATAATTGGGACACTGATGTAGCGGGTGTTAATTTGCGATGCCAGGTTCTCGTTGTATATGAAGGGGTAATTATTATATACATATGTACCTGTACTTCTGAAGCCACCCGTAAACGATTGTGCCCCATAGTAAGCTCCAATACTGAAATGCAGCTTTAGTTGATCGTTGCCACGAACAAACAGATTATCCAATTCCAGGCCTATAGAAAGACCGTTTTTAGTAGTATTGGTATAGTACTGTGAGCGACCTATATTCACGTTCTCCCAAAAAGGAGGTGACATGACCGACAAGTTTAACCGGGGCTGCGCCTCTGCACTGCCTGCAACAGCTACTATTAACATAAGGAACAAATACCTGATTCGTTTCATTTAATTTCCCAGTAAAATAAATGCGCCCCAGTAAAAAGGGTTCGGATAATTTTTTCGTAACTCCATCTGCGCCTGTCGGAATGCCTGATGAACTTCTACCCCTTTCAGCCATGCCTCATAAAAATCGGTCATCAGTTTTGCAGTGGCTTCGTCGTTCACCTTCCACAAAGACATCAATATGTTTCTTGCCCCCGCTACTATTAGTCCACGTTGAAGGCCATATACTCCTTCGCCGTTCTTTATTTCTCCTAAGCCAGTTTCGCAGGCAGAGAGTACTACCAACTGAGTACTATCCAATGCCAGGTTGCTGGCTTCGTAGGCAGTAAGTATGCCATCCTCGGCAGAGTCTTTGCTTAATATAATGCCGGAATTTATCATGGCATTTATCTGCTGATCGTCGTTATTAAAAAAACCATGTGTAGCAATATGAATGGTTTCAACAGACTTAATGGCCTTTAACCGTTCCTCGCTGGCAGCTTCCAGTAAAAACGTATTTACCTTCCAATGACCAGTGGAAAGAATTTTTGCAATGTTTTCTACCTCTTCCTGCGTTCCGGGAAGGTCAGCAAAACCGGACATAGACAGTTTGGAAGAGTCTGCCGATTTTTTCTCCGGGCTGGCATAAACTGCCCGCCCCAATAGCCAGGCGGTGGAGTCTGTTCTGATAGTACCAGGAATTAGTAAGTCTTTTGTATTGGTCACAAACTCCAGATTTATCTCGTCCAGCACATAGTTACCATTTTCCGGGTTTTTAAGTGTATTCAGGTTAATCTGGTTGTAAATGCCATCGCAAGACAGGAAAGCTGTTGAAACGCCTTGCAATTTATCCCCTAATGGTTTCCATAAGTGTTTGTACGAAAGGTCGTCGTGCAGCTTATGCAGAATGCAGTTGCGGTAAAAAGGCAGGTAACGTTCTTCCATATTCTTACCGTCGTTCATTAAGAACCCCTCCGGTGCAGAGCTTCCCGGTTTTACTATCAGCATTATATAATCTATGGAATCATTAACGCTACTACTGGTATTCATAAACGAAGCAGGGTTATATGGTTTAGCCCTTACTATTTCTACGGCTGCTTCTCCACTCTTTAGTACATCCCTTACCTGCTGCCAGCGCACCTCTTTGCCTAATTCACGAAGCAAAGAAGTTTGTGCGTTGATCTCTTTTTCTAATTGGTCAATCTGATGCTCCAACTCTTCTATCTCAGGCTGTGCTTTTCTTTTGTTGTAGTAGTAAAGGTAGGAGACGCGGTTCTTGTTCCTTTCCCATTGCTTTATTTTTGAGAACAGTTCTTTATTTCCCGCTGTTAAAATAGCGTGCTTTGTTTTAGCAAGCTCATTCAGCAGCATGGCCTTGGTAAATAGCTGCGTGTTGTACAGTATTTCCAGCAAGTGGCTGTTGGTCTCGCCCGCTTTCATGCCCACTATGACAAAGGAGTTGAACAGATCAAAATCGCTTTTAAGGGTAATGTAAAACTGCTCGCGCCCTTGTTCGCTCATAGAAGGGAAGTTCTTACGGATGTTGTTCTCGTAAGAGTTTAGCAGCTTTTCGAATACTATTGCCGCTGAGTCTCTTCGGTTAAGGCTCCAGTAATAAATGGCCTGGGTGCGATACACTTTTATTTCAGCCTCCGAAAATATGCTGCGGGCATGGGACAGTTTACTTTCTGCCTTGGAAAGGTATAGCTGCGCCTGCCCATAGTTACCAGTAAACAAATAGTAACGGGCTTTACGCTCGAAGGCGGTGGCCAACTGTTCGTTTGTTGGGCTAACCGTATTTAATGCAAAGTAGTAACGCTGCAAGTACTTCCAGGCTTCTTTGGCATTTTTCTTTTTAAGGCTGGCCTCAAAATGCAGGGCATACACCTGCTGCCTTAGCAGGTCAAAGTTTGTGTTGCTAACTGCCCTGTCCAGCAGCTTGCTGGCCTGCCCCAGGTAATCCAGCGCCTTGCCTGTTTCCCCTTCCTCTAAATGCAACTGCCCCAACAGTGCATAGGGGTATATTCTGTAGAAGCTATGCTTGTTGAATACCAGTTGCCGTTGTGTTAAGGACTTGTTATACAACTGCTCGGCCTGACTAATATTACCAGATAACCGGTATACTGAGCCTAGTTTCTCGTAGGCAAAAAATACCTGTGCAATTTTTAATCTCTTGAAAACAAATTTACCAGTTGTAATTTTTTTAGTGGCGCAAAGCGTTAAAGTATCCGTATAGGCACAGGCTGTAGTATAAAATTTCTCAGCAAGGGACATGTCATTTTGCAGCAGGGCGCTGTCGCCGCGGGCGCACAGCGTTTGTATTTTATTATTCAGGTCTATGCTTTGCGCCAGGGAACTACCAGCAGAAAAGAGAAGCAGAAGGCTTATTACTATATACGTCAACAGTTTGTGCGTCATCTGATCCGGTAGGTAAGGTTAATGCCCCTGGTTTGGTAGTAGAAGTTCTGAAAATAAAGCTGGAAGTAAGATTGGCCTTGCGGTACATTCCCATTCCCGGAAAAATCTTTGGAAGAACCGAATGCGTTCGACTGCAGGAAGGCGCTTACGCCCCATCGCCTATAGTTGAAGCCCAGCTCTATGTAAAAGTTAGTAGATAACCGAGAAAGAGAACGGGCAATGTTTCCCTGACCTGAATACTGGTAAGCTGTTTCTTTCAGTTGGGCATCCAACAGTATGTTTTCCATCAACCCCAAATCAATGTACAAGGTGTTGGCATTGGACAAATTAACCCTTAGCAGCATTGGAATGGAGACGTATGTGCTTTTTAAAGAACTGGTATGGTTAAGGTCTGAAAATTTGTAGCCCGCCTGGTTTATTTTAATGCCGGTTAGCCAGTAATAGGGACCATACAAGCGGTTTTCCATGGTAAAGCCCAAACGCCAGTATTTTGCAAATCTTTTGTCCTGGTTGTCTGCCCCGGCAGAAATGAAATTGTAGACGGGCACCGGGTTCAGGCTGGGCTCACCGGTAAACTGGGTAAACGTATTTGTACCCGCCGAAACAAATAAGCGGGTCTGTCCACACAGCTTTAAAGTGAGGAGGCAAAGCAAAGGAAGGCACAACCATTTCATTGATATAGAAAAAGTTGATACAAAGTAGAAAAAAAGATTGCCTTTAGCAATGCGCCAGATATACCTGGTATTACTAAAGGCAATAACATAGCGGACTATTTAGCCGTATTTTAATTAAATCTCTGTTTGAAGAAATTAGGATATTGGAGCAGGTATAGGCTAAGTTACTTTATACAGATACCCAATTTAAGGGCTAATCTGGTAAAACCTGTTTCTTTTTGAAGTATATCTTTACCCAAATTTCGTCAAATTCTGAGCGAGGGGTTACGTTATTTACATTGTGTATGTATAGATCGAAGCCAAAAGTTGCGTGTTGTTTTACAACATCTCTGAGCACATAGGGGCATAAATAGTTTTGCATCATAAGCGTCCACCCGTGGGGAGGTCCCTCTGTTTGTAATGCGGGGTACTGTTCCATAATTATAGCTGGTATCATAAAATCTTTTGTATTTGTATTACTGTAGCAAATATCTGACCAAATTTTAAGCTTATTCATCTATATAATGAAAATTGCATTAAAAATGTTCTCCACAACTATTGCTTTTATTGGGTTTATACTGATTTTAACTTGTTCGTAAGTATTTAAACGTATTTTTCTCTTTTTCGAATATAAAAACTGAAAAATTTACACAGGATGTTTTTGCAACAAATTTAAAAGGGGGTAAAGAGAGTATTTAATAGGATATACTTAAAGCTGGGGTTGGATTTTAATTTTATGGAATATTAAAATGCCAAGTTACGTTACACTAAACCTGAGCCAGCTTAATAGTACTTAAAACCATTAGGGGTATAAAAGGGGACAATAAATTGTTTAATTTCCCATAGTATTTCATTAAACTATGCCACTATCAACAAAAACGGCTGCGATTACAGTTTTTCTTACCTTCTTTATTTTTCACAAAAATTTGGGCCAGGATTACCGCAAGTACCATTTACTAATAAATAAAGCAGAGCTATTATTAGTAGACTCCTTGTACGAAAAAGCGTTGTATACTTATGATAGCATTTTTACACATGCCCCTTACAAACCTTTTGCCAAAGACTACTACAATGCAGCTGTATGTACTGCACTTTTAAAACGATATAAAACTACTGGCAATTACATCTCAAAATTATTTTTAAAAGGTATTGTACCTGATACTATTGAGATGGACAAGAATTTTGCAGCATACATTACTACCAGGTACTGGAAAGGGCTTAAAAAGAAATATCCAGAATATCTAAAACAGTCTTCGATAAACTGGTGGTACCGAGCGCAAATGGATAGTATTTATTACCATGACCAACATTTCAGGCTGCTTGTTCCCGGCGGCACCTCTATTCACATGAGCGTTTATGGCGATACTATAAGAAAACTAGATAGTCTTAACAATATAGTTTTCCGCCATCTTGTAGATTCGCTGGGTTTTCCCGGGGAGGATAAAATAGGGGTTAAAAGTTTATTTGATAAACCTGCCTATTTTACTTTTCTGCTGCATAGGTACCAGGGCGGAGGATACAGAAGGGTTAACCACGATTATACCCCCACTCTGCGGCAGGCTATTATTGACGGAAACATTCACCCCAAACTAGTTGCTGAACTGGAAAACCAGTCAAGTACACCTCCGTATTACACCGCCATCTATTGGATTTATGAGGACACTACTGTAAAGAAACTTTGCCCTAAAGCGCAGATTAAAATGTATGATAACTTTCATGCCATGCTAGGACTGGAACGTGTAGAAGACTATAACAAAAAAGTAAGCTTTGAATGGACTCACCCAAAGAAGTTTTGCTTTGGCACCGTTTTTCTGTCCTACAGACTTTATGGGATGACTTATAAAGAATACCTTAATGAATTAAAGGAATCCGGAAAAAGGAAAAGAAACTAAAGTTTGTCTGCTGACCGGAATATAATAGTAGGCAGATTACAAAATCCATAAACCTTTTAGCAGAATTGTAAATTCTAAGATGACTCCAGTAACTAAAGGTATATTACGTTGAGTCTTTATTGGCATAGTTTCTTTCTTTATATGCATAAATTTACACTGATTTTACAGGCTTTTTAAGGGTTTGTGCTACCTATAACCATTACTATTGTTAAGATATTATTACATGGCATAGAATTGGCACTTGTTATCCGCTTGTTAATTGTATTGTTATTGTCTTGTTATTGCACTTGATACTATTTTGAGCAGGTAAGATTTATATCTTTTTTGTCAAGTTTGTGTGAGTGCTGGCATAAACGGGATAGGCTCCGCAAGTTTTTAGCATAATTAGCAGTCCTAAGAATCAGGTAACTTATGCCAATTGGCCGAAGAATTAAGACCACCTCCCCCCCCTACGGGTACTTCTTCTTGAAAAAAGGAGGAGGGTTAAATTAACGGTAGCACATTATTAGTTACTACTTTGTAAAAACATTACCACCAAAATTGCTGGCGCAAGCGGAAAGCTAAAAACAAGACTATTTCCACTACCTTTTATTTCACAAAAAAATCATCCATCATATAATGAGATTTCTCTATTCTTTACCACCTCATTGCTCCATACTATTGTGTTAAACTAAGATTTAAAATTATTATGAGGTATTTAGTTATTCTATCTTTAATTATATCATTAACATCATTCAGCATTATTCTTTCGAAACAATTAAACCCGGAGCCTTCTCCGCTAAAGGTGGGTGAGACTGCCCCTGCATTTGAAGGTAAAGACCAACAAAGAAAAACTTTTAGGTTGAAAGAAGCTACAAAAAAAGGAGCTGTTGTTTTGTTTTTTTACAGAGGTCAGTGGTGCCCTTACTGCAATAAGTACATGATGAGTATTCAGGACTCCCTGCAACTAATTTATAAAAAAGGAGCCACAGTAATAGGAGTATCTCTAGAACTACCAGAAAACATTACCAAAACAATAGAAAAAACAAAGGCATCTTTTCCGCTTATTTATGATAAAGATAGTAAAATAAGCAAACTATACAACGTTGCTTACAAACCGGATACCGCTATGCTGAAAGCATTAAATGGATATGGCATTAACTTGAAAACGCTGAACGGAAATGACGACGAATTGCTGCCTGTACCCGCTACGTATGTGATAGGGAAAGACGGAAAAATAAAGTTTGTGCATTTTGATAAGAACTTTAAAAATAGAGCTAAACTAGCGGATGTATTACAAGCACTCTAAATTTATATCAACTATATAGTGAATACTATAAACTTCCGCCGGTTTACCATTGAAGATACTACTGACCTGAAAAAAATGATTCATCAGTTATACAAAGATGACTCTTTTGGAAAAGAAATGTCTGACAGTAATATTGATGCTACTATTAAAAGATTCCAAGAACACCCTGATAATGGATTGATATGGGTAGCAGAAACAGGAGGTAAACTGATAGGCTATGCCATAGTAGTAAATTTTTGGAGTAACGAATACAGCGGCTTACTGCAATTTATTGACGAGCTATTTATTGAACCTGAATACCGCAACAAAGGAATAGGTGAAGAATTTATAAACCAGCTTATGACTGATAAAACCAGCAGTTACAAAGCGATACTACTTGAAGTAAACCCAGAAAATGAACGAGCCTTTAAATTTTACCAGAGGTTAGGCTTTACTGTTTCTGAACAAAAAACACTGATTAAAGAGATTTCGAACTAATCTTTTAACGGCCAAAACAATCTTTCAAAGAAATTTGTCTATCTTCTAAAGTATTTAATCCATTACTTATTTTCCATTTGCAAGCCAACTTGTTATAGTAAAACAACCTGGTTAACGTTAACAGTACATGTTACATTGCAAACTTAAAATAGAACATCCTTTTAGTGATGATATTGCCTTTGTTGTAAACTCATTTGAGGGTTCAACTAATTTTGCTAAAGTAGAAAAGTTGAATTACTATTCCATTATATGGATAAAGAAAGGTACAGGAAAACTAACTGTAGATTTTTATGAGTATGATTTTGAAGAAAACACTATGATGTTTTTTTCGCCTTACCAGCCTTTTATGCTTGCTGCCGAAAAAGAACTTAGTGGTTTATCCATCCACTTTCATACTGATTTTTTTTGCCTGGAAAAACACAAGAAGGAAGTTTCTTGCGAAGGGGTTTTGTTTAATAATATCTACCGGCCTCCATTCATTTGTCTGGAACAACAGAGCAATGTGCTATTTGATGGTATTATAGAAAGCATTATTAATGAAATGGAAAAGGGAGATGAAATGGCGCGTAATGAGCTAATAGCCTCTTACCTGAAAATATTTCTTATCAACGCCAGTCGCATAAAGGTAGCGCAGGAGCCAGAGACGCTTATAGAGTTTTCAGAAACCAATGAGCCGGAAGTGCTGCGTCGCTTTAAGGAATATATAGAGCTGTACTACCGAAACAAACGCCTGCCATCAGAATACGCTGATCTGTTAAATGTAACTACTAAACTGCTTGGCAAAGTAACTAAGAAGTATTTTAACAAAACAACTACAGAGCTTATACAGGAACGCATCATTATTGAAGCTAAAAGGGAACTGTATTTAACTGAAAAGACTATTAAAGAAATTGCACATGCCCTGGGCTTTGAAGATTCGTACTATTTCAGCAGGTTGTTTAAGAACTATACCCACATATCTCCACAATTTTACCGCAATAAAATTACATCGGGCAGGCTTATGGCCAATCAGGTAGAAAAATAATAGCCGGTATTTTTACTCATTTTCTAAAAATCTCTCCATTATAAAGGGGTAAGTCTCTATTCTTGTTTGCTTAAAGTTGCTGCAACTTGGGGTACAATTTTATGAACTACGACCTATGAAAAGAAAACATTTATTTATTACCCTGGCAGCAGGCGCTGCACTACTACTAGCTTCCTGCAAAAAGGATAAAAACAACCCAACTACTACAAGTACCCAGGCTTTAAACCCGGCAACGGCTCCCGCAGCGAAAATAGACCGGTTTAGCGCGGCTGCCGGACATTTGCAGGTAAGAACTGCCAGCAATGGCTTGCCAGCCGCTAATGCTGCTGTAGATTTTGATGTTCCACCGTTTATCACTATAGGGTTAGGCCCAAGCGGAGATACTGTACAGTATTATAATTTTGACCTTCAGCCATTAACCCCTGCTCCTATTTATGTGCTGTATAGGCAGGGAGAAACCAGCCCTGTTTCTGGGCAACCAAATATTATCGATGTTATACCTGGTTCAACCGGTTATAACGATTTTTGGCAAGTGAATAATGTAACTGTACCCTCTAGCTACGTGGCAAATACTATTACCAGTTATCAGCAGATACAGTCAGGTGGTTATACTATCACTCCTACTACTACACTGGTTAACTGCCCTATAGTGCCTGCGGGTTCTACCGCCAGTAAAAAATATGGAGGAGGATCAAACTCGCTCATTACCGGGTGGTACAAAGACTCTGTTGTTTACTACTTCACTTTTTCAGAAAATCCTTTGAGTACTAACAGCAGTGGACAAGTGCCTGTTGCGCCAATATATGTTACCTTTAACATTAACCCTGACCAGGCTGGCGGAGGCCCTGCCTCTGGGTTTAAGGAAGTGACAGGCTCTATGCAAACACATAACGTAATATATGCACTTCCGGGGCAACCAGGCTACTCGCCGCTTTGGACTGTAGATGTTTATGATAATGCTTCGTTCAACGCTGTCAGCAATCTTGCTACGGCAGAGGCTGCACCAGTTAAGGCCACAGGAGCCGGGCTGGTAAACTGCCCGGTAGTAATAGTACAATAATCTTTCATGTTAATTTAGCTTGTTTGTGTTTATTTTAAGTTCCAATAAAAAAGGCGTTTTATGAACGTCTTTTTTATTGTCTATGGTTAATACCTCGCACAGATAGTATTATATCAAATTTATTCTTTGAAATTCCCAATAATATATCAGTTCTTATATCTATCTTTATTTTATTCAATCACGATTTTAATTAATTCCAACTTCTTTTTTATTGATTTATAAATGTTGCGTTTAAAATATCCCACAAAAGAGATAGATTCGAAACTAAATTATAATTAATAAAATGTCCGATCACAATCCAGACAGTGACCTGGGAGCTTGAACGCTGCATATACCGGCACTAAAAAACACAAATAGCATGAATAATTTAGATAATTATAAAAATCAATTAGAGCAGTTTTCTCCGATCACTTATGAAAACATTCTCTATTTAGTAAATGAAGGGGAAATCAAGGTAAAAAAAATTAAGAAAAACGAGTTGTTGCTTTTAGAAGGGCAGATAAGCAAGGATATTTACTTTATACTTAAAGGAGCCTTGCGACAATATAGTTTTAACAAAGGTGAGGAAGTTAATTTCTTGTTTTATTTTGAAAATGATTTTGTGTTTGACCATAGCAGTTATTTGACCGATATGCCCAGTATATACTGCATCCGAGCAATTGAAGATTGCCTGACGCTATGTATCACTAAGGACATCTTGACCGGCTTATGGTTTTCCAGCCTTGACTGGCTAAAGTTATACAACCGAATTAATGAAACTGCGATTGTTCGCCTATACAAAAGGAATGAGGTATTACTTACCCTGAGCCCTGAGGAACGATATTTGAAATTACTTGAGGTACACCCGCAACTAATGGAACGAGTGCCGCTAGCCAAAATTGCTACTTTCCTCGGAATAACCGTGCCTTCGCTAAGCAGAATCAGGAAAAGAATTACGACGCTGCCTTTGCGGAACTTAACCTAAGTTAATGGTTGGAGCAAAAAATTAGATGCACCTTGCTGGTAATAATTCGTTAAATCATTATTCTATCGTTATGAAAATAAGTTCTAAAATTCACGGAATAATTGACTACGCAGTGGTCGCTTTTCTTTGGGCTTCTCCAATGTTATTTCATTTGCCAGAAATGACATCGCTTTTTATTTATTTGCTTGGAGTAGTTCATCTTCTACTTACTATTAGTACCAATTTTGAACTGGGTGTTTTTAAACTTGTTCCTTTAAAAATTCATGGTTGGATAGAATTGATCGTGTCTGTCGCTTTGGTCGGTATTGCTTTCTACCTTGGCTCTTTAGAAGGAAACTTAGCTAGAAACTATTGTCTGGGATTTGGAATAGCTGTTTTTGCAACGTGGGCAATTACGGATTATTCTCACAAGAAAGCCTAGATCGTGATTTGCTTTCAAACAACGATATTTGACCTACTAGAAGTAATCTTTCCTGTGCTGTAACAGCTATTAGTCGGTTTTTGATTTACCCTGCTGAATATGAAAAATCAAAAAAGCTTATTCAACCTTATCAGAGTAATTAACCTATATCTGTTATGTGTCTTTATCAGCTTGATGGTTGTCATCATAATTATGACACATAATTGGACTCGAATTGAGCTAAACAGGTTAAGTGAAATAGTCGAATAATTTTAAGGATGACTACTATATGAAATCGACAGAAAAAATTCTTAAAATATTTTATTTTTTAATAATGATGCGAACATGGCTGGGTTGCGTAAGTAGCTGACGATCCATATAAGCAGTAAAATTATTGCTGGGAGTACTATATTATTAGCTTCACCATGTTCAATGTGTGTAGCTATTGCCCCACCGAAATATGCAGTAAGAAGCAGTACACCTGCCGAAAACGTTCTTGGAATTAAAAAAAGAATCCCCAAGATTAACTCAATAGTTCCTATTAGCTTTATTTGGTTTTCTAACCCCCATTTCATGAAGTTTTTTGCGCCATCTGAATCAACATCGGATACCAGTTTATAAATAGCGCTCCCTATTACTATTATTGCTACTATCCCAATTATTATCCTCTCTGTAATAATTCTCGATTTTGATTTTAATTGTTGTTCCATGATGAAATAAGTAATTAAGTTTTCTAATGAACAAATGTATGTAAATTTATTTAATTATGGACTAATTGGTCCATATAAATTTAACCAACCTATTTTACCCTCTTTTCAAATATCAAAAGCTGGACAATAAAAAAGCCTCCCAATTTTATTGGAGGCCATCCTTTAAACAACCATGTTATTATTAACTGGTCAATCCAGAAATACAATAACAGAGCTTATTATTGATTCAAAATACTTTTTTTCTTTAATGTATTTTGTATCGACCTGTATCCCGGTTATGGTATTGCATAATATTCTGCTTACTATCTTAGGTTTAACAAGGTTTGAAATTTCCCCAGATTCTATCCCCTTTCTAATTGCATTTATAAACACGTTTTCCATCCGCTTTCGATGGTTGAGGGTGATTGCTGCGATTTCTTTATTACGTGGAGCAAGTTCAATAGCTGAATTAACAATAAAACATCCTTTACCTTCTTTCAAACAACCCAGACATATATCGTATAAGAGAGCCTTTAGTTCTTTTTTAAAACCAGATGCTCGCTCTAGTCTGGCTTTAAAATTATTGATTGTTTGAAGACTATACCGTTCTAGTGAAGTAATGAATAACGTCATTTTGTCATCAAAAGCCCCGTACATGCTTGATTTACTTAAACCAAGCTCATCAATAAGTTCTTGTGTTGAAACACCATTAAACCCTTTTTCCCAAAAAAGATTTGTAGCTTTATCTAAAACACGATCTGTATTGAACTCCCTATTTCTTGCCATATCAAAATCCAAAATTAGTCAATTTTAAAAAAATTACTTTCTACTCCCTTTTCTGCTCAATGGTATTCCGGTACTTGTTCAGTCCGCCTTTTTTAGTCCAGCGGGCGGTGGTTCGGTTGGCCATGTCGAACAGGAAATAAAGGACTATGGCTAAAAAAACAACAAATAGGGTAATAAATAGTACTTTCCTGTTCTTCATGGCAGCTAATTTATTTATTTTTGCATAAACTTGTACCTATGGACTGGGAAGAATATTGCATAAAGAAGAAGATTGACTCTGCCGCCTTTAAAGCTGCAGAGCCGCAGCGCTGGGCAGAGCTGAAAGGCATATTTGAACAGGTGAACCCCAACAGCTTTACGGAACAAAAGAAGTTTTTGATAAACGACCTGCGCCGAAGGTTTCATTTAAAAGAGGAACCAAAGACCGAGGAGGTTAAAAAGGCAGCCCCTGCCGTTAAAATCCCTCCCATTAAGAAAGGTTAGAGAGAGAGCTCGGCAATGTCTTCCTTATGCTTTTCCGTGCGCTCGTACAGGTAGAAGTGCAGCTTTGTTCTAAGCTCGCTTTTGCTAAGGTTAGTATCCATTTTTCCGTTTATCGCCAGCGAAATTTGCCCGGTTTCTTCCGACACTATCAACACCACGCTGTCTGTTACTTCCGTTAAGCCTATGGCCGCCCGATGGCGCAGCCCAAAGCTGGCTGGCAGCTCATTACTTTCGGATACCGGCAAAATGCAGCGTGCGGCTTTTATTCGCCCTTTGCTTATAATCACGGCCCCGTCGTGCAGAGGACTGGTCTTTTGGAAAATAGTAATCAATAATCGTTTGGAGATGACGGCGTCAATATCATCGCCGGACTCGGCATAGAATTTAAGCTCCGAACTTTTGGCAAATACAATCAACGCGCCAGTATTGGTATTGCCCAATATTTTAGCGCTGTCTACAATGGGCGACAGATCCATGTCTTCCTTTTTCACATTTCTTCTCCAGGGCAGGCCGCTAAATACTTTATCCCCAAAAATGCTGCTTTTGCCAATGACCAGCAGAAACTTGCGTATCTCCTGCTGAAACAGGATAAGCGCCGCAATAACACCCACGCCTATAAACTGCCCCAGTATGGCCGTAAGCAGCTCCATTTTAAGCGCCTTTACAATAAGGTAAATGAGGTAAATGGACAGGAAGCCCAGGAATATGTTTACCGCTATGCTGCCCTTCAGCATTTTATACAACTGAAAAAGCAACAGCGATACCAGCAGGATGTCTATAATATCCATCCAGCTTAATTGCATAAAGCCTATTTTAAAAAGTAAAATCAATGAGCTAACTGGTTTATAAGTTTAACGGCCTCCATTGCTTCTTTTACATCGTGCACCCTTAAAATGTTTGCCCCTTTTAGAAGACAGACTGTATTGAGTACCGACGTTCCATTTAAAGCCTCGTCGGGTGTAACATCTAATGTTTTGTATATCAGCGACTTTCTTGATACCCCCACAAGGATAGGTAAGTTAAGCATTTTAAGGTAATTTAACTCGTTTATCAGCTTAAAACTTTGCTCCCTGGTCTTGGAAAAACCAAAGCCCGGGTCTATTATAATGTCCTTTACCCCTAGCATTCTTAGTGCAAATACCCTGTCGCTGAAGTAGTTGAGAACGTCTTTCAGTACATCTTCGTAATCCGTCAGTTTGGTCATGGTTTGCGGGTTGCCCCTCATGTGCATTAGTATATAAGGAACCTGTAAACGGGCGACTGTCTCAAATAGTTGCCCGTCCAATCCCCCACCGGATATATCGTTTATTATGCCAGCGCCCTCATATACAGCTACTTTAGCTACTTCTGCCCTAAAGGTATCTACCGAAATAATAGCCTGTGGAAATTCCTTTACAACTGCCTTAATTACAGGGATTAAGCGGTACAGTTCTTCCTCTGGCATAATGTCCTCAGCGCCGGGGCGTGAGGAATATGCGCCCAGATCAATAATGGCTGCCCCTTCGGTAAGCAGTTGCTCTGCCCGTTTAAGGGCTTCTTTTTCAGTAAAATAGTCTCCTCCGTCGTAAAAAGAATCGGGCGTAAGGTTAAGAATTCCCATCACTTTAGGCTGGCTAAGGTCAAGGATTTTTCCCCCCACGTTAAGTGTACTTTTAACGGAAAAAAATGTATCTTTCGTTTTTAATTCCATTTTTAGGCGGTCTGACTAAATAAACATTTAAAATTGATAAATCAAACAGTAAAAGAATACAAGGAAGTAATAAAAGAGTGCAAGGAGGTATTCATTAACAAGACGCTGGATTATGGAACTGCCTGGAGAATATTGCGCCTGCCCTCTATTACGGATCAGGTATTTATTAAGGCACAGCGCATACGTTCTATACAAGATAAAGGAACGCAGAAGGTTGGGGACGATATAAACTCTGAGTTTGCAGGCATTATTAACTACTGTGTAATTGCGCTGATACAACTGGAGCTGACTGGCAATAGTGAGAATATGGAGTTGGATGCCGACCTAGTGGGTAAGCTGTACGACAAGCACATAGGCGAAACGCTGGATTTGCTGATGAAGAAAAACCACGACTATGGCGAGGCATGGCGGGAAATGAGGGTTAGCTCTATTACGGATATAATACTAATGAAGCTGCTGCGTGTGAAGCAGATTGAAGATAACGAAGGGAAGACAAGGATATCTGAAGGGGTGGCAGCCAACTATCAGGACATGATAAATTATTCTGTTTTTGCACTTATAAAGTCTAATTTTATTAAGAATGAGATTAATTAATTTTCTGTGCCGCATATTCCTGGGCGGTTTGTTCATTTTTTCAGGACTTATTAAGATTAACGATCCTTACGGCTTTGCCTACAAGCTGGAAGAATACTTCGAGATTTTCTCGCACGACTTCAGCCCATTATTTACAGCTTTTATCCCCTACTCATTAGGTTTTTCTGTATTCATCTCTGCCTTCGAAATTATCCTTGGTGTGGCCATACTGCTTTACTACCGGATGAACCTGGTACTATGGCTAACGCTGCTTATGATGATCTTCTTCACCTTCCTTACTTTCTATGCCTTCTGGTGGGACAAGGTGAAAGAATGCGGCTGCTTCGGCGATGCTATAAAGCTTACGCCTAAAACATCGTTCTACAAAGACCTTGTACTTACAGCCCTTACACTGGTGCTGTTTGTTCAGCGCAAAAAGTTACTATCAACCCTTAACAATATGAAGGGGAATTTTATAATGCTGATAGTAGTATTTTTCTCGTTCTACATTGGCTACCATGCCATAGAGCATTTGCCTTACAAAGACTTTTTACCATACCGGATAGGCAACAACATTAAAGAGCAGATGAAAGCGCCGGAAGCGCCGAAGTACAAATACATTATGACGAAGGATGGCAAGCAGTATGAGTTTATGGAATACCCAACTGACCCTACCTATAAGCTGGATACGTTCCAGCTTACCAACCCGGATAAGATTTATGCTGCCATAACGGATTATAAATTATGGAACGACCAGGGCGATTATACTGATTCTTCGCTAACTGGTAAAAAGCTTTTTATAATAATACGCGATGCTGAAAAAGCGGAAGAACACTGCAATGGCGAGTGTATGACGATAATAAATAATCTTGTAAAAGGATTAGAAGGAACCGATATTAAAGTGATTGCCCTTACGGCTACCAGCACCGATAAATTTGAAGAGTACCGCCACCAGATGCAACTAGCCGTGCCTTACTATTTTGTAGATGGAGTGGTGCTTAAAACCATGATACGCTCTAACCCTGGTGTAATGCTGCTGAACAATGGCACTGTATTGGGCAAATGGCATTACAAAGATACCCCTAACGCGCAAACCATTAAATCCCTACTACCGTGATACGCTATTTTTCATTACGTTTCCTTTATGGTTTTCTGGTGCTGCTTGGCGCTATAGTAGTAGTATTTTTTATATTTAACGTGCTGCCGGGCGACCCGGTAGCCATGATGGCTGGCCAGCGGACGGACGTTAGTACCCGCGAGAAAATCCGTGAAGAGCTTGGACTGAATGACCCACTAGGGGTACAATTGCTTACCTACATTAACGACCTTTCTCCCCTTTCCATACACAAAGCCACAGAAGCCAACCAGCAGAAGTATAACTATTCTGTACTGTTTCATACCGCGGAAAATGTAGTAGTAATAAAACCTCCCTATATGCGCCGTTCGTTCCAGAACAACAAGAAAGTAAGTGAAATTATTATAGAAAATATGGAAGGTACTATGTGGCTGGCGCTTGCTGCTATGCTATTTGCCACCACTTTCGGTATAATGTTTGGTATGCTGGCCTCCCTGAAGCAAAACAGCTTTCTGGACCATTCTATGGTTTCTCTTTCCGTGGTAGGCATCTCCGCCCCACCTTTCGTGATTGGTTCACTAATATCAATGGTATTCGGTTACTATCTGTCGGACTACACAGGGCTTAATACCTCTGGCCAGTTGTGGGAAAGTGATATAGACGGCAAACGGCTAGTGCTTAAAAACATTATACTGCCTGCCTTTACGCTTGGGCTTACTCCCCTATCCATCATTGTGCAGCTTACCCGCAGTTCTATGCTGGAAGTGCTTTCCCAAGATTATATAAGAACGGCGCGCGCCAAGGGGGTACATTACTACAAAATTATTTTGAAACATGCGCTTAAAAATGCGCTTAACCCCGTAATTACCGCAGTAACCGGCTGGCTGGCCTCGCTGATGGCCGGCGCTTTTTTTGTAGAGTACATTTTCGCCTGGAAGGGTTTAGGCTCTGCTACCATAAAAGCGGTGTACGACAAAGACTTTCCGGTAGTAATGGGTTCTACTATTTTTGTGGCAGCGGTCTTTATTGTGGTAAACATATTTGTGGACATCCTGTATGCACTGGTTGACCCACGTGTAAGACTGAAATAGCAGTAACCATGAACGTATACCTGATAGGCCTGCCGGGCAGCGGAAAAACCTCACTGGGTAAGGAACTTGCCCCATTGCTGAACCTGCAATTTACAGATACGGATAACATCATCACCGAACGCAATCATGCTACTATTGAAGAAATTTTTAAGCAACACGGGGAAGACTTTTTTCGCCAGGCAGAACGTGATTTACTACAAGAACTAGCCGCACAAAAGAACTTGCTGGTAGCCACAGGCGGCGGCATGCCCTGCTTTTACGACAATATGCAAACCATAAACAAAAGCGGCATAAGCATATTTATAGATACCCCACGCAAGTTGATTGCCAAACGACTGATGGCGCAAAACACCCTGCACCGCCCGCTGGTAAATGCCAAGACAGAGGACGAAATGCTGGAGTTTTTAGAAAACAAATACCACGAGCGCATTAGCTACTACAACAAATCCCGCCTGATATTTGCCGAAGAAAATCTTTCTGCCGAACAGGTAGCAAAAGAGATAAGGCCATTGCTACAGTAATAAAATACTCAGCGGTTACTAATGTTTCTTTAATTGTATATATGTGAAACATTATATACGAGTACCTTTATGCACTACTGTTTACGAATTATCTTTTTTTTATTTATTTGCTTCAGCAGTTTCCAAAGCCTAAAAGCACAATACGTTACTATACCTGATACAAACTTGAGAAACTATCTAATGGGATATCCAGGTTATGCAGGATGCTTTAATAGTAACAAACAGATGGATACCACATGTTTTATATATGAGCAAGTGCTTTATATACCTAACCAGGGTATTTCTAACCTGACTGGAATACAATACTTTAAGAGTTTAAAAAGTTTGGATTGTTCAAACAATGAACTTATCAACCTTCCAATTCTTCCTAAGTCATTAACTTATTTATATTGCAATAATAATTGGCTTACTAGCCTGCCAGAGCTTCCTGATTCTTTAATTTATCTGGATTGTAATTATAATTTTCTTACCAGCCTACCAGATTTACCCAATTCATTATCAACTTTAGTTTGCACTAATAATCAGCTTACGACCCTACCTGCTTTGTCTGATTCCCTGATCTATTTAAATTGTAATTATAATAACATTACTACGTTGCCTTCGCTTCCCGACTCTTTAATTACTTTGATTTGCGTAATTAATCAACTTGATAGTTTGCCAACGCTACCAGCCTTTTTAAAATATTTAAATTGTAATGGTAATAAAATTGCCAGCTTACCTGTGTTACCTAATTCTTTAATTGATTTATCATGCGGCAGTAACAAATTAACTAGTATTCCTGAACTCCCAAAATCTTTAGCCTCCTTAGGTTGTGATGCAAACCAACTTACAAGTCTACCCGATTTGCCGGATTCATTATCTTTTTTAAGTTGCGAATCCAATCAAATTATTAGTCTGCCAGCCCTTCCATCTTCTTTAGACACCTTATATTGTTTGAATAACCAGCTTACGGCTTTACCTAATTTACCAAAATTATTAATTTATTTAGAATGTATGGGTAATCATATTACCAATTTACCTCCTTTACCAGATTCATTATCCTTTTTAGATTGTGGTACTAATAAGCTTTATTGCTTGCCAATTCTACCTAATAGTATCAAAATATTATATGCTATGTATAATCATATTTCTTGCTTACCAAATAAACCTTCTAGTGCAACTTATATAGACAGTAGCTGGCAAGTGTGCAATGACTCCAACAACCCAAACAACTGCCCAATTGCCCAGCAAACGACTGGTATTACTACTTCAACTACTATTACCCAGCAGCTACTATTTCCTAACCCTTCTACTGGTATAGTAAATATAACTTCCAGCCAATTTACTACAGCAGATGTTAGTATTATTAGTACAAGCGGCACGGTGGTATTTTCTCAAAATGCTGTAAACCTTTCTTCTGCTTCTTTTAATTTAAGTACACTGCCTAAAGGCTTATACTTTGTGCAAATCAATTCCGGTGGCAGTGTAACAACCCAAAAGCTGGCGCTGGAGTAAAATATATTCTACTGCAGCATACAGGCAGCAGTCTTATTGATATCTTTTATAGTAAATACATCCGTATTGGTATCGCAAAAGAAACCTTTCTTATAATACACCCTTATTTTAGTCATTTTCTTTGTCATCAAAAGCTCTAGCTGTTCCCTGCTAACAGAGTATACGGGGAAGTAACACGTTTCTGCTTCTACAACAGAATACTTATAATATTCTATAGCCGACGACTTCTGGCTTTGGTTTTCAAGAAAATCAAATGAAATAATTTCTCCGGTATCAAACTTTACCTGTATTATGTTTTTATCACTGGAGTCCATTGAATTGTACCCTGAATAATTTTGAGGGAACCGAGCCGGGCATAAGGCAAGCCTTAAAAAATATTCATCGCCGTTCTGTTCCAGCTGTGCATTTACTATAGGCTGCTCTGCACCGCTAATGGAAAACCACATGCTGTAACGCCTTTGTTTACCGGTAAAAGGGTCAGGTCCCTCCGCTCTGTAGGTACAGTTATTAGGTTTGTTACTACTATTACTTTGTGCAAATAGTGCCATTGGCAGTAAAATAACTATTGCTACTATTAACTTTTTCATTTTAAAAATTCGCTTTTAGTATGTGTACAATAATACAAATAATATGCCATTGCGCCACATTTATTTAATAGCTCAATCAATACCAGTTAAAGATTTTTAAATTTATCACTAATTTTACCCTCTATGATCCGATATATCGCTTTCTTACGAGGCATAAACGTAAGCGGCAGCAAGCTTATAAAAATGGAAGACCTGCGGGCTATGTTCGAAGCCCTGAAGCTCAAGAATGTAAAAACCTACATCCAGAGCGGCAATGTATTGTTTGACACCAAAGAGGCCGACGAACTGGCGCTTAACAAAAAGATAGAAAAGCACCTGCACAAATGCCTTGGTTACGAGCTTACTGTAGTCGTGCGCACACAAGACCAGGTAGCTAAGGTAATAAAACAAAACCCCTTTCATCCTACAGTGCCTAATGAAGAGGTACAACTTTACGTATCCTTTTTGCCTACAGTACCAGATAGCAAACTGGCCTCTGCTTTAATTGCCCTAAAAAACGAGTACGAGGAGTTTATTGTAAAAGACCGTGAAGTGTACTGCCTGTGCAGCAAAAAGCCGGATGGCACACGCCTGTTTTCTAATACTTTAATTGAGAAAAAACTTAAAACACCTGCCACCACCCGCAATTGGGCAACGGTGAATAAAGTATTAACCCTCTGATTTATATCCTTATTCCTTCCCCGTTTGTTAAATTTTTATTGAATAAAAAATTGTAGGGTTACATACAAAAAGTACAACGTATTAATATAGATACCGTATAGTAAAGGTATTTTCCTCATACAAAACAGGAATAAAAACATTAATAAATTTATAGCAGTTTCTTAAATAATTTCATTTTTACTTTTTTAAAATAACAGACAAAGGGATATGTGTATAGTGTTTAGATCCTTGATTTACAAAATAGTAGCTACAATAGTAGTTTTAGCCGTTTTTACCTTTAGCAATGAAATTTCCGCACAGGTGTTGGTAGCAGGTACGCAGTTTACCCCTCAAACCATAACTGCGGGAAAGACTTATTATGGTATAAATGATCAGATTCTACAATACGGACTGATAGGAGGAACTATTACTCTTACTCCTCCGCTTACTCCAAGTACAAATGCTGGTGTATTTAATGGTACTGCTTATTATGCCATTACAACTAATCCTGATACCCTGGACAATGCACAGTACGAGAATATTTTAGGGTCAAGTAAGTATATGTTGGTGTTTTCTCCCCCTAACTTTGCATCCGGCGGAACAGTTCTTAAGTACACTGTTAACGGCCTTGCCGTAGGTTCTAACGTTTCTGTTGAAATTAACTATTGCAATGTTGAAAGGTCTACTAACAACAACACTTGTGTAGGGCAAACCTATCCTCTTAAAGGAGTTATAAATCCAAATCAATACAATCCAACAAATGGAGACAATACATCTACACAAGTAGGCCCAAGCCAATGTGGCACATATACCTGGACTCAGTCCTCTGGTAGTTCGCAGATAGTGCAGCCGGGTGGCGAGATCGTGTTTAACCTTAACCAAGCACAAGGCGGTTCCTGCGAAGCCATGGCCATTACAGCAATAAACATTTACGGAACCCCAAAACCTACTATTAGTTCTTCAGAAGGTACCAGCGTTTGCACAGGCCAACAAAGCATACTATCGCTAGCACAGACTTATGACAGCGCTACCTACCAGTGGCAATCAAGTACGGGAGGCGCTTACAGCAATATTTCCGGGGCTACCACTAACGCCTACCTCGCAACTGCTGGCACTGCCAATACTACAGCTAATTACAGGTTAAATGTAACTTATAAAAGCCAGACTTTTACTTCTGATACCCTTTCCATCGGCTCAGTTTCATGTTGTGTATCAGGTGGTTCAAGACAAACAGTTTATTATAATGATTTTGGTACTTTTGACCTTACTCTTGACCCTACAGGCAAGACTTACTTACTCTGGAACTATGCAAACTATTTAGCCCCCGTACAGGAAACGCTTACCACCACAACCCCATTCCAGTATCCACTGGCTACCCCCCCTCCAGGAACTACCTTTGTTAGCGGAGGTTCTGTTGGTAATAATCAATACACCGTTGCAGCTGGTATGAATGGTTATGTAAATTATACCTATCCGGGTAATGGAGTTACTTATACACCGGCTCAAACGTCCGATTTACAATGGGCAGGAGATGTAGGGGGATTTTCCGCTCAGCCTGAACCAGCTTTCGACCACTCTGGTAGCTTTGAAGGCGCCGCTTTGTTTATAAACGTTCCTGCTAATTCAGAAGGTGATATTATCTATTCTCAGACTATTACAGGTTTATGCCCCAATGCAACGCTCTACTTCCAGGCTTACATGAATGTATTTACCAGCAGTGGAAGTGGAGGTACTTATTGGCCTGTAAACCTACAGGTAAAATTAATTGATGGTTCTAATGCAGCTAATGTCTATTCTTATGTTGATTCCACAACTGCTGCAGACCAGTATTTCCCTGGAACTACTACCTATGGTTGCGGCTGCTGGGTGCCGCTTACAGGCCAGCTTACTCTTGGTCCCACTAGTACAAGTATGATATTTGAGCTCGTTCAAAACCAGAATGACAATGCCAACGGCGATGACCTGGTATTGGATGATATTACAGTAATGGCATGTTCTCCGCCAAGTGTGCAAGCTGTTTTTAATACTTCAACGCTTGCTACTACTACTACAGTTTGTACCAGCACTATGGACATATATGCGCTGGCAAGTACAGCAACAACCTACTGGTCAGGTGCAGGGCAAACCCCTCTTGACTACCTGTTCCAATATACCTACACTCCCTCTGTAAGCACTTCGTGGACAAGCTTAGGCAGTGTACTATCTACCAGTACTTATAGTATGACTACACCTGATGCTAATTCAGTATTTACAGGCACTGCCACCGGCAACAATGTTTATTTTCGTGTAGTAGTAGGGCCGCATGGTACACTTAATACTAGCACCAACTACAGTGAAACAAATGTTTGTAGCAACTATTCCGTTTCCGGGCCTATCTCGGCAAGCGTGCAGTGCCCGCTACCTGTAAAACTGATTTCATTTGAAGGCAGCCACGTAGGCAATACAAACATGCTTACCTGGGCAACAGCTTCTGAACTGGATAATAACTACTTCCAGGTAGAAAAAAGCAGCGATGGTAAAAACTTTACCCCTATTGGGCAGGTGAGTGGCGAAGGAACCTCTTCTGTGCAGCATAGCTATAGGTTTATTGATAACAGCCCTGCAAATGGCATCAACTATTACAGGTTAAAACAGGTAGACTTTAGCGGCGCATACTACTACAGCAATACTGTTGCATTGCAAGACGACGCATCTTCTGACGCTGCTGCCGATATTTCCGTATTTCCTAATCCTAATAGTGGCTCCTTCTCGGTAGCGCTTATGAACCCAGGCTTACCATATACATTGGAAATAACTGATGTGCAAGGCCAACAGGTATACTATAGTTCTGGCGCTTCGGCCCCAGAAACTGTAAAAATAAGCGGACTAGCGCAGGGCTTATACATAGTACAGGTTACTATTAACAACCAGGTAATTACTAAGAAAGTAGTAGTTTATTAATCAGATAATTTAAGGTTTAACATAAAAGCGGCCCACAAAGCCGCTTTTTTTGTTTTGTATTATCATTTTCCACTTAAACTTTAAACCCCTACTCCACCTCTATATACCTGCCCCCTTAGCATCTTTTACAGCAGCTTATCCCTTATTAATAAATTCACAATTTCTTAATAATTCATTTTCCATTAATTAACATTCAAATAACATCTTTGCGACTAATTCTTAACATAGGTTAGAATAACCTATTAACCTTATCATTTAATAGTAATGCAAAGCTTAACAAGCCTATTTTTAATTTCCCTGCTGCTTATGCCTTTAAAGGACAAGTTGCCTAAGCCGGAAAAATTTCCATTTACATCAAAAAGGAATATCAAAGTACAAGAACCATCTGATGTAGCTTACAATAAGGATAGTAAAACCCTTTACATAGTAAGTGATAATGGCAACTTATACGAATGCGATACTTTGGGGAATATCTTAAGGGAAGCCCCCTCAGAAGGCTGGGATTACGAAGCCGTTGAAGTAAGAGACAGTTCTGTTTATGTTTCTGACGAATCTGCTCGAAAAATTATAAGACATAGCAAAAAAGACCTTAGCATTAAAAATGTGTACCATGTCCGCTGGCATGCAGGCAGAAACGAAGGAGTAGAATCACTTACATATAACGAAACTAAAAAATGTTTTGTAATGATTGCCGAGAAAGGGCCTACTACTATTATAGAAGTAAACGCAGATTTTGTTTCGGTATATGAACAACGTTTTTCCTATGCCAGAGACATTTCTTCGGCACGCTGGTACAATGGGTATATGTATCTGCTAAGTGACGAAGACCATTGCATCTTCCAGTGCGACCCCATTACATACAAGCCAATTCGCATTTTTAATATAGATGTGCTTAACCCGGAAGGCATTTGCTTTGACGGTAACGGCAACGTGATTATTTCGGCTGACGACCTGCAGAGACTTTACTACTTTAATAAAATACCTTCCTAACATGATTAACCCAAAGTTATTTTTTTTAATTGCTTTTGCTTTTTTAACTTCTGCAGCATTTGCCCAAACATCTATTACCAGCGGAGATAAGACGTTTGAAATAGGAGGCGTAATAGCCGGCTACGTGAACTATCGTTTTCCCAATCCAGGATACAATAGTTACAAGAAAGACGAATTTGCATTTAGAAATTTGCGATTGTGGATACAGGGGAGAACTAAAACAAGGTGGCACTATGAACTTCAGGTCGATGTACTTCCCTTGGTTTCAGGCGGCTCTACAGCCGAAAATCCTGCTCTTGTAACAGCGGAGGTAGATTACTCGGCAAAACTTTTTAAAAACCTTCCCAGCCTTAACATAAAGTTGGGCTATGATAAACTGCCTTATTCCATGAGTGTACAAGAGTCCATATTCTCAACAGCATTTTGGCAGCGCGCTACATTTTGTAAGGGCGATTACTTTTCACAACGAGACCTGGGCTTAACACTTCACACAAACTTCTGGAAACAGAAAATAAATATATATGGTGGGGCATACTCCGGTTTGGGTGAGGCTATTTTTACCGCTAATGGAGGAGACACTGACCCCAGCGGACATTTGGAATACGTGGGGCGTATTGATGTGGCAACCTCTAGCAGGTACCGTTATGAGGAAGTAGACTACCGTCAGACTCCTTTCCCAAATCTTCGTTTTGGTATCAATGCCAGGTATGCCAACAAAACCCAGCCAGCAGGTCAAAGCTTACCAGCGCCTGTTGCAGGAGTACCCTTGCAAGGCCCGTATGGTATAAGCGTGGTTAACGGTAAAAAACTTATTTATGGTGGCGATATTAGTTTTTCCTATAGGGGCTTCTCCGCACAATTTGAAACTGATATTATAGTAATTCATCCGGCAGACAGCGCCGATCCATTGTACTATGGTACATCTCGCGAAGTGAACAAAGGAGTTGTTAAAGCAGGTGGTTTTTTTGTACAGGCTAACTATTTCTTAAAGCCAGCCAAATCAGTGTTCTCCACCAGGTTCGATTACCAGAATCCAAACAACCTGGCCTATGGTTATGAGAAATGGATCAACTTTGCTTACGCCTATCAAATCAACGGTTGGAGAAGCACACTTAAAATTCAGTACTACAGGCCCCTGCACCAGGATGCAACACAAAATCCTTTAAACTATACCGGGCAAATAAGAATGGGGTGGCAGTATGAGTTTTAAATACCTAGTTGTTTAATTACTATTATTTGAATGATTATAAAAATTGAAACTATGAAATACTGGCTTATATTAATTCTTTTTATTATATTACTATCATCCTGTGTAAAAGACCGTGTTAGCCCGCCAACGCAGGGAAGCATAACTGCGCCAAACACAGGAAACAAAGCTCTTATTTACTATTGGAATTTTTCGGATGCCAACAAAACTATCTTAACCCCTGACTATGTAAGGCCCGGAGCATTAACAACAGCAATAATATCTGTTCCAAATAACAATGCCTCCCCTGATACCTGGGATTATGTTTCTCCAGGAACATATATAAATGCACAATTAGGACAGACGGATACTGCACAAGCATTGCGTATTCGTAACCCGTCTACTAACATGACCCTTTCTATGCCCACAACAGGATATAAAAACATTGTTTTTTCCTATACAGCAGTACATACCGGTAGTGGAGCAGCAACAAATACTGTAGCCTATACCACTGACGGGGTACATTTTGTTACTAACGGCCTTAGTACTACAACATTCAATCTTAACGTGGATAACAGTGCAAGTTCATTCTCTGTGTTTACGTTAGATTTTTCTACTATTACCGATACTTCCATTACAAATAAGATAAATAACAATCCGAACTTTGCCATACAAATAACTTTTCCTGGTGTTAGTACGGCTACTTCTGGGAATGACCGCTTTGATAATATTACTTTATTTGCCGACTCTACCACCGGTACTATCACTACTGGAACTACTTCAGGTACTACCTCTGGAACAACATCTGGTACTACTTCTGGCACTACTTCGGGAACAACATCCGGTACTACTTCAGGCACGGGAACTTCAGAACTTATCCATTACTGGGATTTTTCAAACTCCTCTGCTCTGCTTACTCCTACTACCACTACAAATACTGTATCGGGTGCTTCTATTTATGTTCCTTCTAATGTTTCTTTAGGAGGTACTGCTGGCGATTCCTGTGATGCTTATTCACCAGGTACTTCAATAAATGGTAGGGGAGCTGATTCAACAGATGTTACCAGCGCTTTGCGTGTACGTAATCCATCCACTTACATAATCATCAATGTTCCTACTACAGGTTATAAAAATGTTCTGCTCAAATTTGCAACGCTTGCTTCAAGTAGCGGACCAACCATTGTTGATATTTCATATACAACTGATGGAACTAATTACATTACAACCGGCTTGTTATCTACGCAAGCTCAGGTCAATTCTTCCACATGGACAGAATCGAGTTTTGACTTTACGGGAATCTCTAATGTTGATAACAATTCAAAATTTGCGGTAAAACTTACATTTGGCAATAATAATACCGGAACATCCGGTAACGACCGGTTCGATAATATTACCATAGACGCTATATCGCAGTAAAATTAAACATTTAAAAGAAGGCATATGTCAGCTCATCAGGATTTGCAATCAGTACTGTCCGGTAAAAAAACAGATTCCTATTCAAAATGCTAAAATCAGCGGTTTTGAAAAGATTTTTAGTTTTATATAATTAGCAGGAGTACTATCCTGTCAAGAAAGAAATTTTGAGTTGAGTCGTTAATTTATTTTCTATAGTAATTTTTGTCTTTTCTGGATTTTCAAGAAACTTTCTTAACTCTGTATAGTTCATTAAATGTAGCCTTACCAATGCTGCTAAATTTGAAAAAGCCCATTTCCTTTTTAATCCAATAGTTACTATTTTAAGAAGTAAATCGGCAATCAGAGCACAC